>JAESGU010000020.1_pt1 | contig 196105 bp, 149 predicted proteins | sample 9266271 | NCBI WGS metagenome assembly JAESGU01 (sample SAMN15740544, study PRJNA653495) | algae metagenome | isolation source: Scytonematopsis contorta HA4267-MV1 and co-occurring heterotrophs from mud... | place: USA: Palolo Valley Trail, Honolulu, Hawaii | collected 2009-07-25 | reverse complement strand
GGTTAGACGCGATTAATCGCGTCTCTACCAAAAATTGATGGACGGTCAATTTGTATTTCTAAGGTGACTCACTAGGTTAGACGCGATTAATCGCGTCTCTACCAAAAATTGATGGACGGTCAATTTGTATTTCTAAGGTGACCCCACTGGTTAGACGCGATTAATCGCGTCTCTACCAAAAATGATGGACGGTCAATTTGTATTTCTAAGGTGACCCCACTGGTTAGACGCGATTAATCGCGTCTCTACCAAAAATGATGGGTTACGGCGCGTTATATTTATCGCATAAAACCTAGAATTTTCGTGCGCCTAACCCATCCTACAGAATGGTAGGTAAAATTACTGTAAAGGTTGTACCAATACCAACATTACTCTCGACTTGAATATGACCTTCGTGATGTTCCACAATGGCTTGTGCAATCGCTAGTCCTAAACCGGAACCTGTGGAACTTTCAGGTTTTGTATTGTTTTGAGTATAGGTACGTGCTGGGTCTACTCGATAAAACCGCTCAAACAATAACGGTAAGGATTCAGAGGGAATTCCAATCCCAGAATCAATGACTTTAATTTGTAACCAAGGTATATGATTACGTAACCCAGAAACGCGATTTACTGGCTCTACACGCGCTAATTCTACGGTTACTTTTCCACCATTTGATGTGTAGCGTAAAGCGTTACCAATTAAATTTGTAAATAATCTGACTAACCTATCCCAATCACCCATTAGTGTGAACCAGTTATCTAATAATTCTGGGTCAGTTTCTGTATTGGGGGGGTCAACTAAACTTAAATTCAAAGCAATATCTTTTTCTCTAGCTAGCAATTGTTGCTCTTCCACTAGTTCCATTAGCAAAGCATCTAGGGGACAAGGTAAAAAAGTTTCTTTGCTAATACCGCTATCCTGTCTTGCTAAAAACAATAAATCATTAACTAATTTGCCCAAACGTTGAGTTAATCTTTCTACAGTTTTTAATTGTTGTCTATAGTGAAAATACGTAGAAGAATCTCCTTCTACCAATTCCATTTCAGTAAGTGCAACCTGGACATTAGTTTGAATCAAAGTAATTGGACTTCGCAGTTCATGGGAAGCATCAGCGGTAAATTGTTTCAGTCGTTGATAAGACTCCCCAACGGGTTCCATAGCTTTTCCAGAAAGAAACCAACCACTAGCAGCAACTGATAACACCATTAACCCAGTTCCTAACCCCAAATCAAAAATTAACTGACGACTAGGCTTAGTCACCTCAAACCAGGGATGACTCACCCGTAAATAACCTAACACCTGTCGTCCTGCTTGTACCCTTTGGGTGACCTGTCGGAGGAGGAGGGGAGTGGGGGATGAGGGAGATGAGGGGGAAGAATAATTTTGAATTTTGAATTTTGAATTTTGAATTGTTCTGACTGTCTCTCCAGTGCGGTTGGGATGAATGGGAATATCTAACGGTTCGGAAAAGGTTGACCAAAGTAAATTTCCTGTGGGGCTAAACCATTCTAAATCGATGTGGTCGTCTTCTACGGTATCGGCGTTATTTCTAAAACTAGCTTCGACATTAATGCGATATTGACCGTTTTCAGAATTTATTGACTCGATGACCAATGACCGCTCGACTACTTCGACTACGTGATTTAGAGTATCATCTACCCGCTCAATTAATGTATTGCGGACATATAAGTATACTCCACTTGCAAATAAAAGTAAAAGTATTGCTGTTATTGCGGTATACCAAATAGCAAGACGACGACGGGTAGCTTGAAACATGGTTGGGAATTGGTAATTGGTAATTGGTAATTGGTAATTGTTTTTTATTCCCCACTCCCCATTACCTATGAGCATTTTTATTTATTAAAAAAATAGCGAAACTACTGGTTTTTAAAGGGTATTTATGTCCTCAGTGATACTACGGTCTATTTTTGGGAGTAAAATTGTAACAATTCCATATTCTCACTGAAGTAGTATTTTGTGTAAACAGGTTAGATTTTTCTTGTTAAGTTTTTTGGAGGAGTAAATCAAGGGTTAAAAAATCTAACTAAAAGAGAGAATTTAATAATTTATTCATAGCTATTTTGGGTTACCAAATTTACCTTAGTCAAAGAATTTTCATTCAATCGAGGTAGCTAGGTTTACATTGTAAATCTGTATTAGATTGTTTAAAGAAAATTGATGATTTAGATAAGTTGTGAAATTACTCAAAATTGTGATGAGTTGTTATAGCGGCTAGCTATATCAACATTTGAAAAGAGAATACTAGATACTACTGAACCTTGTAACAAATCACTAAAGTTGCATCTGTCTCAAATTGAGCAAACTGCTATGGCAAATATTTCAGGAATTCCGGGTCAAAGGGTAAGCATCATAGATAAAGTTAATGACCATAGAGTTTTTTTGTGCTATCAATAGTGACGTAGTTAAGATAAACAAGTTCAGCAAGAGTGTCAAGTGGAAATCACAAATTAGTAATAAGTCACACAGATTAGTTCATTAAGAGCTAGTCAAGTTTACAGTGATAAATTGCTAAACAACGAAAATGCTTGGGCAGCTTAATTTCTGATTCACATCATTAAAAAAGAGTTTTAATTTCGTCGTCACTGCCGAAATGGCGCTGCAAAATCGATAAATGGCAGGTTCGTTGTGAAGGTACAACAGCTACTATTGATAGCAAAACCACGGTAGAAAATAGCAAGTTTGAAGCAGTTGCCGTAGTTGATAGCTGTTAGTTGTTGCTTATCACAAAGTAGACGAAAAAAAGGTTTTTAATTGTTTTTAAAGGAGGTGGTGTGCAGAACTAAGTAAAAAATTGGGAAAACTGAAAAAGTTGATTACCTATTTGACGTGATTTGCAATATCACGTTTCAATCAACTCTCGGGCTTAACCAGGGAAACTCTATTCCAAGATTAATTAGCAAAATACTATTAATTGAAACGAAAGAGTAAACGAGAGTTTATCAAACTAACAAACAAAATTGACACTACATACTTCTCAGAGAGACATTTACATGAATCGCAAATTTATCGGCATCTTGGCAGCAAGCGCAGCATTTTTAGGTAGCGCAATCTTCGCAGCACCAGCAAAAGCGACAGAGCAAGAAGTAGGAGTAAATATTACTGTACAGCCTACAATGTTCTTACGTACCTTCCAAACCATTAACTTGAATATTACTCAAGGTGACCTGGGTGGAACTGATAAAGATTTCAACTCAACCCCAGTCAGTGATGGTACTACACTTATTGACAAAACAGCTCCTGAAACTCTTGGTAGCGGGAATCTTCGCTCTGTAACAAAAAAAGTTCCTGAAATATTTGCTGTTTGGGGTAACACCGGAACCAATGCAACTGTTAACGTTACAGTCGCACCTGGTGGTGATATACTTAGACCTGTTGGTTCAACTGGTACGGGTACAACTACCAGAAACGTAACCATGACTGCATTGGCTACTAATAACACAGGACCACTTAATGCCGAAACACCCCTGGTAGGTGGTGCGGATTTAACATTCGCTTTTGGTGGGACTAGAGTGAACGCTGGTCGTTATGAAGGCGGTAAACTCTTGGTTAGAGCAGTTGCAAATCCTTAATTGAGTTTAGTTGCAACAAATATTGGTGCAGGCATTTTAGCCTGCTTCCATTATTTTTTACAGGCTAATGGCTAATAGTTAATGACTAATATAAATAATTTTACTAGAAATTAGCAATTAGCAATTAGCAATAAAAAGTTCAAATTTTCAAACCATAATCCACATCAGTAACAGTAAACTTTGTTTAGGCAAAGTTTGCGAAAATCATAATTAATCCAATGAATTGCCAACTGAATATTCAACGCTGCTTGGCGATAGTTTTAGCATTTATTGCTTTGCCCCAATCACTAGTTTTGGCGCAAACTACACCGCCGCAATCTCCAAATGAATTGTATAGAATATCCTTTGCTACAGACACAGTTCTCCCACCTATAAAAGCATCAGACATTTTAGATAGGGATAGAGATGTAGCACAATGGGGTGATACTCAAAAGTTACTAGAACCACCTACTTTTAGTTACAACACGAGTCGCGCTGTTACCAGAGATTTGCCACAGCTTTGGAGGATGCGAGTAAAACCTGAAGATGTAAACTCGCTGGAAGCTGAGTATAAGGTTAGGTCTTCCGACGGAAGATTAGTAAACCCCTTTAGTAATGTCAGAGTAGAGCCTTTACCGATAGTGACGCTATTTACAGACCCGGTTAGTCGTGAAGCAATTGTTCAGGGTGGAGTAAGAATGATATTTGGTAATTTCTCTAATTATAGAAGAACTGGTCCATTTGATGGGCAAATATCCGTGTGCGTGAGACGCCGAGGTACCAATGTCTGTTTATAGCGGAATATTACTCTAAATAGTTCTTGAATCATTTTTGTAACAGCAGAAACATCTTGTGTGGTCTGAGTAGGTGGATAAATAATTCAAATGTTTGAAAAAATTAAAATTGTAACGTTAGGTTTAATCGGGGCATTAGCTTTAGATATCCCCAAGGTAATGAGTCAGGTACATCTTGGCGTTAGTCCACCAAGGATTGAAGTCGAAATGAATAACAAAGCTCGTTCCCAAACGATAAATATTATGAATTTCGCTCCTCAACCAGTTGAAATGAGAGCTTTTGTCCGAACTTGGACTATGGACAAGAATAATGAGTTGCAAGATATCCAATCTAGTGACCAATCTCTTGACCAATGGATTGCTTTTACTCCTTCTCGATTTACCATTCCAGCAAACGGAAGCCAGACAATACGTTTTGCTATCCGTCCTAAAGTGAAGCCTGCTAACGGAGAACACCGTGCAATTATTTATTTAGAAGAAGTTCCTCCACAAAGCAAACAAAACTCTCAAGCCGTAACTACCGTTGCTCGTATGGGTGTTGTGGTTTACGCTTATTCCGGAGAAGTAAAACGAGTTGGCACTATCAACTCTATGAATGTTGATACCCAAGGAAATGGAATAAGAGCGATATTTGATGTATCTAATGCAGGTAATGCCCATGTAAGAATCAAAGGTCAATATGCAATTTGGCCTGCTGCAAGCTATCCGGGAGCCAAAGCGACACAAACCATAAATAACTCAGCAAATTCCGGTAAGCTACCAAAGAATGTATTAGGTATTGGTGATTTGAGTTCACCTCCCGTCTTACCGGCTAATCGTCGTAGCTTAATACTACCTATTACCCAGAAATTACCCCCCGGTAATTATGTTTTAGATATCAACGGTGAAATGAGCGGTGTGCCACTTGATGCAGGTATTCCTTTTACTGTGACCTCTGGTGGTAATAGTCCCAGACCAAAACCTAATACCACAACAACTACATCTAAGAGTTAGTTTCCTCACTTTCAAGTGAAGAGATAAAATTCACAGTTCATAGTTCCAACCTAAAACTTAAAACTTCAACTCCTCACTCATAAATCTTTGACTACAATTCACAGCCTTAATTCAGGGCAAATTTTGGAAACTTCGTGCTTAGTATGCTCTACCTTGCTTTACCACCTGCACCCCCAGCAATTGTTGCGACAGTAATACCCCAACAAGCGACTGACAATTCTCCGACAGAAAATGCGGCTGCTTCTGGTAAGCCAAAAAATGCCTCAGTTCTGGACAATGGCAAAAACAGCGCAGCAATAGCACAAAAGTTAAACTGTACCCCCCTATTTAAGTCTAATAAATCTGACCTTGTTAATAGTTTATTAACAAGAATGTTGGCTGCTTCTACTCAAGGGAAGGGACAATCTGGAATTTGTGTACCGGGTAAAAATAAATCTGTCATAGTTAATTCTCAAACAAATTTCCAGACAGAAGTACAAAAATCTAAGTCAAACAAAGGTTTTTCGACGAAAGTTTCTGACAAAGTTAAGAAACCTAGTACTGCGACTGCTACTGAAGCAAGTAAGCCAGTTGAAAACAAGCTAGCTCAAGTTTCTGCTAATACAACAGCAAATTCCGATTCAGGTAATAGGAGTAATTCTCAACAACAGCCCACTTCTCCTGTTCCAGAGAAAAATCCTATTAGTAAAATACTGGCAGCTGTCCAGGAAATTATTAGTGTCTCTTTATATGCTTCTGTAAATAATGCTATTAATGATGCCGTAGAAGCTGAAACTAAAAATCCCGAACAAGTAGTAGCAGCACCTGAAGTTTCTAAATCCGAAGAGAATACTGGTAATAATAATCAAGCTAATCAAAGTAATCCGGAAATAAGTAATCAAGAACAGAATAATAAACAACAAGAAGTTGCAAGTCTTGATGTGAGATTAAGTGCTGCAAAAATATTAGCAGTAGTTCAAGAGTTAATCAGTGCTTCTTTATATGCTTCCATTAATAATACTATTGATGAAACTGTCAAAAGTGAAACAGAAAATCCAGGAGAAATCGCTGGATTAACTCCACCACCCAAACCTGTTGAAACTCCTGAAAGCAATTCGGCTGTTACAAGCGATAATACAAGTAATAATAAAAAGCCAGAAGAAAACCAATTAGCTAATCAAGCAGCAGCTCCAGTAAATAGTAATCCTAATACAAATTCTAATCCTAATAATTCTACATCCGAACAAGTTGCTATAAAGCCTCCTATTGAACTAGCAAGAAATCCCGGTGAAAGTTTCTTGGTAGGGGTATTAATTAATGGCCGGGAAGTAGGTACTTTAGATATTATTCAAGAGGGGAATAATCTTTTAATTCCTTTAGAAAATCTTGGAGATATCGCTGGATTTAGTGTGACTCGTAGCTCAACTGGAACGGAAGTAAAAACACCCCTGGGTACCGTAACTTTACAACCTAACTCACTTAGGCAAATTAATGGGGTTGTTTATATTAGCCAAGCTGCCTTAAAAAAGGAATTAAGTATTAATATTGAGTTAAATACTGCTGATTTAACTTTGTTAACGGACTTACCTTGGCGTGGTTCTAGAGCAAACAGAGCAGAAAATCTGAAACTTCAACCAGAAATTTTTGCACCTGGTAGCGGTATTTCTACTTTTAGACAGGAGTTGTATCTTTCTAATAGTCGTGGTGATACAGATTTTCGTACTTCTAGTATTTTAGGTGGAAGGTTAGGTGGGGGAATTTGGCGATTACGTTTAGATAACAATTTTGAAAATCAGCCAGATATTTCCGAATACTTCTACTATAAAAGGAACGGAAACTTCCGCTATCAAATTGGTCGTCAACAGTTAGGCTTACACCCTCTACTTACAGGTATTGATTTAACAGGTTTACAATTTGGTTTTAGTAATCTTCCTGTAGAAAGCTTTTCACCTGGTTATGGTGCTAATGAACTTTTACCACGACGTTCTCGACCTGTTCAATCGTTTCGTGGACAAGTTCCCCCAGCTAGTTTTGTACAGTTAAGAGTTGGTGGTGTTATTGCTGCTCAACAACAAGTTGGATTTAACGGACAATATGAATTTATTGATGTTAATTTACCTGTTGGTCAAAGTAATGAAATCGACGTTTTAATTTTTGACCGTAATAATTTGCGGGTTCCAATAGAAATTCGTTCTGTGAGAATGAATGCTTCTGATTTATTATTACCAGCAGGTGGTAATGTTCAACTCGCAGGTTTAGGTTTTAGTGGAAATTTAGCTCAAAATACATTTTTTGATGACTACACTAGCTCTTTAGATGGTAGACCTGTTGGTTTTTACCAAATGCGACAAGGTTTATCTAGTAATTTAACCCTTGAAGGTGGTATCCAAGCTATTCCTGACTTTTTCCAAGCACAAGCTGGTTTGGTTTGGCGTTTAGCAAATCCTATGATTGTATCAGCAAGTGTTGGTACTTCTAATGATAAATTAGGTTACTCTGCTGATGTTGATATTCAGTTAGATAAGTTGGAAATTTTTGGTAATTCTCAAACGTTACCACAAGGATATCGACCTGGCAGAAATGTTCGTGACCTGTTTAACCACAGTTTAGAATTAAGATACCGTTTTGGTAACCAGTTCAATTTGGGATTTATTGCTCGCAGTCGTCAAGATGATGGTACTTCTGCTAATTACATCCTACCCACATTTACAGCGCGACCTTTTTCAACCTTATCTATGAGTGGTAGGCCAGATATTGATGGTCGCTACTTATTTAATGCTTTCTTTCAGCCCAATTTGAAAACAAGATTATCTTTTAATAGCTATGGGGATTCTTACCTTACTGATTTCAGCTACAATATTGGCAATAATTACCAAGTATTACTAGGTAATGAATTCGGTGGTAATTTGGCTCCTCGCTATTCTGTTGGCATTGGTCGCAGTTCCAGTGATTTAAGACAACTCAGTTGGAACTTAGGAATAGCTCTGCGAGACGGAGATGTTGCACCTGTTGCTGGCGCTAGTATGCAAGTACTGCCAGGATTGTTAGCTAGAATTGACTATCAAGGTATCCCATCCAGAGCTAGAGGTGCTCTTGGCGGTTTTGGTGATGAACGTTTAACTCTATCTTTAGTATCTGATTTATCTTTTGGTGGTGGTCGAGTTACCCCAACTAACTACAGCGGTCTTGGCAAAGAAAGAGGTGCGATTGCCGGACGCTTGATTGTTTCAGGAGACGACAAAGGTAAGGCTTTTGATTTAAGTAATTCAGTTGTTAGGGTTTATAACACACGCGGTCAAGATGTTGGCTCCGGCAAAACCGACTCCAATGGTAACTTTTTTGTTGGTAATGTACCAGAAGGTGTGTATGTAGTGGAACTGCAACCCGATGAATTGCCAATTGAGCTTTCCACAGGTAAAACCTCTATGGTTGCTGAAGTTGCTGCTGCTGGTGTGACTAAATTAGATTTCCCTCTACGAGCAGAATTTGGTTTAGCTGGACGCATTACCGATGTAGCAAATCAACCAATACCGCAAGTGCGTGTGGAATTAGTTAACGCAAAAGGTGCAAGAATTATGTCCTCCTCCACTGACCAATTTGGTTTATATCGTATGGATGGAGTTCCAGTTGGTAGCTACACATTACGAGTTTCTCCCCAAGATGAACTTAACCGCAATGACTCTCTACCCAAGCGTCAGGTGGAAATTCGTAACGAGTTTGTTTTCAACCAAAATTTACAACTACCTGTTTCTGCAGCTTCTAAGAAGAAGTAGGGAGTGGGGAGTGGGAACTAACAAAAATAATTTTGAAGAATTGAACATATTATCGTAGCCCCCTCCCCGTTGCGGGGTGGGTTTTTTTGTGTAATAGCGCGAAAAACTAAAAAATTAGTGTAAAATTTAATGTTAGCAAAAATTAATAATCTTGGGTATGATTAATATTGTTTACATATATATTGATAACCCAAGTAAATTTGCGTTGTAGCAAGTGAATGCTTTATATCGAGCGCACATTATATAACGCTTTGTGCAAAAGTCCTATGTAATTTAATTATATAAGTAAGCATTGTCTATAAAAAATTACAGGCAATCGCAGTTGTGTAACATAGTCTAGTTTTATTTGTAGAAGCGGCTGTGCTTAGATAGCTTAGGCTTAGAAGGGCGCGATTTCGTTTTTTGTCTAAATTGCATGTTGGCTATAAATGTTGTGATGGAAGACCGATATAACTCGCACGCTGCCTCCAATGCCTTGCTGCTGTCATCTCCTTTTTTCCTTGGATTGCCAGAAGCGGCCGTGGACGTAGCTCTCAACCATCTTGTTACCCGTACTCATCCGGCGAATCAAGTGATTTTGTTGGAAAATGACTGGGGTGGCTCTGTATATTTCATTATCGAAGGCTGGGTCAAAATTCGCACATACAACTTGGAAGGTAAAGAAGTAACCCTAAATATTCTTGGTAAAGGGGAATTATTCGGCGAAATGGCGGCACTTGACGAAGTGCCCCGTTCTACTGATGTGATTACTTTGACGCCGACAATTATAGGTAGTATGCCCTCGCAGGATTTTGTCAAGTTACTGCACAACGAACCAATGTCAGGAGTAAAACTAGCGCAATTAATGGCACGACGTTTACGACAAGTAAATAGACGCTTGCGTTTACGGGAATCTGACAGTCAGTCACGAGTGGCAGACACGTTATTATTTTTGGCGGAAGGACAGGGAACAAAAGGTGACTCTGGTACGCAAATTCCCAATTTACCGCACCGGGAATTAAGTAGCTTGAGTGGACTAGCGCGAGAAACTGTTACACGGGTGTTGACGAGGTTAGAGAAAAAAGGATTGATAAAACGAGAGCAAGACCTTATTTGTATTCCCGATTTGTCCGCTTTAGAAAGGACAATTGGCTAGAATTGTCAGGTTACCTATCCAGCATTATGCTTGGTAGACTTGACAATTTTTTATTTTATATTCCGTACTTGTTATATGAGCATTGACGATTCCCACCAAGATATACCAGAGGAAAGTCCTAAAATTGAAGTTCCAAGTAATGGCTTAATGCCAGATAAAAACTCCGGTACTAAACAAGACAAAGAGCAAGAACAAGAAAACTTACTTAGACCTCAATTAAAGCTGGATTCACCCCTAAGAATGGTAGAAACAGCTTTTTTAGCTAGCACAGGTAGTTTAATTTGGTTTATAAATTTTTACTTCCCCTTCGGTGCTTTATTACGGATATTTTTCCCTATACCTATTGCCCTTGTTTACCTACGTTGGGGAAAACGCGCAGCATGGATGTCAGCTTTGGTCTCTGGTTTGTTACTTAGTGTCTTGATGGGACCAATACGTAGTTCACTATTTGTCATGCCCTTTGGGTTTATGGGGGTATTATTAGGAGCAACATGGCGTCGTCGTGTTCCTTGGTCTGTTTCCATCACCTTAGCTTCAATTTTAGGTACTATCGGCGTATTTTTCAGACTATGGTTACTTTCTTTACTTTCTGGTGAAGACCTTTGGGTATACAGCATTAATCAAGTTACAGAAATTATCGAGTGGATATTTCTCCGCTTAGGTTTATTAACATCCCCTGGTGTATTTCTAGTCCAAATCGGAGCGATAGCTTTAATCGTAGTTAACAATTTTCTCTACATATTCTTGATGCATATTGCCGCTTGGCTATTATTAGACCGTCTAGGAAATCCCATTCCCCGTCCTCCACAATGGGTACAAGTCATTATGGACTATGAAGGTTAATCCCCATTATCTCTTGCAGTAATGATTGAAATTTATACTCAAATTCAACAAGGTGAAAAATGGGCTGCCAAATACAGGGGTTCTTCACCTATTTTTGCTTGCGTTTTAGGTTTTACGGAAACTGCTCTGATTCCAGGTATTTCTGCTGCTGGTCGCACCCCTGAAGACCGAAAATTTACAGCTTATGCTGATGCTGAATTTTTATACTACGGTGCAAAAGCTAAACCTCACTACCCACTACCACCCCTAGCAGCTGGGGCTTCTCCAGTATTAATTTCCCGCGCAGTTATTGAGTCGTTAAATATACCACTTTATTTATTCAATGCAGGTTTACCGCAAGTAAGTACAATTCCAATGATAGATTTAGGTGGTGTCCCAGCTAAATGTCTAAGTCAAGGAACTGCATTAGAATTAGCGATGGTGCAAAATTTACTAGAACAAGGCTTAATTTGGGGCGAGAGACTGGCGAAAGAAGCGAAAAATAGCTATTTAATTTTAGGAGAATGTGTTGTTGGCGGTACTACTACTGCTTTAGCAATATTAACAGGTTTAGGAATTCCCGCCAATGGTTTAGTTAATAGCAGTCACCCTGTTTGTAACCACAATCAAAAATGGAAAATTGTTCAGTCTGGTTTAAAGCAATTCCCAATTCCCAATTCCCAATTCCCAGTTCCCAATCCCTTAGAACTTTTAGCTGCAGTCGGTGACCCAATGCAAGTAGTTGTTGCAGGAATGGCTATTTCTGCAAGTCGTAGTTGTGGAATATTGTTAGCTGGTGGAACACAAATGCTGGCAGTATATGCATTAATTAATATAATTGCTGAAACTTGCGCGTTGTCTTGGTGTCCAGAAGAAATTGTTGTTGGTACTACTCGTTGGGTGGCAGAAGACCTAACCGCAGGAACAGTAGAGTTAGCAAAACTAATTACAACCCACAATAGAATCAGGAGTGGTTTTTCCCCACCCCTAATTGCGACGCGATTAAGTTTTGCTAATTCTCGTTACCCTCAACTCCAAGCATATGAGCAAGGGTTCGTTAAAGAAGGTGTCGGTGCTGGTGGAGCTTGTATAGCAGCTTATCTAAGCCATAATTGGCAGCAGCCAAAACTTTTATCAGCAATTGAATTTCAGCTAGAACAACTTATGAATAGTCGCTATGAATAATAGCTAGTCAGTTGTCAGCTGTCGGTTGTCAGTTTTGAGCTTATTGCTCTTTATTTAATCAGTAAGTGTTAGGAGTTATTAATTACGACTGACTACTGACTACTGAGCGATGACACACTAATGAATTCTTTTAAGCAGTAATTGTTCTTCTAAAGCAGCAATCCGATTATATGCTGCTGTCAGTTGTGCAGTTAGCCTTTGAATTTGAATTTCTGGTGTTATTTGCTTATCTCCCCCCTGAAAACTGGTATCAGGATAAATACCATCCACCAATACATCTTTGTGTTCCAGTTCTGAATTGAAATTGATATGACCTTGTAACTGATAGCGGCCAAAGCTACTAGTTTCTACGGCTCTATCATTCGCTTGAGTTTTTGCTGTGGCACATTCTGATAAAACATGTTCCAGTTTATTATCAAGCTGCTCAATTACCTGGTAGAGGGCATCCAGCTTTTGAGTCAAACCCTGGATTTCTTTTTGTACTAATTCCATTTAAGACCCTCGTCAGCTTACTTTATTCCATATTATTCAATCAATGGTCAATCTTAACTATACTTATGGATTATTTAACTATTCATATTTTCTTTTGAAAATCTATACACAAATCCTCAATAATCAATCTAATGAAATATTTAAAAAAGATTAACTCTCCTTGTTTGTTAAAAAAAGTACACATGCTTGCATTTGCATAGCAAGCAGACTCAAAAGGTCTATCTAAAATAAATGTGAAGAATAAATGTAAAGTTAATCGAAGAAAAGGAAAGAATATTAAATTTGTATTATGAAAAACTCATGTGATGAGAATGGTTGTTTAATAAAAGTAAAAATTGTATTTTAGTTATATTCAAATTAATTCAAATTAAGACTAATCTCCGTCAAAGGTGTTTAAATAGGTATGACATCTAAAAGCCAAAATCGATGGAGCGACGGACTTTTTTAAAGAGCGCGGGACTACTAGCATTATCACAACTGCTTATTGGGTGCGAACCAGACAAGCAGACAACACTGTTCGTAAAGTTATTAAAGGATTCGATTCCCCCTCAGGTGGTGGATGGATTCGGTAAGGCGTTACAAAAAAAAGGGCACTTAAGTGTCACCCCAGTCAGTCAGTTAGGGGAATTATTCGAGCAATTACGGGTAAACCATAAAAACCAAACAAAACCACCTCAGAACAAAGGATGGAGTTTCCAGTTACCTTTTGCACAATCGGATGATAATTCTGTCCCAGACTTGGTGACATTAGGGGACTATTGGTTGAAGACAGCAATTGAACAAAAATTAATTCAACCAATAGAGGTCGAAAAACTCAAACAATGGTCGAATTTACCCAAAAGTTGGCAAGAATTAGTCACTCGCGACGACCAAGGACTACTGGATGCAAAAGGAAAAGTGTGGGGTGCGCCATATCGGTGGGGTAGTACAATAATTGTTTATCGTCGCGATAAGTTTCAGCAGCGAGGTTTGAAACCCCCTCAAGATTGGGCTGATTTATGGCGCAGTGAATTAAAAGGACGTATATCTTTAATCAATCAACCGCGAGAAGTCATTGGTCTAACCTTAAAAAAGTTAGGAAAATCTTATAATACAGAAAAATTACAAGAAGTTCCCGATTTAGAAAAAGAACTGCGAGCATTAAACCAACAAGTCAAATTTTACAGTTTTGACAGATATATCGAGCCTTTAATTATGGGTGATACCTGGGTCGCCGTTGGTTGGTCGAGCGATATAATACCTGTCATGCCACGTTATCCTCAATTCTCAGCAATTATTCCCCAGTCTGGAACTGCTATGTGGGCTGATTTGTGGGTGCGTCCAACTGGTAGTGGAAAACTGGATTTAGCATCACAATGGATTGACTACTGTTGGCAACCAGAAATAGTCAATAAAATAGCTGTCCTTAACAAAGCAAGTTCCCCAATTACCACAAAAATTGACCCTGATGATATTCCATCTTCGTTACGTAAATTATTAATACTAAATCCTGAAAGCATTGCTAAGAATGAATTTTTACGTCCTATTTCCCAAGAAGCAAATAAAGAATATCAGGATTTATTTAATAAAGTAAAAGGGGAATTGGGAATTGGGAATTGGTAATTGGGAATTGGTAATTGGGAATTGGTAATTGGGAATTGGGAATTGGTAATTGGTAATTGGGAATTGGTAATTGGGAATTGGTAATTGGTAATTGGGAATTGGTAATTGGTAATTGTGAATTGGTAATTGGGAATTGGTAATTGCTTTTCTCCATTACCCATTACCCATTACCCATTACCCATTACCCATCCCCCATTACCCATTACCCATCCCCCATTACCCATTACCCATCCCCCATTACCCATTACCCATTACCCATCCCCCTTTATTTTTCCGCTTGACTACAGTATTCGTTCAGATTTTTGATTAAGGCATCAGATTCTTTAGCAGATTTTGTTGCTGCTGTCAATGACGAGTCGATTTCTCCTCTCGCTTTTTGGATTGCTAACCTACCTGTTGGTGATGCTTCTGCTGTCTTAGCTGAACCAAGCGCTCTACCCGCTTTGGAAATATTTTGGCTGAGACTGTCAAAATACTTCACAAAGGCACTCTGAAATTCTTGTAGCTGCGGGTCTTTAAGGCTTAATTCTTTAATGTCCTTGGTAACTCTTTCTAAATCTTTAGCCAGTTGTAAGCTGGTGGAGACCTGAGAACCTTTATTTTTATCCACCAAAGCGGAGCCTTCGTTAACCGCTAAAACTAGTCGCTGACACTGGGAAACTTTGCTGTCATCACAACTAGCAACTAATAAAGCAAGACTTAGGCTAACAGGAATAATAACGATACGTTTACACGACACAAACATTTACACCCACCAAGTATAAAACTGAAATATAGTATCCAATGATTTAGCTACTTTGATATAGTTCCATATCTTAAGCGATTAGTCGCCTTTTATGGATTAATCAAGGCGATGACATTTAATATACCTAAGTATGTGTATAAGGGGAAACGGGGTTAGGTGTGTTTATTTGTTTGTGGTGAAATATTACCAATCTAAGGGTAGTCCTAGTTTATCCAAAGTTTCAGGCTCTTGTAAAAGCGATTGGGTATCTTTATCCAAGTGAATTCTACCACCAGAAAGCACTAAAGCACGTTGGGTGACTCTACCCAACCAATGCAAGTCATGAGAAGCAATTAACATTACCTGCACTGGTAAAGTTAACAAAACTTTAGCTAGATTACGTCTCCAAGCTGGGTCTAGACCATTTGTTGGCTCATCCAAAATTAGAATATCAGGTTCTAACGCCAAAATAGCGGCTATAGCAGCAAGACGTTTTTGTCCTCCAGATAATTCATGAACGCTACGGTTAGCGTATGCTTCTAAGCCAAATGAGGCTAATAATTCTCGTGCTTTATCTGTTGCCTCAGCCTTAGGTACTCCGTAGTTGAGTGGCCCAAACATAATATCTTCTAATATAGTGGGCATAAAAAGTTGGTCATTTGCATCCTGAAAAGCAAAACCAACTTGACGCCTAATTTCAGGCAAATTTTTCGGTTCTAGCAACAGTCCGTTAATCCAAATTTTACCGCTTCCAGGTTTTTTTAAGCCTATGAGATTTTCTAATAAGGTACTTTTACCAGAACCTGTTGCTCCCATTAGAGCTACTTTTTCTCCTGCATTCAAAGTGAAGGAAATTTCTTTTAATACTGGTTCAGAGTTCGTATAAGCGTACACTAGGTTGTCAACTATAACCACTTGTTTCATTGAAAGAATAAATAAAAAACTTTTAGTCAACAGTAAGAAGCAATGCTTAAAGCTAAAGCAATGCTACTTGTAATTAAAATTACAAAACGCTCTTGTGTTGTTAGTGTCGAATCGAGTGATAAGGTTCCGTTGTATCCACGGATGCTCATTGCTGCATAAACTCTCTCTGCTCGGTCTAAACTACGAAGATACAATGCTCCTATCATTGCTGCGCTTGCGTAACGTAACCAACTCGCTTTACCTTTTAGCCCCCTTAGTTCTGCACTGCGCTGCATTCGGGTTACTTCTTGGGTCAAAATTTCTAGATATTGTCCCGTTAGTAGCAAATTTTGCTTGAATGCGTTTGGTAAAGGTAAGCTTTTGAGGGCGATTGCAAAACTGTGGGGTGGTAATGTTAATAAATAACTGTTCATCGTCAGCAAACAGATTAGAGAACGTACCAGCAAAAAACTAGCTCTCTCTAATCCTAGAGGTAGTGCTAAAAATGATAAAAAAATTAATTCTGTACCTAATAACCCCGTAAGTTGGCGAATTGGTACCCTCAAAATAACTACCCACGAAATTGCGATCGCACCATATAAGCTGAGATAATTCCAGGAGTTTGGCTTTAGGGTTGCTGCACCAATCACAAGAATTAATGCAAAATGCAAGCGCAGGGATAAACTCTTAAGATTCAGCACCTTTAATAACCTTTGCAATACCGAACGCGACAGCAAAACAAAGGGTAGACCCTATAATCCCAGCAATACTTGTACCGATTTTATCCAAACCAGGGAAAGTGTAATCGGCAAAAGGTGTAGGTAAAGACACGCGGACATTTTCTGCTAATTTGTCGAATTGTAATTTCTCCGCGACGGAATCTAAACCATCAGGCCATGTAGAAGCGAACAAGGACAATACACCAGCCACCAAAAAAATACTTACCACAGGTACTAACCAACCTCTAATTCTTCCTTGGTCTTTTGGTAATAAATCTGGTCGTACGCTCGCGAGGTAACTCAGTACTCCAGAAGTAATCAAACCTTCACCAACACCAATCAAAATATGTACCCCTGTCATCGCGGGTAATACGACTTGTGGAGATGCAGTTCCCGACATAGATAACTCAATACCACAAGCAACAGATGCAACAACGACACTAATTCCAGCAGCAATACCCGCGCTGACTACCAGTCCCATCCGACCTGTTAACATGCGTCTGATAGTTTGAGATAATCCCCAACCAACCCAGACACTGATTATCGCCATGTTAAAAATATTTGCCCCCAAAGCTGTAATACCACCATCTGCAAATAGCACAGCCTGAATAATTAGAACCGTTGCAATACATAACATAGCCCCCCAAGGACTACCCAAAATAATTGCAGCTAGAGTACCTCCTAACAAGTGACCACTAGTACCACCTGTAACAGGAAAATTAATCATTTGTGCGGCAAAAACAAAAGCGGTTGTTAAACCCAAAATAGGGGCACTCTCAACACCAAGAGACTTTCGCGCTTGTCCTAAAGCTAGCGCTAAACCTGCCACACTTACTAAACCGGTGCCTACCGCTACAGGCACTGAAATAAAGCCGTCAGGAATATGCATGATTGCCTAATTTTGTATTTTTATACTGCTAATCTCGTAAAATTACGACACTATTATGATTAATAAAAACAAAATTTAAGTCTATTTTCAATGCCCTATCAGGGGATTTACTTAAGTAAAAAAAGAATTCTTAATGTTAATTTAATTATAATTAAATACATTTAAAACCGTAAGTAAAAATATCTATATTAAAAGAGCTTGACTTTACAATAAAATCATGAATATATAATTTTTTTAAAGAAAGTATGAACGCTTCCAAGATTTTGTTGTTTGAGACTATTTTTGTATGATAATAAATCCAGCTTTTTAACCGTCTAAACACTTATATTTAGCGCCACTGCTACTTTTAGTTGTGGCGATAATTTTGCTTGAAAAAATTACCCCAACATGATTTTTTTAAAAAACAAATTGCATTTTTTGCACTTTACACCTCAAATAAACTTTATGCATTTGTGGTATCGAAACGCTTCACTGTTAGCTTTGCTTATAAGTTCTTTGTTCTTTACCGCACATGAAGTAAAAAGTGCAGAAGTATATTCTGAAAAGCAATCTCAAGAGCAATCTCAAGAACAACCTCAAGAGCAAATTTGCCCTACTCTCAAATTAAGAGCTATACGTAGTTTTGAAACTGACAGATATCATATGTATATTTGCAGAGGAGAGAGAGCGGGTTCTCTTGGGTATTATGTACGTATTCCCAAACAAATGGGTAGTAAAATTACTGTCCCTGTAAGTCAGAAAAATGGTGAAAATTACATCGCTGCAAATAAAGATGAAATCACTTATGTTATTAACCCTTATCAATCAGTAGTAGTAAAAAAAGGTCGCGTAATTCTCAAAGAAAAAGTTAACATTGCGAATAAAGGGGACGGTAGCGTTTTAATATCAGGTTGTTCGGAAGGTGAAAATACATTTGTAGAAGCAGAAACTAAAAGTTTTGCTGTGTACATTTGTGGTGGTGATGCTCCCACAAGTTACGTCACTATTACTAAAAGCGGTAATAAAAAAGTGATTCTTACACTGGTGGGTTATAATTCTGCAGACGAAATGAATAAGGGGGAGTACGTAGCTCTAAATGAAAATATATTGTTCTTTTTGACTCAGAATTCCCTAAAAATTTCTCAAGATGGTCAAACTATAGTTGAAGAAAAAATATTGCGTTGGAATTAGGGAGTGGGGAGTGGGACGTGGGGAGTGGGGAGTAGGGAGTAAGGAGTGGGGAATTACTAATTGCTCTTATAATATTTTTAAATCTTTCATTGTTCTCAAATCTAAAATCACTTTTCCAACTTTGGATTCACTAGTACTTATCTATAGATAGATGAGTTAAAAATGCGTAGATGGTTACCATTGCGAATATTATCAATAAAAATGTTACCTGTAACATTTTTATAAAAACGTGCGTACTTACTCTATGACTTAGCTCTGTGTAAGAGGTTTGATTGGTAGTATATCGGCAAACTTCCACCGCTATAGTCATTTTTGGTATAGCGTTTTTTTGCAAGCTTCGTTAACATATCTTAATATTATAGAATGATTGTTTATACTCGCGAACTTAGCTGGGAGTATAAGCGTTCATCAGTAGTGATTTACTAAATGGAGTAAAAGTGTGATTCCTTTTTTATACTTATATAACGATAAGTCTATTAATAAGCGTAAATTATCTTTCGTGGGGCTACTAACTGCAATTGCAATTATTGAAGTATGGGCAACAAATCTAATTTTATTAATGCCAATAGATGTAAAAGAGTACAATGTATTATTTTTATTAATTGCTATAGCCTTGCAGTCATTTCTTTACACAGGGTTATTTATTACAGCTCATGACGCAATGCACGGAGTAGTTTGTCCTAGTAACAATAAAATTAATCATTCTATTGGTTGGTTGTGTTTAAATCTCTACGGATTCTTATCCTATAGCAAATTATTGAAGAAGCATTGGTTGCATCATCATAACCCAGCAACAAGCGAAGTTGACCCAGATTTTCATAATGGTAAAGACAAAAATTTTTGGTCTTGGTATTTGTTTTTTATGAAAAACTATTGGAGTTGGCAACAAATGTTATTTGTGACAATTCTTTACAACTTTCTGCATTATGGCTTTTTTCACATACCGCATTTAAATCTAAATTTATTTTGGGTTATCCCATCAATTTTAAGTTCTTTGCAGTTATTTTATTTTGGTACTTTCATTCCACATAGTGAACCAGCCGAAGGTTACGTTCACCCCCATCGTGCTAGGACTATTTCTCGTCCCGTCTGGTTATCTTTTATTACTTGCTACCATTTTGGATATCATGAAGAACATCATGAATTTCCCCATGTTCCTTGGTGGGGTTTACCAAATATTTATCAATTAAAACGGGAGAAATCAACAATTAACAATTAACTACATTTGTTGTGAGTTAGATATCTCTGCTTGTACTAGCTTCTCAGCACTATTTTCAGTTATGGGTGGTCGTAGGCACAAATAAATTGAAGCACCAAATAATGGTATCAGTGCCGTTATCCAAAATAATGTTGAATTTTGAAAGCTGCGACGTGCCATATCATCTTCCAATAATGTCGGGAACAATAAGCTGAGCAGACAGAAATCTAAACTCATTACATTGATAAAACGACTAGTTTGCCACTGACGAGCAAAATCTCCCCAGTCTGCACCCTGTAAACCATATGCGACTAATATTGCCGCTCCGATTGTCAAAGCAATACCAGTAAGACGAGAATCTAGTATCTTGAGAAATATACCTTTTTGACCGATAAATTCTTTGTTAGATTGACGTAATGCTAGGTAGGGTAAAATCGCAAAAGCTCCCACAGCAAAACTAATAGTGGCAAAAATCCATGCGGGTATTTTTTGAGTTCTACCATCAATAAAGACGACAGCACTATAAATCAGGGGCCAAATACCCATAAGATTAAAAAGTGCGACTACCAAAGGGTTGATTCCTTGCCATTTTCCTGTAGAAAGATTTGTAATTAATTCTAAGGTATTTGGGTCGTCCGGAGGTGCAAATACAAAAGCATAAGTAACAAATCCAATCCACAGTAAAGCGAATAAAATTCTTTTTGTCATCAGAAAGATTTTACTGATTTATCAATATATCAATAACTATATAATAAGCCAGAATTAACTCAAAGCCTCCGATAAATAATCTGCGGCTGCTGCGACTACAGCTATTGCATTTTCATATTCTAGTCGTGTAGGTCCCAATACACCCACACTTCCGACTGGTACAGAACCACGACGATAAGTTGAAGAAATTAAGGTGCAAGTGCGTATAGGTTCTAAGGGATTTTCTGAACCGATTCTCACTGTCACCTTAGATTTTGCGTTGTCTGGTACTTCCGACTCTTCAAAAATTAATCGCCAAATTTCTTCTTGTTCTTCTTCCAAAAGTTGGATGATTGTTTGCACTTGTTGTAGTTCAGAAAATTCTGGTTGACGCAAAACTTCCGCAACTCCCCGAACCAGTATTTGGGTGTTACTATTTGCACGAGTACGACGAGTTAATTCGACAACGGATTTTTGTAGAAATTCCCCATAGCTTTGAAATTCTTTATCTAAAGTACTCCAGTCGATAGTCGATATTTCCATCAAACTTTTTCCTCGCAACTGACTATTCAAAAAGTTAGAGACTATTTGTAGTTCTCTGTCTATAACTTCTGCGATGTCTTTAGTTTGCTCAGGTTTTGGTGGTAGTTCCATTAATGCGGAATGGGTTTCATAACCGTCTGTTACCACAATTAACATTACCCTTTGAGGGTCAACTTGGACTAATTGTAAATGCCGTAATGTGCCTGTGTTGGTTTGTGGTAGGGTGATTAGACTAATGCAGCCACGAACAGTTGACAAAATTTGTGCAGCTCCTTGCAGCAATCCTTCCAATGTAAAATCTTCAAATTTGATGGGTTTTTGTAGAGACTGCTCCACTTGTCGTGTTAAAGTATCACCTGTTGTAATCAACTGGTCTACATAAATTCTGTAACCGGAGTCTGAAGGTACTCTCCCGGCTGAAGTATGGGGTTGGAAAAGTAAGCCAGCATTTTCTAATACACCCATAATATTACGAATTGTGGCGGAGCTTACACCAAGGTTGTATTCCTCCACTAATGCTTTGGAACCAACAGGCTCAGCGGTAGCTATGTAATGACGTACCGTAGCCCAAAGTATATGCTGTTGTCGATTTGTCAGATGGAATTGCATAGATTTTGGTTTTACTGAGTCTGTATTTTAAGGATTATTTGAAAAATTTGTTTGCGAAATTTATCTCTAAAAGAGATTCTTGACTTTTACGCAACATAGCAAATTACTAGCCACTTATGGAATCAGTGAAACCAAGGTGACAGGTGTGCTTTTGATTAAATTTGTATTTAAATAGAGCTTAGCCATTATTGCCAAAGCATCTGGTGTAATTTACAACATTTCCTACATTTTTCAGTATTTTCCCATAGATTATGGTATAACTATGTTTTTAAGTAAACTAATATCGTATAAGTAAAGTATACCTGTTAGTAGATACAGAAGTGTAATGTTGCCCATCAGTCTTAATATAGAAATTATTCTAAAATTTACCTTAAGTTAATATATTGTTTCTTTAAGCATAACATAGTGGAGAACTCCCCACTCCCCACTCCCCACTCCCCACTCCCCACTCCCCATCAATATTGTGGAACAGAAGGGTCAACTCTTATTGAGTAGGCATCAATACCGCCTGAGATATTTTTCACATTTGTAAATCCTTGGCTTGCTAACCACTGGCACATCTGAGCCGAACGAACCCCGTGATGACACAATACTAAGGTTTCCGCGTTTGCGTCTAATTTTGCATGGATTAAATCTCCCCACTCGGAAAATTGACCTAGGGGTAAATTTATGAAACCCTCTATTTTTGCCATTTCCAGCTCTTGTGGTTCGCGGACGTCAACAAGCTGAAGGTTGGGGTCGGGAGAAGATAAGCGAGTTGCAAGTTCTTGGACGGTAATTTGGGTTAGACCTGTCATAGTTTTTTGAGGTAGCTTGGAGAAATAATTTTACTTATATTTTTGCACTTGGCGATTGAAATCGCAGCTACACAAGGAAAAGCCACGCAGGTGGGTTTTGGAAATAACAAGGTATGGGATATTTGTTAATGGACTTCCCATCGCGATTTGAGAAGAAAAAATATGAAGCAAAGTTTACTCTTCAGGTTTCTGACATCGGGTGTCGTAACGCTGCTGTTAATTTTTACCTCTGGCTTTTACGGTTTGTTGAGCGCAAATGCTGTGTCTGTGGGTGATGGAAACACAAATAGAGAACCAGGTGCTGCTGTGTTTGTTTCTAAAAATGCACCTGTGATGGTGTCGTTGCTGGTAAATCCAGATAAATTACAAGCTAAGGAGCGCAAAGGGGAAATATCTAAGCTGAAAACCAGTTTATTAACTAATACTGGTCTTGATTATAAAAAAGATATTCAACCTTGGTTGGGTGATGAAATCAGTCTTGCTGTCACCGCTTTAGATATTGACCGGGAACCGAGTAATGGTTTACAACCAGGGTATCTAATCGCACTTGCTACTGATAAGCCAGAGTTAAGTCAGGAGTTTGTGCAGCTATTATTTTCCAAGCGGGTGTTATCGGGAGCAAACTTAACAGTAGAAGAATACGAAGGAGTAAAAGTAATTTCTGATGCTTCTCAACCTGAGAAAGGGATATTAGCTGGTGGGGTTGTGGGTGATAAATTTGTATTGTTTGCTAATGACCCCAAAATTCTTCGAGAGGCAATAAATAACGCTCAAGCTCCTGATTTAAATTTGAGCAGTTTTAGTAAATATCAGCAATCTTTGGAACAGCTACCCAAGGATAGTTTGGGAATGACTTTTCTTAATTTTCCTATTCTGGCACAATGGCAGGGTTTACAACTGGAACAACCACTATTTGATAGTGAAATTATTTCTATAACATTACCTAATAAGGGATTGCTGGCAGAAACGACAGTTTTGTCTACAGGTGAAATTTTACCACCGTCTGCCCAACTTTCTCAACCGGTGGAAGCGCTGCAATATATTCCAGCTAGAGTTGGTTTAGCTATTTCTGGTTCTAATTTAAATGGGTTGGAAAACTCTGATGTATCTCAACTTTGGTCGCAAGTAAAGGGAGCGATAACAGTTCCTGGTAAGAATTTTATTCCTAAGGCTAAACAAGCTTTAGTGAATTTTGAAAAACAGTGGGGGATAAAGTTACCGTCCGATATTTTTAGTTGGGTAACAGGTGAATATGCGATTGGGTTATTGCCTAATAGCGAGCAAACAACTCCAGATTGGGTTTTTGTTGCCCAAAAAGTGGAAGGGACAAGCGCGGGAGTTACTCATTTAGATGAGATTGCTTTGTCTAAAGGATTAAATATCATTACATTTGACTTAGGAGGAAAGCAGGTTTCAGGTTGGACGGAGTTGAAAACTACAAATAAAACAGGTAATGCTAAAGGTTCAAAGTCTTTTAATGTTGAGACCACTGTACAGGGAGTGCATACGACTCTTGGTAATTACGAGATTTTTACTTCTTCTTTAGAGGCTATGGATGAAGTTCTGGAAGCTAAGGAAAATAGTTTGATGAATGACCGCAGTTTTGTTGCGAGTGTAGCAGCAATTCCTAAACCAAACCAAGGTTATGTGTATCTGGACTGGGAACAAAGCCAGAGATTTGTGGTAGAGCAATTGCCGATTTTGAAGATTATCAAAATTTTAGGGAAGCCGTTTTTTGAAGATTTGCGCTCTTTGACGCTCAGTAGCTATGGTAGTGATGCTGGGTCGGTTAAGGCTGGGCTGTTTTTTCTGGTTGGAAAATAAAGTCTAGAAATAAAGCCTAGAAATTAAGCCTAGAAATTAAGCCTAGAAATTAAGCCTAGAAATAAATTTCTGGCTTAAAGCTTAAACCCGTTTAAAACGGGTTGAAATAAGGTGGTTTTCTGTGGGTTGATGAGATTACGTTTGGCTCGTTACCAAAACTGTAACGAGGATGTTGAATATACTCAAGCGGGTTTATGATGAAATTAAGTTAAATCTCCTCACACCTAATCAAAAACCGTGGAATTCTTCGAGTTCTGCGGTTTTTGCTATTTATTACCGATTCTTGTTACCAAAACTGTTACGAAGCTCGGTTTTAAATCGCATGGCTTTATGATGATGTCAGGTAATACGTCTAAGATTGGCTCCTTATACTTACAAACTAAGCCGTGGATTGGTCTAAGCGTTCACGGTTTTTATTTTTTTTACCAATCATAAATATTGTCGAAGTTTAACGACGCTTTATTGAGAGTTGTTAAAAAATTAAGCAAAAAAACCTCTTACTTCGTGAAAAAGCTTGTTTCCGAAACTGTTACGAGTTTGCTGGTTTCTATTAGAAAGTTATATGATGAAAAGGAGTTAAACTCCTCACACCACACAAAAAGCCGTGAATTTATTTCATGGCTTTTTTTTTGATAAGCTTAAGGAATTTCCAAATGATAATTTCTTTAATCTTGTGGGGTGGGCTTTCTCTTGACCTGCCAAAGAATCAAGAGCGAATATAGAAGATTTATTTTATTTAAAATTATCTAAGTGCATCGCTTTTTTAGGAGGAAAAATTCGTGAAAGCAGTTGTGATGACAGCCGCAGGAAATCCACAAGTTTTACAAGTACAAGATGTGCCAAAACCATCTTTAGTTAGTAATACAGATATTTTGGTCAAATTACATGCTGCTGGTGTTAATCCTATTGATACTAAACTTCGTCAACGCGGGACTTTTTTTCCTGATAAAATGCCTGCTGTTCTTGGTTGCGATGGTGCTGGAGTGGTGGAAGCTATTGGTGCAGGTGTTAAGCGGTTTCGCGTAGGGAACGAAGTATATTTTTGCAATGGTGGTTTGGGTAGTCATCAAGGTAATTATGCTGAATATACTACTGTTGATGAACGATTTGTTGCTCGTAAACCGAAGTCTGTTTCTTTTGCGGTTGCTGCGGCTGCTCCTTTGGTTTTAATTACTGCGTGGGAAGCTTTGTACGAACGTGGACGATTGGAACCGGGGGAAAAAGTTTTGGTTCATGCTGGTGCTGGTGGTGTGGGTCATGTGGCGATTCAACTTGCTAAGCTTAAGGGTGCAAGTGTCTGTACGACTGTAGGTTCCCAGGAAAAGGCTGATTTTGTTAGAGGGTTGGGTGCTGATTGGGTGATTAATTATAAGCAGGTGGATTTTGCTCAAGCTGTGTTGGATTGGACTGGTGGTGATGGAGTGGATTTGGCTTTTGATACTGTTGGTGGGGAAACTTTTTATAAGACTTTTCCTGCGGTACGGGTATATGGTGATATTGTGACGATTTTGGAGCCTGATGCAAAAACTGTTTGGAAGGCTGCTCGTTCCCGTAATCTCCGCATTAGTTTGGAATTAATGTTGACTCCTATGTTGCAAGGTCTGGTGGAGGCTCAACAGCATCAAGGAGAAATTTTAGAACAATGTGCAGGTTGGATGGATGAAGGAAAGTTGAAAGTTCATGTGGGTCATCAGCTTGGTTTGGGGGATGCTGCAAAAGCTCATGAATTATTAGAAAGTGGGTCAATGACGGGTAAAATTGTCCTAATAATTGATGGTGTGTAATCAAGTAATCAAGGGCGGGCAAGGATGCCCACCCCACAAGAGGGGAGAGTTTGCTGGTTGGAAATTTTTAGTAGGTTGTTTGCAAAGTTTTATGTTTCACAAAAAAAATCTTCTCTCTTATTGAGAGGGTCTTTAAATTTCCCCCCCTCCCTCTTAGGGAAGGGGGGTAGGGGGGTTAGGTCTCTTTGTCTATGCGTGTTGTTTTTCTTCTTTTTATCAACACCTAATGTACTCGCACAACCACAACTAGAACGCACCCCATTAACTCTGGAAATTCTAGAACAACGCCTACATTCACCGATTATTAATGAAGGCAGTTTGACAGTAGATTTACGACAGATGGTGATAGATTTACGACCAGATAATGCAGTATTTCGCGATGCTTTTTATCAACTGTTGCGAAAAGAATTGCAAAAAACTGGTGTCAAACCTTTGGGTTTGGATTTGAGTAATTCTCTGATTCAGGGAGATTTGATTGGTAGTGATTTGGGATTAAGAACTCCTCTGTTTTCCCAAGCCATAACTCCAATTTTTACACCTATTGAACAACAACAGTTAGAACGGTTACGTTTTGTTTGTTTGTCGTCAGTTGCTGTTGATTCTCCCACTCCTAAAGATTGTCGTTCACTTTTAGGTAATCAGTTGGGTAATCAGTTGGGTAATAAGTCAAATAGTTCGAGTGATACTAATGTTTTTCGTGGTTCACTGACAATGATGCAAACTCGTTTTAGTGGTAATGTGCAGTTTGCTAATACTTTTTTTCTTCAGCCTATTAATGCTCAAGGTGCTATTTTTAATTCTGCTACTACTTGGAACGAAGCTCGCTTTAGTCGTCCAGTTACTTTTAATAATGCTGTTTTTAGAAAGGAAAGTAATTATTTAGGCAGTATATTCTTTGAGCAAGTAGATTTTAAGCAAACTCAGTTTCAGGATGCTGTTTATTTTCAAGGTAGCACTTTTATAGATACAGCGAATTTTACTCAGGCTGTTTTTAAGCAGTTAGCCAAATTTAATCGCGTACAGTGCTTGGAAAATGCTAATTTTTCTGGGGTTCGTTTTGCTAATCAAGCACAGTTTACTAAGGCTAATTTCAATAAGTTTTTGTTTTTGATGGAAACAACTTTTGAACAAGCTGTTACTTTCCGAGAAGCGCAGTTTAGTCAGTCTGTTAATTTGCGGGGTGCGAGTATTTTGAATCAAGCTGATTTTAGCGATACTAGTTTTGCTAAGGAAGCTTTTTTAAATGTGGCTGGTCTGGGTTTTAATTCTAATCAAGCAAAAATTTTAGGGAATCCTGGAGAAATTGGTAAGCATCTTTGTGTTCCAACTTTGCAAGGGAACCAAAATGTTTTGCGGAATTTGGTGCAGAATTTTAGACAGCAGCAGCAAATTGCAGATGCAAATCAAATTGAATATAAGAAACAACGATTACGTTTGCTGGAGTTATATCATCGTCTTTTTGCTATTAATATTAATCTGGCTTCGGAGGAGAAGTTACAAAGTTTGGGTTTTTCGACTGTGCAAGCTGCTGCTATTGCTCGTCATCGCATTCGGCAACTTTTTAGAAGTGGGAGTGATTTGTTGAGTATTCCGGAAGTTGATTTGGAAATATATAAGCAGGTTGCTCCACTTCTTGTTTTTGATGAACCACTGTCGGTGGGAGGGTGGTTGTTACAAGCTCTGCGATGGTTGGGTTTGAGTATTTTATTACTACTTTCTGGATATGGTACTAATGTTTGGCTGGTTGTAGGAGTGGGAGAGATTACTATCGCTTACTTTGGTTTGGTGTATTGGTTGGTTGACCGTTTTCGTCGGTTACGTCCGGTGGCTATTGTTCCTACTGGTGACGAAACTTTTTGGATGCTGACGAGTTTTACCTTTTTTGTACTGCTGGGTTTAATATCTATTTTTCGAGAGTCGGAGCAACCTTGGCTGAGTTTGGGGTGTGTTTGTATTATTATTTTTCCGGTATCTATGAGTTTGCTGTTCCGGATGTATGAGGAGGGACGCTTTCACGATTTGATGGATGTTTCTTACTTTACCGCTGAGGGGACTTTAAGACAGGTGAGGTTATTGATAGGACGATTGCCTGTTATTCCTAATTATCCGGCTTTTCGGGAGCGGTATATTCCTTTGTTGTGGGAGCGTCACTGGAATTGGCTTAATTACTATGATTTTAGTTTGAATAATTTAATTAAGCTAGGGTTTAATGATATTCGGTTGCGGGATGAACATTTACCCGGTATTATTTCTGCTTTGGCTTGGTATCAGTGGTGTTTGGGTATACTGTATATTACTTTGCTGCTGTGGACGCTTTCGCGGACGATTCCGGGGTTGAATTTGTTGATTTATCTGAAATGACTAGGGTTAACAAAACACCTAGTCAGGTCAGAGTAAGGTCATTGTGAGGTGGGCATCCCGAACCCGCCCGTATATACTTGAACGCACCCCTTCAACAGAGCAGGAACTGCCTATTTTGTACAAACAAAGTATAAGCCTCCTTGAATTGGTTGCCTCTTCAAATCAGCCAAAGAAGTATACATATCACCCTGATTGACTTGGAAATCAGAACCCATCGCAATTATCTTAAAGTTTGCTTTTTCGAGATAATTATATGCTTCTTCCAACTTATACCAATACATATAGGGCTTTTTATCTAATAATGCTCCCAAGTTAGGTTTTCCTTTGTATTTAAGCCAAGGAATATATTGTAAAGAAGTTTTGGAATTACCCATTAGTCGTAACAACCGTAAATACACTATAAACGCCGTGTAAAAAGGTTTGCTCATTCTGTCTTCAATACTTAAAAAAGAAAAGACTGCTGTCCCACCATTTTTCAAGATACGGTAAGCTTCTTTAAAAGCATTTAATCTTGCTGACTCATCTTCCATGCAGCATAAGATTTGCTGTAAGTACACTATTTGCTCAAAATCTTCGTCCTGGTAATTTAAAGCTGTCGCATCTTCAACAGAAAAAGAAATACTCGCTGTGGTGTCTTTCTTTTTTGCTTCTTCAATTAATTCGGGCACATAATCAAAAGCTGATAGAGATGTAAATCCTAATTTTTTCATGCCCAATATAATTCTCCCCCCACCTGTCCCAGCCTCTAAGGTTTTAGCATTCTTATTTAAATATTTTCCTAATAAAAATTCTTCTGTATGATTGAGATTTTTAAGATATGCCCAAGTATCAAAATCTAAATTACTGAAAACATCTTTGTTAGTTAACATGTTACTACTACTCATCATTCTTAACTCCTCTAAACTGTATAAAAACAAAAACAGGGGTAATAATTTATTCTATTCACTAGTTAGTGTTCAGAAAAATTATGGTGAAATTATGCAATTCACTCGTAGCGATAAGCGGGGAAAAAATCTGATTTTATTAGAGCTTCAGGCTGAATACTTAAAGATTTTGCTTTGAGATTAACGAGAGAAACATACTTCTCATAATCTATCATGATACGTAATGATTGAAAAGTATTTCTCCTTTTAGAAAAACCTGCTTTAAAATTGTAAAGACTATCTTTAGCAGCACCTACACCACCACCTAAATGAAATATTTTATTTCCACGTTTTTTTGCCCAAAAACGAACGAAATCGAACATTAGCTTACTTGGGGCTTGCTTCAAAAAATTTTCTCTTGTTCCTCCTAGATGATATTGAACAATTCTAGAATATTCAAAAAAAATTCCCGCGCAAGCGATTTGATTATTTAAATCAACAAGACATAAATGAATATTTTCATTAAAGTTTGCTAGCTGAAGAAAGTATTCGCTATCAAAATAGAAATAGCTTTTCGCATTTACTCTGTTCATTGTTTGATTATATACGATAATAAATTCATCTATATAATCAGCTAACTTAACTATCCTTGGTGAAAATCCAGTACGCTTACAACGGTTAATGTGATTGCGATGTTCTGGACGTGTTTCCCGCCAAATTTCATCTTCTGAAATTTCTAGATTAATCGAAACTGTTTCTCCATGTGTTTTACAAATTTCAGGAGATACAATTTTGTTGAACTCATGATTAATTATAGGATGTAGTCTAAAAAATGCAGAACAAACATTTTTAGAATACAATACCTTCTTCAGTTCTTCAATAGATTGATTTATAAACTGCTGATTGTTTACAGCAGCTTCACTTACTAAAATTCCAGGATACCCGTAAGGTGACACAGCATCAAAAACTTCAAGAGCTACTAAACTATCAATGAATATGTCGGAGCATCTACGCAGTAAATAGGGTACGAAGAATATTTTTTCACCTTCTTGGATAAGAACAGCTTCTGGTATTGTTTTACTTCTTTCTGCTTCTATCGAAAAATATTCGGGTAAATGGTAGATATCATGACTGAGTTTTTGTAATGTCTCTAACCACAAAGCATCTGACAACTGAACTATTTGAATATTCATCTCTTGAAGTTGAAAAATTTTGGATTCCGACATCATTAAATTGATACTTGCTTTCCTAATCTGAAAAAAACCTAGTTAAGAACTTAAAAATTTTCTTCAAACCAGGCTTGAAACATTAGCACATCCCACAAATAATAGTGCCAATTACACTTACCAGAAATATGCTCTTCCCACTTTTGCTGAATTAGTCTTGAATTAAGGTATCCTTGCGAGTCTAACTTTCTTTCTTCTAAAAGTTCCTGTGCCCAATCTCTTAAAGGACCTCGTAACCAGCTATTAATAGGAATTTCAAACCCCATTTTAGGACGCTCAGTCAAACTTTGAGGCACATATTTATGCAAAACTTTGCGTAGTAACCATTTACTCTTCCCCTGACGAATTTTCATTGATAATGGTATTTGCCATGCAAATTCTACAACTCGATGGTCTAAAAGTGGTATCCGAGCTTCTAAGCTTACACCCATACTGGCACGGTCTACCTTTACAAGAATATCATCAGGTAGATAACTTACACTGTCAGCAAACATCATATGTTGAATAAAATCAAAATTATGTGTCCATAGTTGACAATCGTTAAAAACAGTAGAAGGTTCTGAACTACCTATTACTAGAGTTTCTGGATTCCTCCAATGGGACACTAAACGAGTATAGAGAGCTTCTCTATCTGGGACAGCCAAAATTTCAGAAAACTTGTTTACAGTTTCATAAAGATTACTTTGTTTCAAAAGGTATGGTATTACTGAGCTAGGGGGGATATTAAGTTTAGTCTTAGCAAGTTCGTTTGGTAAAGATATAGTCTCAGCTAAAGTATGGGCAATAGTACGACGTATTTTTGTTGGTATCCAGCCTATTTGATGCCAACGCTTCTGACCGAATAAATAGCGATTGTATCCAGCAAAAAGTTCATCCCCAGCATCACCAGACAGAGCAACGGTCACATACTGTTTCGCGAGTTTGCTAACTAGAAAGGTCGGAATCCCAGAAGGGTCGGAAAAAGGCTCGTCGTACAGAATTGGTAGCTTAGGTATAACATCAAGTGCATCTTGTGGGCTAACATAAAATTCTGTATGGTCGCAGCCTAAATGTTGAGCTATTGCTTTAGCATAAGGACTTTCATTGTATGCATTTTCATTAAAGCCAATACAAAATGTTTTGACTTTTTGGCTACTATTTGCTTGCATCAGAGCTACCACTGTAGAAGAATCAATTCCTCCTGATAGAAAAGCTCCTAGGGGTACATCAGCTACCATTCGCATTTTTACTGCATCTAAAAGTAGTGCTTCTAGATGTTCTACAGCTTCACTTTCTGTACCTTTAAATAAGTTAGCTGAACCAAATGAAGCTGTTTCTTGGAATGACCAGTAAGGTATTGGCTGCGGACACGAAGATTTACCGTTCCAACTCAGTATAGTCGCTGGTGGCAATTTATAGATGCCTTGATAAATTGAATAGGGGCTTGGAATATAACTGTAACGAAAGAATAACGCCAAAGCATCACGATTGATTTCTGCTGAAAAATTTGGATGCTCTTTCAAGGCTTTTAATTCTGAGCTAAAGACGAATGTTTTACCCAAAAAGCCATAGTATAAAGGTTTTTCTCCCAGGCGATCGCGTCCAATGTGTAAAACACGTTCTTGGCTGTCCCACAAGGCAAAAGCAAACATACCATTAAACTTTTTAACGGCTTCTACAACTCCCCATTGACTGAAGCTAGCTAGCATGACTTCAGTATCAGAATCACCTTGAAATCTATGCCCCAAAGATTGTAGCTGCCGACGCAACTCCAAAAAGTTATAGATTTCACCATTAAACGTCAATACGTAACGACCGTTGGCAGAGACCATCGGCTGATGCCCAAATGTTGATAGGTCAACAATAGCGAGTCGTCGGTGTCCGAACGCAATCCCCACTTCTGGATCAACCCAAATTCCGCTACTAACTGGACCTCGATGAATCAGCTGATTCGACATCTGCTGAACAATAACAGGCAAGTAGTCGTTGCTAACTTGCCTAATAACATCCCAAAAACCAGCTATTCCACACATCTATGATGATATTAACCTCTGAAATTAATTTTAAATTTGTAAATTTATAAAAATGTTTCTGCATACACTTTCCTAGCAACTAATAGGCATTGATTATCAAAAAAATGAGTTGGTTGGTTTTACAACAACAGTGTCACGAGAACTTTCGTTAGTATTATATTCCTCTTCAAAGTAGTATTTCATTTGTTGCTCATTTTGAGTATTAACTGCATTAACGACGTACCCTAAAACATTTTGACCAGACTTTTCTAACAGTTCTCGTGCAAGAGTGGCGTTAACAGAATCAACTATACCTGGACGTACCACAAGCAAAACTCCATCTGCCATTTGACCGAGCGTCGCAGCATCCGCCGCTAAGTTTAAGGAAGGAGCATCAATGATGACAAAATCATAGTAGCTAGCAAAGCTTTCAACTAAGGAAGCCATACGCTTTGAATCTAAAAGCGATGCAGGAGAAGGAGGGACAGCTCCTGCAGTCAGGATATCCAAATTATCCATGACTTTCTTAATCGCTTTCATAATTTCAATTTGCCCAACTATTACATTACTTAAACCATTTGTGTTATTCTGTTCCCAAATTTTATGTTGAATTGGGCGATGTAAGTCTCCATCAACTAATAAAACTTTACGTTCCATCTGTGCCATTGCGACGGCTAAATTTGCTGCTACGGTTGATTTACCTTCTTTTGGTACAGAACTTGTAACAACAATAACTTTTAATTCTTTATCCGCACTCATAAACTTGAGATTTGCCCGCAACATTCGATAAGCTTCACTCATCGGTGAGCGAGGAGCATCTCTAACTACAAGTTTTGGAATTAATTCTGACCCTTGATTATTACCAATAGATATTTTGGGCTTGCTAAAAGAAGGAATAATACCTAATAGAGTTAATCCCAATAAATCTCTTGCTTCTTCCACAGTTTTGACGGATTTGTCTCTTACTTCTAAAAGATACATTAATCCCAGTGAACCTAACAAACTGACTAAAGCTGCAGCATAATAAGCATTGCTAGGAGAAACAGATGGCGCTTCTGGTGCTTGGGCTTTGGATATAATACCGACGTTACCCACGTTTTGATTTTCTGCGATACGAGTTTCTTGTAGTCGTTGTAACAGTAATGAGTACGTAGATTGAGCTGCTTGTAATTTGCGTTCTAATTGACGTTGCTGTTGTTCTAAACTAGGCAAATTTCTCAGTCGCTGCCGATGAGTTCTCTCTAAGTTGCCTAATGTAAATAACTCACCAGCTAAACCCATACGTGTTGATTCTAGTTTAACAAGTTCTGCACTTAGTTCTTGTTGTAACTGACCCTGTTGTAGTTTACTATTCAGTTTTATTCTTTGATTGGGGGATACTTCTTCAATTCTTTGTTGCAATATTGTTTTTAATCTTTCTGACCTCTGCTCTAAGCTAATTATTTCTGGATGTATATCTAAAAGCTTTGTGCGCTTAGAAGCCAAGTCAGATTCTACTTGCTGAATTTCTTTCAGAATATCTTGTACTCCTGAAGATTGGCTTAGTGTAGTCACTAGTACTGCTTGCTCTGTATCAACACCTACTTTACTGCGTATAGATTTAAACTGAGCATCTACATCGGCTATTCTTGATTTGATTTCGCCAATCCGCTTTTGCAAATCTGTAATTATTTCTACAGCCTTTGAAGCCTCGTTTTCTATAGCAACAATTTTGTTTTTCTCCTTGAACTCACGCATTTCCACTTCTAATTTACGGACTTGCAGTTCGGCTTGTGGCAATTGTTTTTCCAAAAATTTACGAACTGCTCTCACCGTAGCTCTCTGGGAAGATACGTTATGCTCCAAATAAACAGCCATGAGTGTGTTTACAACTTGTGCCGCTAATTTAGGATTTGTATGCTGATAGGAAAGTTTTAGGACATCAGTTTTTTGAATTTCATTAACGTTTAAATTTGACAGAAAATCCTGAGCTTTCAGAGGCTCATCCGTCTCTTCGTTTCGCAGATTGAGTGTGGTGATAGTTTTTTCTACAACATCGTAAGAACGTATAACTTCTGCCTCTGTACTCAAAGGATTAGTCTTTTCTGCAAGCGGTGTTAAGTCACCTAATTCTTTTCCTACTCCAGTTAAGGAAGAAGTTGTATTTACTTTTTGAAACCTAAGGGTTCCCTCTGCGATAAAAACGGGTTTTTTCGCGCTTAAGGCAATAAATACAAGCATAAAAATCGGTGGAAATACGGCTAATCCTGGGAGCCAACGTCGTTTTAGGATTAACCAGTATCTCATTAGGCTAAAAGATGATTCTTTCTCTTCCATAACAATATTTCCATGTTTTATAAAGTTAGATATAACTGAAACTTAGTTGCGGGAACAGTAAAAAATAAAATTCTGATTTTACCTGAGTCAAAGACTTCAAAATATATCTATTCTAACTATTCTTTGAAAATTGATTGTAGTATCTTAATTAAAAAAAACGACTTGCTTTTGTTTAGTCTTATCATAAATAGACATAACTGCCCGAATAACTCGTTCCAACTCTTCATCAGTTAAATTGGAACCAGAAGGTAAGCAAAGCCCATGTGCAAATAAATTTTCTGCCACTTCACCTCCGATACATTCACATTCTGAAAATACAGGCTGGAGATGTAAAGGTTTCCAAACTGGACGAGATTCGATTTGTTGCTGAGCTAGCGTCATTCTGACTTGTTCGCGACTCGAACCAAATACATTTGGGTCAATTGTTAAACAGGTCAACCAACGAGTAGAAGTTCCAAAATCGGCTTCTGGCATAAATTCAATTCCTGGTAACTTGCTTAAAGCTGAGGCGTAAATTTCAAAATTGCGCCTTCTGGCTGCGACTCGTTCGGATAACACTTGCAACTGCCCCCGTCCTATTCCTGCTAGAACGTTGCTCAGACGATAGTTGTAACCAATTTCTGAGTGTTGGTAATGAGGAGCTGGGTCACGTGCTTGAGTTGCTAAAAACCTTGCTTTCGCTACCAATTGCTCATTGTCAGAAACCAACATTCCACCACCAGATGTAGTGATAATTTTATTTCCATTAAATGAATAAATACCCATTAGCCCAAAAGTACCTGGAGAACGTCCTTTGTAGGTAGCACCCAAAGCTTCAGCAGCGTCTTCAATCAAAGGAATGTCGTATTGATTGCAAACTTTCAGAATAGGCTCAATATCCGCACTTTGACCATACAAATGCACTAGTAGAACAGCTTTTGGTAATTTACCAATTTTTGCACGATATTCCAAGGCATCTTGTAATAAGTCTGGATTCATATTCCAAGAAGTCCGGTCACTATCTACGAAAACCGGTTTTGCTCCAAGATAGGTAATGGGGTTAGCCGTAGCTGCAAAGGTCAAAGTAGAACAAAATACTTCATCACCCCTAGATACTCCAATTAACTGTAGAGCTAAATGAATAGCCGCAGTACCAGAACTAACCGCAGCTGCATGGCTTGTACCTGTTAATTGACAAAATTCTTGCTCAAAAGCATCTACATGAGGTCCGACAGGAGCTATCCAGTTAGTTGCAAAGGCTTCTTTGACAAGCTCTAATTCGAGGTGTCCCATGTGAGGAGTTGAAAGTAAAATTTGTTTTTTCATTTGAGTTACTGACTACGATATACAGGGAAAAAATGGTAATTAAATAGTTGTTTTGAATGAATATTTAAAGCTTTAGCCTACTGATTACCAAAGAAATTATATTTTTATTTTTTTGATTTCTTTATTTATAATTAAGTACATGGTGAAAAATCGTGACTATATTTTGTATAATTCCATACTTTCTGATGTGAAAGTATCAAGTTTACAGACACTATCTGTTCGCTAATGGTAAAAGTGTTGGGTAACAGAACTATGTGAATATCCATCTCTGACAATTGAAGCTTTTTGAATTAAGTAATTTCGCAATTAAAAAACGATAGACAAGGAAAAATCTCAATGTATCAACGTTTCAGGTAATATATCCTTATAAATCTTTGATTGCAATTATACCAGATAAGTGGTCAATTTTTTTATATATATTTTTAAATATATAAAATCTACCATTAGGTAGAGAGTGTATATATTACCAAAAAATATTTTATACTATTATATGCAAATAACATGATTTAACCTTCTTCTATTTTATTAATCAAAGGAGAGCGGTATGTAGGAAAAAAATCAGATTTTAGCATAGTATTGGTGTCAGCATTTAATGCTTTTGCTCGTAATTCAATAAGATGAGCATACTTCTCTGAGTCTGTAACCAAGCGTAATGTCAAAAAATTATGCTTTTGTCTAGAAAAACCAGATTTGAAAGTGAAAAGACTATCTGTTGTAGAACCTCCTAATCCTCCTCCTATATGTAAGTACTCGTTACCACGCTCTTTACCCCAAAGCCTAGCGTGATGTAACAATAAATTAAAAGGAGATTGACTCAAAAATTCATTTTTTGTTCCACCTAAGTGAGCTTGAACTATCCCACAGGATTCAAAAAATAAGCTAGCACAAATAATTTGCTCTTCTGATTCGACAATACACAAGTGTAGCTTTTCACCCAGTTTAAATAAACTTGTGAAATACTCGTTGTCGAAATAATATGATTCGCTAGCATGAACGCGATTCATTGTTTCTCCATAAATCGCGATAAACTCATCAAAATATTCTTCAAATTTTACTGTTCTAGCAGTAAACCCCAATCGTTTACATTTATTAATTGTGCTTTGATGTCCTTTTCGAGTATGTGCCCAAATTTTCTCTTCAGATAATGTTAAATCCATAGATACGGTTTGTCCATTTAATACAAAAGTATCAGAGGGAAAAATTTCACCAAAGTTATCGTTAAGTATTGGATGCAGTCTTAAAAAAGCCGAACACACACCTTTATCCTTTAATGTTTCTTGAAATTTTGCCATCGCTAGTTCTAGGAATTCTCTAGAACTAATGGCTGATGGGCTGAGGATAATTCCTGGATAGCCATAAGGTGAAAATATATCAAAGAATTCTGTACCTATTTCTTCGTTAGACGTTATGTCATTACAGTTCCGCAGCAAATATGGCACAAAGAAAATTTTATCTCCTTCACTTATTAAAATAGCTTCTGGAACTGTTTTTGTTCTTATTGCTTCTATAGTCAAATATTCTGGAAACTGATAAACATCATGGCGTATTTTTTGCAATGTTTCCATCCACAAAGGACTGTTAATATTAAGGGATTGAACGTTTTCTTTTTTTAAAGTCAGCATAATAAATTTAATTGAAAGATAGGCTTCGGTAGTCTTATAATGATTTACGACCAAATAATTGGAAATGCAGCAGGGTCGCTAAAGTCTGGGTCACCATTGGGTAATTTCCGACACAACTTTTCATCAATAATGTGAATTGGTTGCCCTTTTTTATTCCAAAAAGCTTGATAATGATTGTCTGAATCTTGTAAGTGAACCGCTAAAGCCAAGCGGAATAAATTGCTATAGTTGGGTAAACTACCATGAATTGTCCAACAGTTATGAAAACTAACTTGACCTTTTTTTAGTTCCATTGGTATTTTAACAACTTGGCGTCCAGCTAAACGGAATTTTTCTTCCATTTCCTCTAGTTTATAATTGTTAAAAAAGCGAGTATCTTCAATACCTAACCACTTATGGCTTTTGTCTAGTATTGCCAAAGGTCCTCTTAATTCGTCGCAGTCATGAAAGGGAATCCAAGCGGTGATTAATTTATTAGAACTACAAGTAGACCAATAAGCTTTATCTGCGTGCCAACCAACAGCACTTTTACCACTTTTGTCTTGAGGTGGTTTATACACTAATTGGTCATCAAGTAGCCTAATTTGGTTACTTCTAGTTAATCTGGCAGCAATTGCTCCAATAATTGGCTGCAAGGTTAGCTTTCGTAATTGCCTGTTTTGCCAAGAAACTAACTCATTATTACGAACAACATCATATCCATCTTCTGGTTTCCAGTTACTAAAACCATCATTTATGGGAGGTTCTCCATCTTTTTCACTATTATAAAACCTTTCGCTACCAAAAATCGCCTCGTCAATTATTTCATCGGGAATAACCTTTTGAGAAATATACCAACCATGCTCTTCGTAGAAACAGATATCCTCTTCTGTTGGTAAAAGTGATATTTGCTCTTTAGTTAAGTCACGGCTTAAAGTATCTAGCATGTTATTTTTCTCCTCAATTACAGAACTTGGCGTATTAGATAAAATGCCTCAGCTGCAAAACGATTAACCGTACTCCCTCGTAAGGTAGCTAATGCTCGCAATGTTTCCTCGGAGCGTTCATCTGGAAAAGGTTTTATTTGTAAGGTGTACATTTGCATTGCTTGAAGCTTAGTTTCCAGATAGGGAGAGATATCAATGAAAACGTTAGGGACGAAATTAGGAGCTAAATAAGGCGCATTCCAGTTAGTTTCTGAAAGTGTTTCGTAAGCATATATTGTCTTTGGTGCATAAGGATTATTTGGTCTTGCAGCCACCAAAGATGATAAGAAAATTCTTTGATGGTCCATGTGAATATCGCCAACAAAGGGAATAAATAGTATGTCAGGCTGAATTTTTTTGATTAACTCATATAGTTTAACGTTGACTTCACGATGAGGTATCGTGTCTATCCTAGAAGCTGGAAAATCTAGAAAAAATGTCTCTTTCACTCCTAATATTTTATGTGATTTTAAAGCTTCTCGGCAATCTTGTTGATGAGATTCCTCTGTAAAATCAGGTGGATAGCCTCTAGTTACTATTACTACATAAACTTCAGCCCCTTCATTTGCAAATCGGGCTATTGTTCCTCCAACTCCCAAAACTTCATCATCGTGATGAGGAGCAACTACTAAAATTTTCATGCCAGGACACTTCCTTTTCACTTGATAAATTAAATTAGCTAAGTAACTCAGAATATTATAATTACTTGTAAAAAAATGAGAAAAATTTGTTTGAAATGTTAAGTTTTTAGAGACCCAGCGAATTTAAAATAAAAAAGCTGGGTTCTATAGAATTTATAATACTTCAACAAAAGCCTGATTTTCACTTCGGAAATATTTTTCAAATCTTCTCGCTTCTGCTAAAAGTTTCTCGTTTCTTTCTTCTCCCAAAGTAATGACTGCAAAGGTTTTAATTAGTATTACAAAATCAAGCCATAGAGACCAGTTTTCTAAATACCAAATGTCTAAACAGATGCGCTCTTCCCAGGTCAGTTCATTATTGCCATTTACTTGATGCCAACCAGTCATACCAGGAATTTCGAGCAAACGGCATTTTTGGAAATAATCATAATCCTCTAATTGTTCGGGAACTGTGGGACGTGGACCAACAAAGCTCATTTCGCCTTTGAGAATATTCCAAAACTGCAAAATTTCATCAAGTCTCGTTTTACGTAAAAATTCACCTAATGGTGTAATTCTATCCTCATCTGGAAGTAAATTACCATTACTGTCACACTCATTGGTCATGGTACGAAATTTATAAATAGTAAATAAATCACCATTTCTCCCAGCACGAACTTGGGTAAAAATCACTGGGCTATCCATCTGAAAATAAATTAAAACAACCATCACTAACACTACAGGAATAAATAAAAGTAGTGCAATAGCAGCCATGATTCTATCAAGCGAAAACTTAATAAATTTACTAAACGTATTACTACGATTCTCAAAAGAAGTTACAACAGTCATAACTCTATTCCTCAGGAAATAATTCAAAAAAATGCCTAGATGGTGGTAAATACTTTTTTTTGTAATTACCAATGAAAAACTTTATTTTTTTCGGATTTGAAGCTTTGGGTGACAAAAAGACCAACAATCTGTCAACAATATGTAGCGATAAGTACCGTTAGAACAATCTTTGGGACTAAATTTCCAAAGCTAACAGTAAGCAAGTTTTTTATTCAAAACCTCGGCATATAACTCTTCGTGAAGTTGGATAACATGACGCACGTCATATTTAGCCATACGCTCTTTTCCACGTTTTGCCATCATGCGAGCAGCTTCTGGATTATCCAATACCCAAGCCATAGCATTAGCAAACCCTTCAATATCACCCACTTTAGCAATTCGTCCACAACCATCAGCAAGTAAATCTCTGATTCCACGAGTATCAGCACCAATTACTGGTGTTTCCAAACACAATGATTCCATAACGCTTCTTGGTAATCCTTCGCGTTCTGAAGCCATCATCGTTGCTGTTGATGCACGCATCAGAAGTGGCATATCTTGGCGATATCCTAGGAAATGTACCTGCTTTTGAACATCTAACTCCGATGCTAAGCGCTGCATTTCTTCCATCAAAGGGCCTGTACCAGCAAATGCTAAATGCACATCAGGTCGAGCAAGCCGTGATAAGGCTCGCAACATATCTCTATGGCGTTTACCTGGATTAAATTCCGCACTTGCCAGAATAAGAGCGTCATTGGGTGTAAGTCCGATAGACTGACGTACTAGCTGTATATCAGTATCGGAAATATTATCGGGGTTGTAATAACTTAAATCCACACCAATACCGGGCATGTAATAGAGCCGCTCTGGAGAGATTAGACGATGACGCTTAGCAGCTTCTAAGTCTTCACCATTGATTACTATCATGTAGTCTGTCCAAGAAGCGGCAATCTTTTCGAGGGTAAGGTACACTGCATTTCGCCTGAATTTGTTACCACGAAAGAAGTGAAAGCCGTGGACAGTATATATAAGCTTGGGTTTTGACTGTTTTTTTAGACGACTGATAGCGTATCGAGTGACGAAGGCGGCTACTGCTGTGTGTACATGAACTATGTCGTATTCATTTTTCTCTAAAATTTTTTGAATTTGTTGGGGAGCAACAGATAAATTTTCTCGTGCTAAAGGGTTGCGAGAAAAATCCACGTCCCATACTCTATCAAACGTCTCTAAGCATTCTGTCATAGAAGATGTTTCCAGAGCCATCCCATCGACTTGCCAACCCAGCTTACGAAAGTGTTGTGCAAACGGGAGCAAAAAACCTGTTAAGGTAATTGGCACCGTCGCTACCATTAAAACTTTGCTCATTTTTTACCTCAAGCTACCTTTTTTACAAACTCTACCTATCCGCCTAAGGCTGTAGTGTATTGCCAAAGCAATATTGTCCTACTATTTTTTGGTAACTACTAAAAAGATTCCAGAAACTGCTAAATCTTTGCTATCCACATTTTTGAATTCCTTGGCAAATTTATGACGATGTTTTTCAACAAATTTGATAGATTTGTGTTGTTTATCTAAATCAATATCGTCAAAAAGTTTATGAGGATTAATGTTGCCAACATCTACTAAGTTAGTCACAAGTATAGAATAATCGATTAACCCATCTCTTTTCATTGAATCTAAAACTTCTCGATACAGATGTATCAGAATACGATTTGGTCTTGCAGAATTTTTGACCATCAATGGGTATACATTTCCTGGAACTTGTAAAAAAGTTAGTTCATGGGACAAAGCACTGAACATTCCGTGGTCGCGAAAATCTACTTTGTGGAGTAAAAGACCATTTGGTTTCAGGCAATTAGTCATGCTTCGTAAAGCACTCAGTGGGTCATACAGATGTTCTAAAACTGCGCGAGAAATGATGAAATCGTAAACTTCTCCTTGTTTTTGGGCACAATCTTTAAAATATTCCTCAGAAGCCTGACCAACTTTCCAAGTTATACTGTCTAAAGCCTGCTCACCCCATTCATTTTTAGCCCGTAAATGTTCAAGGTTATATTTTTGAGCAAGAGCTTCATAAATTTCTTTCTGTTGCTGGGGATTGCGGTAGCTCAAAAAGCGGTCTATCAAGTCAACTTGAGTAGAGCCATCTTTTCTGATTAACATTGCCACACCAGCATTATCTCCTGGTCCGACTTCCGCTACTCTGCCAAAAAATTTATCAAATTTTCCATATTTTTTATAGCTGTCAAACACCTCCTCTATATAAGCAACAGATTCTTCTGGTGAAAATTGGACATGAGTCGAGCCAGAAATTGATACGTTAGTGCCAATTAAAGTGCGTATGCCATGCAAGAAATCATCAATTATATAGAGTATTACTCCTACACCTGGTATTGATTTGAGAAAATCTTTGAATCTGTCTGTAGTACTAATAGTAGTCATATCAAAATTCCTGTTCAGCTTCAAAAAAATGATGTTATTTAGATGTTATTTAACAGATATATAACGGCAGTATCCCAAAAGTTTCAAAATATTGCTATTTTATGATTAATTTGAGATACAGCCCATCTGAAAAACTTGATTATGAAATCACTTTTTCTATCTCATCACCAAGTATTTGCTTTGCTTCTTCTAATTTCGTCGGGTCTTTTGTCCAGTTTTTATGGTCACGTGCAACAGTGCGGGTAATTTCTATTGCTCTATCTTCACGGCCTAATTTTTTAAGTATTTGTGCGTATTCGTAGTCCTCCACTCCATCCCTAATCCATTTCAATCTCATAGATGGAACGACTCCATCAATCCCCACTTGGTTGCCAGGGTAGACAAGCATTCCCTCACCTGCATAATAGTTTTCAAACTCAAGAACAGTTTGCTCGTCAGTCCAGGGATTTCCTTGCCATAAATCGACTCGCCAGTAAAACATTCCTGAAAGACCCAAACTTTGATTTATAAAACCATGAGGGATTCTAAAATTAATTGGAGCAAAATCTGTTAACCATTTCGGCGAATATCCATCTCCTGCCAAAGCCGTGTAAAGCCAAACTTCATTTTTGCTTTTCAGCGCTTGAGACACTTTGTCTTGGCTATCCTGGTACATTCTGGGGAGGACTACCCAAAAGTCTACAAACTGACTAAGTTCAGCAACAGGAGTCATCACAGCCCCATTTTTAACTCCAGCTTGCTTAATATTTTCTCCCCACTCTTTTACTAGTTCTTTAAGTTCTGGCCAACGGTCTATTTCGTCTACAGATATGATGTATTGAAATAAGTCCGACTGATTTTGTGCTGCCTCTTCTTTGATTTTATCTACTGGAGGGGGAGGAAGCATGTTGTTGTTAGTATAAGTGGCGTTGCTGAAGAAAGGCAGCTTTATAGAAGTTAGTCCCCATTGGTCAATAAGTGTACGCTGATACTGTTGGGGAATATCCGCAGCTGGCATGATTTTGTGTCTCAAAAGTTCCACAAATGTATTTTTATTCACTTGTTCCCAGACGATAAAAGCAGACTTAAGAGAAGGTTTCAACGGAAGCTCAAAGTTCCAAACCTTGAGGGAAATTTTACCAGTAAAACTTCCTTGGTCGCTTGTGACAGTGTACTGACCAGTATATTCACCAGGCTTTGCGTTACGGGGAACGAACAAATCTACCCAAATGGGTTGGTTTTTAGCAGCATCTAACTTAAAGGGTACTGCATCAAGCTCATTTCCTCGTAATTCCGCTTTCGTATCAGGATTAACAAATGGAATCAGAGCATCTGCGTATAAACCGCTTGGTAAAGGTTGATTAGAACCTCCTTCCCATTTACGGCTAGTATTCTTGACAGGAACGTAGTGTTCTCGGTAAAGGGTAAAATTCGCTTTTGAAATCACGCTATTGTCTGGTCCAGACAAGTTTGAAATAGAAACATTACCGTTCGTCAATCCACTTTGTGGTGCTTTAATTCCTATCTGAAACGATTCATATTCCCCACGAGCAGCAAAAAGCTTGATATCACTTTGTGAACCAGCATTTTCACTTTGTGCTATCCGTTGTAAACTTGGAGCTACCCAAACAGAAAAATTAGCTGATAGTGCCTTTGTTCCAACAAGAGAGTTAGTTGAAATCATTGCCATTACTGTAGTCGTTATCGCTAAAATAATTATTTTCTGTTTGAAGTAGAACTGTTTGACTGTACTTAGTGGCAGCATATTACAAAATCTAAATAAAAACTTCCTGCTATTGTCTTGAGAGGTTTTATGAGAGATTTTTGAGAGGTTTTTTGAGCAATTTATGATGAAGAATTAATAACAGTGTAGTACTAACTGTCAAAAATTATTTGCTATAAAGGGACTTTATCCAATGCCATTGCTGTGTTAAACCTTCCAAAAGAGAGACTTGTGCTTTAAAATCAAGAATTTCTTTTGCTCTGGATACGTCAGCAGCAGTATGACGAGCATCTCCAACAGCTTTGCTAATGTGATTTCTTTGAATTGGTTTTCCAACTATTTTTTCCATAGTATCAATTACTTCAGTTAAAACAACTCTGCTACCACCACCGATGTTGAAAATTTTACCCACAGCATCTTTTGCAGTAGCTGCAGCTAAGTTGGCTGCAACAGCATCACTAATAAATGTGAAGTCACGAGTTTGTTTCCCATCTCCGTAAATTGAAATTGGCTCACCATCCAAAACAGCTTTAAAAAACTTATGAAATGCCATATCTGGACGTTGTCTAGGTCCATAAACAGTGAAATAACGCAAAGCCACAAACGGCACACCAAAGCTTTTGTTATATAATCCACAGAGTCTTTCTGCTGCTAACTTAGTAATTCCATAAGGGGAAACTGGTGCTGGACAAATATCTTCATGAGACGGCAAAGTTTCCGCATCCCCATATATGCTGGAGGTAGAAGCAAACACTAATCTTTTTAGATTGCTTGCATCTTTGGCGGCTTCTAGCAAAACTTGTGTGGCGTTAATATTTTTTTCTGTGTAACCACGAAAGCCCCTACCCCAGCTATTTCTCACTCCTGCTTGAGCTGCTTGATGGTAAACTACATCTACATCCTTTAGCAATTTTTGCCAATCTAAAAACTGCATATCTTCCTCAATTAATTTAAATTTAGGATGATTCTGCAAGTGAGAAATATTGTTGAGCTTCAAAGATGGGTCGTAGTAATCGTTAAACTCATCAATTCCAATTACTTCTTCGTCTTGGTTAAGTAATGCTTCTACCAGGTGAGAACCAATAAATCCTGCGGCTCCAGTCACAATACTTTTAGTCATAACTACCTAGCTTTGATGTTTTTAAGGTTCGAGGGAGAGAGAAACATTTTATTTATGAGCCAGCAGTTCTTCATACAAATTCTCAAATTTTGATACAACAGAATCTAAAGCAAAATATTCAAGCACTCTAGCTCGTGCAGCTAAGCCTAAAGCATTTCTAGCTTCAGACCCCATAACAATTAATTCTTCCCAAGCTTTGGCTAACTCTTGTGGATTGCGTGGAGGCACAACTCTTCCTGTATCCGCAACAGCCCAGCCAGAATCGCCGACATCTGTCACAACACAAGGCACACAACAGGACATTGCTTCACCTGCAATCATTGGAAAAGCTTCTCCGTAAGCAGAAGAAGAAGAAGCAATATCTAAAGCAGCAGTTATAACAGGTATATCCTTGCGCTCCCCTAATAAATGAATATTAAACAGGTTTAGCTCTCGAATCCAATCTGCTAGTTCTTTATTGTTTTTGTCAACATCTCTCCCAACTAAAACAAAATGAACATTTGGATAATTTTTTTGTAAGATAGCAGCCGCTTGCAGAAAGTTTTTGTGGTCTTTCATCGGATGAAAGCGACAGATAAGCCCAATTAAAAACGCATCTGAAGGTAGAACTAGCTCTGCTCTAAATTTTAATTTTGCCTCCGGTGAAGGCTGAAAGTTATTAGTGTCAAATCCATTAGGAATTATACAAGTGTTTCTAGTAGAATACCCTAATGCTTCATGTTGAGCTTTACTATTTGCAGAAGCAAAAACAACTTGGTTAATGGACTGGGAAATTTTCGCACCAAATTTAATCAAGTTTTGGGTCATTTTCTTTTCATGAACAAGTCCAGCAATAGAATGCTGAACATCCCAGACAATAGGAACTTTTTGTGAGGATAAAAAATTAGAAAGCCACGCAGCTGTATTGCCGTGATACATCCAACCTTGTAATAAATCCGGCTTAAGTTTACCTATAGTTCTAAGCAATCGCCAAACTGATTTAGGATTAGGTACTTCTCCTGGTTTTATATCAATAGTATAAACTGGAATACCTAATGATTCAATACGCTCGCTCAATGTACCACGGTTCATGAGAGAAATAACCAATGGGCTAAAACGCTCTTTATTAGTCCTAGATAAAAGGTTATAAAGCATTATTTCAGCTCCACCTGTGTAGAGACCTGTGATAATGTGAGCAGTAGTAAGCTTTTTAGTAAATTTTTTGCTCATGACTATATCTCCATTACAAATTTTGTAGTTAAAAGTTAATCAATTAAAATTGATTTTTAAAGAAGGTTTTTTCAATTCAATATCTGATGTATTTGAACAATATGATTGTGTAGTTTCTACTAGTTTATGAACGCTGAAACATTCAACAATTTTGCGTCTTACCTTTTCTTGCATAACTTTTTTATCTTGTTTTAGTAAATTAACTAAATGACCACATCCAGATGCTAAAGCCTCCGGGTCGTTGGGTGGCACAACTATTCCGCAGTCCCCAACAATCAAAGCAGAATCGCCTACATCGGTAACCACACATGGTACACCGCAAGCCATTGCCTCCCCAATTACATTGCCAAAACCTTCCCCAAAAGCAGAGGACGAAACAGCAATATCGAGAGCATTATGTACAGCTTGCATGTCTCCACGCACACCTGTCCATATAAGTTTATCTGTAAGACCAAGTTCTTCGGTTTGCTGATAAAGCTTTTTATTGTATTCTTGGTCTGGTCCAGTCCCAACACAAACAAAACGAACATTATTGTAATCTTTGCATAAGAGCGCAGCAGCTTTAAGGAAGTTTGAGTGGTCTTTTTGAGGATATAAACGTCCTACTAAACCAATCAAAATCTGCTGTTCTGATATTCTCCATTCTGTTCTAAGTTTAGCTCCAATTTCCTTGTTAAGTTGAAATCGTTCTGTGTCAATACCGTTGGAAATTACGACCGTTTTTTGAGCCGGAAAGCCATAATTTACGTAATCTTGCCTACCTGCATAAGAATTGACAATTATTAAGTCAACTAAGTGGGATAGGTGACACTCTAATTTGCAAAGCACATTACCTAGCCAATCAAAAGCATCCGTAGGAGTTTGAGAAACACGTATTCCCCAAATTAGTTTAGTTGATGGGAAAAAAGGCTTTAATAATACAGCCATTACGTTTGATTCTCCCATATAAGTATGGAGTACATCTGGTTTTATATCTTTCAAGCATCTAATTAAACGCGAAAAAAATCTAATAAAATCCCAACGTCCTTGTTTTTCTAAGCAAATAGCTGATATACCGCTGTCTTTTAAATCTTTTGCTAATGGACTACTAGAATAAAAATACAAAACAGTGACATCAAACTTTTGTTTATCAAAATCTTTTACCAAAGTCACCAATTGTCTTTGAGCACCACCAAAATCTAAATCGCGAATCAGGAATACTACTTTATTTTTATTTTTGATTTGATTGGACATATATTTTTTTCCTTTTTCAGATTATATTAACTACTTGAGTGAGTTTTAACTTATGCGTAATAAAATTGATTTTTATTATTTTTATTTTTTTGACGAACAGAATCTAAATAACTTCTTTTAGAAAGAGTAGCCATAAAAGCAAACATCATGATAGCATGACGCTCATCCAGTAATGTATGAGTAAAAATTGACCATACCAACATCATAAAACTAAAAAATAAAGCAGTATTCTTAGCTTCATTTTGAGCATCTTTTGTAACACAAAAAACTAACCCAGGTATAATCAAAGAACCCAATAAACCATGCTGCAACATAAATGTGAGATACATATTATGAGGACGTATTAATCCGTCCCATATTTGGTCATAACCAAGTCCATGACCGAATAATGGTTGCTCCAAAATTCTTCCCCAAGCATAGTTAATTATATCTACACGTGATGTATCATCTGAAGCATGACGAGATGTTGGGTTTGTGAAGGTTATGATTCTATTTTCCATATCACTATTTAATACCCCTAAATTAACTGCTTCAGATATAAGAAAATCTTGCAACCCACCCCAAATAATGTATAAAAATAAAGCTCCTAATAGACAATAAATGAATTGACTACGAGGAATTACCCCTTTTAAGAAAAACAGAGAAACTAAGCCTATGATGCATACAGTACCTCCTCGAGAAAATGTTGGCATCATACCCAAAAAAATAACCAGTACAAAAGATAATCGATGTTTTTTGGGCAATACATTAATGCAAAAAATCATTGCATAAAGTAAGACTGATGCAGCTTTCCCTGGGTCTAAATATAATCCAGCAGCACGTCCTGTAGGATTTACTGTAGTATCTGTTATCCATATTTCTGGATGTAAAGTTTCTAAAGCATAGCTCCAGATATTCCAGGCAGTTGCTACTAATAGTGCCCATATAGTAATTTTATAAACAATTTTATCTCCTGAAAAAATTATGAGCATAGTCACAAAAAAAATCAAACAAAATAATCTATTATCATTCTCTTGTTCTATTAAAGAATTTTTATAAGAAAGTAAAAAATAAATTACTGATGTGAATAAATATAACGCACACCATTTAAAAACACTACTAGGTATATATTTAATATTGTTAGCAAAAAAAGAAGGCCATAAAGGTGCAGAAGCTATAGCCAGACATAGATTTAATACGTAAGGTGGAGGTGTAATACCAGAATCAAACAAATAGTTATCCATTGATGTGTAGAAAATAGCAACAGATACTACGGCTAAAAAACACTGGTAATAAATTAGAAAATCTTTTTTCATGCTATTAACTCAAATACTTGTGATAAATATTTATAGACTACCTTTCTTGAATGCAGTATATTTGAATTGCTTGAATTCATCACGAACATAAAGTAAATATCCTAAAGAAAGTGTGATTGACCATAATAGTTTAGAAGTCGTTACTTTTAATTCTTTTATTTGTGTTAATAATGAATTTCCTATGTGGAAAGAAAATCTGCTATAGTTAGCGGCTGAGCGTAAAAAGTTTATCGGTGAGTATTGTAGGTAATCTATTTCTGTATTCAAAATGCTCTTGTACCATAAAACATATGCTGGAGCATGTTGCTTTAAAGGAGCTGTTTTACTTAATTGGTCTAAACCTTTGTGATAAACTCGCAGTGCTTCATTTATAAATCGTGTTTTATAAACTTTGGCAATTTTAGACCAAACTAAATTTTCTGGACAAAATTTTTGATTAGGTATTTCAGGAAAAGGGAATTGTTGGAGAATATCTGTACGGTGAAAACCCCACTTTTCTCCCTGAACATGAAATTTATAACGAAGTTCTAATAAATTACAATCTGTCACATCCGAAGGAAAATAATCACCAAAAATTTCTCCATTTTCATCTTGACATAAACAAGTTGCACCAGAAAACTGATTTTTTACATTTGCTGGTATCGTATTCCAATAATATTTAAATCTTTCTAAAGCATTTGCTAAACAAGCATCATCGGAATCAAGATTCAAAAAAAGCTCTCCCTTTGCTTCTTTTACTCCTCTATTAAAAGCTATATGTTTCCCAGAATTTTTCTGGAAAAAATAACGAATAGGGAACGGAGCTTCTTCTTTCCAATTTTGTACAATATCAAAAGTATTATCTGTTGAACCATCATCCACAATTAACCATTCAAAATCACGAAAAGTTTGTGTCATTAAACTGTTATAGACACGATGAAGTGTATGAGCTCGATTATAAGTAGCTGTAAAAACTGTAAATTTGTATTCAAAACTTTGATTGCTTGAGTATATTGTAGTCATACAACTAGACCTCTATAATTTTTAATTATATTTTGTAACTTCTTTAAATAAAATTTCCCAACTATCAACTACTTTTTCTAAACCAAATCTATCTACTACTTCTGGTGCGTTTGACGCAAATTTTTTCCTTTGTTTTTCGTCATTAATTAAATAGTCCATAGCCTTAGCTAATGCTGATACATCTTCGCTTGGTACTAAAATTCCATCTACACCTTCACGGATAATTTCTCTCGGACCACTGGGACAATCTGTAGCAATAATAGGTAAACCACAAGCCATTGCTTCACAATGAGCCATCGGAAAACCTTCATATCGAGAAGACATTACAAATAAATCGGCTTTCTTGAGCACGGGAAAAGGATTACGAATCGCTCCAGGTAAAAAGACTCGACCAGATAAACCTAGTTCTTCCCTCTGTCTTTCTAACTTAGTTCGCTCTCCTCCTTCTCCTAATATCATTAATTGCCAATTTGGATGCTCGTTCTGAATTTGAGCAAATGACGACAAAAGGATATCGAACCCCTTTTGATTATCTAATCTACCCATACTCATAATTAATTGCTTTTCTGGGTTATATCCTGGAAAGTCAATTGCTACTTCTTCTGCCTCAATCTTAAATGCAGGATTATATATAACTGTTCTTTTATTATCTGGTAACCAATTAAAACCGCTATCAACTCCTGAGCTAACACTAACTAGTTTATCAGCTAAAGGGTAAGTTAAACGTTGCAAGATAGACCATGATATTCCATAAAAACTTTTTTTATAATCATTTTGTTCAGTGGCAATTACAGGTATACCTGTCTTTAAAAGAGCAAGTATTGTTTGAACATTATTTTGAGGTAAAAATGAAATAACAATATCTGGCTGATTGTGACAAATCGCTTTTTTCAGTTGTTTTATTATATAAATATTGTTAGATACAGCATCCAAGAAATTTTTGGAAAAAGTCATAACGTCCAAGGCTAATCTTTTCACTTCATTAGATAAATCATAAAAATCACTTTCTTTATCAGACTGGGTAATTACTGTAACTTGATATCCTCTATTTGCTAATGCTTTCGCAACTAAGACTAATGCTCTTTCTGCTCCGCCACCTGTAAGGCTGGGTACAACGAATGTCACTTTCATAAACTTCCTATACTTATTGTAATTACACAGCTATTAGAATCACTATTTTTAGATTTTATTCATCAAATGTATTTATCTGTAGTTATCTCATTTTTATTTTATCATTGACTAACATCCTATTTCATCTTTTTCTTTGATAAAATAAATAATATAAATTAGCAAAAAAACAAAAGCTACAAGATACACGAAGCTAGTAGATAATGCAATACCTGCTAATCCTAATATTTTCATAAATATGTAGTTTAAACAGATATTAGTTACTAAATTAATTGCTGCTGCATACATTAATATATGGTTTGACTTCAAGCTTGAAGCTAGTCTTACTAATAAGGTACAGCCAAGATAAAAGGGTATTTGCAAAATATAACAAATTTGAACTTGAGTAACTAATTGGGTATCATCAACTGTAAAAGAACCTCTTTGAAAGAGAAATCTCACTATTGCTTCGGAAAATATGATTAAAAAAATTGCTAATGGTATAGTAGCTAGAAATATTAACCACATATAGCGTTTTATAGTACGACGTACACCTACCCAGTCTTTGTAAGCAACCATTTTAGAAAAATAGGGTATTACTGCTGTACTTAATGCCGTGGTGCAGAAAGTTACAAGTAATGAAGGTACTTTATTGCCGTAGTTGAGTGCAGCAACGCTTCCTGGTGCGAGCATTGCTGCCATACCCTGGTCTACTAAATTTGTGCTAGACATCAACACTGCACCTCCAACAGCAGGAAAATATTGCTTAATCACCTGTTTTAGATGAGGACTAAGCCCACGCCATTTAGGAAGTAGTAAATTTCCTCGCTTTTGTAATGCTGCACCTAAAAATATAATCTCTACAACTGCACCACCAATTAATCCAATAACTAGGTTAAAAGTCCTCAAATATTCAAACCCCAACAACATAATGATGGTAATTCCTGGAATCAGGATAGGGGTTAGTGCGGCCAATGCAAAACTTTCTCCAGCATTTAACACAGCACCCCAAATAATTCCTATTCCATTAATTACAACTAAGGGGGCCATCGCACATAGTAAATAAAAGGTTAGGTCTAATTTCTCCTTATCAAACCCTCCTGCTATGTAGGGTAGATAAATTGGAGCAGTTACAATTATCAGCACAGTTGCAACTACTGATAGTCCCAATACCAAAACACTCACCCCTGAGAACAACTTTTGAGCTGCTTTTTTTCCTTCTTGCTCTCTAACCTCAATATAGGTAGGTATAAGAGAGGATTGAAAAGACCCAGCTACGACATTGATAATAAGAGAAGGTACAACGAAAGCTATATAAAATGCGTCTAGTTCATCACCTGTACCAAATTTCCAAGCTAAAACTAATTCTTTAGAAACAGATGCCAATTTGACAAATACTGTTAATAGCCCAACAACAATAGCAGCCCCAAAAATTTGTCTATTTACTGAACCTTTGGTGTACTTTTTCCAAATTTCATTTATAGCTTTCAAAGGTAAATTTATCATTGATACTTCTTCCTAATTGCGACCAAGGAGGTTAAAAATTTACCTTGATTTTTAAGCTTTTTGAGCTTTTACTTGCGATATTTTACTGGAATTGTGATTAAAAATAGCAGTCTCTTTTGATTCTGAGTCTGTTACCCTAGCCTCTAAACTCTTAGGTTTATAACCTGGTACGACCTGCTCTAGCAAAAACCTAATCACATTAGCATCGTTATTCTTAGCTGCACTACACAATGCCTCAACAGTAACCTTCAAATTCTCCGGAATAATCCGACTCGCATTCTTCACTAAAAACAGTTTTTCATGCTGAGTCTTATCATACTCCTCTCCTTCAATAAACAACTCCTCAAACAACTTCTCCCCCGGCCGCAACCCCGAAAAAACAATATCAATATCCTTATCCACCTCATATCCCGAAAGCCTTATTAACTCTTTTGCTAAATCAACAATCTTCACTGGTTCACCCATATTCAGCATCAACACCTGACCACCACCAGCAAGTACAGCAGCCTGCAAAACCAACTGCACAGCCTCCGGAATAGTCATAAAGTAACGACAGATATCAGGATGAGTAACCGTTATCGGACCACCAGCAGCAATCTGTTTCTTAAAGGTAGGAACAACACTTCCACGACTACCCAAAACATTACCAAATCTTACGACTACATAAGACTTATCATGTTCCTTCGCAGCTTGCAACACCAACATTTCCGCGACCCGCTTACTAGCACCCATCACATTCGTAGGATTGACAGCCTTGTCTGTAGAAATCATTACAAAGTGTTTCACATTGAATTCCACAGCCAAATCCACCAAATTCTTAGTACCCTGCACATTATTAGTGATAGCTTCCGGTGGATTTAACTCCATTAATGGAACATGCTTATGTGCAGCAGCATGAAAAATCACATCAGGTAGAAACTTCTCAAACCCATGCTTTAGCCGCTCCCGATGACGAATATCAGCAATGAACAAAGAAAGACGTGGAGTATAGCGTTGTGCTGTGCCTTCTTCTTGCATTATCTTGACAAGCTGTTCCAGTTCATGCTGAATAGTAAACACAGAATTCTCACCATGTCCCACCAGCATTATCTCACTAGGACGACACCTACAAATTTGACGGCAAAGCTCGCTACCAATCGACCCTCCAGCACCAGTAATTAATACTCTCTTCCCTTTAATAAACTGAGACACTCGCTCAGTATCAGTCTGAACAGGTTCCCGTCGTAGCAAATCTTCGATTCTTACATCTCGAATGCTATCCACCCGCACTTTACCATTAAGGATTTCGTGTACACCGGGCAAAGTACTAGTCTGGATTCCTGTCTGCTTGCAAATATCCACTATTTCCCGAATTACACGCCCCGCAACAGCTGGCATTGCAATTACTACTTTTTGAATTTGCAGCGAGTTGACAACCTCCGGGATACTATGACGGTCACCCACAACCTGAACCCCTCGAATCCGTGCTTTCAACTTTCTTGGGTTGTCATCTATAAATGCGACAGGATGAAAACCGAATTGGGGATTTTGCTGCATTTCCTGAACCAGAGAAACCCCTGCACTTCCTGCACCAATAATAAGTACACGCTCGCTGGGGTCAAAGGAAGTACGACGATACTTTACCCTTTCCATGACTCTAACGCTGAAACGCAAAGCCCCAACAAAAATCAGCGACAACAACCCGTCAATCATTGGTAAAGAACGGGGAAGTTCATCAACGAAACTGGGAAATGCGTAATAAAAAACATCAAATAAAATAGTTTGGACAACAATCGCAGACCCCATCAATAAGCCTACGCATACCAACTCTTCCACACTCGCATAGCGCCAATAACGTCTATAAAATCCAAAACTCCAAAAAACAGCTTGTTTAACAGCTAAAAACAGTATAGTTGCAATTACCAAATCTGGCAAAAAGGAGTACAACAAAAAACTACCGTCTAGCCGCAAAGCCAGAGCCAAAACAGGTGTAACGGTAAAAATTAATATATCACAAACGAACAAATGCCTATTTCTTAATTTCAGCAACTTATTCAATGAACTATTAACAATCTTTTCGACAAACCAGTGAGAAGCAAAAAACAAAATATTCATCTAAAACCTCCAGGAAATTCTGGAATAAGCTTATGGCTTGGGTACTCATAGTTTGGACAAATCCCACTGAGTACGGAAAAACAGTGAGGTTATCGTGTCATTAACCTCAAACCAAGAACATAATATTATGTTCAAAGCTTTACCATCAAATTAAACTTTCCGAAAAAATACTAAATACTTTTTCAAGATGCAAAAAATTATTTAATTGACAGCTTGATAAATCCCTACTTACCCACAAAGTACACTCACTTCATTAGTAAATAGACATAGGTTATTGTCTCAAGGCAAAATATTCTATATTAGAAATAAAGCCCCACAACCTCATTTAAATTTATATACACTGTATTTTGAATTAAAAAGGTGGGCTGAAGAAGTACTTAAAATCAAGTACAAGCTTCAAACATCTATTTTTTTTTCTGAAAGATTCCGGTCAAAACTAGTCACTTTCATTATTTTGTTAGGTGTTAGCATCTAAGCTGGAGTCTAATCGAACAGCTTTTAAACTGTCACACTCCATCTTAATAACCCTGGCAATCTATGAATCTCTCTAGAGAAACAGAAGCAGTCTTTTATTAAAGCTGACTTTTGAATTGTAGTGTATTTATCCAAATTTGCCAACAAATATTTGTGATAATTTTATTGTTAAGTTTCGCTTCAAAACAGTAGAGCATACCCGAATCACCCCAAAATGATAAACAAAATTTTCAAATTATTTTACATTAACAAACAATGTGATGTGCAACTTCATTTTTGCTTGATAATGAACCACAAATAGCATAATTTCCAAAGTAGGAAAACAGCCTGTAATTTTTGTTTCATCTACAGCTATAGATGATGAACTTACCCTCAGTTGATAGGTGGGAACACAAATTTATATCAAAAATCAAACGCTATAACGTTGATTTTTCGATTAGATAATACGCAGCTATATGCGGAAGTATTCCGATAGATTAGCGTAGTAGCTAAAAGCCGAGTCTATTTCATCGCTGCTTGTAAAGGCAGTTTACGATGTCTAATTATTTATTTACTTATGTAATTACTTTTTTACCAATCTTTAAGTCACAAGTCATGCCAAAATGGCACTACTTTATATTCTTGTATTGCGGACACAGCCATATACACGAGCTTTCCTTGATTATGATTACTTTTACGGCTTTAAACAAATTTCTGTGATTAATTTTTGAAGCGGTAATTATATGGTTTTACAAAATAACATAAAAAGAAACGAATATAAACAATCTTGAGTAATCGTTCCCCTCGGAATCAAAATTACTTACAGCAACTATCAAGTTAGTGAGGTACAATCGGGCGCAATACTGCGTAGGTTTTGCTATCGGGCGCAATACTGCGTAGGTTTTGCAATCGAGCGGGCAAGGATGCCCACCCCACAAAAGTTTCCAATAGCAGCATGATTTTACCAAACAAGCTACAACTGTTGCAGGGAAGAACAAGTTGCCAGTAAAATCAAGACACTTTAGCTTCTAAAGACTTAAGCAACTCTGTATTCACACCCGACTCACGAGTTAGAACAATTTTACCCGTGCGAGCGATTTCCCTCAGACCGAATTTTTGTAGGACTTGGACAATAGCCACCATCTTCCCAGGGTCACCCACAACTTCTAAAGTTAGGGAATCCTCAGCCACATCCACCACTCGCGCACGAAAAATCTGAGCCAGTTCAACAATTTCTGAACGGTTACTGCTTGTAGCATTCACTTTCAGCAACATCAACTCTCGTTCAACACAAGGAGTCTCGGTAATATCTTGCACCTTCAAGACATTAATTAACTTATATAATTGCTTCGTGAGTTGTTCAATCACGCGGTCATCACCAGGAACAACCATCGTAATCCGAGAAACCCCAGACTGTTCCGCAGGCCCAACCGCAAGACTTTCGATATTAAAACCACGACGAGCAAATAAACCAGCAATACGGGAAAGAACACCCGCTTCATCTTCAACAAGCACAGAAAGAGTATGTTTCATCTTCGCTGCTAAGAGCCTACCCTAAAAGCAATAAAACATTAAATTAAAATGTAGTTCTATATTATAAACTGAATCGCGTCACCTAAAAATCAAAATAGGGAGTGGGGTTAAACAATTTGCAATAAGCCTTTATGGGCACGCTGCGCGTATCCGCAAGCGGACGCTGACGCGAACACGCAGTGGAGCGGAGCGCTTACGCAATTCGCAATTCAACAGTCAACCATCAACCGTCAACAGTCAACAGTCAACAGTCAACCGTCAACCGTCAACCGTCACCAACCATTCCAAAATAGTCTGATTTATCAGTTCCGGACATTCATCATGGGGACAATGCCCAACACCATCCAAAGACAGCACTTGTAACTTTTCATTATATTGAGCAAACTTATCCGCAAGAACTGGGGGAACAAATCTATCTTCTTTTCCCCAAATCAATAACATAGGAACTGTTAAGTTAGGTAAAATATTCTTGACACTAGGACTATAATTTGCTCTCACCGAAGACTTAAAAAGAGCAATGAAAGCGCGTATAGAACCACGGTCTTGAGGTGGTCCTGCGAAAATTTCTACAAGTTCATCAGTTATAGCCGACTGATTAGCATAAGCAATACCTGCCCAACGACGCAACACACCCGGTTGTCGTACAAACCGAAACAAAGGTTTAAGTAATAACGGTGAAGCAACAATATTTTTCATACCCCTGATTATCGGCATCACAAAAGGACGCATGGTCTCAGGAATTGCTTCTTCCTCCAAAGTCGGGTCAGGCAGACTCATCATTATCACACCCTTTACCATCTCTGGATGCATATCCGCAGCAGCGAGACAAACCAGCGAACCTAAAGAATTTCCTACCAGCACTACTGGTTTACCAATAAAAGTCTTCCAAAACTCATACACCTGTTCCGCCCAAAAACTAATACTGTAATTAACTGGAGCTTTTTGAGACGCTCCCCAACCCAACATATCCAAAGCGTAAACTGTATGCTGCTCTCCCAAAACTTCCAAATTATGACGCCAATGGCCGATAGAAGCACCAAACCCATGTAGCAAAATCACAGGTGTAGTCTCTTTCTGATTTTGCTGAGAGCGAATATAAGTATAACGAGTTTGCCAACCACGCCAAACCCAGTCTCTTTGATTACCAACCCGTTGCTGCCATTCCAATGCTGCCGTCATGTTTAATTTCCCCCCCAACGATGTGTAGAGACGCGATTAATCGCGTCTCTACGATTCTGGCGTAAAATTTTTGTATTTCGTTCCCCTTCGCCATTCCCAATTCCGTAGAGACGCGATTAATCGCGTCTCTACAATTCTGGCGTAAAATTTTTGTATTTCGTTCCCCATTCCCCATTCCCCATTCCCAATTCCGTAGAGACGCGATTAATCGCGTCTCTACGATTCTGGCGTAAAATTTTTGTTCGTTCCCCTTCCCCGCTCCCAATTCCCCACTCCCCTTCTCCACTCCCCACTCCCCCATATGTATAACTTTTTAATCCTATATTCAGAATAAATACGATTTAAATCAGATGAATAGTGTTAAATAATACTATTAAGTATAATAAGAAAAACTATACATAAATCGAGGTGAAAATATCATCCTGTAGGCTGATACTGAGGCAAAAACTAGTCAACTATTTAACCCGTAATCGTTACAATAGTTAACATAGAGACCCTTTGTGTAATTTAGATTAACAAAAGCAGAAAAATTATTGAGAGAGTGAGTAGAATGACAAGTACAAAGGTCAACGACATTTGTAAATGAATTAGCTACTCTAGAAGTATAGCCACCTTTCTAGTTCTCCGAGCCAGCAACTAGCCGTCTCAGGGACAAACGACGTAAAACCAAACCAAAAACATAACAAAGAGCTCCCACAAATAATAATGCCAGTGATAGAGAAGAAAAAAAACCGCGATCTGCCCCAAATTAACGAACGAATTCGCTTCCCGAAAATTCGGGTGATAGATACGGATGGTAGCCAGCTGGGGATATTGACCCCACAGGAAGCGCAACAGCTAGCAGAAGAAAAAGAGCTAGATTTAGTGCTGCTGTCAGACAAAGCTGAACCGCCAGTCTGTCGTATTATGGACTATGGGAAATTTAAATTTGAGCAAGAAAAGAAAGCGCGAGAAGCTAAGAAGAAGCAGCATACGGCTGATGTCAAAGAAGTGAAGATGCGCTACAAAATAGAAGACCATGATTACCAAGTGCGCGTCAAGCAAGCAGAACGCTTTCTCAAAGACGGTGATAAGGTCAAAGCCACGGTAATGTTCCGAGGTAGAGAAATTCAACATAGCGACTTAGCAGAGGACTTGCTTAAGCGTATGGCTAATGACCTAGAAGAGGTCGGAGAAGTACAACAAGCGCCGAAAAAAGAAGGGCGTAACATGATGATGCTGATTTCTCCTAAAAAATAGTGCCACGTAAATTTTAAATTCTTAATCACAGACCTTTGTAGAGACGCGATTAATCGCGTCTCTACATTATGCTGTTACCTTAAATCCTTCTTTCTTGAAAATTCCACATAAAAAGACGCGATTAACCGCGTCTCTACATTATGCTGTTACCTTGAATCCTTCTTTCTTGAAAATTCCATATAAAAAGACGCGATTAATCGCGTCTCTACATTATCCTATTACCTTAAATCCTTCTTTCTTGAAAATTCCATATTCAAAGTTGATAGTCTTGGGTGCTGAGTGGGAAGAATAATACTCAGTTACTCAGGACTTTTGCTATTTGGTTAAAAGGGTAGATGATGCTGCTCAACAGAAGGCACTGTCCTTAGCAACTGCGACCCTCTGACTTGGCATTCAACTGCATGGAACTGAAAAACTACTGGTTTGCTCCGAACAAAGGAATTTTGGGACGATTGCTTTCGTGGGTTAACCTCCGACCAGAGGAGAGCGAACGTACATTACTTATATTTTTTACTTACACACTTATATCCGTAGGATTACGATGGGTTGAAGACAGTGCTGTAGCCATGTTCTTGGGTAAATTTGAGCCTTTTTTAGTACCTTGGATTTATATAAGTAGCGGGGCAATTGGTGCGGGATTCGTTTTTTTTTACTCCTGGTTGCAAAGAACTTTTCCATTGCGGTGGGTAATCGTAGCGATCGCACCCTGTATGGTATTGCCATTAGTGCTATTAGTTGCGCTGCACTGGGTAATACCCAGTTCCCAAGTAGCAATAGCTGTCGTATTTTTGTTGCGTCTGTGGGTCGAAGCGATTTACGTAGTGAATGACTTGAATATTTCCATCGTTTCCAACCAACTATTTAACATCCGTGAAATTAAGCGAGCATACCCACTAGTTACAAGCGGTATTCTAGTTGCGGATGTTATTAGCGGTTACAGCTTGCCTTTTTTGTTGCAATTCGTCAAACTGGAACAACTTATCCTTCTAGGAGCAGTAATCATTGCTTCAAGTGGATTTATCCTACAATACTTAGGTAAAAATTACCCCCAAGCATTAGCCGAACCACCACAAAGGCTGATGCAAGATGCACAACATAAAAACCGTTATCGTTTAACAGGTTCTATTAAACGTTACGCCTTACTATTATTTACCTTTATTGGTTTAATCCAAATAATAGGGGTACTAATAGATTTTCAATACCTGACCCAAGTACAGTCAAAATTTGAAGAACAAGAAATTGCTAGATTTTTAGGTATATTTAATGCCACAGCGGGACTTTGCCAATTAGCGATGCAGTGGTTTGTCTCCAGCAGAGTTTTAGAACGATTTGGGGTATTTGTCAGTGTTGCGTCCCTCCCCACACTCGTAGTACTTTTGCTACCAGTAACTATTTTCTTATTAGGTTTATTTCCTCAAACGCAAGCGCAAAACTTATTTGTTGGACTAATAATATTTAAGTTTTTTGACGATTTATTACGGTATACGTTTGTTGCCAGTGGCGGACCATTACTATTTCAACCAATTCCAGATAAAATTCGTAGTCGCGTCCAAACACTCCTAGGAGGAATTGCCGAACCTATTGCTACATGCTTAGGAGGCTTCTTAATTTTAATTACCATACCTTTATTTTCCTGGTTACTACCGGAGACAATGCAACACGTCATCCTGATTGGTGAGACGGTTATTGTTGCGCTTATATGTCTAGGAGTGATATGCATACTACAAAAAGGATACGTAGAATTACTAGTCCTCACAGCAGGCAGAGGAGAACTTTTTGGTGCGGATGTGGACTTACGAGCATTTAAGCAAGCAGTTATCAAAGCCTTAGTAGAACAAGGTAACATCACCGATAAACACTCTTGTATTGAACTTTTAGCTCAAATCGACCCCAAAGGAGCACCTAGTATCCTAGCTCCAATGCTTCCCCAACTTCCCCCCGCTTTGCAGTCTCAAAGCCTAGAAGTGATGCTGACAACAGGAGCATCCCCCACCTATTTACCCTACGTCAATACTTTACTAGACCAACCCAAAGAAAGTGTTACACCAGAAGTCCTTGCACTTGCTCTACGTTACCTTTGGCTAAGCGATACAAACCTCAACTTAAGTCAACTCGAAGAATATCTCCAACCGAAACAACATTCACTTATCCGTGCTACCGCTGCAGCCCTTTTATTGCGTCAAGGAAGTCCTATGCAAAAGGTTTCAGCAACTAAAACTCTACAACGAATGCTAACTCATAAACTTGAACAAGAACGAGTTCACGGAGTTAAAGCCCTCAGCGGAGCAGTGTATATACAAGCACTACGAATTCATATTCCCAAATTATTAAATGATGATTCCTTGCGAGTGCGTCAAGGGGTCTTAGAAATGATTGCCGCAAATCATCTAGAAGAGTATTTTTCTGCACTAATCGTGGGACTTTTCTATAAATCGACTAGAAATAGTGCTATGACTGCCCTGGTAAAATTAGAGAACGAAGCTATCCCCATGCTAGTAAAACTTGCTACTAGTACTTACGAGCCGGAAGTAGTACGGATGTATGCTTGGCGTACTATTGGGCAAATAAACACCACGGAAGCGATAGACACATTATGGTTATACTTAGAAAAAACTTGGGGTACAACTAGAAAAAATATACTTAGAACATTATTGAAAATACAAAAACAAACAGGAACGAATGGTTTAGTAGATAAATTTCATGAAAATAGAGTCGAAACATTAGTGGAAGAGGAACTACATTTTTTGGGAGAAATTTATGCAGCATATATAGACTTTAAAACACAAAGTGAAATGTATGCAGTATACGTCAATTTGCAAACAAAAAATCATCAAGAAAAATTTAAATTAAAAGAAAGAATCATCGACATTTGCGATTTAATAGAAAAAGCACTTATAGAAATAGAAATAGACGTAAAAGAGCGATTAATACTAATACTAAAATTACTTTACCCACTAGAAAAAATTCATGCAGCAGCCTTCAACCTCCAATCAGAATTAACAGTTAATCAAGCGCGGGGTTTAGAAATTTTAGAACATACTATTAACTTGCCTAGCAAATCAGTACTGCTAAATATCTTAGATAAACGTCCACATGAAGAAAAACTGCGATACTTAACAGAATCAGATATGGTGCAATATGAACAAACAATATTAAGTGACCGTACTCGTAGACTATTAACATTAGGAAACTTACTTTCCGACTGGTGTTTAGCTTGCTGTCTTCATTTTGCTAACATTGGTCGTATAAGACTTTCGACCCAACAAATTCTGATTTTCTTACGTCATCCAACAGGCTTTGTTAGGGAAGCAGCACTGGAATATTTGAGTGTTGCTTCACCTCGGATACTTTTAGAAATTTTACCCCAACTACAACAAGACACAAACCCTATTGTATCGGCACAAGTTAAGCAGTTAATGCATAAATATCAAATAGAATAACTAGCTATGCTAACCAGCTTTGACCGTTTATTATTCGTTCGTCGAGTACCTATTTTCAAAGAATTACGGGATGACTTTATTGTTCGACTAGCTTCAGTAATGGATGAATTATCCTTTGGAGCTAATCAGAGAATATTTAAACAAGGAGACGAAGGACGCTCGCTTTACATTGTTGTTTCAGGTAGAGTTAGAGTTCATATCGATGATAAACAGTTAGCAATATTTCCTAAAGGAGAATCATTCGGAGAAATGGCAGTATTTGACGCTCAACCTCGTTCCGCAACCGCAACAACTTTGGAAGCTTGTGAATGTTTAGAATTAACACAAGAACAACTTTACGAAGCAGTAGAAGAAACTCCCGAAATAGCGGTAAATATTATTAAAGTGCTATCACGTCGTATCAGAGAATTGAATGAAAAAATTAATGCGATGGAAGTGAATAATAACTACACATGAAAACCCAAGAAACCCCACCCCCAACCCCCTCCCCCCCAGGGGGGAGGGGGCTACGATTTTGGAATTGGAACATCAGCAGCTTTCATACAGTTTGCTAGAAAGCGCAAAGGAATTTCTGGACGTGCTCCCCAGTGCATATGAATATAAGAAGCGTACACTGTATTTGTAATACTCCACCCCTCATAACCCGTAAACTCTTCGCAATCAACCCGGTGAGTTTCAAATAAAGGTTTATCCGCTTCCAACACTAACCGGGAACGATGAAACTCGTGTCCATAAACAGTTGTACCTGCATCCAATAGCAAACTGTCTTTTAAAGCTACTCCACGTCGATAACCCAAAGTTAAACGCTTATCCATCATCGCAGCAGTTGGTAAAACTCCCACCATTGGCCAAGATTTACCGTCAAAATCAATAATCTTCTCGCATAAATACATCAACCCACCGCATTCAGCAATTGTTGGTACGCCTTCAAGTACTTTTGTCCTAACAGAATCAAGAGCGGAAGTATTAGCAGCAAGTTCTAGAGCAAAAACTTCAGGAAAACCACCACCAAAATACAACCCCTGCACATTCTTCGGTAAACTCGTATCCGAGAGCGGACTCCAAAAAACCAACTCCGCACCCAGTTCTTCCAATAAATCAAGATTATCTTGATAGTAAAAATTAAAAGCACGGTCACGAGCGACAGCAATACGGGGAATTGGGAATTGGGAGTGGGGAATTGGGAGTGGGGAGTGGAGAATTATGGGTGTGGCCGATAACTTGTCCGTTACATCCGTTATTACATTCGGGGCCAATGTGCCCAATAATGGCAACAACTGTTCCCAGTCAAAACAACTTTCACCCAAACAAGCGAGTCTCTCAATTAACTCATCTAATTCGTTCAACTCTTCAGTAGGAACTAAACCCAGATGACGGTCAGGAATCGTAATATTATCTTCACGTCGCAATACACCAATAATCGGCAACCCTAAAGGCTTCAAAGCATTTTTTAATAACTGAAGATGTCGGTCACTACCAACACGATTTAATACTAGCCCTGCAACTTTAATACTTGGGTCTAAGGAGCAATAACCATGAGCAATCGCTGCTACAGAAGTCGATAAGCGACTACAATCAATTACTAGTAATACAGGTAACTTTAATAACTTTGCAATATGAGCAGTGCTAGCAAACGGAGTATTGGATTGTTTTTCTTCCTTAAACCCCATTATTCCATCAAATAAACCCATAACCCCTTCAATCAGGGCAAAATCCACCCCTTGGGTATACTGGGCAAAACATTTTTGAACATAAATTTCTGACGTGAGTACAGGGTCTAAATTACGGCAAGGACGACCCGTAACATATCTATGGAACATCGGGTCGATATAATCTGGGCCTACCTTAAAAGACTGTACCTGTAAACCTCGACGACGTAAAAATGCTAACAGGGTGAGTGTAACTGTTGTTTTACCCACCCCGCTACGTTCCCCAGCGATAATTAAAGACATTGCTAATTGGTAACTGGTAATTGGTAATTGGTAATAGCTAATAAATGTTAAATACCCGACTATAATCATAGCCCCCTCCACGAAGAGCGGGGAGGGGGTTGGGGGGTGGGGTTCTCTTGGTTGGGGGTTAGGTCTCTTTGTATTAGCTATTAGCGAGCTTCAAAATCTTCGCCGTGATAGCGAGGCTTTCTTCAAAAAGTACCTCCTGACCCCAACGCTGAACTTGTTCGCTCATTAAAGATTCAGCTTTTTGCTCAGAAAGGGAAGTTACATGTTGGAACAGACCAGATGATTGAGCACCACCTTGAGTTTCCATCCGCATACAACCACCAGTCTCAGAACAAATCATCGTACCGCAATCCGCTTGGGGATTAGTGGAACTCAGACGTAAAGCGATTAAATCTCCGGAAATATCTCCCACATCACCAAGAGGGACACCAGCTAATTCGGCTTCAATTTGACGTTGGTCAGGAGCAACAAAAGTAATTCGACTAATAACATAGTCACCATTTTCTTTTTTATAAGAAACCGGACGCCAGTTCAAACGGCTTCCTAACCAACCCAAATATAATAATGCTTGATTTGGATTACCTTTTTCGTAATCGATAGCAACTCGGTCAATTTCCGTAAGTGCTGCACGACGTTGAGGAGGGTCAAACGCTTGCGCTGTCAACTCTTGCCATGCGGAAATACGACGCCAATTTAAGTCAGCTATAGGTACACCACTTTCGGCTAAACTTTGTAAATTAACTAAATCTGTTTCAGCATCGTTAAAATTACACGAGTCAACAATTACGTTATTACAAATTGCCGACAATCTCTTAAACAGAGCATTTCCTTTATCTGGAGTTGCCTTCCACCAAAGAAATTTAGGTAACCCACCAATCAATAACGCAGGAAGCATACCACCGATTCGTTCCAAAGCAGCGGCTGTACCACTCAGGGTAATATATTCGCAACAAACTAGCGCACCACCACTCGATTGTTTCTGGATAGGGCAATAAGCAGAAACCTGAGCTTGTACCCCTTTGTCTTCCCCAGCAATGGGCAAAAGAGCAATAATACGACAAGGGTTACGAGACGCGATTTCGTCAGCAATATTAGGAGTCGCAGCATAATTATTAGAAGCGCTCTCCGATTCATTACCCCCAGCAGCACCGTGGTGAACTTTAGCAGCTTCTTCCCGCAGTCTAGTTATCATTTCTTGGGTAGCTTTTCCAGTTCTGGCAAGTCCAAAAGCTTTTTGCGCGTCTCTAACAGCACCAATGGTTTGTGGTCCTAAAATACCATCGATAGGGCCTTTATAAAAACCTAACGTAGCCAAAAGATACTGAGTTTCTTCTGGTTCGTATACTACCAAAGTAAAAGTAGCAGCACGAGTTGCAGCAGGTAGTGTACCATCCGCACCTGCTATTCCGTAACTTTGCCAAATATTGTTCAATTCCGCTTGGATATCGTTAAGCGAAACATCCTTCGGTGCTTGAAGTGAATAAATTGTTGGTGCTTGGGCAATCATAATTAATTTTGAGTTTTAGGGAATTGGGGGTTGGGAATTGGGAATTGGTAATTGGTAATTGGGAATTGGTAATTGGGAATTGGTAATTGGGAATTGGTAATTGGGAATTGGGAATTGGGAATTGGGAATTGGTAATTGGGAATTGGTAATTGCTTTTCTTCATTACCCATTACCCATTACCCATTACCCATTACCCACTACCCATTACCCATTTTTAAAGTCTTCTCCAACGACGGCCGTCTCGGTTAAGTAAAAATTCTGCTTCTACTGGTTCCCAAGTTCCAGCTTCATACTGGGGAACGGCCATCGGGTCTGAGGGTGCATCCCAAACGTTAAGAACTGGGGTGACGATTTGCCAAGCGGCTTCTACTTCGTCACCACGTGTAAATAAGGTTTGGTCACCCATCATACAATCTAGAAATAAGCGGTCGTAAGCATCGCCTGTCGCTTCAATACCAAACGAACCGTATGTAAAGTCCATGTCCACAGAGCGAGTTCTAAATTCAGCCCCAGGCATTTTCACGTCAAATCGCAAGGAAATACCTTCGTTTGGCTGAATCCGCATCGCCAAAACGTTATTGTTTACTTGTTGGGTTGTGGATTGGAACATGTGAGAAGGTACTTCACGGAAGTGGATGGCTATTTCACTTACTTTTTTTGGCATCCGCTTTCCTGTTCGCAAGTAAAAAGGAACTCCTTGCCAACGCCAGTTATCTACCATAAATTTCATGGCTACATAAGTTGGTGTTGTTGAGCCTTCTTTTACACCTGGTTCTTCTCTATACCCAGGTACTTGTTTTCCCTTCATCCAGCCAGCACTATACTGACCGCGTACTGCTGACAATTCTAAATTATTTACATCTGCTAATCTAGTAGCTTGTAGTGCTTTAACTTTCTCTGTACGGATGCTGTCAGCGTCCATCGCGTTGGGAGGTTCCATCGCTGTTAAGCAGAAAAGTTGCATCAAGTGGTTTTGCAACATGTCTCGCAGCGCACCAGAACTCTCGTAATAACCTGCACGGTCTTCCACACCAACAGTTTCTGCTACGGTTATTTGTACGTGGTCTACAAAACGACGATTCCACAAGGGTTCAAAAATCGCGTTGGCAAAGCGGAATACCAACAGGTTCTGTACTGTTTCTTTACCCAAATAGTGGTCGATACGGTAAACTTGATTTTCTTTGCAAAATTTTTGTACCACAACGTTCAAGCTTTTAGCCGATGCTAAATCTCGACCGAAGGGTTTTTCGATTACTAGACGATGTTTATAAGGGTCATCCAACATCCCCGCATTACCCAATTGTTTAATTGCTTCTGGGAATAAGTTGGGTGCGACTGATAAGTAGAACATACGGTTACCCCGTGTTCCCCGTTTCTCGTCTAGCTCGCTTAACAAATCCTTAAGTTTTTGGTAGCTTTCTGGATTGTCGGTGTTTCCAGAGCAGTAGTACAAACCTTGAGAAAAGTCTTCCCATAGTTCTCCCAGAGGAACATTACTATGAGCCTCTTCCATACCTTTTTGCATCTGCTCGCGGAAATATTCATGAGTCCAGTCCCGACGAGCAACACCAACAATGGTAATTTCCGGGGGTACACGACGTTCTCGTCTCAGTTTATACAGTGCTGGTACTAATTTGCGCCAGGTAAGGTCTCCGGAAGCGCCAAAGATGACGATGATTTGGGGTTCTGGCATCCCTTGTTGTTGGAGACCAACCCGCAAGGGATTTTCGAGCAGATTGAGCATAATGATTTTGGTTCTTAGATTTTCGATTACGAATTGGGAATGTTTTCAAAAGAAGGCATTTAGCAGAGGGCATTTAGCAGAAGGCAAGAGAAGAAGTAAGGATGTAAGGTAAAATATAAAACGTTTCAATCTCGATACTCCACTGATTCAAGACCATCAACCTTCAGTATGGTGGAGCTTATACCCGAATTAGCTCAGGTCAGAAATAACAGGAAGTATTACTTGTTACCCTTTGTAACTTTTTCCTCCTTCTGGCTTCTGCCCTCTGCTAAATGCCTTCTTTTGGTCAATTGTCTAACGACCAATTAGCAATCACCAATCAGCAATTACCAATTACCAATTAGCAATTACCAATCAGCAATCACCGCAATATCTACTTGACTTTTTATGGACAATGTGCGTCCATAATCTTTATCAGGCTCCAAAGTAGATTGTAATTAGCGCCGAGTTCGAATACCGATAACCACGAAACAAATAACTCAATAACTAGAGATTGTGATGAACTAGTTATTAGTAAGTACCTAGTACCTACTTATTTCACAAATAGCGAAATTAAATTCTTTTGACTTCAGCTTTTTCGGTACTAATGCACTAACTAATGTCCGTTTTGAATAAAAGATTCAACTTTAGCAACATCCTGTGGAGAGCCAATAATTAGGGGAGTACGCTGGTGCAGCTTAGAAGGTACTAAATCCAAAATATTTTTGTGCCCATTAGTAGCACGACCCCCTGCTTGCTCGATGATATAAGCAAGAGGAGCGGTTTCATACAGCAAGCGTAGTTTGCCATCTGGTTTTTCTATAGTACCTGGATACAAAAATACACCGCCTTGAACTAAAACTCGATGAATGTCGCTGACCATTGCACCACTATAACGAGCGCTATAGCCTTCGGTTCTATGGACATAGCGAACATATTCCCGTATAGATTCGTCCCATTGCCAAAAGTTTCCCTCGTTAACACTATAAACTGCGCCGTGGGAAGGTATCTTCATATTTTCTTCGGTAAGGATAAATTCCCCAAGGCTAGGGTCAAGGGTAAACGAGTGAACCCCCTTACCTATAGTATAGACCAGCATAGTGCTTGGACCATAAAGGATATACCCGGCAGCGATTTGATTGCGTCCTGCGACCAGCAAATCTTTTGCCTGACCGTCGAGGTCGTCTCCTTCTTGTTTACGTATCGCGAAGATGGAACCCAAGCTAAGGTTTGTGTCGGTGTTAGAGGAGCCGTCAATGGGGTCATACAGCAAAGTATAACGACCGATTGGACAGTTTTCCGGAATATAGTACGGTTTTTCCATCTCCTCGGAAGCTAAGCGACAAACTAAACCACTTTGCTTAAACACTGAGATAAATACGTCATTCGCGTAAACGTCCATCTTTTTGACGGACTCACCCTGGACATTGACTTCCCCGGTAAACCCCAAAACACCTTCCATTAAACCCGCACGGCTAAGACGGCGTGCAACTAGTTTACCCGCAAGTGCTATGCGGTTCATCAGCGCACTTAAATCTTGAGCCTCAGCAGAAAAATTCTGACATTGCTGCAAAACGTGACGGGACAAGGTTGTGCAATCACGGTCTAAGCTTCTGTCCGCAGCTTCATCTTCAAATAATTCGGCTTGTTGTGGCAAAGAAGCCATTTTTAGTCCTCCTTGATGGACTGATAATTAATGAAGGAATTTTCCTTCCTCCTTCATTTTTTATAGTTGCTGCCTCTATATTAGAAACGGAATTTGATAAGGCAAATGTGATTTTAGATAAACTAAAGAAATTAATTATTTTTTTGTAATTGCATACACCACATGAGCGCCAATCTACCGTTACTTTTGCCCTCCTGAGTAAATTCACTGAATTTGTTATCTAAATCAAATATACTGTTACGTCACAGTCCTCAGTCTAAATAACTATTGAAATTCAGCATTATGTTATACATAATTGTTTACAGACAAAATCTACCTAAAGTAGTAGAAAAAGTTTATGTATCATTTGCTAATACGTAACTAAGCAATTTTGAATTCGATATTTTAATTTGTTTTATTGGCTACAACAAAACATTTTAAATATGGAAGAAATTCTAAATAAATCCTAAATAAATCCTAAATAAATCCTAAATAAATTCTAAATAAATTCTAAATAGCTAATGATTAATCTAAAACCCTTCTACCGAAGAACTAACTTATACAAGTAAAAAATAAAAATCACAAATATCAAGTATAAATTTCAAATAAAAATAAAAAATAAACACAAAAGTACTTTGGGTAGATAAAATGGAAAAAACCGACTCGTCGTGGCATTTACCAGATGGACACAACTTGTCGGGCTTAGTTGTATAAATTTGTTATGGTCTAAATTGTTTCTAGTAAAAATTAGCAATCTATATCTTGCGTAACTAGAACACAATTTGTTATGATGACAGTTCGTCCCTCCGATAGTTATCTTCTTCTATCGTAACCACCACCGCGACTTGGTCGAGTGTCTTCGCGAGGCTTAGCTTTATTAACTCGTAGCTGACGTCCCATCCATTCAGCACCATCGAGTTCGGTGATAGCTGTATCTTCTTGGGCATCTTCGCTCATGTCAACAAATGCAAAACCACGCATCCTTCCAGTTTCGCGGTCTGTAGGTAAAACGACTCGTTTGACTTCGCCATATTCAGCGAATACAGTTCTCAAGTCTTCTTCGGTCGCACTGTAGGAGAGATTTCCAACGTAAATAGTCATTGTGAGATCACGCAAGTTTTAACAAACAGCACGAGTTCATTTGCAAAACAGACCTACCTTGTCAGTAAAGATTGTTTTACAGCTGCACAACTCGCATTATTTGCTTGAGTTATAGGTCAGTAACCATAAGTTATGATTATCTATAGCATCAAGCGACGAGTGTGCTGAACTCACGCATACGCTCATATAATAACTGATTGTTCGATTTTTCAAAGTATGAGATTTTACAAAGATTGATTCTTTAAAGTTAACCTAGTTCGTAAATTGCACTATTGTGTCGATATTTTTTTTACATTCTTTAAACTTTAATTTTTAAGCCTCTAGTCTGCTGTGTATAGATAATTCGCTCATTCTATACTGCTAGTTCAAAGTTTTTTAAGGGTGAATTATTTATAAAATAGACTACTGGTATCTTTATTTAGCAGTATTAAGTATGTGTTTTTAAGTACTTAGTATCATGGAAAAACAAATATTTTGAAAGCCTTTTTTCTAAACCTCCCCAGCATAGACCTACCTTGTACACACAAGTCAACAGTAGAAGCCCATCCGGGGAGGTTAAAATATTATTCAATAGTAATCGACTGCGGACCAGTTGCCTTACCGTTATTGGCTTCAGTTGTGAAATTTGTGTAACTAGTAAAACCTAGTTGTTGGTCAAGCCAACTTTTAACGGGATCATCTTTAAGATTGAGTCGCAGTACACCAGAAACAAATCCTCCCATGAATGACACGGGATGTTGGCTTAATTTTTTGAATAATGGTGTTAGTTCATCCAGAAACATAATGTTCTCCTAGGGTTCCCTTAGTAAAACTATAACTTTTTTAACCTATCTTAATGGGGAGTAGTTTCCCCACTCCCCACTCCCTACACAGGATTTTGCTCTGGCATCATACATTTATCGGAGTCGCAACCTGCTGGACCTGCTTCTATTAATTCACCAAAATCGTAGCGACTTAAAGCTCCATGAAAATCATCGGTTTTACGACGCATTCTCACTTCTTTCATTAGCTCCTCGTAGCGTTCTTTTGAAATTGGCTCAAAAGGCAGACGTGGGAAAGTTTGCAAGTCATCGAATCGCGCTAATAATGCAGCGCTAATATAACCTTCGTCATCGCGAATGGCTTCGTAAATGCGAGTACCTAAAGTTTCCACTTCGTTTTCTCGCAATTCTATGGTAGCTGAGGTGTTGTGCGCTGTATAGTGTTTTTGTACTTGCATGTAGAAATCCATTTGGGCAATAGCGTTAAATTTGCTAATGTCGATTTCATCCGCACCTGGTAAATCAGCCCATAGTACGGAAACAGGGATTTCTACTAACCATTCGGTACAGCGTAGGTCAAAGGGGTCGTTTAATAAATTACCGTTTTCGTCTTTATCTGACTGCGAAGGTATTACGTTGTAACCGTAGTCAATACAAGCTAAGGCTACGGGGTCACTTTTACGGAAGGTAATACGACGAAGAAATCTTTGAGCTTTGGGAGGATGCCATCCTGGGGAAGCTCCAGAAAGTAAGGATTTTGTTCCTGCTGGTTGTACTGTTGTACAGCGGTTAGGACGTTTTAAATTATGGCGATCGCAATATTCCCAAACGGTGTGATGGACAATTTGCTTCCAGAAACTAAGGTATTCCTGTTCTTTGCGCTTAAATTCTGAGCCTTCTTTGGTTGCGGGTCTACCTTGTTCCCACCATTTTAACCATTCTGTACCGAAAGCCTGTACAAAAAAATCAAATAAGCCAGTAAAAGAAACGCCAACAATAGGGTCTAATTCACGGCTATATTGATAGCGAGGTTCGATAAATTTATGGTGTAAAAGCGCAGCAACAGATAATGCCCCTGCAGTAAATGCTTCTTCTTGTTCTTTGTAATTGTGAGGGTCGATTTGATTTAAATGGACTTCAGCTAAATTACAGTGGAATGTACTACCAATAATTTCCAAATTTGTTATCCTAAAGGCTTTTTATCCTATAGTTCTGGAGATTTCACTCATACCTATTTAAAGGATACAACTGGTCAATTCCAGTTCAGTTCAGCATATCTTTTAATCTAGAAAACCTAGATTTCGGGGACTCGTGGAGATGTTATATTCTCTTGATTTATATTTTCTTGATTTCAAGAGGTTCAATCTCTATGCGTTGCGCTGTCAAAAGACTTTTAATTCTTTAGATTAGCTCAGGATTAGCGTGCTTTTAAACTTAAATTTAAAATTAAATTTATTAAGTTTAGCCTTCCCTGAATTTCCCCGATTTTTAACGTGAGGCAAAATTACTTACCACACGGGTTCAAACCAAAGCGAGCTAAACGATGCTCTAATTCATTTGTCTCCAAATAAGAACATTTTTCTTGTAACCACTGCTTTGCTTTTCCTTGCTCGTAAGCTTGCAAAAACTCAAGTTTTAAATCAGGAGTCGAAAGCAAATCAATGTTAGCTCGTGCTACCGCTTCCCCAGCCCATTGTATTGCGCCTTCGCCACTGTAGTATTGTTTACGTACAGCCTCAGTACATTCATCTAAACTTGGCTTACGGTGAAACACTCTGGTGTGGTTTGCCATCCGCAATGCGTCTCGCTCTGGGTCAATGCGCCAATTTCCTCCTGCGTCTTGCTGCCAAAGATTAGATTTTGCTTCAGAAAATAAGGCGTCGTCGCTGACACCTTGACGCATACCAGCAGAGTTATGTGTCAGGTAGCCATCGCAGTAGAAACAATGAGCATCTTCGACTTCAATATCGTAAGTTTGGACATAATCGTAACTTCCTAAACCTTTAACAGATACTGGGATATCCAGGGAAATATCAGCTTCTGCAATATAACGTTCATAGTTAGCGTCAACAAAAGGAGAACCAACAAAGCCCATTTCTCGCATTTGGCTGTAACTATAAGCTTCCCGCATAATAACACCAGGAACAGTAAAACCATAAGTTTTCAGTCCTTGACGCAGTAAACCTTTAGCTGAATGCAAAGCAATCAAAGCATTATAACGTCCTTTGAGAGCAGGCAATCCAAGGCTATACTTAACTTGCCAACTTTCCTGCTGAGGTCTAGTAATATCAATTCTGCCAGCGATGCCCAAACTGGATAAAACTGTCCCAACTTGCCTAATAAATGACCGATAAACTGTAGTCACTAAAATTGGTGGACGACCATTAACTGCACCATCGCTATCCATTAATCCAGCTAGATAAGCCGCTCTGATATCTACCGTACCCTGCAAAATAAAGGTGGGAACTTCTAACGAAACCTTAGGCTGTTTAATATGGCGATAGAAGTATTCTGCTAAGCGAATAGAGGAGCAAATTGATTTGGCAGTATTTTCACCTTTTATCAATGTGTGATGAGCATTTAATCCAAACAGGCTTAAAGCGTCGTCAATTTTAGCTTGGATTCTGGCAGTCACTTCTACATCCGTAGCATTCATCGCCCATTCAACGCGACCATAGGGTTTATTATGTTTATTTCGCCCAAGGGCTACATAACCATCACCTTGAGTAAACCCAATTAGCCAAGCAACTTCTGGGGTGAGTTCAGGAATTTTAAAAGTCTTGGCAGTACCACTGTTTATAGGCCGTTCTTTAGTAAAGTCAAAGGGTAAATGAGTAACAGTACCTGGTAAAACTTGAGTGTTGTGAAGAAGACGGTCGCCTTCAGTTAAGCTGGCTAAAAATTTCCAAGCAACTCCCCCTTTAGCATCTGCCAGTACGGCTTGTCTATGCTGCAAGGTAGCTCTGGGGAAAGTCGCGTTGGTTTCGATTTCGTAAACTTCTTGAAGACCTTGGTCAAATTTATTAACAACTCGTCGAAATCCTAATGGAGTTTGTACTGAGTCCCCAACTTGTACATCTTTTATAGCTACAAGACCTTTAACTGTATGAACTAAAGCATCTTCTGGTAAACAGCGACGGATATTGCCTGCCACAATTGTTACAGCAGCTTCATCAATCAACAGGCAGCACTCAACAGAATTTAACTGCCGTCCCACCGCTTTATTAATAATAGAAGCACAACGTTCATAAAGACCGGGCAATTTTACCGGATTTGCAACACCACCAAAACCTTTGAGTGTTTCTCCAGCTTTACGTACATCATTAATATCAACAATTACTTCTACTTCACCAGAAAATCTTTCATCAGTCGAGAGTTCCAATAAGCTTTGATAGGACTGTACCCAACCTTGACGACTGTCCCCCACATAAATGGTAACTTGGTTGCTTTCTACCTTAACTTCTGTTTTTTCTCTACGTAAATTTTGAGGTGTACTACCAATTTCACCGCGAATACTGACATTAAGAATATTGCGTATTGGTGGCAATTGGTTAGTATATTGTGGCTCTAGTACCGCACCAGTACCACTCCCCATCATTGCCAAATCCATCATTAACCCAAAAGCTCTCCAGTCTACCAGGTTAGTAGAAGTGCAATTGTAACCTCCAGAAAAATTCTGCGGTTTTGCCATCCAATCTGTACCACCCACCCATAACCAACGTCCGCTAGGTAGTGACTTGACCTGATGTTGCATTCGCTCTATGACCGCTGCTTCCTGGGGGGTAAGTTTCCCCAACTCAATCAGACTTTGGAGAGTGCGTTGACTTACCTCCCCCCATGTTTCTCGCGTCCCTACCTGTGTGCGGCGACTGTAGGTTCTAAAAAACACCGGATTAGCTGCTGGTGCGGCTTCTGGGAAATCTACACCCTGACGTTGACGTTCAAGCTCTCGAACCATAAACCTAAACCTAAACCTAAAAATTCGTTTCTCATTTGTCGGATAGATTAAGACTATACGGCATGTCGAGTAGCTAAAAAAGAATTGCCAAAAAATGAAATTTGCGCTACTTCTTGGATTTACAGTGTTTGCGGGAGTATAAAGATTTCTTATGTCTGTTTCACTTTGGCGAAGTCCTCTGAGTCGTGCTTTACATCGCAACCGCAGTAAACCCCATACACGCTACTTTCAACTGGCAACTGTCCAAGCTGATGGAAATCCGACAAATCGCACCGTAGTTTTTCGGGGTTTTCTTGGAGAGACAGATAAAATAAAAATTATTACAGATAGCCGTAGTCAAAAATTTCAACAGGTTCGCCAAAACACCTGGGGGGAGATTTGTTGGTATTTTACAGAAACTCGCGAACAATTTCGTCTGGCTGGGGAAATTATTCTTGTTGATGTAGATAATTCTGATGTGGAACTACAGAAAGCTCGTCATTTAACCTGGCAAGAACTTTCAGATAATGCTCGCATACAATTCGCTTGGGCACATCCTGGGAAAGAACGAGCTAACCAAGAGGCTTTTTCTCCTCCTCTCCCTGATGCAATAGTTCCTTTGGCGAATTTTTGCTTGTTATTGCTCGACCCGTTAAAGGTAGACCATTTGGAATTGCGGGGGGAACCACAAAATCGCTGGTTTTATCTACGAGATGAATCGGGGAATTGGGAAAAATCTCCTGTTAATCCTTGAAGAAGGGGAGTTATGTAGAGACGTTACATGTAACGTCTCTACGTTTCAGATTCCAGCACCATCAAAGAATTCTTGAATCATTTTGTCCCTGATATCGCAGCGTGGAGGATTTTCTGAGGGTTTATTTACAAGAGCTTCCAACTTACCTGCTAAAACTGCAATTTCTTCACAAGGCTCTGATTGACGTAAACTTTGTATTTGTTCTTCCAAAGCTTCTATTCTGTCAACTAATGTTCTAATTACTTGCGCTTCCGAGTCAGGTAAATTGCTGTGTTCTAGTGGTGCAACCCTCACTCCAGAACGATAAATAATCCTTCCTGGCACACCTACCACAGTACAATCTGCTGGAACATCGCGCAAAACTACTGAACCCGCACCAATGCGAACATTATTACCAATCTCAATGTTACCTAATACTTTTGCTCCAGTCCCAACAACGACGTTTTCTCCAATTGTTGGGTGACGTTTGCCACTTTCTTTACCAGTACCACCAAGAGTGACACCTTGATAAATAAGAGCATAATCTCCAATAATCGCTGTTTCACCAATAACCACTCCCATACCGTGGTCAATAAATACACCCTTACCAATGGTTGCTCCAGGGTGAATCTCTACTCCGGTGAAAAAGCGAGCCAAGTGAGAAATCAGCCGTGGGAAAAAAGGAACACCCATATAATGGAGCCAGCGTGCCAGCCTATGCAAAATTAGGGCTTGAAAACCGGGGTAGCAGAATAATACTTCCAACCAGTTACGAGCAGCTGGGTCACGTTCAAAAATTATGCTAAAGTCAGCACGCATTGTAGACAGCACGATTTCCTTTTAAAGCTAAATTAGCTAAAAACTATTTTAACTGTTCTGAGGGCTATCTCCATAAAATCGATTGAGAATAAGTACTCCCCACTCCCCACTCCCCACTCCCTATTTTCCCTGCTGCACGCTCAAACTATAATTCTGTTTGACCCCTGGGTTAAAGGTTCCTACCCAAATTTTATAAGTTCCAGCTTTCCATCTCTTGTCTTCAACACTGGCATCTTTATTTTTACCTGTATCATCACCACAACGAATTGTATCGTCGTCCGGACCTTGAACTAGTATTGTAGTATCTTTACCTCCTGTGTTGACTTGTATCCTCATCTGAGCAAAGTCTTTTTCTAAAACCATAATATGGTCTGGCTTTGGGTCGGCAAAACCAATACAAGCTTTTCGATTGCGGTCGCGATTGCTAATTGCCGACAAGGAGTAAGAACCACCAGTAAAGCCAGTAAAGACTGCTTTCTCTGGTGTAAATCCTGGTGATAATTTAAAACTACCAAAATTAGGTGTATTAGCAACTACAGGAGCAGTAGTGATAAGGACAAGTGCTGCCAAAATAGAGCTAGCTAAAGACTCTAATTGAGGGCGTTGTTTTTTCATATCAGCCTTATCAAATATTTATTGTAAATTTATATACTTATAATATCAGGGTAAATATATAGATGCATTTGTTTTGTGCCAGATTTAAATCTGACACTGTTGCTATTTGACTTCTGAATTATTTAAAGCAAGGAACCCCCACAACTAGAACCAGTCCCAGCAGTGCAACCGTAGCAGTAAGAAGCGGTTTGTACTTCATGAATTAAATCCAAAGTACCAGATTCTAGCAATTTAGCAACAGTTAAATGTTCTCCTGTAGGAGTTTTTGCTGGTAAATTCATCATTTGGTTAAAGTCGCAGTCATACACATGACCCAAATAATCAATCGAAAGTTCATTTAGGCACATTAAATGCTCGACTGTACTTGAATTAAAATTAGACTCTAAAAATTGTAAATAAGGAGCGTAAAGCTTTGTTCTTTCTAAAGCTAGTTTGCTTCTACCAACTGGCAAATTAGTGATTGTGAAAAGGTTATTAAACACAACATTAAAATTTTCTTTCAAAAAATTCTTATAATCTTCTTCTAGCTTTATCTGATTGGGAGTCAAAGAAAAATTTTCGTTTTTTGGTAATTGCGGATTAAACACCAAATCTAAAATTAAATTTTGGTCTTGGCCATAACCTAAATTATTCAACCATTGCAGCGCTTTGATTGAGGCATCAAAAACACCATGACCACGCATTTTATCAACATTATCTGCTAGGTAACAGGGTAAAGAGGCAACAACTCGGACTTTATTTTTGGCAAAATACTCAGGTATATCACTAAATCCTTCTTCAAAATAAATAGTCAAATTAGACCTGACAATAACTTGTTTACCTGTCTTTTTTGCGGCTTCTAATAATGGCTTGAATCCATAATTCATTTCCGGAGCGCCACCTGTCAAATCCACAATTTGAATTTGAGGAAATTTGTGAATTAGTTCAATCAACTGTCCACAAGTTTCTGGTGATAATTCCTCTGTCCGCTTGGGACTGGCTTCGACATGACAATGAGTGCAGGCAAGATTACAACGTTTACCTAAATTAATTTGTAAAACTGTAATACTTTTTTTTGTTAAAGCGGAAGCAAGCTTTTGTTTGAATGGTGTGATTGCTGTTTGAATCATGGTTTTGTTTTAATAAATCCTTCTTGAATAATAAATATTTCCCAACATACCCTCGTACTCCTAAAAGAAACCCCACCCCCAACCCCCTACCCCGTAAACGGGGAGGGGGCTACTATTTTTATGAGGTGATAAGTTTTTGCTCTATTCAAAATTAACTATTCTATTGTATTTTTTTCTCTATTGTCTTTTTTTCGTAGCCCCCTCCCCGCTTGCGGGGTAGGGGGTTGGGGGTGGGGTTTCTTTTGGGATTGGGGGTGGGGTTCTTTTTTTTTAGCAACAACCGCCACCACTATAATGCCATGTAGACTCAGTAACTATTATTTTGTCTGGCATCAAATTTGCAAGCTTAGCGGCAGTTTTATCACAGACAGCAGCAGGTACACCTTTTTGTAAAATATGCCCTTGCGAGTCATCAAAAATTTCTTGTTCACCTGCATAAATTGCTGTTTTCCCAGTAAAAACACAAGCACCATCTTCGGGAATTGGCACTTTAAAAGAAACAGAGTCCAGACTTTCTAAAAGAAGATTTTCTTCTAAATTATAACTGCGAGCATCAAGCAAGCGATAAGGACGACGAGTGCGAATCTCTACTTGACCAAAACCCACTTTGATGATGTGTTGAATATACTTTTCATATGTAAGTGCTCCAGATAAACACATTGCTCGTAATCGCTCATCTTTTTGTAGATGTTCGGGAATCGCACGAGTAGCGATTGGGTCGCTCATTTGCAAGCGTCCACCTGGTTTTAGTACTCGATAGGCTTCCTTTAAAGCACGGGTTAAATCTTCTGGTTCAAAAATATTAAACAGACAGTTTTGTGCGACAACATCAACAGAAGCATCCTCAACAGGTAAATTAAAAGCATCCCCTTCGCGAATTTCCACAAAGCTATTGTCAAACCAGGAATTTTCAATTGCTGCGATTTCTAAATTACGTGCAGCGGCTTCTCGCATAGCAACAACAGGTTCAACCGCAATAACAGCACTTTTGTAGCGGGAGTAATAAGCAAATTGCAATGCTTCTAATCCACCACCTACACCAACATACAAAACAGTCGGTTGGTTAACAAGTTCAGCTGGATGAATGGTGGTTCCACAGCCATAATTCATTTCCTGCATTGAGACAGGAATTTTCAATCCAGGGAATTGTAGAGAATTCGTTTGAACACAACAAAGTCCAATTTGTGGAGTTTGTGCTACTTCGCTATAGAATTTTGCTGCTGTTTCCAGATAGGTCATTACACTTCCTGATTTATATTTTTATGGAAATTTTACAACTTATACTTCGGCTCTTTTTGCCGCTAGTAATAACAATAACATTAACCCCCAGTTACCAAAATTCAACTGAGGGTTAATTTAATTAAATATAAATTTGTAGAAATTTTTATAGATGTCAGCTTTTGTATCGAGCTTAGAAACTACCAGTGGTAATACGGGGCATTTATAGAATTAAAGTCTTCGTCTTTTTGCTGTTAGCGTTGCGATTGGTGCGTAACTAGCAAAACTTTGCTTTTGTTAATTTTGTCAACCCCTATAGGAGTAATTTTGGCTTTATACATATCTCATCACTAAGATATATGTGGTAATAATTTTTTTAGATTAAGACAAACTTAGCAGTAGGCGCTGACATCTTCACCACATTCGTCTGCAAGATAACACAAGGCTTTAAAACGCAAAGCAACTACTTCTTCGTAAAAAGGATTTAATTTGCACATTGGAGGAATGTGAAATAACTTCTTACCAAAAACTATAATGTCACGTTCAAATGGACATTGGGAAGGAATGAGCTTGCACAAAGAATGAGCAAATTTAGCGTTCTTAACTTCAACTGATTCTAACCACTGACGAATAGAATAAAATGCGTTTTGTTGTTGTCCTAATTGAGTAAAGCTAGTCATAGTAGTTCTCCTGGATTATTGTCTCGAATAGTTGTTTTTGGAAAGGTTTAATTTTGTTGTCTTGAACCTTTCTATTATCTATATAGGGTCAGTCTTATGAATTTATGCAGCTATTTTTTGTTCCCTAGATTTTTTTGTTTTTTCTGGAACACATCTAACTACAAACGGAGGTCATAGCCTTCCGGATTATTTCAACGGCTTTTGGGAAACTTTAATGCACAGCTTGCTATTGATGGCATCTGTAGTACTGGGATGCTGCCGCTAAAGTCAGGAATCAGCACTTATGGACAAATTCTAGCGTCTTGTGATACAGGAGTATGGGGGGAAATCCTCAAAAATACTGTGATGAAAATACGACTTTAAATGCTTTATTTTTATGAATGCTTGAAAAGCTCGTAACATTATAGTTGAGATTTTATATAGTTATATAGTTAAAAGCTAATGACAGAACAAAAAACAAATGCCAGCTTTATCTTTTATTCCATATATAACTACCACAAACAATAACTTAGTCGATGCTTATTAAAGTGATTACAGGAGCATCCCAAATGTGCAAATTTATCGTTTTTGTAGTGCAGGCTTCCAACCCGTCTCTGGCACAAATAGGTCGCTTATGCGTCCCACTACAAATTACTTTTACAAAATTGGGATGCTCCCGTAATTACAGTATTCTTTATCAAGAAAACTGTCTCAATTTTTTAAATTCCCTCTCAGTCAAGAAATAAATTCCATCTCAGCCAGGGAATAAATTCCCTGTCTGAAAGCTAAAGTCCTCTAAAGAGGACTAATAAAAAGCAAGATTTTTGGAAGTATCTTAATTTGTTTCAAATATTTTTTTAATGTATTATTCAGTCCTCTTTTAGAGGACTTCAGCTTTTAGACAGGGAATTTATTCCCTGGCTATTGATGCTATTGATGCTATTGGTGCTATTGATGCTATTGATGCTATTGCTGCTATTGCTGCTATTGGTGCTATTGATGCTATTGGTGCTATTGGTGCTATTGATGCTATTGGTGCTATTGGTGCTATTAATGCTATTAATGCTATTGGTGCTATTGGTGCTATTGATGCTATTGATGCTATTGATGCTATTGATGCTATTGATGCTATTGATGCTATTGGTGCTATTGGTGCTATTGATGCTATTGCTGCGATTGGTGTTATATATAAATTATTCCAGCGATGATATAAGTATATTTTTATAAGTAGTTTATAAAGTATTATTAAGTCTACAAAAGTGATGGGTTACGGCGCTTTATTTAACTTAAAGAACCTCCAACTAAGTATTACAAATGCGCCTAACCCATCCTACGTAATGACTTTTTAATTTGTCTGGCTCGCGCTGTTATATCGAATCCTAGTCCCCGCCCAAAGCAACTTCTCGCGCAAAGTCTGATAATACGAGTAATTATCTCGTAAAACAATAAACTTTGCTCGGCAATTTGCCATCCGCACATCAACGCGGTGTCCAGGCCAAATAGAAGTACCCAAAATACCGTCCGTCCATAACTTGGTATTTAATTCATAATCACCAAGAGGCCAAATACTTATGACTGAACCTGGGGGTAAAACTAAGGGACGACTCGAAAGACTCATCGGGCAAATAGGAGTAACAATTAATGCCTCCATACCGTCGTGTAAAATGGGACCATTAGCAGAAACAGTATAGCCAGTGGAACCAGTTGGCGTAGAAACTATCAATCCATCACCTTGGTATTGGTCAATAATTTCACCATCAATTTCCATTTCTAAAACGGAAGTAATCATCCGGTCAGCAGAAGCGGGTTTGACACACATTTCATTTAAAGCCAAAAAACGCTCCGTCACCGGTTCTATATTTGTTCCATGCCCTTCAAAAACCGAAGCTTCCAACATCATCCGTCGTTGTATGGCATACAAGTCTTGCAACAACCTGTCCCAAACTTGTTCGGTATCCTTAAAAACTTCTACGGACTCAGTTAAAAATCCTAAATGACCCCCCACATTTACCGCTAAAATAGGAATTCCAGCAGGAGCTAAATGTCTCGCACCAGTCAAAACAGTACCATCACCACCAAGAATCAAAGCCAGGTCGATAGGTTGTCCAGCTGAAGCCAAAAAGACTGGATAAGGATTATCTTTTGGTCCACTTGGCCCCATCATCACCTGACAATTGCGGTTTTCTAGCTGTTTAGAACAGATTTCAGCCCAACGTTTGCTCTGGGGGTCTCGCGCCTTATAGGCAATTATTACTTGCTTTAGATCCACGAAATTACCGTTTCGCCAGATGTGTTATCGTATTTATTCTATATATGAATGTAAGTTAGAACTGCTTCTTCTGATTCATTGAGTTTTTTTACATTCAACACTAATAGGCAATTCAATCAAATACACGCACAAAAAAATGTAGAGACGTTACATGTAACGTCTCTACATAATAATACGATGTATTTTTTGTTACCACTTAAGTAAATTAAATTGCTCCATATCCACAGTATCGCGATTACGATAAATTGCTAGAACAATCGCCAAACCCACAGCAGCCTCAGCTGCGGCAACAGTTATTACAAAAACAGTAAATACCTGGCCTTTAATTTCCGCAGCATCAAGGTAATTTGAAAAAGCCATCAAATTTAAATTCACTGCATTAAGCAGCAACTCAATAGACATCAACACCCGTACAGCGTTGCGGCTAGTAATTAAACCAAAAATACCGATGCAAAACAAAGCCGCCGATAGCAATAAAAAGTACTGAAGTTGCATTTTTTCCGTGTTCCTACTGTAAACTTTCGTTTCTATTGGGAGTTACTACTCCAACTCAGACCCAGATGATACCAATTCTCTAGGACGTTCGGGTAAGGTCAAAATAGTTTGTTGCATCTCACCTGGTGTAATTGCATCGGGTATATACTCGCGACGAGCCAAAATAATTGCCCCAACCATCGCTATCAACAACAAAACAGAAGCAAGCTCAAAAGGCAATAGAAAATCACTGAAAAAATGTTGACCAATCAATACTATAGAACCATCACCGGCAGGAGTCTCTGTAGATAACTTCCACGGTGTTGCTAGTACCATAGTACCAAGCAAAGCAAACAAGCCAAAACTGACTAATGCTGTAATTACTTTCCGCACAACAGCAGCAGGGTTTGGTATGTAATCTTGCTGCTTGTTTACCAACATAATGGCAAACAAAATGAGTACGTTTACAGCTCCCACATAAACTAGTAACTGTGCAGCGGCTACAAAGTCAGCGTTCAGCAACAGATACATTCCAGCAATGCTGGTAAAAACTCCTGCAAGCAAAAAGGCAGAGTAAACTATGTTGTCGAACAGCACTACACCTAGGGCTGCACCAATCATCATTACTGCCAAAATGCCAAAGGAAACTGATTGTACTCCTTGAGCTAGATCCACTTTTTTAGTCCTTATTATGTTTAAAAATTGGGAATTGGGAATTGGGAATTGGGAATTGGGAATTGGGAATTGGGAATTGGGAATTGGGAATTGGGAATTGGTAATTGGTAATTGGTAATTCCTTTCTTTTATTACCCATTACCCATTCCCCATTACCCATTCCCCATTACCCATTACCCATTCCCCATTCCCCATTCCCCATTCCCCATTCCCCATTCCCCATTCCCCATTCCCCATTCCCCATTCCCCATTCCCCATTACCCATTAGACTGTTCCGCTTGCTTTACAAGGTCTTCTGGACGCGCCCCCGGACGTGGAGCATCTTCTGGCAAGCCGTGAGGCTCCATAACACCTTTAGGTAAGTAAACCAACTCCCGCAGTGGGGTCACCATTGGGTCATTAGTAACCTTGTAAGGCAAGCGACCCAACGCCACGTTATCATAGTTCAATTCGTGACGGTCATAAGTCGCAAGCTCGTATTCTTCTGTCATCGATAAACAGTTGGTGGGACAATATTCCACGCAGTTACCGCAAAAGATACAAACACCGAAGTCTATACTATAGTGATTTAATTTTTTCTTTTTGCTCGCTTTATCAAATTCCCAGTCAACTACAGGTAAGTTGATAGGACAAACACGCACACAAACTTCGCAAGCAATACATTTATCAAATTCAAAGTGAATTCGACCACGAAAACGCTCTGAAGGAATAAGTTTTTCGTAAGGGTACTGTACTGTAACTGGACGGCGACGCATGTGGTCGAAGGTTACTGACAGTCCTTCTCCAATGTAACGACCAGCTTGAACCGCTTCTTTCGCGTAATCTCCGACTTGCTTCAGGAACTTTAGCATTTTTAGTGTCTCTCTCTTTGAGTTGTCAATAATACGTAGGTTGGTGTCGAGGAACGAGACCCAACAACGAGACCCAAAATTTTCACAAATTTTCAAGCATTTGTAAGCATTTGTTGGGTTTCCGTTATTCCTCAACCCAACCCACGAATATTCTTAACTAATTTATTTTTTGGTCAACCCAAAATCCAAAATCCAAAATCCGAAATCGTTTCACTAACCACCAAAAGCAAAAGGAAACGCTAGTTTCAGGGCTGCTGTTAGTAGTAGATTTACTAAAGAAATCGGCAGCAAAAACTTCCAACCTAAATTTAATAATTGGTCAATACGAACGCGGGGAACTGTCCAGCGTAATAAAATCGCCAAGAATATTAGGAAGTAAGCTTTCAGCAATGTCATAGTGATACCCAATCCAGCAGTTGCAATTTGTAACGCTGGATTCGCTTCACTAACACCTATTAAGTTAGCCAACAAATTAATGGGGACAGGAAAATCCCAGCCACCTAAGTACAAAACTGCGAATATCAAAGCAGAAAGTACTAAATTGACATAGGAACTTAGGTAAAACAGAGCGAATTTCATCCCAGAATATTCAGTCTGATAACCTGCCACTAATTCCTCTTCCGCTTCTGGAAGGTCAAAGGGCATCCGTTCGCATTCCGCAAGAGCGCATATCCAGAAAATTAAAAAACCAACTGGTTGTCGCCACACGTTCCAACCTAAAATACCGTAACCAGACTGTTGGTTAACTATGTCAACGGTATTAAGGCTGTTAGACATCATCACAATGGCTAGAACCGATAGTGCCAAAGGAATTTCATAGCTTAACGACTGTGCAGCAGCACGCAAGCCACCCAAAAGGGAGTATTTATTATTAGAAGAATAGCCCGCCATCAGCAAACCAATCGGCTGAACGCTTGCTAATGCAACCCACAAAAATACACCAGTACCAACATTTCCCATTACTAGATTTTGCCCAAATGGCACAATCAGGTAAGACAAAAATACTGGGAGGATAACAATAATTGGGCCAAGGGTGAACAATAGCGCGTCCGACTTAGCTGGAATTACATCCTCTTTAAATACCAGTTTCAAACCATCCGCAACAGGAGCTAATAATCCTAAAGGGCCAATGTATTCTGGACCGATACGTTGCTGAGCCGCAGCGGAGATTTTACGCTCCAACCATACGCAGGTCAGCACTCCCACCGTAGCGCCAATTACCATTAGGATCATTGGTAAGGGCATCCATATTGCTTTGGCTAAACCCTGCGACAATCCTAAATCTTTCAGCGATTCAATAAAAGTTCCTTGAAGATCAATTCCTGGGTTCATAAAGTTTCACGGTTCGTGTGGAAACCTGTCCCTTTAGGGATAGGAGGAAAGAAGAATCGGCATTTGTTTAAAAGTGCCTTTTTAAAATAGAGTTTTTATGCTATTGGCTAGGAACTCTTTAAAACCTGTGTTATAGAGTTATTTAGCATTAAACTCTTTTTTTTGGGTGAATAACCGTAAATTAAACCCTTAATAATTCTACTTAAAATGACCCTGAGTTAAGATTTTTTACATTTACCCCATGATTAGTATATCGCTGGATGTTTTTCACTCATTCCCTAAATGAAGAGATTCTACTTATGGTTAGTATCAGCAAATAAGAGGGAGTGGGGAGGACAATTCGCAATTCGCAATTAGCAGTTCATACCCCCAACTTCCCATTCCCAACTTCTCAGCTCGCGATTCGTTGGATAATTACCCAATTTCCTCGGAAATTGCGAATTGCGAATTGCGAATTGCGAATTGTTTTCCCTACTCCCGCTCCTCAATCGGGCTGTATTTAACCTCGTGCTGACCGTTATAAACTTGGGTCGGACGGAAAATCCTGTTTTCTGCCAACTGCTCTTTCCAGTGTGCTAACCAACCTGCAACCCGGGCGATCGCAAAAATTGGTGTAAAGATATCTGTGGGAATCCCTAGTTTTCTATACAGTAAGCCGGAATAAAAGTCAACGTTGGGATAAATGCCTTTATGAGCGAGTTTTTCTTCCACAACGCGCTCCATCTCAAGGGCAATGTCATAGTATTTGTCACTGCCAAACTTCGCAAAAAGTTGTTCAGACAAATCTTGCAAAATCGTAGCGCGTGGGTCTTTGACTTTATAAACGCGGTGTCCAAAACCCATAATTTTCGATTTGCGTTCCAAACAAGTATCGATGTAAGGACGCACGTTTTCGACGCTACCAATTTCTTCTAACATTTGAATAACTTCTTCGTTTGCCCCACCATGCAGGGGACCACCTAAAGTCCCCACAGCACTTGCGACCACAGCGTAGGGGTCAGTTAGGGTAGAAGCGGTTACTCTGGCACTAAAGGTAGAAGCATTCATTGTGTGTTCGGCATGAAGAATTAAACACACATCCATAATTTTTGATGCTAACGGGTCGGGTTCCTTCTCGTTAAGCATGTACAAAAAGTTGGCGGAATAATCTAAATTATCGTTAGGTCTAATGGGGTCGTTACCCTTCCGCATTAATTGGAACGCCGCCACCATTGTAGGAATAGTTGCCAACAAACGTACTACAGCATCCCGAATGTAAACAGGGTTATGCAGGTCACGCCGCGAATAAAACAAGCCCAAAGCCGCAGCAGAGGCTTGTAGTGCATCCATTGGATGACCGCTTTCGGGAAAAGATTTCATCATATCCCGGATACGGTATTTTATCCGTCTGTGGGAGTAGATTTCTTGCTCGAAATCATGAAGTTCTTCTTTGGTGGGCAATTTACCCCAAATTAACAGGTAGGAAGTTTCCAAAAATGTACTTTTCTCTGCTAATTCTTCAATGCGGATACCACGATATTCTAGTAATCCTTGAAGCCCATCAACATAACTGATAGCCGACTGGGCTGCGGGAATTCCTTCCAACCCAGGCTTATATTCGCACACCAACATGGCAACACCGTTCTATGAGTGAAAGTTTAGCCGACTCTCAACTTACCAGAAATTGATACTGATATAAAAGTATTCATTCGTACAGAAGAATTCCCCAATAAATATTGAAAAACTGTTATACCAAGTATTTGGGTGGTGTCAGCAGAAACATTTGACTGCAACCCAATGGAGAGCCTTTTTCTGGCAGCTTTATCCCGATCATACCCGCTTTTTTCAAGACAAGGCTCTCTTTGGCATCTCCCCAAAGAAGAATTTCTGCCCAAGAACTCAAATCTGGTTCATGTCCTACCAGAGCAAGTTGGGTATCAGGAGAATAATTTTTTGCTTCCAACCATTCTTTTACCCAACGCTCAATCAAACCATCAGGAGCAAGGTGCTTACATTCCTCGACTTTGGGAGCCAAACCCGTTTTGAAAAGAATTTCTGCTGTCTGTTTCGCTCGTACTAACGGACTAGTCAGGATTAAATCAAATTTCAAGCCAAGTTTTTTCAGAGCAAGAGCAACTTTCTCCGTTTTTTGGTATCCCTCCTTTGTTAGTGTACGTTCCTCATCTGGTAAGTTATCTTCTTTTTCTTGAGCAATACCATGACGAATTAGATAAAGTTCCATGTTTTGAATTGTTGACTGTTGACTGCTGACTGCTGACTGCTGATTATTAGACCGCTAGCAACTGGCAACTGACGACTGACAACCGAGAACTGACAACTAACTATTCTTGGTGAATCGGATTATCTTTCGGGTTGACTAACTTCAGCAGTTTTTGTTTTATTTGAGCATCAAATACATCCCATTTCATCTTCGCATAGGCTGAGTTTTCATTCCCACCAGATAAAAACCCCATTGGTATTTCAAAACCACCTGCACTTGTTCTTCCACCACCAAAAAACCGTCCGCTACTATCTTGACCAAAAGACTCTTTCAAAAACTCATCAGGGTCTAACGTTAGCTTGGTTGTCCTTAAAGAGCCTACCACTACCTCTAGCTGCTCGTCTTCGTCGTGAACTATTCCATACACAACCGCAGTATGAACATTTTCTTCTGTTACAAGAAAATCGGCGGCTTGGGGAATCGCATCGCGGTCTTCGTAGCGTAGATAGCCAACACCCGCAATGGAAAAGTTATTTTGTACCATGCGGTTTTTTAATGCTCGTTCAATAACATCCATTACCCGCTTAGAGCGGTTTGCTTGTAAAACCGCGTTTAGCAGTTGAGCATCGCAAAATCTACTAAGATAAGCAGCAGCCATAAAGTCCTCTTCTTGCGCTTGCATCAGTCGATTTGTATCAGAACGCAAGCCATGCATCAATGCTGTAGCGCACTTTACATGTTGGCTATTACTGTTATCTAAACTCAGTAATCCAGTCTGTAGGTATTGAGAAAAAATAGTCGCTGTTGCTCGTACAGAAGGACGAATATCTAAAAATTCTGACTTGAGTTCACCTTGAAAACTATGATGGTCAATTATTACCACCGAAGGAATTCCTGCTTGATTCACCACGGACATCAACTGACTGGTCGTTCCTTGATTATCAATTAAAACGTAACCATGATAGGAAGACAAATCTTTACCCTTAAGGGTCTGAATTGTCCAGCGTTGGGCAGGTAAACCAGTCAACTTAACTAAAGCAATATTTTCCTGATGACTGAGAGTACCAGCATAGATAATTTCACATTTTATGTCATATTGCTGAGCAATTAATTGATAAGCCCAAGCACTTGAAAGAGCATCTGGGTCGGGAAAATCTTGCAAAATCACTAACTGCCGTTCGTTTCTATGTGCCAGCAATGTTTCGTGCAACTCTTCTGACTTAGATTGAGGCAAAAAATTACCCCGAACGGAACAATTATTATTATCATTAACCACTAAAGAAATTGGTAGCTTTTTTTGGGAAACTTCCAATCCCTCTGGATGTATGTCCCCATCTTCCGAATTCAAATCTGGTGTCAAAGAAAAACCCTCAAGTTGATTAAAGCGAGAATTTAATTGCATAGGAATCTTGTTGTTGAATTTTATGTTTTGAATATGATGATTTGTTAAGAAATACTACAACTTTCTTTCCACTCATTTCGCTACTCATAGCTGATCTTCGCAAAAATATACACAGGTGACACTACCTACAACAATAGATTTTTCTAATAAAAACACTAAATAATTTCTTTTTTAAGTAAAAATTGGTATTTGGGAGCTAGTCGCCATTCCCCTTGCTTTTCTAAACATGTATGTTATAGTAGTTAGGTTTGCAATTTCCAGGCAAAGAATTTGGAACTAACCAAACCTTTACACCATAAGGGAACTGCGCTCACAGACAAACAAAGCCAAATCAAGCAGTAAATTCTTGAAAGGAAGAACTATCTGTAGACTTGACCCAGGCATGAGAGTTTGTTAGAAATGAGCGATTTGTTTTAAAATGCAAATCCATCGGGAAAAACAAAGATATAGTATAGCGAAATACCGCAGTAACTTGTTAGCACTCAAAATCAGCCAACCCTTCCTAGTTTTTCTCTCACTGTTCTTGCCAGGATTCAGGAAAGAAAAACACAAGGATGAGGATGGCTGAATGTTCAAAGCCCAGACAAAGAGTGTCACATACCTATCACATATTTTTGCCACTCTTGGTGTGAACCTGTGTTAACATGCTTGCTGACTTCAAAGTATAGACTACTATAAGGTCTGCGAGGCGGATGTCGCAATGGCATATTAGCCTCGTTAGGCGTTCTGCTTCCTTTTTTGACGTTACAGCGTACACAAGCTGTAACTATGTTTTCCCAAGAATCACCTCCTGCTCGAGAACGCGGTATTACGTGGTCTAGAGTCAATTCATCCCCTGTATAGCCGCAATATTGGCAACTGTGACCATCACGATGCAATATATTTCGGCGTGTCAGAGGGATTTCCTTGTAAGGAACCTTCACATAATGGCGCAGCCTAATTACCGTTGGTAGCGGAAAATCTGAGTAGATATGCTTTTTATTCATTTCTACTCGCTCGGCTTTGCCTTTAATAAGCAAAACTACAGCTCGTCGCCAGCTCGTTATGTTGAGCGGTTCGTAAGAAGCGTTTAAGACTAAAACCTTCCCCATTGATTGACGCTCAAAGGTGGTATTAATTTTACATATATTAACACAATTATATCTCGCTTTGGCATCGAAATAAAATGATACTTTAATAATAATACCCGTTTTTTTTACATATAATTAAGTGTATTTACGGTAGAACAAATCCAGTAGCTATTCCTTTCAAAGTTGAAAATTAAAGGTTAAAGCTGAAATAGATAAAACTCATCTAAGTAATAAAGGGTTGTTCATGTTACCTTCATACAATAGATATTAAAGTTGTAATATATACATATATTATACTGACTACACTTGCCCTGATTGATGATGAGGGTTAAACTTCCAAATAATTCGGAAGCGCTTCTTTAAAGAATGAAGAAGGAAGTCACGAAGTATTTGGTGTGATGAGGAGTGAGTGTAAATGTTAAGTCATGAGCAAACCCCAGGGGTTACTGTTAGCCAGCAATGTGATGCCTATGTTTGGTTTTCGCAACGTGCTTGGGTAGAAATTAATTTAGGCGCTTTGTCTCATAATGTTCAGCAGTTAAAAAAAATAGTATCTGATACTACTAGTATTTTAGCTGTAGTCAAAGCTGATGCTTACGGGCATGGAGCTGTAACAGTTGCCAAGACAGCTTTACAAAATGGGGCCACTTGGTTGGGAGTTGCGACAGTCCCGGAAGGAATTCAGCTACGGGAAGCTGGTATTCAAGCTCCGATTTTAATTTTAGGGGCAACCCATACACCTGAACAGATTCACGCTATCGCTCATTGGCGATTACAACCGACTATATATAGCCCCAAGCAAGCGCTAGTCTTTTCACAAGAATTGGAAGCAGTTAATTATAATTCTTCCCTGCCCGTACATGTGATGATAGATACGGGTATGTCCAGGCTTGGTACAAATTGGCAAAGCGCAGGAGAATTCGTGCAATTTGTGCAGCGTTTGCCTCATTTAAATATGAGTGGCATTTATTCGCATTTAGCTACTGCTGATAGCCCCGATACCACCGTCATGAATCTCCAGCATCAGAGATTTGAAAAAGCAATTAACGAAATTAAAGCGTTGGGGATAAAGCTGCCTTGCGTGCATTTTGCGAATTCAGCGGGTACTTTAGTTGACTCAAGTTTACACTACGACATGGTGCGTCCGGGTTTAGCAATTTACGGATTATCACCAGCACCTCATTTGAAAGCAGGGGTAAATCTCAAAGGGGTAATGCAAGTGAGAGCAAGGGTCACACAAGTAAAAACAATTGGAAAAGGAACGGGTGTAAGCTACGGATATACGTATATAGCCCCAGAAGACATGCGTATTGCGGTTGTTGGTATTGGCTATGCTGACGGAGTACCGCGCAATCTTTCGAATAAAATGCAAGTTTTAATTCGCGGTCAAAGAGTTTCCCAAATTGGCTCTATCACTATGGACCAATTAATGTTAGATGTGAGCGCAATCGATGATATCCAAGAAGGAGAAATAGTCACCTTGCTGGGACAAGACGGAGATGAAGAAATCACAGCAGACGATTGGGCTACACAACTGGGTACAATTTCTTGGGAAATACTGTGCAGTTTCAAACACCGTTTACCACGTGTGGCAGTTAGCTAAAGAAGGCAGATTAAACAATTCGCAATAAGCTGACTATTCCCTCAGAGGGAACACTCCGTGTTCGCGTAGCGTCCGCTTCGGATACGCGAACGCAATTCGCAACTCGCAATTACGTTTTGCGTTCTAACTTCTTCCTTTTTCTTGCTATCGGGATTTTCTTATGATATTATGAACGAATGCGGATGTGGCGGAATTGGCAGACGTGCTAGATTTAGGTTCTAGTGCCCACAAGGCGTGAAGGTTCAAGTCCTTTCATCCGCACTATAATTTTATTAATTGTAAGTTGGGTTGTTCGCACAGCGTTACGCTTCGTCATGGTTTTGGGAAACCCAACCTTTTTGGTATGTATTTACCAATTAATTCCTTCTTTCTTCTCTTTCCTCATGCCTTCTGCCTTCTTTTTGACTTTAATCGTTTGTTGAGCTATCTTTTATCGGACGCTACGCGAAGTGGAACGAGCCAACGTGGAGGTATTCAATGTGCTATAAATTAGCAATATTGCGTTACATCCGTTTAGAATCAGTTGTCTAATTATTTACACAATTGCAAAAAATACATCACTATTAATTTATATATATTGAGTTTGTATCTTAGTAAAATAGAAATACTTAAATAAAATTGATTTGAATTTAGCTACGGAATCAAGAATAGTGGCTTTCTAAATATTTACTCTTGTAGTATGTAAAAAATGCAACAAAAATGTTGTATCTTTTATTCTCTGTATATTTTTACGTTTAGTTAAACTTGTAACTTTTTAAACTTGAATTTTGACTACATACTTGATTAAGATATAACCGATTAGCAGTCACAACTAAAGAAATATTACAGTTTATTAGTTTACAAAAAATTTGTTTAATTTGTTAAGATTATAAAGATTCTGCTAAGTGATTGTACTGATTAGGTTTTAGAGCTTACCGGATATTGGTAAACCGTATTATACTTAAGTGCGAATACTGATGCTGAACAAGTTTTCTCTTGCTAGATAAAACTCTGTTATTAGGGTTGTATCAAATAGTGTGTATAACAGTATCTGTTGGCTTTATGTCGTTTGTACAATTTATTGACTTTTTTTTCGGTATCTCTGGTAATCATAGTACAGCTAAGTAAAATGACTAGCACTTGCAGTGTATAGAGGTTGCTAAAAGCGCTTCTCAATGTATCTACAGACGATTTAGAACAGAAAATTCAACCTACTTGTTTGTTGTTTTAATTACAAAAATTTTCTGTAAATCGTCGCAAAGATTAACATAAAGCCCTGTACTGGATTATAAAGGAAGTATCTAATTTAGCCACTTAAACACCAAATGAGTACAACTCCCATAAGTAGTTACAAGTTCCTACAAAAGCTACATCCACTGTCTCTACTGGCGCAGCTAAATGGGCGTCGTGCTACGGGATTATTGCGTGTTTTTACTGATACTATTTCCTGGTCAATCTATTTAGAGGAAGGTAAACTTACTTACGCTTCTTATTCCGACCAAGTTTTTGACCGATTAGAAAAACACTTGCAGCAAGTGATTCAGCAAACTCCGACCCTGAATAACGCAACTATTATTCAGGTAAGGTCGATATTTGATTCTGGTGAGGAAAATCAATCAATACCAAACGCAGACTATCAAGCTATTTGCTGGCTAGTTAATCAAAGAGCAATTAACCATCCTCAAGCAGGAAAACTAATAGAAGATTTGGCAAAGGAAGCGCTTTCGTCATTTTTGAATTTAAAGCAAGGAAGCTACGAATTTTATCCAGAAAAAACGTTGGATGAACTTCCTAGATTTTCTCGCTTGGATTTACGAGGGTTAGTAGAATATTGCCAGAGTCAGTTACGCAAGGAAAATGTAGAATCAACAAATTCTGAAGCGTCACCATCCACAGTTATGCCAGTAGTGGAAGCACCCCAAGCAGAAGCAGAAACCGAAGTTCTACAGGAGGAAACGTCCCAAAACAATTTAAATACTAATGATGACCATAGGAATCATCAAAGTAATTATCAAAGTAATTATCAAACTCCTCAAAGAACAAGCAAAAATTTATATACAGTTGCTTGTATAGATGATAGTCCAACAGTGCTGGCGTCTATTAAACATTTTTTGGATGAAAATACGTTTTTGGTGGTGATGATAAATGACCCAGTGAAAGCTTTGATGCAAATACTTCGGAGCAAGCCTGACCTGATTTTATTAGATGTAGAAATGCCGAATTTGGATGGGTACGAACTTTGCTCGCTTTTGAGAAGGCATTCTGCTTTTAAAAATACGCCAATAATTATGGTAACGGGTAGAACAGGCTTCATCGATAGGGCAAAAGCTAAGATGGTTAGGTCTTCGGGGTATTTGACTAAACCTTTTACACAATCGGATTTAATGAAGATGGTGTTTAAACATCTTGCTTAAGTCACCCACAAAGTTGAAGAATAGGCATTAAGACAGTTTAGTATTCTCAATTTAATTATTTTGTTTGGGAGACAATGAGGTGAGTGTTACTTTGGTTGGGACAATATTGATAGTAGAAGATTCGCCCAGCGAATTGGAATTGATGAGCCACTTCCTGAAAGAAAGTGGTTACAACGTTATTAAGGCGACCGGAGCAAAAGAAGCATTAGATAAAGCACTGTCAGAAAATCCAGATGTTATCGTTACCGATGTAGTTATGCCCGGTATGAGTGGGTTTGAATTATGTCGTTCATTAAAGAAAAATCCGGTAACTCAAAAAGTGCCCATTGTAATTTGCAGTTCCAAAAATCAAGAAATTGACCGTCTATGGGCAATGCGACAAGGGGCTGATGCCTACGTAACAAAGCCTTATACTCGTGACCAACTCCTGCGCGCTATTAAATCGGTGGCTATTTGAACAAAATGAACAGTTCAAAACTTACACTCGCGTCGAAACAACCACAGCAGGACTTAGGAGATGGTTATCTTAAGTTTTTGCTGAATAGTCAGACCCCAGCTGTCTTATCGATGAGATATACACAGGAAGCAATTATTGTACCTGTGGATTCGATTACCCCGATGCCGAACATGCCTCTGTGCATTTTAGGTTTAATGAATTGGCGTAGTCGTATTGTTTGGGCTGTCGATTTACCAAAAATATTAAATCTAGAGACGGTGGATGCTAGGCAGCGACAGTACAGCGTCGTTATCATTAAATCCGAATCAGTAATCATGGGTTTGGTTGTTCAAGATATACTCGGTACTACCCGGTTCATGACAGATGAAATTCGCTCCCCTATGGGACAAGTAGCTGCCAGTTTGGTTCCCTATTTGCGTGGATGTGTCGTCCAAGAGCAAGAGGTTTTACTTGTATTAGACGCACAGGCTATTGTGCAGTCTTCTGTTCTTCGTACTGATTAGGGTGTAATACTTAATACTTAAATTTCGAGATTCTAGTTCTCATGCTTAAATTGGGCAAATAAATTTATGTTAAATAAAACTGATACAGCTAAGAGTGGTGATGCTCAAAATAGGGCATCGCTTATTTCATCTGAAAAAGCCTCAAGCAGTATAGTAAAAATGCCTGGAGCGATGACTCTAGGTGATAATGATTCTAGTAATTCTCTCGGTGACCGTTTCAAGCGACTCAGCTTAAGTGCTAAAGCAACATTGTTAGCAATAGCAATTGGGACTCTGCCAGTTTTGGGTGTTGGTGCGCTAGCGTATTCAATTTCCAGTAATTCTTTAGGGGAAAAAATTTCTGGTTTACAGCAAGCGGAAGCTGAGGGTTTGGCAGATAAGGTGAACCGTTTCATGTTTGAGAGGTACGGTGATATCCAAGTTTTATCTTCACTGCCAATTTTGACAAATCCGCAAATTCGAGCAAGCTCAACCCAAACGCAAAAACAGGCAATACTGGATAAGTTTATCCAGACTTATAAAATTTACGATAGCATCGCCGTTTTTGATTTGAACGGAGAGGTAATAGCACAATCCCAAGGTGACCCTATCCCTAACCGCAGTCAGCAAGAATATTTTAAGACTGCTAAGGAAAAAGACACTATTTACATAGGTCAGCCAGGGGTCGATGAATTAACAAGACAAGTTGTGATTTTTTTCGCAGCACCAGTTAAAGATGAAACAACTGGCCAAACTATTGGTATTGTTCGCTCCCGAATGCCAGTAAAAGCATTAGAAGAGGTTGCTAAAACTTATTCTGAGGCTGGCAGAGAATATGTTTTGGCAGATAGTTCAGGCAAAATTTTCGCAGCAACAGAAAAAAATCAATTAAATAGAAACACCATACAAGATTTTGAAGGCTTAGAAGCGCGGCAAAAAGCGAGAAAGGGAGAAACTTTTCCTACACGTAATAAGCTGCAGAATAAAGAGCAATTAATCAGCTATGCGGCTAAAACTCTTCAAGGTTTACCAGATTTGAACTGGCAAGTTTTATTAGCAACGGATACTGCGACAGCTTTTGAAGCTAGAAATAAATTGGGAATGCTAATTACTCTGAGTAGTTTAGCAGTCGCGGCTTTAGCTGCATTTATTGGTTCTTTATTAGCAAAACGCGCCACAGAGCCAATTGTAGATGCAACGGCAGCGGTCGCTCGTTTGGGTGATGGTGAATTTGGTACTCGTTTGCAAATCACAAGACAAGATGAAATTGGGGTACTGGGTGCAAATATTAACCACATGGCGGAACAGTTACAGGTTCTAGTTAAAGAGCAGGAAGAAGATACAGAGAGGGCTAAAATCCTTACGGATATCACACTACGTATCAGAAGAACACTAAAAACAGAAGAAATTTATAAAACATCTGTTAGAGAACTTCGCCAAGCCCTAAAAACCGACCGAGTAGTTATTTATAATTTCGACAAAAATAACTGGGATGGCACCGTCATAGCCGAATCAGTCGCAGCAGGTTTACCAAAAATGACAGGTGAGTATTTCGACGACCCCTGTTTTAAAGAACGCCATTTGGAAACATATAAAGATGGTCGAGTTAGAGCTATCGCTAATATTTATCAAGACAGCAGTTTGAAAAATGCAGCTTGTTACATTAAGATGTTGGAAAAATATGGCGTTAAAGCTAATTTGATAGCGCCAATTATTGCCAGCGAAGAATTAGTTGGTTTATTAATTGCCCACCAATGCGATAACCCCCGCAACTGGCAACAACTCGACATTGATTTGTTTAAACAGATTGGAACTCAAATTGGTTACGCTTTAGAACAAGCCAGACTGGTAGAAGAAATCCAAGGTGCGAGGTCGAAAGCTGAAGGCGCTCAAGAAGATGAACGCCGACAAAAAGAAGAATTACAGATGCAGCTTCTGGAATTGCTTTCAGACGTAGAAGGTGCTGCAAGTGGTGACTTAACGGTACGTGCTGATGTGACTGCTGGGGAAATTGGTACTGTAGCTGACTTTTTTAACTCCATCGTAGAAAGTTTGCGCGATATTGTAACCCAAGTAAAACAAGCCGCATCTCAAGTAAACGCTTCGGTTGGTGGTCAAAGCGGTGCTATCCAAGAATTAGCAGATGATGCCGCAGAACAAACAAAAGAAATTAATCGCACCTTAAGCGCAGTTGAGCAAATGACTAATTCAATTCAAACTGTTGCTATGAGCGCTCAACAAGCTGCGATTGTTGCAAATAGTGCTGCTCGTACCGCTGAAAGAAGTGGACAAGCGATGGATATGACAGTGCAAAATATTTTGAGTTTGCGCGAAACCATTGGGGAAACCGCTAAAAAAGTTAAACGTTTGGGAGAATCGACCCAACAAATTACCCGTGTTGTTTCTCTGATTAATCAAATTGCCACACAAACAAACCTCTTAGCTATTAACGCGGGTATTGAAGCTGCGAGAGCAGGTGAAGAAGGTCAAGGTTTTGCAGTTGTAGCAGAAGAAGTGGGAGAATTGGCAAATCAAAGCGCAACGGCTACTAAAGAAATTGAACAAATTGTGGAAAATATCCAGCGTGAAACCACAGATGTGGTAAAAGCGATGGAATTGGGAACTACCCAGGTAGTAGAAGGTACGCGGATTGTGGAAGATGCTAAGTTATCCTTGGGTCAGATATTGGAAATTTCTCGCCAAATTGACGCCTTGGTACAATCAATCTCCACCGCTACTGGTTCACAAGTTCAAACTTCTCAAGCTGTTGGTCAATTGATGAGAGAAATTGCCCAGGTATCACAACGGACTAGTACATCTTCCCATAAAGTTTCCGCCTCCTTGCAACAAACAGTGGATATTTCCCAGAAATTGCAAGAGACTGTTGGTACGTTTAAGGTCAACTAAATTTGTTGACGGTTGACGGTTGACGGTTCACAGTTGACGGTTGACGGTTGACGGTTCACAGTTGACGGTTGACGGTTGACGGTTGACGGTTGACGGTTCACAGTTACTTTTATTTCCAGTTAACAGTCAACAACTAACAGCCAACAGTTAACAACTAACAGTCAGCAGTCAACAACCAGCAGTCAACAGCCAACAGCCAACACTAATTAATAATTGACTCAGGACAAAAACCATGTCAAAGGATAAAGAGTTTGAAATCCAGATGCAATTTCTGGAGGAGGCGACTGACTACCTGAATACCCTGGAAAGTGTTCTGTTGGAAATTGAGGGTAGCAGAGGCATTGCTCCAGAAAAAATTAACGGTGCTTTACGGGCTGCCCACTCAATTAAGGGTGGGGCGGCAATGATGGGTTTTCGCGCCCTTTCCGATTTGGCTCACCGTTTAGAAGATTCGTTTAAAGTATTAAAAACTAGAAAAAATTCCTTAGAAATTGATACTCATTTACAAAATTTATTACTTTCTGGCGTAGATTGGTTACGGCAGATAGTGGAATTACAGAGAGAAGGTAGTGTTATTGATGAGCAGTGGTTAACAACTTTTTGTTACCCCGTTTTTGACGAACTCCACGAGCGTTTGGGTGACCCCAGCCCAGAAGACGCTAACACGATGCTATCCCCGGAAGATGGGCAAGATATTTTACCCTTGCTATTTGAGACCGAGGTGGAAGGCTGTTTACAGCGTTTAGAGGGGGTATTAGCGGATGTAAATCAGCCCTGTCTGCGGGAAGAAGTTTCCATTATGGCAGCAGAGTTAGGCGGTTTGGGAGAAATGCTTCAGCTAGAACCCTTTAGCCAGCTTTGTGAGTCGGTCTCCCAGTATTTAGATGTTGCTGGTGACGACAGAATTGAAGAAGTTGCCCGTGTAGCTTTACAAGCTTGGCGACGTTCCCAAGCTTTGGTGTTAATCCATCAGCTTGATAGCTTGCCAACTAAAATTGAGTTGGATGGTCTTAATATTACACCTGCTCAAGTTACCCCATATGAATTTGCTCCTTTTGAGGAATTGTCAGACGAAGAAGCAATTGCTCAATTCTTAGCAACATCAGATGAAAATGAAGAAGCTGTTGCTCAATTCTTAGCAACATCAAATGATAATGAAAATGAAGAGGCTGTTGCTCAGTTCTTAGCAACATCAAATGACAATGAAAATGAAGAGGCTGTTGCCCAGTTCTTAGCAACATCAAATGACAATGAAAATGAAGAGGCTGTTGCCCAGTTCTTAGCAACATCAAATGAAAATGAGAATGAAGAAGCAATTGCCCAGTTCTTAGCAACATCTGATACCACATCCCCAGAGTTCGTATTAGCCCAACAAGAAGAAGCTGCGGTCGGGAATTTTGTACAAGGCGAAGCATTGGATGATGAAATTCAACTAGATGATGAAGTAATTGCTGCGTTATTTGATTCTTTTGATAGCACTAGTGAAAATACTGTACCTGTCGATGTAACTAATGGTGCAACACTACCTGTTGCAAATGTTTCTAAAGCGGATTATAAATCTAGCGAGCGAAAAGTTGAAGCAAAAGTCACAGCAAGTGAACGGGAAACAGGAGATAATACTGTTCGCGTTCCCAGTAAACAGCTAGAAAATATTAATGATTTGTTTGGGGAATTGATTATTCAACGTAATGGTCTGAACTTACAGTTAGAAAGATTACGTAAATTGATTCGTGGTTTAAATCAACGGGTGCAAGTTTTAGAGCGAGAAAATCAGGAATTACGAACCGCATACGACAAAATTTCTACAGGTGGGTCGGCAACATCGGCTATTTCGACCCTTAGCTATGGTGATGATAATAATCATGACCCCCGTAGTTTTATGTCTAATGATAGTTTTGGAAACCAGACTATCAATACCAGATTTGATGCTTTAGAACTCGACCGTTATAATGATTTAAATCTGCTTTCCCAGGAAGTGATGGAAACCATTGTCCAGGTGCAGGAAGTCACTACCGATATTCAATTAAGCATAGACGATACCGATTTAATCGCGAGGAAACTCAACAAAACTTCTAAACAACTCCAAAGAAAATTAACTCAAGTTAGGATGCGTCCGCTTTCGGATATCGTAGACCGTTTTCCCAGAGCATTGCGTGACTTAAATGTTGAATATGGCAAAAATGCCCAGTTGAAAATAGAAGGTGGTGGGACGCTGATTGAGCGTTCTATTTTGGAAGCTTTAAGTGAGCCATTAATGCATTTATTGCGGAATGCTTTCGACCACGGTATCGAAGACCCGCAAACGCGACAAGCAAATGGTAAGCCAGAACAAGCAACAATTCAAATTAAAGCGAACCACCGTAGTAACCGTAGCATTATTACTATTAGTGACGATGGACGAGGTATTTCTTTAGAGAAAATTCGCACTCGTGCTTTGTCTATGGGTTTAGATGCGTCGTTGTTATCCCAAGCGACTGACGAAGAATTATTATCATTAATTTTTGAACCTGGTTTTACCACCAAAGATGAAGTAACTGCTCTGTCCGGTCGCGGTGTGGGAATGGATGTGGTTAGAAATAACCTCAAGCAAGTTCGGGGAGATATCAAAGTTGATACCAGGATGGGGATAGGAACTACTTTTACTTTATCTGTACCCTTTACTCTTTCCGTTGCACGAGTTCTACTGGTAGAAAGCAACCGCATGTTATTAGCTTTCCCCACTGATGTAATTTCGGAAATTTTCCTGCTACAAAACGAGCAGGTGTTTCCAATGGCAGGTAGTGAAATGCTTAATTGGCATGGAACAATGCTGCCATTAATTCGTTTGGGTCGTTACTTAGAGTTTAATTGCGCCCGTTACGATAATCCAGACTTGGAAACACCACCCGCAATTAATGCTAGTAGTGTATTAATTATCAACCAAGGAAACCAACCAATAGCAATACAAGTAGACCGTTGTTGGGGTGAACAAGAAGTTGCTATCCGTAATGTTGAGGGAAATATACCTCTTCCCAATGGATTTGGTAACTGTACTATTCTTGGGGATGGTCGTGTGGTGGCGTTAGTTAATACTAATGAATTATTGTATTGGATTGCTAGCAATGAACGAACTCCTAGAAATCAAAAATTACCATCTACACGGTTAAAAACTGCATTTTTAAACACTGTTGACGATAGACCTGTTGCTAGTTCTAAAAATCAGAAAGGTACTATTTTGATTGTTGATGACTCAATTAATGTTCGTCGCTTCTTAGCTTTAACTTTAGAAAAAGGAGGTTATCAAGTCGAACAAGCGAAAGATGGTCAAGATGCTTTAGAAAAACTCCAGTCTGGTTTATTAGTCCAAGCTGTAATTTGCGATATCGAAATGCCACGTCTTGATGGGTATGGGTTCTTGGGTCGCGTTAAATCAAAAGATGAATTAAAAAATATACCTGTTACGATGCTCACTTCCCGTAGTAGCGATAAACATCGTCAGTTAGCAATGCAATTGGGTGCCCGTGCTTATTTCTCTAAACCTTATAACGAACAAGAACTTCTACGAGCGCTAGATGACATGATTTTCTCTACCGTAGAATTCGTTTCTTAGAGTTCTAAAACCCCTGAAATAAATTGTCCGCTTCGGATACTTTAGTTCAGGGGTCCCCAATATAAGCTCTGATTATAAGATATTACCAGTTATGTATTATACAGCAATGCTCAGCAATATCGTTGTAGATTAATAAGGAAAGAAACGCTTTTTATTTTAAATTAAATTTTAACACTTATCACAGAAAAATTAATATTTAATTGTTCACTGTTTTCTATTTACGTGAATACAAAGTGTTGCAAAAATAAATCAGGTGCTAAATAAATTAAAAAGTAGGATATTAATTTAGTTTAATTAAAAATTAGACTATAAAAACTCAATATTTTGGTTTGTATTTTACACATTTTGCAATTCTCAATTATTCATGATTGAGAGTAAACTCGATTTCTTTAACTAAATCTTATGTCATTATCACAGTGGTTTTATAACCGTCGAATCAATGATAAGCAATTGATTGCTTTAATTGTCTCTCAATTAGTTTCAATTTTGGGAATCGGTATTGGTGGTACGTTTATTATAGCTCAAGGTTTACGTAGTCAATTACTCGAACAGGCTAAATCAGAAGTCGCGGTAACTGATATTAATTATAATATCAAAATTAATCAAATGGCTTTTGGTTTTCGCGGACAGAGTGATAATCCGGCAATTATTAAAGTTGCTAGTTTGAATAATGCTGGACAATCTGTAACTCCTGCGATGAAAGCTGAGGTTAAACAAATTCTACAAAACGAAATCAAAGCTAGAAAAATTGAATATGCAACCTTAGTCGGCAGAGATTTAAGAATTATTGTTAATGCAAATAATGACCGTAGTGGAGAAGTTTTTGACCCCGGTAATTTGGTTAATGAAGTCATTCGTAATTCTAAACAAATAAAAGCTTCTAAAATTGCCAGTTGGTCAGAGTTACAAAAGGAACGTCCTGCTTTACCTCCAGGATTTACTAATCAAGATGCTCTTATTCGTTATACTTTTACACCTGTTAAAGATAGTACAGGAGTAGTTATTGGTGTTTTAATTTCTGGGGATGTTGTGAATGGTAAAACTACTATTGTCAAAGAGACTCTGAACGCTACTGGTGGTGGTTATAGCGCAATTTATTTTCGTAAACCTAATGGACAGCAAATTCTGGCAACATCTTTGCTTCAAAGCGAATCCCAAAATTTAAATCAACTTTCTTTAAATCAAGCGGAAGCAAATGTATGGTTATCTAGTGAAGATAATTCTTTCTTAGAAGAAGCTATTGCTAAGTTTCCTCAAGGACAAACAGTTACGAGTCGAAAAAAGGTGGGTGACCAAACTTATACAATCGCAGCCAGGGCTATACCAAGTAAGTTGGTTGAGGAAGTTAATGGTTCTCAACCAGACAAAAGTGAACAACCTGTTGCTATTTTAGTCCGAGGAACTCCTGAAAATGCTTTAAACTCTTTGCTTTCGCAAAGTCTACAACAGCAAGCTTTTGTTGTTTTAGTCGCTTTGATTTTGATTGGCTTATGGATTTTAATTCTCAGACGGGGAATTATTCGACCTATTGAACATCTGGAGCAGGCTACACAAAAATTTGCTGCAGGCGATCGCAATTCACGCGCTCCCGTTTTTGCCTCTGATGAAGTTGGACAATTAGCCGTTGCGTTCAACACAATGGCAGATAGCATCAACAAGCAAACCCAGCGTCAAGAACAAGAAGCTAAATTAGCGTTGCAACTGAATGAAATTAATGCTCGGATGCGAGAAACCCTCAACAGCGAAAAAATCCTGAAAGCTTCTGTTGCTAATACTTATCAAACCTTAAGTGTTGACCGTTTACTTTTTTACCGTTTAGATGAAAATTGGCAAGGTAAAGTAACTACTGAATCTGTTGGTTATCAATGGACAGGGGCTTTGGGAAATACTATTCATAACCCTTACTTAGTAGCAGATTACTGGGAAGAGTATGAAATTGGTAGCTTGACGGTAGTAGATAATATTTCCAACTCTGCTCAGAGTGAAAATTATATAAAACAACTCGAACCACTAGCAGTTAAAGCATTTTTACTCGCACCAGTATTTGTAAACAAAAAATTATATGGCTTATTAGCAGCGCATCAGTGCTCGGAATTTCGTAAATGGCAAGACATAGAAACCAATTTGTTTAAACAAGTAGCCACTCAAATCGGTTATGCACTTGAACAAGCCGAGCTACTACAAGTAATACAACAAGGACGTCAAACCGCTGAATTCATTTCTGGACAAGAACGCCAACAAAAAGAAGCTTTACAAATACAAATTTTGGCACTACTGGATGACATAGAAGGGGCTGCGAATGGCGATTTAACAGTACGTGCCAACGTAAATGAGAACGAAATTGGTACTGTTGCGGACTTCTTCAACTCCATTGTCGAAAGTCTGCGTTTAATCGTCACGAAAGTAAAAACCTCAGCGATGGAAGTTTCGCAGGCAATTGGTTCCAACGAAGGAGCAATTCGTCAACTCGCAGACGAAGCAGAGATTCAAGCAGAACAAATCAACCGTTCCTTAAATTCGGTCAATCAAATGACATTGGCAATGCAAACAGTTGCCAGCAACGCAGAACTCGCAGCAAAAGTCGCACAAAACGCTTCCATGACAGCCAACAGAAGCGGAGAAGCGATGAATATGACAGTACAAAACATTATGCACCTGCGAGAAACCGTTGGTGACACAGCCAAAAAAGTGAAGCGTCTGGGTGAATCAACACAAGAAATTACCCGGGTGGCATCTTTAATTAACCAAATTTCCATGCAAACGAACTTACTCGCAATCAACGTGGGTATTGAAGCAGCACGTGCTGGGGAACAAGGTCAAGGCTTTGCTGCAGTTGCCGAAGAAGTAGCAGAACTAGCTGCTAGAAGTTCAGCATCTACTAAAGAAATTGAATATATTATCGAAAATATCCAACGGGAGACCACCGAATTAGCCGAAGCAATGGAAGTAGGAACCGCTCAAGTGGTGGAAGGTACAAGGGTAGTTGAAAATGCGAAATATTCTTTAAGCCAAATTTTAGAAGTTTCTCGTCAAATAGACTCTTTAGTGCAATCAATTTCAACCACAACAACATCAGGAGTAGAAACTTCTCAAACTCTCAGCCAGCTAATGAAAGAAATTGCCACATCTTCCGAACGTACAACAGAATCATCACGCTTAGTTTCTGCATCATTGAAAAAAACCGTAGAAATCTCCCAGGAACTAGAAGAAACTGTTGGAACGTTTAAAGTTGGGTAATGGGTAATGGGTAATGGGGATGGGGAGTGGGGAGTGGGGAGTGGGGAGTGGGGAATGCGACGCATTGACTAGATATTTACAATAAGCGAGCAAGATGCAAGCCTTTATGGGCACGCTGCGCGTTCGCGCTAGCGTCCGCTTACGGATACGCACTACTCAATTCCCTACTCCCTACTCCCTACTCCCCACTCCCTACTCTTTAAGCTTCGACTTTGACACCACGCCAAAAAGCTACATATCCTTCAATGTTTTTAGCTTTTTCCTTAGCACTAGGGTAATACCAAGCTGCGTCTTTATTTACTTGTCCATCGACTTCAACGCTGTAATAACTAGCTACACCCTTCCACGGACAAGTGGTGTGGGTGTTGCTATCTTGGAAATACTGCTTGTTGATAGCATCAACAGGAAAGTAATGGTTACCTTCCACAATTATTGTTTTATCACTTTCGGCCAATACCGCCCCATTCCAGATTGCTTTCGCCATAACTGCTTCCTATGTAGTGAATACCGCAAAGAAACTTTACAATTACATTATGCCACTGCCCACTGCCCACTCCCCACTGCCCACTGCCCACTCCCTACTCCCCACTCCCCACTCCCCATATTTGTTTTCTGACTTTATGCCAAATTAAACCAGCAATAATTAACCCTAAACCAGTTTGCCAAATAGAAGACTCCACCCAAAAGGCTAAAAATAGACAAGATAATAAACCAGACCAAGCAACCCATGTGGGATATAGTCTTTCTTGGGGTGAAAGTTTTAGTGCAGCAAAGTTGGTAACTGCGTAATAAATTAAAACGCTGAAAGCACTAAAAGACCAAGTTGTCTTCACATTACCTACTAGCACCAAAAGTGCTATGGCTATTCCAACGAATATAACAGCCCAGTAAGGAGTAGTTCGCTCTTGGTTGAGATTAGCTAAAAACCTGGGTGCATCATTACGGCGTCCCATAGCCAATAAAACGCGGGATAAACCCAAAATTAAGTTTAGTAAAACGCCTAACATCGCGGTCATAGCACCAATAGATAAAACGATAGCAGCACCAGGGCCAGCAATAGTACGAACAACTGCTTCTAATGGTGCAGCTTTAGTCGCTTTGGTGGCATTAGCTAAAACATCTACACCCACAGCACCAATACTAACTGTTGCCACTGTTATATATAGCAACATCGTCAGTAATAAGCAGACTACCATCGCTTTAGGAATAGTTTCTCTTGGGGAACGGGCTTCCTCACCCATAGTCGCAATGCGTCCGTAACCAGTGTAAGCAACAAACATCAAAGCGCTTGCCTGTAGTACATTACCGCGAGAGTCAGGAAAAAAATATGCAAAATTTTGCAATCCTTGGGATGCAAATCGGGGTAGACAAATAGTAATAAAAAACGCTAATGATAAAAGCGTTACTGACACGATAGCTGTATTTGCAACATTAGAACGTCGGATACCACTTAAGACAATACCTGTCATAATTGCCACAACAGCAAAAGCGACAGGAACAACCCCATTGGAATTTAAACCAAAAAGATTTAGGAAGTAGCCAGCAAAACCCAGAGCAGCAGTTGCAGCAGATGCAGTTTTTGCAACCAAAAACATCCAACCAGCAGTAAAACCAAAAGCGGGGGTCAAATACCGATAGCCATATTCGTAACTACCACCACTAACAGCATGATTTGCAGCTAGCTGAGCTGCATTAAGTCCGTTACAAGTTGCTACAAGTGCGCCAATAATCACAGCCAAAATCACCGCAGGTCCGGCAATTCCCGTAGCAATACCAATACTAACAAACACCCCTGTCCCAACAATCGAACCCAAACCCATCAAAGTGGCTCCAAAAACCCCCAACTCTCTTTTAAGTTGGGGTTGCGGGTTAATAACAGCCATATATTTCTCTCTGTTTTTTATGAATTTACTTGTAATTTTTTTTCATGCAATCCTATTATTGGCGATTTTGGTTAAAATCAGGTAATCATGTGCAATTCGCAATTTCTCTCCCCACTCCCCACTCCCCAAACCATGCTTCAGTATCCCAATTTAGAACAAGCGCTGAAATATTATTTTGGTTACGATAGTTTTCGTCCTGGGCAACGACAAATTATTGAAGCAGCGCTACAAAATAGGGATTTACTAATAATAATGCCTACGGGTGGAGGCAAATCAATGTGTTTTCAGCTACCAGCTCTCCTTAAAGAAGGTGTAACGATAGTAGTATCACCTTTAATAGCACTAATGCAAGACCAGGTAGAAACACTGAGGAAAAATGGGGTCGCTGCGACGTTTCTCAACAGCAGTCTCAGCCAATATCAAGTTAGGTCAAGAGAAGAATATATTCTCGCAGGGAAAGTTAAATTACTTTATGTATCCCCAGAAAGATTGGTGAGTGAAAGATTTTTACCCTTTTTAGATTTAATCAAAGAAAAAATTGGTTTTGCAGGTTTTGCTATCGATGAGGCTCACTGCGTTTCTGAGTGGGGACATGATTTCCGTCCTGAATATAACCAATTAATTCTATTAAGAAAACGCTACCCTGATGTTCCAACTTGGGCATTAACTGCAACTGCGACTGATAGAGTACGGGCTGATATTGTTAAACAACTAGGATTAAAACAACCAAGTTTACATATAGCTAGTTTTAATCGTCCAAATCTTTATTATGAAGTTCGCGAAAAAACGAAAAATGCCTACTCAGAATTATTAGAACTTATTAAAGAAAACGAAGCTTCTGGAATTATATATTGTTTAACGCGGAAAAAAGTTGATGAATTAACGTTTAAACTAAATCATGATAATATTTCGGCTTTACCATATCACGCAGGTTTAAGTGATGAAGAACGCACCCAAAACCAAACACGATTTATTCGCGATGACGTGCGGTTAATGGTTGCAACAATTGCCTTTGGTATGGGGATTAATAAACCAGATGTGCGACTGGTAGTGCATTTTGATATTTCCAAAAACTTAGAAAGCTATTATCAAGAATCAGGTCGAGCAGGGAGAGATGGTGAACCATCCAAATGTATTTTATTTCATAGCTTTGCTGATGTAAAAACGATTGAATGGTTGATTGACCAAAAAAATGAAGAACAAGAAAAATTAATTGCACGACAACAATTACGCCAAATGATAGACTATGCTGAAGGTACAGTATGTCGGCGTACAATTCAATTAGGATACTTTGGTGAAAGCTTTGTAGGAAATTGCGGAACCTGTGATAATTGTCGTTTTCCCAAACCAATGCAAGATTTGACGATTGATACGATGAAATTTTTGTCTTGTGTTGCGCGTTGTCGAGAAAAATATGGAATGCATTATATTATTGATATTCTACGTGGTGCGAAAACACAAAAAATTATTCAAAACGGACATGACAAACTTTCTACTTATGGGATTGGCAAAGATAAAAGCGTAGATGAGTGGCGATTTTTATGTCGCTCTTTGTTACATCAAGGTTTGCTTAAACAAACTACTGATGGTTATTCTGTTTTAAAGTTAAATGAACTTTCTTGGGAAGTGATGCGACGACAACGCGAAGTCTTTATGGCTGTTCCCATAGCACAAAAAGTTAGTGTATTGAAAGAAAGTACTCAACTGTCTGCTGAAGCTGAATTATTATTCCAACGTCTAAGAAATGTAAGGAAACAAATTGCTGACGCTCAAGGTGTACCTCCTTATATTATCTTTGGTGATTCTACCTTAAAATTAATGGCACAAAATAAGCCTAAAAGCAAACAAGACTTAAGTAAAATTTCTGGTGTTGGTAGCCATAAATTAGCTAGCTATGGTGAAAGATTTATCGCAGAAATTCATCGCTATCTGCAAGAAAATGGTATCAGTTCTACGAAGTCTCATGGCTCACCAACAGATACAGAATTAGTCACTTTTGAATACCATAAGCAAGGCTTAAGTATCGAACAAATTGCTCAAAAAAGAAATATACGTTCAACTACGGTGATTCGTCATTTATCTGATTTAATCGAAAAAAATCATCCTGTGGATGTAAAAATGCTGGTTCCCAAAGAAAAACTACAGAAAATCTGGCAGGTTTTAGATATCTTAGGTGATATTTCTTTGACCCCAATTAAAGAGTATTTAGGTGATAGTTACAGTTTTGATGAAATTCGCCTTGTTAGAGGAAAGTGGCGACATGAAGGGAAAAAATAGCTTGAAAAGGTTAAGAAAATAGCTCCGATGTAACTCAAAATCGGGTTTATACGCAGAGATACCCGAAATTTTGGAAGAGAACATTTCCAAGAGAATATTTAAGAGAGAGCAATTGCTGGTGAGTAAGCATTAATAGATGGATGAACAACGGACACAAAAGGTCGGACTGAATTTACATGTCGGACCATTAGTCAGTTTTTGAGTCGCACAAAATGGGAAGCTAGTTACTTCCACATTCGCTTTCTCTAGCCCTAAAGTATTTTGACTTACGTGAATCCGTTTGCGTTTTGGAGCCAAAATAACAGATAGTATTCTTGGAAATACTAAACAGGCTGTAGCATTTAACAATGTTAGAAATAAAGCGTCGTAAAAAGCCATACCTAGTCACCTCATTTTGTAATTTGACTTTTGCTTGCGGTCTATTTTTTAGGTCTAAAAACCTATTTAATCGCGGGCATTTTTGTTGTAACTAGTTCAATGCCGAAGTAAGCATTGAGTTTTCTTTATTTAAGTTAATCTTACCATAAATAAATCTAGATATATTGATTAAACTTCAAAAAAATTAAAATAAACCAAGAACCCCACCCCCAACCCCCTCCCCGCAGGCGGGGAGGGGGCTACGACTGAATAATAGATACTATCGATTATTAAAAGTCAACTATTTCTATCCGTTTTTCGTAGCCCCCTCCCCGTTTACGGGGTAGGGGGTTGGGGGTGGGGTTCTTATGGGTTGGGATTTTCTCTTGTAAAATGTGTAATTTTATGTTGGCGACTTTTCTCTAGAGTCGGAATATGCTAGAAGGCACACAAAGGGTTTAATATTGAAGGTTATGAATTATGGCTAAATCACCATCTGCTGTTTCTTTTTTATCTCAGTTCACTCCCACCGAACGCAAAGTGTCACAAGGGATGGTGGACTATTCTGAAGTGCAGTCTATATCTGATATTTGGAGTTTAGGAGCCAAAAAATTTGGTAATACTACGGCTTTACGAAACCCCCACTCAAAGCCGGAATTAGTTCTAAACTATACTCAGCTTTCCCAGCAAATACAACAATTTGCTACTGGTTTACAGACTTTGGGAGTGAAAGCAGGTGACCGTATTGCTTTGATAGCGGATAATTCACCACGTTGGTTAATTGCTGACCAAGGAATTATGGCTGCTGGGGCTGTTGATGCAGTGCGTTCTTCCCAAGCGGAGCGAGATGAGTTACTTTATATTGTGGAAAATAGCGGTAGTACGGGGTTAGTAGTCGAAGATATTAAAACATTTAAGAAACTGCGGGAAGGTCTAAAGAATTTACCGATACAACTGGTGATTTTACTTTCAGATGAAACCCCAGAAGCAGAAGAAAGTTTGAAGGTGTTGAACTTTCAACAACTTATGGACAGCAGTGCAGGTCATACTCTTCAACCAGTGGAGCATAGCCGTGATAATCTTGCTACCTTAATTTATACTTCTGGGACTACAGGTCAACCCAAGGGAGTAATGCTGACTCATGGTAACTTATTGCACCAAGTAACAACTTTAGGAGCAGTAGTACAACCGCAAAAAGGTGACATGGTTTTAAGTATTCTGCCATCATGGCACAGCTATGAACGTAGTGCTGAATATTTCTTGCTTTCTCAAGGTTGTACTCAGGTTTATACTAACTTACGCTCAATTAAGCGGGATTTGAAGGAAATTAAACCTAATTATGTTGTAGTAGTACCGCGTTTATTGGAAGGAATTTACGAAGGGGTGCAAAAACAGTTCCGCGAACAACCAGCAAATAAGCAGCGATTGGTTAATAGCTTGCTGGGTATTAGTGAAAAATACATTAAATTACGACGGATTGCTAACGGTTTAAGTTTAGATAACCTTAAACCCTCGGCTGTTGAACGACTAGCTGCTAGCACTCAAGCTGCTGTATTGTCCCCTCTCCATGCTTTGGCTGAAAAAATAGTTTATAGCAAAGTACGGGAGGCAACAGGGGGAAAAATAAAGCAAATGATTAGTGGTGGTGGTGCTTTACCCCGACATATCGATACTTTTTTTGAAATTGTTGGTGTAGAAGTTTTAGTTGGTTATGGGTTAACGGAAACTTCTCCGGTAACTCATGCACGTCGTTACTGGAGTAATTTAAGGTATTCTGCAGGACAGCCAATTCCCGGTACAGAAGCTAAGATTGTAGACTTGGAAACTCGTAAAGAGTTACCAATTGGACAAACAGGACTTGTGTTACTTAGAGGACCACAAGTTATGCAAGGTTACTACCAAAACCCCGAAGCAACAGCCAAAGCTATTGATGCTGAAGGTTGGTTTGATAGTGGGGATTTGGGTTGGCTAACAGAGCAAAAAGACCTAGTTCTCACCGGACGAGCTAAGGATACTATTGTATTAACCAATGGGGAAAATATTGAACCCCAACCTATTGAAGATGCTTGTTTGCGAAGTGCTTATATCGACCAGGTAATGCTGGTAGGACAAGACCAAAAATGTCTTGGTGCTTTGATTGTGCCCAACTTAGAAGCCCTAGAGAAATGGGCAACTTCTCAAAATCTTCAATTGTTTGTGGAGAATGATAATATTGCCGAGTCTAGCGGGCAGAATATAAATCTGGAGAGTAAAATAATCCAGGATTTATTTAGGCAAGAGCTGACAAGGGAAGTGCAAAACCGTCCAGGTTATCGACCAGACGACCGCATCGGACCTTTCAAAATCATTCTCGAACCATTTTCGCAGGAAAATGGCATGATGACGCAAACGCTCAAAATTCGCCGACACGTTGTCATGGAACGTTATCGCGATATTATTAACGCAATGTTTGCCTGAATAATCAACTTATAAACTTTGTAGAGTGAACGTGAAACCTGTATGGAAGTCTCGAAACCACAATTGCTTCTAAAGCGTGCTGTCAACGTCAAAGCTATTGTTACGACCTTATGGAAAGAGGAAGTACAACAGCAATTGCAAACGCAAATTAATCAAGTTGACCAGCAATTGCAACAATTAGATATGGAAGGACAACGAGCAATCAGCGCGATTCAAAAGCAGAGTATACAGCCACCTGGGCCACAAGTTCAGCAGCAGATTGATAACATTCAAATCCAAGTTAACCAAAGGAAAAGCGAACTGTTAGAACAAAAAAATCTCAGTTTGCAAAATTTGCAACAAGTTCAGTTTTTGGAATTAGACCAAGAAGTTAACCAATTTCAAATGGAAGGCTTTTTCCGCGTCGAACCCGGTGACAACTTGATTAGTAAAATGCAAGTTGAAGTTGTACTACGAGACGGTGTTGTCGAAGAAATTAGAGGCGACATTTAAAGTTTTTTCTTTTTGTTACTTGGGTTTTGAGTTTTGACTTTTTAACTCTTAACTCAATAATTCTGAAATGTTTATCAAAGATTTCTGGGTTTACTCCTCACTCACCACACAATTAATTACCCAGAAATATATGGCATTGCCGGTATAAAACCAATTCCTGAATCAGGCGTGCTAATTTTTACATTCAATCGCGGGTTGGGGTTGACCTTTGTCTGTTATTTGCCCTGGGGTACAAAGCTCTTGGGAACCAGCCCAAACAATTTGCCATGCGGGTGGTGATGTAACAAAAACAGAACCTCCAAATGTTGTTAATTCAACTCGATATTTAATTTCATCAATTGAATTTTTAACTCGTTTGGTTTGAGTAATAGTTACTAAAGCTTGGTCTGGTTCAGGATAAACAACTTCAACTTTTCGCGCTCCTGAATAAGGAACCTTATCAGCAAAAGCATTTAGGGCAATCGCTGCAGGGTCGCGACCTTTTCCCCAAGGAATATGTTCCAGAGGTACAGGCGTATATTTTGCCCGAGATGGATTCGGCAAATTGTTATCTATTTGTCTTGACTCACTTACTTGATGTTGCTGCCCGTTAGTATTAGCAGAAACAGCTATAGATGCCCGACGCCGCTCTAGATATGTCCCAGCCGCAGCGGTGGCAAAGATACTTAGTATCAAAATAACCAAAAGCTTAAACTTTGCCGACATAAAAGGTAACAAAATTTTCAACGGGAGTAATATCCATTTAGAATTTTAAATCGAAGTTTAACCATGTTTCTTACATTGTCAAGTACCTCTTTAGTATTAAATTTTGAAAAAAGTAATCTAAAGAGTAATAGACCCTAGTAATTCTCAATAGTTCCTCTTAACGTGGGGAGTGGGGACTCCACTCTTTACATCCAAAGTCACAGAGGCGAGATACAATTTACTTCGATGTGAAAATAACTTCTATATTTCATCGTCTACAAGTTATCGATTTAGAGAACCACCCATGAGCATCCAAGAAATTTTTATGCCGGCGCTTAGTTCCACTATGACTGAAGGGAAAATTGTCTCTTGGTTAAAATCTCCAGGAGATAAGGTGGAAAAAGGTGAAACAGTGGTGGTTGTCGAGTCTGATAAGGCTGATATGGATGTGGAATCCTTTTCTGAAGGGTATGTCGCCCATATTGTAACCCAAGCTGGTGAAACTGCTCCTGTTGGTGCCGCAATTGCCTTGTTAGCGGAGACGGAAGCGGAAATTGAAACTGTTAAACAACAAGCTATTTCTGGAACTACTGGCACTTCTGGAACTTCTAAACCGGAAGCTACTGTTAGTAATAGTACTCCAGCTTCTACCTCAGTAGAAACACTTGTCGCGGCTTCTGGAAGTACTTTAAGTAACGGTTCAGGTCACAATTCCGGACGGGTCGTTGCTTCTCCTCGTGCTCGAAAGATGGCGAAGGAAATGAAGGTGGATTTGAATACTTTAACTGGTAGCGGTCCTTATGGTCGTATTGTGGCTGAGGACTTGGAAGCTTTGGCTGGTAAAGGTAAATCCCAACCAGCTGTTGCTTTGGCATCAACTCCGGTATCTACACCTGCACCTGCACCCGCAACTAGAACAGCAGCACCAGCACCGGCACCTGTATCTATGGTTCCAGGTTCGGTACAACCTTTTACTACGCTACAAAATGCTGTTAATCGCGGTATGGTAGCAAGTTTATCTGTACCTGTTTTCCGTGTGGGTTACACTATCACCACCGATGCCTTAGACAAACTCTATAAACAACTGAAATCTAAGGGTGTAACGATGAGCGCGTTACTAGCTAAAGCGGTTGCGGTAACTTTACAAAAACACTCGTTGCTAAATGCTAGCTATTCGGAGCAAGGTATTGTTTCTCATGGAGCAATCAATATTGCTGTAGCTGTAGCGATGGATGATGGTGGGTTGATTACACCTGTGTTACAAAATGCAGACCAAATTGATATTTATTCTTTATCCCGTAATTGGAAATCTTTAGTAGAAAGAGCGCGAGCTAAACAACTACAACCGGATGAGTACAGCACGGGGACGTTTACTATATCTAATTTGGGAATGTTTGGTGTAGATACCTTTGATGCTATTTTGCCTCCGGGACAAGGTTCTATATTGGCTATTGGTGCATCGCGTCCGCAATTGGTGGCAAATGCTGACGGGTTGTTTGGTGTTAAGCAACAAATGCAGGTCAATATCACCTGCGACCACCGTATTATTTATGGTGCTCATGCGGCTGCTTTTCTCAAAGATTTGGCGAAGTTAATTGAAAGTAACTCTCAGTCTTTGGTGATGTAAATAAAAACAAAGAACCCCACCCCCAACCCCCGCAAAAAGAACCCCACCCCCAACCCCCTCCCCGCTTGCGGGGAGGGGGCTACGATTGAATATGGATTTTCTTAAAATAAAAACTATAAAAAATAAAACTTATATACTAGATACAATATGGTAAAACGAAAATTCTGAAAGGATTTTGCTAATGACAGCATCAGTAGAGCAGAACCTTAATGAAAATGCTTACATTCCACCATTGGAAAATGGGGATAGGTTGACTCGCCATGAATTTGAACGGCGGTATACTGCGATGCCTCATATTAAAAAAGCAGAACTTATAGAGGGAATAGTATACATGTCATCTCCGGTAAGGCACGTAAACCACGGAAAACCCCATGGAAAATTAATGACGTGGTTGGGGGTTTACGTAGTAGCTACTCCAGGAGTTGATTTGAGTGATAATGCAACAGTTTTGTTAGATGCAGATAATGAACCACAACCAGATGCTTTGCTGCGTATTGAGTCGAATGGAAATTCATTTATCAATATAGATGGTTATATTGAAGGGGCGCCGGAATTAGTGGCTGAAGTAGCAGGAAGTAGTGCTGCGAATGATTTATATGATAAGAAAAAAGTTTATCGTCGCAATGGCGTAAAAGAATACATTGTTTGGCAAACTTTAGATAATAAACTTGATTGGTTTTACTTGCAGAATGGGGAATATATATCCCTCGAAGCCGATGCAAGTGGTGTAATTAAAAGTCAGGTTTATGCGGGTTTGTGGCTGGATGTGACAGCATTGCTTGCAAGTGATATGACTAAAGTGCTAGCTGTGCTGCAACAAGGTTTGAGTAGCTCTGAACACGCAAATTTTTTGCAAAAATTAGCACAGTGATGAACCGGGTAGGCGCAAATGTAAATTGCCAAAGGATGATGAACGGATGTAAGTTTAATAGCTGTTCCAATACCACCTCGTCAATGGTTTCGTCGCTTATTGCTCATCTTTTCCTTCCTCACTGGAACTTGCTTTAGCCTCACGATGAAACAAAGTAATGGTACTCAAAAAAACGAGAACTTGATGTGGTCGTTCTTGATTTGAAACCATTTGAATGTAAGCTTTCCCGTTTCTGAATTCCAAAATTTTCCATAAGTTGTTGGGATGTTTTTTAACTATGACCAAATCATTGACCTGAAAATCTTCTAGTTTCTCTAAATCTTCTTTTTGTGCGTCAACCTCATTTGGAAATTCAGCGAGAGAGAAACTTACATTGCTAACTGCTTCCTGTGACCAGCAGTCAGTTTCTAGCTCTTTATCAAAATTTACATTTATATTTGGCTCATCCGTTTGGGGGCTGACAATAAAAATTGATTCTTCTTCAGAAGATACTGCAGCTATTGTTTCATCAATATTTACATGTTCTTGAGGTTCATCAAAATTAGATACCTTTTCTGACACTGGTATTTCCCAGGCTGGTACTAACTGACCTTCGAGATACAACTTTAGTATTTGCACAGCATCAGTGATAACAGCTTGAGCAGTTTTTCCCAGCTTCTCCATCATTTCTTGAAGCTGTACTCCTGTTTCTTGCTCATGAATTGGAGGAACTTGCACGTAGCGAATACCATCGGGATTAAGCCGCCAGATGCTTGATTTTTCTTGTTTGGAAACTCTTACTTTACGCTGAGATTCCATTAAACCTCTAACAACAGCCTGGTTAATTTCAGGTAAATCTTGAAGTTGCTCAATAACTTCTTGGTATTTCTTACTTTGGTTTGCCAATTGATATATAGTTGCTGGTTCGATTTGCTTTAACTGCTGTGGCGAAAAGTTAGCGAACGCAACACCTACTTTTAAATATCGCTTTTCTTCTTTATTTGACCAACCATGTAAACGGATAAGCTGCTTAAAATCAAGCTTGTTGAGATGCTTTTTATGATGGGCTAACCATTGGGCATGTTGAACAATGTTCTCTGTTGCTTCTTCCAAAGGTTTTATATCAAACTCTACTTTTCCTACTAGCGTCAAGCTCTGAACTTGATGCTCTAAATATTCTTCAAACTCTGCTTGAGCAATTATTTGCTCGTTCGCTGCAACAGCACCCTGATTTCGTGTCATAATATTACTACGTTATTTTTGTGACCCCTGTTGAGGGTCTTTTTTTTTGGCAATCGAACGGTAAATGCTTTTGTTGTATGGCAATATAAGCATCGCATAACAACAAGATTTATATTACTAAGTTAATCAGTAAAAGTCAAGCGATATTTTTGTTTTCTAAAGGCACTACTACTAATGGACATTTTAAAAAGGTTTCAACCCTTATAGAAAGTGCATTACATATACCTTCTAGCTTTTCCATAGAAACAGATGCCTGTGGAGGTAGGTTCCCATCATCTTTCGGTTCTGGGTATCCACCGCGTTCCAGATGTTGTATTAATTGATATGCACAGCCTGCCCGTTTTGCCAAAGATTGCATGGATTCTTTGCCACGCATACTTCTCAGCTTTTCGCCTAGCTCTTTATCCCATCGGACTGACGCAATTAATTTTCTATTAATAATCATTAACTCATCACCCGGCTTACCAATTTCATTATTAAGCATAATAGACTATATATACCAATATAATTAGTACTGCAATATAGAGAAAACCAATAATAGTATGACTTCGTTCGCCATTATTTTCATTATGGATTAAGCTTAATAATTGCGTAAAGATAATGCACTTCCTGCTGTATACAGCACTTTGCAGGTAAATGAGGTACACCAAAAAATATCAAACCTCTTGTGGGGTGGGCATCCTTGCCCGCCCGCTTATATCCCCCTCCGCTTGTATCCCCCTCCGCTTCTACCCCCCTCCTGACTTGAAATCTACTGCATTCGCATACTACATAACCGCCGAACTCAACGATAAACGCTTCTACCATCACCCGGTAATAAAATTAACGCTCTTGGATTAATGCGTTGTCCCACAGTGACTTCATATTCACCGTTCCAAAACTCAATTGAAAGCACCTTATCATCCGGGCCTTCGTAATCAAAATACTGACAGATTTCCGCAGTACGTCTTAACGTCGTACCAGTGCGTGACATTGTAGCTTGACCTTTTTCTTTTTGGTAATAGGTATCACCAACAAAACTTAATTGCTTCGGAGGAGTTCCTTCAACATCCAAAAAATTTGTTGATTGCAAAAATGCGACCTCAACCCGGTCATCTTCATCCACTGATAACCAGCGAATTTCATTATCATCTTGCAACAAATATTCAAACCAAGCGTAACCCTTATCTCTATAAGTCAGCTTACCTTCTACCACCCAATCCTTATCTATATACTGCACAATATCACCAATTTTGAGATTAAATACAGTACGTTCCTCAGGTAATAATTGCTGACGCTTTTTACTCTCCTTTAAAATACTTGGTTGTCGCTGAATCACAACAACAACTCCTATAACAATACCTAAAGTTAAAAGTGAAACGAATAATAACATAATACTTTTCCTAATTATATTAATCCAATTATCAATAATAACTAAATATAAATTATATCAAAACCATTCTCATGTGAATAACTATCTATTCTCTCTATTCTCTTCTCATTTCACTTGGCTTTCTTGGCTCCTTGGCGGTTCGTTATGGCTTAATAAGTAACCAAATTAGACTCATTTTGATATCGAACAATCACAGGATGAGAAAGCTTATTAACCTCAGTTTTTTGTATTTGCACATCCTTCGGTAGTTCAAATAAATGTTGTAAAATCGGTTCCGTTAAATACCTAGTAGGAACAGAAAGCTTCAGTGTATCTGGATTAATTTGATTGCGTGAAGCCAAAACAAATCCCCAAGGGCCAAAACTAGGAATATCCGCAACAAAGGGATTTACTTTTAGTCCAGCAACATTTAAAGTAGTAGCAATACAACTAATCACTTTCGGAGCAAAAAACGGGCTAGAAGCTTGTGTTACCAAAACACCCTTTTCCGAAAGTTTTCCTAATAAACGTCGATAAAACCCTTCCGAATAAAGTTTAGCAAGAGCTTCCTTATCAGGGTCAGGAAAATCCGCGATAATTACATCAAATTCGTCCTTTAATGTTGCTACTTTAGTAAAAGCATCATCATGAATAATTTCTACACGCGAATCTGTTAAAGCGCCATTATTAACTTTTACTAACTGTGGATGATGACTCGCAAGCTTTACTATTTCCGGGTCGAGTTCAATAAGCACAACACGCTCAACTTCAGACCATTTTAACACCTCCCGTATAGCCATCCCATCACCAGCACCTAATATTAAAACCTTTTTTCGTTGAGGTGTTGCACTCATTGCAGTGTGAACTAGCGCTTCATGGTAACGATACTCATCAAGAGTAGACAATTGCAAATCACCATCTAAAAATAGTCGTACATCTTTTCCTTGACGTGTCAGAATAATGCGCTGATATGTAGATTGAACTCGCTGAATTATAGGTGCTTTATATAAATTATTTTCCAGTTTATTGCTAATAGGAACAGAAGCAGGAGCTAAAACACAAAGCAACACTCCCAAAACTAAACCAAAATATCCCAACTTTCGCATTTTGGGAAAACAACGTCCAATTGCAAACGCCATAAAAGCAGGCAACGCACCCAAAACAAAAGCAGTGGGAAGCATACCCAACCAAGGAAGTAAAAGTAAGGGAAAAGCCAACGACCCAAAAAGCCCACCTAAATAGTCTAGTGCTAAAACTCCGGCAATTGCTTCTCGAACACCTTCTGCTAACTCTAACATCCGTGTCAGCAGTGGTACTTCTAAACCTGCTAAAATTCCTAGCAATATCGTTGTCAAAAATAATCCTTGCCAAATTGAACCATCAATTACAAACAGCGTGAACAATCCCAAAGGTAACAGTGCAGTCAATGGAGCAATTATTAATTCGATGAGGATAAAAGATAACAACAACTGACGCTGCAAAACTTCACCCTCAGCTTTCGGAGCAATAAAGCGGCTTAGGTAAGAACCGATACCCATTGCAGCTAAAAAACAACCGATGGCAATACCGTAAGCGAGAGCTTGGTTACCCATTAAATAACTCGCAAGGTTACCGAGTAATAGCTCTACAGCTAAACCAGAGCCAGAAGAAACTGCAGCCGTTAACAATAAGACTCGGCGTTGAGTACTAGTCAAAATAAATTTATTGACTTCAGTATTTTCAACATAACTAGATTCCATACTTTTGAAAAAATTTTAAGTTTTAAATTTGCTATTTCCCCCCTTCCCTAATAGGGAAGGGGGGTAGGGGGGTTAGGTCTCTTGTTCACTTTCCGCTACCTGGACCACCACCTTGAAATCCCTGATATGTAGAACGAGTTGTTGTATGAATCCAAATACCACTCCTGTAACTTCCAGATGGATTCGTCCCATTTCGTGGTGAATAGTTCGTTTGTTTTTCTTCCCGCAAAACGATAATTGAGCTTGGGTTAAAACTTGCATGAATAGCTGAACCTGCAATAAAAAGTATCCATGCTGATAATATTTTAGTAATCATGTGAGTTTTTAGTTATTATTTTTGAACTTTGAGTTTAGAATTTTGTGTTTTCAAGTTTGTGTTTTCAAGTTTGAATATTGCATTTTTAAAATTTAATTAAGATTTAATATGTACAATTTCCACAGGTTTCAATGTACAAGCACCTTCCCGGACATATAGTGTAGTTCTGTCTACGGGTTCATCGGGAATTACTTCTACATGAAAACCGTAAGAAGTTCGATTCTCTAAGATAAAAAACTTTTCTAGCGTACAAGTAGCTTTTTCAAACTTGCCATTACTATTTTGAAAATTAACCCCTAAAAGAAAAGACTCGGCATATATTTGCTCTCCATATGCATCATTAATAAATAGTTGAACTTCTAATGTTCTTGGTGAAGTTTCGTCAGATTCGACATCAACGTGGACGCGCAAAAGTTTATTAGCGCCACCAAGAGTTCCACGTCCAGTAGGGTCGCTATCTTGAAGTTTTTCAAAAATAACTGCTTTGCCAATCATACGTCTAAAGTATAAAGGCAAAAATCCTAGAATCAACGACCATATCCCACCCCAAAAAAGATGACCCCCATCTATTACACCATTCTCAACTGTTACTTTAAAAGGAACTGGTAGATTTAAGTCTGCTCCTGAGCTAGTTCCATAGCCTAAAACATTTATCGCAATCGTAACATCTTCAAGTTGTTTCGTACGGATATCCAAACTACCTAAAACATCTTCCTCAGACCAGCTACCCGACTCTCCATCTTCAGACCAAGTACCAGACTCGCTCCAAGCTTCTTTAATCCCAGCAGCTATAACTTTACCTTGTTTATCTAACAGCTGAATCTCAAAAGCCACCCATTGTTCAGATTGTATCAGCGCTTCGGCATCTATCCTCAAAGCACCAATTGCTGTTGGTTCCAATTTGAGCGGTTCTAACTTAACTGGTACACCTTCCGATGCTGTAATTTGTCTAGAAATCAAAGTTTTTTGAAAAAATCCAGATATTATCAAAATTAGGAATAGCAACAGTGAAGCACCGACACCTGTATAAAGCCACCATCCAATAAAACGACCACTACGTTGGGTACTCACAGTTGCTGACATAATTTTCTAAATAGAGATTTTTACAATTCGCCAATTTTAACAACACAGGCACATCATAACTTTCCGCACAAAAGACATCCACGCAATTTTTACGCATATCAAAAATTTAATAATTTAGAATACATACAAAATTTCTGTATAAACACAGACAGATATGTAGAGACGCGATTAATCGCGTCTCTACGGTATAATTAATGCCGTTCGATGACTTCAAGCATCATAATCAGCAAGGGTGGAATATGGGATACAAGTATAAAATCTTATCTATCGACGGTGGTGGAATTAGAGGAATCATTCCAGCAAAAATTCTTGCGGAGGTGGAAAAGATAACAGGAAAGAGGATTTGCCAATTATTTGATTTAATTGCCGGTACATCTACAGGGGGTATTTTAGCTTTAGCTTTGGCAAAACCAGACCCGATAAACAAAACTCAACCTCAGTATACAGCACAGCAGCTAATTGATTTATATAAAAATGAAGGAAAAACTATTTTTAATGAATCACTGCTAGGACGCTTAACTAACATTGATGATTTAATTAGACCAAAGTTTCCATCAAAAGGTAGAGAAGCAGTTTTAAATAAATATTTTGGTGAAACACAAATCAAAGAAGCGCTGACAAATGTTTTTGTTACTAGCTATGATATCGAAAAACGCAGACAAGTTTTTTTTATTAATAATCCCCAATTTGAGAGACCTTCTGGATATAATTTTCGCAAGCTTTGCGATGGTTATAAAATGAAAGATGCGGCTATGGCTACTTCTGCTGCTCCTACCTTTTTCTCTCCTTATAAACTTGCCAACAAAAACCCAAAAGATGATGAAAGTCATTATACTTTAATTGATGGTGGAACATTTGCTAATAATCCCACCGCTTTAGCAATTATCGAAGCCCTAAATTATAATAAGCGAGACCCACATAATATAGAGAAAGAACCTTTGCGTTTAGATGAAATTTTGGTTGTATCACTAGCAACTGGTTCATTAACTCGTCGATATGCTTATGAAAAAGCTGCAAATTGGGGAATTATTAACTGGGTTCAACCATTAATAAATATTGTTCTTGATGGTGCGACAGAAACTGTAGGTTATCAATTAGACCAATTATTGCCTCAACCAAAGCAATATTATCGTTTCCAAAGAGATTTGACTCAAGTTAACGATAATATTGATGATACAACTCCAGAAAACATCAAAGAAATAGAAGATTTAGCACAGGCAATGATTGATGCTAAAGTTTCTCATAACGAAACTATTTTACAACAAATGTGCCAACAGTTATTACATTAGTTAAAGCTTTTTAATTAGCATGGTTTAGGCGCATTTGTAGTATTTAATTGGAGGCTCTTTAAGTTACATAAAGCACCGTAACCCATCATTTCTGTAAGCTTAATGTTTTTACTTTATAAATTACCTTTCCGCAGTAGATAGTTTTATACCAAAAAACGGTATCAAAGCTATCTAATGTTTTTTGTTCAATTTGTTATAGTACTCATGAACTAAAGCGATTAAATTACAAAAGCATAGAATAGTAACTTAGGTCATCAGAGAGCGCGAGAATAATAAATTATGGGACATAGAGCAAACTTCGTCATAATAGAGAACAACCAAGTCGATACATATTATTCTCACTGGGGAGCAATTAGTATACCCAGAGATATTTTTTTTGGTTCAGAATATACCATTAATTATATTAAATCACTGAAATTAGAAGAGGGTTTATTGAATGATATTTGGTGTGAGGGAGCGGTTTTAGTAGATATCGACCAGAAGCAACTGATATTTTGGGGAGGTGATGGTTTTCACTATCCAGTTTTACGTAAATATTTAATTTCTTTGCTACAAATAAACTGGGAGGGTTGGGGAATTAGATGGGCATTAGAGGGAATAGTTGATATTGCTAAGTATTTACAACTAGACGTGTCATTAGTGCAAACAGACTTAGACTATTTTCAATGGACAAAATATCGCGGCTACTTGGAAGAAAATTCCCATAGTCATGTAGAAACTGTTCTGACTGTACAGTATAGTGATAATCAAATACTGGATTATGGATTTGACAATTATTTGACCGAACTTTTTTCGTTGAGTACAGATTTAATTCCAGAACTGGAAAACTGTCAAACAATATCTTTACCTGAGGAAAATAAAGTTGATAGCGGTGCTTATATAAATATACCCAACAAAGAGATATGGGTATGGTGGAGTAGACCAACAGACTATCGTGTTGTAGAAAAAATTCGCGAATATTGGGAAGGTTGGACAGTCAAACTTCATGAGGAAGGTTTAGCGTTTCAAGTCGAGCTTTCCCAGAGAAATACTGATAGTGTTCGCATGAGCAAAAACGAAGCTATTACGAAAATATTGAATTATGTCTCTGGGGAATATCGATTCGACCCTAGTCAAATATTTGGTCAAATTGCGTCAAGTTTACAAGAAGAAAATACGAATGTTTGGGTGAATCAGGATGCTTTATGCAACGAAAAACCATTAATTCACCCAGAAGAAAAACAGAGGATTTTGCAACGGGTGAAAGAGTTATTAAATTAATTCGTATGAATTAACCTTTGACGCATACTACTTGCTTCAAAGTTGCTACCACTTCTACCAAATCGTTTTGGTTTTCCATCACTTGTTCTATTGGCTTGTAAGCACCAGGGATTTCATCCAAAATATCTTCGTCCTTACGACATTCAACTCCTTCGGTTTGTTTAATTAAGTCATCGAGGGTATAGGCTTTTTTCGCTTTGGTTCTAGACATCAATCGTCCAGCACCGTGAGAACAGGAGCAAAAACTATGGTTACAACCTTTACCTTTAACTATGTATGATTTCGCTCCCATTGAACCAGGGATAATACCATAATCTTCTTCCTCTGCGCGAACAGCACCCTTGCGAGTTACATAAACTTCTTCGCCAAAATGTATTTCTTTTTCTGCGTAGTTATGGTGACAGTTAACTTCTAATAAAGGCTTACTAGCTTTTCCACCCGCAACATGTTTTTCAACGATGTGTTTAAATCGCGCCATCATTACATCGCGATTTCTACGGGCATATTCTTGTGCCCATTGTAAATCTCGCCAATAAGCATCAAATTCTGGTGTACCTGTAATAAAGTAGGCTAAATCCGGGTCAGGTAAGTTACTACCCGCCATTTTCGCCAATTCTTTTGCTGTGCTAATATGGCAACTTGCTAAAATGTTACCGATACCGCGTGAACCAGAATGTAGCATTAGCCAAACTTGATTTTCGCTATCGACGCAAACCTCAATAAAATGGTTACCCCCACCAAGGGAACCCATTTGTCGCAGGGCTTTTCCTTCTAAATCTTGCACCCCTGAGTGTAAGTCTTTAAAATCACTCCATCTTTGCCAGTTGGTTACAGTTTTTTCTATGTCCTTGTTTTCGCTGAAGCCTGTGGGAATTGCTGCTTCGATGTCTAAGCGGATTTTTTTTAGCTTTCCTTCTAGTTGGTCTACGTGGTACTTAGTCTTAATTGCAGCCATCCCGCAACCCAGGTCCACGCCGACAGCCGCTGGTATAATTGCTTCCTTGGTAGCAATTACAGAACCTACGAGCGCTCCTTTGCCTAAGTGTACATCTGGCATTAATGCTACATGCTTAAATACAAATGGCAATGATGCTACATTTTGTGCCATTTTGGTTTCGTCTGCTTTCAATGGGTGATTAGCCCAAGAATAAACTGGTGTTTCTGCTGAAATTTCTAACTTTTCGTAGGGCATAATTTTATAGATTACGTAGATGATTTTGTTCGCAAAGTACTCTGAAGTTATAAATAATACGTAGTGCAAGCATCTTGCTTGCGATTGCCAGAGGGAAAGCATCTTGCTTGCGATTGCCAGAGGGAAAGCATCTTGCTTGCGATTGCCAGAGGGAAAGCATCTTGCTTGCGATTGCCAGAGGGAAAGCATCTTGCTTGTGATTGCCAGAGGGAAAGCATCTTGCTTGCGATTGGAAGCATTTTGCTTGTTATTGGAAGCATTTTGCTTGTTATTGGAAGCATCTTGCTTGCGATTGGAAGCATTTTGCTTGTTATTGGAAGCATTTTGCTTGTTATTGGAAGCATTTTGCTTGTTATTGGAAGCATTTTGCTTGTTATTGGAAGCATTTTGCTTGTTATTGGAAGCATTTTGCTTGTTATTGGAAGCATTTTGCTTGTTATTGGAAGCGGGCAAGATGCCCGCACTACAATTTTACGTATTTGTATTTTCTATATTCATCGCATACTACAGTTGTAACATATGAGTAAGGCTTGTCAAGTCACGATGTCGCAAAAGGCATATTAGGGCAAAACTATTATAATTTGTAAAAAAAGTGCCTCATTGCGGTCGCCTCGTTAAATTAAGAGAGGGGAAAATTTATGACGATTGGTAAGGATACCATTTGGGAACGTTTTTTAGCCCCTATGATGGGTTTGTTTATTGATGCTGATGAGTTAAAGCGCTATGCCCAGAGTATAAACTGGGAAAAAGAAGCTAATCGCTTTCGTCGAGGTGATGTTGATACTCCTGCGTACTACAGCAATCAGAATTTCCACGGAATTAAAGGTGGATATCTCAACTCTAGTGCGGCGGTTAGTTACGATGCGGTTACGCAGTATGTATTACCACCGAATGAAAATTGGGTACGTCAGGCTTTGGTTGATGGGATAAAAGTAAAGCCCAGGCGTATACTTGATTTGGGCTGTGGTACTGGTTCAACAACGTTGATGTTAAAGCAAGCTTTCCCCCAAGCGCAAGTAATCGGTTTGGACTTGTCGCCGTATATGCTGGTAAGAGCGGAAGATAAAGCGCAGAAAGCTGGGTTAGATGTTTTTTGGCGACATGGTAATGCTGAAAAAACGGGATATATTAATGAGAGTTTTGATTTAATTACTGCGTCATTATTGTTTCATGAGACTCCAAAAGATGTAACCCAAGCGATATTAAGGGAAAGCTTCCGTTTGTTAACAACCGGGGGACAAATGCTGGTTTTAGACGGAAGTCAAAAAGTTTTGCGGGAAAACGACTGGATAAATCATATTTTTGAGGAACCCTATATTCAAGATTACTCTGCTGGTAATCTTGATGCGAGTATGGGAGCAGCTAGTTTTCAAGGGGTGCAAACTAATTATGTATGGTGGGTACATCAGCTAACTAGCGGAGTTAAGCCAATTTCTGTGGAAAATGCACAAAGTTGGCAAAATGTTCAGGAGTATGGGGAGTGGGAAGTGGGGAGTGGGGAGTGGGGAGTAGGGACTGTGTAGTGCCTCTTCAACCGTCAACCGTCAACCGTCAACAGTCAACCGTTAACAGTATAATAAACGAATCTTTAAAGTGATTGGAACCCAGCAACCAGGATTGAACAGGTGAGTTTAAAGGCAGTTTTATTTGATTTCAACGGCGTTATCATTAATGATGAAGCCATCCACAAGCAACTAACAGAGCAGCTTTTGATTGAAGAAAATTTGACTCTCAAACCCGGAGAGTTTGACCAAATCTGTTTGGGACGCTCTGATCGTGCCTGTTTACGAGATGTACTTAATAGCCGTGGTCGTGTTGTTAAAGAAGATTATTTGACCCAGTTAATAGCTCGTAAGGCTGAAGCTTATGTGTTGGAATTAGAAAAACTGGAAAGGCTGCCATTATATCCGGGTTTGGATGATTTGATATTTCAGTTTCGTAGTCGTAACTTGAAATTAGGGGTGGTCAGTGGTGCGGTTCGTAAGGGAATTGAGTTGGTTTTGAGTCGTGCTAATTTAGCTGAACATTTTCAGGTCGTTGTTGCTGGAGATGAAATTACTACTAGTAAACCTGAACCAGATGGCTATTTGCTGGCTGTTCAGCGATTAAACGAGAAGTTTCCGGAGCTTAATCTTTTACCTAAGGAGTGTTTGGCTATTGAAGATACTCCTGCTGGTATCCAAGCTGCTAAACGAGCGAGGATGCAAGTTGTTGGTGTGGCTAATACCTACCCGTTTCATATGATGCAACGTCTTTCTAATTGGGCTGTAGATTATCTTACCGACTTAGAGATAGAGCGGGTACAAGAAATTTATTTGCAAAGAGAGGTTAAACCACCTTTAAGTGGATGCTAGAATAGTTCGGTGCTAACAAGCATCTGGCATCACGAGGGGAATTAGCTCAGTTGGTAGAGTGCTGCGATCGCACCGCAGAGGCCAGGGGTTCGACTCCCCTATTCTCCATCTCCCGAAACCATTACACCACAAGCCTTTCAGCGATTGTTCTATCAGCATTTTTGCTCCGCTATTCTCAATTATTATCTAACGAAAACTCGGCATTCCAGGAAAATCCTAGATAATTACTAGACAGGAATTGTATAGAGTCAATAAGGAAAATGCCACACCAATCGAGCAAGGATTTGGTTAAAGTTCAGTCCAACAACGGTAGACTGAGACTTTACTGGATATATCAAGGGAAACCGTACTATCTTTATTTGGGGTTACCGGATGGAGTAGTGGCTCGTAATGTTGCCCAAAGTAAAGCAAGAATCATCGCCAACGACATTATTACCGACAATTTTGACCGTACTTTAAACAAGTACAAACCAGAAGACCACAGAACCGACCGTTGGACTGCGTTCGAGTTAATGCAGCGTTTTACTGAAAGCAAACGTACTAGGCTAGATAGTCAAACACTAACAAAGTACAAAATTATTACTCAACACCTACAAGAAGTCTTTAACAACAAAATCGCTAGCGAAATTAAGGAAGGACTTGCTGAGAGATTTAAAGAATTTCTTTTGCTACGGCAAAAACCAATAACAGTTCGCGACCGCTTGTCTGTTTTAAAGTCCTGTTGGAATTGGGCGATTAAACAAGAGTTAATTCCAGAATTTAATCCTTGGATTGAAACTTTAAGAGGATTAAAGGTTCCCCAAAAAGCTCGTCCAAAACCTTTTACAAAAGCAGAATGTCAAGCAATTATTGAAGGGTTTCGCAATCACCAACACTACAATCACTACACAGACTATGTAGAATTCATGCTACTAACAGGCTGCCGTCCAGCAGAAGCAATCGGATTGCAGTGGAAACATCTTTCAGATGATTGCTCTCTAATGTGGATTGGAGAAACTTTGGTTAGAGGAACCCGAAAAGGTACAAAGAATCAAAAGACGAGACACGTAAAACTCTCTAAACGAGTTCAGGCGATTTTGCTCAATCGACGTGGAGATAACTGGGAACCTGAAGGATTAGTTTTTCCTGGACCAAAAGGCGCTCCGATGAACGATAACAATTTTTGCAAACGAGTATGGAAAAAGGTACTTGAATCAGTAGGAGTGAGCTACCGCAAACCTTACACAACTCGCTCTACACTAATTTCTCACTGGCTACAACACGGTGAAAATCCTGTGGTGATTGCTCAGTCAACAGGACACGATGTGAAAGTACTTCTAGATTCATACGCTGGACTTGTAATTCATCAACCTGAAACTCCTGATTTTCTCAGTTAAATCCTTTCCGCCCTTGATTAGAAGGTAAGGACTTGAGGTAGTGGTCAATAGCACGTTGATGAGAAGTAGGGTCTTGCTGATTGGCTAACCAGTCGGTCAGCAACTCTACGTTATAGCGCTTATGTCCCCCAGGAAGAATAGAGTAATGCACTCCACCTATTAGCAAACCTTTGTTTATATATTCCGCTAGCGCTTTAGCTGAAATATCCAAACGTTCTTGAATTTTCGATGTTGAGACGAAATGGTAATCCATAAGCTTTATCAAAGAAGAATGCAAGCTAACAAACTTTTAAATTGCAAAATTTGTTTAAATCTAATTGTTGTAGGCGGGCAGAATACCCAAGGGTGCAAATTATTATCAAAACAGCTTTTTCATTCCAATTACTATCCTCTAATGTAATAAATCAATTACAGTTGGAAACCAGCGTAATTGTTGGTAAGTACCATCGTTAGTTTTCCCTGTTTGCAAAATAATTTGGCTAAATTCCGTCCCTAATTGTGTTGGTAGCCAATCAGGTTTGCCATCACAATTTTTAACCTGTAAGCCTTTTTCTTCTAAAAGCTTATTCATAGCTATAGCTTCTGCTCTCGGTGTAGCGGACTGACTTAATTTCTGATTTGTATGTTCGTAATAAAGCTCTGCTAAATCGCTTGCAGTCAACAATCTATCCTCTGTTGGTAAGGGTAATGCTTTTTTGACTTCTTCCATTGCAGAAGCTAACTGGGGGTATGAGTTACAAATGGCGTTCGCTGCAACCCCCGCAATTAAATTAGGATGAAGCCCAGCAATTGATAGTACTACCTGTACAGCTTCTGTAATTTGTTTTACACTGGGAGTTTCATCTAAACAGTAATTCTCGTGTTGATTGGTTCTGTTTTCTAACTTCTCCAACATCACTTTCGCTGCATCTTCCCGGTAGGCTTTTCCTACTGCACCTGGTAGCAAACCAATAATATAAAGGATACTTTCTTTATCTGCTACTGGGGTTAAACGTTGCCCAAAACCAGGGAATTGGAAGTTGTCGGTTTTTCCGACAACCTCTGAATAGCTTTCACAGAGAGATTTCCAGGCATCGCGTGGATTTTTCTTGCCCGCTAAAACTTCTATAGTATCGAACACACTGTAACGATTATCGCCTGTGATGCGGATAGAACCGTAGTTTAAAATTTTTAAGGAACTCATGTTTGTTACTAAGTAAAATTTAAGAACATGAAGCACAATCTGCTTTCAATTTACCTACAATGAAAATGCGGATAAATTACACTTGAGAGTGTTATTTGACACTGTGTTTGAACAGAGCAATTTTTGAAAAATTCTAATTCATAGTGAAATTTCCATAAAAATACTCCATCAGAAGCAGTCGCCAGAGATTCTCTAAAGCTTGAATTACTTATAGCTAGATATATATTTTTTTGACAATTTTCTGCTTATAAGAGAATTAACGCCTGAAATCAAGCTGTATTATATATTGCGTTCTATAATCATTCTCTAACGGAGTAATACTTGATTTTTTCTGCCCAAAAGTCATGATATAAGACATTTTTGGGAAAAATTGGGATAATTCGATAAAAAGAGTTATGTATCTAATAATATCTGTGTATTTTTCTACGGAATTTATACGCAGCAAGTATAGAGGATTATCTATAGTAACCAAATACTTAATTGACAAGGGTTTTAAGAATAGCGCGCAAATAATTGAATCAAAAATAGAACGTATAAAAAATTTGACAAAAATGCAAGTGTGATACTTTTAACTGTGTTAGATTGATTGCTGCCAGCAATAAAATCTAACCAATAAATCAGAATTCCAAAAAATCGGATAAGCTTGAAACTATTATATTCATTCCATTACTTGGTATTTTTGTGACATGCTTAATTGTTCAATTTTGAATATTTTTGACCAAAAACTTCCATAAAAACTTGCGTATTTACATATAATTTACCCCTAGTATAGCTGTATAAGATATATCTGCTATTCAATAGAGAAAATAAACCTATCAAAAGTGATAGTCATTTTTAGTTACTAGTCAAGAAGATTTGTTATAGACTAAATCCAAGCAATATTACTTAAGTAAGTCTTTGTTGTTCGATAAAAGCCATCACAAAGTTATACCGCGACATTTTAAAATATATTGCTTGCTATTCAGGCCGCATCTACCGCAAATTGGGTACTTTTCTTGAAAACCTTTCAAAACAATGCGATTAAACAGATTTCCCATTGTGGTTGTTCGTATTTTACTTACTTCTAAAGGAGTGTCTTTGCAAAATCGGCAACTTAATTCTTCGGGATGTGTGGTTTCCAAAACCAAAAGGTACTGGGAATTTCAAGAGGCTAATCTACCAGTATCACCACTACTTGCCCATCGTTCTGCTAATACCTTGAGAATTTCTTCAACTTCGCTATGGCTGGCTGACAAAACTCTTGTTCGCCAATCCGGTTCTTCATTGTGAATCTTTTGCCAAAAAGTATTTTGAAATTCTTTGGGCATTTGGGCCAGCAGTCCAAAAAACTCGCCAGCCTCCAAGTCGAGCTTACTCGTGCGGAATCGACTGAGGCGACTTTCGTGTATTCCAGTCCACGCGCTTACTTGTTTGGCTGAGTAGCCAAAAGCCAACAATAATTGGTTAAAAATCTCTCTGTGCTGGCTCATCGCAACATTTCTTTACAGTCTTCATTGCTAAAAATGCAACCAATGGGGTATAAAATTGCTTTTAGTGCAATTAAATTAGCTCGACGCTGCTTAACTCATAAAGAGCAAACCATACAAGCATTCACATGATAGCATTTTTCACATTTTCCACCCTACTAGGCAGGCGGTGGTGCGGAATGCTTGTAAGCGATCGCTCCACGTATGAGATTTGCATTCTTTGACAATACTTACGAAATTATCAACGATTGCCGATGATGATACACTCCATAAAACCTAAATTACAAAGTATTGCACGTGATAACTACTCAAGTTTGAGTTTTCCTACGAAGAAAAACTCGGATTGCTGGTACACTCCGCCAAATATTATTCAATTGGTGGCGAAAGTACTTGGAGGGATTGACCTTGACCCATGCGCGGATGATGGCAAGAATGTTCCGGCAAAAACCCATTACACAGCTATGGATAATGGCTTAATTCGAGAGTGGGGAGGGAGAGTTTTTATGAATCCTCCATATTCGTGTCCTGGAGTTTGGATGTCGAAACTACTTCTAGAGTTGGAAACTGGACGGGTAAAGTCAGCAATCGCTTTGGTAAGTGCCGCAACCGATACTAATTGGTTATCTCCAGTTCTTTCTGTGCAACCAGTCTGTTTCTGGAAAGGTAGGATTAAGTTTCTGGATGAAAGTTATCAACCCAAAAATTCTGCTCGCCAATCTCATCTATTGATTTACTGGGGGGAGAATCCGCATTACTTTCAGGAAATATTTGAGTCTTACGGTGTGGTGAAGCTACCGTTAGCCAAAGCATTTAGAGGATTACTAGGGGATGTTGACAATATCCCTAGTAATCACCCTAGTAATCAAATATCCCCTAGTAAAAAAAGGCTTTTACAAAAAGGTAGCGGTTCGATTTATTGGCGCATTCAGACTAACAATGGCAAGGATTACCCCCAAGCTTATTACCAGTGGAAAGAATGTGGGAGGAAACGAAGCAAATATATTCCAAAAACTAAACTTGCAGCAATCCAACAAGCTTTATCACAGAAGCGCCCTGTCATAGAAATATTGGCATTGCTAGGGATTGCAAAAACTACAGATTCACTGTTACAAGATACACAAAGTATTCCTAGTCATACTACTAGAGATAATAGACGGCGCAAAGGATTGGGGAGTGGGAGTATTTATCGGCGGATTATTACCAAAAATGGAAAGGGTTATCGTCAAGCTTACTATCATTATGAGATTTGGTCATCCGGGAAACGCCTGATGAAAAAGAGTCGGTACATACCAAAAGAATTACTTTCTCAGGTTGAAGATTTGGATGCACAGAAGGTTCCTGTCAAGGAGATTTTAGAAGTTTTAGGAGTGAGAGGAATTAAAAAAATTTAATCAAAAATTAGGCGTATGATGGGCATTACTCCCTCCTAGGGAATAGTAGTAATTGTTTTACCATAGCTCTTTGGTTATTGCAGAGCATCTTTGTTGCCAGACGTCATAATTAGCGCAAATCATCGTTTATTTCGTCATGCCTGCAATACTCTTGGCATCAGCTTTGCAACAAAAGACCAGTAAATTATTGGGTTTTATCTGGTGATACTTTTTACTTAAAACAGCCCAAAGGCTAATGAATTAAGCGGCTGATGTTCAACAAAAAATGTTTTTTCTTTTTTAAAGCTACCGTAAAACACCAGAACGCATTAAAATAACTTCAGAAGAATTTGTGGTTTGCAGTACATAACCCGCCAACCGTCAAATTCTGACAAAACTAAACAATCTGTAAACTGAACTGTCTACACAAAATCGGGCAGTCACAAAATGTAACTACCCGATATTGCTAAATTATTCAGTTTTAAAGATTGGGAGCGTCAGTCCAAACCCTTAAAGTAATAAGAGCCTGAGAAACTTGATTTACCTTAAGTGCTAGCCGGACTTTCGCTGTTGTTCACTCAACATTGTACACGACAATGTGATTAGTGGGCTAGACTCTTCATGGAAAATTTCTGGGGTAAATCAGGCAAATTTTTGTATTTTTTGCGTTTTTGTCTTAGAAATCAGCAATTTTCACAGAAAAGAGCCAGCCAGCATTAATCTAAGTGAATTACAGCGAACCAGCTCCAAAGTAAACCGATACAAACTTTTGGAGATTTTTTTATGTTCGCCGAAAATGAAAATTACTCGCCCTTACAGCAGCGCTTGTTAGGCGCGATCGCTAAAATTCCAGCTAGCTGGTCGCTGACACCAACTACAGGGGATAAAAAACTGTATCAAAGTAACTGGCAATTGTTTGGGGAAAAACGAGAAAAAATTTCTGTTGAAATAAAATCGGGTAAAGCCAAAGGGTTTGCCTTAGTTTGCGGGGAGTTATCTGGTGGGTTGCTTGCTGTCGATGCAGATGGGGATGCGGCTCACGAATTGCTGCAAAAATTAGGCGGTCTACCAAAAACAGTTGCTTTTAGCTCGACTAAAAAGGGGCGCTGTCAGTACTTGTTAAGAGTTCCTCAAAAATATTGGCCAATCTTTAATACTCTAAAGCTGGACACAAAAGTCAAAAATGAAAACGGTAAGCCACAACTTTTAGAGTTTCGTTGGAATGGTTGTGCGAGTGTTTTACCACCCAGCGTCCACCCAGAGACAGGTGAGTATAAATGGGTGGTTCACTTTATCGAGTGCGAAATAGCTCTTGCTCCCACTTGGTTAGTTGAGTTGATATTAAATCAAGAAGCGCCGCAACATAAATATAGCGACATCCAGCTTCCAGTACCAGAGCGCGTTCCCTTAATTGAGTGTACGTCGAAGTTAACGCGAAGTATCCTCAAAAATCATGATGTTAAGATAGGGGGACGTAACGATACGGCGGCGATGCTAGCTCGGGATTTAATTGGCACTGCCGAATATTTGCAGCGTATTGGACAACAATTCGATGGCGACCCTTACCAAATCTTGTGGGATTGGTGCGAGAAAGTTGGTTTGCATGACGATAAACCGAAAAATCAATTCGACTACATTTGGAAATCTGCCCAAAATTCAAAACAAGACCCCAGTTGCTCTGATGAAGGAGTAAACAACTGCATTCGTGGTTGGTATTGGCGGAACTATCTCAAAAGTTCGGCGTATTCCAGAGCTAGGAACCAGAGCGCGAAGACTGTTACTAGTGATGAGTTACTTGCTCAAATAGAAGAACTAGTTGCTCTTGAACTCCCCAAGAAACATTTGTATGTGAGATTAAACGAGATTGCAAAAAGTACTGGTTTCCCAGAAAGGTTAATTGAGCGTCTAACTAACGAGTGTCGTCAAGAGAGCCAAAACTTGGAGCTGCAATCGTCGTTGCTAGAGTCTGTGGAAAAAATTGTGAGCGCCAGTCAACACCGCTTTGATATTGAGGATGCTTTGCCAAAAAGTCTCGCTCTGACTATCAAGCAACTAGCAAGCCATTTAAACTTACGTCCTGAAGTTTATTTCACAGCGTTGTTAGCTACAGTGTCGTCACTACACAACGCCCAGACAAGAATTCGACTAATCAATAAAACTGATTTTGAACTTTCGCCCAACATCTTTGCTGCAACAGTTGCTCAATCGAGCCAAAAGAAAACTCCTGTTTACAAAGCGATGGTCACTGGACCATTGTCGGTTTTACGAGAGAAAATAGATGCAGAATACGAACTACAACTAGCCGAATATAAAGAACAACTGCTTTTGTACGAGTCTCTTGATAAAAAAGAGCGCGCAGAACAATTTCCTGATGGCGAACCTCAAAAACCTCCACAACGGTTGTTATGGTTTAACGAAACTACTGGTGAGGGACTAGTTGCACAAGTGCAGAAATTCCCAGACAAGGGTATATTGTGGGCTGCTGATGAACTAGCTTCTGTATTTAAGTCAGAAAACGCTTATCGTTCGGGTCGCGGTGGGGATGAAGAGAGTCTTCTGAGCTATTACAACGGTGATGGGGCTGTTGTTCTCAGAGCTAGCGGTCCGCGAGTGAATATTAAGAATGTGTTGTTGGGAATTTTTGGTTGCATTCAACCAGATGTTTTAGGGAAATTAATGAGCGACTGTAAAGACCCGAATGGTAAATGGGCACGTTTTTTATATGTAATTCAACCAAAATCAGGTTGCACTTTGATGTCGGATGGTCTGTCCCCTGAACTGACGCCAATGCTTGCTGATTTGTACCAGCGCATTGATAATTTACCCCCACAGAAATACTTACTGACACCCCTAGCTAAAAGTTACTTCTTACAGGTCTACAATGTCCTGGAACGTAAATATGAAAACACGAACCATCCTGGTTTGAGCAATATTTACGGTAAAGCAGCAGGGTATATCGGTAAGATTGCTCTCAACCTACATGTAATTAAATATGCTTTCAATGGCGAGTCTGTTCCACCATTGATTGACTTGGAGACAATGAAAGCAGCTGTTAAGGCGACAAGCTTTTACTTGAGTCAAGCATTAGTTTTATATAGTCAATTTGACTCGCAGGAATTACCTTACCACTTGTCGAGAATAATAGCTATTTGTCAAAAAAATGCTGACCAAGCTTGGTTAACAGCACGAGAAATAGCAAAAGGTTTTCCTGATAAAGTCAAACTAAATGGCAAAGAAGTAAAAACTTCATGCGAGCAAATCCGCGACTGGTTTCGTCAGTTGGAGCGACTAGGTAGAGGTATTGTCAGTGGTGCTGGTAAAAAGTTGAAATTTTCTTTGTTGAACGAAAGTAAACCATCACCGGTAGAAGACATATTTGCCGATATTCAGGGTAAAGTGCCGATAGATATTCGGCAACCTGAAAGTATTGATATAACAAGCATTGAAGCACAAGTGCCGATTTGCCGACTGTTGGGTTCACCATCGGATGTAGTAGAAGAAATAGATGTTAGTTCTTTTGAAGATGACCAACCAAATGAAAACAATGATTGTGGTGGTTCTCTACAGTCATCGGCAAATGGACAGAATCTCGACAACGAAGAAATAGCAAAGGTTCCAGATGTCGAAATCACTTCGACAAAACATCAACAAAATCGACAAGTAGACTTATCGAATGCATCTGATGACTCTAACAATTCACAAGAGCGACAAAATATTAATGAATTCAAGAGCTTGATGGATTATTTAGCACCCGAACCAAATTTTCAGAAGGGTGAAAAATGTAGGTATGTAGGAAACAACCCTACATTAGAGCAAGAGTATAGCAATCAGTTACTTGAAGTCACAGAAGTAAAATACAAAAAAGTGACTTGTCGTAGCGATAGTGGCTATTTAACTACTTGGTTAGACCCCCAAGATTTGCGAAAAATTCAAGATTAATCACACGTTGCATAAAAGTGAAGAATTGGCATGTTGACTCAAAATCCAGTAGAGCAGTTGATTTTGCTTGATGATATTCGTCGTGACGGTGGAACCCAACCACGAGTAGCTATCGATTGGAGACACGTCAAAGTACTCGAACAACAAATGCTGTCGGGTGAAAAACTTGACCCAGTGGTTGTATTTCAAGACTCAGATAGTTCATATTGGTTAGCTGATGGGTATCATAGATGGCACGCACATCGGAATTTAGAAGAAGATTCTATTGCTTGTTTTGTTTATTCAGGGTCGCTACGAGATGCTGTACTTCATTCGGTGGGGGCGAACGCTGATAATAAACCAGCTTTACCTCGTAGCCGAAAAGATAAGCAACAAGCCATTATGATTTTGTTAAATGACCCACAGTGGAGCTTGTGGAGTGATAAAGAAATCGCACGACATTGTAAAGTTAGTGATAAAACAGTTGCTGCATGGCGAAAATCTATCTATGAAGTTTCTGGAAATTCCGCAGATACGAAACTTAGCAATTCGGACGAGTCTATCTATGGAAATTCCGCAGATACAAAACTTTACAATTCTGACGAGTCTATCTATGGAAATTCCTTAGATACAAAACTTTACAAAGAAAGGAAAGCCAGACGAGGGGGTAAGGAATACACCATAAATACAAGCAAAATTGGTAAAAAGCAACTGTCTGTAGCTGATACGAAGCGCGTTACCGTAAAAGATAGTCATCCTTTATTTGCTTCTTTGTCGGGCACAATTGTTCATTATCCCAATCCTGAATCAGCAATTGTGCAGCTGGATAATGGAAATCGCGAGTTAATTTATTTGAAGGATTTAGATATGGACCAGCCATTTGATGCGTATAAACCTCAATTAGCACCTCACTTGAAACTAGTAACTGCTGGGTTAGTCAGAATTAATGTACCTAGCAACAGTAGAATTAATGGTCGTTTGGGAAGAATTAAATCAGTTGGACCGAGTACCGTCCAAGTTTGGGTGCGCGATGTCCAAAGGATGACAATGAATTACTACACGCTCAATCACAAGCAGGTAGAAATTGTATCAATTGAGTCAGAACCAGAGTTACTTGAGGTGAAGAAGCGCTTGGAGAGGTTGAGACAATTTAGCCTCGACCCATTTGAAGTAAGTTTTCTTGATTTGCTAGACCAACCTGTTGTTTTCACACCAACAGAATTGGAATATCTTTCTTATGTCGAGCAGCGATACTCGAAAGTTAATAACTAAATGGTCTGCAATATTCGCAAAATTATCACTACGGTTATCCGCAGTGATAATTGTTATTAGTACCTCCAGGGAATTTATCCGGTCAAAACTAACCCTCTATTTTACCCAAGTGTAGAATTTTGTTAGACCAATGTTAGATGTTAGACTCTAACAACATGGATAAGGTTCTTCACAGCAGCAATAGTAATGCATATTACACGCCCATTCAAATAATTAATGATGTGATTAAGTTTTATAACGGCGTAATAGACCTAGACCTTTGCTCAAATTCGTTGGTTCAACCTAACGGAGCTAGCAGAGTTTCACTACACAAAAGAGCTTGATGGTTTGCGTTTGCCGTGACTGCATAAGGTGACAGATTTTATTAATTGTTTGGCACGCTCTACTGGAAAGGTTTACTTGGTCAACAAGCTAAAGCAAGAAGAACTACATAAATACTTACACAAAGAGTTAGCTGCTTACCGAGCGCGGGGAGGTAAAGTATATAAATTATCCGAACGTATCGGCAGACAAGCTGATGGAACTTGGGTTTTTCCTGATTGTCAAATTTCTGCTGATGGAAGGTTTATTACAGAGTCTGAGTCAGGTTGGGTTTTTAACCATGCTCTGATTGCAAAAGAAAAAATTCCCCTTCCCAAAATTAACCAACAGCAAGAGCCAGAAGTTTTGAAACGCTTGGTATCCGCGATGCGGAACTTTTTTGGAGAAGCAGGGTTTATGCCAGCCTTCTTTACAATGGCTTTTACCATCGCTGGTCTTTTTTACGACGAAATCCAAGAAGAAGAAGGTTTTTTCCCGGTTTTGGGGCTTTACGGTGATGCGGGAACAGGAAAAACAATTGCAGCAGTTACTGCACTTTCATTATTAGGTTTAGACCATCGAGCGAAGCTGCACAAAACTTCTGAAAGTGCTTACCATGAGCGATTTAAACTTATGGGTGGGTTAACGCAGTTCCTTGATGACCCAGATAAAGCTCAAATTGATTGGGTTTGTCAGCAAGTCAAGACGCAGTATGGTGGCGGTTCGCGTTTTGTACGGGAAAATAACCAAGACCCCCACAGTCCTTTTATGGTTGCTTCTAATTATTCGATAGCGGATGATGACTCGATTACCTTGTCCCGGTTGATTCGCTTGCTGTTTGAAGAAACTCCTAATCCAGCGGCTTTTCCAGAATTACACTCTGCTTCGCGTCTCTGTTCTTGTGTTTTACCTGAGTTGGTTAAATTTGGTTATCCTCAACATCTTGTTAAAGATTTAGAATCGCGGCTGATTACAAAACTACCGAAGGCACACGCCAGATTGGCTTCCTCTTTAGCGCTGGTTGGTTACTACGCTTTTCGCTTGGCGGAACTTTCTGGTGCTGTGTCGGAGGCGGAAGTTTGGCAATATCTTTCTTTACTGTGTGGAGAAGCTAATGAGGACGAATCTAAGAAATCTTCGCTGGATGATTTTATCGAAAGGCTTTTAATACTGCGATGCGGAAGCCGCCGCTACGCGAACGCAAACCGAAATTGGCGAGTGGAATTGTCGCTTAATTACGGAGGATGGCAACAAAGAAAATCGAAATTACAAATCACTGGCAGTTTACTTGCATGGTGTTTGGTCTTTGATGTCGCGTTATTTTAAAAATCAGTTACCGTACAGTCAAAAAATGATTCGTCAGCAAATTGAGAAGGCTGGGGGTAAGACGTACAGTAAGCAAAAGTTCCACTTGGATAAAGACTCGTCGGTAACTTACGGGAGGTTAAAGGTAAATGTGAGGGCAGATGCTAATGGGGAAATAGTAGCACCAACACCACCAGAAATGGTAACTCGCAGTTGTGTGGAAATACCAGTTAGCTTACTTTTAGACCGGATTAACAGTTTTGAGTTACTGCATGAAGGAGATTATAAAGCTCCAGAATATGGTAGTAACTGCGATAAACTCGATGATTACACTTGGTGAAGGTAATACAAGTTAATTATGATTCAAAGATAGTAACTGCTCAGATATTTATCCAATAAGCATTTCAGGCTTTATAGATATCAAGTTACTACAGTTGCTACCTCAAAAACAAAATTGTCTTTTGGTGATGGCCAACAATCTCATTGGAGCAGACAGCCCTAAATTTCTACTGTGGGATATAAAATTACCATAGTTAGTTACTAAACCACATCAAATAAAGTCATGATTGGTTAGAATGTACTTAATCTTTCTGCCACAAAACCCTATGCAAATCGTTTTGCCACCTGAAGTTGAGGCTATAGTACCAACCAAGTAGCCAACGGTAAGGGCAGCGAATGCTCTCGAAGTCATCCTCGCACTTTTCAAGCTTTTGGAGCAGCAAGAAGATATTTACCAAGGAAGATTAAAAGAGCTTCTTGAAGTTGCTCAGATTGGAGGCGTCTGAGCGAGGTGAAGTTGTTGATGGTCCGACTGCTATGGCACAAATTAGAGCCAATTTACGTTCTCGTTACAATGCACCGGAATAATGGCCCCACAATTTCGTCTTACAGCAACCAGCTATTAAAGATATTGAACAGATTGTGCTTTCTGCCAAGGCTCTAATGCTACGTCACAATTAGGAGGATAAAATTCTAAATCTCGTAAGCGGTCAGCTTCAACTTTCGGGGAAGATAATGGTTGAGAAGTTTCTAAGATAGTTAATTGCTTACCAGATAAATTCCATACACGAGCAGTCCCATCGGTAGATGATGTCACAATTCTTTTTCCATCAAGGCTAAATTTTGCACTGTTTATACTACCTTGATGTCCTTTGAGGGCTATTACGATATTACCTTATGTGTCCCACACTCGTGCGATGTTATCTTCACTTGTAGTAATAATTAGCTTACTATCAGGGCTAAAATTAGCACTTGGAATTTTATTTTCATGCTGAATAATTCCAATTTTATCACCATTTACATTCCACACTTGGGCGATATTACTGCTTTGAAATACGTTGATAATCAACTTACAATCAGGACTGAATATGATATTTTCACGTCTATTGCTTTTTCCGAGAAAAACAAGTTTTTTACTTACATCCCTGACTTGTGCAATTACTGACCCATCCGAAGTAACAATTAATTTACAACTAATATCAAAGTTTCCAGTTTCAAATTTATCTTGATTTTGAAGAGTAACTTGTTTTCCATTAATATCCCAGATTTGCGTGGCCCCATATGCAGATGTGGTAATAATCCACTTCCCGTCAGGGCTAAAATCGGCACTTTTAAATTCATCTGGGTCTCGAAAGGCGATAAGTTGTTTACCTTGAGTATCCCAAAGGCTTGCAGTACCGTCTTCTGAGATAGTCATTATCAAATTATTATCAGGGCTAAATTCAGAGAATAAAACCTTATTTTGATGTTGAAGAATAAAAAGTTGTTTTCCCTTAATATCCCATAGTCGTGCAGTTCCGTCTTCTGATGTAGTGACAATCAGCTTACTATCAGGACTAAATCTTACCCTACTTACTCCATTTGGAAGAGCAAGAAGTTCTTCACCATCGAGATTATAGACTTTTGCGCTGTTATTTTCGCGCGTAATAATCCAATTACCATCAGGACTAAATTGAATAAATTCAATATTTTTATTTCTGAAGCTAGCAAGCTCTTTACCACTAATATCCCATATCCGTGCAGAATGCTCACTTCTAAAATGAAAAGATGTGGTGGTAATTAATTTACTATCAGGGCTAAATTGAGCATCCAAAATATGATACTGTTCTTTAAGGACAACTAGTTGCTTGCCACTAGTGTTCCAAACCCGTGCGGTCTCATCCTCGGATGCTGTGATAATTAATTTACTATTAGGGCTAAAGTTTGCACTTACTATTCTATTCTGATGTGAAAGCACAGCAAGTTGTTTACCATTAGTATCCCATACTTTTACAGTGTTATCTTCAGATGCGGTGATAATGAACTTACCATTAGGACTAAAACTAGCTTTTGAAACATGATTTTTATGTTCAAGAATTGCTAGTTGCTTACCATTAATGTCCCAGATTCGTGCAGTGTTGTCTTCAAATGGGGTAACAAGTAACTTACTATCGGGGCTAAAGTTATTATTCAAGATAATTGAGTCAGTATGTAACTTGAAAATAGCGATTTGTTTAGCATTAATATCCCACAAATGTGCAGTTTTTTCTTGTGTAACGGTAATAATAAATTTACTATTAGGGCTAAAGTTGACACTTCTCACATTACTTGGATGCCTAAGAACAGAAATTAGTTTACCGTGAACATCCCATAGTCGTACAATGTTATTACCTTGTTATGCTAACGATGAACTTACTATCTAGGCTAAAATTAAAATCATTGGAATAACTAATTTTTACAGAATCTATATTTTGAACATCAATTTTATTAATCGGCTTATCATCAAGTAAACCAAATTGAGTTGATGTCTTTTCTGATAAATACCACACTCTTTCAATATAATCTTCTGATATGGATAAAATCAATCTACTATCAGGACTAAAATTAGCGCTTATAACTTTGCTTTCATGTCGCAAAACAGCAATTTGTTTACCATTTATATCCCAGATTCGCACTGTTTTGTCGTCAGATGCGCTAACAATTTGCTTTCCATCAGAACTAAAGTTTGCACTTCGGACACTACCTTGATGTTGGAGAACAGCAATTTGTTTACCACTTATATCCCAAACTCGTGCAGTTTCGTCCTCAGATGCAGTGACAATCAACTTGCCATCAGGACTAAAATTAGCGCTTACCACATTGCCTTGATGTTGAAGGACAGCAACTTGCTTGCTGCTTAAGTTCCAAACTCGTACATTTCTATCATATGATGATATAGTGATGATTAACTTACCATCAGGGCTAATATTAGTACTCTCAACACAATGTAGATCATCACCACACTTTAAATATTCACGTTGGCTAATAGTCGCAAGCTGTTTGCCATTTATATCCCATACTTGTGGAGAATTTCGCTCGGATGTGGTGACAATTCGCTGACTATTATTATTATATTTATTATATTGATTAAAGTTAACACTGGTAACAAGCATATCGTGTTGAAGCTTAGTAAGTAATTTACCATTAACATCCCATAATGTTACAATGTTTTCTGATTTTGTGAAAATTAACTTACCATTTGGACTGAAGTTCACGTCTGAATCCCTATCTTGATGTTGGAAGGCACCTATTTTCTTACCATTAATGTCCCAGACTTGTACTTTGTTTCCAGATTCTGTTAAAATCATTTTACCGTCAGGGCTGAATTTTTTACTAGAGACTCTATTTTCATGCTGAAGGGTAAATAGTAATTTACCATTAATATTCCATACTTGCACTTCTTTGTCTCCAGATGTTGTCAAAATAATTTTACCATCAGGGCTAACTTCGAGATGTTTAAATTCAGTTGACAGCTTGGTTTGTGTATCCCACACTCGTGCTGTTCCATCATTAGAAGCTGTAACTATCCATCTTCCATTCCTGCTAAAAATTGCGCCATTGACTCCATCTGTATGACGTTGCAATTTACCAATTAATTCACCTTTTGCTTCCCATATTAAAGCAGTTCTATCAACAGATGCTGTAACTATTTTTTCGGAATCATTACTAAAATTTGCATTACATACACTATCAGTATGCCCTTCTAATACAGCTAGTTGTTTGCCAGAAATATCCCATACGCGCGCGGTTTTATCATCCGACGCTGTAACAACTCGTTTACCATCAGGGCTAAATGAAGCACTCCAAACAGTATCTGTATGACCTTTCAATTCTGCCAACAATTTCCCTGACCAATCCCATATACGGGCGGTTTTATCAGCGCTTGCAGTGACAATCTGTTTACCATCAGGGCTAAAACTGGCGCCATAAACGCTACTACTATGCCCAGTAATTACCTTTACTTGTTTACCAGAAATATCCCAAATCCGCGCGCTTCCATCCTCACCCGCAGTGACTATCTGTTTTCCGTCTGGGCTAAAATTTGCGCTGAAAACTTTACCTTGATGTCCTTGTAAAGACGCGATTAATTTGGTCTCTACACCCGACAAATCCCACACGCACACTGTGCCATCAAAAGATGCTGTTACTATTCGTTGTCCATCTGGACTAAATTTAGCACTTCTAACGCTGCCCGTATGTCCTCTTAATATAGTTAATTCTTTTCCTGAGAAATCCCATATACGAGCAGTTCTATCAGATCCTGCGGTAACTATAAGTTTACCATCTGGGTTAAAATCGGCGCCGTTAACACTGCCGGAATGTCCTTTTAGCTGCGCGGATTCTGCATAGTAGTCTACAAAACTCCCTGTAAAAGCACTTTCCTTATCAGTTGGTTCTTGGTTATTGGGAGTTTGGGCAATAGTTGAAACGGCGCCATTATATGTCTTACTTTGAAAAGGTAGGTTTTGCGCGCCTACTTGTTGTATAGTAAATGGCACCATAGTTACTGACAAAGCTGTGAATATAAAAGCCAGTAAAGCTATGAATCCATTCCTTATCAAGCTTCGGTAGCGCATAGAGAACCTACAGTGTTAAGTAAAATTTATAACGTATCGATAATCCTAATCATCTATATATATCTTCCAGCTTTGGGAAGTTATGCAAAAAAGTTACAATAACTCCCTAGTTATCATCATCACATAAAATTACATAAGCTTGAAGCGTGAAAGATATATATAGGTTGGACTATAAGCAAGGCGCCTATGGATTTTAAGAGAGGTACAAATCTATTTATTTATTTCTATAAAGAATAATATTTGACTTGAATACAGTGTATTTGCTTGAGGAGTAAATTCGATGGTTAATCGCATAAAAGTACGGGTGATAATAATCGCGATTATAGTTGCTCTTTTACCAACCATAGCAACAAGAGCGGCAATTTATCCATTACAAACGGCGCCAATAAGTCAATATAACAGTACATATATATCTTTGAGTTAGGGTTAAGTAGTTAGTTTTTTCCAGCGTCGTAAGGTGAGGAGAGGTGGTCGAGGTTTATTTTGTATGATTACACCCAATCAGTTTTTAACTGAGTCAGAGAGAGAGGTAAGCAAGGAAATTTTTAGTAATAAACCTTTATTTTCTTGGCGTATTAGTGACCCAAAAGCGAAACCAGTTAAAATTGAAATATTTGAAGCAGGGAAACAGCAGGTATTTGAAACTCTAAAAATAAAGGAAGGGGAAACCCGCGTTATATATAATGGAAAACCATTACAACCGGGGCAAACATACGAATGGAAATTATACGCTTTAGTTGGAGGTAAAGGAGGACGTGAGTTAGAAAGTTTGCCTGTTGAGTTTGAGTTTATAGAAGCAGCAAAACGCAATAAAATTACACAAGAGTTAACAAAGCAAGAAGGCGCCAGTGCAGATAAAAATGTTCTATCAAAAGTTGATTATTTGATATCAGAATGGTTGTTGTCTGATGCGCTGTGGCAGCTATATTCCGTCCGAAACCCCTCTGCGGAATTAAAACGCACTATTCAAGAAATTGAAGCTCACGATTTTTGTACCACAAACTCAGCTAAAGTTTCTACAAATACTCTCTAAAATTAATATGATAAAGCGGCGCCATTTCTTACAATTTTCAGCTTCAACTGTTGCTGCGTTAGGATTGAGTAATTTTGATATTATCCAACAAGGCAACCGTTATGCTCAAGCTTTAGGAAAAAGCGATTCACGTAAGTTAGCTTTATTAGTAGGAATTAATGACTATCCTAAAGATAAGCGCTCACTAAGTGATTTACATGGATGTGTTACTGATGTTGATTTGCAAGAGGAATTATTGGTTAACCGTTTTGGTTTTATCCGTAATGATATTGTTCGATTAACTAGTAAACCATCGGATAAACCACCTACACGCCAAAATATCTTAACTGCATTTGAAGAACATTTAATTAAACAAGCAAATCCAGGTGACGTAGTTGTTTTCCATTTTTCTGGTCATGGTTCTTATTTTCCTGACCCATACCCTATCTTGAATTGTAAGACTAAAAAATTCGATAATCAAAATAGTGCTTTGATAGTTGCTGATAACCCATTAGGCAACATGGCGCCAGACATTATGGGGTTAACATTATTCTTGCTGAGATTATCCCTAAATACAGATAACGTTACTATGGTGCTTGATAGTTGTTTTTCTGGTGGCGCCACTCGTGACAATTACAGAGTTCGTTCGGGTGGTAGTGAGGGTTTTATCATTTCAGAAGCCGAAAAGCAATATCAAAAAGATTTGATGAAAACTTTGCAATTAACAGAAGATAAACTCAGAGAATTACGTTGTGCGGGAATTGGAAAAGGTGTAGTAATTACAGCGGCAAAGAAAAGCCAAGAAGCAGCAGATGTAGATTTTGATGGCTTTCATACTGGGGCCTTTACATATATGTTAACTCAGTATCTTTGGCAACAAACTGATACTGTAGACGCTATTGTTAAGCAAATTGGTGGCAGTTTAGGAAAAAGGCAAGAACCAATTGTTGACGGAACACAAAATCAACCAGTTTATTTTATCAACAATGAATCTGTCCCATCATCTGATGCTGTTATAAAACAAATTGATGGTGATAAATTCACATTATGGCTAGGAGGAATTGATTATCTCAGTTTATTTGGCTTTCAAAAAGGCGCCAAATTTGCTGTAATAAATCAAAAAGGACAACCATCAGGAACATTAGAGTTAGTATCACCTCGTGATGGTTTAAAAGCAGAAGCAAAACTAATATCAGGAAATACTAACTCGCTTCAAGTTGGAACACTGCTGCGAGAAATAAGCAGAGTTATACCTGTAGATTTAAAACTAGGTATTGGTGTAAACCCATCCCTTGGAGATGTAACAGCAGCAACTCAAGCACTTTCTAACATTAACCGTGTTCAAAGCATAACAGCAGAGAAAAACAATACATCATATTCTAACGCGCAATATATATTAAGTCGAATGACAGCAGATTATCTAAAATTGCAAAAGCAAGATATAGAAAAATTACCACAACTAGGAAGCATCGGTTTATTTACAGAGAGATTACAATTAATTCCAGGTTCATTTGGAGAGCCAAAAGAAACACCAATAGAAGCAATATCTCGTTTACAGCCTAAAATACAAGCCTTAGTAGCAGCATATATTATTCGAGCTACTTCCAACGCTAACTCATCCCAACTAGATGTAGAATTAATCATGAACTTAGCGGCGCCACCAAATAAAGTTCTTGCCAAAAGTGTCACTTTACTCTCACAAACAAATCGCAAAGAATCATCACAGAAGTATCCTAATAGGCTACCATTAAAACAATTATTCCAGTTTCAAGCCATAAATAATACCTCAAAAGACATATATTTCATAATCTTAATTATTGATTCAGAGGGTGAAATAGTATTTCCTTATAGAAACGATTTTTCAGAGGAAACCACGATAATTAAAACAGGCAAAGTTAAAATAGTAGGTGAACCCGACAAGTTAAAGCTGTCAGCAAAATCAAAAGGAGCAGCAGAAGTACTCGCAATTTTTAGTCATTCACCTCTAACAAACGCAGCAAGAACACTACAAGCATTAGCGCGTGAACAAAAAGCTCAACAACCAAGTGGAGATGAAACACCTCGCGGTATCGAAATTTCCAGTGATAGAAGTGTTGAAATAGTTGGAGATTTATTAGACGATTTAAGCCGTGGTGGCACCAGTATATCAGCAAAGGAATTAGAAACAGCAGAAATTGCTACATTATCCATCGCCTTCGACGTTGGCTAAATCGTAGGAACATGTAGGTTCGGCATCTTGTCTGACCTAAGATTTTTTACCTATTTTTAGAGGATTATAAAATGAGCAAGAACCTTAAACCTTTATCAAAGTTGGTAAAAACGGCGCCTGTTTGGGGTAAACAAAAGCAGATGTTTTGTAGGACTAGCTTACTAAGGCTTTTAAGTATTGGTAGTTTATCGTTTTTGCTAACAATTTCTTTGCCTTTTATTCCTTATTCTCCGTCTTATGTCCCATCATTACAAGTATTGGCGCAGAGTAATGATGCAAGGAAAGCTGAAGCAGATAGGTTGTTAAAGCAAGGTATTGAGCAGTACCAAACAAGTCAATTTTCAGCTGCCCTGCAATCTTGGCAACAAGTGCTTGATATCTATCAAGAAATAAAAGACCGTAAAGGAGAGGGTTCTGCACTAGGTAATCTCGGTGTTGCCTGCTTGAGTATGGGAGACTACCCCAAAGCCATTGACTACCATAAGCAAAGCTTGAAAATCGCCCAAGAAATAAAAAACCGTAAAGGGCAGGGTAATGCACTGGCTAATCTCGGTCTTGCATACTGGAGTATGGGAGACTACCCCAAAGCTATTGACTACCAACAGCGAAGCTTGAAAATCGTCCAAGAAATAAAAGACCGTCAAGGGGAAGGTAAATCACTGGGTAATCTCGGTGCTACCTACTTTCGTATGGGAGACTACCCCAAAGCCATTGACTACCATAAGCAAAGCTTGAAAATTTTCCAAGAAATAAAAGACCGTCAAGGGGAAGGTAAATCACTGGGTAATCTCGGTCTTGCATACTTTCGTATGGGAGACTACCCCAAAGCCATTGACTACCATAAGCAAAGCTTGAAAATTCTCCAAGAAATAAAAGATCGTCAAGGGGAAGGTAAATCACTGGGTAATCTCGGTAATGCCTACTCTAGTATGGGAGACTACCCCAAAGCCATTGAGTACTATGAACGAACCTTGAAAATCGCCCAAGAAACAAAAGACCGTCAAGGGGAGGGTAATACACTGCGTAATCTCGGTGATTACTACTCTAGTATGGGAGAGTACCTCAAAGCCATTGACTACCAACAGCAAAGCTTAAAAATCGCCCAAGAAATAAAAGACCGTCAAGGTGAGGGTCAATCACTGGGTAATCTCAGTAATACCTACTGGAGTATGGGAGACTACCCCAAAGCCATTGAGTACGATGAGCGAAGGTTGAAAATTGCCCAAGAAATAAAAGATCGTCAAGGGGAGGGTTCTGCACTAGGTAATCTCGGTAATGTCTACTTTAGTATGGGAGACTACCCCAAAGCCATTGACTACCAACAGCGTTACTTGAAAATTGCTCAAGAAATAAAAGACCGTAAAGGGGAGGGTACTGCGCTAAATAATCTAGGGCTTACTTACTACAAAACCGGAAATCTTCAGTTAGCAGAAAGTATCCTATTTAAATCAATGGAAGTTTGGGAATCTCTACGAGGTAGATTAAAAGATAACAATAAAATCACAATTTTTGACACGCAAAGTAGCACCTATCGTACTTTACAACAAGCCCTCATCGCTCAAAATAAAACTAACGCGGCGCTCTTAATAGCCGAACGCGGTAGAGCTAGAGCTTTTGTTGAGCTACTCACTGCTAAATTATCCTCTAACCCCAACAAACAATTATCTACTCCACCCAATATTGAACAAATAAAACAAACTGCCTCCGCACAAAATGCTACTCTCGTGCAATATTCAATTATTTATGATAAATTTAAAGGTGGAGGTAAATCACAAGTTAAAGAATCTGAACTTTATATCTGGGTCATAAAACCAACAGGAGCAATAGTATTTAAGCAAGTTGACCTCAAAAATATAAATAAATCTTTGCAAGAAATTGTAATCAGCGCGCGTGACTCGATGGGTGTGAGAGGTTCCAATATGTTTGATGTTGCTGTTGTAACACCATCTCCACAAGACCCAACCCAAAAGTTAAAGCAATTACATAAATTACTTATTGCTCCCATTGCAGACTTATTACCGAAAAATCCTAACGAACGAGTTATATTTATCCCCCAAGCATCTCTATTTACCGTTCCTTTTCCTGCGTTATTAGATGAAAAAGGTAAATACTTAATAGAGAAACATACTATACTCACGGCGCCTTCAATTCAAGTTTTAGGCTTAACTCATCAACAAAAGTTACGTAATAGCAAATTGAAAGTAGCGGGTCAAAATGCATTGGTTGTTGGAAATCCGACTATGCCTAAAATTCAACTAGGGGATTTAAAAATAAACTTTTCTCCTTTGCCTGGTTCAGAGAGAGAAGCAAACACAGTTGCTAAATTGCTAGAGACTCAAGCGCTTATAGGTGATAAAGCTAATAAAGCGAAAGTTATAGAAAAGATGCAAAACGCAAGTACTATTCATCTAGCTACCCACGGGTTACTTCAAGATTTTAAAGGATTTGGTGTACCAGGCGCCATTGTTGTAGCACCAGATTCCACCCCGAAGGATGGGATAAATGGTTTACTCACAGCAAGCGAAATACTTGATATGAAATTGCGTGCGGACTTAGTAGTACTTAGTGCTTGTGATACAGGAAGGGGAAAAATAACAGGTGATGGAGTAATAGGTTTGTCGCGTTCTTTAATTACTGCGGGTGTTCCTAGTGTAATAGTATCACTATGGAAAGTAAATGATAACTCCACAGAGTTTTTAATGAGTGAATTTTATCGAAATCTGCTACAAAATCCAGATAAAGCTGTTGCACTTCGTCAAGCGATGCTAACAACGATGAAACAGCAACGATTTTCTAATCCTTTAAGATGGGCTGCTTTCACCTTAATTGGTGAGGCCAAATAATATAGTTGACTTTTTTGGCGCCTGCTAATTCAAATTTTTAAGAGTTTAGAATTTTACCACAGAGACACAGAGGGCACAGAGAAATTCTAAAGTTCCCTCTTACCTCCGTGTACTCTGTGCCTCAGTGGTGATAAATATAACTGCATGTATAATTTAGGCAAAACACCTAACCTAAGCAAGAAAATCGTAGCAGGGTTTTGCCCAGCTACGTAAACGCATAATTGCTACCTCACATAATGTAGATATCTTTGAGTTAGCGTAAGTTATGCAAAATGCATAAGCTTTAGCTGCAAAAGATATGTAATAGAACAGCAGCGAAGTAAAGATTTTAACTGATGGTAGTACTTATGTTTGGAAAAATGTTTTTTTAAAGATTTAGTATTGTTATTTGAAGGTGTAGGAAATATGCAACAAATTATTAACAATCGCTATTTAATCATTCAACAACTTGGTAGAGGGGGTTTTGGTGATACCTATTTGGCTGAAGATACACATTTACCCTCACGACCTTATTGTGTGATTAAACAACTTCGACCTATAATTAATAACCCTCACACGTATCAGCTAGTTCAAAAGTTCTTTCAACATGAAGCGGTAATATTGGAAGATTTGGGTAATAGTAATAATCGAATCCCACATTTATATGCTTATTTTGCCGAGCAAGGTCTATTCTACTTAGTTCAAGAGTACATTCAAGGGCAAACTTTAACTCAGCTAGTAGAAACGTATGGCACCATTAACGAGATTGCGGTAAGGGAAATACTCAATAAATTATTGTATGTTCTTAACTTTGTTCACAGTCGAGGAGTTATTCATCGCGATATCAAACCTGATAATGTTATTTTACGCAAGTCTGATAATATGCCAGTACTTATTGATTTTGGTGCGGTACGTGAATCAGTGGGCACGCAATTTAATACGCAGGGTCATGCCGTTAAGTCAGAAATTATTGGTACACAAGGGTTTATGCCACCAGAGCAAGCGATGGGTAAACCTGTTTTCAGCAGCGATTTATACGCTGTAGGAGTAACAATGATTTATTTGCTCACAGGAAAAAATCCCTTAGAACTGCAAACAGATGTTCAAACAGGAGCAATTATTTGGCATCCATATGCAATTAACGTTAGCGCTGGTTTGAAAATGCTGTTGGATAAAGCAACTGCTTACCATACTTCTGCGCGCTATACCAACGCAAAAGAAATGATAAACGCTTTGCTGTCTCTCAATTCAATCGGAGGTGTTGACCCTACCATACCGATTGTGATAAATGAAGTTGAGACAATCCAAATACCGCCAGAAATTCGAGGTTGGAATTGGGGCGCCTTCTTGCTGCCTGGTTTTTGGTCATTACCTAACCAAGTTTGGATTGGATTACTATGTTGGATGCCGTTTGTAAATATAATTATGCGGTTTGTTGTTGGCGCCAGAGGTAATGTCTGGGCATGGCAAAGCCGTAAATGGCGCAGTGTGACAGATTTCAAAGCGAATCAAAGAGGTTGGGCAATCGCAGGTGCAAGCGTTTGGGCTGGGATGCTAAGTTTATTCGTGTTGCTAGGTTTTATTGGCATCATGACAGATGATGGCAAACCAGAACCACAACAAACTCCAACCCCAGCTTTAACAACTTCCCCATCATCCAGCTTATGATTTTTTACATATTTTCACGCTCAAAGAGGATTATTTAATGAGCAAAAGTCTTAGACCATTATCAAAATTGGTCAAAACAGGGTCATTTTGGGGTAAACGAAAGTATTCGAGGCGCCGAATTAGCTTGCGTAAGCTTATCTGGGTTGGTAGTTTATCGTTTTTACTTACTCTTTCTTCGCCTTTTATCCCCTACTCCTCTTCTTATGTCCCATCATTACAAGTACTGGCACAGAATAACGATGCAAGGAAAGCAGAAGCAGATAGGCTGTTAAAGCAAGGTATTAAGCAGTATGACATAAGTCAATTTGAAGTTGCCCTACAATCTTGGCAACAAGCCCTCGATATTTACCGAGAAATAAAAGACCGTCAAGGGGAGGGTGCTGTACTGGTTACTCTCGGTGTTACCTACTATAGTATCGGAGACTACCTTAAAGCCATTGAGTACTCAGAGCGAAGCTTGAAAATTGCCCAAGAAATAAAAAACCGTTACTCCGAGGGTCTATTGCTGGGTAATCTCGGTAATGCCTACCAAGCGTTAGGAGACTACCCCAAAGCCATTAAGTACCAAGAGCGTTTCCTGAAAATTGCCCAAGAAATAAAAGACCTTCTAGGAGAGAGTCAATCACTGGGTAATCTCGGTTTTGCCTACTCGAGTATGGGAGACTACCCCAAAGCCATTGAGTACTATGAGCGAAGCTTGAAAATCGCTCAAGAAATAAAATACCGTCAAGGGGAGGGTATTGTACTGGGTAATCTCGGTGTTGAGTACATTAGTATGGGGGAATACCCGAAAGCCATTGAGTACCAAGAGCGTTTCTTGAAAATTGCCCTAGAAATAAAAGACCGTCTAGGAGAAAGTCAATCACTGGGTAATCTCGGTAATGCTTACTTGAGTATGGGAGACTACCCCAAAGCCATTGAGTACTATGAGCGAAGCTTGAAAATCGCTCAAGAGATAAAACACCGTAAAGGTGAGAGCCAATCACTGAGTAATCTCGGTGTTGCCTACTATAGCATGGGAGACTACCCCAAAGCTATTGAGTACCAAAAGTTAAGCTTGAAAATCGCCCAACAAATAAAAGACCTTCTAAGAGAGAGTCAATCACTGGGTAATCTTGGTATTACCTACCGTGCGTTGGGAGACTACCCCAAAGCTATTGAGTACCAGAAGTTAAGCTTGAAAATCGCCCAACAAATAAAAGACCGTCAAGGGGAGGGTGCTGCACTGGGTAATCTCGGTAATGTCTACGATAGCATGGGAGACTACCCCAAAGCCATTGAGTACCAAGAGCGTTTCTTGAAAATTGCCCTAGAAATAAAATACAGTCTAGGAGAGGGGGCTGCACTGGGTAATCTCGGTCTTGCCTACCATAGCATGGGAGACTACCCCAAATCCATTGAGTACTCAGAGCGTACCTTGAAAATCGCCCAACAAATAAAACACCGTAAAGGGGAGGGTGCTGCACTGGCCAATCTCGGTAATGCCTACCGTGCCTTGGGAGACTACCCCAAAGCTATTGAGTACTTAGAGCGTTTCTTGAAAATTGCCCTAGAAATAAAAGACCGTCAAGGGGAGGGTATCGCGCTAGATAATATAGGATTTACTTATTACAAAATCGGAAATCTTCAGTTAGCAGAAAACACCCTGTTTAAATCAATCAAAGTTTATGAATCTTTACGAGGTGGATTAAAAGATAACAATAAAATCACAATTTTTGAAGAGCAAAGCCACATCTACCGCACTTTACAGCAAGTTCTGATTGCTCAAAATAAAAGTAGCACAGCCTTAGAAATTGCCGAACGCGGAAAAGCACGCGCTTTTGTTGAGCTACTAGCTTCTAAATTATCAGATAACCCCAACAAACAATTATTTACTCCACCAAACATTGACCAAATCAAACAAATTGCCTCCGCACAAAATGCGACACTTGTGCAATACTCAAGAATTGTTGATGATTTCAAAGTTGAAGGTAAAATACAAAGAAAAGAATCAGAACTTTATATTTGGGTAGTCAAACCTACAGGTGAAATTACATTTAAGCAAGTTGACCTCAAATCGATAAATAAATCTTTACAAGAACTTGTAATCAGTGCGCGTGACTCGATGGGTGTGAGAGGTTCCAATATGTTTGATGTATCTGTTATAACACCATCCACAGAAGACCCAACCCAAAAATTACAGCAATTACATAAATTACTGATTGCTCCCATTGCAAGCTTATTACCTCAAGACCCTAACGAACGAGTCATCTTTATTCCCCAAGCATCTCTATTCAACGTTCCCTTTCCTGCATTATTAGATGAAAAAGGTAAATACTTAGTAGAGAAACATACTATACTCACGGCGCCTTCAATTCAAGTTTTAGATTTGACTCGTCAGCAAAAGCAACGTAATAGTAAATTGGCAGCAAGAGGTAAAAATGCATTGGTTGTTGGAAATCCAACTATACCAAAAATTAAATTTGGAGATTCACAAATGAACTTGTCTCCTTTGCCTGGTTCAGAGAGAGAAGCAAACACAGTGGCTAAATTGCTAGATACTCAAGCGCTTATAGGTAATAAAGCCAATAAAGCTGTGGTTATGGAGAAAATGCAAAACGCAGGTACTATTCATCTGGCTACGCATGGGTTACTTCAAGATTTTAAAGGATTCGGTGTACCAGGCGCCATTGTTCTAGCAGCAGATTCCAAACCTTCGCGAAACGATGGAATAAATGGTTTACTCACAGCAGGCGAAATTCTTGACATGAAATTACGTGCGGACTTAGTAGTGCTTAGTGCTTGCGATACAGGAAGGGGAAAAATTACAGGTGATGGAGTAATAGGTTTGTCACGTTCTTTAATTTCTGCGGGTGTTCCCAGCGTGATAGTATCGCTATGGAAGGTGAATGATAACTCCACAGAGTTTTTAATGAGTGAGTTTTATCGCAATTTGCAACAAAACCCAGATAAAGCTATTGCACTTCGTCAAGCGATGCTAACAACGATGAAACAACAAGCATATTCTAACCCTTTAAGATGGGCTGCTTTCACGTTGATTGGCGAAGCTAAATAATATAGTTGACTTTTTGGCGCCTGCTAATTCAAATTTTTAAGAGTTTAAAATTTTACCACAGAGACGCAGAGGGCACAGAGAAATTCTGAAGTTCCCTCTTACCTCCGTGTACTCTGTGCCTCTGTGGTGAAAAATATAACTGCACGTATAATTTAGGCAAAACACCTAACCTAAACAAGAAAATCGTAGCTGGGTAAAACCCTGATACGTAAACGCATAATTGCTACTTTAGATAATGTAGATATCTTTGAGTTAGCGTAAGTTATGCAAAATACATAAGCTTTAGGTGTAAAAGAGTAGTATTGGCATCGCTTCTACGCAGCTGCTTGCAAAATTGGTATTATACAAAAAAATTACGTTTTTGAAGATTTAATACGAATACCATTGTTAACTGCTTGAGCAATATTAAATCTCACAAATATTAAATAAAAATCTGCTAATGTTGTAATTAACAAATAAACTGGAGTAGAACCGTCTTCTAATTTAAAATCATTCAGTGACACAAAGCTATTTAATGCATATGATAAAACTGACGTGACATAAAGCCAAATTACAGAAGCTTGAATAGCGTTGCCTGACGCACGAGTTTTCAATTCTGATTGATAGTGATTACCAATTGTTGCGAGTGTTTCCCAAATTCCTACTAAATTATAGAAGGGAATCATAAAGCGTGCTAAGGCGCCTCCAGGTGTAATTTGATAATTTGGATAGATTATTTGCAAATCTTTATGTACTTGAAACAGCCAAATGAGGGCAATAACTAGTGTAGTCAAGTTTCCAAGCATTACTAAGCTAGCAACAGCGGAATAAAAAGGTGCTAGTTGGATTGACGAATTAAATAAAGCTTGGAGCAACAATAAATTAGCCAATATAGCTAATAGTCCCAGCAATATTAATAGCATCCAACGTAAAAGATTAAAAACGCCTTTTGAATGTATTTGCACTTGATTATTGTACAGCATAATTCTTAACGATTAGATTTTATCAGCCTGCAAAAAGCAGGATTAGTTTCAATTCTTCCTAAGCTTACAGAGCGGGGTGGTTATTCTAAACATATCTTCCAGCACAAGTAAGTTATGCAAAAACTTATCATCACTATATAAAACTGCATAAGCTGGAAGCGTGGAAGATAGGTGGAAGTAGAACTATAAGCAAGGTGCCTATGAATTAAGAAAAATAATCAATCTATTTATCTTCTCTCCGGAAAAGGGTAATATTTTACTCAAATATAGTAAATTTATTTAAAATGGGCGTTTTATTAAAGTACTGTAGGCGAGTTGTTGTTGATGGTTTTGCCAATCGTCAAATTATAGAACAGGCGCCGAATTTAGCTTTCCTTCAACAAAGGTTTGGTATAGTAGACGACACTCAAGAGGTGTCTCAAGAAATTCAAAGTCTGCTGCAAAACACAAACTCAACAGATGCTGAATCTTGTTTACGCTGCTTTGTGTCTCACCAAGTTGAGTACTTATGTATGCAATTGGAGGGTAGATTTGGCAAACAACACGATTTTACTGCTACTGAGTTGCTACCATATGTTCTGGATAGTGTTAGGGAAGGTGTTATTTGTAATTCCTCGTCCCTCATTACCCGCGTTTTGGATACATTCGACCCAAGTAAGGGTAGTTTATCAACTTGGACTATTCGCATATTTAAGGGTAATTCTGATGTCAAGCGTATTTTACGTGAACATGGTATCGAGCAGGTTACTAACTGGATGATTCTTAGCTATATGAAACCTGGGCGCCTACAATCTATCTTAAAAGGACAGCACACCGAAACGGAAGTTAACAAAGCATTACAATTGCTTGAGAGTTTCCACGAAGTTTACTGCACTCAACTTTGGCAACAGCGGAAAACAGGGAGTCGCAGTCGATACCCAGAACCAACATTAGAACAATTATCCCAGATAGGCAGTAAATTAGTGCCAACCACAACACCCAAGGTTATCGCCAATCTGTTTACTGATAGCTAAAGATTGTTGAAGATGTAAGAGTGCTTTTGGATATTTTCCTAAACTATAGTAAGCTACTCCAATATTGTTAAGGCTATCACTTTCACTAATTTTGTCGCCAATCTGCTTATTGATAGCTAAAGCTTGTTGATAATGCAAGAGTGCTTTTGGATATTCTCCTAAACTATGGTAAACTCCCCCAATACCGTTAAGAGTAATTCCTTCACCAGCTTTGTCGCCAATCTTTTTTCTGATAGTTAAAGCTTGTTGAAGATGTAAGAGTGCTTTTGGATATTCTCCTAAACTATGGTAAACTCCCCCAATATTGTAAAGAGTAATACCTTCAACAGCTTTGTCGCCAATCTGTTTTATGATAGCTAAAGCCTGCTCAAACGTTTTTAAAGCTTCTTGATACTCACCTTTATTAAGCTGCTGAACCCCTAACTTATTTAACCGTATTGCTTTATCCCTACGTTGTTCAGTAGTTTGCCCGCGCGCTACTTCATTTCCCAAAGGTCTAACTGCTATCTGCGACGGTAAAATTTGCAGTAATATCAAGGTTGCTGCTATATAACCAAGACGCTGTATATGGTGCATAAATACTACAAAGAGAGCAATAAAGGCATTATGTATAGATATATCTCCGGCACCAGCTAGGTTATGTAAGTTTACACGAATATTTACACAGACAGAGTTATTGTGCGTTTTTACATAAGTTAGCTTCTAATAAAGATATATATACATGTATTATTATGCCTTAGTCCTCTTTAAGAGGACTTGCGCTATTAGCATACGGGTTTTCAACCCTATGCGGGTAGGAACGAAGCCAATAGTTTACAAATACTAAAATATAAAATATGAAACGGCGCCATTTCTTACAATTTACAAGTTCTACTGTTGCGGCTTTAAGTTTGAGTAACCTTAATAGTTATGCTCAGGTTTTGGCACAAAATACTCCTCGCAAACTAGCGTTACTAGTTGGAATTAATAAATATCCAGCTAACCCGCGTTATGACAACTTAAATGGGTGTGTTACCGATGTTGCGTTACAAGAAGAGTTGTTAGTTAATCGTTTTGGTTTTAAGCGTCAGGATATTATAAAACTAACTTCCGATTCTCCGTTAGAATATCAACCTACACGCCAAAATATTCTACAAATGTTTGAAGACCATTTAATCAAACAAGCAAAACCTGGTGATGTGGTTGTCTTTCATTTCTCTGGTCATGGTTCGCGTATTTTAGACACAAATCCGATTCGTAATTGTAGCAATTCGGAATTCAATGATAATTATAATAGTACCTTGGTAGTTCCTGATGAACTGCAAAATAATTTGGCGCCGGATATTATGGGACGCACTTTGTTTTTACTCAGGTCGGCATTAAACACAGATAATGTCACAATGGTGCTAGATAGCTGTTATTCTGGTGGTGGCACAAGAGGTAATTATGTTATCCGCTCCGTACCTGGTGATAATTTAAAACCAATGCAAGAAGAAATTATTTACCAAGAACGCTGGATGAAACAGCTTAAACTTACTTCAGAAGAATTAGCTAAACAGCGTTGTGTAGGAACAGGTAAAGGTATTGTAATTGCCAGTGCCAAACGCGATGAAGAAGCCGCAGATGTAAATTTTGATGGGTTTCATGCAGGCGCCTTTACTTACCTATTAACTCAATACCTTTGGCAGGAAACAAATACTATAGGTGGTACAATTAACCAAATAAGTGATAGTGTTAAAAGATATGGTAACACTCCCTATGTGGATGGTAACAGTAAGCAGCCAATATACTTTATTAATAGTAAATTAACTCCCTCTTCTGATGCGGTAATTACCAAAGTAGAACAATCACAAATTACTTTATGGTTGGGAGGAGTTGATGCAGACAGCTTACCTACCTTTCAAACTGACGCCACTTTTGCAGCGATAAACAACAAAGGACAATCATCAGGCAAGCTACAATTAATATCACCTCGTAACGGTTTAGTCGCAACAGCTAAATTAATTGAACCAAGTAACATATCTATCCAACCAGGAACACCTCTACAAGAACTGAGTAGAATTGTACCTGGAGATTTACGATTAAATATTGGTATAGATTCATCCCTTGCTAACGAGATAACAGCAGCAAAAGAAGCACTTTCTAAAATTAATCGTATACAAGCAGTGCCAGCACAAATCGGAAATATACTATACCCCAATGGTGTCGAATATATATTAAGTCGAATGACCGCAAATTATCAAGCTAAATTGCGAAAACATTTCAAAGGTAACTTACCACCCATCAATAGCATTGGTTTATTTAGCGAAGGATTAGACATTATACCCGAATCTTTTAACCAACCAGGAGAAACTGTCTCACAAGCAGTAACTCGTCTTGATGCTAAACTAAAATCATTGCTAGCAACTTTAATTATCAAGAAAACTCTAAATGCTAACTCATCGCAGTTAGATGTAGAAGTTGCAATGAATTTAGCTGAACAGCCAAATAAAATCCTTGCCAGAACCGCAACACAACAATCTAAAAATAATCGTACTCCAACACAACCTCAAAAGCTACCACTCAATAAACTATTTCAATTTCGTGTCACAAATAATACTTCAGAAAATCTACATTTAGCAATTCTCTTAGTTGACACATCTGGAGGACTAATAGTAGCTTATCCTTATATATGGAACGTAAGTGATACACAAACATTGGCGCCAAACCAAACATTAGTCGTTGGTGAACCCAGTCAGTTAGAGTTACAAGCAGTACAAAAAGGAGCAGCAGAAGCACTAATTATAGTAAGTCGCGCACCTCTAAAAAAAGGAATAAAAGCATTACAATCATTAGCACAAGAGCAAAATCGCAGTAGCGGTGCTTTAGAAATTAATCGAGAACCCGTTGAAGTTATCAGTGATTTATTAGATGATGTAGGTGTCGAACCTGATAGAGGACTTCAAGTAATATCTGCGAAAGAAGTCAAAGCCAGAGATGTAGCTAGTTTATCAATTAGCTTTGAAGTTGGATAGGATATATGGCGCCTTCTAAAAATCTTTCTATTTTTTGCATAACCTGACCTCCCTGAAAAATATACGTAAGTAGACAAGAAAATGTTATATACGGTAAATCAAATGAAAAAACTCACATACTTATTTAGTGCTATTCTAATCCAGAAGCTTCGGCTCTAACACGCAGGTGCTTCCATTTATAAGAAGGTTTATTAAGATATTTATCCCACATGTCATGCAAAATTATTTTTTGAAGATTTGGATGTTTCCATTGTCCATCGCATATGCGCGCTAATTCATCAAAAAAAACAGGTATGTGCTGCCAAAAAGGAAATTGAGTATTCTCTACATGTTCATTAGTAGTTGGACTAAAAGTAAATCCATCCCAGGATAGAGCAACATAATTTTCGGACACTTCCGCTATAACAGACCACCTAAAATGAGAAGAATTAATTGCTTTAATCCACACTCATGTTTTAGACTTGAGCTACTGGGGTGTCCACAACCTTTTTTCCAATAACGTTATTGGAAACTTCTTCAGAGTCTAATACATTTGACTCAACGTTCGTTATTATCATCTTAATTATCCAGCGCCAAAGCGCTAACGTTATTATCAGATGAGCTTGAGCCTAACAGTTTTTTCCAATAACGTTACTAGCAGAACATATATATTGAGTTAAGGGCTTTGTTTTATTAGCAACACCATAGAATGGTGTTGGTGGGTGACGGTAGCTATATCTGCCCCTCGATGTACTCTATTCCTTTCTTCGCTCCAGTTTCAAATCCACTATTAATTGCCTTCCCTAAAGGCTTTGGCGCCACCTTGGCGATTAATTTGACTATTTTTTTAATTTTATTTAGTTCTTCTTCAGTTTGACTCAAAGCAATTTCAAGAAAATCATCCGATCTGCCATTAGCATTATTAGCTCCATTCAAAACATTTCCTATAAACAATAAATTAGCAGAACCGAATGCTTGTAATTTAGCTATAGTTTTAAAAGCAGCTTGATTTATAGGAGATGTTAATAATCTGTTATAACTTAAAACTGCAACTTCTCCACTAGGGTCGATAGCATTAATTGGATTTCCTTCTGCATAAAGATAATCACTCAAACTTAAAGGACGTTTGTTAAAACCTGCAAAACTATCTCTGCTAACAAACCTTCCGGTTGCTGGATTATAATATCTTGCTCTCAAATAGTAATTTGCTAACTCATTGTCAAATTGTTCACCTGTAAACTTATAAGCATTTTTTTGCATTTCTAATTGATTTATCACACTACCGTATGGGTCATAGAGATAGGTATTAAGAACATTTCCTGAAATATCGGTCAAAAGTCTTACACTTCCTAAAGCATCCGTGTGATAAAAGGATGTCTCCCTATTCCTCTGTTGGCTAATTAAATCAAGCCCGTAAGTATAGATAACGCTGGTGTTACCCGCACCATATTCCTCAATCACCTGAGCAAATTCTTGTTGCGTTTTGTCAATTAAGAAATTGGTAGTTTTCCCATCAACTGTAGTTGCCGCGCGGATGCCATCGGTATTATACTGAAACTCGATTGTTTGCTCAGTCGCATTTTCGGTAACAACCGCTTTGCTCAGTTTACCTTTACTGTTCCAAGTGTAAGTAAGTTGAGTTTCACCATCTGTGGTAGTGGTAATTAAATTACCCGCATCATCGTAGCTATAGTTGGTAACAATACCATCGTTGGTTTCAGTCAGCAGTCGGTCATTATCATCGTAAGTATAGGTAGTTGTACCATCGATTATGCTGATACGACTTAGGCGATTACCTACATTATCATAGACATAATTTGTAGTTTTGTTGCCATTTATTGTGTCAGTAACCGTTTCTTGAGTTAAGCGATAAAGGTCATCATAGCTATACTCAACTCTACGTCCCGTATTTTCTTCAAGTAACAGTCGGTTGCCGAAATCATCCAAAGTATACCTATAGCTAGAAATAATATTTCCGTTGCTATTAATATTTTCAATGAAGATAGGACGATTGAGCAGGTCATACTGACGAGTTTCAACGATACCATTGGCAAGCTTAGTTTTAATCAAGTTGCCAACTAAGTCATAGCTGTAGGTTGTGACCTTATTTTGACGGTCTGTTACCGTTTCTAGCAAACCCAGCTTATCGTAAGTATAATTAACAGTACCAGTAGGAGTATTTAAGGCGTTGATATTGCCGTCAAGGTCATAAGTATACGCAATAGCTACTTCATTCGGTTCGGTACGTCTTACAAGTTGATCCAGTTTATCATACTCGTACTTGGTAGTACCGCGTGCATCAGTAATAGTACTAATCTCACCTGTGGGTGTATAGGTGTAAATTTCATCAGGAGCATCGGGCAACCGTAGCGCACTCAGCATATTGTTCGGGTCGTATTCATAGGTAATTATTTCACCTTTGAAGTTGGTTAGGCTTGTTAGCTTATTAACTGCATTGTAAGTGCGGGTTTCAGTTTGTCCTAACGGTAGTTGCGTTTCAGTTAAACGATTGAGAGCATCGTATTCAAACTTAGTGGTACGACCGAGCGCATCAGTTTGAGTAATTTGGTTGCTGCTTGCGTCATAGCCATACTGGGTTTTGTTTCCTAATGCATCCACAACAGAAATCAAGCGAGCTAATCCATCATATTCAAACTCAATTTTGTTACCGTTTTGGTCAATTTCTTTAACGACTCTATCTAAGGCATCATAAGCCGTTTGACTCACTGTACCATCAGCGTAGCGAATCTGGGTTTGTAAGCCACGATTGTTGTAAACAAACTCAGTCCGGCGACCCAAAGCATCAATTGTTGCGGTGCGATCACCAGCTGCATTATATTCAATCTGAGTAATATTGCCCTTTGCATCTGTCACCTTCACCAGTTGACCTTCTGCGTTATAGCCAAAGGTGGTAGTATTGCCCAATGGTGTGGTTATACTCTTTATATTACCGATACTATCATAGGTAAATCGGATAACTGCCCTAATTGCATCTTCAACTTCTGTAAGACGACCCAAAGTATCATAGCGATAGTTTGTTTTATTGTTGTTAGCATCGGTAAGCGTTCTCAGATTGCCATTAGCAAAGTAATCGTATCGAGTAACATTGCCTACTGCATCTTCGCGTTCTAATAAGTTACCGCGACTGTCATAACGATTAGTAGTAACGTTACCTTTAGCATCAGTAACAGTTAAGATTTGATTTAAATCATTATAAGTCAAGGTCGTGGTGTTACCAAGTGCATCGGTTTGAGTCAGTTGGTTGCTACGGTCATCGTAAGTAAACGTAGTAGTATTACCGCGCGGGTCAGTAATACTTATTAAATTGTTGTCATCATCGTAGGTGTTCAGCGTAATTCCGCCTTCAGCATCTACTTCTTGAACAATATTACCGCGTTTGTCAAAAACAAAAGTCGTGTTATTCCCAAGCGGGTCTTTAACAGTTTGAGATGAAGCTGCACTATTAAAATTCAAATCTAAAGCATTACCATCAGCGTCAATAATGCGAACAAGCTGACCTTCCTCATTATATTCGCTACGAATACCGCTGCGTCCTAATGGGTCTATAACCTCAGTTAAATAATGAGGAAGTTGTGGCTGTTTATAAACTAGTTTATTTGTATTACCATTCCGGTCAGTTACAGAAACTAAATCACCGTTGGCATTATAATCATACTTAATTAACTTACCTGCTGGGTCAATTATTTCAGTGATGCGACCTTTTGCGTCGCGACGGAATTTTACTGATTCTCCGGTGGAACTGAAGATGCCTGCGTCAGTGTAAGTCAGGGAATTGCCGTTGCGATCGCGAATATCAATCAAACCATCAAACTGGTCGTACTGGTAGGTTGTACCATCTTTGGTAGTGAGTCGATACTTCGAGGGGTTGTAGGGAAAACCAAAGAGGAAAAGCCCCGCAGTACCATCAGAACGAATACTTAAAGAAATATTATCAACTTCAAGCTTGTCAAACACTCCTGGTTCAGCCACAAATCTAGGAGACCAAATTGCTCCAAGCAAGTTAACTTTAGTGATTACTGGTTGGAAAGTAAATGTAACTCTTCGTCCTTCTGGATTTGTCAGCGTAACAGTGCTTCCTACCTGAAATGGTGTTGAAGTAAAAAGGCTTAAAGCATTTCGGTCGGTTACGGGTACTGATTCAGTAATGCGAGCATCCTGTACTCCAAGGCTCCATCCATAACCAAAGTCGCCAATTTGGTTCGATTGCAAGCTATCATAAACTCGATTTACCTCAATTGGTAGTCCCGCAAGTGGAACAGAAAGGTCAACAAACTCTTGAGTGAAGCGTCCCGGTTTAAGTTCGCCTGTAATCGCAACCACTAAACCTTTAGCGTTAATATTGCCACTAAAGTCTTGCGTGATAACTCGTAAAAAATAGCTGTCATTGGCAAGAAATCTTGGGTCAACTTGTCCAATTACACCATCTTTAATATTAGTGTTACCCTCAGCCAAGACACGATAATCAAGGTCAGCAGCAGCAGGATTATTCAGGTCAACTAAATTAACTGGAGCAATTTCTAGGCGATAATATTCTAAGTTATCGTCGTTGATAGTACCGATAATATTGGTAGGAGCATCAATTAAGGTGCTGTTCTCTTGAAATTGGGTAAGGTCAATTTCGGTTATTGGTGCGGTAGTATCGTTGGGGTCAATTACCCGTATTGAAATAGCCTTTTTATCAATATTTCCGGCTAAATCAGTCGCTGTAGCCAGTACCTCGAATACCCCTACATTATTTAGGGTTACAGAAGTAGCATTTATTAAGTCATTACCAAAAGTGTTAGGGTTAAGAACTAGGGAATTACCGTTAAAGAAAAGGTCTAAATCTGCCAAGCCAACGTTATCAAACCCTTGAATTTCTAAGTTTAAGGTTTCTCCTGGTTTAAAAACAGTGCGATTGAATCCGATTTGGACTTGGGGAGCTTCCGTATCTTCAGATAAATCTTTAAGTACCTTAAGTGTGTAAACCTGAGTATCAACTGCACCTTTACTATCGCTTACTTGAATTTCAAGTTCAAACTCGCCAATTTTTGTAGGATTCCAAGTAATTTTACCTAAATTGTCTATTTCTAACCCATCAGGGGCTTTGATTAAGCTATAGGAAAGAGGATCATTATTAGGGTCTGTTGCTTCTACTTGATATTCGTAGGTTTCTCCTAAAGCAATACTTATTTCTGGGCTTGAGGTAATAATAGGTGCTTGGTTATTTGAACTTTCAACAATATTTAAAGTATAATTTTGGGTTGCTTCGCCACCTTTACCATCACTGACAAGAATAGAAACTGTTTCCTTATTGTCAGTTTCTAATACCAGTCGTTGAATTCCAGAACTATTACTAAAAGCAAAAAGATATTCGGCTGCTTCTGTGGCATTATTGGGGTTAGCACTCAAAAGAGCAAGTCCAATGGAGAAGAAATTTTCGTTAGCAGCATTAATCGCTGCGATAGCCGCTTCATTTAGTTTAAATTCAAGGATTTCGTTAGAATTTCCCCCTGTTGCTACATCAAAAGTACCATAACTTCTGCCAGTGCCCAAATCCTCGAAAATTTCTGGTGATACGAGACCGCTTTTATAAAGCTGACTAGTATTGGTTGTAACTTCAAATAACCCTAAAGTTTCAATCGGGTCTCCACTGGTGCGATTCTTTAGCAACTGCAACTTAGCAGAAGTAACTTGGCTACTCAAAGAACGCAGGTCAAAACTAACAACACTGCGGAACACAGGTCCTACTGGTAGGTTAGAAAAAACTCTAAACCCCTCACCTACGGCATAGTCCCCGATTGGATTTACAAAGTTAATGCCTCGATTGCCATCAGTAAAAGTTGCTTGATTATCTGTGCCAGGTCTGATTTGACTATCAGAGGTGTCAAAATTAGATGTAGTAGCTATTATTATCGGTGTATAAGAAATTTGACCCGTTTGGGGATTAATAACCATTCCCTCTGGGGCTTGATTAAGGTTAAAAGTTAGCGTATCTCCATCGGGGTCGTTGGCTCGTACAAGATATTCATAGGGTTGACCCATAATTGCTTGTGTAATGGGTGTTGAAGTGATAAATGGGTCTTGATTAACTTTTTCTAGATTAGCTAAAGCAGGAATTTTTACCGTAAAAGCTTGAGTATCTGTACCACCCCGACCGTCGCTAACTTCAATACTAAAGTTATAGGAAGGACTTAAAGTACTACCGGGTTTAAAGGTGAGCAAACCACGCTCATCAATCTCAGATCCTTTTAATCCGTTGAGTAAACTATAAGTTAGTGTATCGTTATCGGGGTCAATGGCTTCAATTTGGTAAATATAAGTTTCTTTCTTATCAGTATCGAAAACAGTTTCAGGAGTGCTAATAATTTTAGGCGCACCATTTATCCCGATTCTGGTAAACTGTTTTTGTAAGCGTCCTATGTTGCCCGCAATATCTACAGTTGCAATGCTAAATGGTGCTGTTCCTGCTATTGGCATGGGAACATCTGTAAAACTGAAATTTCCTTCACTATCAGCAGTTACCATTTGTTGGGTTTTTACCAACACCACTTTCAATCCTGGCAAAGTTTGTCCTACAAGATTTACTTTTCGTTCAGATGTAATCCCATCCCCTAACTCACCCGTATCGCTTTGGAGAGCTAAATTGAAATCTAAAGGTGGTGGAGTACGCTCAAGGCTGAAGCTCACTGTTAGTACATCTGATTTTGCACCAGAATCATTTCCAACCTTTAATTCAAGAATATAGTCCCCATCCGGTAAGAAACTATTACTTAAAATATCATATTGCTCTAAAGAGATGGTAAAGTTTCCATCCTTCGATAGAGCATTGCTAATATCAACAAAACCACTATTGTTCAAATTCCCTTGAAGAGAAGTAGCGCCTATTGCTTGCCCATTAATAGTTGGGTCAACAGTTATTTTATCACTATCACTTACACCTGTATCGTTGGCAAGAGATGCGTTAATACTTAGCTGAATATTCCCACCGCTACCACTATTTACCCGTGGTATACCAAAGGTGTATTCAAATACTAAGTCATTAAAATCCTTGTCGCCACCATTGGTTAAATCTTCCCAGCCAAAGCTATTGGCTGCTATATCTTGCAAGTGGTCAATACTATCAGGATTTCCTTGTGGAAAAAAGAAAAATGCCAGAGGTTCTCTATTAAGTTCATTTTGCGGATTTTGATTCAAAAATCGTTCAGTGGTAGCATTCTGAATCAGATAAAAGCCGACATAGCTTTTGGCGGGGAGTTCCATCGTTTTTGCGGTTCCACTAGTCTGACCACTAGCAAAAATAATATCGCGACGGCTATCAGACAATGCTGCTTCGATATACCCTGGTTGTCCTGGTAAGATACTGCCAATACGTCCTTGGGCATTATCCACCACAAACAATCCCATCTCATTTTGGAAGCTTGCTTCCTGGCTAACCTTATTGAAAGTAACGGGAACAATCTCACCAGATTCCCCAGGAACCAACACTGCTGGTCTTACAGCGCTGACATTAAAGACCACATCGTTAAAATCGCGATCGCCACCAAAAGTTGAATCTTCCCAGCGAAATTGCTGAACCCCTCCCCCTTTATACAACCCTTGGATATGGTCAAATTTATCTGGGTTGACACCATCTATAGAAAAAAAAGCAATTGGGCCATTTGATATGCTATTACTCGAATTAGAAGTCAGCCAATCTTTGGTCGAATCATTTTGAATGAGATAAAAACCAAGAGTATCCTCTGCTTGAAAAGTTAATTGACGTTGTGTTCCTACCTCTTGTCTGTGAGAAAAAATAATTTGAGAAGATGCATCATTGATAGCTGCCTGGGCATATCCTTCCTCTCCCGGTGCAATACCTCCCACTTTTCCCAATTTATCAACAACAAAAACACCAACCTCATTGTCAAAGGCTGCATTATTTTCTATCCACTCAAAATTTAGAGTCATCAAACTCCCTCTTTTGCCAGGTATCGTGAAGATATCACTGGTGTTCAAGGGATTTGATAAAATACTTTGTGAAATGTTTAATGTTGTACTAAATAAATCGTTGCTTGAAATACTGTTAAAATTTTCCATAAGAATTTTCCCCCTTGACTAAAGGGATATTTTTAAATAAAATTTTTACAATTAATCGGTATTTATTTAAATTTTTAATAGAGTGCTTCTACGTATAGATAATATTCTATATCGCCGATTAAAAGCTATTGAATTATATATAAACTACAATCGTCATTAAAATCTAGTATTGGTAGATACTTATAAATTCTTTCATTCAAAAAACATCAAACTAAGTAGGTAGACACCAAAAAAATCAACTATGTTAAGATATATAAATACTAAGAATGCATCTAATACCAATTATCTGCGAAGCTGCATAAAAATAACCCCTCCCCGGAACGGAGAGGGGGAAGAAAAGTTTATAAAATCTTACTCCCCTTCCCGTATCGGGGAGGGGCTGGGTCGAATAATATGCATCTTTATAAATAATTGGTATAACTCCAAATTATCAGGAAGAGACCACGCAGGGAGCGGTCCGCAGTCAGCACATAAAGAGTCAATTGTTTTTTCCAATAACGTTATTGGAAGATGTGTGCAGCCTCCAATAACGTTTGTGTCGCAGGCGCCGCACGTATAATAGCCCGACGACATGTTGCGACACATCAAAATTGCTATATCAGCACAAAATCAGACGCGGTAATCGAATTAGAGTTGACCGAAGCTAAAAATGCTAGCGGTTGATTATTAATAGTATTGATAACCGTGCCATTATTTTGAGCAGAAATTGATAGCGACCCGAATGTTAATCCACCACTCAAACCAATTAAATCGACACCATTAAGGGTGTCGTTACCTGCTCTAACTTTTCACGGGATGTGAAAAGTCAGATGTTCACAAACTGATTTCAAAGATTGGGGGTTATGTATTCCCAGTTTCCTTGAAATTTTTAGCTCTCCTACTAATTAAGTTATTTATTATTTTGCAAATCCTCTAACGCAGCAATCAAAAAACTGGCTAAAGGATGGTTGAGTAATTGTTCTAAAGCTGCCGTACTACCAACCTGTAATGCACTAATTACTTTCTGTGTTAAATTAGGATTATTTTCTATTTGTCTAGTAGCTTCTGCGACCAGCTTCATTTTGTTTGATATTGTATTAGTCGGATAAGACTTACTTAACTGTTCCAATAAATCTTGGATTTCTGCTGCTGCTTCTGCAAGATTTTTTTGTGACTCTGCTGCATTAATATTTTGATTAAATGCTACATTGCTACCACTTTGAGCGGTATCAACAAAACCACCTATATTGGCATTTCTTTGGTCGTATTTACTTTTATAAGTTTCGTTATTCATAGACACTTGATTTTCTGACATAATAAAATCTCCTTCAGTTTGATTGATTTGTATATAGAATTGATTATTACCGTTATCAAGCATTTTATGAACAATTTTGTATCTATCCGCAATTTTTAGCAGTAGTTCTTGTAGATTAGTTGAAGGTAAAGATTTAATTTCACTATAAATATCAAAATATTCACGGTCTAATTCAGAGCCATCAACATCACTCTTAATCTTAGCTTGAACGCGGATTTTATCTTGTCCTCTTCCTTCTAATGCTACAATTTCTAATCCAGCTTCTGGATGGTTTTCTGTCAACTGTTTAAGTGCAATTATAGCAGCATTGGGGTCTATACCATCATAATGAAATAAATCAAGGGTTTTATAGTTTTTTGCAACTTGGCGCATATCAACTTTTTGTTTTTGATACAAATCAAGTGTTTTTATAATTGGAGCGATGAAGTCAGCAAAGTCTCCTTCTCTGAAGATTTCCTCTCGATTATCAGGTTTGCGCCAAGGGTCAGGGTTTTGCTCTGTAGGTAGACGCATATAAATATAATCACACTTAATACCCTCTAATTCAGTATCAGTGGAAATACCCCAGTTTTCAATATAAGCACCTGTCAAGCAAGCTTCTTTCAAGCAAGTTTTATATAGTTGTGCCTGTCCTAATTTTGTACCTGATAGATTAGCATTTTCTAAAGTAGCAAAACTTAAATTTGTACTAATAAAAGTGGCATATTCTAAATTTGCATCTTTCAGATTAACACCATGCAAATCTAATTCATCGAAATTTTCTCCATTCCCAGTTTTTGTAATTACTAGTTTCCGGACTTTAGCATTTTCTAAATATGTGCCCTCAACACGAGCATAATTAATTTGTTTTACTTTAAAAAAACATGCTCGATTAAGAGTAGCCTTTCTTAAATCTGTGCTTTTTAATGATGCTTCAGTAAAGTCAGTGTTTGTTAAATTTGCGCCATAAAACTTTGTTCCCCTCGCAGTAATAGAGTCAACAGCAACATAACGAGTCATTTTATGCTTACTACTTTCTGACACAGCATCATTACCAATATAAAAACCAAATGCAATTGCGCTCAAAGAAATCAAGGTAGTTACAGGGAAATCTTCCTCTAATTTTATTCCTAACAAAGAACCAACTACAGCGCCTAACAACGGAATGAATACAGTTAAAACTTTTACTTTAGGCAAAGCCATTATTTTAGCAATTACTACAGCCACAGCAATACTTGCAAATCCAGCATTTGCTCCTGCTAAACCTAAAATAGCCAACTTCATACTAACTGCTGTTATTCCATCCCCTGACGCCATTACAGTAACAAAAGAAGTAACTACAGCTACTGCCAATATTATATATTTGGACACCATGCCTTGGTAAAAGATGATAGCGATGGAGATAGCATAAATAACTAAGGCGATGATTCCTAAAAATTGCGAACCTTTAGCTACAAACTCAGCGTCAGTAAACAAATAACTGATAAGCCCCCCTGAATAAGCAGAAATTAAGCCAGCGAAGAATAGTAGAATTATACAGAAGCTTACCAAGGCTATTATTTGTGAATTAGTTAAACCAGCTTTTACATTGCGGAAATTCGCTCCAATTAAAATTGCATAACTAAAATTAGCGCCTCGAATATCAGCGTTACTGAAGTCAGCACCTGAAAGATTTTGACCTCGAAAATCGCGATTCTGTAAATTAGCTCCTTGAAAATTCTGAGCTTGATGCTGTTCTATTTTTTTAAGTACTTCTGCCATTCACATTACCTATTACATATTGTAAGTCTATTAATAAATCTGCAAATCCAGGGTTTCTTTCTAGCCATTATTAAACTCACCTGAGCTACTTCATAGTTAACTGCATCGAGACCCACCCATTGGTCTTTCCGAATTTTCTGAAGCGCTAATGCCGCAGCAGAGCGTACATTAGCATCTTTATCTTGACTTGCGATGTTTTCTAATTCTGAAACTGCTTGGTTTGCTGGAGCACCAATATTTCCCAATGCCTCAGCAGCATTACGACGCACAATAATACTTTGATTTTTCAAAGATTGAATTAATCGCGGAACAGTTTGTTCGTTAATTCTCACTGCTGCTAATGCAGCAATCAAGCGTAAATCTTGATTTCTATCTTGAAGCACTGCGTTCATAAGTACAGAGAAGGCACTTTGAGCAGGTTTACCAATGTCTCCTAATGCATCAGCGGCAGCAATACGTACATCTACATCATCATCTTGAAATGCTTTTATTAAAGCAGAAACCGCTGAAGAAGCATTAGAACCAATTGAACCTAATGCTGTGATAGCAATCATACGAACTTGTTTATCTTGATTCCCAATTGCTTTGATAAGGTCGGGAACAGATGACGAATTGCATCTAACCAATTCATAAAAGGCGGCTTGCAGTTCCTCTTCTCTACCCTTTTTACTTAATTGTTGGATATCCTTTTGAATTTTCGCGCCAATACATTGAGAAGAAAATGTATCCGCACGCCATTTTTGATTAGGAGTACCGCGACAATCCCAAATCACAACTCCTGTCCCGCTCTGCGGTCCCTTATTTTGATTATTGATAACATCTAAACATTTACCTCCCCAACCTCTGACTGTTCCATCTGAATTTACCTTCCACTTTTGATTAGGGGTACCAAAACAATCCCAAATCACAATCGGTGTACCATTTAGAGGACCTTGATTTTTATCGTTAACAACATCTAAGCATTTACCACCCCAACCTCTAATTGTTCCATCTGAATTTACTTGCCATCTTTGATTTTCAGCACCATAACAGTCCCAAATAACTACGGGTGTTCCATTTCGTGGTCCTTTACCTTGGTTGTTAACAACATCTAGGCATTTATCACCCCAACCTTTAATTATTTTTTCTGGTTTAGCTGCCGCAACACTAAAGTTACTAAATGGAGCAATAATTAATATTCCTTGTATCGCTATAATTTTTAATACAAGCGCTTTGTATTTCCATCCCTTGTCAAACATTTCAAAACTCCTAATTAATTTTTAGTAAAAATATTCACTCTAAAAAATTATCATCTACTTATGAACGCAATATCATCATTGATAGCGTTGTCGTAAAAAACAAATAAATTTTGTATAACAAAAATGTAATCTCTCTAATTTTGAAGTCTCCAATATGCAATTGATTCTTACATAACTAAATAAAAATAAATGGTTTTATTTTTTACTTTTTATCAGTATGTTTACTTAGGAAATTAATATACCTCGATAAGTGCTTGATAACTTGTGATTGAAATCACACTCTATGTGTTATTGCAATAAATTAGGAGGTAGCGTAAGCGCTATATATATTATCATTAAGACATGCTGTTATTGCCCAACGTATTAGCTATGGGTACTCGTTCTACTAATGATAGTCAAAACATAAACAGTATATTTTTTCAATAACGTTATTGGAAGATAGTAATAAGTCTAACCAAAGGCATTATATGGCTAAGTGATGTTGTTGATTTGCAACCCCGGCGTTGGATTTTTCAGGAAAAAATGATTATCTTCTTTGACTAAATCACCTGTACAGCGAATAGGTAAACGTTCCTGATAGGCTTTAATAGCTAAGATGTAATCATGGTCTGCGAGGTTCGTTTTAATTTCTTGTAATTTATCAAACACTGAACATAGTAAAGTAACTTCTCCACTCAGTTTATCGCTTCTAGGAGTAGCGATTTGCGTAACCACACCTTGCACGGTGAAGTTAGGATAATTGGTAATAAAATCGCTTAATATATCAACATGATCACGATTTTCTACTACTGATAATGTTTTTAATATGTCGTTGATTCTTTCGGCATAATCACCTAAATCACGTTGGAGAGGTAGCAAAATTTCATATTCAGTCGCGGCATCTTTTTTTAGGCGCCAAATTGCCCCAGCATCATTATAGATACGTCCGGTTTCATGCCAACCTGTTGCTCGTAAGTGTGCCTGTAGAGCATCGGGGCTAACAGATTTGAGTATTTGACTATCTTTAATGGTAACTTTCATGACAGTGTTTCTACGCCTGGATAATCAAGGATTTTCCCATCACCAGTTAATAAAGGGCAACCATTAATTCTTGCTGTCGCTACAATTATTTGGTCGAAAGGGTCAGTATGAAATCCACTTAACTGGGTTGAATCAATTACTATCGGTAAGGTCAAGTTTAATAATTGTACTCCGGGGTAAGCTAAAGCAGCTTCCAACCATTCATTAACTGGGCAGGAAAAAACAAGCCGATTTTTTTCTACCAATTTGGCGACTTCCCAACAAGAAACAATACTTACTCCCAGACCCTGAGATTGATATTCCTCGATATGTGAGCGATGTTTCTTGGTTAACCGCTCGCTACCGTCAACCCACCAGACCCAAATATGTGTATCAAGTACAATCATTGCAAAACTTCCCAATCTTCCAAAGCAACTGATTCAGTGGGGTCATCATAACGGACTACTTTCCCACGTAATGGATAAAGATTTGCCTCTGGTTGGTTGGGTAATGCAACAGTCTGTTGTGGAGTTTGAGTTTCTAGAATAATCACCTCTACAGCATCCCCTGCATGAAAAGGTAAGCCACGCAGTGTTAAAGTTCCATCTTCAGCTAAAACAGCTTCGATTTTATGAGCATTCATCTTGTTACTCCTATTTTTAGTAGAGAGGGAAAAAGAGAAAATTTGCTAATTAATGTGTTGATTCAGATTCTAACCTTTTTCTAAATTCAGCTAGCGCTTGTTCTTCCGTACTAACTACAATGCCTGGTTTTGCTCGCATAATTGTTAAGTAATATTGAAAAGCATCCTCATCCTCTGGATGTCGTTTAATGTAATCCCTCAATTCTTTCTTAGTTAATTGTTGATAGTTGCTCATCTGATTAGTTCCTCGCCATTACTTAAAATTTCTACTTCAATTGTTTCACTTATTAAAACCACAATTCGTTGTGAGCGAGTATCGTACCTTGTTAATTCTATTGTTCTGAGTAAGTTACTTGCCCGTACACATATACGAAAAAAGGTTTTTAGTTGTTCTACTGTAGGCACTAGTTTAATTTACCTCCTTATTACTATTATCGCGTAGATATCTTGACTGTTGTTACCGTTGTCAAGCGTGCTTCATTGGCGCCACCCTATATCTCCACATTTACCAGCGTCTCTAATTGTAAGAGCAATTTTTCCACCTGTTTACGCTTAGATGGGTCTGACCAAATAGGCGACTTTCTTAACTTGGTAGTCGCAGCAGTAAAGCGCTCTTTGTAATTGTTCGGCTCAGTTTTTTCGGTATTTGGGGTTTTATTCTCACTAATATATCGCTTGATTTCGCTTAAAGACCAGTTTTGGGCAATAGCTTGTTCTAAAAAAGCCGCGCGTTCATCCTTATCTTGAATCTGGGCAATGGCTTTAGCTTTGGTGTACTCAACGGCGCCTTTCCGTAGTGCCTCAAGGATATCTTCTGGAAGGTTCAACAACGGCAAGCGGTTATTAGCAAACGATTCCCAAGTCATTAACCCCAAGCCATCAAACACTTCTTCAACAATAGTAAGGTCTGGATTTACTTGAGTGGAATCTTCTGGTTTCTCTTCTTTTCCAATAACGTTCTTGGAAGTTTCTGAGGATAATAACGCATTTGACTCTATATTCTCATTATCTAACTTTTCCTCTTCCGACTCAGTAACGTTATTTTCAGATAGTAATGAGTCGAATTTCTTTTTTCCAATAACGTTATTGGAAGTTTTAGCAGCTTCTTTGCGTTCGTGTTGCAGGCGCCGTAGTAATGGCGGAATTTCTTCAATACTTCGACCCAGTTTGAGAGCTAGCAGTTGCAGGATGCCTTCGGTCTCCTCCACAGGGTTAAGGTCTTCTCGCAGTAAATTTTCTATCAGTGCCAGTTGAAAAGCTGCGTTATCGTCTAACTCTCTAATAACGACAGGAACTTCTTTTAATCCAATTTCTAATGCTGCACGGTAGCGTCGCTCACCTGCTACTAATTCGAGTTTTCCTGCATCAACAAGGCGTACCAATAAAGGTTGCAGGATGCCATGCTGTTTTATAGATTCAGTTAACTGTTTTAATGCCTCGGAGTCAAAATAACGGCGCGGTTGTGTCGGTGGCAGAGAAATCTGGTTGACGGGGATGGATACTTGAGAATCTGAATTAGGGGCGCCTATAGTGTCCCAAGGTACTTCGATTTTGCTTTTAAGGGGTTGGCTGGTTTTAGTGCGTCTCATTGTAATGATTCAAAGCTAACGGCTATTTTTTTCAAAATTGCAACAGATGGATGCTTTGGTTCATACACCGCAAGGGGCATTCGCTCTTCTGATGCATCAACGAAAGCAGTGGAGCGAGGAATGGGGGCAAAGACAGTCCCGGCGCCTGCTAGTTGTTCCGTGATGGCTGCTAAAGTACGAGTATCCTGGGAATTGCGCGCGTCGTATTTTGTAGGCACAAATCCGGCTATTTGCAGCTTGCGGTTGGGTTTGTTACGTACAGTAGCCACCGTTTTTAACAGTTCACCAGTGCCCTCAAAAGCTTTGAAATGGTTTTCCAGAGGCACAAGAACATGAGTGGCAGCTACAAGCGAGATGTAAGAAAGCAGTCCCAAGCTGGGAGGGCAATCTACTAATATAAAATCATAATCTTCTTGAATTGGTTCAATAGCTTCTTTAAGGCGAAAATCCCGCATGGAAGCATTAACCAATTGCATTTCCGCCGTACTGAGAGAAATGTTAGCAGGGGCTAAATCCATACCATGAATTTTCTCAACAATAGGCAGGGGTTATTCCTCCACAATAGCATTGTGGACAGTTTGTTCTAATTCCCTCGGGACCAAGCCCATAAATATAGTTAAACTGGCTTGGGGGTCTATGTCAATAAGCAGGACACGATGTCCCAGCTGCGCTAGGTGATAGCCCAGGTTCTGTGTAAGGGTGGTTTTGGCAACACCTCCCGCCTGATTAAAAACTGCGATGATTCGGCTCATAAGTAAGTTTTGTTTACCTGCCCCGTTATACATAAAGATAACTGGTTAGGGGACAATTGGCGCCGTTTTTTTGTTACCAAAAATTATGGTGCTGGTCAAAAATATTTGAACACGCTTGAAGAGCAGCCCCAGTCCAAGGAAGGTAAGCTGTCTCCTGCTTATAAAGAAGAGTAATGCCGACAGGTGCGTAATAAGTGATTTGTTTTGCAAAAACAAGTGATTGCAATCACTTACTTACAAATACTTACCTAAGTATAATCTGGAAGATAATTGTACTTCACAAATATTTAATACAGTTTAAATGATGAAAAATAAAATAAAAAAAGCTTATCTGGAAAACCTTGCATGTGAATTTGAATAAAACCCACTGTAAATCAATCTGTAGGAAATCATACTTCGTAGACCTCCAGTTTGACTTTTTATTACTGAAATCTTTATAAAACATATTAGACGTTTTTAGTTTTCTGTATAAACTCAAATTTTTTCTTGAATAACTCCTGCGTCGGATGTCTTTAGCAAATTAATTAGAAGTTGGAATTACATGGTATCAGAAGAACATTTAAAAAATAAATTGTCTACTCTTAAAAAAGAGTACGATGAGCATAGAAAACTCATTAACGGATTACGGAACAAACGCCTATATAATACAGACGTTAAAACCGTCTTTCAACTTAATTCTGAAATTAAAGAAGAGGAAAACAAAAGCGATGAATTAGCTCATGAAATTTACATTTTAGAGAATAAAATATATAGCAATCAAAAATCTAATCAGTCTGTTTACGATGACGAATTTTCTGGAGGGAGTCAAGAAAAATTTTTGATATGGGCTAGTATAGATGGCTTTAAGCACCAAATAGAGGCTGAAGGTTATGAGGGAGAAAGTACAGCCGAAAAAATATGTACTAGTTTGCGTAAACTGAGAGAAGCCCACAACAAAGATACAAGAATACCTCCTGAAATAAAAGACTCAGATCGAAAGATTTATAGAAAAAGTAAATATGGGGAACAGATTTTGCTGAAAGATGATGACCCTATATTTCCTGACGACAGATTGGAAACCCGTCCGGATGCAGTGAAAGGGTAATCTATGAAACAGTTAACCACTACAACAAATTGGGAAAATGTTGAAATAAATCTGCCTAGTGGAATGTATTTCGCCATACAAGAACATATGTTATCCTGCTTAGAAAATGAGCAATTTGGGGTTATTCTTGCAGGATATTCTTATGCTCAAAAGATAATTAACAAAAAGCGCCATGATTTTCTACGTCTTTTGGGACGTGAGTACATTATCCCAACAGAAAATGATTTAGATTATGCTCATTACACAGGAGTTAGTCTCACTAGAGAATTTAATAACCGCATTCTCAAAATAGCGGTGAAAGAAAAGCTTTGTATTATTCATGTTCACTCTCATCCTTTTTCTTCTGGAAGTGTAGAGTTTTCTGCTATTGATGACCATTTTGAAGCTGAAGAAGCTGCTTGGCTTGGCAAGAATTTTCCCATAGTTATTTTGGGCAGTATTGTTGTAGGTAAAAACTCTCTAGCTGCACGAGTATGGAACTTGTCTACTGGTGTTCCCAAGCCAGTTAATGTATCTAGAATTGTGGGCTGTGACTTCCCTCTGAGGATAATTAATTGTAATAAAACATCATCCAGTGAATCTCTAGATGGTATGCATGACCGACAAGTTCGTGCTTTTGGTAAAGAAGGTCAACAGTTAATTTCTAGTCTAAAAATAGGTATCGTAGGTCTTGGTGGAACAGGTTCACTAATGGCAGAAGGTTTAGCAAGATTAGGTGTAAAGCGTTTTGTATTAGTTGATGCAGATAGAGTCGAGGAAACTAACCGTAACCGATTATTAGGATTGACACAAAACGACGTTCATAACCGGAGTTTTAAAGTTTCAATAGCGCGTCGGGTAATCCGACAAGTTAAAACGGAATGCGAAGTGCGTATGATTAGAAAGAATGCTGCGACCGAAAGTGCCACATCAGAACTAAAAACTTGCGACCTGTTAGTTTCTGCAACAGATAATTACTATTCACGTTTATTCTTACAAACCGTATGCGAACAATATCTAATTCCTTTAATCAATATGGGGGTAATTATTAACACTGATGGAGAAAAAATCATTGATGCTTTTGGTGATGTCCAATTGTTTCTTCCTGGTTCAGAAGATGCCTGCTTATTATGTGCAGGTCTAATTAATATGACTGAAGTGAACCGAGAGCTTGCCTCGGATAATCTTAAACAAATGATGACTGAGCAAGGCTATATTCAAAATGTAGATATTCCAGACCCATCAGTTCGTCATTTAAATGGTATCACTACTAATCTTGCTCTAGAAATTTTTCACAATTTAATTTGTAATTTTAAAGAGCCAGTTTTATCTTTAAGCTATAACATGCTAGTAAACTCCATTGAACAATGCATCTACCGTAAAGACAATCACTGTAGAATTTGCGGCGAAAATGGTGTAACTGGCTTAGGCGATACTCTTCCTTTGACATACTACTTTAATAATTCCAAATAATATATTAACTATGAAGAGGTGGTAACGTGAAGTATTTTACTCTGGTAATTAATAATTTTCCTACATCTAAAAGCCAAGAAGATATTCGTCAATTTTTTGAAAAAATAACTGAAGTTATAGATTTAGAGCTTAAACATACAGAAAATGGTAAAAAATTTTGTTTTATCGAAGTTGCTTCTTTAGAGGGCTATCAAAAAATATTAGCACATGATAAAGCTAATTGGGAAGGGTGCATTCTTTCGATTCGTCGCCCTGCCGAAGAAAAATCTATAGAGCGTAAAATTAATGTCTCTCAGCTACCTTTAGAAACTGACGAATCTGAACTCAAAAAGTTTTTTGAACAATTTGGTATTATTGAAGAAATTAACGTAATACATAAACAAAATAGCTGCTATGGTTTTATCACCTTTACTGATGAGAAGGCTAAAACTAAAGCTGAGACTGTGAAATCCATACAATTTAATGGAAAACAAATTCAAATACGTAAAGTACTACCCAAGGAACATAAAACTGAATCGACGTTAGAACAACTCAATCAAAATATTTATGAGTTAGCAGAGCGTGTTCAAAAAGACACTAATTATAAAGAGTTAGAGGAACAGGTCAAGAAAAGTCACAACACCCGTCTCATTTTATTACGTGATGGAGAAATTAATTTAGCTACATCCTGCACGATTGAAGAGAGAATCAAGTATTGTTGGGACATAAAGGATAAGCGCTTAAAAAGAGCTAGTCAAGAATTTGAAAGCGACCTATCTTCGATTGAAGAAAATTTGCATGAATTGACTATTAATTGGTCTACATGGGAAAGCTATTCTGAAATTGGCCGCTTTCTTTGGTCAGTTCCTAGTTACTTATTTTCTCTTGATTTACCTATCGATTATACTAAATTCTTTGAGAAGCGGATTAAAGCTGCACGGAAACAGTTAGGAAGATTTTGGTTAGATAAGGCAGAAGATGTTTACTACCAATTAAATGAAAAATTTAACGAGCTAAAAGACAAGACCGAGAACAAACAATATAGGGTACTTGTCAGGCGTTATCAGCAGTTAAAAGCCTTTAAAGAAGAAATTTTAGATTTCTTCTATACTATCAATAATCCTCCACTGCCATCACTACAAAAAAGTCACCGTCTAACCAACTTAAAAAGGCTCCAACAGCAGTTATGGGTGAATACAAAAACTGAAACTGAAAATGCCTTTTCTCAATTTAAGTCTGCTAAAGATGCTGTCTCTTCTGCCTTACAATCTACTTTTGAAATATTGGATGACGACGAAGCTACTTTGCGGGATAAGCACGAACAACTGACCGACATTAAGCAGTTAATTAAAGAAACAAGATTTTCCGTTCCTTTAGACCAATGGCAACAGCTTTTGCAAGCGGGTAACACATTAGATCAACAGATTACAAAAGAGCGAGCAAATTATCTAAAAGCTGTTGAGACCATAAAAAATGAAGCCTCTGATACAAGGGAAGCAGAAAAATTACTCGAAAGCATCAAACAACTTCAACAAGTCAAGAAGACTTTGCCGCTAGATGGACGCACAGTCGCGACTGTTAGCCAGACTCTTAACACTGCTTGGGAAACACTAAGTAATCGAATTGCTGAAAGAAACCGCCAAATCAGTGAAGCATTATCTAAAGAAATTGATAATATTCAAGCAGTCATAGATAGCGAAAATATTGGCGACTTACATCGAAAACTTCGCCACTGGAGCGACCGCATTAAGCGCAGTTCCTTGTCTCGTCAGTGGAAAAGCGTTGAAGAAAACCGCATTGGCAAACTCTTCAACATACTAAGAAAACGAGAAAACGAAGGAAGAGAGGAAGCCTTCAGACTAGTAAAAGAAGTAGAAACTATATTCCAATCAGAAACAGACATTCGTGAAGTACGCTCCTCCGTTATAAGAGTTCAAAATCATCTTAAAGAAATAGACCTTCATCGCGAAATCCGTCAAGAACTTGCAGAACGATTGGAACAGGTTTGGCAAGCTTGTAATACAGTTTCTGATTCTACCGTGCAGGAAATAGAGCCGCAAGTAGTAGAGTGCGAACGTTTGGTTGCAGAAGAAAAATTTGATTTAGTATTCACAAAAATTAATCAAGTACAGCAGTTAATTTCTGAAAAGATAAACACTCAAGGATTGGCACGTCTTCTTTACCCTATGCGTCAACGTCTAAATGATGCATGGCAGACAGCGCAGGAAAAGCAAAAAAAATCAGCCTCGCTTTTTGAATCGTTGCTAGATGAGCGTATTAGGGCTTGTGAGCGAATGGCTCAAGATAACGATGAACAAGACTTTATTGAAATCTTTAATGCTATCAAGGCAGCTCATGAGGTTCTAAAAACGCGACCAAGTGGAATGAGAGTGTCCAAGTCCCCCGAAGAGTATCGTTTACGTCTAGATAGAGCTTGGAATTACACCAGTGAACGTGCGAAACGATGTGGTGATGAAACGAACCATTTAGTACGATACCGCGCAAATGAAATTCTCAGGATGCTACAAAATGATGCTCACATTGGTCAAGTATTTAGTCAATTACATAATCTAAATAATTTCAAACGCGCAAGATGGAAAAATAAAGAAGATATTGAAAATCTTAATCAACTAGTTTCTTCACTTTGGCAACGAGCTAAAGAACACGCTCAAAAGCAAAGTGCTGAAGCCAAAGAAACTGCCTTACAATTAGTTGAAAAATCGAGGATTTTAGCTGACCGTTGGTTTGATTGGAAATTTATTAATGAACAGCTACGTGAAACTGAAAATTTGCTTAGATATTTACCACTTCCTGCTTATCAAAAATGTCCCTACCAGGATTTGATATCCCTACAATTTGACTTAGTGAGAGAGCGAGAACAAAAAGATAATGATAAATTCTTTGATTATGACTGGTTGCTTAAAATGCGCTGGTATTGTATTGAACGTGGCATGGTAGATATCAAAAATCCACGTTGGCCTAAAGATAAGATTCAAGGTGAACTTTCGGAACACGATCTGTTTGTACTAACTCATATATATGATATTGCGCTACATTATTCTACAGACAGCGAGGGAAATCCTTTTGCGGGTATAGAATATGATGAAACTACGCTTGATTACGTAATTATCCGCAAGTTCCGCTTGCCTCCTATTTGGTATCAACCATATACCAAGATACGGATTGATTTTCCTAAATCTTATCCTCATACCCCTCCAATTGGTTGGTATATGGAAAATGATTTAACAATTAAGGGATGGGAAAATGCTCATCACTATTTTCCCAACATGGCTTTTCATGGCGCAAAAGTTCATCAAGGCTGGGCTTGGTATTGTTGCAACGTTAAGTCGATTAATGAGCCTGGTGGTTGGCGACCTTCCACACTAAACAATCCTAGAAATATAGATAATCTTTCGTCATTTATCAAAGTTATCCAGTCTGCTTTAAGTTCTGAAGTTTGATGGAGAAAATTAGAAGTTACTACTTACACAAAAAACAAATTACAGGAGCAAGTAATGACACAAAAAACGTTTTATAATGGTTACGCATTACTAATTGGAGTTGGCGCAGACCTTCCAGTAACGGTGAAAGATGCAACAGCTTTACGTGATGTGCTAGTTAACCCCAATTGCGCTGCTTACCCGCAAGGGCAGGTTGAATTATTGACAGAGAAAACAGCAAATCGTCAAGGTATTATAGATGCTTTTAACCGACTTATCGAACGAGTAAATCAAAATCCGAATGCTACTGTCATCGTATATTTCTCTGGTCATGGAGTTCAACTGAAAAGTACAAATGAGTACTTTTTAGTGCCCTATGGTTACGACGGAAGGCAACGAGTAGATACGGCGATATCAGGATTAGAATTTACCCAAAAAATCGAAGCCATCAAATCTCGTAAGCTTGTTGTATTATTAGATTGCTGTCATGCAGGTGGAATACCAGGACTTAAGGATATTGACGAAGTATTTATTAAGTCTCCTGTACCCCCTACTCTTTTAGAAGCTTTAGACATTGGTACTGGTCGAGTTGTGGTTGCTTCTTCATTAGAAGATGAAAAATCATACTATAATTCGCGATACAGCTATTTTACCGAGTGTTTGCTAGAAGCTCTACAAGGCAAAGCGTCAGTGGAAAAAGATGGCTATGCTCGTATACTAGACATTTTGATTTACTTATTTAATCAAGTACCTGTACGCTCTCCTGGGGAGCAGCATCCATTTGTGAAAAAAATGCTAGATTTAGGTGAAAATTTTCCTCTCTGCTACTACGCTGGTGGAAGTAAGTTTATACCTGGTGAGCTACCAAATTCTGAACAAGATATAACCCCAACTGTTTTGACAACAGGTCAACGTCAACGTCTTCAACAGAAGCTTGAGGAAATAGTTAAGCCAAATTACAATTTACAGTCTCAAAAAGTTGCACGTCTCAGCAAAGCTAAAAGTTGTATTCCTAAAAATACTATGCCACTTGTTTTCTTCCAATTAGAGCAGGAATTAATCGAAGAAGAAGCCGTTTTAGCACAACTAAAGAGTGAGTTGGAAGAGATTGAACAGGCATTGCAATAAACTCAAACACCACTATTGAGGTTGAACCGAGATACGCACGCGCATCAAAATTAGTGGTTAAAAACCCCGCTATATCTAGATTTGAAAGATTTAGAGAGGTAAATTATATCTCGGATCAACCTCAATTATCGTTACAAGACTTAATAACTTGTCGCTTCTTCAATTACCTCGACAGGCGCTCCAGAGTCAGCACATGAAGAGTTAGAGTGCTTTTTCCAATAACGTTATTGGAAGAACATAGTCATTGGCAGCATTTTTTGTTGCAGGCGCCGCTCCACTACCCTTGCTCAGGTTAAAAACTGTGTCCTCTTCGGCAAGCGGGGATAGGTTTTATTTCCCTGCCCCACTAGAAATAACGATAATTGGTCAAACTGCCAATTGGCGCCTCGGTTTTGTTTAAGAATTTTGATGGCGATAAGACGGGGCACACATCTCGCTGTGAAAAACTCAGCTTTATCGCTGCAAATCTTTGACTGGTGAACCTTCCACTATTTCCCAAAGTGCATCAACTGCACATTTAATATCTTCTTTATGCTGATTTTCTTCTATCCATTGAGCCAAAGTAGAAGCAACTGTATCAGACGTTTTACTTAACTGAACTAAGGCTTTAAATACTTGAGAGTTAAAATATAAAGCTTCTTCATAAGGATTACCAGGAAAGGTGTATGGTTGAGATGAGTCAAATAGACTAACATCTTTTAAAGATTTAAGTAGCTCACTCATAACAACATCATGAGAAATATTTAAATGGCTTAAAGCTTTAGCTGCATCCGCACGTACAAATACATTTTCATCATGATGAAGCAATGAAGTTAAAATAATTATTACATTCTCAGAAGGTTTTCTTAAATACCCTAAAGCTAAAACCATATAAAAATATTCATCAGATGATTTACCTTTAAATTCTTCCATAAGTTTAATTTCAATCTCTGAGTAAACATCACTGAATTTACCTAACTCTCTTGCTACATATTCATTCACACCGTAATCTTCATACCCTAACCAATTTATTAATTCATTTATTACCGCTTCATAATTAGAATTATTTTCTAATTTGCTCAATAACACATCTATCTCAGAGTAAATAGACTGCGCTTCTTCTATAAGTTGTTGTTGATGCTTTTCATAAGCCATATCTTCATAAACTTTATTGTAGCCATCAACATTGAGAACATGGTCTACATAATCATCACGATAGCCAAGCATATTCAAAGCTTCAGCTATTTCTAATTCTCCATGAAAATGTGAGATAAAATTTTGAATCAAAAAATCAGAAATATTACTATATTTAAGAGCATTTCTTATAATTTCGATTACTCGCTCATTTGTATGTTTATTTTTTAGTAACTGCAAAATATCATCAACAGCTTCTTCATGTCCTCCCAGTGCTAATCTATATATTAAATCTACTTTTTGATTCTTTTTTGAAGCATATTGATTCAGTATTCGTAGTAATTTATTCTCAAAGATAGTCCCACTTAGATTCAATAAAATATCAGAGATATTTTTTCTAGCTTCGCGAGGAATTGGGAAATCATTCGCAGCTTCTAGTTTAACAATTTGATTTAAAATATTTTTTACTAGGTCTATATTCTCTACTCCTTGTTCCCACTGTTTCAGATTCTCAGTTAAACAACGTCCAGCAAATAACAAATCTCTATGTAACCATCGTTCATACTCGCTATCATGTTCGAGTATTGCCTGCATTGCCTGTATAGCATCCTTCTGTTTCAATTTTGCTACCAGTAGAAAAATTACTTCATTCCAGTATGGTTCATGTAAATGTAATTCGATTGCACTTAATATAGGCTCCAATGTGCGCTGTTCTTTAGCTTTATTATAAATATCTTCTGCTGTTAAATACTCCTGAAAGGTTTTATGTACGAAACCATATAAATTATCACTTTGATTACTGATTAAACCAGCGCGGTCGCCTACTATTTTATCTAAAAATCGCTTTGCCTCTGCTTCTGCTCTATGATATTTTATTCCTGTTATATCTTGAATGTACTCACATAATTTTTCCAGTAGTGTATCTCGTTCAATTAATATTCCTCCTTCTTGTTCATCTAATCCACCTTGAGTATGTATCCAGTACGCTAAACGTGCCATCAGCCAGCGTAAATCATCTACTACCAAATATTGCAAAACTTCATGATTTCTTATTTCTTTATGTTTATCCCAAGAATCCAATAGTGTATTAATAGCACAATCATAAAGCTCATTACGTCTTTTCGGTAACTGCTTTTGTTCGCGATGGATTAACAGTATTATTGTCAATAGTAAAGGATTACTAGCAAGTTGCTCAAGCCTAGGATTATCAAATATAGCTTGTCTAAGATTATTTTGATGAACTATTGCTTGTGATTTATCTAAGAAAATACTTTCATACCAGCGAATAATAAAGACAATTACTTGATTTTTATGAAAAGGTTGAATGTGGTAATGAGAAAACTCGTTAGTAGAAAAGTAACGACCTGGATTACCTATAGGACGAGAAGTAATAATAACTCTATTTTGAGGATAGGTATCTAAAAATAATTTTATTTGCTCAATAATTCTCGCTAGTTTCTCTGTCCCTACTTCATCTAACCCATCAAAAAAAATTACCCCTCTTCCTTCCCTAAGCCAATTTTCAAAAAACTCATTTGAATTAGGTAAATCAGCACAATACCTATATCGAGCAAAATCTAGAATACTTATATTTGAATGGAGAGCTAATTCTCGAATGCGAATTACAATTGGTAGCCAATCTATTTCATTTGAAAGTCCAATATTAATAGGTTTAAGTTTTCCATAGATACAATTTCTAGTTCCCAGAAATTTATTACTACCATTAGACAATTCGGTTTGTTTCTCTATTTTTTGAATATCAGCTACTTCATCTAGTGTACTTCCGCATAAAGAAAGTACAAAGTAACTGATTAAAGCAGTTTTCCCTGACCCTGGTACACCTAGTATTAACGCTGTCTTTGATTGTTGTTCTTTAAACAATTTTGTTGCTAAAACTTTCCTCTGCTTTACTTCTTCCTGTTGAGTTTTATTGTTTTCATTTTTCTTTAACTTTTGATAAAAATCATCAAACTCTAAGCTTGGAGCGACAAAAATATTTGCTAGTTTTCCAGATTGATGGGTATTCTCACCTTCCACATCAATACCAGCAAGATTTACATAATTGAAAATATGCCTGAGTTTCTTTAAATAGTTTTTCTTCGCTTCTGCCAGCGAAACATAATTTTGATTTTTATAAACTTCTTCCCACCCTGAATAATATTTTTTCAGTAAATCAAAGTTACTATGAGTTACTAAATCACTACAGATGTCTTCCCAAAAAACTATATCAACAATAAATTTATTTTCTGATTTACGTTTCTTGTTAAGCTCTCGAACATAATCTTGAAGCTTTGTATCTCTTGATTCTGTTGTTGCAATAATATATTCTTCAATCTCAGATGTAAACGACCGAGTTTTTTTTATTTCTTCCTCTATATCTTTATTAGTAAGTTTACCGTTTTTATAGCGCTTGCATTGAATTGCTATACAACAATTAGAATTTTTTGGTTTCACATAAATATCAATACCATGTTGCTGTTGCCCACTTCTACCGTATCTTTCCACATGTGAACCTTGCCATTTCCTTGTGTAAATTTCCCACACAATATCCTCAAATTCATTCCAATCTTTTGGCTTAGGTAATTCGCTCGTAGCTGGACTAGGCATAATTAATTACACAAAGGATTAAGTGTGGATAGGCGGGAAATAAATAACTTGAAACCTGTTTGAACAATGACGGCGCCTCAGAACTCATACAGAGCAAACTCTTCGCAACACCCTCATAGTATAAAATATTTACAAGCACAGCGACCCCTCAATTAATTGGTAAGTATCATCTTCACCAACGCAGTCACAAAGTTTTACGGCACCCATTTATATCTATATATAGTATATAGTTGCTTATCCACGGCATCAAGCGCAGGCGCCGACTCTCTACATACTCATAAACTGTCCAACCATTCAACAGCGCAGTAACATGTAATATTGTTTAATCAGCTAAATAGTATTTGAGTGTCAACCACTGTCGCAGCGCCAATATCGCTCGTATGCACCTCAAAGTGGCGCCTAAGAAATTCGAGCAACCAGGTTATGGTTTAAGATAAACATGCGCGGCCTCAAGCTTAAATTGTCGCGCTTCTTAGTTTAAAAAGTAAAACATGTCATTACCCTTGCTACCAATAAATAACATGGATGCCCGCCATAGAGGTTTATTACCCTCAACGGCTGCCAATTATTTGGATGCAGCACGGGTATGTTTAGATAGACATCATACTCCACCACAAGAATTTACCCTCATAGATGATAATAATCAATCACTAGCTCTCGTTGATTGGAAAGTAACTTCGCAGCGGGATAAAAACGCTTGGGCTAACCAAGATGATGCAACTCGTGACGGAGCTTATGCTTTTGCACTCGCAACAACAGAACTACTGCGAGGATTGGTAGCAGTAAGAAGAGCAGAAACACGCACAGGCGCCGACTATTATATTGCACCGCTTGGTCAGGAAGTTGAAGACCTAGAAGGATGTTTTCGGCTTGAAGTGTCTGGCACAAACTTAGGCGTATCAGAAATTAAACGACGTTTACGAGAAAAAGTAGACCAAGCACTACAAGGTGACAGCAACTTACGGTTCTTTCGTACATAGCGTGCTAAATTTTTAATTAAAATCGATAAATTGATTTATTATCAAGGCTTACAAGTAGTTATAGGCTTAATTTAGGAAATATTGCCATTTTGAAGGTAATAACAGCTGTTACTATTGTCCTACAAGGATTTCAAGCTTATTTCCCAACAAATTTAGCACGCTAAGTACGGAAGAACCCAAACAAGCTGCATTTTCTCTCCATCGCATAGGGTGATAGGAATTTCTGAGTGCTTTTTGACCCCTCCCAATTGAATAATAGATACAAAACTTAATAATTCCAGGGAATGTATCTGTCATTAATGACAGATACAGAACTTAATAATTAAGGGAACTCTAATCTATGGAAATTCCGTAGATACAAAACTTAACAATTGTTCTTCTATTTATACCGTATTTCACGGAAATATATGCGTGATATTGAAAACGCGCTAACTAGAAATAATACTTTGAGCATTGATTAATTTATTACTTAAGCAAGCTTATTTTTAAGTGACACCACATAAATTAAATCATAAATTAAGTTATTAAAATCGCTCTAAAAATTTATTATTTAATCAGAATAAAATGCGTCATCTATTTCTAACCATCTACAGATTTATATTTCAGAAATTAGCAGTTAATAAAGGTATAGAGAACTTTGTTGTTCAATCACTATGCTCTTTCATGTACCCAAAGTTTTAAAATCGCGCCAAATCAGTCATAGCCAAAAGCATTCAGCAAACTTTCAAGCGTTAATGCTAACTGCTGGTATGACGACAGTACTAGATACAATCCTCAACCCTTGCTTAATCAGCTTTACAACATTAAGCTTTTCATTCTTGGGAACAGGAACGATTATTTGGCGACGCGAGTTAGATAGATTCTTCAGCTACCTGACAAAGTTTTCACAAAAGTACAAAATCACCTGCTCCGCATTAACTGTTTTAGGCACTTTTCTTTTACTGGATGCTCTTGCGACTCCAGCACAAGCACAGTTTTTCCAAACAGCAGAAACTTGGATGTCCGGACAATTTACTGGCGCAGAAGAAGCGATTACTTTATCGTTTAATGTACTGCGGGGATTGTTCATTCTTTATTTAGGAATTTCTTTAGTCAGAGTCATTCAAGCAGCTCGCCAGGACGAAGATTGGACGAATTTAGCCCGCACGCCAATGATTATCTTGATAGCAGTCACAATGGGCGATATCTTAGCGAATTTAATAATTGGAGGAGGAGGCGGTGGTAGTGCAGCCCCCTGAGGTTGTCAGTATCAGGTAGCCGACAATAGTCAGAACAAAAAGGTATAGAGGATAAAAATAAATGGAGAATAAATCTAAATATCGCACAGTTAACGCCACCCTTGGTAAGCAACCAAATATCGGACCATTCCCAGCAGACCAATTAATTCCTTGGGCAATAATTTGTGGTCTTTCTTATTACTTGGCTCATGGTTTATTTCGCTTAAATTGGATTTGGACTTGTGCTGTAGCAGCTTGGGGTATCGCGACATGGTGGGTGCTGACAGCCAATGGTGCTTGGAGGATTTTATCTAAATTCGTTGCAACTCCTAACTGGACAAGAGTGCGCGTATCTTATCAGAAAATATTGGATTCAAAGGGGTACTCAATAAGAGGTAGACAATAAACAATAATGAAACCAAAAGTAGGTAACCAGGTTGTTGACAATGGAGAAAGTAAAGTTCGCCTAGCACCTCTTGAAGACGCTTTTGCATTGGTTACGATGTTGCAAATTAATCTGCAAGGACGCTCAGTTGGTGCTTATGTTCTACGCAAAGGCGTTGATAACTTTTTAATTCAATTTGCTTTCGAGTGTGCGGGTATCCATTCCACACTACGCAGCGAACAAATCGACCCAGTTTTTGATGCAATTGAATCAGGTTTGAAAGATTTACCAGAAGGTGAACGCCTAACAATACATTTAAGCTCGTTTACTGACGACACCTTGCGGCAACAACAACTAAAAAATCTGAGTGAAACCTCTCCAAACAAGGAATTACAATATCTGTTGATGGGAGAAAGATGCCGTATCCAACAACTGACACTTCAAGGCGTTCGCAAACCGAAAGCATTACGTTTGTACTGTACCTACACCGTTGAAACTGATAGTACTGGTACAAGTGACGCTATCGAAAAAGTTCTTTCAAAGCTGGAGCGTTCTTGGAAGTCTTTCACCGGAGAAATTAACGAGTTGCAATTTCTTCGTATCGAACGCTTGCTCCACACCTCCTTTACCGATGGGTTTCAACTTTGGGAGCAGTTATTATCCAACAAAATGGGTTTGGACGTTCGTCCTCTGAGTGCAGAAAAACTGTGGTCAATCTTGTGGAGACGTTTTAATAATACACAACCGAGACCTATTCCCCAACTTTTGGTGTTGGATGAATCCGGACTCCGCGAAGAAGTTTACTCAGAAGTAGCTCCCACATCGTTATTAATGGAGTCGGAAAACTCTATTCCCGTCGCCGATAGACGTTGGATACACCTACTAGAAAAATATATTGCAACCCTTACCTTCGTTGAGAAACCTGGGGGTTGGGTAGATAAAGAGAGGCAGTTGCGCTATTTGTGGTCAGTTTTATCTAGAGAGCGAGTTTACGACACCGAAATTTACTGTCAGCTAATGCGGGCGAACGAAACCTTGGTCAAAACAAACATGCAGCGTCTGACGAAACAGGCGAATACTTCTGCGACAATCGCTCAAGAGAAAAACTCGGTTGATGTTAAGTCCCTACTCAACATCAAAAAATCCATCCAAGCCCAGGAAAAGCTTTACGAGGGCGCTGTCCCCATTCACACCGCAACGGTGTTTTTGGTCTATCGCCAAACCCGCGAACAACTAGACGAAGCTTGTCGCTATATACAATCTTGTTTTTTACGCCCTGCTTGGGTAGTTAGAGAAACGGAATACCCTTGGCGAATTTGGTTACAAACTTTACCTATAACTTGGGAACGCTTGATGACCGCTCCTTTTAACCGACGTTTGGTTTATCTTAGCAGCGAAGTACCGGGACTAATGCCAGTTGTGCGAACCAGAAATGGGGATGATAGCGGCTTGGAGTTAATTGCAGAAGAAGGAGGAACGCCCGTATTTCTTGATTTATACAACCAACACAAGAATTTAGGACTATTTGCCACCACCCGCGCAGGTAAAAGCGTACTTGCTTCTGGTATCCTTACCCAAGCCTTAGCTCACGGGATGCCTGTTGTTGCAATGGACTATCCAAAACCGGATGGTAGCAGTACTTTTACTGATTACACCCGATTTATGGGTAACGATGGCGCGTATTTTGACATTGGTAAAGAGTCAAGCAATTTATTCGAGTTACCAAATTTACGGTCACTACCACCCAAGTTACAACAGGAAAGATTCGAGGATTATAAGGATTTTCTCGCGACTGCAATACTGGCAATGGTAGTGGGTAATCGTCGAGGGACTGGTGCTCAATCACAGGTGCTAACCGATACCGTGCGCTCGATTATAGCTCTGGCTTTAAAGGCGTTTTTTGGCGATGACTTAATTCGTGATCGCTACGCCGCAGCATACGTCAATGGCTTTGGTTCTGATGAATGGGCGACAATGCCAACTTTAGAAGATTTCCTCAGCTTTTGCTCTCACGAGCGGTTGCGACTGGATTCCCTAACTGGGGACACCAAAGCAGTACTGGAAACTATACGCTTGCGTTTGCGCTTCTGGCTATCATCAAGGGTGGGACAAGCCTTAGCACAACCTTCCACCTTTCGTAGTGATGCACGACTGCTCATTTTCGCACTGCGTAACTTATCTAACGACGAAGATGCAGCAATTTTGAGCTTGAGTGCTTATAGTGCGGCATTACGTAGAGCCTTAGCAGCCCCCGCGAGTATCTTTTTTATCGACGAAAGCCCCATCTTGTTTGAGTACGACTCAATTGCCGCTTTGGTAGGTAGATTGTGCGCTAATGGTGCAAAAGCTGGGATACGAGTAATTTTATCTGCCCAAGACCCAGATACTATTGCTCAATCTCCAAGTGGTGCAAGGATTTTTCAAAATCTAACAACTCGACTTATCGGACGCATCCAACCCACTGCAATTGATAGCTTTGCTCACATCTTGAAATATCCCCAAGAAATAATTTCTCGCAACGCGACAGAAAGCTTTTTTCCAAAAAAGGAGGGTGTTTATTCACAGTGGCTGCTAGATGATAACGGAATTTTTACTTTCTGCCGCTACTATCCAGCATTTAATTTGTTAGCAGCAGTAGCGAATAATCCGACCGAACAAGAGCAAAGAACAGCAGCATTATTGCGTTACCCAGATAAATTTGTGGCGTTAACAGAGTTGTCCAAGCAATTAGTTGGTGCATCCTAAATCGAATGGTTCGTAGTTAGGCTTTAGCCATTCTCAAGTATTAAAAATAGAGCGCTGAAGCGCAACTACGAACCTTTTCTACTTTAAATGAGGGATAATTATGAAAAAACTCAAACTAGCAGCTTATGGTCTTATTGGAGCCTTTGCTATCTCCACAATTGGATTAGCGAGCGCTTATGCATTAGAAGTACCAGTTCTCAAAGATAGTCCCTTGGCATCTGTTTTTGAGCAATGGCAACAACAATTTACTTCTTTAAATAAATATGTCTCGGACATCCTTTCCCGTAAACTAGAACCTTTAGCTGAATCTTTGGGAGGTGATTTACAAGCAGCAATTGATGAAGCAATGGGAGTATTAGGGTTGCCTGATTCAACAGAAGCAAGGGAAAAAGTTGAGGATATTGCAGCTTCTACAAATAGTGCTGTGAATACTGTAGAAAGAACCACAAACGAAGTTGACCGTCAAATTAGCCGCGCTCAGGGTAGCTCGACTTTAAGTAAAGCAGGTCAACAACGTACTAGAGAACAAGTCGAAAAAACCCAAACTTCAATTGAACAAGTTTATAGTGATGCGGACGCTGCTCAAAGCGAAGTTGTAACCCAAAATGTCATGAAGCGAATAGCCCAGCAAAACACGCAGACGGCAGCTATTTTGGGAGCAATGCGAACTGATGGTTTGAAGTTACAACAATCTCAAGATTTGGCTAACCTTAACTTAACTAATATTTCCCGCTCTTTGGACGGTCAAAATCAAGCGCGTCAAAAAGAATCAGTGGGTCAAGGTTTTAGTAATTTGAGAACTGCGTCTCAAGCTCGGTTGTTTTAAAGATGGGGATGTCAATAATGCCGTTCCAGTTGTTGCACTATGGGTTATTTATTTCCCAAACTCAACCTCCCAACCCCGGACAAGCTGCTTCTACTATTACTGAAGATGGCCTTGCTGCGGGTGAAGCCGTCGCACAAGCAATGGATAGGCTTTGGGAAGATGTTTTAAATGGAGGATTATATGGAGCGATCGCCAATCTGGGAATATTCTTCGCGGTTGGTACTTTACTAATTTTCATCGTTCAGTGGACGCGGGAAATGGTAGATGGCGATAGCTCCAAAGGTTTGGAGGAAATAATTTGGCCTATCGTGGTGATAGTTCTGCTTGCGAACAATGGTCAACCTCTAGTAAATGTAACAAAAGGTTTGAGAACTGTTATCAACCAAACCAACCAAACACTACTCGCAAGCACTTCCGCTTCTATCCAACTACAATCCGCATACCAGCAAGTAGTCCTGAAAAATGGTAGAGAAGATGCAGTTAGGTCGTTGATTAATCAGTGCAACGCTATTGCCGACCCCACCCAACAAGCTGAGTGTTTGCAAAATGCTGCAAGACAAGCTAGAGAAATTCAAGCAGAGGTTGACAGCGACAATCGCCCAGAATGGCTCAGGGGTATTAGTGATTTTTTTAACACCAACATTTTTCAGTTAACTGTGCGGGGTTGGTTGTTAGCGCTTGCGATTGCTTTTCAATGGATAATTGAGATTTGTATGTTGCTAACCGGACTGTTAGGACCATTGGCTGTAGGCGGTTCGTTGCTTCCGGTAGGTAATAAAGCAATTTTTGCATGGTTAACTGGCTTTTTCTCGGTAGGAATGATTAAGCTCTGCTTCAATATTATTTCTGGTTTGGTTGCCACGCTTGTATTAAATTCACAGAACGATGACCCAATGATTTTTGCTTTTGCGATTGGTATTCTCGCCCCAATTTTATCTGTGGTTTTAGCAGCAGGTGGAGGTTTGGCTATTTTTAAGAGTTTTTCAAGTATTGCCAGCTTTGGATTTTCTTCTATTGTCACCAAAATGGTTAGTAAATCCTAAAAAATTGGAGATACTAAACATGATTAACGCTCATTATTGTGTTTTAAATAAAGCCCAAATATCACGCATCATCGGTGTAACAGCAAATACCCACTCTGGATTCTCCCAATCGTCTTCTTCGTCAGTTATATCGGCATCGCACCAATATTCTACGGTATGTTTATGCAGGCTAAAATCTTCACAAATCAACCTATAAATACGCTCTTTCAAGTTGGGGTCGCGATTAACACCTGTATACGTACAAAAACGGAGATATTCATCGTATGAAGCAATAATCAAACACATCAAAGCAAATCTATCCTCAGAATCGCAAATTATTGTTTCGTAAGCATCGCAGAACTCAGAGACTCTATGAGGGTTAGCAACTTCTATTTCCCAATCTTGACAGTATCCTGTCAGTTTAAACATTTCTGTAAGTCGTTTTATTGCGTCACCCTTGGGGTATTTTGGTGATTCATTAGTCATCAGTTTTCACCACGTCGAGCCTAGGATAAATATGTTATGACTATTTACGATAATAAATTATACTCCGATAACGCAAAAAGTCGAAAATTAAGATTTTTAAATCGTGCTTCTACAAAAGTTTCTACTAGCGATACTTTAGCACTGTTTGCGGTAGGCACTTTTGGGTTACATCTGATAAGCTTTTTTGTACTTTTCTTACTGTATGGTTCCTATTCTCAATTAAGTAGAAAAGCACCTCCTTCTTTAGTACAATTAGAGACAGGTCAATCAGTTAAAGTCGCACCAATCGGCAGCCTTGAACGCACTCCTCAAGTAATTTTGCGCTTTGTTTCTGACACCATGACTTTGATGATGAATTGGTCGGGGACGCTACCACCTGCAACAGTTGAAGAAGCAGCTACAGCACTTACCGCTGTTATGAGGTACAATAGCAGCAATTAGTAAACCAGTTTTTTAAATGTTGAGGATTTATTAAGTCGAGCGCAACTGAGATTACTTTATCAACCATTTCTGTTGTAGTTGG
>JAESGU010000019.1_pt1 | contig 205293 bp, 173 predicted proteins | sample 9266271 | NCBI WGS metagenome assembly JAESGU01 (sample SAMN15740544, study PRJNA653495) | algae metagenome | isolation source: Scytonematopsis contorta HA4267-MV1 and co-occurring heterotrophs from mud... | place: USA: Palolo Valley Trail, Honolulu, Hawaii | collected 2009-07-25 | reverse complement strand
AGAGGGAACACTTCGTGAACGCAATGACAGGTTGGATATTAGGTTGTATATATTGCGGTTGCTTCGTCGTTCCTCCATTCCCTAAGAGGGAACACTTCGTGAACGCAATGACAGGTTGGATATTGGGTTGTATATATTGCGGTTGCTTCGTCGTTCCTCCATTCCCTAAGAGGGAACACTTCGTGAACGCAATGACAATTACTAATTACCCATTACCAATTACCCATTACCCATTACCCATTACCCATTACCAATTACCAATTACCAATTACCAATTACCCATTACCAAATCACTTCGTCTCCATCCAATTATCACCAGCACGCACGTCAACCATCAAAGGAACACTAAGTTCCACAGCATTTTCCATAGTTGACTTAATATGTACCTGCAACTCCTCCCATTCACCAGGGGGAACCTCAAACACCAATTCATCATGCACCTGCAGCAACAACCTTGCTTGATAATTCCGCAAAATTTCGTGCATTCGCTTCATAGCAACTTTGATAATATCAGCGCTAGAACCTTGAATCGGAGCATTCGCAGCCGAACGTAACAAACCAGCATCAAAAGCACCCAAATTCTTTAATTTCTTCAAATCAATTTCATCAGGGTCTTTGCCTTTTAATCTCTTCAAACTATCAACAGTGAAATCAAAATAACGCCTACGTCCCAAAATTGTCTCCACAAAACCGTTAGCAACAGCCTCTTTTTTCACTCGCTCCAAATATTCAAATACATTAGGATAACGGCTATTAAACTTTTTAATAAATTTATCCGCATTGTCCTTATCTACACCAGTAGAGCGAGCAAATCTCAAAGAACCCATCCCATAAATCACACCAAAATTGATAGTCTTCGCTAAGCGTCGTTCATCTGATGTTACTTCATCTTTTTCAAACACTAGTCGTGCTGTTACAGTATGAATATCTTCATTATTTTGATACGCTTCTACCAGCACAGGTTCCTGACTTAAATGCGCTAAAATTCTTAATTCAATTTGCGAATAATCCGCAGCAACTATTAACCATCCCGGTTCCGGTAAAAAAGCCTTACGAATTTGCCGACTAAAAGCCGTACGAATAGGAATATTTTGCAAATTAGGATTAGAAGAAGACAATCGACCAGTAGAAGTTACTGTTTGATTGAAACTTGTATGCAAACGCTGAGTTTTTGGACTCACCAATGTTGGAAGTGCATCCACATAAGTAGACTTTAATTTAGAGAGAGTTCTGTTCTCAATAATCACATCAATCAGACCACTTTCATCTACTTCTTGCAGTCTTTCTAATGTTGCAGCATCAGTAGAATAACCTGATTGGATTTTACGGGAAAGCTTTGTTGGTAATTTCAAATCATCAAAAAATATTTGACTTAATTGCTTAGGAGAACCTAAATTAAATTTTTTGCCCGCAATCTCATGTGCTTGCTCTTCTAATTTGGCTAATTCTGTTTCTAAATGTTGAGAAAGTTCTTTCAAATATTCCGAATTTATTCGTATTCCGGTGAATTCAATTTCTGCCAAAACTGGCTCTAATGGCTGTTCTATTTCCAGGAATAACTTGTGTAAACTAGGAAGTTTATCTAATTCAGCACTGAGGATTTGTACTAACTGATATGTTGCATGAACTTGTAAGCAGCAGTAATTTGCAACAGCTTCGATGCTGACATCACCAATATTTTTACCCTTAGGAACTAACTGCTCATAAGCTTGAATTGTTAAACCCAAATGACGCAAAGTTAACTCATTTAAACCATGACTATTATCAGGATTCAAAGTATAACTCGCTATCATCGGGTCAAATACAACACCTTCTAGGTTTACACCATGACATCTAAAAATTAAACGGTCAAATTTCGCATTCTGAAAACTTTTCGGATAATTAGCATCTTCTAAAATTGGACGCAGTGCTTCTAGTGCAGTATTTTTATCTAAATTATTGCCTGTGACATGACCGACAGGAACATAAGCAACTTCATCATTTTCTGTACCCCAACAGCAACCAATTCCCACTAAATCTGCTTTTCTTGGGTCTAAATCGCTTGTTTCCGTGTCCCATGCAACTGGTTTATTTTTATCAGTAAATTCTTTTAATAGCGCGATTAATTTCGTTAATTTTTCTTCGCTGTCAATAATCTGTGGTTGAACCAAAGATTCCTTGACCAAATTACTTTCAGCAATTGCTACATCTGTTTCTTCAGCACTCCAAAACCAATCACCGCTATCATAATCACTATTACTACTTACAGGATTATAATTTTCACCATTTTCATTAGCAGTGATTGGTGAATCCTGATTTTCTGCAACTTGACCACCAAAGCGCTGTTGAAGTTCGTTAATTTTACCTAAAAAAGATTTAAATTCTAATTTTTCTAAAATTGGTGTCAGGTACTCGGTGTCAAACCCCTTAAGTACACAATTATCTAAATCAATTTCCAATGGAACATCTAAAACAATACTCGCTAAATATCGAGATTTTTCAGCGTTTTCTTTTCCTACTTCCAGTTTTTTCTGAGTAGCACCTTTAATTTCATCTAAAGACTCATAAATTTTCTCCAGAGAACCATAGGTACTCAATAACTGTATCGCTGTTTTCTCCCCAATTCCCTTAACACCAGGAATATTATCCGACGTATCCCCACAAAGCGCTTTAAAATCTACTACCTGGGATGGAAGAACTCCTAATTTTTCTTGAACTTGCTCCGAAAAAAACTCGCTAATACCCGATGTAGAGCGTTTAAACGCATCACGACTAAAATACAAAACCGTAATTTCTTTTTCTGGGTCAACAAGTTGAAATAAATCTCTATCTCCCGTCAGGATTTTAACTTGATATCCAGCAGCACTAGCTCTTTGTGATAAAGTCCCTAAAACATCGTCTGCTTCAAAACCGGGAGCAGTTAAGATTGGTAAATTAAACCCCACCAGTAATTCGTGGAGATTTTTCAGGTCGGGAATAAAGTCCTCAGGAGTTTCTTCCCGTCCAGCTTTATAGGTATCATCAGCTTCGTGACGGAAAGTTGGTAAACCTAAATCAAATGCTACAGCCATAGCCTGCGGTTTTTGACTAGACATTATATCTAGCAAGCACTTAAGGAAGCCAAAACATACGCTTGTCGGAATCCCTGTTTTAGTGCGTAGTCCCCCAGTTTTACTTTTATCGAAAGCGTGGTAAGAACGAAAAGCTAGAGAGTGTCCATCGACTAAGATTAACGTGGGACGATTTGTGGTTGAAGCTGTGGCTGAAGAATTGGAAATCAATTGGTTTAATATCTTTTCTGACATAAATTTATTTTAACCAGCTTACCTCATAAAGACCGAATTCATTCGGTTTCTACAAATAATACGTAAATACTATGGCAAAATCATCTACCTTTCAATCCCAAAATTCTTTCAGTCAACCAGCAGACGAAATTAAACTGCTTGTTGTGGATATCGATGGCACTATTGCCGGAAAATCAAATTCTGTGAGTCCTCGTGTCAAAGATGCTATTAAGCAAGCACAAGCTAAAGGTGTTCAGGTTGCTATAGCTACAGGCAGAATGTATCGTTCAGCTTTGCGGTTTCACCAAGAAATCGGTTCGACTTTACCTTTGATAGCTTACCAAGGAGCATGGATACAAGACCCAGCAGACGAAAAAGTCCATCGACATTTATCTGTTCCTAAAGATTTTTGTGAGCAACTTTTGGACTATTTTGAACAACCAGAGCTAAAAAATCTTTTATCTGTACACTTCTATATAAATGATGAACTCTATGTCAGAGAATTAACAAGAGATACAAAACTTTACGCAAAACGCTCTGGTATTAACGCTATAGCTGTCGGAGACCTCAGGAAAACATTGAGTAATGAACCAACAAAAATTTTGGCTTTGTGTGACGATACAGAAATTATAGATAAACTACTGGGAAACTTACGCGGCTTATACACTCCAGCAGAACTATATTTGACAAAATCAGTGGCTACCTTTTTTGAAGCCACAAATCCCTTAGTAAATAAAGGCACTGGAGTACGTTATATTGCTGAAGAATTATTAGCAATAAAAAACACCAACGTAATGACCATTGGTGACAACTTTAACGATGTTGAAATGCTTGAATATGCGGGCATCGGCGTAGCAATGGATGATGCACCGACAGAAGTAAAAGAAGTTGCTAATTGGGTAACATCAAGCGTCGAAAAAGACGGAGTAGCAATTGCAATCGAAAAATTCTTACTTTCCTAGTATTTATTAATAAGTGATAAACCATAGATTTTTTACTATAGGTTACTATCACTTCCTAGTTTAAAACTTTCTAAGGGGTCAACAATCAACGGTCAGTAGTCAACGGTCAACCAATCAAAAAGAAAAATCAGAAAGGACACCGACGACTGGCCGTGTTTCGTCTCGGTGTCCTTGCTGGTTCGCTCCTCACACACTTGTTAATTTATCCCAAGCTCTTCCACAAGTCAATAGCTTTTTCTATACTTTTTCTATAAATTTTATTTTCTTTTAATGAAAAAATAATATCATTTAGAAATTTATAGCTCAAAGGGAGCAAAAACACCTAGTTTTTTTTCTAAAAGGAACTGTAACGCCGAGCGCACAGCCAAAACTAACCCAAATCTAGCCCTAGCAAGCTCAGTATCACTATTTCTTACAATTCGACAGTTACACCAAAAATTATCAAATGCTTGACTAAGGTTAAGGGTTACTTTTTCCCAATTAACCGAGCTATTCGTAAAAGGACAAACAATATCGTCCACTACTTGTATTAACTCGCTCAAAAGAACACGCTCAGCCTTTTTGTGAAAGCGTAATTTATTGTCTGAACCCAACCAAGGTAAAGGCGATGGTAAAATTTCATTTCCCGATGGAATTATTCTCATGCCTTCCTGGTATTCTGAGTTAACACTTAAATTTACCTTGTTTAATTTAATAAGACCCTCACGCAAGCACAAGCGTATAAGCGAACAACAACGCGCATGAGCATATTGAGCGCTAAAGAGGGGGGATTGGGGAGTGGGGAGTGGGGAGTAGGAGGATGAGGGGGATGAGGGGGATGAGGGGGATGAGGGGGATGAAGCTTGAATTTGTTCTTTATCTGTAATCTCCCCCATCTCTCCCCACTCCCCACTCTCTATTCGATTTTGTAGCCAAATAGATATGATAGGTTCAGTTACTTCTAAATAAATCAATCCTGGCTCTCTTATCATAATTTTCACGTTTTCGCCACATACTTCAGACAGAATATTAACTATCTCTCCTGCCTGATACATTGCACAATTATGAGAATTGTTTAAACCTAATGCCACTCCTGAGATATATTGCAAAAAAAACTTTTCTCTACCTTTGTGTAGATGTATTCTCTCAGGGTCTATGCATATATTATCTTGTTGAGCAGCATAAATACTCATGGCAGTTAGCAGATTGCTGTATATTAGCTGCTTGATAGCTGTATACTTAATGACTTGTGATTTATGATGCACTCAAGCCTCGGATGAAAACGAGATTGTTTGGAAACATTGATTTTCTAGCATCTATCTTAGGATATACTTTATATTTAAGGGGAGAATATTAGAAATCGATAAATTTTGATTACTAAAATGTAAAAACGGTTACCTAAGATAGTACAGTAAGAGTATAACAAAGGAGTAGATAGCCAAATGCTTTCTATTTGATGTTATAACTGGCTGGCGCTCTTAGGCGTTAAGCCTATAGCTCACCCTTACAAAGACACTCCTTGCACCCTTTTTATGTCGTCTTTGTCTTCAGCCGAACGCTCTTTGTTACCTATGCAATCTCCATCCTCCTTTTCTGAGGCTTCGCGCCCATTTCTAACTTGGCAACGTATTCTTGACTGGGCCCAAGAACACTATCGCTGCCGTACCTTTAGCAAAGATGAGCGAATTCCAGCACGTCCTGGTTTGCTGTATTTAGTGCAAAGAGGTGCGATTCGCATGGTGGGAACCGCCCAAGTAAGTGCGACCGCAAGCCAATTAACGTCTCGTAGAATTAACAGAACTCCTGAAGAAGCGTTCTTAGGTTTTGTTGGAGCGGGACAACCTTTTGAAATTGTTGCTCAGTCGCCATTTACACTCCAGGCTTACGCCCACGTTGACCAAACAGCTGTCTTGTGGATGTACTGGCACGACCTAGACAATTGGCCTCACTTCCGTCGGGAAGTGATGGACGCTTTTAGATATCAGCACCAGCGTAAGCTGTTATGGCTGAGTGCCTTAGGACAACGCCGCACGATTGACCGTCTCTTAGGATTCCTAACATTACTGATTGAGGAATATGGAGAGCCAGCAATGAGTGACACAGACCCAGATGTGATTCGCGGTTATTGTTTACCATTCCCTCTTACTCACGCTCAAATTGGTAGTGCGATTGGTTCGACCCGTGTCACCGTCACTCGACTAATGGGTAAACTGCGTCAACGTGGCTTGATTTTGACTCAAGGGGATAACCTTATCTGCTTACCCGCTGAGTCGATAAACAGGGTAGCTAGCTAAAGCACTTCACAAGGCAGGGGTCAGCCAATTCTGACGAATCCTGCCTCAATAATTAGTTGTTGTCCCTGTTGTAGATTACAAAAGTTGGCACAAGTAACTATGGCTAGTTGTTGAGTGCCAATGCTCTGTTTGACCACCACAAACAGATTCTAAACAAATAAATTTTGAGATTTTGGGTTATCGGGTAATTTTTAGATTGGAATACTCAATGTTCGATTTGTTGCGTTTCTGAGGACTCGGATGGGAGGATAAGAGCCTCTTGGTACAACGCATTAAATTGTCATGCCTTAATAACAAAGGTTTGATTGAACATTGAGCAATTACTACTGGGGAGCAATGTGAAATAAATGCTCCCCAGTACTACTATAGATTTTTACTTTAGTCTTACGTAACCAGCTTTTTCGATTAATTCTTGTCCATGATTAGTAAGCAGCAAATTAGCATATGCTTCACCTGCTTGCTGGTCGGTAGTATTTTGCTTGACGACCACAAATAAACGTCTGGTAATAGGATAAGCTCCTGTCTGGAAGTCTTGTGAATTCAGAGTATTACGTTTCTGAGGACACTCGCTCAAGGGAATAAAAGGTTCTTTATATGGTGGAACTGATTCACCAGATTTAGCTTTTAGTGGTAAAGGTTTAACACGACATTGCCCAACAATTTCTGGTGCAGAAGCGTAGTAAATACCACCAATGTTTTTTGCTACTTCCTGCAAGGCTTGGGTTGTAGTTGGTATGTACTGTACATTGTTACCAAACTTTTCACCCTCCAAGACATTTTCGCCAAAAAATTCTACAGTCCCCCCATCAGACAAACGTCGAGAGTAGGCAACAATAGGTAAATCAGTACCACCGACCTGACTCCAATTGGTTATTTTCCCCGTATAAATATCTTTAAGCTGAGCAACACTTAAAGACGGGATATTCAACTTTGGATTAACAGCTACGGCAATTCCGTCAATAGCAACCGGAATTTCCCTCAATGTGAAACCTCGCTGTTGAGCAAGAGTATATTCTTCATTTTTAATCGGTCGAGAAGACTGAGAAAACATTAGTTGGTTATTTAACAGCATCTTGATTCCGGTAGCAGTACCCGGAGCGCCTGTGGTAGGGTCAGTGTATCGCAGCTTAAATTGGGGCAAAACTTTTTGAATTTCTGAATCCACCGTACCTCGAATAGGTGCCCAAGTCGTGCTACCACCATAACTAAATAAACCAGAGGGGACATTTGGTACAGATTGAAAACTGTCACCAGATGACTTGCCAATTGCATTTCTTGGATTCTTATTAAAAACGTCTATAGTACCATTGTTGACTAACCACCATAAAGCTCCCCCTAATGCGACTGTAATCAAGAGAGTTAAAGCTAAAATAGTAGTTTCTTTTTTTTGAGAATTTTGCGACATAATATTTTAGTCACCTCATAAAAGGCAATGTCGCACTTTTACAAGAACTTAAGGTTAAGAAAAGGTTATTTTTTATTTAACGAATAGGTACAAAATCAAACCCAGTATTTGAACGAGAAGATTTTTTAGCCTCGATTTTAACCAGTTGAACTGATGTATTACGGTCACCTGATTCTAAAAATCTAATTGCACCACTAGCACCCATAGCAGAAAAATCTGGAGAAGAAAGAGCTTGTTGTATTCCACTACGTGTAGGATTTTTTTGGAGTGCAGCAATTAAAGCTTTGGTAGCATCATATGCAGAAGCAGTACGCCAACTAACATCAGCCCCCCATAATTCTCGCGACTGTTTGGGAAAACTATACAAGGGATTAGCCTCAATATGCCAAGGAACAGCAACTACCATACCTTCAGCTTTTTCTCGAGCAATTTCTAGAGTTTTCAGCGCGTAAACATCATCTCCACCCAAAAGAGATAACTTTTTATCATTAACTTGAACTACTTGCAAAGCCTTATCGAGAGTATCAGTATTGGCAGCTAACATCAAAACTTCTGCGCCTTGTTTGGTGGCTTGTTCTATACTTTGAGAAGCACTAAAATCACCTTTAGATAAATCAAATTCCTTGACAACTTGCCCAGCTGATAACGAAACAGCAGAAACAAATTCTGACTTTAGTGACTGGCTATAATTGCTCTGAGAATTGTAGAAGACAGCTACATTTTTTTTTTGGAATTTTGTTGTCATGTAGTTAGACAAAGCCCTTGCAGCGATAAAATCACTAGGAACTGTCCTAAAAACATAAGGGCTAAATTTAGTAATTTTTACAGATGTACTTACCGGAGTAATCGCAACTAATTTTCCAGCTTCATATATTTTTCCTGTTGCTAAAGTAATATCGCTGCTATTTGGACCGATAACTCCTAAAACTTCCTGATTCTTGACTAAAGATTGGGCTACTTGTTTTGCTGTTTCTTCTTTTTCTTCATCGTTACCAATCACAACTTTTAAAAGATTCCCACCAATACCACCAGTTGCATTAATTTCTTTTTGAGCCTGAGCAATACCTCGTAAAATTTCTAACGCAGTATTAGGGTCGCTTCCGATAGGGACAGAAGCCGCAATTGTATAACTTTTATTATTAGCAATGCGGGCATTATTCAGATATATCAAAGCTTCAGGGTCATTTTTCTTAATTTTTAAAGCTGCTTCTAAATTTGCTACTGCGTTGTCGAATTTCCCGGCAGCGATAGATTCCACCCCTTCTTTTTTTGCAGGGGTAGCATCACCCGGTGATAGGATTTTTTCCCCAGCACTAATAGCTGAATAATTCGATTGATTACTTATTACAAGCGATTCATTCTTGGCTGTTGAATTTTCTTGATTAAAAACATTTTTAAATATCAAAAAACCAGCAGCAGCTATTGCCACTGTGGTTAATAATGCTAACAATAAAACCTTTGTTTCGTTTTGCTTAGACATAAGTATCAATGTATTTTGAAATATAACTATTTTGAAAAATAACTATTTAGGTTTGTATGGATATCTTCTGTACAAAATTATTGCAGTCTGACAAATCCTGCTTTTTCTATCAGGTCTTGAGCTTGAGGTGTTAACAACCAGTTAGCGTAGGCTTCTCCTGCTTGTTGGTCATTTTGTCCGTTTAATTTGACAATAACAAATAGTTTGCGAGTAATTGGGTAATCTCCACGACGAAAAGCATTAGAATTTAACTTATTAGGTTGAACAGCACACTGAGAACCTGATACCAAAGGCTCTTGATAAGGAAGTACTAGTTTGCTTGCGTCATTACCTATCGCTAAAGATTTAACAGAACACTGAGGTACAACTTCTGGAGCAGAAGCATAATAAATTCCCCCAGGATTTCTAGCTAATTTTCTTAATGCTTCAGTAGTTGTGCCAATATAAATTACATTACTAGCAAAATCTTCTTTATTAAGGACATTTTCTACAAAAAACTCAACCGTACCCCCAGCTTCTTTTGTGCGTGTGTAAGCAGTAATCGCTAAATCTGACCCACCAACTTGTTTCCAATTAGTAATTTTGCCAGTATATATATCTTTTAGCTGTGCGACAGTTAAACCAGAAATATTTAAATTTGGATTAACAGCAACCGCAATTCCATCTATTGCAACAGGAATTTCTTTGAGATTTAATCCTTTTTGTAATGCTTTTTGATTTTCTTCTCCCTTAACAGAGCGAGAAGATTGAGAAAAGGACAGTAAATTATCTATCAACAATTCAATCCCTGTTCCAGAACCTGGTTTTTTATTCGGAGGATTATAATATACCAGACCAAACTGAGGGCAATTTTTGGTTAGTACGCTGTCCACATCCCTACGAATTGGCGCCCAAGTAGTGCTACCTCCGTAAGTAAATGTTCCTTTAGGTAAGTTTGGCACATTACATTTATTAACAGTGTTAGATGTAATTGCGACAGGAGCTTCAGTAAAAGCCACATTAGGTTTATCTGGATTGCTATTTGTACTATTCGGTGGACGCAAGAAATTCATCAGAAAAAGCCCTAGCAATCCCACTCCACCAAGTAGAAAACCGATACTGATTAGCGCAGCGAACAAAAGGACAAGCGTTTCCTTTTTACCTGACATAAAAAATTTTACTGCCACTTATGGATAAAAGATACACTGCTCGTGTTACCGATGCAATCGCACAGGGAACATTACTTGTCTTTTAACTACAACTCCGTAATATCAAATTCCGAAAGTTACGATTATCACTTTTATTCTTCTGTATAGCTCGTCCCTACACATGAAAAACCCTCCCCGCAAGCGGGCATCTTGCCCGCCTTTGCATGGGAAAATCCGAAGATTTATTTTGTTTTGATTGATGGAAAATTTGTAGTGCGGGCATCTTGCCCGCTTCCATACTGCATTACATGAGTATTTATGTATAAATATTTGCTACATAAATATTTGCTATGGAAATGTTTTACTACAGCCTAAATAATTACAAATTACAATAAAAGAGATAACAAATTATAAACTAAGCGAAACAGCGACGTCAGAGCCACCGCAATTAATCCCCCAGCAATCGCAAAAATAATAATTTGTGAAATCCCCAAACCAGCATGTAAAAAGGGGACAAAATAAATAATCGCAAATGTAACCCCAGGAATCATTAACCTGTCAATCCAAGTATCACCAATCCACCTTTCTCTCTGAGCGAAAATTAATCCAGCAATAATTACACCAGCAACCATAATCGTAAACAGTGGATTTTTTAGCACGCTATAGCTCGCAATAGCTACTAAAGCACCCTCAAACCCGCTAAAACCAGCCCCAGCCAATAACTCCAAGGTTGTAAACTGCGGTCGTACTTTTACCGGTGGTTGTGCTTGTGGTGCTTGTGGTGCTTGTGGTGCTTGTGGTGCTTGTGGTGCTTGTGGTGCTTGTGGTGCTTGTGGTGGTAACGTCACCCCTCCAGATAAAGCTAGTAAAACATCATGAGCAGACTGAAAGCGTTGACTAGCAGCAGGTTGTAGCATTTTCTCTAGAATTTGCCTTAGTTGATTGCTGACCGGGATATTTCCCCATTTCCACTGATTACTAAAAGAATCAAATAACTTACTTGGTTCTTCGTTCGTAAATAAATTAATAACAGTTACAGCTAAAGCGTATAAATCCGTAGATGGATATACATCACTGGCGTTCATTTGTTCCGGTGGTGCAAATCCTTGAGAGTAAATTCCTGTCGATGAGCCAGTTGGTGAATTAGTAACCTGTTTAACCGCACCAAAATCTAGCAAAAAAAGCTTACCATCACGACGACGCATGATGTTTGAAGGTTTAATATCTCTGTGGATTTTGTCTCTACTATGAACAAATTGTAGTACTTTGAGAATTTGTATTAATACTTCTATAATTTCTTCTTCAGAGAATTTACCTTTTTTTGTCGCTTCTTCCTCCAGAGTTGACCCGTCAATATATTCCTGAACTAGATAAAATAGCTGTTCCTCTTGACTCTGTTGCCAACCAGGCACTTTGACTGTAAAAGACGCATACAAAGCGGGAATTTGTTCGTGTTGACTGCCAAGTTCTTCTAAAACTTCAGCTTCTTCCTCAAACTTTTTTTGAGCAATTGTTAACTGGCTGGAAGTTAGGCTAAATGCTGGCTTAAATTGTTTAACAACACATAAAGGGATTCTCGGTTTCTGACGGTCACGAGCTAAAAATGCGGCTCCAAAACCTCCTTTACCCAACAGCTTGATGGGGATGTAACGAGCACCCAAAATTAAATGCATCCCGCAAGTGGTGCAGTACTTTTGTGGCACCGTTTTCAGAGTTTCAATGTCGTCTAATTCGGGGAAAGAATTTTCCGGACGCGGGCAGCTGGGACGAGTGCAGTAAACTTCCATGTTAGTCCATAGTCAAGAGTCAATAGAGAAAGGCAGAAGGCAGAGGGCATTTAGCAGAGGGAGGAAAAAGTAGTAAGGCAATAAGTACTACTATAAATATTTCCGTACTTTGTCAGGAAGGATACAAACTCAACCATACATTAGGTTACGGTTTCCAACTAGTCATAGTACAAACTATAACAGCATTATCTTTTCCCTTTTCCCTCTGCCTCCTTCTGCCCTCTGTCTTCTGCCTTCTGTCTTCTTCTGACTATCACAACCAAATTTTAATCTTCATCCAAAGTGGATATCTCTGCATCCACAGTTGTTACCGGGAGCTTAACTGGTAACGATTTTAACACATCTAAATTCCATCCAGGTGTCGCGAATTGCGGTAAAATTTCTCGACTAAAAGCATCTGCAGCTTTTGACCTGTAGCGATTGGGATTTAAAATCACCCACAGTGTCCGTTTTACGATAACGCCTTCTACTGGACAACAGTGTAGCAACCCCATTTGCAGTTCCTTGGCAATAGCCGAAGTTGAAACAAAAGCGGCTCCTAATCCTGATTGCACTGCATTTTTAATCGCTTCTATGGAGTTTAATTCCATTTCTATTTTAAAACGGCGTGTATCTAATTCAGCTCGTGATAGTACTTGGTCGATGACTTTGCGAATAGTGGATTGCGAATCAAGTGCGATAAATTGTAACTTATACAAATCTTCTCTTTGAATTGTATCCAGTTTGGAAAAAGGATGGTTTATAGGTAAAATCAAGGCTAACTCATCTTCAGCATAGGGGACAATCTCCAAAGATTCTTGAAGCTCCGAGGGAATTTCTCCACCAATAATTGCTAAATCGACTTGTCCGTTGAGGACGCTCCAAGCAGTACGACGAGTAGAGTGAACGTGCAATTGTACTGCTACCTCTGGATATTTGTTTCGGAACATCCCAATCATTTTGGGCAACAAATACGTTCCAGTAGTTTGGGAAGCACCAACAATTAAAGTACCACCTTGGAGATTTTGTAAGTCCTCAATTGCACGACAGGTTTCCTGACACAAACTGAGGATTTTTTCCCCATAGCTTAGCAGTAAATGTCCAGCTTCGGTCAATTGTGCCCTCCGACCTCCACGGTCGAATAGTGGGACATCTAATTGGCGTTCTAGATTTTGCACTTGTAAACTCACAGCCGGTTGGGAGACATAGAGACTGTCAGCAGCTCGCTTGAAACTCCCCTCTACAGCGATTGCTTTGAGAATTCGTAACTGATCTAATGTAAACGGAAGGTCAGACATAAGGCACAACCCACTAACAAGAAAGGAGCAGATGACCGAGCAATTTGAGATTTTGGATTTTGGATTTGAGATTTTGGATTTGAGATTTTTATTTGGTACAGTAGCCCTTGCAGTTTTAATTATGGAACAATTTGAAAATCCCAGTTACATCAACAAGAGTGTTCCGTTTGTGTGCTTAAGCCAAAATCTGAAATCCAAAACCTTAAATCCAAAATCATGGAAAGCGCAACAACCCAGAATTTTTGGCAATTCCAAAAACTACAGTAATTTATTGCATCTTAAACCAGACGGCTTGACTCGAAAAAGACAGCAGCACAACAACGGACGCGAAAGTCCCCTTTTGAATACTTTCTAGTATTGTTTGTACTGAATTGTGTTTTCTTTAAATTACTTCACCAAATTACTTTACCTATATAGTTATGATGCTGCCAGTTTGGTTAACCCCTAGTCATTTTGTCATAATGGGTTTACTCTTAGGTTTTGCGATTGCCCACAGTGGGGGTGCAGCCTTACGTCAAGAGGCAGAAAAACGCATTGGACCCAGACTTTATCGCATCCTGTTTGCACTCGTCAGCTTGCCATTAGCCAGCATTTTGGTTATCTACTTTTTTAACCACCGTTATGATGGTTTACAGCTTTGGCAATTACAAGGAACACCGTTCGTAAAGCCCATTGTTTGGGTACTCTCGGCCATTTCATTTTTATTTTTGTATCCTGCTACCTTCAATCTACTAGAAATTGCTGCTATCCAAAAGCCCCAAGTTCATCTATATGAATCTGGTATTATCCGCATCACTCGTCATCCTCAAGCTATTGGGCAAATTATTTGGTGTATTGCCCATACTCTTTGGTTAGGCACTACTTTTACCGTTGTTACTTCATTTGGCTTAATTTTGCACCATCTATTCGCAGTTTGGCACGGAGACCGTCGCTTGCTTGCTCGTTATGGAGAGGAGTTCGAGAAAGCCAAACAGCGTACTTCGGTTATTCCCTTTAAAGCAATATGGGACGGACGTCAATCTATCAAATGGAATGAATTTGCACGACCCGCATATCTCGGAGTAGTGGTTTTTATACTACTACTTTGGTGGGGTCACCCCCTGTTAATTCAGGCGACGAGTAATGTAAGATGGTAAGTCAGGCTAATCTTGATAAAAAGCAGCAGTTGATACAAAACAAAAGATGATAAGACTCATTAAATGACCACAAAATCAATGTAGGATTGAATCAAGCACAGTTCGGCGAGGGTTGACCCAAGCATCCATCTCAGGCTTGTAGCAGGTAGTTGCTAGGCAATTACCAAAATTCAGGAGTAAATGGCGTAAACGTCATTATTCTCCCCAAATATAGAGCTATTTAAGAGTTAAAACTCGATAAATGCTACAAAATACGCCACCAAATATTTTATGCAGGCTTACTGTTTGCGTTTATCATTTAGGCATTATTTTGATGTAGCTTAGCATAGCTATCTATACCCTGTAAAATCTATCAGCAACTGCTATTTCAGCACTACCTGATGAAAATTTTTTTCATATAAAAAACCTATAACTTTTTTAGAGGCGTTATGGTGTTGTTGGTTAATGAGCGGACATTTTCTCAAGAAGTTTTACAATCTCCTGTGCCTGTGTTAGTAAATTTTGAAGCTCCTTGGTGTGGGTTATGTCGGGTAGTGCATCCCCTGCTATCGCAGATTAAATCCAATTTGGGCGATAATATTAAACTGGTCGGAATAAACGCGGATAACAATTTTAAACTTTCTAACACATATAAACTCAAATCTTTACCTACCCTGCTTTTGATTGAAGGTGGAGTCGTAAAACAACGCCTGGAAGGATTTAGCAATAGAGAGGACTTATTAAATGCATTTGAAATTATAAAAGCCTATGTTGCAAATCGCTCACTAGCCTACTCAAGTCCTATTAAGGCAGAGTTGGGAACTAGATAGAAACAAGGAAGAAGGAGCTTCCTTCTTCCTTAAGTATCAAAATTTCTATATCTCAAGATAAGAAAAAGCCTATAAACTACGAAAATTAAAGACGCCCAAAAAACGCTCTAATCTGAGTACAAATAACTAAACACAAGGCTTTTAACATCAAGCAATCTGCCACAAATCTAAAACCATTTTGAAGAACGCCCACCCAATTGTCACGGGGTGGGTTATTTTATCTTTGAGGGTCTGTGTCACAATTATTAACAGTTGTGACCATTTCGATTAACAAAACTCAAAAGTAGGCGTCAGTGATGGAAGTAATCTATCAATATGCCTGGTTAATCCCAGTCTTACCTCTTTTGGGGGCAACGCTGGTGGGCTTAGGCTTAATATCGTTTAATCAGGAAACAAACAAGCTGCGTTCAATCAACGCTGCCGTAATCATCTCCTTGATGGGGGTGGCGCTGGGTCTATCGTCAACTTTGTTGGCGAGTCAAATTCAAGGACACCCACCCTATATTCAAACCATAGAATGGGCAGCAGCAGGTAGCTTTCATCTGACTATGGGCTACACTGTTGACCACCTCACAGCTTTAATGCTAGTCATCGTGACTTCTGTAGCCTTACTGGTGATGATATATACCGATGGTTATATGAGTCATGACCCAGGCTATGTAAGATTTTATTCTTACCTCAGCTTATTTGGTTCATCGATGTTAGGTTTGGTCATCAGTCCCAACCTCGTGCAAATTTATATTTTTTGGGAGCTTGTAGGGATGTGTTCCTACTTGCTGGTTGGTTTTTGGTATGACCGCAAGTCAGCAGCAGATGCAGCCCAAAAAGCGTTTGTAACCAACCGTGTTGGTGATTTTGGTTTACTGTTGGGGATTTTAGGACTATTTTGGGCAACAGGTAGTTTTGAGTTTGGTGAGATTGGCGAACGCCTAGGAGAACTAGTACAAAACGGTTCCCTCTCTAACTTCATGGCTGTCACGTTTGCAATTTTGGTCTTCTTAGGTCCGGTTGCAAAATCAGCTCAATTTCCTCTCCACGTCTGGTTACCAGATGCAATGGAAGGTCCGACTCCAATTTCTGCCCTCATCCACGCAGCAACGATGGTGGCAGCAGGTGTTTTCCTAGTAGCACGGATGTATCCGGTGTTTGAACATGTCCCTGTAGCAATGAATACCATTGCTTTTACTGGGGCGTTCACAGCTTTCTTGGGTGCGACAATTGCGATTACGCAAAATGACATTAAAAAAGGCTTAGCTTACTCCACCATGTCCCAATTAGGTTACATGGTAATGGCAATGGGGGTAGGTTCATACACTGCTGGGATTTTCCACTTGATGACCCATGCCTTCTTTAAGGCAATGCTATTTTTGGGTTCCGGTTCTGTGATTCACGGCATGGAAGCAGTCGTCGGTCACGATGCCAGCTTAGCCCAAGATATGCGCTTAATGGGTGGATTGCGGAAATATATGCCCGTAACAGCAATTACCTTTTTAATTGGCTGCTTGGCTATATCCGGTATTCCTCCCTTTGCTGGATTTTGGTCAAAAGATGAAATTCTGGGTGCAGCGTTTGAAGCTAACCCATTTTTATGGTTTATCGGCTATTTAACTGCTGGGATGACAGCTTTTTACATGTTCCGCATGTATTTCACTACCTTTGAGGGTGAATTTAGAGGCAACAAGCGGAAACTGTGGGAAAAACTAAAATCCCCTGTTGGTATGGCAATTGTAACAGGTTTTGAACCATCCCCCAAATTTGGACCTGGGGCAATGAAAACTGGGGAATTACAAACAAGTGGTCATGGGAACGAAGGACACGACGACCACGGTCATCACAGCGAATATCCTCATGAGTCTGCTTGGACAATGACTTTACCATTAGTCATTTTGGCTATTCCTTCCATGCTAGTTGGTTTAGTGGGTACACCTTTCGCTAACTACTTTGAGGAGTTTATTTACTCACCTAATGAAACTCTGGCAGAAGTGGTAGAAAAAGCTGCTGAATTTGACCCCCATGAATTTTACGTAATGGCAGGAGCAAGCGTTGGTATTTCCCTAATTGGTATTACCCTAGCTTCTCTTATGTACTTAATGGGTAAAATCAACCCTGTAGCCATTGCTTCAAAATTTCCATCACTTTATGAGTTGTCTCTCAACAAGTGGTACATCGACGACATTTACAATAGCGTCTTTGTTGTGGGATTACGGCGTCTTGCTAGACAAATCCTGGAAGTGGATTTCCGTGTGGTTGATGGTGCAGTTAACCTAACAGGTTTCTTTACCCTCGTCAGCGGTGAAGGTCTGAAATATCTGGAAAACGGAAGAGTCCAATTTTATGCCTTGATAATTTTTGGGGCAGTTCTGGGCTTAGTAATCTTATTTGGTGTAACTTGATAACTTGATTGTTAGTGCTGAGTTACCCAATTTATAACCCCTCTTTGCTTAGTCGCAACAGAGGGGCTGTTTTTTGGTTACTAGTAGAGACGCGATTAATCGCGTCTCTACATATACGCCATCTTTCAAAAGTTATAAAAAGTTTAACAATAATTCATAACTAAAGATAAAGGTAAATTTACCTATGTTTACATATCTTAGTTTTTGTTAAATGAACATTATAAAACAGAACAAATCTCTAAAAAACTGCTAGTAAATAGTCTAGTAGATATTAGCGTAACATCATTATCTTGTATTAAAGAATTCAAATGAATACAGCTCATTTTCCGTGGCTGACAATTATCATTCTGTTGCCAATCGCCGCGTCCCTCCTAATCCCCATTATTCCCGACAAAGACGGTAAGACCGTCCGTTGGTATGCGTTGATAGTCGGGCTAATAGATTTTGCTCTGATTGTTGCTGCATTTTATACTGGGTACGATTTTTCTAACCCGAATTTGCAGTTAGTAGAGAGTTATCCTTGGGTAACGACACTGGGCTTGAATTGGTCGGTTGGGGCAGATGGTTTGTCAATGCCGCTAATTCTTTTGACAGGGTTTATTACAACGCTGGGGATTTTGGCTGCTTGGCCTGTTACTCTTAAGCCAAAACTTTTTTACTTCTTGTTTTTGGCGATGTATGGTGGTCAAATTGCCGTATTCGCGGTTCAAGATATTCTGCTGTTTTTCCTAGTATGGGAATTGGAATTGCTTCCGGTTTACCTGTTGCTGGCCATTTGGGGTGGTAAAAAGCGTCAATATGCAGCAACCAAATTTATCTTGTACACAGCAGGTGGTTCGCTGTTTATTCTGCTAGCTGCTCTAGCAATGGCATTTTACGGTGATACAGTCACCTTTGATATGAGAGCTTTGGCAGCTAAAGATTACGCTCTCAAGTTCCAGCTATTTATGTATGCTGCCTTCTTGATTGCCTACGCAGTAAAACTACCTATTATTCCCCTGCATACTTGGCTACCAGATGCCCACGGTGAAGCAACAGCCCCAGTGCATATGCTGCTCGCTGGTATTCTTCTAAAAATGGGTGGTTATGCCTTAGTTAGAATGAATGCCCAAATGCTTCCTGACGCTCATGCATATTTTGCACCCGCGTTAGTGATTCTAGGGGTGGTTAATATAATTTACGCCGCCTTAACCTCTTTTGCTCAGCGCAATCTCAAGCGAAAAATTGCCTACTCTTCAATTTCTCACATGGGGTTTGTTCTTATCGGTCTTGCTTCTTTCACCCAATTAGGCTTGAACGGGGCAATTCTACAAATGGTTTCTCACGGGTTGATTGGGGCTAGTTTATTCTTCCTCGTGGGTGCAACTTATGACCGTACACACACTTTAATGCTGGATGAAATGGGTGGTGTTGGTAAGAAAATGGGCAAAATTTTCGCCATGTTTACTACTTGTTCTATGGCATCTTTAGCATTGCCCGGTATGAGTGGTTTCGTAGCAGAATTAATGGTATTTGTTGGTTTTGCTAGCAGCGATGCTTATAGCCAAACATTCAAGCTAATTGTCGTCTTTTTGATGGCTGTTGGGGTAATTTTAACTCCGATTTATTTACTGTCGATGCTGCGAGAAATTTTCTTCGGTCCAGAAAACGAAGAGTTAATTTCGCATCAGAAACTTGTTGATGCTGAACCCCGCGAAATCTTTATTATTGCTTGTTTGTTGATACCAATTATCGGTATTGGTTTATATCCAAAGTTGTTAACTAATGTTTACGACTCTACAAGCTTAGCTTTAACAGAAAGATTACGCGATTCTGTACCAACTTTGGCACAACATAAAGACGCACCGACTGTTTCTATGAGTGCCCCAGAAATTAAGTGAGTACTCAAAAATAAATTACTCATTCCGTAGGATGGGTTAGGCGCATGTAGAATCAATGTTTTGTACGATAGATACAAGTGCGCCGTAACCCATCATTATCTCCCGATTAACTAAGAAGAGAGTATTTTTTATTTGAGAGTTCCACGGTAGAAAGTAATACCACTCTTCATTTGACATTTGAGATATTGAATTACCAAAGTCTTGTAAATAATCACTTATTCTAATTTCAGCAGTCGCAATTAATTTTCCAATTGGTATAAGATTAACTAAAAATAAACCTCGCTCTTTTAGGGTGAGGTTTTTTATCAAAAAATCCTTTGATTTAGAATTAACTTAGGATAAACTTTGGGGAAACCAGCCATGCTAAACTACAACCCATTGCACCGCTTTCCTTCTGCGGAAGAATTACCCGATTCTGATGATACTCCTGTGGATAACGAGTTACAAGATTTAATTCCTGGGTTGCTAAAAGCGATGCTTGCTTTATTATGGGTAGAGCGCTGGGATTGGTTTTTTGGGGTGGATATGGGGATTTTTTATGAGGAAGATAAGCCACCAATCGTCCCCGATGGATTTTTAAGTTTAGGCGTTCAGCGTTTTATTGATGAAAATTTGCGCTTAAGTTATGTGTTGCCATTAGAAGAGGTTGTACCGATTTTTGTACTGGAAGTAGTTTCCAAACAATATCGTGGTGAATATTCAACAAAGAAAGACACTTACGAGGAATTAGGGGTTCTATATTATGTTGTTTACAACCCTACTAGACGCCAAAAAGCACCTTTAGAAGTTTATTTCCTAGTTAACGGAAAATATGTATTGCAACCCGGAAGCCAAGTTTGGTTACCAGAAATTGGTTTAGGAATTGGTCGTTGTCGCGGAGTTTATCAAGGCGTTCCGCGAGAGTGGTTGTATTGGTACGATGAACTGGGACAAAGATTATTAACCCCAGAGGAACTTATTCAACAAGAAAAACAACGCCTCTTGCAAGAACAACAACGCCGTCAAGAAGCCGAACAACGCAGTTTTGAAGAACAACAACGCCGTTTACAAGAGCAACAACTTCGTCAAGAAGCTGAAAGAAAAGCACAAATTTTAGCGGAACGGTTGAGGGAGTTAGGTATAGATCCAGAAAATTTGTAGTGAAAATACAATATGCCGTAACCCCTGATTAAGTAAAAATAGAGTCTTTTTTATTGCCTGTTACAAGGTAAAAATTAATACAATTAATAATTTTTCATTTGAGATATTGAATTACCAAAGTCTTGTAAATAATCACTTATTCTAATTTCAGCAGTCGCAATTAATTTTCCAATTGGTACTAAGATTAACTAAAAATAAACCTCGCTCTTTTAGGGTGAGGTTTTTTATCAGAAAATCCTTTGATTTAGAATTAACTTAGGATAAACTTTGGGGAAACCAGCCATGCTAAACTACAACCCATTGCACCGCTTTCCTTCTGCGGAAGAATTACCCGATTCTGATGATACTCCTGTGGATAACGAGTTACAAGATTTAATTCCTGGGTTGCTAAAAGCGATGCTTGCTTTATTATGGGTAGAGCGCTGGGATTGGTTTTTTGGGGTGGATATGGGGATTTTTTATGAGGAAGATAAGCCACCAATCGTCCCCGATGGATTTTTAAGTTTAGGCGTTCAGCGTTTTATTGATGAAAATTTGCGCTTAAGTTATGTTTTGCCATTGGAAGAGGTTGTACCGATTTTTGTACTGGAAGTAGTTTCCAAACAATATCGCGGTGAATATTCAACAAAGAAAGACACTTACGAGGAATTAGGGGTTCTATATTATGTTGTTTACAACCCTACTAGATGCCAAAAAGCACCTTTAGAAGTTTATTTCCTAGTTAACGGAAAATATGTATTGCAACCCGGAAGCCAAGTTTGGTTACCAGAAATTGGTTTGGGAATTGGTCGTTGTCGTGGAGTTTATCAAGGTGTGCCGCGAGAGTGGTTGTATTGGTACGATGAATTTGGGCAAAGATTATTAACCCCTGAAGAACTTATTCAACAAGAACAACAACTTCGTCAAGAAGCAGAAAGAAAAGCACAAATTTTGGCGCAACGGTTGAGAGAGTTAGGTATAGATCCAGAAAATCTATTGTGAAAATGTAGGTTAAACCACTGTAGAGACGTTAAATTTAACGTCTCCACAAATTAGAAAAAAACTAAGCTGCAGCCGGATTCAAAAAGCGATTAGCAAACTTCATCACATCACCCAAATCCGCATCTCCATCTTTATCTCCATCAAGAAAAGCAGTGAGGAGAGAATTAGAACCCCAAACACCAGGCTTTGGCGCTCCCATATTCAAAAAACTTAATACAGTAGAGATAAAAGTAGGTAATGCAGTTTGCACAAGGCTAGGATTCATACCTGTTTGCTGAGCAATAATCGGACCGAATTGCTGCATTAACTGAGGTGAAATCAGTGATTGCAAAGCACTTGCACCCGCTCCCGAAGCAACCGCTTGGCTGATTAAAGTTTCTAACCCACCGCTACCTATTGTTGATTGTTGTTGTTGCAGAACCGGACGAATTAGATTACCAACTACAGACATCATGCTTTGCGTTTGGGATGGTTGGATTCCATAATTCGTTGCCAAATTATGAACGGAACTCATAATCGAACCCAATTGCGAAACACTAGCTTGTTGATTAGGGTTGTTAATCGCGCTGAGAACATCAAAGAAAATACTCATGATTTGTACCCTCGTTTTATCTCGATTGTCAATTCATTAATTATGTAGAGACGCGATAAATCGCGTCTCTACGGTTAGTTCTAAGCAGGAACGTGAACATGGAACGAGCGGATAATTCTCACCCAGCGATTATCGTCTGTATAATAGCCAAGCTCAGCTATATAATCGCGATCGCTTACAGGAATGGAAATATGTTTATCCTGTTGGTTTTCATCACAGGGATACTCTTGAGTTGAATGAGGTGGGTAATAGTCGATATCCAAATTAGTTGCATCATGGACTCTTAGTGTCAATTTACGCCCACCTTGATTACGTGCAATTTGTTTGTAATCATCGGATACTTCCCAGAATGCATAAGCAGTTTGAGAATTTCGCGGTACAAGAATAATCTGGCACTGTTTCTTTTTAGCTACCCGATGACCATTGGCATTACGGATATCATTATTAGGTGAGTCTTTTTTGTCGCCTTTATCAAAGAAAGAACGAGCAGCAGCACCAACTCCCGCAACCGCAGCAGCTCCACCAGCTAGGGTTGCTCCGACTGATTTGCTCGCTTCACCCATAAATCCACCAGCTTTCGTAGTCGCATTCTCCGCCACATTAGAAGTCCCGTTTGCTTTGTCCGCAACAACCTCTGATGTTTTATTCGCTATATTTCCCGCAATATTGGAAGCAGCATTAGCAGCATTATTTTTGGCTGTTTCCAAGGTTGAAGCTGTATCCCCAGCTACATCTGAAGCTTTATTCGCTATATTTCCCGCAAAGTTTGCAGCAGCAGCTTTTGCAGCTTCAAAGGGTGATTTTGACGGAGTCTTTGTAGTTCCGTTGGTTGATATTGGTGATGTTGGTGATGTCGCAGTAGTGCTATCTGTTGTTGAGGGATTCGTTGTAGTAACTGCCGTAGTACTGACTGTAGTATCAGCAACGGTATCACTTGCTGTTGATGATGAAACTTTTACAGCTTCAGAACGAGCAACTCTTAACCAGTCTCCATCCTCAGTAACATAGCCCAATTCAGCTACATAGTCGCGGTCGCTGCGAGGAATTTGAATATGTAAATCACTGCAGCTATTGCAATCGTACTGGTCTATTGGCAACGCTAGTTCTTCATCTAAATTAATGCCTGTTGTGTCGTAAAGTCTCAACCCCAGCAAGCGTCCACCTTGTCCTTCCAACTCAACTTTGCGTTGTTCTGGAATTTCCCAGTAAGCGTAAGCATCTTCCGAACTGTGAGGAACCAAAACAACGCGAGCATTATTCGTTTCACCCGTTGCTTTTGGTTTAAAGGATTTGACTGCTGCACCGACTGCTGTACCGACTGCTGCCACACCAGCTAAAGCAGCACCAGCCATTGGGATATTTGGAGCATTAAATTGATTCGATGCTTGATTCGATGCTTGATTTGGGTCACCCGGAACCCGAACATGCTCAGAACCAGCAATTTCTAACCAACGACCATCATCAGTAACATATCCCAACTCAGCAATATAATCGCGATTGCTTTGTTCGATAGGGACATATAAATCCTGTTCGTTTTCATTACAGTCAAATTCCTTAACGCTGTGAGGCGTTTGGGAACTCATATCAATGTCGGTAACATCGTAAACACGAACTTTTAAATCACGTCCCCCTTGTTGCCGCATATCTTGTTTAACTTCGTCAGGAATTTCCCAAAATGCGTAAGCACTTTTACTGTTGCGAGGGGTAAGAATTATACGACTATGTTCTGTTTCATCATCAACAAGAGCCGCAGCACCCAAAGCAGTCGCAGCAGTCGCGGCAGCAGGTGTAATAGAAGTGACAGGTGGTGGAGCGACAGCTGTAGCTGATGCAACAGCGGTTGGAACAACTTGTTGAGAATTCTTACTTTTCAGTAACCAACCAAGAAGCGCCATTCCGAGTCCACCCAATAAAGCGATGGGGAACCACCAGGGAAAACCTTCACCCCTAGAGTCGTTAGATTCTATAAAATTGCCTGAAGGATTTGATGCTGATTCTGTTGTACTAGCAGCATCCCCAGAAACAGCAGCAGGTGCATTCTGTGGTGCAACAGCAGTAGAATTTGTTTGTGCTTTAGCGTTAGCAGCCCTTGCAGTTTCAACTACTTTTTGATTATCAGATGCAGTAGCGTAACCGAGAAAAGCTTTTACCCCAGCACTAGGTTCAGGACCTTTGTAAACATAAGATAAAGGCTGCGAAAACGGATAACGAGGGTCAGTTGGTACTACCTTATGCATAGCAACCACCCGTACATTAGGATTATTGACAACTTGGTCAGCAATTGCATAACCGATGCCATTTTTTCCTAATGCATTGATAACCGCTTCGGTACTATCTTTCTTTAGTTTTGTGACATTTCCCCCAGTTTTAAAGGGAGCGCTCTTAAACACTGGATAGTTTTGAAATGCTTGACGTGTGTCGCTACTATCAGGACGGTCAACTAAGTTAATTTTGCCTTTTGGCCCACCAAGCTTTGACCAGTCAGTAACCTGACCCCGAAAAATTTGAGCAAATTGATTAATTGTCAGACCACCCTTAAAAGGACTATTTTTGCCGACAACCATAGCAATTTTATTGCGAGTCACAGGGACAGCAACTAAACCCTTAGCTTTTTCAGCATCCGTCAAAGGACGACCGATAGCAGCCAACTCAGTTTTGCCATCCAACAAAGCTTTCAAAGCAGCATTAGTTCCCCCATAGCCGACTTTGACATCCGTCCCAGAAAATCGTTTTTCAAATTGTTGTTCTAGGGCCTCATTAATTTTTGCCATACTGCTGGAACCCTTAATCCGCACAACAGTACCATCCTTAACCTGTTTTGGTAAAGGGAAAGGATTACTAGCATTCGTGGATTCAGCCAGAACAGGAGGAATCGTTAAATATACTGCGCTGGGGGTAGCAGCAGCAATACTACAAAAAAGCGCAAATGCCTTCCAGGAACTCTTTTTGCCGGACACCCTATTAGCTCCTATTAAATTTCAGATGTTGATTTTGAACTTTTAGCCGATTTTCAACTTTTAAATTTTAATAAAGTTGACTTGCAGTAGGGTTTTCAACCTTAACTGCTCATAAATCAATAACAGACGTGAAGAATTATACTATTCTCTGTTACTTGTGAAACACTAAACAAAATTTACACGATTCTTTTAATACATACAGCAAAAAACTTTTACGAAATATTAAATAGGGAGTGGGGAGTGGGGAGTGGGGAGTGAGGTGAGAATTGTTGAACTTAAAATAAATGTAGAGACGTTACATGTAACGTCTCTAAAGAGTGTACCCTCTTTAAATTCCCCATTCCCCACTCCCCACTCCCCACTCCCCACTCCCCATTCCCCATTCCCTACTCTTTACCTCCTCAAAGTCCTTACGGTCAGAACCTGGGGGGGTGTTGCGTCAGGTGGATACAAAAACTCGACTTGGACAACTCGTCTATCACCTGGTGGCATTGATAATGTGACTAAAGGCTCACCTTGCTGTCCTCGGCGTTGTACTAAATGAACATAACGAGTTTGGGGGAATCCTGCGTCATCTCGAAAACGCAACCGCACAGTACCTCGGAAGAAAACCCGACGCTCTGGACGAGCAAAAAAGAGCAATTCCGCTCTTGGCTCATCAACTTTTATTGGTGTTTCAATCGCTACTGTTACCCTTTGGTTTTGATTTGTTTTGTTTTGTAACGGTAACGATAAATTATATTTAATTCCGTAATTCCCATGTGCCTCATAAGCAGTATCTTGATATCTAACTGCTAACCTGGCAGTTTGAACTTGTCCTGAACCTAAACTACCGTCATATAAAGTACTAAGACCGTAAGAAAAAGCGCTTCCAGGTTGAGGAATTGTCAAACTTCCACTACCTGGTCTGTCGGTAACTTGACTTTGCCACTCCGAACCAATTGCCACACCTGCGACACGACCATAAATGACATCTCCTCTATTTTTAGTATTACTCATGGGACTAGGACGTAAATCTCGTGGGCCAGCCAAATTACCGTTAATTAATAATCTCTGCCATTCTTCCAAGGTGGGAAAACGCTCGCGACCATTAGGGTTTCGCGGCGCATACATGGCTAGATTTGCCAAATTAATCGCACCGCTACTCCGTAACCTCATATAAGTAGAGCGAGTGTTAGATGTAGGTACAACTGTTCCGGCGGGTATTGGTAAATTCAGCAACATTTGCACGTGACCGGGGGGAATTGTCATTAGCGGTAACCAAGTCCCTTGACGAACACCCCTTAAAATATCACTCATTACCCGACTACCAGGACCAGAAAATACATTACCTAATGGATTTTCTACATAGTCAGGTAAATCAATAAACAATGCATCAGGACGAGTCAAATAACTAGCAGCCTCTAAAATTTCTAAACGAACAGCCTCCCTCCCAGGGTTGTACATAATGATACCCTGCATCATGCTACGGGTTTCAGCTAGGGTTCGCGCTTGAGTGATGTGATGAGTAAATAAATCAAACCTTCCTTTGAAAGGGTAATTCAAATGAGCTTGCGGATTCCGCATTCCCTGTTGTGAAAATGTAGAAAGTAATATACCTTCTGTTCGCACTACCTCCGGACTATTACTGTTAAAAACGGGAACAGTATCCAGTGTTCCTGGTAAAGAACGTATCTCCCTCGGTTGCACAACTTCTTGTGAAGGCATCACAAAAGGATCTGGCAATTCTTCCGGAGCAGGACGCACCTCTTGAGGAATTGGTTGGGGTACTACTACTTGAGCTATTTGTGGTGATACTTCTACTGGTATAGTGGTTATTACTGATATATTGAGTAAGAATGGCAGCATCTTTTACTAGGACTACTAATTAAATTCCTCTGTATAAAGTGACGATTTCGTAAAGCTTATGTTGCATAAATTACCTAAAAAACAGGACGCCTTAAGGAGGAGTAAATTGATACACAGCCTTGATGACTCATCTTTGAAATTATCTTTGAAATTATCTTTGAAATCATCAAAGTTGCTCCAGCTTCCAAAATTTCTAATGGCTATTATTACCGTCACAGGTTTGAACATTATTAGTCAAACTAGTATCATTAAACCAGCTGTTGCTGATACAACAGTAAGAGTACAACTAAATAGCTACTGTAAAATACCAATACGCAATGGTGCTTTCAACGGTAGAGGTGTGTGTTATTTTCCCAGTGGAAACCGTTTTCAAGGCGAGTTTGTAGATGGGATGCGTCAGGGAGTAGGGACATTTACATATGCTGATGGCAGTTATTGTGAAGGTGTATATAGTAACAACCAGTTGAACGGTAGGGCTGTTTGTAAGTTTTCTGACGGTAACAACTTTACTGGAATGTTTTTAAACGGGGTTCGCCAAGGTTTAGGAATATTTACTTACGCGAATGGCATTAGTTGTCAAGGGGAATTTCGAGACGATTTGCTTAATGGGAGGGGTATTTGTGCTTACCCAAGTGGTAATCGTTACGAAGGTGAATTTCAAAATGGTAGAAAAAATGGCAACGGTATTTTTATTTACGCTAACGGTGCAAGAGTTCAAGGTACTTGGAGAAATGGTAAGTTTCGCCAAGCGATAACCTCGTCGAATTAAGAATCCCCCGTACAAAAGAACCCCACCCCCAACGGTGACTCCCCGCACGCGGGGAGGGGGCTACGATTTTACCTAACTTAAAACTTTCTGCACTTTTGGTGGTGTTCTAATTGGTGGATATCATAGCCCCATCCCCGTAAACGGGGAGTCACCGTTGGGGGTGGGGTTTTGTTGTGTGGGGACGACCAAATGTTACCGAATCTGTGCTTAGTAGGGATGTGTTTAGAGTGAGGAGGTTTACAAGAGATTAGTTCTCTGTAGCGAAGTGAATCTTTAAATACCGAGAGCCATTTTTTTTTGGGAAAATCAGCTAAAAATTGATACTCGTGTAGCTGTGTGTGAATCGCGTTGGCAGGTATTTTTATCTTGAGGTCAGCGTTAGTTAAAGGAAGCTCTTTTACTTAGAAAACGGAAAATAAACGGGTAGCGAAAAGGTTTATCAGTATCTATCAAAAGTACGTTGACAAGTGCCCAAATAGTTAATCCCCAATGCAATAAAAGCCATAGACCACCAATTGGTAACAACATACCAAAACTTAGCCAAATCATCACTGCGACAATAAATCCGTAGAACCATACGTTTAAGTGAAAGTTTATCGATTCTTTGGCATTTTCTTTGACAACAGAGTCCTCAGATAGGATTAATATGACGATAGGTACGCAAATTGAAAACAATGCTGTGCTAAATAATATGGCTCCGTGAGATAGTGCAGATAAAAGCATTCGTTTATCTGGGTCGTGCATTTTTCCTTCCTTGTAGTTAGGTTTTTCGTTATATTAAAACCCTATCACGAGCAACATAATCTAAAAATTAGAACTGCTGACAAATTTGGGAAAGATTAAGTTAAGTTAAGTAAACATAAGGTAAAATCAATCAACTAACAGCATGTCAACTGAACTTCAGACAGAATTACAAACAGCGGTAGAACTTCGTCGCAATTTCGCAATTATTTCTCACCCTGACGCGGGTAAGACGACGCTAACAGAAAAATTATTGCTATACGGTGGTGCTATTCATGAAGCAGGAGCAGTAAAAGCGAGACGCGCACAACGTAAAGCGACTTCTGACTGGATGGCTATGGAACAGCAACGGGGTATTTCTATTACCTCGACGGTGTTGCAGTTTGAATATCAAAAGTGTCAAATAAATTTGCTGGATACTCCGGGTCACCAAGATTTTAGTGAAGATACTTATCGGACTCTGGCTGCTGCGGATAATGCAGTAATGCTAATAGACGTAGCAAAAGGCTTAGAGCCACAAACACGTAAGTTGTTTGAAGTATGTAAGATGCGGGGTATTCCCATTTTCACATTTATAAATAAACTTGACCGTCCAGGACGAGAACCTTTAGATTTATTGGACGAAATTGAACAAGAATTGGGTTTGCAAACCTTTGCGGTAAATTGGCCTATTGGTATGGGAGACCGTTTTAAAGGTGTTTTTGACCGACAACGCGAGAAAATTCACCTTTATAGCCGCGTAGAGCATGGTAGCAGAGAAGCTGAGGAGACAATAATTGATTTGGGTGATGCCAGAATCGAAGAACTGTTGGAACAGGAATTGTATTATCAACTCAAAAATGATTTAGAACTCCTGGAAGGTGTAGGACCAGAATTAGATTTGGAGTTAGTACAACAAGGCAAAATGACTCCTGTTTTCTTTGGTAGTGCTATGACTAACTTTGGGGTCGAGTTATTTTTGGAAAACTTCCTTAAGTATGCTCTGAAACCCGGTTCACATAGCAGTACCGTTGGTGAAGTTTCCCCCACTTACCCAGAGTTTTCTGGCTTTGTCTTCAAACTCCAAGCAAATATGGACCCAAAACATCGCGACCGCGTGGCTTTTATCCGTGTTTGTACTGGTAAATTTGAAAAAGATATGACTGTGAATCACGCCCGTACTGGTAAAGTAGTGCGACTGTCACGTCCGCAAAAACTCTTTGCTCAAGCACGAGAATCTATTGATGTTGCTTATGCTGGAGATGTTATTGGTTTAAATAATCCTGGTGTATTTGCTATTGGCGATACGATTTACACTGGGCAAAAATTAGAGTATGAAGGAATACCTTATTTTTCGCCAGAGTTGTTCGCGACTCTTCGCAATCCAAATCCTTCAAAATTTAAACAATTCCAAAAAGGAGTTTCCGAATTGCGGGAGGAGGGAGCAGTACAAATAATGCACTCCGTTGATGAATCCAAGCGTGACCCAATTTTGGCTGCGGTTGGTCAATTACAATTTGAGGTTGTACAGTTCCGTCTGCTTCAAGAATATGGCGTCGAAACTAGTTTAGAACTATTGCCCTATACCGTTGCTCGTTGGGTCGAAGATGGTTGGCCTGCATTAGATAAAATTGGGCGTTTATTTAACACTACTGTTTTTAGAGACAGTATGGGACGTCCTGTACTGTTATTTCGTAACGAATGGAATTGTCATCAACTTTTGGAAGACCATCCTGGGTTGAAGTTGACTAATATTGCCCCTGTTGTTTCCGTCCAAGCAAATGAGTGAGGCTGATAAAACGGGAATTACCCTTCGATAAATTCAGAGAGTGCGTTTATCCTATGTCATCAAATCCTGACGATATTAAGTTGGAGGCTGGTCTAAAAGCCCTCAAAGAAGAAGATTACGAAACTGCTAAAACAATATTTGAAAGCATTGCTTACAAAGGTGGTGATAGGTCATCTGGATTGCAAGCGCAAATGGGTTTAGTGAAAGTTTATGCAAGGAGTGGAGATATTCCAGCAGCTTTAGCGTTGTGCGAGACTCTAGCTCAAAGTAGTCGTCCGAAGGTTAAACAATGGGCACAACGCACTCTCGAAAAGTTAACAGAAACTAATTCAAGTCATAATCCAAGCACAAATTCAAGCACCGTTTATAGTTCGCCATTTTTAGAAGAAGAGAGAGAAGAAGAAACAGAGTTTGTTGATTTTTACAACTCACCATCTGTCGCAGAAACCAACATAGACGATAAGTCGATTAATGGGGCAATTATTACAGTAAATCGCAAAGCAATCGTACAGCCACAAGCGCAAATAGAATGGCGTTCAGCTGAGCGTGCCAAAACATGGCAAGCTGATAGTAAGTTGAACCTTATACCCTTACATTTATTGACAATTGGGACATTTTTTGCTGTTTTTTGTGTGCTGCGCGAATTGCTGCGATTTTTGATGGGAATTATCAATGATACTTTGGTCACACTGCCATTTTTAGAGCCGATACAATTTTTATATTTAGACCCATCAAATTTTTTACTGTTGGTGTTGTTTCTCGTGGTTGCTCTGTCACCTTGGTTATTAGATGGGTTGCTGATAAATTTTTATAGCTCGCGAGATTTATCAAAAGATACGTTAAATCAATACAGTAGTGAGTCAGTAAGATTACTACAAAGGGTTTGTCAACAACGCCATTGGAAAACACCTAAATTAGTTATTATGCCAATGGCTGCACCCTTAGCTTTTAGCTATGGTAACTTACCCAGAACCGCTCGCATAGTAGTTAGTCAGGGACTATTAGAACAACTTACAGATGAAGAAATAGCCACTATTTATGCCAGTCAGTTAGGACATATTCGCCATTGGGATTTTCTTGTGATGTCCTTGGTATTATTAGTCACTATTCCACTGTATGGACTATACATGCGGATTTCTTCCTTTGGAGACAAAACCCAACAAAAATTTCTCCGAAAAATTGCCGCTATTTTATCAAGCGTTACTTATATACTTTGGTGTTTGCTTTCTGCTAATGCACTATGGTTGTCTCAGTTACGACTTTATTATAGCGATAGCCAAACAGCTTCTTTGACAGGTAATCCTAACGCTTTAGTTCGCGCATTACTAAAAATTTCCATTGGTATTGCCAGTGATATTTCTAAACAAGAACAAACTAACTGGCAGTTAGAAAGTTTAAACCTTTTACAGCCTGTAGGCTACCACCAGGCTATCAGTTTGGGTAGTATTGCCCCCCAAATCTCCTTTGAAAATTATTTAATGTGGGAATATCGTAACCCTTATCGCTGGTGGTTGACTGTTAATAATACCCACCCTTTAATGGGTGACCGCATTCAAAAATTGTTTGAAATAGCCAAATCGTGGCGTTTGCCAACAGAACTGAATTTCGTAAATAATAAATCTTGTGACTTGAAGCCTCAGTTATTTTTCTTAGAAACAGCACCCTTTTGGGCAAGTCCGATGGGTTTAGTATTCGCGATTGCAGTATGGCTGATTTGGCAAATAGCATACGCTTTAAAAATATTAAACCTGAGTTGGTTATACGACGACGGATATTTTGCTATCGGCTGCATGTTTATCGGCTTTAGTATCGGTACTTTCATCAGAATAAATTCATTCTTTCCAGAAATCCCACCCAAAACTACAGTTTCGGATGAAGCTTTACCTAAACAGCTATCCAACCCAGAAATCCTCCCGATAGAAAGTACAAAAGTTCGTCTTGTAGGCAAACTTTTGGGCCGTCGAGGGATAAGCAATATTCTGGGACAAGATTTAGTTTTGCTATTACCCAGGGGCTTAGTAAAATTGCACCATATTTGTTGGATGGGACAACCACTACACCCCCAACAACTGATTGGTCGGCAAATAATTATCACTGGATGGCTTCGTCGTGGTGCTACACCCTGGATAGATGTTCAAAGTATGCATACTCAAGCAGGTAAAACTACTAATAGTCCTCATCCAATTGGGTCTTTGATTTTAGCTGTAGCCGCTACCGTTTGGGGTGCTTATATTCTTTTGACTGGGTGATGGGGAGTGGGGAGTGGGGAGTGGGGAGTGGGGAGTGGGGAGTGGAGAGTGGGGAATAGTGAGAAAGCAATCACCAATTCCCAATTCCCAATTTCCAATTCCCAATTGCCCACTCCCCATTCCCAACTCCCCAACATGTAAACAAAAGTTACGATATTGTCAATTTTGTGTTACATTAGTTTACATAAACGTTAGTTGCCTAGATAACAGGCATTTATAAGCTTAGTTATAATTCTTGGCTGCTTGCGCTAAACAATCCCCTTTAACCTTCCAACACAGCAGTAATTAACCCGCACATGCGGGTTTTTGTCTCTTCCTTGATAAATGATAAGAAAAAATGTGTTTTATGCTACTATACGATGATGCAATAGTCCCAAATGTGTGGACTGAACTAGCTAGCTGGGAAATACCGTGATAATGTAGGGAATGGTGATTTATTCTCTGTTGAGCGGTTTCACCAAAGTTTTTTATCGCTGGACTAAAATTTTCACTTTACAAGTCCCAAGGTTAAAGCGTACATTGGTTTGTCTAGGTTCCTAAATTTAAAAAGCGGTTATTCAATTGAAAGGAAGTATTGTAAAAGTTGGCAGATTGGAGTAGAAAAAAATTTTGTTTGTGGCAATGTTAGAGAACAGCATTTATAAAAAGCCAAGCCTACTAAAAGTTTTTTGCCTGGTCTTCTTAAATCACCTGAGGGAGGAATAGTCTCATGTCAGTTCGTCTATATATAGGTAATTTGCCTAAAGATGAAATAGATCGTCAAGAGTTGCAAGCGATTTTTGCTGCAGAAGGCGATACAGTAACTACCAAGTTAATCAAAGACCGAAAAACCGGCAAATGTCGTGGTTTTGGTTTCCTTACTGTCAATAATGACGAGTTGGCTGACCAAATCATTGAAAAATACAACGGTTCAATGTTCAAAGAGTCTCCTCTTAAGCTCGAAAAAGCGTTACCTCGTAACAAGAGCGGAGACGAAAAAGAAGAACAGCCAGCTAAAGCAACTGAAAGCAGCGTCGGAAGTCCCACTCCTAGCTCTTCTTCCAGAGAACACAAAAAATCTTCCTCCGCTAACAAAAAATCTCGTCGTGGAGGTGGTAGCGGTGGGTCTAGAGAAAGTACTCCTGTTGGAAGTGGAGATTCAGACGCTATTCGTCCAGACCCACGTTGGGCTAGTAAGTTAGAACAGCTCAAGGAAATGTTAGCGGCACAAGCAACTAATTAGTCAATGAGCCACAATAGTTAAAAATCAAAAGTTAAATGTTGGGTTTAATTTTTGATTTTTAATTTTTGGTTTCACGTAGAGACGGCGATTTATCGCGTCTCATAGATTATCGCGTCTCATAGATTATAATGTTTTTTTATTTTAAAGGTAAGCAATATATTATAAGGGCTTGCAATGCCCACCCCGCAAGATTTCACAAATTTAATTTGTACCAATCACCTATTGTAGTGCGAGCATCTTGCTCGCTTATTGTACGTTGCGAGAAGTATTGAGTTGCGAGCAGTATTGAGTTGCGAGCAGTATTGAGTTGCGAGAAGTATTGGATTGCGAGAAGTATTGGGTTGCGAGCAGTATTGAGTTGCGAGAAGTATTGGGTTGCGAGAAGTATTGGGTTGCGAGCAGTATTGAGTTGCGAGAAGTATTGAGTTGCGAGAAGTATTGGGTTGCGAGCAGTATTGAGTTGCGAGAAGTATTGGGTTGCGAGCAAGATGCTCGCACTACAAAATTCGATAAATTATATTGTGGAAGTCTCTTAAACGTGTTTTAGCGGCTGAAAAATCATTATTTTAGCGAGTTTTCAGCCTTTATCCGTAAGTGCAATGTCTTTCCGAAACTTTAGCGCTAGTTTACGCACGTATACTTGTACAGAGACACAGATACAGAGACACAGAGAAACACAGGGACAGAAACACAGGGACAGAGAAATAAACAATCAGACAAGAGACGCGATAAATCGCGTCTCTACAGATTTTCGTGTATTTTAAGCAGTTATTCCTCATCCCCACTCCCCACTTCCCATTCCCTACTCCCCTCATAAAGTCACAATTTGACAGGCAACTTAACGTTTCGCAAAATAAACTTTGAGAATTTAGGTAAAAGTTTGCTTTTTTACTATAAAATAGTATAATTCGTAACAGAAATCTCCAATCATGAGATTTACAGTATGTTTGTAAAACTGTAATGAAAAATACAGTTTTTCGTAAGTGATTAAAAATGGAAGTGTTGGTTTGAGGAATCAAAGTCAGAATAGTGATTCTACATAGAATATGCGAATCTGATTATGTATGTTAACTTTAGAAAAATTACTGAGAGTATTCACTCAATACTCCTTAACGAAGTTCGGTGATTGTACGAAGAGTATTTTACGTCGCGTAAAGTACTTAATTTTGACGTATCAATTCAAGATAGGGGGTTTTCCCAATGTTTCCATACGACTTTAGATACGAGTTACGTATGATGTGCATAAATTCTTTGAATACATACACGCCTAAAGAATGAGCGACATCTCTCATTAGATGTATCAAAATGTTTCACATCTTAAATTAAAATGATGGATACCAAATTATCCACTTAAGAAAAAGGTATTCAGGCTAAACCGCTAACAAATGCCAAGAGTTAGGAAAGCCTGATACCTCGGCATCAACACAAACTACAAAAACTATGAACCCTGAAAATCAGAAACGCATCGCTTTGATTTCTGTCCACGGTGATCCAGCTATTGAGATTGGGAAAGAGGAAGCTGGAGGACAGAATGTGTACGTCCGCAATGTTGGGGAAGCACTAGCGAAACTAGGTTGGAAGGTTGATATGTTTACCCGCCAGGTAAGCAAGGAACAACATTCAATTATAGAGCATTGTGATAATTGTCGCACTGTTCGTTTTAAAGCTGGTGCTTTTGAATTTGTACCACGCGACAATCTATTTGGTAATTTACCAGAGTTTGTAGATAATTTCCTTCAATTCCAACGGGAAAATGGTTATTCATATCCCTTGGTACACACCAACTATTGGCTATCTAGCTGGGTTGGGATGCGATTGAAGAGTCTTATTGGTTGTAAACAGGTACACACTTATCATTCTTTGGGCGCTGTTAAATACAGTACTATTGATGATATTCCTCCTATTGCTAGTAAGCGTTTAGAAGTCGAAACAACTTTGTTGGAAACTGCTGAAAGAGTTGTTGCCACCAGTCCTCAGGAAAAGGCGCACATGCGGCAGTTAGTTACTACAAAAGGTAATATCGATATTATACCTTGTGGTACAGATATACATCGCTTTGGTTCAATTGACCGGGTTGCAGCGAGAGCAGAACTTGTCAAAAGTCACGAGACAATCAACTCCGACGATATAATAGTGATGTACGTTGGACGTTTTGACCCCCGCAAAGGTATTGAGACTTTGGTGCGTGCGGTGGCACAGTCTAAGTTACGTAACAGTGGAAAATTAAAACTAATAATTGGTGGTGGTAGCCGTCCCGGTCAAAGTGACGGTTTTGAGCGTGAACGTATTGAGAAAATAGTTAGTGATTTGGGTTTAAGCGATATCACTATTTTCCCTGGTCGTATTAGTCAAGAGATTCTACCAGTTTATTATGCAGCAGCAGATGTATGCGTTGTCCCCAGTCATTACGAACCTTTTGGATTGGTAGCGATTGAAGCAATGGCTAGTGGTACACCTGTTGTTGCAAGTGATGTTGGTGGACTTCAGTTTACTGTTGTTTCAGAAGAAACTGGTTTATTGGCTCCAGCACAAGACGATACTGCTTTTAGTGAAGCAATTGATAGAATTTTGATTAATCCTCAATGGCGTGACGAGCTGGGTGAAGCTGGTAAAGAGCGCGTAATTAGTAAGTTTAGCTGGGATGGAGTCGCTAAGCAACTTTCAGATTTGTATACCGAAATTTTACAAAAACAACCTGTCAAACAGCCTGTTTTGACCAGTGTTAAGTAAGACTTTCGACTTTTAAAAATGGGAAGTTATTAGCTCGTTTAAAAATTTCTCGTCAATAGCAGATTTTGTAGAGACCGTAATACTACTGTCTCTACATTGTTTTGGCAAATGTTTCTTAATTGTAGAGACGTTACATGTAACGTCTCTACATCTTTTTTTCAACCTATTGTGAAATTGCTGTATAATAGCGGTTCTTTGGATACTTTTATACAGGTAGGGAATAATACTATGACCGTAAAGCAATGTAAAACTGCTACCATGTGCGGAACTTTATATTATCAAGTTTTATTTTCAGTAACAATAATTGGTAGTTGTTGAAAGGTGTGAGATGATACTAATATCTTGTTTCTGGTTTTATCTTGCCAAAGTTAAAGTAATTGTCCCTATGCAATTAGAGAATTTAAAGATTTTTTCTCGGTAATCGGAAAATGCTTAATTATACTTGAAAAATAAAGTTATATTTTTAACTGTATTTTGATAGTTATTATTTTATAATAATCACCAAACTTAGGTGGTGTGTCATCTTTAAAACTAGGCTCTGTCATATTTTACGCTCTTTTTTATACACAACTAATATATTTAAGTTTCCAGCCTTACACAAAATTTTTATAATTTTAGTTAGCATTGGCAAAAATGTATCTAAACATAATTCAGCAGTAACGTTTAAGGTAAATAGGCTATGAGTCAAAAACAAATGTTTGATAACGCTACTCAATCTGAGCAGTTGAAGCCAGTACTTGCGGCTGCCCTTTCTAGTTTAGAGGTACAACTAGACCAAGAATTAATTAGATATCGACGTACAAGACCCGTTAGTAAAGCTGTTGTTCCGGGTCGTGTTGGTAATTCCATGCCAAATAGCACACAAAATTTTGCAGCGATCGCAAAAGTTGTAACGCCATGGACAACGACAGTTCCGACGACAGAAATAAAAACGACGCAAGAAATACCATCTTTACAGCCACAAGAGGCAGAAGATTTGTTCTCAGCAGGGGTAATAAAAGCAGAGGAATTACAAAAGGTTTTAAATTCGGAAAGTAGTACAATTTCTGAAAGTGAGACAGAAATTTCTCCCCATGTGCCTAGTGTCAATGTACCTGATGTTAATGTAGCTGATGCCGAAGCTTCCAGTACTAACGGTTCTAGTACTAATGATTCCAGTAGTTTAGTCAAAGCATTTCAAACGGCTAAAAACAGGGAAGCTAAAGCGGAGACGGAAAACATAGCAACAGAGCCTTCGGACTATTTGGAATCATCAGAAGCGTTGTTAAGAAGTTTGGCTGAAGAAGAGCCACAAACGAAGAAGCGTAGTAAATCTAATAATAATAGTTTGTTATCGCCTTTGGGTATTGGTTCAATGCTCTTGGTGTTAGTGGCTTGTTCAGCCTTGGGTTTTGCGTTAGTCAGTCCCAAGAATATACCGCTATTTGGTTTTGGTCGGTCATCTTCAGGTAATAGCGAACAAAAAGCGCAAGAAAATCAGACAAATACGGAAGCTCGTAACACTAGTAGTAATACATCCGCACAGGTACAACCTACACCCATAGCGAAATATCCTAATTTAGCCAACGAACAGTTCCCAGAAGTAAATAGTGCTAACGACGTTGTTGGGTTAAAACCAAAAGAAAAACCAGCACCGATTCCCACAACTGTACCACCGACATTACAAAACCCAGTAGCACAAAACCCACCAGTAACTGTTCCAGCGCTACCAATGCAACCAATACCTCAAACAGCACCAGCACCAGTACCAGTAGTACCTCCATTAACAGCACCAGGGACACCAAACGCTGCGACGACAATTCCGGCAATTGCTCCCACACCGACTCCAGAAGCACCGATTCCCACTACAACCCCTCCAAAATTAGAAGCTGGTATACAGCGGTCAGGTGCTTGGTATAGATTATCTGTTCCGAATCAAGGGCCAGAAGCTCTTGCTGCTGCAAAAAAAGCAGTTTCGGATGCGTATGTATCTGACGACGGTAAAGTAATTTACCTCGGTTCATTCAAAACAGAGCAGGAAGCAAAAAAACAATTAAAGGAATTAGAAGCTCAGGGAATTAAAGCCAAAGCCAACTAGAAAGTTACGCTTAAAATTAATAAAGTCAAAAGTTAAAAGAGATAGGGACTATTCATCGCAAGGACTTTGGTGATATTGATTTATGGAAATTGAATATGGAACAGGAAGGCAAAAATCTGAGATACCATGAGGTAAACATCAACATTTAAATTTGACATTAAATGCGGATTATATAGATTGGAGTGTTTGCGAGATGGGACTGTTTGAGCGTGTTGCGCGAGCATTTCGCGCAAATGTAAATAGTTGGGTGCAAACTCAAGAAGATCCGGAAAAAATTCTGGAACAGGCCGTAATGGAAATGCAGGACAATTTGGTGCAACTGCGACAGGCCGTAGCCCAAGCAATTGCCACTCAAAAACGCTCCGAACGCCAAGCGGCACAAGCACAGTTCACGGCAGATGAATGGTATCGTCGGGCACAATTAGCATTACAACAAAATAATGAAATTCTAGCAAGGGAAGCCCTAACGAAACGTCGCGCTTACCAAGAAACAGCAACAGCTTTATTAAATCAGATAGAGCAGCAAAAATCAGTAGTCGCTAAACTAAAAAAAGATATCCAAACAGTAGAACCAAAAGTAGCAGAGGCTAAAGCCAAAAAAGATATATATATTGCTCGTGCTCGTTCAGCGGAAGCCTCTACTCGTCTTCAGGAAATGCTGGGTGGGGTTAGTACCACAAGTTCCCTGAGCGCTTTTGAACGTATGGAAGAAAAAGTAATGCAACTGGAAGCTCAATCTGAAGCCATCACCAAACTTGACGGAGATGATTTAGAAAAGAAATTTGCTTCCTTAGAGCAAGGGGGTAGTATCGACACAGAGCTTGTAGCACTAAAGGCAAAAATGCTTGCTGGTGGGGAAAATACTACCGAAGTATCCAGACAATTACCCAAAAGTCAGGATTGAGTCAAATCTCTAAAGAATATTAATTTTAGGAGGAGGAATTCTTAGACCGAAAAGATTAAATTGAAATAGGTAGTCATTAATTAGTAGTCATAATCAGTAAAACACCTTACTCTCCCTCATCTGCGCGTAAACCCCAAAAGGAAATATAAGTTATGGGATTATTTGATCGTCTCGGTCGGGTCGTAAAAGCTAACCTAAATGATATGGTCAGCAAAGCCGAAGACCCGGAAAAAATGTTAGAACAAGCCATCCTGGAAATGCAGGAAGACTTGGTTAAGCTACGTCAGGGTGTTGCTCAAGCGATAGCAGCCCAAAAACGTACAGAAAAACAATATAATGATTCATCTAGTGAAGTCGCCAAATGGGACAGAAACGCTCGCTTAGCATTGCAAAAAGGTGATGAAAACCTAGCAAGGCAAGCGCTAGAACGTAAAAAAACTTATAGCGAAACGGCCACAACTTTAGAAGCAAGCCTTCAACAGCAAGTTGTTCAAGTAGATGCACTGAAAAAGAATTTAGTCCAGTTGGAAAGTAAAATTTCCGAAGCCAAGACTAAAAAGGAAATGCTCAAAGCACGTATCACTGCAGCCAAAGCACAAGAACAACTGCAAAACACTGTCGCTGGAATGAATACCAACAGCGCAATGTCAGCTTTTGAACGCATGGAAGAAAAAGTGATGATGATTGAAGCTCGTGCTCAATCGGGTGCTGAGTTAGCAAGTAATGGTTTAGACCAGCAATTTGCAGCTCTGGAAGCAAGTGGTGATGTTGATGATGAGTTGGCGTTGTTGAAAGCTGAAATTGAAGGCAACCAACCCATCTTACCTGCTGGTGCTCCTCAAGCAAATCAAACCCAAACATCTCAATCGAGTTCCAATCCCCAACCTAGTGCTGCACCCAGTCCGGTTGACTCGGATTTAGAAGCGTTGAAGAAACAGTTGGATAATTTGTAAAAAAACCTGGAACCCCACCCCCAACCCCTCCCCGCACGCGGAGAGGGGGTTATTTTTTTGTGGTTGGTTAGAAATTTCCAATTTAAAAAATGTATTTGTTTTGTGGGATGGGCTTCCAGCCCGTCCATTATTATTTATCTTGACTATTTTCTTGTGGGATGGGCTGGAAGCCCGTCCATATTAATCAGGATTAACCAGGGTTCATATTAACCAGGGCGGGCAAGGATGCCCACCCCACAAGATAGGGGACTATTTAGTTGAGCCAGAGAATAAATTCTCTGTCTAATAGCGAAAGTCCTCTAAAGAGGACTAATAAAAAAAAAGATGTTTTATAACATCTTAATTTTATAAAATATTTGTTTTAGATGTCCTATTTAGATGCCTCATTCAGTCCTCTTTAGAGGACTTCAGCTTTCAGACAGGGAATTTATTCCCTGGCGACCTGGCTACCTTACCTGGCTATTCTATTCTAATCATCAGGATTTGATGTCGAAATAACAACTAAGAAATAACAACCGTGAATTATGGCTAACCAGTATATTTTCTCCAAATGCATTATTTTTGGCAAGCTTTCTGGTGTCTTGGGTTCGATTAAATAGTGAACGTGGTTCGACATTAAACATATCGCATAAGGCTTAAAATCGAATTTTTTTATTGCTTTTGTGAGAGCATAAATAAACACTTCCCGGCACTCTCGATGAATTAATTTAAACTCTCGATTGTTACAACGTGTGGTTACGTGGTAGCAAAATTCTGGTTGGAGAGCAATGACAGGAGGAGAATTTATCATAAATCGTAGCCCCCTCCCCGTTGCGGGGAGGGGGTTGGGGGTGGGGTTCTTTGGGGTTGCGGGTGGGGTTCTTTGGGGGTTGTGGGTAAAATTCTTTGTGAAGTTCGGAGTTCACCCCACTTTTATAGTGAACGCACAAACAGAATTAAGGTAAAGTTATTCATATGACAACGGAAATCAAAGCCACTTCACGGAGATGCAAATGAGTACGGGTGTAACCACCATATCTGATGCCCAGTTTGAACAAGAAGTTCTACAAGCCGAGCAACCAGTATTAGTTTACTTTTGGGCTTCCTGGTGTGGACCATGTAAGTTGATGTCCCCAGCTGTAAACTCGGCAGCTTCCACTTATAACGAACGTCTCAAAATTGTGAAAATGGAAGTAGACCCAAACCCACTTGCGGTCAAGGAATATAAAGTCGAAGGGGTTCCAGCTTTGCGATTAATTCAAGGTGGTCAACTTGTGGCTTCTTCCGAAGGAGCAATCACTAAAGATAAATTGCTCAATTTCTTAGAAACTCATTTGAATTAGTTTTGATAAATTAATTTTGAGTTTTGACTTAAATAAAATGCACTAATCAAATGCACTTAGCTAAACGACTAGAACCCTTGCAATTCAATGTTTTTGCCGAAATGGATAAAGCTAAAGCACTAGCTCGAGCAGTCGGACGGCAAATAATTGATTTGTCTTTGGGTTCTTCTGATTTACCTACCTCACCCCACATCAGAAAAAAAATCGCCGAATCTCTCGACGATGAGAGTACTCACGGCTATTTGCTATTTAACGGAACCCAAAATTTTAGAGTCGCTGTAGCCGAATGGTACGAGCAGAAATTTGGCATAGCCGTAAACCCGGAAACAGAAGTATTACCCCTAATTGGTTCCCAAGAAGGTACAGCACATCTACCCCTTGCTATCCTCAATCCTGGTGATTTTGCATTATTACTAGACCCAGGTTACCCTTCACATGCAGGTGGAGTTTATTTAGCTTCTGGTCAAATTTATCCGATGCCATTATCGGCAGAAAACAATTTTTTACCAATATTTAGCGACATTCCTGAAAACGTATTAGCACAGTCACGGATGATGGTGTTGAGCTATCCCCACAATCCTACAACCGCTATAGCACCCTTATCCTTTTTTAAAGAAGCCGTAACATTTTGCCAACAACATAACCTCGTCCTAGTTCACGACTTTCCCTATGTAGACCTGGTGTTTGGGGAGTGGGGAGTGGGGAGTGGGGAGTGGGGAAGAGGGGAAGAGGAAAAAAACAGTCAACCGTCAACCGTCAACAGTCAACCGTCAACCGTCACCAGTCAACAGTCAACCGCTCCCTCAATATTTCAGGCTGATTTAGAAAAAAGTACCTCAATAGAATTCTTTACCTTCTCCAAGTCCCATAACATGGGGGGGTTCCGAATTGGCTTTGCGATTGGTAACTCTCAACTAATTAATGCCTTACGTCAGGTCAAAGCTGCAGTTGATTTTAATCAGTATCAAGGGATTTTAAACGGTGGAATAGCAGCGCTAACAGGTTCCCAAGATGGTGTCAAAGCTGCTGTTGCTACTTTCCGTCAACGTCGAGATACATTTATTAATGCCTTAGAACGCATCGGCTGGCAAGTCCCTACTCCTAAAGCGACTATGTATGTTTGGGCACAATTGCCGCATCCTTGGAGACGAGACTCTGTAGAATTTTGTACCAAGCTAGTGGAAAACACTGGTGTTGCAGCTTCTCCAGGTGCAGGTTTTGGAAAATCGGGGGAAGGCTATGTGCGCTTTGCTCTAGTTCATGAAGATGCTATTTTGGAAACAGCTGTTGACAGAATTTCCCGTTTTTTGTAGAAAATTCACACAATATTTACGTTTAATTCATATTAAATTTACAAAAAAGAGTCATAGATTCTACTTTTGTGAAGTTAGAGTAGTGAGCATAGATATGATTCATCATTCTTAATTCTTAATTCTTAACCTTTCGTTGTTTTTGTCTAGTTAGGAATATGGAATATGCAATACTTTGCTTTGCATTTATTGGTTGCGAGTAATCTATTGCATTGAGACTGAAATTTGAAATAAAAATAATCGCAAAGATTAAATAATAAAAATGATTATCAAAGAAATTAGCTTTTTAGTGTTAGCTGTTATATTAACGAATTTAACCACTTCTGTCGCAGCACATGCTACTTCACTTATTGTAGATTCAGAGCAAGACAAGAATAATTCTGAATTGTTAACTGAATCAACTACTACTTACCAACTTGGAGATGAACTATTACAATCGGCTAAAAACACAATCGACGAATTGAACGAAGCCAGTCAAGTCAAACAGGTGCTAGTTGACGATAAAGAAGTTTACATGTATAACTTCCCGTCAGCAAATCTGGATGAAACAAATACTCCTGTACCAACTTATGCAGTCTATACAAACAACGGGATACCATCAGCGATTCCCCAGAGAAAGAAGGTTCCAGAATCGTCATCATTATTGAGTTTAATTGCTTTTGCGGGATTGTTTATCAAAATTAATCAACAAATGAACAAAGGGTTTAGCCCCCTCTTTAAAGTATCTAGAATACGAAGATAAATTTTATTAAGACTAGTGACCTTGGCTTAATATTAGCGTGTTAATCTCTATCTTTAAGATAGCTACTTTATATTACCTAAAAGCATTTCAAATGTTCATCTTTGGGATGCTTCCTAACCCAGTTCCCCACTTTGTATTTCCCACTCCCTACTCCCTATTTTCCACTCCCCAAGAAAACACTTGCTTTTTTTTGCAAGAAAGGTGGATAATAGCTATTAAACACATCATAATTGTTCCTAGATTACCTAACATTACCTAAGATTAGGCTTGGCGGTCTGCTTATTTATAGAGTAATCTGGAAAGATTGCCTACTAGTTGACTTTATTTTCCCCGATAGTCCGGTAAAATCACAGGTAAAAGAATTTATTACTCGTAAAAGCTTAATTTTTGCTTTAATTTCCTTTTTAGGTTAATATTATTAGCCAAAGAGAATCATATTGTTAAATTTAGTTTACTAATATTATGAACTACATGACATAAGCACAAATTGTAAAATTTGTCATGAAATTAAGCAACATTCTTATATTTTTGAAGGATGTTTGTTGCTAGACCTAGAAATTATTGCAAATGATGACGGCACAATTAGTGAATTACAAGGAGCAATGTAAATCCACTGAAGGTAAACGAATTTTGTTAATTGAAGACCATGATGTTAACAGAATGTTTATGAGCGACTATTTACATTGCTATGGGTATAATGTTAAAGCTCTCGCGGAAGGTTCAGATTTCTTCATAATCATAGAGCAATTTCAACCAGAGTTAATTTTGTTAGATTTAAAGTTGCCAGATGTTGACGGATATACATTATTGGAGAAGAAGCAACGAGGTGATTATATAGATATACCCGTGATTGTAGTTTCTGCGTTTGCTTTTAGAGCAGATAAAGAACGCGCTTTTGATTTAGGCGCTCGTCGTTACTTTACCAAACCGGTAAATCTTAGCGAAATGGTTTTAGGAATTGAGGAAGAATTAAGTTATTGTCGCAAATGAGTTCTTGGAAATGATTTTGGTTTTTGGTGGATAGGATTTATTCCGGTTTTTGCACTTGAATAAAGTCTTCTACGCTTTGACTCAGGCTTTGTACAGAGTTCCCTATTTCAGATATTTTACGTTGGACTTGCGCTAGCATCAACATCGCGCTTTGTAATTCGTCTAAGGTTTCGCTCATTGCATCACGGTATTGGGATTCAAATTCTTGTACGTCCATGGTTTGTATCCTATGTTTTTAATATGGTTGTTTTTAATCTCTGCTTTCATGTAATTTCAATATTAGCCAAGAGTAATGGTGTTTAGAAATCCGTTGATTCGCTGATTAAAGTTAAAATCAGCCTGAAAGCAAGCTAATAGCGGCTGTTGAACTGGAATTATTGCAAAAATTTTTATAAATAGAAGTAATTTTATGAAGACTTTGGCGCAGTTTACATGGCAACATGAAGAAATGTTTATGGTTATTACCCATAATAAGGTAGGTTTTCCCACTAGCTAAACACCTAGATGCAAAGGCGCAACTACACAGAATATTCATAAATAGTTTATAATTACTTCAGGTAGATTTAGAAATTCTCATTGAATTAGTGACAACATCAGAATTTCCATTACCACTGCTTAAAGAGCTAGAACGCCTAGAAAACCGCCTCAAAGAGATTCCTGCGGAACCTGGTGTTTATTTTATGAAGGATGCAAACGAGCGCATCATTTATATTGGGAAGTCTCGTAAATTACGTTCCCGTGTTCGTTCTTATTTTCGTGATTCTCAGCGGCTCAGCGAACGTATTGCCACAATGGTCAGACTTGTGGTAGAAATTGAGTTTATTGTTACTGATACTGAAGCAGAAGCTTTAGCGTTAGAAGCTAATTTAATTAAGCAGCATCAACCATATTTTAATGTGCTGCTGAAAGATGATAAAAAATATCCCTACGTCTGTATTACTTGGTCGGAAGATTATCCTCGTTTCTTTATCACTCGTAAGCGCTTTTTAGGTAAAGAAAAAGATAAGTTTTATGGTCCTTATACCGACTCTCGCTTATTGCGGGAAATTTTACGACTTTGTAAGCGTATTTTTCCTCTCAGACAGCGGCCACAACCTCTTTTTAAAGACCGTCCCTGTTTGAATTATGATTTAGGACGTTGTCCCGGTGTTTGTCAGTCGTTGGTTTCTCCGGAAGAATACCGCAAAACTGTGCAAAAAGTAGCGATGGTATTTCAAGGTCGAACTGCCGAACTAATTGATATTCTGACAGAACAAATGCACAAACAGTCATCCGACCTAAATTTTGAATCTGCTGCACGTATTCGCGACCAAATAGCAGGTTTAAAATCCCTTAGTTCTGGTGAGAAAGTTTCCTTACCTAATGATACTGTATCGCGGGATGCCATCGCTTTGGCAATGGATGCACAACATGCTTGTGTTCAATTATTCCAGATTCGTGCAGGTCAGTTAGTGGGACGTTTAGCATTTGTTGCAGAAGTCCCTCGTCCTCCATCTTCCCCCCCTCCCCCTCTCTCCCCCAGTCCCCACTCCCCACTCCCCACTACCCACTTCGAGGGTGCTGTTTTGCAACGGGTATTGGAGGAGCATTACCAAACTGCGGAGGATGTGGAAATTCCTACAGAAATTTTAGTTCAGCACGATTTAGTTGATGGGGAAATTTTAGCGGATGTTTTAACGCAGCGTAAAGGAAGGAAAGTTACTATTGTTTCCCCCCAGCGTCAAATGAAAGCTGAGTTAATCGAGATGGTGGAAAGGAACGCTCAATACGAATTACAACGCTTACAAAAATTAAGCGATCGCAATTCCCAAGCGGTAGAAGATTTGGCTGCTATTCTAGATTTACCGGAGCTACCCCATCGTATCGAAGGTTACGATATTTCCCATATACAGGGTTCCAACGCTGTAGCATCACAAGTTGTGTTTATCGATGGGATGCCAGCAAAACAACATTATCGTCACTATAAGATTAAAAATCCGACTGTGACAATCGGTCACTCAGATGACTTTGCTTCTTTAGCGGAAGTGATTGGGAGACGTTTTCGCAAGTATATCGAAGACCCACAATTGCAACGGATGGGAAATCCTGATTGGCCTGATTTAGTGATGATAGATGGTGGAAAAGGTCAGCTATCTTCTGTTATCAGCGTTTTGCAAGACATGAATTTGTTAGAAGACTTGCGTGTTGTGAGTTTGGCAAAAAAGCGAGAAGAAATTTTTCTCCCTGGTGAGTCACAACCTTTAGAAACGGAAGCAGAACAACCAGGAGTACAACTTTTAAGAAGATTACGAGATGAAGCACACCGCTTTGCTGTGACTTTTCATCAAAATCAACGCACTAACAAAATGAGGCGTTCTCGTCTGGATGAAGTTCCTGGTTTGGGACATCATCGTCAGAAACAACTTTTGGGTCATTTTCGCTCTGTCGATTATATCAGGCAAGCATCACCACAACAGTTGGCTGAAGTTCCAGGAATTGGGCCTCGTTTAGCTCAAGAAATTTACGATTACTTTCATCCCAATTAGGGAGTTGGGAGTGGGGAGTGGGGAGATGAGGGTGATTAGGGGGATTGTTGGGAATTAAAAAATTATGGGTAATAGATAACTGGTACAAACAATTATCTATTACCCATTACCCATTACCCATTACCTATAAACTACATTAGCAGGCAGTTTGTTCAAAAAATTGGAATTTTTTATTAAATTTATTTTTTCAGAGTTTATTTCCGATATCAAGTGATGCTGCAAATGGAAATAAGGATTTTAGGGCTTATGTAAACTCGCTGGATACGGTAGAAGCAGTATTTACAAGCTCATATCCCAAACAAGCACTTTCACTATAAAGTCATATATCTCAGTAAATCAGTAACAGGGATCATCGATAACGCAAATAGAAGTGACGTAAAATCCTTAATTTTATATCCACAGCAGGATACCCACTGACAACTCATAGTAAGATAATAACGATAAGAGAGTAAATCTTGACAAAAGTCAGTTTGTATGGAGGTGTAACAAAATATTGTTGCTACTTAAATTATTTAAACTGTAACTTTTATAATTGAGAAACTTATAAAAGACTAGTTTTCTAGCATGGTTTACATAATCTGTATGTTCGCGATACTTTTGTAAAGATGAGTCACTAATTGAAAATATGTGACAAACTATTAATACAAACGATTGTAAATATACTGTCAAATATACTGACAGTAGTTAAGTTCAAAAAGAGTATCTACTGGAATACACTGAAATTTAAACAGTTAATTTATTTCCGTTGTTTTACTAATGCTGAACTTATCAACCAATTGATAAGAAAATAATAATAAGGACTTTTGAAAATGCTTAAATTCCAAAAAATTCGCTGCCCAAACTGCGGTAGCGAAGGTGAAAGACACTTTATTGCTGAGTCTCAAGTGACCAGAACGCAATGTCCTGTGTGTGATTACTTAATGATAAGTTGTACCCGTACGGGTAGAGTTATCGAAGCTTACGCTCCAGGAATTCATTTAAGAAAATAAATAAATGTATTGTGGGGTGGGCATCCCTGCCCGCCCAAAATATATTTGAACTGACCCAAAATATATTCCAGCCCACCCAAAGCATAAAGTACTAATTGTTACTGTTTGCAACTCTCAATTGTCCACAGGCTGCGTCTGCTTCCAAACCACGGGAATAGCGAACACTCACAGCCACGTTTTTTTCTTTAAGGATATCTACAAAAGTTTCAATACTTTGCCGTTGAGGACGCTTATAATCAACTTCGGTAATGGGGTTATAAGGTATTAAATTTACATGACATTGAAATCCCCGTATGAGCTTAGCTAATTCCCTAGCATGTTCTGGAAGGTCATTAACACCAGCAAGTAAAATGTATTCAAAAGACAAGCGTCGCCCAGTGATTTCCACATATTCGCGACATTCTGTGATTAGGTCTTCAATGGGGTAACTACGAGCGGTGGGAACAAGTTTTTCCCGTAACGCTTGGTTAGGAGCGTGAAGACTGACAGCAAGGGTAACTTGTAAATGGTGTTGGGCAAACTCGCGAATGCGTGAACGTATCCCAACAGTAGAAACCGTAATATTTCGCTGTCCAATACCTACGTCTTGATTTAACGCTCTGATTGCATCCAATACATTTTTAGTATTTAACAATGGTTCTCCCATACCCATAAATACAATGTTACTTACCCGCTCTCCAAAATCTTCTTGTACAGTTAATACCTGGTCAATAATTTCACTGCGACTCAAATTACGCTTGTATTCTCCTTTCCCAGTAGCACAAAAGTCACAAGCCATTGGACAACCGACTTGAGTTGAGACGCAGACAGTTAATCTCTCTAATGAATTGGGAGAGGAATTAGAAGAAGGATTGCGTGCGTATTTGCGAGAAGATTTTCCCCCTCTTTTAAAGGTGGGGATACCGACGGTCTCTACAATTTCACCATCAGATAATCGCAAAAGATATTTTACTGTTCCGTCGGGAGCTTCGGAATTATAGTGTAAAGTTGAACGTCCAATAGGAGTATCTGCAATTTCTGCACGCCATTGTTTAGAAAAAGCAGTAATATCCGCAAGCGAACGGACTCCTTTGTTATAAATCCAGTCGTGTAATTGCTTTCCACGAAATGCGGGTTGTCCTTTGGAAACAACCCAAGCGGTTAGCTCTTCTAAAGTTGCTCCTAATAAAGGTTGGGTGGTTGTGGGTGATTCTGATAATTTGATGGACATAATGCTAATTGGGAATTGGGAATTGGGAATTGCGAATTGCGAATTGCTATAATCTCTTTGCTTTAACGGGAATTTCTATTATGAACTCTGCTCCTTCCCCTGGTGATGAAATACAAGATAATTTACCCCCATGTTTATCTACCACAATTTGGTAACATATGGACAAACCCAAACCAGTGCCTTTTCCTACGGGTTTTGTTGTAAAAAATGGGTCAAATAATCTAGCTCTCACTTCCTCTGTCATACCTTGTGCGCTATCTGCAATACTTATTATCGCCCAATAATCATTTATTTCGTTATTTGTGCTATTGTTTGTAACTTTAGTGCGTATAGTAATATGAGGGTTGCCAGTAGTTTTATTGTTTTTATTATCTATCAATCCTGACTCTTCAATTGCATCAATGGCATTGCATAGTAAATTCATTAATACCTGGTTGATTTGTCCTGGATTACATTCAACTGATGGTAAATTAGTATACTCTCTAATAATTTTAATTTCAGGTTTATTTTTTCGTGGTTTGAGGCGATGTTGCAAAATCAACAGCGTGCTTTCAATACCTTCATGAAGGTTAACAAATTTCTTTTGAACTTCATCAATACGTGAAAAATTTCTTAAAGATAAAACAATTTCCTGGATGCGTTCGGTACCAACTTCCATTGAGGATACTATTTTTGGTAAGTCCTCAATAATAAACTCTAGGTCAATTTTTTTCGCTAGTTGTTTAATTTGCGGCTGTGATTCTGGATAAGTTTGTTGATAAGCCTGAATTATACATAGTAAATGCTGAGTATATTCACTAACATGTTGAAGATTAGCATAAATAAAATTAACTGGGTTATTGATTTCGTGAGCTACACCTGCAACTAATTGACCCAAGCTAGACATTTTTTCCGTTTGAATCAGTTGAGATTGAGTACTTTTTAGCTGTTGCACAATGCTTGCTAAAGTTGCGGCTTTTTCTTCCAGAGATACTATTAATTGTGTTTTTTCTGCTTCTGATAACCGTAATGCTATTTCTATCTGCTTGCGTTCGACAATTTCAATCAGGAAATTATCATTAGATTCTTGTAAAGCAGCTGTACGTTCTTCTACTCGACTTTCCAATTCTTCATTAATAATAAATAATTCTTGTTGAGAACGCCTTACTTCTGATAAAACTGCTGCTAACACTAAAGTTGTAATGGTGACCACAGCCATAAAAGTTTGTAGCAATAGTAGAGAATCGGTGAGGGAAGCTCTTACAAAACTACCTTCCCCACGAATTGTCGCTAACAAAGCATCTACAGCTACCATAAAACTTGCGGTAATTGCACCAACTTCTTGAAAGCGAAATGCAGCCCAAACTAATACGGGTAGTAGTAAATATTCGATAGGGTATCCCATTCCGAAAGCTATTTCTCCAATACCCCATAGGGTAAGTAGCAACAACATCGCTTCTGCAAATTGCTTTTTTGGTATACGGAAATAGCGCGCTGGCTGCCAAATAAGCAGTATTGGCGTAAAAATAGCTAGACTAATTCCATCACCTAACCAAAAAGTTAACCATTGTGTGCTAAAGTTTTCCCATTCACTAACACCTCCTAAACAAATACATATCAACCCAAAAGTAGCGCTGAGAATTGGACAAGTTATTACTATTAGTACAAATTTAAATACATGTTGGGCGCTATGGAAAGGAAAACTGCTTCCTGTTAAACGTCTAATTAAAAATGCTGCTAACAAAAGTGATGCGGTAGATGTAAATCCTTTAATTATTGATACCCACAAAGTAGTGATAATACTATCAGTCACGTTTAACAAGTGGGAAATATTTACCAATAATTCACCCAAAAAAATACCTCCGACGGCTTTATATCCCAAGGAGAGAAGGGTTGCTAAAGCGAAGGGTGCAGGAGGCCAAACTGGTGTAATTTTACTTAAAGAATTTGCAGGAGCCAGAGACATACCTACTTTTGCCCCTATAAAATAAAGTACTGCTATTACAATTATCATTACCAAGCATTGCAACAGCTCAGGTAGTAATAAAGATTTTTTGTCTTGTCCTAATTGGAGTAAATTCCATTTGGCTTGTTTCATGCCGTGCTACCAGATGCATTTATGAATTTGAACTCAAATGCTGAAGGAAAAGGGAATAAGGAACAAGGAAGAAGGAAGAAAACCTTTTCCTTAATTTCAGATTACCCATCTTGGTATTGAAACGAACATTGCTGCGTATAATTATGATTTAACTCGTGTCAAAAAATAAGCCCACACTAAGTGGACTTTATAGAAAATAATATTGAAATGATTTACTTTTTTAGCAAATCAAGTAGCATTACTTAGGAATTAAAAAATGCTTATACTTTTCTTATTAACCAAATGTACTACTGTTGTAACCCCACATATATCCTTTAGCGTCAGCAAATTCTATGTAGACGCGGTTTTTAGGTACTCCTAAAGCTTGATTTATTTCTTGACAGAAATCTTGACTCATTGCTTGAGTTTGCTCTGGCTTCATACTACCAACACTTTTAATTTCTATGTAGCAAACTGGCTCGGTATTACCCGCAAATGTCATAGAAACTCCCCCTTCAAATACGGTCATCACGTAGGATTCGGGTTTACTTGTATGTTTTGCTAGCTTTGCTGATAAAGTTTTCAGCATTGTTTCCACGGATGATTGAGAAGGTGCTGGAATGCTTGTTTGTACTTTGATTAAGGGCATAGAAGTTCTAAGTTTTTTATGTAAGGTGGTCACCCTCGAAATATATGATTGTGTTCTGGGTGATATAAACGCGAGCGTCCTATAGTTTCTTCTCCAATTTCTCCTTTATGTTCTCCTGTATGTTTTCTAAGTGCAGGACTGATGACATACAAGGTGGTGCGAAAGAGATTTTCTTCAATAGTAGTATCTGCCATTTTGTCAAGGCTTACAACACAAATCTTTTCATCTTGCCAACCGAGACGATAACAAATAGCCACAGGGGTATCGTTCCGGTAATGTTGCAGTAATTGGTTTTGAGCAGCTTCCACATGACGAGCACTCAGATATAGACAAAGACTAGCTTGATGCTTTGCTAAAGAAGCAAGCTCTTCACTTTGAGGAACACCTGTACGTCCAGAAATACGAGTCAAAATAATTGTTTGAACTAAACCAGGGACAGTGAGTTCAACTTTCAGTTTCGCAGCAGCAACTTGAAAAGCACTAATACCTGGTATAACTTCAAAGGGAATTTTTGCATCAGCTAAAATTTGCATCTGTTCATGGATAGCACTATAGAGACTGGGGTCACCAGAATGCAAACGCACAACTAATTTTTTTTGCTGTACCCTCTTTATCATTAAAGGCATTATCTCTTCTAAAGTTTTATCAGCAGTAGGGATAATTTCTGCATCAGTTCGACAAAGCTGCAGCATTTCCTCTGGAATTAAAGAATCGGCAAATAAAATCACATCGGCAATTTTTAGTAAGTTATGCGCTTTAACTGTAAGTAAATCAGGGTCTCCGGGTCCAGCCCCAACAATATAAACTGCTGTTTTTAAAGAAAATAAATTACTCGAATTGGACATATGTTTTTAGTATATTTACGTATAAGCTCAACGCAAAATCTAATTCACAAAAAAACTTTTGGCATTTCCTCAGTATCTTTCCGGATTGTGACCCTAGGGCTAGTAGAGTGGAGTGGTAGATGCACCCTGGTTAAGCCCTAGAGACACCTCTGGGGCATTTTTTATTTTTGGGGAATGGGGAATGGGGAATGGAGAATAGGGAATAGGGAATAGAGAATAATATATAGTCAGCAATTACCAATTACCAATTACCAATTACCAATTACCGATTACCAATTACCAATTACCAATCACCAATCAGCTTTTAACTTCATCACCGTTTGGGGTGGAAATAACATCCGGTAAAGGACGTTTAGCGATGTAAACCCAGGCTAAAGCTCCTAATCCTAAAAATATTCCTAGTAAACTTACAATTTGTGCGATTCGCAGTGGACCCAGCATTAAACTGTCGGTGCGTAACCCTTCTATCCACAAGCGACCTAAACTGTAAGCTGGCCAATAAGCTAAAAATATTGTTCCTAGCTTCAAACGAGGCTTACCTTGCAAACTGCGAAAGAATAAAAACATCAGCAAGGCAAATACCATTAAATTCCAAACAGATTCGTAAAGAAAAGTGGGATGGAAATACTCAAAATTTTCATATCCCAGAGGGCGTTTGGGTATTTTAACTCCGTTTTCGACGACGAATTCGGGAATATATAACTTCCAAGGTAAATTGGTGGGAGCTCCAAAAGCCTCGGAATTAAAGAAATTACCCCAACGTCCTATCGCTTGTCCCAAAATTAGGGAAGGTGTTATTAAATCCGCTAGTTGCCAAAAAGATATTTTTTTCAGCTTGCTAAAAATTAAAGCAGCTAAAACACCACCAATAATTGCCCCATGAATTGCTATACCTCCTTGCCATATAGCAATTATTCGCTCTGGATGTTTCGCATACTCCGACCATTGAAATAAAACGTAATATATTCTTGCGGCTGGGATTGCACCAATCACTAGCCAAATTGCTAAATCGCTTATTAAATCGGGATTAACGTTACGTCGCGTTGCCAAATATTGTGAAAGGGTAACACCAATTAAAACAGCACTGGCTATCAACAAACCATACCAGCGAACAGTTAATGGTCCCAGATGGAAAAAAATCGGCCCGGGGGAGGTGAATTGGAATGCTAAGGGTAACAGGGGGAAATCTAATACCATGTAAAATACCTTTAAAAGTTACAACTTATGGATTTGAGTTATGGATTGGGGATAGTTACAGTTACCTTAGCAATAATAGACCGTAGAGAAGCCAATTTGTAGGTTGGCTCGTTCCACGTTCACGCAGTGGAGCGGAGCGCTAAACTCAACGTTTTAGACCATTTGTAGGCCATTTGTTGGGTTTCCCAAAACCATGCCGAAGCGGCACGCTACGCGAACAACCCAACCTACGATGCGTGAGAATTGGGTTACACAGAAACATAAAGCAACAATTATAGTTTGTGTGTAATAAACGTGAATTAGATATAATACCTAAGCAACTTTTAGGTTTATACTAAGTGATTGCTATTTATCCAGGAAGCTTCGACCCTATTACCTTTGGACATCTTGACCTAATTGAGCGTGGTTCCAAGTTGTTTGAGCGGGTAATTGTTGCAGTACTGCGAAATCCGAATAAAACACCATTATTTTCGGTACAAAAACGGCTAGAACAGATTACTCTATCGGTAGAACATTTACCCAATGTGGAAGTGGACAGCTTTGACGGTCTGACTGTTAATTATGCTCAGATACGCGGAGCTTCGGTTCTGCTCCGGGGTTTGCGAGCGGTTTCAGATTTTGAAGTCGAATTGCAAATGGCTCACACAAATAAAACTCTTTCCACTCAAATCGAAACTGTTTTCTTAGCAACATCTAATGAGTACAGTTTTTTAAGTAGTAGTGTAGTAAGAGAGATTGCTAGATTTGGTGGTTCCGTAGACCATCTGATTCCCCCACACGTTGCCTTAGATATACACAAATGCTACGCTCACAACAAAACAACCTCGAACCCGAAGATAACCGAAGCAGTCCCCCCTCTCAACAATTAGGTGAGGGTGAAACAGGCAACTTTGATATTCAGCAAGAACTCAATCGCTTGGAGGAAATGATTCTTGCCAGTTTTCGTATCCCACTTGTGGGACGAACCCTTGTGGATGAGGAAAAGTTACTGGAACAACTTGATTTAATTAGACTTTCTTTACCAAATGCTTTTGAAATAGCAACTGAAATTATCCAACACAAACAAGAAATTTTTCTGGAAGCGGAAGAATACGGACAGCAGATTGTTGAAGCTGCTCAAATTAAACGGGGACAAATTTTAGAAGAAAGTGATATTATTCGTCAAGCACAAATGGAAGCGGAACAATTACGACGACAAGTTCAACAAGAGTGTGATGCTCGGATGCAACAAACTTTAGAAGAAATTGAGCGTCAGCGTCGTCAATGTCAGCAAGAAATTGAGCAAATGCAGCAACGAGCGCTGGCAGAAGCTGAAATCATCGAGCGTGGGGCTGATGAATATGCTGATAGCGTGTTAGAAAATATTGAAAATGACCTTCAGGAAATGACGCAAATCATTCGTAATGGAAGACAACAATTAGGGTTAGATAGACAACCACAGAAAAATTTACCTTCTCAAAAGAAGAAGTAATTGGGAATTGGGAATTGGTAATTGGTAATTGGTAATTGAGAATTGGGAATTGGGAATTGGGAATTGGGAATTGCGAATTGATTAAAGGGTATAAGTGAAATCTTTGACTAACATGCCTGGAACCATGTTACCTCCTAGTTGTCTTCCTTCGTAGGTTCCTACTTCTGGGATAAATTCTTGAAAATCAGTAAAATCAATTAAATTGTCTCCCCAAAAACGATAAAGGCTGTCATCAAAGCGTAGGTTTTCAATAGGAGCGACTATTTCTCCTTTCTCTACCCAAAAACAAGCATAACGAGTCATACCTGTAATCCTACCTGTGGGACGGTCACTCCAGTTTAAATAATGTAAGTTAGATACGTATAAACCTGTGTCTAAGCTAGATAAAATTTCCTCTTTCTTTAAGTTTCCACAGATAATTTCTGGTGCTCGCAATGTTTCTGATGAATTGGCTCCGTTGGCAATTTTTTGATATTCCTTTGCTGTTCGTGAATTTACTAATGTATTTAGCAAATTACCTTTTTCTATTATGGGTAATTCTAGTGCGGCCATTTCCCCTAATTGATTAAATCGCGGTACTAAACCCCGTTGAAAGTTTTCTTTTAAATTAAATTTTGGGGAAAGTTGTTTTTCTTGACGCCATATAGAAGCTAAAGAACTATTACCTTGTTGTAAATCAGCTTCGCTTACACCACCCCAAGAAAGCATCATTAATAAATCCGCAACAGCTTCTGGAGAAAAATAAGTCCTGTAATTACCTTTTGGCAATTGCTTTACTGGATTTTCTAGCAATTTAAGTTGTTTTTTAGCTTCACTTATTTTTGCTAAATAAGCTTCTTGATGACATTCACTTCCTGCAAAAAATCCTTTAACTGCTTGTCCAGATTTACTAAAAATAGAATAATCTAATGTGAAAGTATCCGTCGCAAACCAGTGTTTTTGTCCACAAGAATCTCCATAACCTTTAATCACAACCCCACCAGAATATATACCAGTGAAATCTAATTCTGTAACTTCTTTTAGCAACTTTATGGGAATATCTTCATTTGGCAATAATTTACCATTATGTACTTCGCTACTAATATTATTACCTGAAGGTAAAACCAGATAAGGGTCTTTTGGTAGCAATGGTATTTCTTCGCGCAATTCTAAAAAAGCTTTTTGTGCTTCTTGGCAATCAATATCATGATTTCCTGTAAAAGGAAAGCTTCTAAATGCACTGCGTTGGTTGTGCATTAAAGTTAATTGTATTTCACCGTCAGCAACGATACCTGTTTGTCTCACCTTCGCGTTATTAAAGCGCGTGAATTGACTTCTTTCACTACTCAACTTTACAGTAAATTCTTCGCTTTCATGTTTTTGACTGAGTAAAATTTCAGCTAATTGATTAAAACTACTTTCTAATACTGATAAATCTTCCATATTAATTTAAAAAATTTTAGTAATGGGAGCATCTTGCTCCCTAGTTGTACAATAGCAGGCTATTTGAAGGTGCTAAAAAAAACACCTGTTCTGACATTTAGGATACTCCCCCTTCCTCAACCTCCACCAAATACTTCCACATCCGCAAATACGCAAACCGGTGAACCATGTCCCACCCAAATTGCTTGATTTGGTTCTCCTTTACCGCAGTAAGCTGTGCCGTACATTTGCCAAGTTGAGGAATTGCCTACTTTAACTAAACTTTTCCAAAACTCTGGAGTTGTTGCACGGTAGTTAGGATTACGTAGTGTCTTGGTCAATTTCCCATTTTCTATTAATTTGGCATATTCGCAACCAAATTGAAATTTATAACGACGGTCATCTATTGACCAAGAACGGTTAGATTCCATATAAACTCCGCTTTCTATTCCAGCGATAATTTCATCAAAGGATTCTGAACCTGGTTCTAAATTTAAATTTGCCATACGGTCAATTGCTGGCCGATTCCAAGAAGAAGCACGAGCACAAGCAACTCCTGGTACTTTTGCCCTGGTTTGACTTTCTAAACTCCCTAACCCTCGTTGCAGTACTCCTTCTTTAACTAAATACTCCCGTGTTGCGACATTACCTGTATCATCAAAGCCGTAACTAGCTAGCTCTCCAGATACTGTGGGGTCAAAGGTAATATTCATCTTTGGTGAACCGTATACCAGGTTCCCAAAATCTGTAAGTTCTACAAAACTACCTCCCGCATAGTTACGCTCATCTCCTAAAATGCGGTCTATTTCTAAAGGGTGTCCAATGCTTTCATGAATTTGTAGCATCATTTGGTCTGGTGCTAACACTAAATTTGTTACGGTGTTAGGACATTCTTCTGCACTCAATAATTCTACAGCCTGCTCGCCTATTTGTTGCGCTTGATGCCATAAATTTGGATTTTTTAGAAGCTCTAGTCCTCCTTGAAAACAGTTCGCTTCCCAACCGTTGTTACTACGTTGTTGAACTATTGAGCCATCTTGGGCTGTTACGCCAAAACTACTACGGACAAACAAAAATTTTTGATACACTTCTGAGCCGTTTGTACTGACGAACCAAGTTTCCATTTCGCTGGTGATTGCGCTGGCTCTGGTTTGAACTATTTTTTCAGAAACTTTTAAGGTTTGGCAAATACGGACGAGTATATGGTTTACTTCCCCTGGGCTAAGGGTATCTAATGATTCGAGGTGGGGTGAGATATATTCACCCACTACTTTTGGACGTTCACTGGCTGCGTTAAATGGATAAATCCACCATTCGCTGGCTGCGAGTGCCTGTTTATAAGCTTTTTCGGCTGCTGCTTGTAAGGTAGCTAGGTCTAAGGCATTGGTGGCTGCGTAACCTATACAGCCATTCACTAAAACTTCCAGCATTGCTCCGAGTGTGGAAGTTTTACCATTTGACTGAGGTAAGGCATCACGAACCGAACGTAAATTTAATGTTTCTTTAACTACTCTAATGCCAATCCAATCGGCGGGAATGTTGAATGCTGCAATCGCTTGATTTAATTGTGACCACATCATGATTTATATCTAACAATTGTAAGAAAAGGATTTGGTTGGATAATATACTGTGAATTTTAATGAGGTTCCAAAATAATAATTGCTCTACTTTCTTGTGGGGTGGGCATCCTTGCCCGCCTGGTTTGGCATGGACGGGCACCGAAGCCCATCCCACAGAACAAAAGCCTCAAACCAAACTACGATTTACGGATTAATTTCTGTGCCAGCGTACTCCTTCTTTGGTATCTATTAGGTTGATGCCTTTTGACTGTAATTCGTTACGAATACGGTCTGATTCGGCGAAGTTTTTAGATTGGCGAGCTTCTTGGCGTTCCTGAATTAGGCTTTCTATTTGACTATCGCTCAATTCATTATCGCTTGGGATTTGTTGTTCTTCCTGCTTGGCTTCTAAACCGAGAACTGCTGCTAAGGTAACTAATGTTTCCCATTGCGTATGTAATTCTGCTGATGGTGTTTTGCTTATTCCTTCATGCACTAAGATGTTTTTCTCACGTTGTAAGCTTTTAGCTAATTCAAATAGCACCGCTAACCCGTTAGAAAAATTAAAGTCGTCATCCGCTCCTTCTTTAAATCTTTCTAAGGGATTAGGGAGTAGGGAGTGGGGAGTGGGGGAGGAAGAGTGGGGAGTGGGTAGTTGTGAGGGATTATTTCCAATTCCCAATTCCCCATTCCCAATTCCCAATGCCCTATTCCCAGTTCCCCAACCCAATTTTTCCCCGTACTCTAGTCCGAACAGTAAACCTTCTTTTAGGGTTTGCCAACTATTAGACGCATTTGCGATCGCCTCGTCGGTAAAGTCCAAAGGTTTGCGATAATGACCTTGAAGAACAAAGAAGCGTACTGCCATTGGGTCAACTCCTTTGTCCAACATTTCGCGGATGGTGATGAAATTGCCTAAGGACTTGGACATTTTCTCACCGTTAACTCTCACCATACCGTTGTGCATCCAGTAGCGAGACAATGGCTTATCGATAGCACCTTCCGACTGTGCGATTTCATTTTCGTGGTGGGGAAATATTAAGTCTCCACCACCAGTATGAATATCAATAGTTTCACCAAGACGTGAGCGAATCATTGCCGAACATTCAATGTGCCATCCGGGACGACCAGGACCCCAAGGTGAATCCCAAGCAGGTTCTCCCGGTTTTGCTGATTTCCACAAAGCAAAATCAAAGGGGTGTTGCTTTTTCTTTCCACTAGGGTCTTCTGCGTCAACTCGACCGCTTGCACCCGCTTGCATTTGTTTAAGTTCCTGTCCCGAAAGTTTTCCATAACCAGGAAAACGTTGAACTCGGTAATAAACATCTCCACCATTCGCGTAAGCATAGTCTTTTGCTACTAACGCTTGAATTAATTGATGAATTTCTGGAATATGCTGTGTTGCTCGTGGATACTCGTCTGCATCTATGACGTTTAAGCGACGAATATCTTCAAAATAGGCGTCGATAAACTTTTGACTCACCGCTTCCATCGTCGAACCTTGTTCTCTGGCTCGGTTGAGAATTTTATCATCAATATCAGTAAAATTTTGAATATAGCGTACCTGGTAACCGCACCATGTAAGATAACGTCGAATAGTATCCCAAACAATATAAGTACGACCATGACCCAAATGACAATAGTCATAAACGGTCACACCGCAGCAATACATCTTAACCTTCATTGGTTCGATGGTCTCAAAGGGTTCTAGACGACGAGTGAGTGTGTTATAAACCGTTAGGGTCATAGCAAAATATTACCGTTTACAGAGAGAATAATTTCGTAATTAAGAGTTGGCAACTGTGAGGATGATGAAATCCCAGCATCCTTATGCTAATGTTTTGTTGACTGTTTGCGCCATATTGAAAGTTTTTGCATCATAAAAATTAAACAGCTAAAAATAAAAGCAGCACGATTATGCAATCAGCAATTAAAAATTCCCCTGAAGCAATGGATACGGCTAAGCAAGGAATGCCTGTAACAATAATCACAGGATTCCTCGGTAGTGGAAAAACTACTTTACTTAATCATATCCTGAGTAACCAGCAAGGATTGAAAACAGCGGTTTTGGTAAATGAATTTGGGGAAATTGGCATTGATAACGAGTTAATTATTTCCACAGATGATGACATGGTGGAATTAAGCAATGGTTGTATCTGTTGCACTATTAATAACGATTTAGTAGACGCTGTTTATAAAGTGTTAGAACGGCAAGATAACGTTGATTATCTAGTGGTTGAGACTACTGGACTAGCAGACCCGATACCAGTGGCACTAACGTTTTTAAGTACGGAATTACAACACTTGACTCGTCTTGATTCAATTATCACGGTGGTAGATGCTGCGAACTACAGCCTAGACTTGTTTAATTCCCAAGCTGCCTATAGTCAAATTGCTTATGGTGATATAATCCTGCTCAACAAAACAGATTTAGTCAGCGAGACAGAATTAAAAGATTTAGAAAGAAAAATCCTAGATATTAAAGAAGGCGCTAGAATTATTCGTACTCAGAAATCTCAGGTTCCACTTCCTTTAATTCTCAGCGTAGGACTATTTGAGTCTGACCAATACTTTAATTTAGATTCGGAGCATGGTCACGACCACGACCATCATCACGAACATAGTCACGGTCATACTCACGACCATACAGAGTGTGGTCACGAACACCATAACCATGACCATACGGAGTGTGGTCACGAACATCATGACCACAGCCATCATGACCATCATTCTGACCATTTAGAAAATGATGGCTTTACTTCTATATCTTTCCAAACAGAGCAACCTTTTACTGTCAGAAAGTTCCAATATTTCTTAGATAACCAACTACCTGACGAAGTTTTCCGTGCAAAAGGAATAATGTGGTTTGAAGAAAGCCCCCAAAGACATATTTTTCACTTGTGCGGTAAACGTTTCACAATGGATGAAGATGAATGGAAAGGGGAAAAGAAAAATCAGGTTGTGCTGATAGGTCAAAATCTCGATAAAGAAATTTTGTTGCAGCAACTGCAAAACTGTATTGCGTAAGAGACCTAACCCCCTACCCGCTTCCCTCAGAGGGAAGGGGAAATAAAAATAGTAGCCCCCTCCCCGCAAGCGGGGAGGGGGTTGGGGGTGGGGTTTTTTGTTGGGGATGCGACTATATTTAATATTTTTATAACTGTGAAAGTAAAAAATGCGTGTAATCATCCAACGAGTGAAATCCTCTCAAGTGACAATTAACGAAGAAATTATCGGCAAAATTGCACAAGGACTCAACTTACTAGTGGGTATCGCAGATAATGATACAGAAGCTGAACTCGATTGGATGGTTCGTAAATGCTTAGAGTTGCGCTTGTTTCCAGACTCAGAAGGTGGTGACAGGTGGCAAAAATCCGTGCAAGAAATGGGTGGTGAATTACTCGTAGTCAGCCAATTCACGCTTTATGGCGATTGTCGCAAAGGACGCCGTCCTTCTTTTGACCGCTCAGCCACACCTACCACCGCAGAAAAATTATATAATCTTTTCGTAGAAAAATTACGCGATAGTGGATTGCGAGTAGAAACGGGAAAATTTGGGGCAATGATGCAGGTATTTATCGAAAATGACGGGCCAGTAACCTTATTATTAGAACGCGAATCCTCATAAATTCAAGCGCACTGATAAAAAATATACATGCGACCTGTAGAGACGCGATTAATCGCGTCTCTACATTCTGGTACAGATTAGTTGTGTATCTATTGTGTGGTGCTAAATGATGAGAGAATATTAACCTGAGCATTACAAAACTTTAAGAACACTCATCATGGCTAAAATCCAGTTTTCCAGGGGAATTGACGAAGAAGCGGTTCCAGAGGTTCGTCTGACACGCTCCCGTAGTGGTGCAAATGGTACAGCAACGTTTATTTTTCAGAATCCGACAGCTTTAAGTGGTGCCAGTACCGAGGAGATTACTGGGATGTACATGATTGATGAAGAAGGGGAAATCATCACTCGTGAAGTTAAGGGGAAATTTGTCAACGGTAAACCGGAAGCTCTAGAAGCTATTTACTTAATTAAATCCGAAGACGAATGGGAAAGATTTATGCGGTTTATGGAGCGTTACGCTGAGGAAAAAGGTCTGGGATTCAACAAAGCGCAATAGAGTACTTTTGTTTGTGCTTGCTCCCAGAACTCTCGTTCCCGGCTATAAACTGGGAACGAAGTCTCAATTAATACTTTGTTAGTAGTGGTCGTAATTTCAGAAATGATGAAAGCAACTTTACAAACAAAATATAATTAATATTTATAAATAAGGTCATTTTTTCCGTAGAGACGCGATAAATCGCGTCTCTATTTATCGCGTCTCTAGTCATAGGTTTTATAGATGATGAAGACGCGATAAATCGCGTCTCTACAGATTAAAAAAAAAAATTACCCCTCCGTTGAAGGAAGGGTTTTTGGATTTCATCAGTTTTACCTTGTGTGCTTCAGAATTAATGAATTATGAAGCAAACCACTGACAATATGGCAGCTATAATATAAAATACTGCGACGACTTGTAATTCTGACCAACCAGACAGTTCTAAATGGTGGTGTAAAGGAGCCATTTTAAATAAGCGCTTACCTTTTCCATCTGGACCTTTGGTTGCTTTGTAGTAACTCACCTGTGCTATTACGGATAGTGTTTCTACAAAAAAGATTCCACTGAGGATTAACAACGCGAAGAGACTGTTACTTAAAAGAGCTACTGCACCTAAAGCTCCACCCAGTGCCAACGAACCTGTGTCACCCATAAACACACGAGCGGGGTTGCGGTTGTGAACTAAGAAACCTAAACAACCACCACTTAAAGCCGCACAAAATACCATTAGACCTGGTGCGCTGGGAGCAACTAAAGCACCCAATGCAAACAGTGCAATCGCTACTGTTCCACCAGCTAAACCATCAACCCCATCTGTCAAATTTGTTGCGTTGCTTTCTGCCACTAGCACAAAAGCCGCTAATGGTAGGAATATAAACCATCCTAGAGGTATTGAAAAACCTAAGGGTAAAGCAATATTTGTAATACTATAATTCTGAGTCGAAAACAGCCACGAACAGAAGACGGCTGCGAAACCTATTTGTAAAGCCAGTTTCATTTTAGGAGAAATGCCCTTGTTTGACTTCCGGCGTAAAATTTGCCAGTCATCAATCCAGCCGATTAACCCGTAACTCAGTGTTAATGCGGATACAGCCAATACAGTGGTATCAAATTTCGATAAAACACAAGCAAGCGCTACTGCGACGGGGACAAAAAAGATGCCTCCCATTGTCGGTGTACCAACTTTTTTCAAATGGGCCTGCGGTCCATCCTCGCGGATGATTTGCCCAGCTTTAAGAGCTTGTAGCATGGGTACTACCCAGTAGCCAACCACAGCGGTGATGACGGTAGACAGTAACAATGGCAGCAGCAATGACGCAGCTTGCCACGAACGGTTTGCCATTCCATCTAGGAAAAACGCTGTTGTACTTAGACTGACACCTAAAGCCGAGACTAGACCGATACCAGTGAGATTTAACCCTTGGTCAGGAGATAATTTTGCGTCCACGGAAACTTCCCTTCACTCCACACTTTAAAAAAACTTAGCAGCGGGGGCTACATTTTGCCCCCTTCCAAAGACATAGATAATTAATCTATCTCAACCGCACCAGCATCATCATCGTCATCATCAAGGTCATATTCAATCCCATCATCACCACTCATTAGTGATTCTATTTCTTCTTCGTCCCCACCTGGAAAGTCAGATTCGTGTTTGTCGCGGGCGATTAAACGACCGCTAGACTTTAACCAATCCAACAAAGACGACTCTTGCTTTAATGGAATAACAGAGGCTCGTTGATGGCGGGGTTGTTCGCGTAATGGGGAATTAAACATATTGACGAAGACACTAACAACGGACAAAAAGTAGACAATTAGAGTCTATCACTTGATACAAAATAATTTAGTTATTTATTCAACTCTTTTGTCGAAATATCCGACAAAAAACAAATTATATGGTAATGCGGGCACTGACGGGGCGATAATTAATTGTATTGCTCTATACATTGCACGTTGACACCTTGGTTAAAGAAGTAAAACTTTGAGGTAATAAGCGATGATGGGAAAAGCAGCTCTAAAAACAGCAATTGCAGGTAAAAATCGCGGTTTACTTGCATCTGAGCCAGAAAAACAAGCTATTTTGGCTCTTATTGCCACTTTAGAAGAACAAAACCCGACACCCCGTCCAGTAGAAGCCGCTGACTTACTTAGTGGCGATTGGCGACTACTATACACCACAAGTAAGGGACTTTTGAATATAGGTAGAATACCTTTTTTAAAACTTGGTCAAATCTACCAATGTATCCGGGTAAACAGCAACAGTATTTACAACATTGCGGAAATATACGGATTACCTTTTTTTGAAGGAATAGTCAGTGTTGCGGCAACCTTTGAACCAGTTGACACCCGTCGCGTGCAAGTAAAATTCGAGCGTTCGATTATCACCCTACAGCGTTTAATAGACTATAACTCTCCAGAAAAGTTCATTGAAAAAATCGAAGCTGGTAAAAAATTTACAGGATTCGATTTTCCTATTACGAACAGTGAACGTCAAGGCTGGTTAGACATTACCTATTTAGATAGCGATTTTCGCATCGGTAGAGGTAATGAAGGTAGTGTATTCGTATTAACGAAGACATAAACTTTCACCAGAGTAAACTTTCAAGAAATAGAAGTTATTCCATATTCCAGATATTGTCAAGGGTGTTGTAGCAATTCTTGAATAAGGGAACACAGTAGTTGAAGTCAGATTATCTACTACTACATATTGCATCATTCTGGGAAAAATCAAGTAAACCGGGATACTCGTGTAAAAATTAAGGAAGCTTCTCCCTTCTTCCTTTTTCCCTCAGACTTCGATAAATAACTTAACAAAGCTTCTGTCGGACACCTTCAAGTTGTAGAGTGAAGAAAATTCGGCCTAATACATCTGGCGATTAACAACCAAAAGGAACAAACTTATGGTTCAACGTGGTTCTAAAGTTCGGATTCTTCGTCCTGAGTCCTACTGGTATCAAGACCTTGGTACTGTTGCGTCCATTGACCAAAGCGGTATCAAGTACTCGGTAATCGTGCGTTTTGATAAGGTTAACTACTCTGGTATCAACACCAATAACTTTGCTGAAGATGAGTTACTTGAGGTTGAAGCACCTAAGGCTAAGGCTAAAAAAGCCTAAGATTCGCTAGCTACAATAGCTATACAGCGGATTTTAAGTGGGCGAAGTGCTATCGAGCACAATCATCGGGCAACCGAGCACAATCATCGGGCAACCGAGCACAATCATTGGGCAACTAGCACAATCATTGGGTAACCGAGCACAATCATTGGGCAAGCAACACAATCATTGGGCAACTAGCACAATCATTGGGCAACTAGCACAATCATTGGGCAAGCAACACAATCATTGAGCAACTAGCACAATCATTGGGCAAGCAACACAGTCATCGGGCGGGCAGGGATGCCCACCCCACAAGATGTTGAGATAACCTTACTTTACGTAGATTAATTAACTTGGATGCCTGAACTGCCTGAAGTCGAAACAGTCCGGCGGGGTTTAAATCAGTTAACCCTCAACCAAGAAATTACGGGTGGAGATGTTCTGCTTCATCGCACCATCGCCCACCCGTTTTCTGTTGATGAATTTCTCGCTGGCATTAAAGGGTGTTATATCTGTCGATGGCTTCGCTTAGGAAAATATCTAATAGCCGAGCTTAAACCCACTCCCAATTCCCCAATTCCCCACTCCCCACTCCCTACTCCCCACTCCCCTTCCCACCTGGGTGTTCATTTGCGAATGACTGGACAACTTTTGTGGTTAAATCGCAATGAACCTTTGCACAAGCATACGCGGGTGAGATTATTTTTTGCTAATGACAAAGAGTTACGTTTTGTTGACCAACGAACTTTTGGTTTAATGTGGTGGGTTCCGCCAAGTGTTGCAGTTGAAAGTGTCATTACTGGCTTGGCTAAATTGGCTGTTGACCCTTTCTCACCAGAGTTCACGGTTGATTATTTGGTAGATAAGTTAAAAAATCGCCGTCGTCCAATTAAAACTGCGCTTCTTGACCAGTCGGTAGTTGCTGGGCTTGGTAATATCTACGCTGATGAAGCTTTGTTTTTGAGCCATATATTACCTGATACGCTGTGTGTCGATTTGCAGCGTAAACAGATTGAGATTCTGCGTTCCAGTATTATTAAGGTTCTAGAAAATAGCATTGAGGCAGGGGGTACTACTTTTAGTAATTTCCTCAGTGTATCAGGTGTTAATGGAAACTATGGGAGCGTCGCGTGGGTGTATAACCGCGATGGTGAACCTTGTAAAGTTTGCGGTACTAATATTCAGCGTATTAAGTTAGGTGGGCGTTCTAGTCACTTTTGTGTGATTTGTCAGCGTTGAAGAGACCTAACCCCCCTACCCCCCTTCCCTAGCAGGGAAGGGGGGAAAAACTCTTTGTTGTGTGGGAATAAATTTTTGCGCTCGCAAGCTACAATCCTTTAAGAAACTACCGTTAAGGCAAAGAAATAATTTATGGCTGTCAAAAAAGGAGATATGGTTCGCGCTGTTCGCGAAAAGCTGGAGAACAGTCTGGAAGCGCAAGCAAGTGATACCCGCTTTCCTTCTTACATTTTTGAAAGTAAGGGGGAAGTTGTAGATATGAAAGGTGATTATGTGCTTGTTAAGTTTGGAAAGGTTCCTACCCCTAATATGTGGTTGCGTGCTGACCAGCTTGAAGAGTTTAAATAATATACACAGATGATGTAGAGACGTTACATGTAACGTCTCCACGTAAGGCTAATCTCGCTCTCTGCGACGGCGACGACGACCATCTTCGTCTTCATACTCATAGCTGTCGCCTGGGTCGCCGTATGGGTCTTCTGATGCTGAGCGAGTATCGTTGCTGTACTGCTCGCTATAACGTCCAGGGTCTCCGTAGGGGTCTTGATTTGCTGGTGTCATATCGTTGTAATACCCTTGGTCTGCTGGGTCGCCGTACGGGTCTTGGGATGCTGGACGAGCATCTGCGTAATACCCTTGGTCTGCTGGGTCGCCGTACGGGTCTTCTGATGCTGGACGGGCATCTGCATAATACCCTTGGTCTGCTGGGTCGCCATAGGGGTCTTCTGATGCTGGACGGGCATCTGCGTAATATCCTTGACCTGCGGGGTCTCCGTATGGGTCTTCTGATGCTGGACGGACATCACCGTGGTACTGTTGGTCTCCGGGGTCGCCATATGGGTCTTCTGATGCTGGACGAATATCGCGCTCTTCCTCTTCGGAACCATTGAAAAAATTCTTGGCTTTTCTAAAAAACTCTTGTACCATGACTTTTCTCCTGAATTATTGATTTGTTTTGATGTATTTTTAAGTTCCTTTTAAGCAATCTCCCCACAATTCACACGAAAGATTTTTTACTTAGAACGCTGGAGCTTCCCTCGGTGCAATGTCTCTTAAGTCACGACCATCAGAGCGTCCGTTATAACCTTGAAAATCTCTATAGCGACCTGCTTCGGATTCTGGGACACGAATACCCCCTGAGGGTGGTGTTACCCAAACAGGACGACCTTGAGCATCACGGTAGTAAACACGACCGTTTTTAGACAGGTAGTATTTGCCCTCTGGACCTTTTCCTTCAGCATTTTTTCGCTGATTGTAAAGATAATAAAGTGCTGCTGCTCCTGCTAGGGTAATCAGAACTTTGTTTCTGTTAGAAAGCCCTGGCTTTTGTTGAGGTCGGTTTGTATCTTGTGGATAATTAACATTTCTGCCAGTTGTGTTGTCAATTGGCCTGGGTGCTTCCGCTCGGTTATCTGAACCGCAAGCGTTTAGAAGGGGTAATGTTAGCAATGTTGAAAGAAATACTGCTATCGTTCCTGTAGCTTTTTTCCCCTTTGGATATATGGCGTTCATTTATTTACTTACCACCCTGCAATATCTAAGTAGTTTGTTAATAGACATCTCTGTCCACGAATGTAGAGACCGTATTAATTCGGTCTCTACAAAGGTTTGGACTGACGCATAATTAATTTCCGGAGATGTCTAATGAATTTTGGTATTTGCACTTTATTTAGGCAACAGTGTTTGGGGCACTGCTTTATTGCAATATTGATGGTATTCTTCAACTATTTCATCCAACCTTTGAGGGAAATTTTTTCATCCGCAAGATTTGGGGAGTGGGGAGTGCGGAGTGAGGAGTGGGGGAGATGGGGGTACTGGGGAGAATTTCTTTGGGTGATTTTTAGCCAAAAAGAAAGCAAAATTATTCGCTTGTTGCCTATGGTTTTAATAAGAATTATCCGGATATTTACGTTGGAGTATGCAAAATATTTTCATTAAAATGTTTTAAGGTGTCAAAATAAACATTGACTATGGCATCAAATATTACAGGTGTAAAAAGTATGCAAGCTCAAGATAAAACTCGCTTGCTTCTGGCTTTGTGGGATTTAGGCGGAGCAGAGCAGGAAGTGCAGAAGGGTAAAATAACGAGACGTATCGTTGGTAAGGGTAAAAAGATAGGGAATTATCAAGGTATTTTTGACGACTTGGATAAACAAGGGCTGATTATCATTTCCAAGAAAGGATATTCCCTTGTTACTCCCAACGCTTTAGAGGTGCTGGGGGAGGGTTTGAAAAATCCTGACTTCAAATTTGAAGGGACTATTATTGGTACTTGGGCTGCAAATGCATTGCTGAAATGGATAAGTCAGATGGGTGGTGCTGTTACTGTTAGTAAAGCATCAGCCAACGGAACAAACTTAGATAAAGCGATTAAATCTTATGACGAGTTCCAAAAAGTGGCCCTGGAAGTGTACGACAGACTTAACAGTGAGCACAATATGGATAACTTGGTACCTATTTATCGGATACGAAGGGAAATAGGCAAACAGCTTAGTCGCGAATATTTTAATGAGTGGTTATTAGAAATGCAAGCCGATGATATTTTGCAATTGCAAGGAGGGAGCGTAGAAGACAGTGCTCCTGACAAAATTGAGGATTCTGTAACTACAGAACTTGATGGATTGCGTTGCTATGCTTCACGTCTGAAATAAATTTTTGGATAGCTATCCACTCCTCACTCATTAACTTTATAAAATTATGAACCCTACGACTTCTGATATTGATGAAATAATTAGAAATAAAAACCCATTTGCTGGGCATATTGTTGTTCGTCCACCCCAAATATGGGGAAAAAGCTTTCCTGATGTCCCATCAATAAATGCTCATGCTTCCAATGCCGTTTTCGATGCAGTGGAAAAAGTTAGTAAAGGAGAGCGTGAAACTGTGGGAATAACAATTACAGCAGAAAAAGGTGGGGGTAAAAGCCATATTATTAGTCGGATTAGACATAGGTTACAGTCCGAAGAAAAAGCCTTATTTATTTACATGAGCAACTATGAAAACTTAAATCATATTAAATATGAATTATTACAATCTGTAGCTTCTAGCTTAAGAGTTTTTGGAAGCCAAAATGTAATGCAATGGCAAGAAATTGCAACTGTTTTAATAAACGAAACAAGCCAATGGAAATATACACCGCAACAATATATTAATAGTATTTACCCATCTTGGCTAAATAAGCACTCTAACAAAGCTATTGATAAATTAACGGAAGCTGTTTTACAGAAAAAGCCAGAGATTACTAATCCTTATTTGCTAAAAGCGATTCTATGGACACTATCTCCTATACATACAAACTATGCAAATTATTGGTTATCAGGATTGGAATTAACCCAATCACAAACTGAAGAAATGGGGCTACCAAATCTTAAAATACAAGATAGGGAAACAGAAGCTCTAAAAACTGTTCGTCAAATTTTAGATATTATTAGCTATTATAAAGTACCAGTTATTTGTTTTGATGAATTAGACATTTTGGAAGTTTCTGAGAATGGTTTCACACCAGCACAAATTATCGCGAGTTTAACAAAAGACTTATTTAATAGCTTGAACAAAGGCGTATTATTCTTAGCGATGTATCGTCCTACTTGGAATGAACAAATAAGAGCTTTACCACAAGCAGAAGCAGTTACTGATAGATTAGTAAGTGAACAATCAGACAGACAACCGATTGCTTTAAATAATCTAAACTCTGATGACGTTGTTGCGGTTGTTAGTCAGTGGTTAAAAGAATTTTACGAGTCTCATCAAAAAATTCCACCTCATCCTTTGTATCCATTTGATGAAAGCAAGCTTAGAGAACTCGGTAAAAGTAGACCGACTATTAGGTCAGTTTTAAAGTGGTGTGCAGAAAAATTTGTACCTCCAGATAAACCTATTCTTACGATTCATCCGGTAGAAACCTGTTACCAAAATGAGTTGGAAAATATTTCAGCTTCTATTGATTCAGTTATAGATAATGAAAAAGCGATTTCTAAAGCTCTTCGTTTAGGATTTTCTAGCCTAATAGGAGAGATATTAGAGGGAGTTAAAATAGAAGATATTCAAGATATAAAAGCAAATAAAGCAGACCAAGGCTATATAGATTTTAAAATCATAGGTAATAACGGTAGTATTAAAATAGGAGTAGATGTCATACAGGAATCTGGAGGTAAGTATGTCGGGGCAGCATTAAAGCGGCTGATAGATTATAAAAAATTTGACTTAACTCGTGGTTGTCTAGTACGCTCAAAAAACATTAATCAAGGAGCAAAAATTCCCCAAGAATGTTTGAGAAAACTTTTAAAAGAGCAAGGTGGAGAATGGGTAAAGTTAAAATATGAAGATATTAAACCTCTACTGGCTATTTCAAATGTTTATGATAACTGTGAAAGTTATGAACTAACGAAGCAAGAAATTTTAGATTATATTAAACAAAATAATCTAGCAATTAATAATCCTCTTGTCTGTGATATTTTAAGTGACCCATCTGGTCAAGAGCCAGAAAATTTAACAAATGATGATTTACTAATGACAATTCCTCAAAACATATCTGAAGCAGCTGAAATAATAGAAATCAACTTATAGTAAAAGCAATATGAATCAGTTGTTTTCTATTCAAACAGGACTTTGTTTACCCAAGCTTGATATTGAAGCTTTAATACAGGGTCGTACAGTAGTCGCTTTACCTAGGATGTTTATCCGTCCTGGATTAAAATTTAGTCTTTATCCAACAGAATGTAGATTTTCTGTTGAGCAATATTATCGCTCAAATTTTTTATCCTTTACGAAAAGTATCGAAAATAAACTTAATCCTGAAGAAGTTTTAGTAAAAGCTTGGGCTAAATGTGAATTTTGTAAAATTTTAGATGATACTCAGCCTTTAGATATTTTATCTCAATTAACAGTTTGGACATCAGAAGCATTACAAAACATGCTTCATCAACAACAATATATATTTCTTTGTTTCCTACGTGTGTACGAATTAACTCTACACGAAAAAATTGTACATAATATAGATATTGAGAATAAATTAGGAAAATTTGTTAGTTTACCTAATTCCATAAAAGTTTCCAACTCAAACCCCATTTTAACGGATAAAACCTTCACGCAGCGACAAAAACAACTACAAAATTTAGAACCTCCATTAAATCCAGAACTAGAAGAATTACAAACAGATTTAGCAAATCTTTCTTTAACCAACCCCAAAGCAAAAGAATTACAACAAGAAATAGAAGTATTTCTAGGTTGGAACCACAAACCTATAAAAAATCAATCTGCAAAAGACTCAGATTGGATAAAACAAATATCAACCTTAGGTAACCGTAGCAAAGAACAAGACAACGGAAAAAGTAACTACCAAGCAGGAACAGATTTTGAAAACATCGTCCGTAAAAGCTTAGAATTTTTAGGTTTCCAAGTAGATTATTTCCACAAAGGTGGTGCTGGTGGAGTCGATGTATTTTGTTCCCAACCCTATCCACTCGTAGCAGAATGTAAAGCAGGAAAAAAAATACCCAACGACACCGCAGTACAATTATTAAATCTGGGAACCTTACGTTTACAAAGCCAAGAACTATTTAAACAAGCAGCAAAATTAATTATCGGACCAGGTGAACCCACAAAACAACTCAAACAAGCAGCTAAAATACAAAATATGGCAATAATTAACCCCGAAACACTAGAAAAACTAGTAGAACTACAAAATACTTATCGAAATGCAATCGATTTATTTAAACTTAAAGAACATCTGAAATCAGGACAATCTGATGAAGAGATTCAAAAATATATAAACACAATTAAGGAAGAAATAAATCTCAGAGCGCAAATTATTCAAATTGTCAAAAAATACCTAGAAAATACAGGATTCAGCAGAGCTAGCGTAGATTCTCTGCACGCAGCATACAGCTTTAGCTTCGCCACATCCAATAAAATAACACCAGAACAAATGCAGGAAATATTAGTAGAGCTTTCCTCTCCGTTAACAGGTTATCTAGGAAGAATAAAAGGAAATAATTGGACAGAAGATAAATTTTATTATCTTCGCGACCTCGCAACATCCTAAGCTAGAACTCTCTTTCCTCCCTTAGCTTACTTGGCTCCTTGGCGGTTCGTATATTTATTTCCTTATCCCAAAGTCAAAACTCCCTCTTGAAAATTTGCAACCAAAGGCAAAATTTTCAACCACTCTGAACCCAATAAAACTTCCGTCAAATCATTTCCGGCAAATACAGGAATTTCATAAATCTGTCCACTTAACGATATTTTGCCAGAATAAATAAAAAATGTTTTCTCTCCCTGTGCCGTTCGTAATTTTTGTTTCTGCACAAAAGACCAATCAAGACCATCTAAATCTTGTTTATTCATAGCCATAAAGCCTGTAAAACCAGTATCGAACATCCCATCCACAGGTAAATTTAATCCATCCCCCGCAATCAAATCTAGTTCAAAAAATAACTCTCCTTTGTCACCAAATGTACCGTGAATCATATTCGACCAGTAGCTCCTGTTTCATTTAGACAAAACATAAAGTGAATAGCATTTGGATACTTATCACGTGCTTTCTTACCAGCTACTTCTATATCTTTATCAATGAAATAATCCCCACTTTCAGGTTCCACAGCCATATACCAGCCGTAATATTTATCCAGTAACTCAGGACTTACTCGCCCAAAAATAGCTTCACATCGTTGGTCAAATGCTTCATCTTCAGCTTTGCGTTTAGCTAATTGTTCTGGTGATACAGTTAGTTCCGGAAATATTCTTCCACGACGACGTGGGGGTTTTTCTAAGTTAGTGTCACTCATAATATTAGTTTCCTCTTTAAATGATTTTTAATCATATATTGAAAAACTCAAAAAATATTGCTCTTGATAAAAATTAATTAAACTGGGTAAAATCAGCTACTTATAAAAAACATAAAGCTTATCAAGCTTGTATCTAACATCACATCTAAACGAAATATTTAATCCATCAACAGCAATCAATCAACTTTAAAATAACAGTTGTTCTTATCTCCAAACTTATATTGATTAATAGTAGTGCGTAAGCGCTACGCTCCACTGCGTGTTCGCGTCAGCGTCCGCTTGCGGATACGCGCAGCGTGCCCATAAAGGCTTGCCGTTCGCTTTCGTGTAATACGAAGAAAGGGGATTGCTTCGTCGTTCCTCCATTCCCGCTATAGGGAACACTTCGTGAACGCAATGACAGATGATGTGTGTACGTCGTAGCCCCCTCCCCGCGTGCGGGGAGGGGGTTGGGGGTGGGGTTCTTTAGTTTCTAAGCAACCTGCGTCAAACTTCCTTCCAAATCATCCAAAGCCGCTCTAGCAGCATTTAAATCATAAGGAAAAGGTTTTCCCCTAGGAACATAATCATTTTCCTGCACAGGTCTATGACGTAGAACAGCATTAACAACAACACAAGGTTTATCGCTAAAATTAATTGCCCCATGTAACACTCCCGGAGGAATAGTAACCACAGCAGGTTTATCCTCACTTAGCGGGATATATTGATATTTTTTATCAACCAAAATCACCAAGACAAATCGACCTTTTACTACTAGCAACTGGTCTGTTTGTGACTTATGAACAAACAAATCATCCTCAGCACCAGCCGGAATTTGAACTAACATTGTTTCATGACTGGCTTGTGGCGTAAAAAACTGCGCCATTCCACCTTTTATTGATTCCAACTCTCGGACTTCGACACCCCTAGCTTTAGTCATATATATTCAAGATTAATTATTCAAAATTGAAATTACTTTTAGCAAAATGTCTTGCATTCTTTAAGACAAAAACCAGGCATTTAAGCTAGGTATAAGCGTCTTTAAAAATGAAGCTTTAATTACATATTAAACGCAAAAACATAAAAAAATGTTGCAGGAGCAACATAATTTGGCAAGAATATGATATCAGCAGTAAAAAATCGACTAGCTAGCAGAGACCTTTAAGCTACCAGGCTGTGCAAGATTACCTTCCAAGACAACACCACGACCATTAGCTTGTAAATGGCGTAAAATTTTGTAAATTGCCTCAATTTGGTCAGAACTGCCTGCTTTTGTCGCAATTTCTTCCAAACTTAAAGTTGTTTTTTCGCTTTGTAAAACTTCCACCACTTTTTTCTGCAACTCCAGAATCACAGCAGCAGCTTTTTTACCAGCTTCTACCCCTGGTTGGTGGTAAGCGTTAATATTCACCAAACTGGCATAAAAACCTACAGCACGTTCGTAAAGAGCAATTAATGCACCAACTATCCTCGCTGACGCTTCGGGTACGGTGATTGTAATTGAGTCACGATGATTTTCGTACAAAGCCTGACGGGTTCCCAAAAGAAAACCTGACAAATAATCACCTGAAGTAATACCCGGTTCAATTTCTGGTGATTGACCTTTACGGTCTTCCAAAACTTCAATTAAAGTCGCGAAGAAATTTGGGACACCTTCACGTAATTGTTGGACGTAAGCGTGTTGGTCAGTAGAGCCTTTATTTCCGTAAACAGCAATACCTTGGTAAACTGTATTACCATCCAAATCTTTTTCCTTACCTAAAGATTCCATTACTAATTGCTGTAAGTAGCGGCTAAATAACAACAAGCTGTCTTTATAAGGTAAAACAACCATGTCTTTTTCACCTTTGCCATTACCAGCGTGATACCAAGCTAGAGCAAGTAAGGCTGATGGGTTCTTTTTGATATCAGCAACACGAGTCGCATCATCCATTTCCTTCGCACCTTCCAGCATGGCGCGAATATCAATACCTTGTAAAGCAGCTGGTACTAAACCTACGGTAGAAAGTTCAGAGGTACGTCCCCCCACCCAGTCGTACATTGGAAATTTAGCCAACCAACCTTCTGAGTCAGCTGTTTTGTCCAACTGGCTACCTGCCATAGTAATCGCAATCGCGTAATTGGCAAAATCTAAATTTTGTCCCGCATAAGCTTTTTTCACTTCAATCATTCCGTTTCTGGGTTCGGGAGTCCCCCCAGATTTGGAAATTACTAATACTAAAGTACTTGAAAGACGATTTCTTAGTTGAGTTAAAACGCTGTCAATACCTGCAGGGTCAGAATTGTCGATAAAATGAATCGCTAGAGGGGGGAAATCTGGAGCAAGAGCTTCCGCAACAAACTGAGGTCCCAGAGCAGAGCCACCAATACCAATCGAGATAATATCAGTAAAGCGATTAGCTTTTGGTGGATGAATAGCACCAGTGTGAATTTTTTGAGCAAAAGTTTCGATTTGTTCCAGAGTTTGGACAATTTCTTGCGTTATCTCCGGAGAAGGAGCTAAATCCGGATTTCGCAACCAGTAGTGTCCCACCATCCGTTCTTCATCCGGATTTGCGATCGCACCCTTTTCGAGTTGCACCATATCAGCGAAAGCCTTATCAAACTTAGGCTTTAGACCTGCAACAAAAGCATCATCAAAACGCATCCGACTCACGTCGAGATATAACCCCAATCCCTCGTGGAAGTATAACCATTCCTGATATCGTTGCCAAAGCGCTGTTGCATCCATAAGGGAAATCTCAATGTTTATTGTTTTTCAAAAACAAGTTTAGTGTAAGCTTAGAGTTCGGCTCTGTCAGTCATATACACTTTTAAGTTGGGGAATTCGGACTTGGGAATGGGGAGTGGGGAGTGGGAAGTGGTGAATAGTCCGTGATGGGAGTGGGGAATGGGATTTTAATCTATAAAAAATTCAGATGATATCTTAATATCATTTTACCTTTTTCTCATTTATCTAAGTCATCGCGGTACACATAAGTACATATACATTGGACGCAGTACCACATATACATCAGATATTTGGTAAAGGTATTACACGCAAAAACTTAACTATTTGACCTCGAACTTCAATACCAACGAGATAATCATCTATTGAAAAGCGGAAAAAAACCCCCTCAGCATCTATCTGCCGAAGTCCCGGAAGGTCGCGTAAATAACCGTTATCAGCAAACTGAACAAACACAAAATCATACACCCGTTCGTAAGCAGCAGACTCCAAACTCTTTAAATCTTTTAAAAAAGACCGCGCATAACGCACTTCTATATTCATAAGGTAATCAAGGATTAAAGAGTTTTGAATTATGAATTATGAATTTTTATTCCCCCCTCCCCACTCCCCACTCCCCACTCCCAATTAATTGCGAATTGCGAATTGCGTTCGCGCAGCGTGCCCATAAAGGCATATTGCGAATTGTTTACTCCTCACTCCCCACTTGTTCGTATGTTAAAGTATCCCACGGTTGTTGAGAATGCTTGACTTGTTGTATAGCTTTCATCATATAAAAGTCACAATGTAAGTCGTGGACAACTTTCCACACTTGCTCTAAATCGTCCTCAGCTAACTGCTCTATTAAATTATGGATTCGTTGCCTCAGTAAGTTCATAGATACTAATTATACACGGCTATTACCAGTATGCCCAAACAATAGCCATATTGAAAGGTAAGAAGAGGACTTCAATTCCCTACTAGCATAATATGCTGTATCATTCGTCACTAAAACATCTAACCAATAGGAGGAGCTAAACAGTCAACTGTCAACCGTCAACCGTCAACAGTCAACCGTCAACCGTCAACAAATCCAATATGGCACAATACTTAATTTTCTTGGCAATTTCGACATCTGTTTTCGCTTTGTTTAGCTTAGGGCTTAACTTACAGTGGGGTTTTACAGGCTTAATCAACTTTGGCTCCGTAGCGTTTATGACTTTAGGAGCTTATACAACCGTATTACTTAGCCTAAAGGGAATTCCCCTACTAATTTCGGCAATAATCGGAGCAATTGTTGCTGCATTACTGGGTTTAGGGATTGGTTTTTTGACCCTCAGGTTACGAGAAGACTACCTCTCGATTGTTACCATCGGGGTTGGAGAAGTTATTCGTTTAGTGCTAAGTAACCAAATGTTACCTGTTGGCGATAAATGGGTGCAAGGTACTTTTGGTGTCCAAAGTTACCCCATACCACTTTTGACCTTTAATCCCAACTTATTCTCTAGATTTGTCATGATTGGCTTGTTGACATTAGTTTCAAGTATTTCATTATGGCAATTGTGGCGTTGGATTATCGCTGCAAAAGTAACTGTTAAAGACACAAATCCAGTTGAATCACCAGAAGCAATCAGTGCTTTTTATGCACCTAAACGGAAAGCTAGCAAACAAGAATTTACATCTCGCTTGTTAACAGGAATTGTTTTAGGGATTTTAGCAATCGCGGTTTATATTTCCGGTGTCATCGGTATTTATGAATTTAAAGATAACCCTCAAGTGGGTTTAATGCTGGTGTCCCTAATTGTTTTAGCATTAGTATTCTGGCGTTTAGAAATTTTAGTTCGTTCACCTTGGGGTCGAGTTCTAAAAGCTATTCGCGAAGACGAAGAAGTTCCTAAAGCTTTAGGTAAAAATGTCTTTTGGTACAAACTCCAGTCTTTTATGCTTGGTGGTGCAATTGCGGGTATTGCTGGTGCTTTATTTGCATGGCAATTACGGGCTATTTACCCCGATGGCTTCCAACCACAACTAACATTTGATTCATGGATTATGGTAATTTTAGGCGGCTCTGGTAATAATTTAGGTACGTTAGTTGGAGCAGTAATTTTCTTTGGTTATGACGCTATTACTCGTGAAGTTCTACCAAAAGTAGTACCCCTTGATGATGCACGCTTAGGAGCATTTCGCATCATGTTTATTGGTTTGATTTTGATGGTGCTGATGATTTTGCGTCCACAAGGAATACTGGGGAAAAAGGAGGAACTCACCCTTGGCAAGTAATTTATTTAACAAATCTGACAAATCAAATAAATCCCCAGAAATGGCACTTTTGGCTGCAAGTGGGCTTTATAAAAGCTTTGGTGGTATTAACGCTGTAAATAATGCTTCTATTGAAGTAGCCCCCGGTAGCATCACTGGCTTAATTGGTCCCAATGGTGCTGGTAAAACAACTTTATTTAATCTACTCTCTAACTTTATCCGACCCGACAAAGGACGAGTAGTCTTTGATGGTGAACAAATCCAACAACTACAACCTCACCAAATTGCTCAACAAGGACTAATTCGCACCTTTCAAGTAGCCAAAGCCTTGTCTCGATTGTCAGTGTTGGAAAATATGATGTTAGGAGCGCAAAAACAATCTGGTGAAAATTTTTGGACTGTGCAATTACAACAACATTTAATTGCTAAAGAACAAAAAGAATTGCGCGATAAAGCAATGTTTTTACTAGAATCTGTCGGGTTAGCTCACAAAGCCCAAGATTACGCTGGTAGTTTGTCTGGTGGACAACGCAAACTTTTGGAAATGGGACGAGCATTAATGGCTGACCCCAAATTAATTTTATTAGATGAACCAGCTGCTGGCGTCAATCCTACTTTAATTAAGGAGATATGCGAACGCATTTCCGCTTGGAATAAACAAGGCATGACTTTTTTAATTATTGAACACAATATGGATGTGATTATGTCTTTATGTGACCGCGTTTGGGTACTTGCTCAAGGCGAAAATCTTGCTAATGGTTCTCCGGAAGAAATTCAGAGTAATTCCCAAGTTTTAGAAGCATATCTGGGAGAATAAGTTAGTTATTATAACACATTGACTCATGAACATTGTGTGATTATTGTGTGATTACTGTGTGATTTCCATATAGATAATGTAGAGACGTTACATGTAACGTCTCTACGTTTTTTTGGGAAAAAATCTATGTATATAAAAGTACTACTCGCGATATATAGCCAAAAAAAGTGCTATTTTTTTATAATCAACTAGGGTGAGGGAACTTAACTAAAAAATATCAAGTTTTTACAAAGCCTTCAATATTAAATAGGTATTTATGTCAGCCTATGACTACTAAGTTTACAGCTTCTCAATCGATTGAAATTTCTGTTCCACAGAAACCCATTCCCATTCAGCATTATCTACGTCAACCTCAACGTCTTGTTAGTGCTTTGGTAGACCCGACTCGCTACGAACAGCTAGCAGAGGATGTTTTTCGTTTAAAAATGCGTCCCCTCAGCTTTCTGACGGTTTCGCTACAACCAACAGTGGATATGAGGGTATGGTCAGTATCTAATGGCACAATATATTTACGCTCAGTCGGTTGTGAAATACGTGGTGTTGACTATATCAACCAGCGCTTTAATTTAGATTTAAAGGGTTATTTATCTCCACGACAAATTAGTACTGGGGCTTACTTACTAGAAGGCAAAGCGGATTTAGAAGTCCAAGTAGAACTACCACCACCTCTTGCATTTACACCCACGGTTATTTTAGAGGCTGCTGGTAATAGTCTGCTAAAAAGCGTGTTATTAACGGTAAAACAAAGATTATCACACCAACTCTTAGCTGACTATCATCGCTGGGTAATCGCACAAACCACAGAGGAAAAAGTTTTAGAAGACGATACCAATTCCCCATTTCCTACTCCCCACTCCCCACTACCCTATTGACAAGGTTTAAAGGATTTACGATGCAGTGGTGAAGCTCCGTATTCTTGCAGAGCTTTTATATGTAGTTGACTACCATAACCCTTGTTGCGATGTAAGTCGTACATGGGATATTTATCCGCTAACCGCATTATCAAATCATCTCTCCAAACTTTCGCGACAATGCTAGCTGAGGCAATCGCTAAAGAACAAGAGTCTCCTTTAATAATTGTTTGCTGGGGTAATAATAAATTCGTAATTAATTGATTACCGTCAACTAAACAAAGATGGGGCTGTACTTTTAACTTCAGTACAGCCCTTTTCATTGCTAGCAGCGTTGCCTGCAAAATATTAATTTGGTCGATTTCAGCTGTAGCGGCAAAACCAATTTTCCAGTCCACAGCTAGGGAACAAATTAGTTGAGCTAGCTGTAAACGTCGATTAGCAGTTAGCTTTTTACTATCTTTTATTTTTGCCGCTATTAGTTGAGGATATGTTGTCACTGGTAATATGACAGCTGCTGCTACCACTGGACCGAACAAAGCTCCTCGTCCAACTTCGTCCACCCCCGCTATCGTTTCGGGCAAATTTATTGAGGTGGATAATTCTAACCAAGTTGCATCTGTTGTTGATATTAGCCAAGGTTTAACAGCAGGCTGTGTTTTTACCATGAAGTCTTCTTCCTTCCGTTAATCATCTGCTTCGGTGGCAGAAGAACGACGACGACGACGACGGATACCACTAGCAGTAGTTTCCGATTCCATTTCCATCACCCTCTTTAAGGTAGGTTGCTCGATTTCCGGTTCTTCTATTTCCGGTTCATCAATTTCCGGTTCATAAATTGCTCGTTCTTCAATTTTTCGTTTGGGGATTTCTGGTTCTTGTGTTGCTTCTTCCTTAATTTTTGGATTTCTTCGAGTAATTGTTGGTTCTGCGATTGGTGGCATTGATGCTGTCGGACTTTCCCCAGGAGAAACAATGTTATAAATCACAGACTTGGGATTTTTTGCCTCGCGATTCAAATGTACCGCTGGGGAAACTCCCGCATAAGCGTAAACATCTTGCTCTGCTGATGTCATTTCAACAGGAACAATCTCTGGTGGTTCTATAACTGGTTTGATTAGCTCTATTTTCGCTTTTGGTCGTTCCCTTTCACCCCAACCTACTTTACCAATGCTGGGTGAGGGGATTTCTTGCGATTGAACGAATTCGTGTTCGATATCGTCTAAGTCTGGTTCGTTCAAATAAGAAGTCATGGAATTGCCAACAATTCGTGACTCTTCTTTTCCAGTACCCCCATTTATCCGACGACGACGAACGCGACGTTTTGTGCTGTCACCACCAATTTCTTGATAACTAGGATGGCTAATAAATGCGTCTGTTGGTCCAAAATCCGATTCCACACCACCGTATGGTTCGCCATATCCAGTATCATATTCGTTACGGTCGCTACGTTCACCGCGTTCAATACGCTCACCGCGTTCGAGACGTTCACCACGTTCGAGACGTTCACTACGCTCGCTTCCTATGCGGGTAGGTACTCGCAGTTCTTTTTGGGGTAACGAAACAAAACGTTCGGGAGCCTCGCTGGCTTTTTCTGGTACTGGTATTTTGGCTTCTGTTTCTCCTGGTAAGCGCACTATATGCCCTAAACCATTACACGTTGGACAGGTTTCCCCAAAAAGTTCGTAAATATTTTGACCTTGGCGTTTGCGGGTCAACTCTACCAAACCTAACTCTGTTAATTGCGCGATTTGAGGACGAGCTTTGTCTGCTCTCAAGGCTTTGTTGAAATGTTCCAACACCTGTAATTGGTCGCGTCGTGTTTCCATATCGATGAAATCTACGACAATTACACCAGCAATATTACGCAGACGCAGTTGACGAGCTATTTCTGTTGCAGCTTCGCAGTTTGTCCACAAAACTGTTTCTCTCGCTGTTGCAGAACGTGTAAACGAACCTGAGTTTACGTCTATTACTGTTAATGCTTCGGTCGGTTGAATGATTACATAACCACCAGAAGGCAAATCTACCCTTGGTTTCAGCGCTTCTTTTATCGCCGCATTAATACGGAAATACTCTAAAATCGCACTGCGGTCACGGTGATGGTCAATTAACAAACCTTGGGGTATTTGTCCCCCACTCCAGTTTTGTAAATACTGTTTAACGCGCTTCAAGCCTGTACTAGAATCTACAACGATGCGATTTACATCAGCACCATACATATCCCGTAATACCCGCTGAATAAAGTCATCATCGCGGTTCAACAAAGCAGGAGCACGGGTAGACTGGGCTTCATTCAGGATATTTTCCCACTGCTTTTGCAGCATTTCTAAATCTTCGATAATCGCTTCTTCTGGCTTACCCTCAGCCTCAGTACGAACCAATAAACCCATACCCGCAGGTTTAAGTAAAATCGCTAAAGCTCTCAAGCGATTGCGCTCATTTTCGCTCTTGATACGACGCGATAAATTCACACCTCGACCATAGGGCATTAACACTACATAGCGACCTGGCATAGTAATGTTTCCTGTCAACCGTGGACCTTTAGTGCCCGTTGGTTCTTTCATTACCTGTACCAAGACTTTTTGCTGTGGTACTAATAACTCAGTAATTGCCGCAGCAGAACGTCTCAATCTTAACGGTCCAAGGTCAGTTACGTGAATAAATCCATTCCGTTCCGGGTCACCAATATTGACGAATGCTGCATCGATACCAGGTAATACATTTTCGACAACGCCTAAATAAATATCACCAATCTGATGATGACCTGTAGCAACAACTAACTCCTGTATTTGGTCTTCTGAAAATACTGCAGCAATTTGATGCTGTTCCGAAATGATAATTTGCTTTGGCATTCAATTTCCTCAAAAATTGGCAGCTTTTATGGGCTTAAAGATTTTTAATTCCTTATGAGGGAAAAACTTGCCCTAATCATGGGCTGCTTTGTAATAAAAATTAATCCTGGGATTGTGGATTTTGGATTTGATTGGTAACAAAAACCTCAAAATTCAATCTGGCAGCAACTTGGATAAGTCTCACATAGCGCATTAAGGGCATAGGACTAAACCAAGTAACAAAATCCAAAATACAGTGATTGGGTGTTATACCCAGCCTAATTTTTGTACTTTTGGAAAGCTAGACTCGAAAAAAAAATCAAGTCAGTTAAGCTTTTACAGCGTGTATACGCCTGATTATTCCATAACGGCTGCATAAAGTTTAAGCAATTAAGTCAACCGTTTTAGATAAACCTCTATGATTGACTTTTTAACCATTATGCCTTTTCCTTATTCGGATTAGGCATTTAACAATTTTCAACCCATAATTCAAGTCAAACGATTTTGGACTTTGGATTTTCGACCTTGGATTTTCGACTTTGGACTAAACCCCACGAATTTATCCTGAAGTTTAGTTACTAAAATTTTAGATTTGGAATTTCGGGTATTTTCCATAGTTACTACTAACGGCTGATACCAAACAACACAATTTAAAAGCCAAAATCTAAAATCTCAAATCTAAAATCACTCAGTCAACAGAGCCTGTAATTGGTTGGTAATCCACTATAAAGCGATAAGCACAGAGTGTCTTGATATTCTGCCACACTGTTGTCTGGAATGAAATCCAAAAAGTCGCACTCTAATATCTTTGCCCTCGCGCCCTGAGTACCAGGGTAGTAGTGAACTAGTTCACTCAATGCAGCGCCAGAAACTTTCTCTTCATATCATTCTAACGCAACCTTGTTAAAAATCAATCACTATGAAAGCAATTAGCCAAAGCATTTTCATCTAATTTTCAAGCTAAAGAGATATTATCGTGTTTCTTTTTACCGCTTCGTTTAAGTGGTAGCGACACTACTGTACCTGCTTAAGCAGTGCCTTTTATCAAGAATAGCACGAGATTTAATAATTCCTACTATCCTTGGTACACTCAATCAGGGCAAAATGCAAATAACAAGAATTCTTTCTTCATTAATATCATAGATTTTTCTGTATAAAACATTACGCTATTTTTTGTCTAAAGTAGAAATATTACATATGTTAATACTCTTACTTTTGAATTGAACCAGCAAAGTCAACTCCTAGAACAACAGTCACATCTGAGGATATATCTCCAGTTGAGGCAACTTGCACTTGTCCGACACCTAAGGTATCTCGGACTGCATTTGCTGCTTCGATATTTCCCAGTTGAGCGATAATTTGAGTCTGGGACAACGGTACAGTTCCTGAATCAATTTCATGGTTTGTGATAAAAGTATTATCAAAACCCTGTTCCTCCAGAAATGCTACTGTTTTTACTGCTTGTTGGGGTTCGCCTGTGGCATTTGCAACTGCCAGTCGAATTTGTTTAAAATCTGAATTTGACTCTGACGTAACACTTAGTTTATCACTCTTAACGTCAAAATAGCTATTCAATATGGGAGCAGTTGCTTTGGAATTTTCAATCCAATAGCTAAGCTTATACTCATTTTTTTCGCTAAAACGACCAGGCAACATCACCATATTAATGTGTTGTCGGTCAATATTGCTTAAAAACTGTGCTATTGCCAACATTTCTCCCACGGATAAATCCGAATCAACATTTTCTTTAATTACCTGAAGCAATTTTGGTAAATTTACTATTGTGGATGGTTGCCAAAAAGTATGCAGTATCTCCTTTAACACAGCTTGTTGTCGTTGTACTCTGCTAATATCACCCAATGCGTCATGACGAAAGCGCACATATTCCTCTAAATGTTGACCGCTAAGCTTTTGACGACCAGCATCAAAGCGGATACTTAAATTTTGGGTGCGGTCAACGTAGTCCATTTTTTTGGGAACGGTTATTTCCACACCACCCAAAGCATCAACTAATTTAATAAATCCTTCGGTATCAAGCCTCACATAACGGTCAATAGATATATCTGCCAATAAACGACTCACAGTTTTAACCGCAAGAGACGTACCACCAACAGCATTAGCATCATTTATTTTGTCAATACCAATGCCGGGAATCCGTACCATTGTATCTCGCGGTATCGAGAGAATATTGATTTGGTGTTTCGATGGTACCAAACGGGCTAGCAACATTGTGTCACTGTTACCAGATAGGGCTTCTCGTGGTGTAAATTTGCTTGAATGGGGATGACCGGAATTATCAATACCCAAAAGCAGTATATTCATCGGCTTATCAAGCTTAGCTGGAGTAATAGATTTAAGACCAGCAGAGCTATTGGCTGAGCCAGTAGAATTACTACCCCGTAAAGGCTTTATTATCAACAATAAAACACAGCAAGCGCCCAAAATACAAGAAATTGTCGCAAAATTAGCAACGAAAAACACATGTCGCTGTGTTTTATCTAATTGTTTCTTATCAGTATTAGGTATTTCCTCTTTGTAAGCGTTGTGATTTTCGTCTTCTGGTGGTAGACCCGTTTCAGATGGCATTGACGACAAGTTTTTGTCTCCCATATATTTTTTAATACTACAAATCCTTGCCTTTTATAAATCAAAAAAGACAATAGTAGTTGTTCGGCAAATTCAGATAGGTTACCGCTATAGATAAAAAGTGTTGTTTTACTGAAATCGCTGGATACTTACAGCAACCAAAAATCACTTGCGAACGAGCGGTTAACTGTGTATGGACGATAGTCAATACTTACAAAAAACGTTCGCATTTTCGATAAATGCCAGCTATAAGAAATATTTATAACTCAGTAAGCAAAATCGGCATAGCACGAGATAGCTTTCGCAGTGATATTAGCACTTGATATGGAAACTTGAACGAAAATGAAGATTTCTTAATATTTGACTGTTGACTGTTGACTGTTGACTGTTGACTGGTGACTGGTGACTGTTGACTGTTGACTGGTGACTGTTGACTGTTGACTTGTGAATTACCAATGATGAATATGAATGATGACTAATGCTGCTTTTTCCGTCAACCGTCAACCGTCAACCGTCAACCGTCATTCCGAACGCAATCGCGTGACTTTTAGTGTGAAAATTCCACCGGGTCTTTCTCCGAAGCTACGTACACGCACTACATAATTGCCAGGTTTAACTACTCTCGCAAATAAAAGGGAGTTGTCTGTTCCATCCGGGCCGTCATCATTTTCAGCTAGAGTTGTTCCACCAGGAGCGATGAGGGAAACTATGGTGTCAAAAGCCTGAGATTTTGCTTCGATGGATACTTGTTCTCCCGGTTTCAAGGTGATACCGTAATCTCGCGAAAATCCTCCTTGTCCTGTGGGAACATCCTGATTTGAGAGTTTATCAGTAATTTCTCTGCCAATTTCCAGAGGAATAGGGTTATATGGTCGGGACTGAGCGCTTACACTTTTGACGCTTAGCCCCGTGATTAAGGTAAGTGAGAAAATTGAACTAAAAATTAAACTTGGGTTTAAACCAGAAATCAGACGTTTGAGCATGAATTGGGGAGCATTCTGTTAATGCATCTAAAAAACTTCTCCTTATAAAGTGAATTATGCTCCCAATTCCCCCTTTTGCGTCAAGCAATTTCTAACACTTCTGCTTGTAGGAGTAAATTTTGCCTATGAATATGCTGTAAATGGAACTCCGTATTCCCAACTTGTTCGAGCATATAAATCACATGCTCCGGACGTAGGATGTGACCATCATTACGACATGTACCTACGTAGCGTAACACTACTTCTTGGCTTTTTTCATGGGTCAATGGTTCGATTAATTCCAGTTCTAGCAAGCGTTCCCGTAAATTTATCATTTTCGTTTTCCCAGATTTTGTTGTGTGTTCCTGGGGAAAATCGCTTGTGGTTTTAATGGTATCAATCCACTCTTGCCATTGTGCAGATGTTACATCACTAACAGACGCTATAGTAATTAAGTATTCTGCAAAATCCAACATGACGCTAGTCGGAGGAGTTTTTTTATCCAGTTCGACTACCTGATATATAGGTATATCTGCTGGTAGTACCAGGGTTAGTTGTGTTTTAAAAGTTTCAATATCAACTTTTTCGGTTAATTCAAAATCAACCATTTCACCACTGCTGGTAACTCCCAAAGGTAAAGCGCTGGCTACTAAAATACGTGGTGATGGATGAAAACCGTTTGTGAAAGCAATAGGTAAACTTGCTCGTCGTATTGCACGGTCAAATAAACGCAGCAAATCTAAATGACTTGTCAAAGCCATGTCACCCAACTTTCCAAATTTAACTCGCAGTCGTTGTGCTTTCGTGAAATTTGGCACGAATTGCCCAGTAAATTCTGGGATGTCTAGCGGTGGAATGACGATGTTATGGCCAAAATCAGTACTGCATACCCCACAGTGAGAGCAACCCTCAAAGGAACAATCAGGTACAGTTGCTGCTTCTAAAGCACGTTTTAAGTCATCAATAAGCCATTTTTTATCAATTCCGGTGTCGATGTGGTCCCAAGGTAACGGAAGGTCTAATTGGTCTTGGGTGTTAAAATTCTCTTCTATTGCATTAAAAATATTCCATTCACCATTTTCAACTTGACGATATTTCCAAGTTAAACCCGCTTCTGAAATCGCTTGACCCCAAGCATTGTATGCTCGTTCTGCGCTATCAAACCATGAATCCATTCCCGCTCCTAACTCCCACGCACGTCGCACCACTTTTCCTAGAGTGCGATCGCCTCTACCGATAAAATCTTCCATCGCGGAAATGCGGGTGTCGGTGAAGTTAAGCTTAGCCCCTTTAATAGGATAAAAGGCATGACGCAAAAGTTTTTGTTTGCGTGTAAATTCAGCAGTTGCAACCGAATGCCACTGGAAAGGAGTATGGGGTTTAGGGGTAAAGTTGGAAATCGTCAAATTAAAGGCAAGAGGTTTCCGACCCTGACCACGACATTCGCGTTTTAACCAACTAACAGTTTCCGCAATACCCAAAACATCCTCATCGGTTTCTCCCGGTAAACCAATCATAAAATAGAGTTTGATTTTATCCCAACCTTGCTCCCACGCGGTTTTGACTCCTCGCAGTAACTCTTCGTTGGTCAAACCCTTATTAACAATATCGCGCATCCGTTGTGTACCAGCTTCCGGTGCAAAAGTAAGACTACCTTGACGAGTGCCACCAATGATGTTAGCGATATTTTCATCAAATCTATCAACTCGTTGACTGGGTAAAGATAAAGAGATATTTTCATCCTTTAGGCGATTTCTAATTTCTACACCCACAGCAGGCAGGGCAAGATAATCAGAACAGCTTAAAGATAAAAGCGAAAATTCATTAAACCCCGTCTCCCTCATCCCTTTTTCTATCGCATTCACCACTTTATCTGGTTCCACATCCCGCGCAGGACGGGTGAGCATACCAGGTTGACAAAAGCGACATCCACGAGTGCAACCGCGTCGAATTTCAATAGTCAAACGGTCATGCACTGTTTGTACAAAAGGTACTAAACCTATCGAATAGGCTGGAATAGGGGTTGCAACTCGCCGTAAAATTCGTTTCGGCACATCAGGACGGTTGGGATGTACAGAACCGTCCTCAGCCATATTGTAAAACTGAGGAACATATACACCTGGAACCTGTGCTAAATCTAATAAAATATCTTTACGGCTAAGTCCGGCTTTTTTACCCTCCTCCAAAACCAGACCAATTTCTGGTAATAACTCTTCTCCATCCCCCAAAGCAATAAAATCCAAAAAGTCAGTATATGGTTCAGGGTTAGAAGTTGCAGTTTGTCCTCCAGCAAAAATCAAGGGGTAATTACCTTGCATTCGTTCTTGCCAAGTTAGGGGAATACCAGCCAAATCCAACATTTCCAAAATATTGGTAGCACCTAACTCGTAACTAAGACTAAAACCTAAAATGTCGAAATCTAAGAGCGCTCGTCGAGACTCAACAGCAAACAGAGGCGTATTAGTTGCCCTTAGTTTAGCTGCTAGGTCTGGACCAGGTAGATAAGCGCGGTCACATAACTGACGCGGTTGGGCATTCAAAATACTATATAGAATGATATGCCCCAAGTTGGAAGCACCAACTTCATATACTTCTGGGTAAGTTAACACCCAACGGGTAGGTGCCGACTCCCAAGGTTTGTGTACTGCACCCAGTTCATTACCTAAGTAACGCGCTGGTTTAGCAATATCCGGAGTGATTAATTTCTCGACTGTAAAAGACACTTGTTGCAATATGGACAGCTATTTTGATTACACTGATTTACCTCCAAATTAGCATTGATTAGCATTGATGAGCGTTGGAGTCTGGAATACTACAACTTTTTTAATCAAATATTTGAATTAATTTGAATTAAAAAGCCAGTGAGGAATATTTTTACAATTCGCAATTCGCAATTTCCTACTACCCATTCCCTATAGACGCGATTAATCGCGTCTCTACCCATTCCCCCATTCCCCCATTCCCCCATTCCCCATTCCCTCACTTTGCAAGACAATCAGCTTCAAAAGCGGCTTTATTTTCAAAAATCTCAAAGACCATATCCAGTTGAGTAAGTTCAAAAATAATTCTTAAAGCGGGAGATACAGAGCAGATACCCAAACGTCCACCGATATTTTGAGCGAGCTTTAGAGCAGACACTAAGGACATTAAACCAGCGCTGTCTAACGACTCGACATGCTCCAAGTCAACTAACAACATTGTTTTTTCATTACTTCTAAGCGCAGTTGTAAGTTCTTCTTGGAATTCCAAAGCATTAGCAGCATTCAGATTGCCAGTAGGACGAACAACTCGAATGGTTGGATAGTTAAGCAGTGCTTGCATATATCAATCCTATGAAACGTATTCAAATTTAAAGATAGATGTATTTGACCATAATCTTTTTACCCCGGCATCGACCATTCGTATTATCCTTCTTCGCGGAATCTTTATTTGTAACGCTAGTTTATTTAAAGTTTCCCACAACTTGCGAAAAATCTGTATTTAAATATACTTTTTTTGCTAAATAACGAAAAAAAAGTTTACATAAACAAAAATTTTATAAGGTGATAAATATCTTACTATGGCTGTAACCCCCAATTTGCTAATAACCAAGACCTATCTTGGCGACAAAAAAGACCTATTTGAAGTCTTTTGAGCTTATGAAGCAATGTTGAATTAGAACGACTAAAAGCAAAAGTGGTGTGATTTGAATCACAGGTTACCTGTTAATTAAATCACTTGTAGTACCGTATTTCACCTTAGATAATTAGTAGGAATTGGATTTGGTTTATAAATTATGAGAACTAGATATGCGATTCGTTTGCTTGTAGAGAAAGCCCTAGACATAAAAAAATTAACTCCCGAAATAGAAAACGAAATCAACTCCGAGTTGAGCCAGATGGGTTACATTTCTGACGTAGACTACGAAGCTCTAGAGCTGCTAATGTCAGAGATGGACGCTGGCAGAATTCAGTTAGTTCCCAGCCTATAGTTGTTTATACTTACTCCCGATTAAATTAGTCCCAATCAAAAGGGGAGCCTAGCTTAAGCAAACAGACTCATCAGCCTTCATATGATAATAGATGGCAAATTAATTTTAGGGATGACTTTTAAAGTCTTTTTGGTTAAGACATAGATAAATTTAACTAATAAAACTTAATTAAACTTAAAAAATAATTTATATTAATTCACAAAAAAATGAACAAAACTTGTTTGCGGTGATGCCTCTTGGTATGCCGCTTATATTTTTTAAGCCTCACTCTTGATTGTCCAGTAACGAGCGCATGATTATTGCTACCAGTAACGAGCGCATGATTATTGCTACCAGTAACGAGCGCATGATTATTGCTACCAGTAGCGAGCGCATGATTATTGCTACCAGTAACGAGCGCATGATTATTGCTACCAGTAGCGAGCGCATGATTATTGCTACCAGTAGCGAGCGCATGATTATTGCTACCAGTAGCGAGCGCATGATTATTGCTACCAGTAGCGAGCGGGACGCTCGCACTACTCCCCACTCCCTAATCCCCACTCCCTTTATATTCTTTCCAAGCTTCATGAATAAATTTATTTAATAGTTGACGACTAGCTAAATCTAGTTCAGGTTTTGGTTCTTTGACTAAAAGCTGACTGAGGAAATTAATTACTTCTGTATCTAAAGCGGGTCGAAACAAGTCAATCGGCCAAAACAAATCCGAAGCTTCTCGCAGGTCGGTCATTTGTGCTTCCTCATCAATCACTTCCACCAGCAGTAACGGACGTACCCAGCACAATTGCCGAGCGACTACAACTTGAATTACTTCCGCATACAATTTACTTGTGCCACGGTCTAAAGACACAATTTGCTGTGGTTGAAACTTTTGGGTCATGGGGAGTGGGGAGTGGGGAATTGGGAGTGGGGAATTGGGAATTGGGAGTGGGGAGTGGCTTTTACCCAAGAATGTTCTTTATATTATTTTTCTATATTATTAATTATAGATTTTTGATAAAAAGGTTGCTGAATTACACTTTCTTACCTGTTGTTTACGCCTACTTCCTATTCCCCACTCCCCACTCCCCACTCCCAATTTCCTGTATTCAGATGATTTAGCATTTCCAATTGAATGTTATAAAATTAAGTAAACAACTGTTAAGCTATGGCTTGAGCAGTTTTTTTTTGTAGTACTTAGATTAAAAGAAGAGCAAAGAGCCGTGTCTGTAGAAACTATTGAAAAGCGTTCCACATCCCGCAAGCTCGCACCTCAGTATAAAGTATTACTCCATAACGATGATTTCAATTCTATGGAGTATGTGGTTCAAACCCTGTTGACCACGGTGCCGAGTCTCAGCCAACCTCAGGCTGTCAGTATTATGATGGAAACCCATACCAATGGTTTGGGGTTAGTCATTACTTGTGCCCAAGAACATGCTGAATTTTACTGTGAGACTTTGAAGAATCATGGTTTGACCAGCACCATCGAACCAGATGAGTAAGCTGCTGTGGGTAGTGGGTGGGTTGTTTGGCAACTGTTCCTACCAAATAGGTGTCATATTAATAAGCACAATAAGGAAATTAACCTTAAGGCTGAAGTCATGACTATAAGAGATTTGGTATGAAAACAAACCTCACCCGCCTCGCCCAACGCCCTGCCCCTATCAGGCTGGGTTATTTTATTTTCACTTTATTAATGCTGTGGTTGCCCATTGCGGTACCAATGTATTTACTAGTACACGATGCTAACTTGGTTAGTATTGTGACAATGGTCGCCCTATATATAGAATTTATTTTTCTAGCCCGGTTGTGGGGTACGCGAGTTTATAACCAAACTCAGGTATTTCACGATTTTGGTTTACAGTTTTTGCCAAGTAACAGGATTGATTTACTTGGAGGCTTTACAGTCGGATTAACTAGTATTTCTATTTTATTTTTATTGGAAGGATGGCTGGGTTGGTTAGTTTGGCAACCAGCGAGTATTTCATCAGCGCAATTAATTTTAGAAGCAATTATTATCGGTTTAGCAACAGGTTTTGCGGAGGAATTATTTTTCCGTGGGTGGTTACTTTCGGAGCTAGAACGAGACTATAAGCAAGCTACAGCACTTTGGATAAATGTGATTATTTTTGCTGTATCACATTTTATTAGACCTTTGGAAGCAATTCTTCGTACCTGGACGCAATTTATTGGTTTAGTATTGCTAGCCTTAACATTAGTATGGGGTAAACGCTGGCGTGAAGGACGGCTGGGTTTACCGATAGGGCTGCATGGTGGTTTAGTTTGCGGTTGGTACATTATTAATGTGGGAAAACTAATTAAGTATACTGGTGAAGTACCTGAATGGGTTACGGGTGTAAATAATAACCCTTTGGCGGGGGTGATGGGTTTATTATTCTTGAGTTTGTTGGGTTGGCAATGTCGGGTTTTATTGGAAATATCACAGAATAAACAAGTTTTAGACTAAAACGTTTACATTCAAACATGGGTAGAGACGGCGATTTATCGCGTCTCCTTTTGATATTTGAATTTAAACAGGAATAGAGACGTGATAAATCACGTCTCTACATTTTCAATCAAAGATGCGCGGCTATTTCACAGCAAGACTCAACTAATTCAAAGTTGTTAGTTTTGCTTTTGACGACGTTTGAAGAAGGCTAATCCACCAACAGCACCTAAGGCTAATAAAGAACCTGGTTCGGGTGTTGTTGCGCTCTCAAATTCTGGACGGTCATGCATTCTACCAACTAATTTGAAGTCAGGACCGTTGTGCTCATAGCCGTTGGCTGATAATTGAAGACCTGCAACCAACAGGTCACTAACTCCCAAGTCAGCTAAGCTGATACCCCAGGAGCCAACTCTTTGTGCTCCACCAATTTCTGTTGTGTCTATGGAATAGCCAGCATCTGTTTGGGTTTGCTTTGTTAGTTTTAAAGCTTTACCAATCACATTACCAGCAGCGTCAATAGCCCTAACACTGATGCTGCTGTTACCAGCTTGTTCTCTAACGACATTACCTTGTTCATCCTTCATTACCTTGCCATCTTTGTATATCATTTCTTGGAAACCACGTTCAAAGATGTAGAAGGAGTCTAATCCACTATTGTCTTCCTTAACTTGATTTTGGAAGAACATGTTCATCACAAATGAACCAGCTTCTTCGGTATCAACAATATTATTTAAGTTGGTGTTACCCATATAAGCTGCGATGTCACCACCTGTGGGGTCACTAACTCCCGATACAGCTGTTGGTGAGGAAGCGTTATCACCTTTATCTGTACTTGCTGCACCAGTGTTGTTAGTTACACCTTTATTTAGAGAGGCGTCAGCGTTACTTCCTTTTGTTTTGTCTACTGCAGTGTTGGATAGAATATCGACCTTATTAACAAGGTTGAATTTATCTGTTGTCTTACCATTTTGGGTGATTGACTTAAGGAAAGTATCTCCTTTTGCACCATTGTCTTGCTGAACCGTAGTTGTAAAACTTGCTGCGTAAGCTGAGTTAGAAACGGCTAGAAGTGTACCGAAAACTAAACTAACTGAAGCAGATAAACGAGTTAATTTCTTTTGGGTAGATGTCATTTTAAATTCTCTTTGCTGTAATGCTGTAATTGTTTGCGATTGGATTTGTGTTCTTTTATTTGCGTTCTTGTATACATATTGCTTTAAATGCTTATAAAAACACATCCGCAAACATCATGATTAATATTTAAAGTTTTGAAAAATTTAATTCCGTTATAAAAATTTTGTCTGAGAATGTTGCTGTGTTTAGGTTTCAAGATATTAATTACTAACTTAGGCGATAAATTTAAATGTATTTATTTACTTTTTTCTTCATTTTGATAAAAAACATAAATTTTATTTTTAAAGTTAAATCAGTAATTTATGAAAATTGTTAAATATTAAAAACCCGGCTTTTCTAAAAAACCGGGTTTATAAGCTTTCAGCAATGATTTAGCATTACAAGACCTTACTTACGTACCAAAGACTTTTGAACTTACTTCAATAAAGAAGCTTGTTTGCGACGACGTTGTAAGAATGCAAGTCCACCAACAGCACCCAAAGCTAAAATAGTGCTGGGTTCAGGTACAGCAGTGCTTTCAAATCCTTTACCTTTTCTGGCTATTAATTTGATGTCAGGTCCTTGATAGCTAGTACCTTTTGCGGATACTCTAACACCTGCTAAAGATTTAACTCCCAACTCCTTCAGGCTAAGACCCCAAGAACCAACTTGTTGAGCACTACCAATTTCCATAGTATCGATAGCATAACCAGCATCAAGTTGATTATTTTTTACCAATCCTAATGCTGTAGCCTGTGCTCTACGTTCTGCAACTTTTTTGGAATCGAATTTAACTCCCAAAGCGTCGGCAATTACTCTATCAGCATTATCATTTGCTTGATTTTGTCCTAGTAATGCTAAAGCTTTACTGATTACTTTACCAGTAGAATCAATTGCTTCAACTAGTAAGTTGCTGTTCATACCCCGTTCCCAGAAGAATACGCTGTCTAGTCCAGAATTATCTTCTGTAATCAGAGTATCGAAGAACATATCCATCGCAAAATGACCAGAATCTTCGGTATCAACAATATTGTTTAAATTGTTATTACCTACGAAAGCTGCTATTTCATTACCAGTAGGATTCTTCATTCCAGATACAGCCATTGGTGCGGAGGCTTTATCACCTTTGTCTGTGCTAGCTGCACCAGAGTTAGCATCTGCATTATGCACCATTTCAACGTTTGTGATGCCTTTCTTTTTATTTGCTTGGTTATAAGCAGATGATTCTTCTGGGTTAGATGTATAAATTAATTTAATAGGTTCACCATTTTTATCTTTAACGATTTTACCATTCCCATCAGTTTTATATTCTGGGAGATTTACTTTAATCGGAGTATTGTTTAAGATATTTGCTCTTTTAACATAGGAGAAGTTGCTAAAAGTGTCTTTTTTACCTGCCTTATCTTCCTGAGTGATTGATTTAAGAAGAATATCGCCTTCTGGTCCATCATTTTTCTGCAAGTTAGTTGTAAAACTAGCAGCATAAGCGGAGTTAGAAACGGCTAAAATTGCTGTACCAATTACTAAACCTGCAGAAGCTGATAGCCGCTTGAGTTTCTTTGCTGTGAATTTCATATAGTTATCTTTCTTGCGATATTGTGCTTGAGTTCGCGCTCTTGAATATATGTTGACCCAGCTGACTTAATAACTACATCCGCAAACATCGCAATTAATATTTAAAGTTTTATCAAATCAATTTATCAAGAGTACTTTATTATCTTAAACTCTTATAAAATAAAGACTACAGGCTTTTTCGTTTATAAAATAAGTGGTTAAATAAAATTATTAACCCAGTTGATAGGCTTATTTTTTATGTAAATATAAATTATCTTTTTAAAGATATTATTTTGATTTATGAAATTAACTTTGCATAAAATATATTACTTAAGTATTAAATTATTTGGCGATGCAACATACGGCAATAACACGTGAAGACCATAATTTTTAGTCTCTACGTGTTATTACTGCATTTAGTTAATTACTATTTACTGTTTTACACAGATAACGTGAAAACTTATTAACCTTGTTTCAACAAAGAAGCTTCTTTACGACGACGTTGTAGGAAAGCAAGTCCACCAACAACACCCAAAGCGAGGAGAGTACCTGGTTCTGGAACTGAGGTGCTGCTGAATTCGCCTCCTCTAGCAATTACTTTGAAGTCAGGTCCATTACTCCACTTGTCAGTCTTGACTCGAATACCTGCCAAAGAAGTAACTCCGAAATCCGAAACCTTAAGACCCCAAGAACCAACTTGTTGCACGCTCTTACCAATTTCTGTGGTGCTGATAGCAAAGCCAGCTGCATTTTCAGCTTTCTTTGTTTGATTCATGTTTACAACTTTACCAATTACTCTACCAGCAGCATCAATTGCTTCGACCACCATGCTACTGTTCATACCCCGTTCCCAGAAGAACAAGTTGTCTAGTCCGCTAGCATCTTGAGTAATCATCTTGTCGAAGAAGAGGTTCATTACGAAATTACCAGTATCTTCGGTATCAATAATGTTGTTTAGGTTATTGTTACCTAAGAAAGCTGCTGCTTCTGCTCCTGTAGGGTCTTCGTTTATAGCTATTGGTGAAGTAGCATTGCGTCCTCTGTCTGTGCTTGCGGCACCGGAATTTGCTGCCCCAGCGACTCTTGCTTCGTTTCTTAACTGGGTTGTTGTACCATTGCGCTCTGTAATAGTACTTGTCATATCAACTTTGTTGACATAAGAAAAGTTACTAAAAGTCGCGTCTTTACCGCTTGCATGTTTTTGAGTAATAGATTTTAGTAAGATATCTTTGGTTGGGTCAGTATTTTGGCTAACATTGCTTGTAAAGCTAGCTGCCTGAGCAGAGCTAGAAGCGGCTAGAAGTGTACCAATTACCAAAGTAGCGGTAGCAGACAAACGTTGTAGTTTCTTAGTTGTAGATTTCATGTGATACTCTTTGCTGTGATTGCGATTTTATTTGTGATTGAGTTTGCGCTCTTGAATACATCATGCTCCAGCCAACTTAGAAACCACATCCGCAAACATCGCGATTCATATTTAAAGTTTTGAGAAATTCAATCGTCCTTTGTTATATTTTGATGTCTAAAGCTTGCTATCCTTACTTTGTAAGCTTTTTTCATTTACCATAAATTGCTCATTTTCTATCCTTTTATCAGCTTAATAAGCACATTTTGTCTCTAAATATAAATTCTCTTTTTAAAGTTAAAATTTTGTTTTGTGAAATTGAGTTTGTAGATGAATATCTTACTTAAGTATTTAACGGTAATAAATAAGTAATTAATGAAGAAAAGTATTTAATTTAGTTAAGATTATATTTAGGAATCTCTGCATAGCTAACCAGAAGCACATTCCTTATCTTGAAGTGCCCTCATCCAATCCTTTTAGCTTAGGAATTTTGTAATTTCCATTTCTAAAAAGATTTATATATACTATGTATAAAATAATTCTAGATTTGTTCCCCACACCCGGAAAATGCCATACCCAAACAATGTAAAGACTAAACATGTTGAGTCTCTACATCTTAATATCCTTATTAGTTCATTAGTTCGCGTTGTAATCTGGTGGGTTAACAGGTTTTTTGAGAATACTAGGTATAGCCCCTAAAACTCGCTGAGCTATTTGCTCTGGTGTTTCACCTTCTTGAATTTTTATATGTAAATCAGCTTGAGCGTAAAGAGCTTGTCGTTCTTCCAACAGTGACTTCAACTTTGTTGGTAGGTCAACATTTTGTAGTATGGGACGTGTTGTGTCTTCTGTTAACCTAGCGCAAAGTAGTTCTAATGGCGCGTCTAACCAAACGATAGCACCGTGTCGAAGGTAACTCCAGTTTTCTTTTCGCAAAACTATTCCCCCACCGGTGGCAATACATAATTTTGTATGGGCACAGATTTGTTGTAGTACTTCTGTTTCTAATTGGCGAAACGCTACTTCTCCCTCTTGGGCAAAAATTTCACTCACTGAGCGTCCTACTGCTTTTGCGATTACTTCGTCAGTATCAATAAAGGTATATCCTAGTTCCTTAGTTAGCGAGTTCCCTACGGTTGTTTTACCGACACCCATTAAGCCGATTAAATATAGGTTGACTCCCTGCAGTAGTTGGTTATTTGCCATTTTTCAATCAAAAGTAGGAAATAGATTATTACTGAAAATTTTCTTCGATTAATTTTTCTGTTATGTATTCTATCAACACTGGGGTCGGAGAAAAACTGATGGCTTGTCTTTCCAGTAACGAACGTCTTTGTAATAAATCAATTGCTTCTAAAATTAATCTTTGGGAGACTCTGGGTATAATTTCTTGTTGTAAATTTCTTAGGGGTACAAAGTCTTGCTTCAGTGCTAACCAGTACATGATAAGCTTTTCCAGCTTTGACAAACGATTAAATTGCTGGTCTAAAACTGCACGAATATCCCCGAAAATCACCGTTCGCTGTTCTATAAATTCATGGATATCCCCATCAAATAATTCTTGAATGGTGGTTGCTGCTAATTTTAGAAACAGCGGATTTCCTCCGTAACAGTCAACTAATATTTTACATTCAGACTCACTTGCCTGGGCAAAACCTTTGGCTGTGAGGATAAAGCTACTTGCTGATTGGCTCAATCCAGCTAATTTTAACGAGCGAACTGGTAATTGCTCTCCTTCAAGCACTGCTATTTCTTGGGGTTTTTCTCGACTGGTTAAAACCAAACAACTTTGGTGTTGTGATTCACCCAAGCGTCTAATTAATTCTCCATAGGCTTCATAACCAGGACGATATCGGATTTGGGGTAATAAGTGAATCGAACCGCTATTTTTTATGTCCGTCTGTGGACTAGTAATGGTATGGTCTGCTTCCGCTCCTTCTTGAGTGTTGCACAGTATCGCATCCAATCCATCCAGGACTAGCAAACAACGAGACCCACGTAAACAGTCTATTAACTGCGAAATTGTTCTCTCTATGCTAACGAAAACAACCTCCTCATCTTGGCTAAAAATTCGCAGTAACTCATTCAACATTACCTCTGGGGGTGGAGTAAGACGAAGCGAACGCCAAACAATGCAGTCAAATTCACCTTGCTCACTTGGGGTATGCAAAGCATGTATTTCTTGTGCTAACTTCACAGACAAAGCTGTTTTACCAATTCCACCCGTACCCAAAATCAGGACTAAGCGACATCGGTCTTGTACAATCCACTTTTGAATTTGAGTAAGTTCTGTTAACCGTCCGAAAAATAGGCTAACATCAATTGCTTCACCCCAATCTCGTTTTTTAACTGATTTATTATCAATAAAGTCATTCACTTGTTGAATGTTTATTGTTGTGGTAGTATTGCCAGAATTTAAATCTAGCCAAGATTTTTTATAGCCAGCTTTTTCTAGCAGTTGAGTCACACGACTCCAATTTTTTACTTTAACAGAGTATCCGGCTTGGATACTTAACATTTCTTCTATATACTTATATAACCCATTAGAAAGATAAACCCTAACAGTACTGCTACTTCGACTTTGATATACAACATTAGCAATCTCTGCAGGGCTAAAACCGCAAAGCAAGCCCCTTAAAAATTTTTTCTCTACAGGGGTCAAAGCCTTACCTTTGTAAGAAGCCAGGTCAATATATAACTTTTCCAACTCCCAATTTTGTTTTGCTTCTATAAAATCATTTTCTAGATTTTTTGGTTCAAAAGTTGACATTCCCGTTAAGTATTTTTTAGTATATAAACAAATATATTAACGATTTTTCTATTAAGTCTAAATAAATAAACGATAAATTTATAACGAATTTAATAACTATCGTTAGGTGACTAGCAACTAGCAACTTAGTTATCTTAGAACTTGATGGAAATTTAAAAATAACTTGATAAAAAATTTATTTAAATGATGCAATTTCATACAGGTAAGCCAGAGTCACTCTCTTGGGGAAAATTATTAAGCGGATGATATTTTTATATCACCTATATCACCGAGAGTCACTATAAAGACGAATTATGTTGCCCTATGAAGAATAGAAGCAACGAGCTATTTACAAAAGTAAGGTGTAAAAAATGACTGAAAAATTGAAACAAACCGTAAAAGTTTGCTTTCTAAGGGTTTAAGGGCACGAAAACCAGTGCATATCTTCCCCCCCCAACCCCGATAAGTAAATGTGGTATGCGTGAGGTTCAAATGATGACTCGAATTCGTGACATTGTGCAACAAGTCTTAGCAGTTGGCTATTTAAGCGTAGAGGCAGAAAATAAACTGCGAAAGTTGTTGACAAGACCTTATGACAAAGAAGATTTTACAGCTTTCATGATTTTGCAGAAAGCAGCGATGATGGGTAGAGTCAAACAAGAATCACGGGAGCGCTGTGCTACTAAGTAGGGAGTTGGGAATGAGAAGTGGAGAGTGGAGAGTAAAGTATAGAGAATAGGGAATTGCGGACAGAAAAACTATCATTGACTATTTAAAGTCCAAGCATTTATAAAAAAAATATATTAGTAATAACAAAAAATACCTTTATCTCAATTCTTAATTCCTTACTTCCTTACCCTCATCCCCCTCCTCATTTCCCCCACTCCCCACTCCCCATTCCCACACTCCCCACTCCCCATTCCCACACTCCCCACTCCCCACTCCCCTACTTCTCATCTAAAAATTCCCATTCATCATCGTCGTCATTATCTTGGGTATTTACTTGTTTATTGGTAGGACTGTTAATTGTGCTATTGACTTCCTCGTTATTATCTGCTTGTGCTTGATAGGGAGGAATGATAACGCGATATTCGGCATCATAGATTGATTCCGCTTTTCCGACTCCGGAGTTTTTTGGCTCACGAGAACTGTAAGAGTATCCTGAATCTACGCTTCTGGAATTTTTTGGTTGTTGCTCCGGGTTATAAGAGCTTCTGTCTCTGGTTTCTCTGGTTTCTCTGGTTTCTGTTGTGGATGGTGATGGTCTTGGTTCGTCCACCTCTTCCTCTTCAAATTCCCAATCATCACTTTGACCTCTCAACCACTCATCCTCCACGCTCATAGTTGGTGGTTGTTGTCTTTGAGTATTGGTGGTTTGGCTTGGTTTAGGTCGAGATGGAACTTCTGCTGTTCGTCTGCTTTCGGTACGTCCTGGTGTGTAACGTGGTTTGGAAGTTTGTTGCCGTTGGGGGACAAAATAATTAGATATTTGATATAAACTACTTACCAACAAAGTTGTAAATGCACCAGAGAAGGTACTAAACAAAATCCATATCGATAGCGGTAATGGTCGAGTTTCCATACCTAAAAATTTTAGCGCTAGCGTTGGTGACCAATTGGACGCTAGTAACAGCGTTAGTCCTCCCATTACTGCGACGAATAAAATTAAACGAATTCCAGCCATATCAAAGGTAAAGGTAAAAGGTAAAAGGAAGAAGGAAGAAGGAAGAAGTCCAAGGGAATAAGTATTTGAAGCAATTCAACCAGAGAAATTTAATCTTAAATTGGTCGTTAACAAGAATGGTGTTAGGAAGAAAAAATACTCTATTAATTCTTTCTTCTTCCTTCTTCCTTATAACCTTATTTAATTTCTTCCTTGCCATCGCTGAATAGGAATACAATCAATATCTAGTTGGTCTAAAGCACGAGCTACAACAAAATCCACTAAATCCTCAATGGTTTGGGGATTATGATACCATGCGGGTATCGCGGGGACTATTCTAGCTCCGGCTTCCGCTAAAGAAGTTAAATTACGCAAGTGAATTAAACTAAAAGGCGTTTCACGGGGAACGATAACAATTTTTTTCCCTTCTTTAAACTGCACATCAGCCGCACGTTCTAGTAAATCAGAACTTAAGCCAGCAGCAAGTTTAGCGACAGTACTCATACTACAAGGAATTATAATCATCCCTAAGGTGCGAAAAGAGCCACTTGCGATATTAGCTCCAACGTCACCCCAAGGATGACAACGTAATTTACCAGCAGTTTCCACTCCCGCTTGTTGTCGCCAAAACAACTCCTGTTGCGCTGGCTCCACGGGCATACGGGTATTTTGTTCTGATTGCCAAACCATGTAAGTTGATTTAGAAGCTACAAATTCAATTTCATAGTCGGCTTCCAAAAGAAATTTAAGTGCGCGCACGGCATAAATTAAACCAGATGCACCTGATACCCCTATGATGAGTGGTTTGCTGTTACTTGTCATTTATTGGTTGACGGTTGGTGGTTGGTGGGTGATTGACGGTTGACGGTTGACGGTTGACGGTTGACGGTTGACGGTTGATAGTTGACACTTAATAGTAGTTTTCTCGCTTTGCACATAAACAAGACAGTCAACAGTTAGCAGTCAACAGTTAGCAGTCAACAGTCAACCAATTTATTCATCATCTCCGTAAGCTTCAAAGTCGTCGTCGGAGTCCATATCGTCATTTGGGGAATACATGTCTGACGGGTCACCTTTGCCAAGCATTGCACTGTCACTACCAACGGTGACTAAATCAATTTGTTGGCGGTAGTAATCGACACTCTTGACTTGGACAGCGACTCTATCACCTAGTCGGTAGGAGGCACGATTTTTCCTACCAAATAAAGCTTGCTGACGAGCGCGGTACTCGTACCAATCGTCTTTGAGGGAACTTACATGTACTAATCCTTCTACTCTTAATGGAGCATGGGAATTAATTTTTGCTCCTTCTTCGGATGATGGTACTTCAATTTCGACAAAGAACCCGTAAGATTGGACACCAGTAATTACGCCGTTGAAAACCTCGCCGATGCGTTGTTTCATTAAAGAGGCTCTTTGCAAACCAGCTAAATCTGTTTCTGCTTCTTGAACTTCTTTTTCGCGGTCATTGAGTTGGGTAATTAAGCGGGTTAACTCGCTTTGAATTTCTTGATGTAACTCAGGTGCGATGACGTTCCAGTTAATTTCTGAGTGACAAGTGGAAGAACGCAGGTTAACTCGTTCTTTGACACGAGTAGTACGTCGGTCACGTCCGTTTTCTATGACGGTGTAAAAGACCCGTTGCATTAACAAATCCGGATAACGTCGCAGTGGAGATGTAAAGTGAATATAACCTCCAGGTAATGCTAAACCAAAATGCGCCGTTTTGTTGGTGCTGTAAGCTGCTGGCTTGAGGGTGTCTTGCAACAAATAAGTCAAAACTTGCTCTGATGCTGACTCTGAGAACACCCTGGTTAATTGTTGGTAATCTAAAGGCTGCACGTCAATGTCTTCTGGAAGTGACAACTCAACCCCTAAATTCATTGCCAGTTTTAACATCTCCTGCACATCTTCTGGGTCTGGTACACCTTGTACTCGCCAAATGGCTGGAATTGCCAATGCGCTGAAGTGGGTTGCCATTAATTGGTTGACCAATAGTACAAACTCACTTAGCATCAACCGTACGGGTAAATCGTTTAAGATTACACAGCCCAAAGCTCCCTCATCATGAAATGGATTGGGAGTAGCTGGTAAATTTAACTGCAAACAGCCCCTTTGCAAGCGTGCTTTTTGTAACCCCGCAGAAATTTTGGGCATTTGTTGCAGTCTTTCAACGATTTCAGCAGAGTTTTTACCTTTTTTACCCCCTAAAATGTTTTGTGCTTCTTCTTGGGAAATATGCTTGTCTATTTTGATAACACTAGGAATTATCTCCCAATCCAAGACTTTGCCACTTTTGGAATCAATGTTGATTATAAAAGATAGGGCAAGCCGGTCACTTCCTGCTATCAAGGCACAACGTTCGGCCACCGTATCAGGAAACATGGGTAAAACAAGTTCTCCAAGATACACAGACCTTCCGCGTTTAAGAGCTTCGCGGTCTAGACTTTCTTCGGGTTGCACAAAGTGAGAAACATCAGCAATGTGGAAACCTAACTGCCAATTACCGTTTGTGGTTTTCTCCAAACTAAAGGCGTTGTCAATTGCCTTGTCACCTGGGTAACCACCGATGGTAACAGTCAATAAGTCGCGCAAATCTTGGCGACCTTTTAGGTCAGCTTTGAGTAGTTTTTTCGGCAACCTAGCGGCTGCATCTGAAACAGAATCAGAAAATGTACGGGAAAGGTCGTGCTTACAAGTGACCAAATCAATGTCCGCAGCAGCTTCGGCGTCGCTGCCAAGAACTTGCACTACCCGACCAAGGGGAGGATATTGCGCCAAAGGATAGCGTAACACTTCTACATGGGCGAGGTGGTCAATTGATTCACCTAAAGTAACCCCATTTACTTGGAGTTTTAGTTCAAACAAGAGACGGTCGTCTAACGGAACCGCACGAAATCCCGTTTCTACCTGTTTAATCCGCGCAAGTAATGTATGGTTAGAGCGTTCAAGGATTAATTTAACCTCTCCTTCTGGAGAGCGACGACGACTGCCTTCTTTTAATACCCGAACCAAAACGCGATCGCCATTCCAAGCATTGCTTAAATGACTCTCGCGAATATAAATATCTTCGGCACCTTCCAAATCCTGAATAGCAAAGCAAAACCCTTTGCTAGAACAGCGTAGTTTTGCTTCGATAAATCCCTCGGACGACACCCGGCGATACTTGCCGCGTTCTTTCACTAAAATTCCGATTTTTTCTAGGACTTCTAGGGCGATATGAAGCCTTTCTAAACTGTCTTCATCTTCGCATCCCAGTTTTTTTTCGAGAACTTTACGCGCGACTAATTTATCATCAGTGAAATTGGCAAGTAATGTAGCGATTGAAAATTCCATGCAGTGAACCGACCTTTGGTCAAAACATCAATGTGTGTAATTTGGTTCTGTGCTGTAACCCTCACGACCTACAGACAACACTAGCTGGAACCGAATTGCCCCAAAGCTTGGAACACGATAACCTCAGAGTTTGTTGGTGGGCGTTTTTGTACCTTCCCCAAGTAAATGATACAAAGCACTCCTGATAAAATTTTTACCCCAGTTAGGTAAATGTAGCAACGAGCTTGGAGAGACCAGGTTTAAAGAACTCTCCTTTGAACTACCCAAAAAAACCTTATGGGGCAAACCGCAGGTGTTGGATTGTGTAGAACGAAGGTACTTTTGCGCCGTTAGACTCTGATTCTTGACGCTTGGTAAGCTGCTAATTAATCAAATTGTTACATATGTAGAATCGGTAACAATTAGTTTAGCAGTTTACCAATCAGTGAGGACGAACCATTACATCATTATTATTGTAGATATATAGGGTACTTCTAGAAAATACTTCTTAATATCAAATTTGAAAATTTTTATATCTTTTATGGTAAAAGCACGGATAAGTATTGGCTTTGCAGTCCATCGTGAAATGCCAGAAAGCCTCATGCTACAATGGTAACAGCCTTTGTGTAAGGCAAAATGTGGAGAAGATAACCCTTAAAAAAATTTCTGCTTGGCTGCATAGATTTTTTTTGAAGATGTCGGTCTTGTTTTGAACCCCTTAAATGTAAGCTTAGTTTGTAGGTTGGGTAGTGGAACTCAACCCAACAAATCGCCAAAAATGTTGGCTTTCCTTTAATCGTCAACCCAACCTGAATATCATTTGAGGAGTTTCTTCGCTACATTAATGATTGTTGAGCTTTTTCTTTTTGTGGCAGTAAAGATTCCATCGTTTTACAACCTCGATTTAGTTTTAGTTTTGTCTGATTTTTGGTGGCATTATGATTTTGGATGAATTTCAACGTTTTTTTCCCACAGGTAGTTTGATATCTGAGTTAGTGCAAATTTATAACGGTAAATACATTGTCAAGGTAAGCGTACAAATAGATGGAACTACCCGCACCACAGGTATGGCAGGAGCGGAGTCAATCGAAGATGCTGAAGACAAAGCCAGGAATAGAGCACTGACGATTTTAAGAACGCAATTTTTAGTAGAAAAACCTGAGACAACCTCAGTATCCTTCCAAAACGAAGTAAAAATTGAACCAAGGGTTGAACCTAAGGTTGAACCAAAAGTTGAACCCAGAGTTGAACCAAAAGTTGAATCAAAAGTTGAACCAAAAGTTGAATCAAAAGTTGAACCCAAAGTTGAACCCAAAGTTGAACCCAAAGTTGAACCCAAAGTTAGTGCAACAAGTGATGAGTCAAATTACATTCATTTACAACCGACTTTTACCGAAGAAGAAGTCAGTACACCAGTTGCAGCCAAAAATGATGCATACATCCAAGATTTTAGTCAACGTTTTCCTGCAACAAATAGCCAAGAACAAAACTTTCCAGAACCACAATATAATGCACCACAGGAAGAAATTGACTTGTTTTCCGTTCCACCAGAGGAAGATTATAGAACTGAAATACCACTGAGTAATGTAACGCCATTTCCGCAACGCAATTACACTAGAGAAGTGGAAGAAGAAACAGTAAAGCCTGCTGCAACGACAAGCAAGCGCAAGAAAAAAACTGAACCACAAGACTTGTCGGATTTAATTACCAAATCCGACATAGAAATGCAGCGATTAAGTTGGACACCCCAAGATGGACGAGAACATTTAAAGAAAACTTATGACAAACGAGCACGTAGTTTACTAACTCCAGAAGAATTGCTGGATTTTGTAAAATATCTCGAATCTTTACCAACACCGATAGACCCGTTGGCTGGGTTTTAGGGAAATGGTAATTGGTAATTGGTAATTGGGGATTGGTAATTGGGGATTGGTAATTGGGGATTGGTAATTGGGGATTGGTAATTGGTAATTGGTAATTGGTAATCTCTTCCCCATTCCCCATTCCCCACTCCCCACTCCCCACTCCCCTAATTCACAATAGCAACCGGACGGCTACCAACTGAGTGACGGTCAATCACTTGGTCGATTAAGCCGTAGTCCAATGCGTCTTCTGGGGACATGAAAAAGTCGCGTTCTGTATCTTCTGCAATTTTGTCGTAGGGTTGGCTGGTGTGGTCGGCAAGATATTGATTCAAACGTTGTTTGTGGTATAAAATTTCACGTGCTTGAATTTCAATGTCGGTTGCTTGTCCTTGTGCGCCACCTAAAGGTTGGTGAATCATAATCCGGGAATGGGGTAGGCTCATACGCTTACCTTTGGTTCCCGCGCTGAGAAGGAAAGCACCCATACTTGCTGCTAATCCGGTACAAATTGTGACCACATCAGAGCGAATGTACTTCATAGTGTCAAAAATCCCCATCCCTGCTGTTACTGAACCCCCTGGAGAGTTTATATACATATAAATGTCTTTCTCCGGGTCTTCAGCATCTAAAAACAGTAATTGGGCAACAATCAAGTTCGCAACATTGCTATCAATTGCTTGTCCCAAAAAGATGATGCGGTCGCGCAAAAGTCGCGAGTAAATATCAAAGGCGCGTTCGCCCCGACCTGATTGTTCAATAACGATAGGAATCATTGCGGCTCTTTAGTCGTGATTTTAGGTACATTCTAGCGATTTTGCTCTTCTATTGTTTACCTGGTGCAATGGGGGAATTCTCTACCTTTTCACTATACTGAGTATTCCGCGATTCATTTTGGTGATATTTCTTGATGTTCACGTAAATTTTTAAGCAATTCCACTATTTGCTTCCGGATATAACCTTCTGGGGTGGTAAATCGATATTACGAAGCGCGTAAATATTTCCATTTTGTTATAAAAAAACATCCACCCAAAGAGGGAAATTTTCCATGCTAGATAAATTGACACAGGCTGCTATTATTACTTTTTTACTATACTTGCTATCTGGATTAAGCTCCACAACCAAAATTCCAAGCAAAGTAACATCAACTGCAAGCCCAATTTCAGCACCTGTTGCATCCTGGGTAATGGAATTGGGGGAGTAACTTTAGTAATTTTGTTGCAATTTATACTAAATACGCCTCGAATTAAAGATTAAAAAATATCAAATGTAGAAAATGTTGGGTTTCCGTTATTCCTCAACCCAACCTACGTTTAAGAGGTAGACTGAGCAAAGAAGGCAAATCAGGTTTTTTCAATTATGACTAATCGCCTTATCGAAGCTAAAAGCCTCTACCTACGGAAACACGCGGAAAATCCGATTGATTGGTGGTCTTGGTGTGACGAAGCGCTCGCAACAGCAAAAGCCCAGAACAAACCAATTTTTCTCTCGGTTGGTTATTCTAGCTGTCACTGGTGTACGGTGATGGAGGGGGAAGCGTTTTCCGACTTAAAAATTGCCGATTATATGAACGCGAATTTTCTCCCCATTAAAGTAGATAGGGAAGAAAGACCAGACATTGACAGTATTTACATGCAAGCTTTGCAGATGATGAGTAATGGTCAGGGTGGCTGGCCTTTAAACGTCTTTCTTGCTCCTGATGATTTAGTTCCATTTTACGCTGGTACTTATTTTCCTGTTGAACCGCGTTATGGTCGTCCGGCATTTTTACAGATTCTGCAACAGATTCGCAACTTTTACGATACACAAAAAGAAAAACTCGTCCAATTTAAGGCTGATATTCGCGAAGCTTTAGTAAGTTCTGCAGTGTTGGAACTCAAAAGTCCCGTAGCTTCCCAAGGTAATACTCAAAATAATCAATTACTCAAAAAAGGTTGGGAAGTTAGCGCTCGTATAATTTCGCCTAACGATTATGGTAACAGTTTCCCGATGATTCCCTATGCAGAACTAGCACTACGGGGAACGCGATTTGAGTGGGTTAAAGATTCCCAATTTGATGACGGGAAGCAAATTTGTAGTCAACGGGGAATTGAATTAGCCCTTGGTGGAATTTATGACCACGTAGCAGGAGGATTCCATAGATATACTGTTGACCCTACATGGACAGTACCGCACTTTGAAAAAATGCTTTACGACAATGGTCAAATTGTCGAGTATTTAGCTAATTTGTGGAGTTCAGGAATACAAGAAGCGGCATTTGCAAGGGCAATTTCAGGCACTGTTCAATGGCTAAAGCGAGAAATGACAGCTGATAAAGGTTATTTTTACGCAGCTCAAGATGCCGACAGTTTTAACATTCCAGAAGAAGCAGAACCGGAAGAAGGAGCCTTTTACGTCTGGACTTACAGCGAATTGCAACAATTGTTAACTTCAGATGAACTAATAGAATTACAACAGAAGTTTACTGTTAGTCCATCTGGTAACTTTGAAGGCAAAAACGTTTTACAACGACGACACGCAGGCACATTAAGCGAAACTTTAGAAACCGCATTAAAAAAATTATTTGTTGCCCGTTATGGTGAGGTCACAGCCACTTTTCCCCCTGCACGTAATAATCAAGAGGCAAAAACAGGCAACTGGTCAGGGCGAATTCCTGCGGTCACAGATACTAAAATGATAGTAGCCTGGAATAGTTTGATGATTTCTGGCTTAGCGAGAGCCTATGGGGTATTTCGTGAGCCAGAATATTTGCAACTAGCAACAAACGCGGCAAATTTCATTTTAGAAAATCAATTTATCGATGGACGCTTTCATAGATTAAATTATGAAGGTCTAGCGACAGTTTTAGCTCAGTCTGAAGATTATGCCTTTTTTATCAAAGCACTACTCGACTTACATCAAGTTTCTCAGCAATCCTCGGGTAATTGGTTAGAAAAAGCCATTGCTGTACAAGAAGAATTCGACGAATATCTTTGGAGCGTAGAACTGGGGGGATACTACAATACAGCTAATAATGCCAGTCAAGATTTAATTGTACGGGAGCGTAGTTATACGGATAGTGCTACACCAGCAGCAAATGGTATCGCTGTAGCAAATCTTGTCCGTCTCATGCTGTTTACCGATAATCTTCAATATATAGATTTTGCTGAGTTGGCATTAAAAGCGTTCTCCGGAGTTATGGATAAGTCACCTCAAGGTTGTCCCAGCTTATTTACAGCTTTGGATTGGTATCATAATTGCACTTTAATTCGTACCACACCCCAGCAAATTGACTCCCTTACAACCGAGTATTTGCCTACTTCAACATTTGCTGTGGTATCCAATTTACCGGAAGGCAGCGTGGGGTTAGTTTGCCAAGGTTTGAAGTGCCTGAAAGCTGCAGACAGTGTGGAGATGATGTTGCAACAAGTACGAATAAGTCAAAATCGGTTGACGGTTGACGGTTGACGGTTGACGGTTGGCTTTTTCTCTTCCTTCGTTTCCTTAGTGACTTCGTGGTTTTTAATTCTTTCGATGCTGGCAGATTTAAAAAATGACAAACATTAACAACCAACAGTCAACAACCAACAGTCAACAACCAACAGTCAACAACCAACAGTCAACAACCAACAGTCAACAATTAACAGCAATTGTTCTTGCGGGTGGAAAAAGTTCTCGTATGGGAAGGGATAAAGCTTTGATTCCCATTCAGGATGTACCTATGTTGCAGTTAGTTTGTACTGCTGCTGCTGATTGTGCTGACAAAGTATATGTGGTCACTCCCTGGCAAGAACACTACCAACATTTGATACTGCCTAAATCCGAGTTTGTACGCGAAGTACCTTTACCTGGAGAAACTGCAAATCAAGGGCCGTTAGTGGGTTTTGCTCAAGGGTTAGCTCATGTCACCACAGAATGGGTGTTGTTACTAGCTTGCGATATGCCGAAGTTACGAGGGGAGATTTTGCGGGAATGGGTGAATGAGCTTGATGGGGTTAATGATGAGGTAATGGCACTTTTGCCACGTAATGATTCCTGTTGGGAACCATTATGTGGTTTTTACCGTAGCAGTTGTTTGACTGGATTAATGGAGTTTATTAATAAAGGGGGACGTTCTTTTCAAAAATGGTTGGCGTTGTGTCGGGTACAAGTTTTAATAGTAAAAGATAGGGAGGTGTTAGTTGATTGCGACACTCCTTTTATTTTGAACCGCCAAGTAGCCAAGGACGCCAAGGAAGAAGAAAGTTAATAATTACCAATTACCAATTACCAATTACCAATTACCAATTACCAATTACCAATTACCAATTACCAATTAAATCTCAATTACGTCATGAAACTTCGTGTAATCAATACAACGACGACCATCCCGCGTTTTGGCAATAATATCAACAAAGCGCATATTCCAATGAATTTCTGAAGCTACAAACGAGTGACGTGTGTAAATATTTTGATATAAGGTTTCGTCTATTCCTGTCAGTGTCACGAGAATTTCCATCTCCGAATCAATCATATCTTCGTATGTAACACCATACAACATGCTATTTTCGTCAATGGTATGCATCACCGTCCAACTTAAAGCAAATAATGGCGAATGATTACGAACTAAAGGAATATCAAAAAACCGTCGCATCATTTGACCTTCTTGATTAAATTCGTTTTTGACAATAGTAACGCTTATTTCCGCTTCTAAAATCCAGTTTTTGCGTTCGTTCGCAACTCGAAACATCAAGGTGGGAGTCCCATTGTAAGTTGAAATTACTGCGATTTTAGTAAATATGACTCGCGCTTTCGGTAAAGAAAAACGGGCAAACATTAATCCCGTTGCCATCGCTAATCCCAAAAGTCCCAGCAGTGCTTCGATTGTTACTAATGTATTGGCATAAACGGTTTTTGGATACATGGCTCCGTAACCAATGGATGCCATCGTCTGGACGCTGAAAAAGAACGCATCAAGAAAATTTCCAGGACGGGCGTTTTCTATCCCATCTCCCCCGGCTAAGTATGCTAAAGCGAATAATGAGTTAATTAATACATAAAATAGACTAATAATTGCCAGGAACTTCGGCCAAGCAACTGAAAGTAAAAAATGGTATAAGTCTCCGCGCCAATAGAATTTAGATATACCTTTACGAATAGCGTAAAAGCCTCCATCTCTATAAACCATACGTTGATGCGGGGCTTTGGTATTATTTTTTTTCATCATTCACGTACAATCCCAGCGAACGACTCAATTATCTAATATTTTGAGTACGCAGCGAAAGCTTTGTAGTGAAAGCTTTTATGTATATACGTGGGAAAGTAGCACGACACGGATTTTTAGATTGATGCTAGTCCGTGTCGGCAAATTTAATTAGCGTTACGTATCATTTCTTCGATTTCCAGATGATGACTTCCTTCTTCTTCAATCATATTGCGAGCAAATTCTTCTATCGCAACATTTACATCCTTAGCACTTTCTAACAAAAGCTTATAGAGTTCGAGTGCCTGTTTTTCGTTAGCTAGACTTGCTGCAAGAATATTTTTGGCTGAAAAATCGTCAATTTCTGGGATGGGAGCAATACCAATTTTAGGAGAACCATCTAAACTAGCTAAAAATTCCCCCACTAATTGAGCGTGAGTTAGAGACTCATTCGCCTGTTCTTTAAGAAAATTTACAATATTTTCTTTGTCAGAACCAGTGACGACTAAGGAATAGTAAGTATAGCGAACCACCCCCGCTAGTTCAAATTCCATGATTGTTTGCAAAATTTCGAGAGGTTTTGTTTGCGTTACTTGTTTCATTTCTACTTATTTCAATATTTTGCTGTAGTCGAACATTTTCTTCCGCACCCTGAGATTGAAATTGCTACTATCTGCGAATAATTACTATTTGCTATACTAGATAATTAAGTCGCTGCACTACTGCTCTGTAGCCTCTGTAATGGTTGTTTTTCCTTTCTTAATCTGTGCTAATTACGTATAGTGACGAACTAATTATACAATAATTATTGCAAACTATTTGTAACAAAGATAATATTTACTTAAACATAATGCAAAAATTTTATACAAAAACAATGTAACATCAAATTTCATGTCACACAAAATTCTACAGTATACAAAATTCCACAGTATACAAAATTCCACAGTATACAAAATTCCACAGTACACAAAATTCCACAGTATACAAAATTCCACAGTACACAAAATTCCACAGTATACAAAATTCCACAGTACACAAAATTCCACAGTATACAAAATTCCACAGTACACAAAAGCGGGCTGGAAGCCCGCACTACAGAAAAATACGCTTTTATTGGGATAGTCAACCGTCAACCGTCAACACTCAACTAACTAAAATCTCTCAACATTTTTTTCAGTTCCAGGTTATGCAACTCTTCCTGTCCAATCATGCTACGAGCAAACTCTTCCAAGTAAATACTAGCATCTTCTACTGTCTCTAGAAGCTTTTTATACAAATCTAATGCTGTTTTTTCATGCACTAAACTTTCTTCCAAGATATCTTTTACAGTATGCTTGTAAGTCTCTTCCATCGGGGTAATTCTTAGTGTTGGATGTCCGTCTATACCTGTGAGAATTTCTCCTACTTGTTGAGCATGAAGTAATGATTCGTTAGCCTGTGCTTTGAAAAAAGCGACGATGGGGATACGATTTGGTCCCGTTACCATTAGTGAATAATGCGTGTAGCGCACCACTCCTGCTAGTTCAAATTCCATGATAGCGTTTAGCAGGTCTGTGGTTTTTTTCTGGTCAAGCTCTTGCATGATTTTTCTATTTTTTAGTTTTTGCCTATTTCGTTACTAGTCCCAAGTGCAGAGCCTGTAATTCATAGCTTGTAGTCTATGGCTCAATTACGTATAAATGTTAACCATTGTCTATTCACTACTGACTATTAAATATCGACTCCTGACCAATAACTCTTAAATGCAATCTAACAAGCAATTTTTCACAAAGCAATAACGAAATTCTTCTATATCTCTTATCTCGTAAGTGTTATAGTCGCATGGTGGCTATAAATAACACTCTGAGATGTAAATGCTTTCCCCAGCCCAACTACGAACCTTATCACTATCTCAAAATTTACGAACTTTGTAATATGATTTAATTTACATTCAATGAATAGGCGAAAAATTAATTTTATTAAGTATAAAAAAGAACTATGACTCAAATTATCTGGTTAGCAAGACACGCTAACCGTCTTGATTTTGTAAACCCTGACTGGTTTCTGACTGCTGAATACCGTTATGACCCTCCTTTGTCTGAAGATGGAATGTTGCAAGCGAAACAATTGGGACAACGGCTTAAGGATGAGAAGATTCATCATATTTTTGCCTCTCCTTTTCTTAGAACTGTCCAAACTGCTAATGCTGTTGCAGAAGTGTTGGATTTACCTATTAAATTGGAAACAGGACTGAGCGAATGGTTGAATCCTGAGTGGATGAGCGAAGACCCCAAAAGGCTTTCGACCAGGGAAATGGCAGCATTGTTTCCTCGTGTTGACAAAGGGTATACACCCCAGATTGCCGCAACTTATCCTGAAACTGGAGAAGAAGCTATTTCTCGTTCTGGACAAACTGCTAGATGTCTTGCGGTTGAATATAGTCCGGAAAATATCCTTTTAGTTGGGCATGGTGCTTCAGTACTAGGAGCGACAATGGGGTTAATCGGTAGGGTTCCTAGAGGGGAAATTAAAGTTTCATTGTGCAGCTTGTTTAAAGTTATACGAGACAATACCAGATGGTCATTAATGCTTAATGCTGATACATCGCATCTAACACAAGTTGAAGAAGTGATTCGTTTGAATTGATGCGGTGCGCTTTTCAATTTATGATTGACTATTCAACATACTAGAGTATAAAATCCCGAAGCCCAAAATCCCAAACCCTACAATTCACAACAATTATGGCGCTGTTACTTGCAGGAGACATTGGCGGTACTAAAACTATTCTACGGTTGGTTGATGCCTCCAACCCGTCGCTTTTAAAGGGTATTTACGAGGAAAGTTTCCATAGTGGAGATTTTCCTGATTTAGTGCCGATGGTACGCCAGTTTTTGGCAAATGCAAAATCACCAACTCCTTTGAAGGCTTGTTTTGGTATCGCTGGACCCGTAGTGAATAATACTGCTAAGTTGACTAATTTAGCTTGGTATCTTGATGCACAAAGGTTACAGGAACAACTTAATATGGAAGCAATTTCATTAATTAATGATTTTGCTGCTGTTGGCTATGGAATTTTGGGTTTAACTCCACAAGATTTACATACCCTGCAACCTGGTAAGCCTCAAGCTGGTGCTCCCATTGCTATTATTGGTGCTGGAACTGGTTTAGGACAAGGATTTTTAGTCAATCTTGGACAGTACTATCAGATTTTTCCCTCTGAAGGTGGACATGCTGATTTTGCTCCTCGTACTGAGTTAGAGTTTCAATTATTGAAATATTTATTAGACAAACACGATATCCAGCGAGTCTCTGTGGAACGGGTTGTTTCTGGCCTGGGCATTGTTTCTATTTACCAATTCCTACGCGATCGCAAAATCGCAAACGAGTCACCAGATATAGGAGAAGTGGTTAGAACCTGGGAACAGCAAGCGGGACAATCGGAAAAAAGCGTAGACCCAGGTGCAGCGATTGGGAACGCAGCACTAAAAAAAATTGACCGTCTCTCAGAACAAACGATGCAATTGTTTGTGGAAGCTTATGGTGCGGAATCAGGAAATCTAGCCCTAAAGCTATTACCTTACGGTGGACTTTACATTGCTGGTGGGATAGGTCCAAAAATTCTACCTTTAATCATTGAGGGTAATTTCATGTTAACTTTCACCCAAAAAGGTAGAATGCGTTCCCTTCTAGAAGATGTACCTGTACATATTATCCTAAACCAACAAGTGGGGCTAATTGGTGCTGCTATCTGCGCTGCAAGGCTTTGAAGGTGTAGAGACGGCGATTTATCGCGTCTGGTGGTATTTTATCTCGCGTCTCTACATTCTGTTGGTATAAATAAATTAGGGTCTGACACTGAGGCTTGTTGTCGGTTATAACAAACTAGAAGATATCAAAATAAGTGATAACAGCATCAGCGACAGCAAAAATAATGACAAAAAAACTTTTGTTCCCCTTACTTGTAGCTACCTTAGTGTGTAGCGGATTTACCTTAGCAGAGGCGCGTCAGTCGCGCTCCCGTCCTCAAAATAAACCTAAAGTTACCCAGCCAGTTCAGTCAAAATGGAGGCTGTTTACTGCTCCAGACAATCGTTTTACGGTTTTGATGCCAGGAAATCCTAAGAGGGTAACCCAGAACCAAAAAACTTTTATGGGAGAAATTAATCTAGAAATGTTCGTGGGAAAACCCGCAAATCAGGATGTAGCTTATGTAGTAGCCTTTAATGACTTTCCCGATAGCTACGGACAACTAGCTAACACCCAAGAATTACTGAATAATGCACGAGATATGGCATTAAAGACGACACAAAGTAATTTAATTAGCCAACGGGATATTCGTAGTTCCAATGGTCATCCTGGAAAAGAAATTGAGTATATGAATGGAGTAGGTAAAATTACACGTAATCGCATGTTTTTTGCTGAAGGTCGCTTGTACCAAGTGATGGTGATTACTACAAAAGCACAGCAAAAGTTTTTGACCAAATCAATTCAAGGCTATTTGAACTCGTTTAATGTTGTCTTAAAGAAGTAGGGAGTGGGGAGTGGGGATGCTTGTTAAGTTATTTATCCCTTATCCTGAAAATAGAATAATTGGTAGAGTCGTTTCATGAACGAAACTCAAACACAAATTCCCACAGATACATGGGTAACAATCACTTGGGATGAGTATATTCAAATAATAGAAAATCCTGCTTATGAAAAAGCAAAGGGTTACTATCATGACGGAAGGATGAGGATTGAAATGCCACCAGTAGGTAATGACCATGCTAGCGACCATACAGTAGTTATTTCTGCCGTTGCCTTATTTTCTGCGGTTAAAAATATTAATCTTGATGGGAAAGATAATTGTACCTACCGAAAAATAGGCTTTGATGATTGTCAACCAGATGCATCTTACTATATTGGTGATAGTGCAAGTGTTGTTCCCTACGGTACTTCCATAATAAATTTAGATATATACCCACCCCCAACTTTAGTTATAGAAGTTGCTAAAAGCTCATTATCCGATGATAAAGGTGAAAAAAGAATTTTGTATGAAGCTTTGGGAGTTGCTGAATATTGGATAGTAGACGTGCAAAATGTTCAAATTATTGCTTTTGCTATAGAAAATGGTGGTAGTAGACGAATAAATCAATCTCAAGTTTTGCCTGGATTAGCAATTTCTGTCTTGAACGAAGCTTTTCAACGTACTCGTCGAATGAACCAAGGTCAAGTTTACACTTGGTTACTAAGTCAATTTCAGGCTCTATAATAAGAACCTAACCCTAACCCCTTCCCGATGTTCGGAAGGGGAACAAGAAAATAAATATTTTGATTTTTTACAACAGTCAACAGTTAACAGTTAACAGTCAACAGTCAACAGTCAACTTTTTCAATTAAAAATTAAATCCAAGCGTTGCTGTGATTCTTTGAGTGCTTCCTGTGGAGAACTTTTGCCTAACAAAACAGCTTCGATGGCTCGTCCAACATTTTCAGAAACCCTTGTATAACCGGGAAAAATAGGACGCGCTCTTCCAGATTTAGCTTGTTCTAAAAAGACTTTAACTGTTGGCTGCTCTTGCAAAAACTTCTGATATTTTTCACTTCTACGCGACTTTAAATTAATAGGTAAATAACCTGTTCCTAACGCCATTTCTGTTTGAAATTCCTCACTCATTGCGTATTCAGCAAAAGTAAATGCAGCTTTTTGTCGTTCAGGATTAGTTTTGAATATAAACAAATTTTCTCCACCGATACTAGTTGCGGGACGTTGGCTAATAGGAATTGGGAAAACACCGAAATCGCCTTTAACATCTTTCGCTAAATATGTCAAAGTCCAAGGGCCAGTTAACTGCATAGCCACTTTACCTGCGACAAAATTATCGGTTTCGTAACCTCGCTCTGGTCCTGATAAAATAGCTGAACCATCGTCTATTAAATCTCGCCAAAATTGTAAAGCAGAAGAAGCTCCTTTATTATTTACCAATTCAACCCCAGATGCTTCTCGTGCTTCACCACTGACTAATTCACCGCCAGCACTCCACATAAAAGGTAACCAGGTAAATACAGAAAATTCTCCTTTACCCAAAGGTAAAAACATTCCATATTGGTCTATTTTACCATCACCATTAGTATCGCGAGTTAGTTTTTTGGCTACTGAGCGAAACTCCTGCCAAGTTTTGGGAAGTTCTTTAATTCCTGCTGCTTCCAATAAACTCTTGCGATAAAAAACACCAACATTATTTGTTGCAAAAGGTACAGACCAGATTTTACTTTTAAACTCCATTGATTCAAACAATGTTGGGTCGATTTCCTGTTTTCTAGGAGATGCATCCAACATATCATCTAATGGTATAACTGCGTCTAAATCTACCAGTTGACCACTAATTGTTGCTGTGTACCATAATAAATCTGGGGGTGCATTACCGACTACCGCTGATAATATTTTGGGCATTTGTTCGTCTTGTTGTCCAACATACAGTGATTCTACTTGGATGTTTTTGTGAGTTTGATTAAACTTATCAACTAGTTTTTGGACAACATCTCGGTTTGGTGGTGGGTTGACTCCGTGCCAGAATGTTAAATGAATTACTTTGCCTTTAGCAGTGTTCTCAGGTAATGATTGACATCCGGTTATAGTCAAGATGCCGATTAGTAATAGAAGTAAAAACTGTCTCATCTTTTACAAAATTATTTCAATTTAGCCGTACTCGTCCAAGATTTATATCTATCATCATTAATATGGTTAAGAGAATGTTTATAAGTTGAGATTATGGCAGGACATAGTAAATGGGCAAATATTAAACGTCAGAAGGCTGCGGTAGATGCCAAAAGGGGCAAAACTTTCACCCAGCTTTCCCGTGCGATTATTGTTGCTGCTAGAAGTGGTGTCCCCGACCCGGCTGGAAATTTTCAACTTCGGACTGCTATTGATAAAGCCAAAGCTGCTGGTATGCCAAATGATAACATCGAACGAGCAATAGCTAAAGGTGCTGGGACTTTTGCGAATGGTGCTAATGCTCTAGAGAATATTCGTTATGAAGGCTACGGTGCTTCTGGTGTGGCAATTTTGATTGAAGCTCTAACAGATAATCGTAATCGTACTGCTGCGGATTTGCGTGAAGCTTTCAGTAAAAATGGCGGTAACCTTGGTGAAACAGGTTGCGTTAGTTGGATGTTCTCTCAAAAAGGCATATGTGTTGTCGAAAATGTAAAAAATGAAGAACTGCTTTTTGAGGCTTCTTTGGAAGGAGGTGCGGAGTCTTATGAAATGACTGACGATGAAGAAGCGGAAGTTTTTACAGAAATCAGCAATTTAGAATACCTTAGCAAAACCCTCAAAAGCAAAAATTTTCAGGTCACAGATGCTGAATTTCGCTGGATACCGAGTAATACTTTAGAAGTTACTGACCCTGAGTTAGCACGCTCTCTTCTCAAACTAATTGACACTCTAGAAGGTTTAGATGATGTCCAAAATGTCACATCAAACCTGGAAATGTCTGAACAGTTAATGGCTGCGACTATTGCTTAATATGAGGTTGCGAGTAATTTATTTAATTTACATTTTCCAAAATGGACATAACAATTCCACAGGAATTACATGTCAATGACATATGGCTATGGGATATTGAAATTGTTGATTCCATTCGAGATGAGAACACGAAAATGATGAAATTTGCTAAAGCTTTACTTCTCGCTGCTGTAATTGCTGCTCCCGTAGCTATTAGCGCTCCTTCTGTTCAAGCAAAAACTCCTACACCTGCAAAATCTTCTATGTTGGTTGCAGCAAGACCAGTAGCTAGAACAAAAGTAGCAAGAGTTCACCACGGCAAAGGCCATCACAAAATTGCTCACGCAAGAAAAGCTCACACTCGTGTAGCGATGGCACGCAAAACCCATTAATTATTGAATAATATTTATTACTTGATTAATCTCCGAAGAATATAGCTTACAAATTTGTGTAGAGACGTAACATGTTACGTCTCTACATTGCTATGCGTTCGTGCAGCGTGTCCATAAAGGCATATTGCTAATCGTTCCTTGCCTTCTACCCCTGGTTTGCGTCACAATAATAGTTAAAATGTCGCAATTTATCTTAACAATGGCGGTGAGACAGCTGACTCAAACTCTTTCTTCTTGTGAAACCACGACTTCCAAGCGCGGGTATGAGTACGATTTGGTTATTGTTGGTGGTGGAATTGTTGGCTTAACCCTAGCCTGTGCTCTTAAGGATTCTGGATTGAGCGTGCTACTGATTGAGGCTACCCGTGAATCAGCCGCAGTTGCAAAAGGACAAGCTTACGCTGTACATATGCTATCAGCGTTGATTTACGAGGGAATTGGTGTTTGGGATAAAATTTTGCCCCAAATTGCAACTTACCGTCATGTACGCATGTCTGATGCTGATTACCCCCAGGTGGTGGAGTTTGAAACAACGGATATTGGTAAGGAAGATTTAGGCTATGTCGCAGAACACTATACTCTTTTGTATCCTTTACAAGAATTTGTTAAAGGTTGTCCCAATATTACTTATTTGTGTCCCGCAGAAGTTGTAAATACTGATTATCAAAAAGATGTAGTTGCCATCGACATCAAAGTTGCTGGAGAACAGCGGACGCTTCGCAGTAAATTATTAGTAGCAGCCGATGGTTCTCGTTCCCGTATTAGGGAAGCCGCTGGAATTAAAACTCATGGCTGGAAGTATTGGCAATCCTGTATTGTGGCGTTTGTAAAGCCTGAAAAATCTCATAATAATACTGCTTACGAAAAATTCTGGCCGAGTGGACCTTTTGCGATACTACCTTTACCTGGAAATCGTTGCCGCATTGTTTGGACTGCTCCTCACGAGGAAGCTAAAGCTTTGTGTGCGCTAGATGACCAGCAATTTTTAACTGAGCTAACCAAACGCTATGGCAACCAGATGGGTAAATTGGAATTATTAGGAGACCGCTTTATTTTTCCGGTACAGTTAATGCAAAGCAACAAATATTCCCAACATCGTCTAGCTTTAATTGGAGATGCAGCACACAGTTGCCACCCGGTAGGTGGACAAGGGTTAAATTTGGGTATTCGTGATGCAGCAGCATTAGCGCAAACTATCACTCAGGCTTATCAAGATGGGGAAGATATCGGAAAAATTCAAGTATTAAAACGTTATGAACGGTGGCGAAAATTAGAGAATCTGACAATTTTAGGCTTGACTGATGTTTTGGACAGAGTTTTTTCTAATAACTTTTTGCCGATAAAATTAGTTCGTCGCTTCAGTTTGTTTTTAATGCAGCGCATACCTGTTTTAAAAGTATTCGCTCTGAAGCTGATGATTGGTTTGTTGGGACGTACTCCTAAAATAGCTGAGAAATCTGTTGCTGTATAGTTTGTGCAAAACAAAATCAACCCCACCCCCAACGGTGACTCCCCGCTCTTCGTGAGGGGGCTACGATTAAGAGGAGGGGGTTATCAGCAGGCTACGATTAATAAGAAAGAAGTAGTTGATTTTTTTGTTGCTGAGGTTGTTAGCCTTTGAAGTTAGCGAAATCTAGCTAGCAATTCTTCACGGGATAATTGCAACAGTAAGGGAGTAAATTCATCTGGAGACAAAGTTAACAAAGGTTCAATAATTGCTGTTAGTTCTTCGTCTAGAGTACCAAATCGGTTACGCAGTAAACTTTCTATAACTGCACGCTGTATGTTACGTTCAACAAGCCGTGCATTACGCTCAGCCTCGGCTAGTCTTTGTTCGTAAAGCTGAGTTGCTTCCTGTCTTCCTTCTTGTCTTCCTTCTTGTCTTCCTTCTTGTCTTCCTTCTTGTCTTCCCTCCTGTATTCCCTCCTGTATTCCTTCTTGTCTTCCTTCCTGTCTTCCTTCCAGTCGTCCTTCCTGTTTAGCCTGTGCTAATTGTTCCAAGTAAATAGGTGATAACCCCATAATAAAACTCCTATTTATTCACCCTCTAATACATTAGCTTTGAGAGATAATAGTACAGGTGTAGATTTAATATCAATTAAAAAGTATAGTTGAGAACATATATTTTCATTTATGTATCCGCTCGTTTTTTGATGATTTTTGATATAAAACCCTAGATACGAAAAATTGAATAAATAAACCAAATCATCGTAGCCCCCTCCCCGCAAGCGGGGAAGGGGGTTTGGAGTGGGGTTCTTAAACCACTGTTAAACTCATCCCTTCCTTCGCAAGTAATCCTTTAGGAAAAGTAGATTGAATATCAATTTCCATACCTTCTAAAAATTCATCTTGGTCATCTGGATGATGACAAGAAATTACCAAGCGTTTCGCACCAGCACTATGAGCTAAATCAACCGCAGGTTGCCAAAGAAGATTAGATTTGTGATTATTATTAACTGTTGGGGGAATATAAGTAGCATTAGCTATAAGTAAATCGACACCATTAGTTAGTTCTGCGATACGTTCTTGGTCTGATTCATCGCCATTAAGTTGTAAATCTGTTACGTATGCAACACTATATTCTTTCCAAGAAACTCTAAAACCTACAGAGCGTTGAGTTTGATTAATTAATGCTGTAGTGACAACAACATCATCTAGGGTCACCACCATACCCGGAACCAAATTATGAAAATGCAATTCCGACTGCATTACCTGTAAAGGGTAAGGGAAGTGGGGTTGTAGCATTTGGTCGCACAAAGACTGTTTTATCGAAGCACCGTTAGAGGCTGCACTTCCGTAAATATGAAAGCTATTTTCTGGGACAAATGCCGGAGCAAAAAAAGGGAACCCTTGGATACGGTTGGATTGGGAGTTGGTAAAAAACAAATGGGCTTTTAATGGATTTGGTGACTCTAAGTAACTTCTACCCAGAATACGTAAACCTGTACCACCATCAAAAATCAAACTTTTCCCTGCTACTTGGATTTCTGTACAAGCAGTGTTGCCACCATAACGACTCATCTCGCAACTTGGGGTGGGAATTAAACCCCTTACACCCCAGAATTGAATTACAAATTCCTCAACTCCTTCATGTTGCCCGGTATTTTGCTCTGGATCTAAATTAATCTGGGGAGGGGATGGCTTGATATTTGACATTTTTTTTTCACATTAGACCTTACTAAGCAATTCATCGTAACGCCTTACTTCCAACGGTTTGTTTTTTTCATCCACAATCACTACCGTTGGGGAGTATGTTTTTAGCTCTTCCGGAGTAAACTGCCCGTAAGCCATTATAATCAAGCGGTCACCAATCATGCCTAGTCTTGCTGCTGCTCCATTTAGCTGAATCGCTCCAGAATAGGCAGGAGCGGGTATTGTGTAAGTAATGAAGCGCTCGCCATTGGTGTTATTCACAACTTGCACCTGCTCGTAAGGTAAAATACCCGACTGTTCCAGCAGATTTTCGTCAATGCTGATACTACCCACATAGTTAAGATTAGCTGCGGTGATGGTGCAGTTATGAATTTTTGCCAAAAGGAGCGTGCGCTGCATTGCTTTTTGGGGGTTTTTAGTAATAAAGGGTGGTCATTCGGGAATGGGGAATGGGGAATAGGGAATGGGGAATTCGGAATAGGGAATGGGGAATGGGGAATATACAATTACCAATTACCGATTACCAATTACAAATTACCAATTACCAATCACCAATTACCAATTAGCAATTAACCTTTAGCCGCTGCTCGGATACATTGCTCTACTAGAGGATGAACTTTATCCGCATCTTGCCAACCGCGAATTTCCGTGACCTTTTTTTCTAAATTTTTATAGGAACGGAAAAATTCAGCAATTTCATCCAAGCGGTGCGGAGCCAAATCTTTCAAAGATTTTACGTGAGCGTAGCGTGGGTCTTTGTCTGGAACACAAAGAATTTTTTCATCGCGGTCGCCTCCGTCAATCATTTCTAGCATACCTATCGGTCTTGCAGCGATGATACATCCTGGAAAGGTTGGTTCATCCATGATAACCATACCATCGAGGGGGTCGCCATCATCAGCTAAAGTATTGGGTACAAAGCCATAGTCATAAGGATACTTCACCGAAGAATACAACACACGGTCAAGGGCAAAAGCGTTTAAATCCTTATCAAACTCGTATTTATTTTTACTTCCCCCAACAATTTCAATCAATACATTTATTAAACCTGGTTTAGGCTGAGGTGGAATAAGGGATAAATCCACAAAAAAAACTCCTGAACTAACGACGACTTCCGGGAGAATGCTCCCCGTGTAGAATTTTATGGCAAATTGACGCTTAATTTTTAGGGAGTACTCCCTATTCCCTAATCCCCCAATCAAAAGAAACCCAGTTTATCTTGCAAAACCGGGTTCGGTGAGGATTGCTATTTCGCGTTGGTTAACGCAACTTCACTTAAATTATGTTAAATCTCGCTGACTTATAAGATGTTTTATGCTGTTAAAACATAATGACGATTCAGCGGAATTTATTGGCATATATCACTTAATCCCCGCTTCTTTGAACGTTGTAGGTTATTGGTGCTTGTGCGCTGGGAATGTTGCTTGAAGAGTAATGACCTATGACAAAAAAAGGTAATGTCAAAGTTAACATCGCAATCACTGTCCCTAGAATGTCTGCCAAACGATGGGAATGGTCATAGGTACTGGCAGGCTGACTATTAGAATCCATATTTGTAAAATCAAAACTCATCTCATTAATTAAATTTTGACCCTCTTCTAGAGAGTCTCGGTACTATTTTAACTACTTTTTGAGTGTAGTTTGTGTAATATTCAAGATTTGTAAACAGCTTTTTATCTTGTGAAGCATGGTTTTTAACAACAAAAAATTGGATATCATTTCTAATTAAATCCTAAATGCATGACTTTGTAATCAATCTCGCGGAGTATTTCATGCATATCTGTATCAGATATGTACCAGATAAAATACTGTCATAGCATGAAAATTTAAAAAATTAGCTGTGCCTTATATTAGCAGTAGTAAGAAAATCACTGATGTGTTGTATACATTATATCAAGTAAACATAGCAGAAACTCCCTGAAAACGTTCTTTATCTTCTATGTTCCTCTGATTGTTATTTAATAACCAACCGAATAATTACTGATAAATCTAGTATTTTTTTCTCTGGATAATCAACAGGTTTATCCCCTAGTCATTTTTGGTTACAAAATTTATAGCAGATACATTTAATTTATATAGGTGACCACCGAATAAATACAGAAAAAAACTCTTTTTCTCATATTTATTATCAGTATTTGTACTCATAAAGACTTTAAATTTAGGTTAAACAACGACTATTATAAATATTGATGCTTTGTCAATCCATCCAAAGATTTAAAAGTATATTTTTATGTATAAATCTGATTTATCACGCTATTTTAATACTTCCCGACCTCTGATACAAATAAATTACGTAGATACCGAATTTATTAGGCATCTACAGTTTTAATAAGAATTTTTAAATTAAAAAAACCGCCACAGTTTGGGCGGTCTGGTTAAGCAATCGGAGGGTATTTATAGCTTACTTGGCAAATTTATAAATAGTTGTAGCCAAGTTTGCACTTACTTGTAAATAACGGGTAAAACTGGTAACTAACGGTTGGCATAAACACTCATCGGTTCTTTGATGAAACGAATGTAAAGATGTTTAAAGGTTGATTTAATGACGCGAGGCATGGCAAAATCGATTGGGATATATTTATCTGGTAAACGCCAATCATTTATTTGTAATTCAGCAGGATGTAAATGAGGAAAACTAATCGCAGTTAGTTCTGGACAAAGCCCTAAACGAATAGATGCAGCAACTGTAGGAACTTGTTCGGGACTCACATTTAAAACGGACACCATTGCTCTATCTAAAGCAAATATATTTGTTGATGCGGCTAAAATACCTAAATTACGAGGTTCACCACCACTCGGACCGTTACCTTCATGACCGATAATTCCATCAAGAATTGTTAAGTCTGGGTTAATTGCTTTAGCAGTTTCCACGAGCATCCCCCCGAAACGATTTTGGTCCTTACCTGCTTCCATGTGCCACCAAGCTTTCATTTTGCCTGGGACACAACCAAATAAATTTTTTACACCCAAAGTTAATACCAGTTGTACGTGAGATTTGACTTTAGGTAGGTTAATCACGACATCAGCTTCCATTGCTTCTTTACAAAGACGCAAATGATTAAATTCTTCGCTCACTGTTTGATAACGCTTACCATGAAATTCTACTATTGGGATGTTAAGTTCATCTAGAATTGGTTGGTAGCCACTAGCAATGGCAACTCCTTTGGCACTACCAAATGCTGGGCTATCTCCTAGAAAAGGCTTCGCACCAAGCTCAAGCACCATAGCCGCAACAACATAGACTAATTCGGCACGGGTAGTACATTCTTTCCCAGGACGGGAACCTGTCAGCAAATTAGGTTTAAGTAGTACTCGCTGTCCTGGTTTGACAAATGCTTTCATTCCACCCAGCGGTTCCAATAGCGTTTCTACGGACTTGCGTAAAGCTTCCCGTTCGTAAGATTTTGCGCGAATTAAACTAACTGATGGTGATTGAGTTTGCATTTTTATAGTATTTTTTGAACTAGCCACAAGTACTACTATAATCCACTGTAAAAGTTCCACCTGTAGTTAATGGGAAGAGGCTAAGCAGTTAATGGGCGCTAAGCAATTAATGGGCGGGCAAGGATGCCCACCCCACAAGAGGTAGTTGGATATTTTGTTTTGTATTTGAAGTTTTTTATTATTTACTAATAATATTCCTCATTCGCCTTATTGGGTAGGGGGACAATACCACTCATTTGCTCTAAATCTAAGACTTGGGCTAATTGTTCTTCGCTCATCAATTCTTTTTCTAGTACGATTTGCCGCAAAGACTTACCTGTTTCCAAAGACTCTTTGGCTACCGCTGCTGCATTTAAATAACCTATATGGGTATTGAGGGCTGTAACTAATGCTAAACTTCCCTCTGCATAAGCTAAACATCTTTCGCGGTTTACTGTAATCCCCGCTAAACAACGTTCGGTCAGTGCTGTGATGGTATTACCCAGTATTTCAATGCTGTGAATTAAATTATAGGCAATCAACGGCATCATCACGTTTAGTTCTAATTGTCCCGAAGAGGCTGCCAAAGCAATAGCGTTGTCGTAACCCATGACCTGAAAACAAACCATTGATGTCATCTCAGCCATCACAGGATTATATTTTCCTGGCATAATCGAGGAACCTGGTTGTACGGGGGGAAGCTGAATTTCTTTTAAACCTGTTTTTGGTCCCGAATCCATTAACCGCAAATCGTGGGATATTTTTACTAAGTCCTGAGCTAAATTCCTTAATGCTCCAGAAACGTAAACAAATGGCGCCATACTTTGCATTGCTGCCATTAAGTGGGGAGCAGGTTGTAAAGGAATATTAAGCAAGTTTGCTAGAGTTTCTACCACACGCAGACGATATTGAGGATGAGTATTTAACCCTGTACCAACAGCGCTACCCCCTAAACCCAACACCATTAAATCAGAGGATGCTGTGTAAATACGGTTTTGGTGTTCTGTCAAGATTTGTGCCCACGCACGAAAATTTTCACCTAAGCGCACTGGAACAGCGTCTTGCATATGGGTTCTACCTGATTTTACAATATCTTTAAATTCAATAGCTTTGTTTTCTAGAGTGGTGATGGCATTATCTAAAGCTGGGTGTAGAGTTTTCTCCAGAGCTAATAGTCCACCAATGCGGATAGCGGTGGGTATGACATCGTTGGTAGACTGTCCGTAGTTAACATGGTCGTTAGGGCTAACTAGTTTGTAATTGCCTTTTTCGTCACCGAGAATTTCTAATGCACGATTTGCCAGCACTTCGTTCACGTTCATATGGTGGGAAGTACCTGCTCCTGCTTGGTAAACATCCACCACAAATTGGTCGCGGAATTTTCCGTTAAGTATTTCGTCTGATGCTTGTATTATTACTTGGCTAATATCTTGGGGGATACAACCTAATTCTCCGTTGACAATTGCTGTAGCTTTTTTTATGAAAAGGCAAGCATCTACGTAAGTGGACAATGGTTTAATGCCGCTAATAGGGAAATTTTCTATAGCTCGCAGTGTTTGAATACCGTAGTAAGCACTACCAGGTAGGGAAAGTTCTCCCATAGAGTCGCGTTCTATTCTGACTTGAGAATTTGTCATGATATTTTCGTAATTAGTCAATAATCATTAGCTAATAATTAAGAATTAACAGTCAACAGTCAACCGTCAACCGTCAACAGTCAACAGTCAACCGTCAATAGCGAACAAATGACAATACCAAATTGGATAACTTTCTCTCGCCTCCTAGGTTTACCATTTATTCTTTACTATTTACATAATCCGACCCCACAAGGACGATGGGTATGTTTGGCAATTTTTCTTGTCGCGTCCTTAACTGATTGGTTAGATGGTTATTTAGCGCGTAAACTCAACCAAATTAGCGATTTGGGTAAATTTTTAGACCCCCTGGTAGATAAATTGCTGGTTCTTGCACCTCTGCTGGCTTTAATTGAATTGGGACAAATTCCTGCTTGGGGAGTATTTTTGATTTTAGCCAGGGAATTGACAATCGCTGGTTGGAGGGTTAATCAAACAACGATTAGTGGGGCTAATATTTGGGGGAAACTGAAAACGGTAGGGCAAATTATAGCGATTGCACTTTTAATTGCGCCATTACCTGATAAGTGGAAAATTTATTCTCTCGTCGCTTTTTGGGTTTCTGTGGGGCTGACATTAATTTCTGGTGCTATTTATATTTTTCCACCACGAAAAGATTCGACCAGTCAGGTTTCTTGAAGTATAACAAAATGTAGAGGTCGAACATAATCGGTCTCTATAGTTCCATTTTACAAACTTTAAAAATAAGAAAATTTACGTAAACAAACGAACTCTACTACAGAGTTTATTTAAATTATTCCAAAATTATTCTGATGATAAATGTTCAAATAAGTTAGGTGTACAGTAGTATATTCACGATACTAATTGTATCAGTTTAAAGTTTTTGCAAAAAAATGGACAGTTTGTACTTTCAAGAGTTATGTATAGAAATTAGCACTGATTATAGTGCTACGTTAATTTTCAAATTAGTATCTTAGATATCTGGTGGAGGTCAGGGCTTACACCAAATATTCAAGAGTTTCAGGGCAGCATTAGGGAGTATTTTCCAATGGGTGTAATCGTAGTTTCCAACCATTTACATAGTCACTTTAGTTATTTTATGGATAAAATAATTAGAGTGAGGATTGACGATGCGATTCAATTTGCATCAGCAGCTAATCCTTGCAAAAATCAACATAAAAGCACCTTTTTTAATTTCATTTATCAGTATTTTCACTTTTTTAGAAAACATTACTACATAAAAACTTCATAATAGAAGTGTCAAAAATTACATGTTTCTTACCAAAAATGATTATCTGCTTGTTTCAATGAGTATTACACGAGTTAAAGTTATGAACTAACTACTCAAGTAATGCACCGAATTTAAATTGAGACCTTTGATAATTTTCTACGCAGTAAACGACAAAGGCAGATGGCAAACTTAAGTTGTTCAAATGCTAACACCGTCGCTATTGCAAACAAATTTACTAAAATTAGATAATTTTTTTCACTCAAGGATGAAACTTTGACGGTCTGTGGATCTCAGTTTCTCCAAAATCAGTTAACTGTTAGCTGTTGGCTGTTGACGGTTGACTGTTGACTGTTGACGGTTGATTGTTAGCGATTAGCAATTAGCAATCAGTAATTAACAATTAATATTTATGCAGCAGAGAAGGTGCGATAGGAACCGCAAACGTTCCCAAAGACGTGCTATCTACTGTCCCATTCATGGCTGCTATCTTGACAGTGCGAGTCCAAAGTACCAGTTATACGCTGACCGTCCTGGACAACTCGAACAACGAGGGATGACAAGACGGAATGCGGAAATTTTGGTGACGACTCACACTACAGTCACGATAGAAGGGGAATGGTTAGAAGCATTTTGGTGCAATGAGTGTCAAAAAACCAAATGGTATCACGTTAAAAAACGCGATCACATTTACGAGTTGTCTCTAGCACCGGAACAAATGTGGCAGCAAGTAACGGGGATAAGCCACCCCGAAGGAAATCCAACCGTTAGTGAGTTTACTCGCAGACAAGCACGGTCTGTTGGGTATAAAAGCTACAGAGACTTTCAATTTAAATATTAATTTGCCTAGCACAAGAAGGTAGAGACGTTACATGTAACGTCTCTACATCACTAGTTGGCTTAAGAAAACTTTTATTTGTGTGTATTTATGACTATGGAATCTTTGCCACAATTTGAAGAAGTAGATGTTAGAAAATATTTGCAAGTTTTGCAAAGACGTTGGCTACCTGCAGTTGGTGTTTGCGGAGTAGTTATAACTTTGGCATCTGTGGTAGCAATAACAATCAAACCTAACTATCAAGCTGAAGGAAGTTTGTTGATTAAAGCAAACCGTACTGCTTCCATAACTGGAGTAGGGGAAAACTTAGGACGCTTGGATGGTGTAACTGCTAATAATAACCCACTAGTAACTCAAGCGAGAATAATAACATCTAATCCCATACTGCAAAAGACAATTGATACGTTAAATATCAAAGACAATAAAGGTAAACCAATTTCCACAAGAGATTTTAGTAAACAACTTGTGGTTGCTGACAGTGTTGGTAGTGATGTGCTGCAAATTGCTTACAAAGATACCAATCCTGAACTAGCAGCCAAAGTTGTTAATACAATTATTGACGTTTACATCAAAGATAATATAGAGGCTAACCAAGAAGAAGCACTGACAGCACTAAAGTTTGTTAAACAGCAACTACCCACAGCGGAGGCGTCAGTTAGAAAAGCTGAGTCAGAACTACGACAATTCAAAGAGAAAAATCGAGTAGTTTTACTGTATGAGGAAACCGCAGCATCAGTAAGAACAATTACTGAATTAGAGGGAAAAATTACGCAAGCTCAAGCTCAGCTAGTTAATACCGATGCTAAACTGCAAAAATTACGCAGCCAAGCTCAGGTAAATCCACAAGAAGCTGTAATGTCAGTAGAATTGAGCCAAACACCTGGTGTTCAAAAAGTACTTGCTCAACTTCAGGAAGCGGAAAGCCAACTCAAGCTTGAAAATACTCGTTTTCAACCAGGACACCCGGCTATCATTAACCTTGAAGAGAAAGTAGTCGCTCTGAGAAGTTTATTAAACCAAAGAACAGAACAAGTTGTTGGTGGAGGACAACCAATCCAACAGGCAGATTTACAGCTTGGACAACTACGACAAGGTTTAATCACAGATATTACCCGTGCTGAAGCGGAGCGTTCTGGTTTAGAAAAGCAAATTGGGACGCTGATTAATCAGTGGTCTGCTTACAAACAAAGAGCAAATTACTTACCAAGACTAGAACAAACTCAACGAGAACTAGAACGTAAACTCAAAGCTGCTCAAGGTAGTTATGAAACTTTGTTGTCAAAGCTACAAGAAATTAATATCGCTGAGAATCAAAGAATTGCCAACGCTCGGGTAGTCTCTTATGCTCAGGTTCCCACCATACCCCAAGGACCTCGGAGAATACTCTTTATAATTGCTGGTGGAGCGGGTGGTCTTTTTATCGGTTTAATTGTGGCGTTTGGTTTGGACTTAACAGACCGCTCAGTTAAAACTGTCAAGGAAGCAAAAGATGTATTAAAATATACGCTCCTTGGAGTTATTCCAGCATTGGGTAGAAATGGTACTAGAAATTCTAAAAATCATTCTTCCGTAGCTGGAATAGATAGACCGCTCCCCCAAATTATTGGTAGAGACGTTCCTCATTTTCCTTTTGGTAATGCATATCAAATTTTGCAAGCCAATTTGAAATTCCTCTGTTCGGATAAAAAGCTAAAAAGTCTTGTAGTAACGAGTTCTGTAGCCAAAGAAGGAAAATCTGAGGTTGCTGCGAATTTAGCGGTAGCAATGGCTCAGTTAGGTCGTCGGGTGTTGTTGGTAGATGCAGATATGCGCCGTCCGATACAACATCATGTTTGGGAGCTAACCAACGCACTTGGGTTAAGCAATATGATTGTTGACCAAGAAATATCTATAGAGAATGTGGTGCAAGAAGTAATGCCCTACTTGGATGTACTTTCTAGTGGTGTTGTACCTCCTAACCCTATGACACTTCTAGATTCTCAACGTATGGCGTCATTAATTGAGAACTTTAGCAATCATTATGATTTTGTAATTTTTGATACTCCTCCCCTTGCGGGAACAGCTGATGCGGCTATTTTAAGCAATCTCACGGACGGTATTTTGTTAGTGGTTCGTCCTGGTGTGGTTGACCTAAACAGTGCTAATTCAGCGAAAGAGTTTTTAACTCAGTCGGGTCAAAATGTTTTGGGGATAGTTATCAATGGTGTAAACGTTAAGAGCGAACCTGACAGCTACTTCTACTACACCTCGTATAATGCTGAACCTAGTTCCACAACCGATAGTTTAACAACAGCGACTTCTTTGCTGTCAGCATCTGCGAAAAATAGCCCAACATCCAAGTGATGATTAAAAATGATTAGTAAATTCTCAAAGCTACCCTCTAAATTTAGTCCCAACCTGATTAAAATTCTCAAAAATACAGCGTGGTTATTTGCGGACAATATTCTGCGGATGTTTTCGGGACTAATTGTGGGCGTTTGGGTAGCTCGCTATTTACAACCTGAACAATACGGTAACTACAATTACTGTATTGCATTCGTTTCGCTTTTTGGAGCAGTGGCTTCACTAGGATTAAATCAAATTGTTATCCGTGATATTGTTCGCGAACCATCTGAAAAAAACCAGCTTTTGGGTACGGCTTTTGTACTAAAGCTCCTGGGTGGAATTGTGGCTTTAATATTATCTGTAGGGATGATTTCTATTTTACGCCCAGGAGATAATTTAAGCTTATGGATGGTGGGTATCACAGCACTAAGCATGACTTTTAATTCCTTTGAAGTCATTGACTTTTGGTTTCAGTCCCAAGTGCAATCTAAACATACTGTTTTAGCAAAAAATCTTGCCTTAGCGTTAAGTTGTGTAGTAAAGATTTCGCTGATTAATTCGCAAGCTCCGCTAATAGCTTTTGCCGTAGTTTATGCAGGAGAATTTGCATTAGTTGCTGTTGGCTTGGTAACTGTATATCATCTCCAAGGCAATTTAATGACAGCGTGGAAATACCGCTTGGATTATGCCATAAGATTATTGAAAGATAGTTGGACACTGATTCTTTCAGGCTTCATGATTATGATTTATATGCGAATAGACCAAATCATGTTGGGAGAAATGGTTGGTGATAAAGCTGTGGGGATTTACTCTGCTGCGGTGAGAGTATCTGAACTTTGGATGTTTATTCCCATCGCTATTTCCAACTCTGTTTTTCCTTCGATTATTGAAGCCAAAAAAATTAGTGAAAACCTTTACTATGAGCGATTACAAAAGTTATTTAGCTCAATGTCATTTTTGAGTTATGTCGTTGCTATCGGGATATCACTGTTTGCGGGTCAAATTATTCAGCTTTTATTTGGTGCTGGCTACGAAGCTGCTAGCTCTATACTCATAGTCCATATTTGGATGGGAGTATTTATGTGTTTGGGAGTTGTTAGAAGCTTGTGGACTACAACAGAAGGGTTGATGCGCTTTGCCTTTATAACTGCTGGAATCGGTGGACTCATTAATATACTTTTAAACTTACTGCTAATTGGAAAATATGGAGGGTTAGGTGCAGCCATTGCCACAGTTATAGCACAAGCGTCTGCTGATTATATTGCCTCAGGATTATTTCCCCAAACGAGGAAAATTTTTATAGTACAAACTAAAGCTCTTTTCACACCCAATCCTCAAATTTTGTTCCGTAAAAAATAATATTGTAATTAGTAAATATGGACAGCAATATGAAAACACCAGTTACTTTTATTATTTTCAAGCGACCAGACACAACTGAAAAAGTGTTTGAAGTTATTCGTCAAATTAAACCAGCAAAACTATTTGTAATAGCAGATGGACCTCGTGCTGACCGTGATGGAGAAGCTGAAAAGTGCGAAGCATCTCGTAAAATTATTGAAAGAGTTGATTGGGATTGTGAGGTTATCAAAAACTATTCTGATGTTAACTTGGGTTGTGCAAAAAGAGTTTCTAGCGGATTAGATTGTGTTTTTAGTAATGTGGAAGAGACAATTATTTTAGAAGATGATTGTATTCCTCATCCTACATTTTTCCAATTTTGCGAGGAACTACTAGAAAAATATCGCCACGACACAAGAGTTGCTTCAATTACTGCACAAAATGCTCAAATGGGACGCAAACGCACAAATTATAGTTACTATTTTTCAGCTTACAGTCATTGCTGGGGTTGGGCTAGTTGGAGACGTGCTTGGCAATCTTATGATTTGCATATAAAACTTTGGAAAGAAGTCCAAGAATCGAATATTTTAAATAATATTCTTATGGATGATAAAGCAGTCAGTTATTGGAGTAGAGTATTCCAGTCTGTTTACGATAATCCTACAGGTATAACTTGGGATTACCAATGGACATTTGCTTGCTGGATGCAAGGAGCTTTAAGCATTATTCCTAATGTAAATTTAGTTTCTAATGTCGGTCTTGGTGCTGACTCAACTAATTTTACTTCTGGTAAAGAATTTTCTTATATGAATATGGAGACTGAAGCTATGGAATTTCCTTTACAGCATCCACCTTTCATGGTTCGTAATTTGGAAGCAGACAAATTTATTCAGAAAACGATATACGGGGAAAGTACTTTACAAATGGTCAAACAGGAATTGAAGAAAGTAATTAAATATTCCACATCTAAAAATTAAAAATAAACCCATTCAGTCAACAGTCATCAGTCAACAGTCAACAGTCACCAGTCAACAATAAATTGAGGTCGAGAATTGAAGACTAAATTAGCTGAAAGATTTTGGGCAGTTATACTACTGCTAGTTACTGCTGGAGCCTTAAAAATAACTCCACCACAGGAAATATCACCCAATCCAATCGGAGGTGCTTCTGTTGAACTATATTTAAATATACTGTCATATATAATTTTGTTTTGCTTGATGCTTTCCCATTGGAAAGGATTTCTTTTCGTTGGGACTAGAAGTAAGTCTCAATTAATTTTATTTACAATAGTTTTGTTTTCTGTTTTTTGGTCAGTAGATGTGGGTTCTACTTTAATTTATTTGAGAGGTTTAATAAGGATATATCTGGTAGCAATTTATCTAGCGATGCGTTATACCCTCAGAGAACAGATGAGGCTTGCAGCTTGGGCACTAGGGATAGCAACTGTGTTATCGATGATAGTACCTTTGACTATTCCAGGTTTTGGGATTCATACAGCACCTGAGTTAAAGGGTATGTGGACTGGAATTTATGGTCATAAAAATCAGTTGGGATACATGATGGCTTGGAGTGCAGGACTTTTTCTACACCTTGGTCTTAGTGCTAATAGATATCGCTGGCTAATGTGGGTTTTGCTGGGAATATCTGTACAGCTTATTCTTCTTTCTCGTTCTACAACTTCTTTGATGATTTTATGTACGATGGGTTGTCTTTTACCTATATATAATTTTGTCAAAAAAACTAACTACAAGTTGCAGATAATATTAATTACTTTCGCATTAATGATATTAATTGGTGGTGCAATACTGGTGGTGAGTAATGCAGAAACTATCATTGGTGCATCAGGTAAAGATATGACTTTTAATGGTCGTACTGATTTATGGGAGTATGTTAATATTGCAATTAGCGAAAAACCTTGGTTAGGTTATGGATATTATGCTTTCTGGGATAGCATTTTTGCAATTAAAGTAAGGTCATTATATACCTGGGCTAGTAATGCTCATAATGGGTTTTTAGAACTTTTGTTAGATTTAGGATGGGTCGGTTTTTCATGCTTCTTGGTCGGTTTAGTTCGCTTTTTTGTCATGGCAATAAATCGAATTGTGACAGTAGCAAAAAGAACCGAAGATTATTGGCCTATGCAAATGTTAGTGATTATTTTAATTTTGAACTTTTCGGAAGCAAGGTTATTAAATCCAAGTTGGAATTGGTTGATGTATCTTACGACCGCTTTGTCTTTAACTGTTAACTCTCATATGAATAAGAAACAGGCTTGGTTGAAGGAAGTTACGAATGGGTAAAATTTATTTCAATGTAGATAATATTTGAAAAAAGGTTAATTATATGAATATTTTGCATATTAATACATATGATGTTGGTGGTGGTGCTGCGAGAGCTGCATGTCGTTTGCACAAGGGTTTACAAGATATTGGATTAAATTCCCAGATGCTGGTGCAAGAGAAACATAGCGACGATAAAACAATATTTGCTCCTAAGTTAAGGCTTTCTCAGGGTATTGCAAGGACAAAGTTGACTTTTGAAACTTTACCCTTGAAGCTTTATCCTCAACAAAAGAATACTGGATTTTATGCTCAATGGTTACCAGATAGAGTTGTTCCCCAAGTCGCTCGGATTAATCCAGATATCATTAATTTACATTGGTTTACTGCTGGATTTATGCAAATTGAGACGCTTGCTAAATTAAAGCGTCCTTTAGTTTGGACTCTTCATGATATGTGGGGGTTCACAGGTGGGTGTCATGTCGCTGGTGAGTGCGACCGCTACAAAAAATCATGTGGAGCATGTCCACTACTAGGTAGTAGCAAGGAGAAAGATTTATCTCGTTGGGTATGGGAACGTAAAGCTAAAGCTTGGAAAAATCTGGATTTGACTTTGATTACTCCGAGCGTTTGGTTAGCTGACTGTGCTAAATCTAGTCCCCTGTTTGAGAATTTGCGGGTTGAAGTAATTTCACATGGACTTGATACTCAAAAATTTAGACCTCTCAATAAAAATTCTGTGCGAGAAATCTTGAATTTACCTCAAGATAAAAAGCTGATTTTATTTGGAGCGATGAGTGCAACAAGTGATAAAAATAAAGGATTTCATCTATTACAACCTGCTTTACAAGAATTAAGCAAATCTGGCTATAAAGATAATTATGAAGTCGTTATTTTTGGTGCGAATGAACCAGAAAATCCTCCAGATTTGGGTTTTAAAGCACATTATGTGGGACGTTTGAGTGATGATACTTCTTTGGTGACTCTTTATTCTGCGGCTGATGTCATGATTGTACCGTCGCTGCAAGAGTCTTTTGGACAGACTGCATCGGAGTCTTTAGCTTGTGGTACTCCGGTTGTGGCTTTTAATGCTACTGGTTTAAGAGATATTGTTGAGCATGAGGTAAATGGCTATTTAGCTAAACCATATGAGGTTGAAGATTTGGCTAAAGGGATTTCTTGGGTAATTGAAAATATAGAAAGACATAAGAAGTTGTCTTTTTATGCTCGTGAAAAGGTAGAAAGGGAATTTACTTTGGAGCTTCAAGCAAGTCGCTATTCTAGGCTGTATCAAGAAGTTCTTATAGCAAGTAAAAAACATGAATTGCAATGCCAAACTGACAAATTATCAGTTTCGATGTAGAGACGTTACATGTAACGTCTCTACATTTGGTGAGAATTTTAGTTAATAAGGGGAATGTTTAAATGTCACTACCTATCGCTTTTGTTATTTGTACGGAACCCGGTCGTTTAGAGGGTCAATCTCTACTTTTGACTGAAAGTATTCGTAAATTCTGTGGAAAATTAAAGGATACACCAATATATAGTTTTCATCCTAGAGCGGGTGAACCTATTGCTAGCAAAACTCAAAAATCTTTTGAGGAACTGGGAGTTATTCATCAACAAATTCCTATTAATCAGGAGTTTCATGATTATTATTTAGCTAATAAACCTTTAGTTTGTGCTTATGCCGAACAAAATATAGACGCAGAAATTTTAGTTTTTCTCGACAGCGATAAGTGTTTCTTCTCTGAACCAGAAGAGTTTTTACTTCCAGAAGGTTGTAATGTTTGTATGCGTCCCGAATATGGACAGGGGATTGGTTCAACTGGAAGCCAAGACCCACAAGAGTGGTACTGGAAAAAACTATATGAAGTGCTGGGAGTCAAACGCGAGGTATTTGTCGAGACTCCTATTGGGAATAAAAAAATTAGAGGTTACTGGAATTCTGGTTTAGTTGCTGTCAGAAGAAAGGCTGGTATATTCACAGCTTGGAAAGAAAATTTTGAAAAAGTAATGCGTCTTAATATTAATCCTCCTCAAGGGATTTATTTTGTCGAGCAATCAGTATTATCGGTAACTTTATGCGCTTTAGGAGAAAACGTTTCTCATTTTCCTTCTAATTACAGTTATGCGTTACCTTTACATAATCGTCTATCAAAAGCTTCACAAGTCAAGCATTGGGATGAAATAGTTTCTATTCATTATTTCAATTTATTCTTTTATCAAGATTGGAATGTACAAATTGAGAAGATGAAAAATTTAAATGTAAACCCTGATAAATATCAATGGTTATTTGAGGGAATTATGAGACATAATATGCCTAAGACTCCAGTTATACATAGACATATGTTAACTGTAAGAAAAATTGAGAAGAAATTAAGTAAATGGAATTTGAATATTAACCTCAGCGGTTGGATAGAACAGGTAGCAAAAGTTTAAGTACATTTAGAGTAAATCTTGATGAAATTATAGGATGCAAAATCATATGAAACTAGCAAATTTGGCTATCATTATGACCTGTTTTAACCGACGCGAGACTACTCTTAATTGTCTCCGTGCTTTATATCAGGAGACGACTAAGTTTGATGTTTACTTAACTGATGATGGTAGTTCTGATGGAACTGCACAAGCAGTCAAAGCAGAATTTCCAGATGTAAAAATATTGCAAGGTGATGGTAATCTTTTCTGGGTTGGAGGAATGCGTTTAGCATTTGGTGAAGCGATAAAACATAGGTACGATTATTATCTTTGGTTAAATGACGACACATTTCTCGAACCAAACACTCTAAGCAATTTATTAAATATTCATCAAAGTCTGGTTGAGCAAAAGCATCCAGATTCAATTGTGGTTGGGACAACGAAAGACCCAATCACAGGAAAACCTACTTATGGAGGAGCGGTAAAGTCTCAAAAATGGTATTCAAATAAATTTGAATTTTTACAACCAAGTTCATCCTTACAACAATGTGATGCTATGTTTGGTAACTGCGTGTTAATTCCTAATACAGTTGTTTCCAAAGTTGGCAACATTGATGCAGCTTTTATTCACAGTTTAGGAGATTTAGATTATGCACTCAGAGCGCGTAAGTCAGGGTGCGAAATTTGGATAGCACCGGGATATGTTGGCACTTGTAGCAAAAATTCAGTCCGCAATAGTTGGGCTGATACTAACTTAAATTTGCTAGAACGCTTGAAAAAAGTGACTCAGATAAAAGGGTTTCCAATCAAACCTTGGACTGTATTTTGTATGAGACACTCCGGCCCATTTTGGTTATTGTACTGGTTCTTACCTTATATCCGAGCAATTATTGGATACAAAAATTTGGCAGCATCTCCCACATTTGCTGAATAATTCTACATCACTCAATCTCTCAATTTTTACATTCATTCAATTACGTTAATTCCAACTTCGGAGAATAAAAAAATGTTAACAGAAGTTAAAAGAGTTATCAGGGCTAACGGAAAAGAAAAGTTCTATCGGGTATTAAATAGTATAAAGCTTATCAATGAAAGGCAGCTTGACCAATTGATTTTAATGAATCAGTATCGGCAACTAGCAGCTTGTAACGCTTTACCTAATTTTCAAGATGTCGGCTTTCATACTTATTCTCAAACAGACGAAGATGGCTTTTTACTGTACATATTCGCATTAATTGGCACGACAAATAAAAAAGTGCTAGAAATTTGTTGTGGAGATGGTATTGAATGTAATGCTTCCAACTTGATAATTAATCATGGTTGGAGAGGGTTATTGTTTGATGGGGATGAAAATCAATTACAAATTGGTAGAAGAATATATAATTTTATTAAAACTACCAGCAATAATCCACCGCAGTTAGTTAATGCTTGGCTAACAGCAGAAAATATCAATGACCTAATAATGAGTCGTGGATTTGAGGGAGAAATAGACTTATTATCATTAGATATGGATGGTGTCGATTATTGGATATTAAAATCAATTACTTGTGTTAAGCCGAGAGTGATAGTATTAGAATATAATACTTATTGGGGACCAGAAAAATCTGTTACTGTTCCTTATGACCCCAAGTTTGCGGCGAAAATAATTGATGGTGCATATTATTGTGGTGCATCGCTACAAGCATTCGTGAATCTTGGTAAGGAATTAGGTTATAGATTAGTTGGGTCAAATACTAGACAATTTAATGCCTTTTTTGTTAGAGATGATATCGCTGAAGATATTTTACCTGAAGTCAGTGTTCATAGCTGTTTATCGCTTTACGATAGCTCTTACAAATTACCTAATCAATATAATTTTCCCCTCATTAGCGAACTACCTTGGGAAAAAGTTTAGTAGTCAATAAATGTAGAGACCGAATTAATTCGGTTTCTACAATACATCACGGTGACCAATATAGATTTCAGTAATTCAAGAAATATTTTCTACAAAATCAAAATATTTATGGCTAAACGCTTACTAATTATTTCTACCCTCGATTCTAAGCAACCTTTTGGTGCTTTTACGAGACCTTTTTACCTTGGGCAATATTTAGTTGACTATTTTGAAGTTCTTCAAGTTGGCTTAGATTGTTCTTCTGTTGATTATGCTCCCTCGGTTTCGATTGGTACAAGGAGTCTTGGTGCGTATATTAAGTCATTGCAAAAGCACATCGAAGAGTTTCGTCCAGATATTGTGTATGCTCAAGAAACACTTCCTGGTTTAGCGGCTTCTATTGCAATGAAGCTGAAAAAATATGAAAATTGCTCTCTTGTATTAGATTTTCATACTTTTTCACCGTATGAGTACTGGACTCGTTTGTCTTCTGTGAGTAATAAGTTGAATGAGCTAACTCAATTTGTTAAGACTTACATTGCTCAGGGAAGTTTGGTATTTTCCGGAAACCCAATTATTGCTGCTGGGGAATCAACTCCTAAGTTAATTTCTCAGTGGTATGGTATTAATCATCACAATATTCACTCCATTGGGAATGGTGTGACTGAAGATTTACTCAGTCCTTTGTCCCTAACGGAAAAAGACCCGTATGAGTCATTACGACCAGCAAAAATAGTGGTTGTGGTTGCTCCTAAAACATATCAATTTCCAAGTAACGATATGTCGGTATCCATGACTATTAATGTTGCTAAACATTTGGAAGATAACCAACAAAAAGTACACTTTGTGGTTATTGGTCGTGATGGTAGCGATATTCAGGGTTTACTTCCGTCTAATATTTCTTTTGTAGGTTTTTTACCTAGTAGAAAAGATTTTGTAGCGCATATAAAGTCTGCTGATATTGGTTTATTACCATTTTCTAAGCAAGCAGTCGCAGGGGGTGCTAGAAATAAAGCATTAGATTATTTTGCGAGTAAAAAATTAGTTGTCTCAACACCTGAAGGTTTACGTGGATTAGAAGAATTTAAAGATTTAGAACATCTTCTGATATCGGGATATTCTAATGAAGAAGTTGCAAATTATGTTTTAGATGCGGCTTCTAATTTGGAAAAATATCAGCCACTTACGGATGCTGCATATAATTTGATTACGGAAAAATATTCTTGGAGTGCAAGAGCGAAAGCTGTTGCGGAAATTTTAATGAATGCAAGTCAACAGAATTATAAGAGTGTGAATTTAGAAACTTTGAATACTTCCGCTGGTTAGTTTGTAAATAAAAGAGACCCCAGAATAAAAAACTATTTACTTAACCAAAATTAAAACAGGAATTATGATACAGCAATTACCTTACAAATATCTTGGTGTTCAAGTGGATGCGCTTTCCATTCCTGAGTTGAATTCTTTGATTGCTGAGTCTGTTCAGCAGAGTCAGAAATGGATTATTGCTAATCACAATTTACATAGTCTTTACCTTTATCATAATGACCCGAAAATGCGGGATTTCTACGCTCAGGCTAACTATATTCACATTGATAGTATGCCTTTGGTATTCATTGGCAAGTTATTAGGTTTTCCAATGAAGCGAGAACAGAGGGTAACCTATGTTGACTGGGTATGGCCTTTGATGGCAGAAGCATCTCGTAAAGGTTGGCGTATTTTTTATCTGGGTTCTAAACCCGGAGTTGCAGAAAAAGGTGCAAATATTTTGCGTCAAAGATTTCCCGGATTACAGATTGCTTGCGCTCACGGCTATATTGACACAAATAAGGATAGTCAGGAAAATCTGGCTACCGTGGCTGCAATTAATGCTTTCCGACCACATATTCTCATGGTGGGAATGGGTATGCCTTTGCAAGAACATTGGATTTTAGAGAATCTTGAGAATATTCAGACAAATGCTATTTTGACTAGTGGTGCTTGTATTGACTATGTTGCTGGAGCCGTTCCTACTCCCCCCCGTTGGATGGGTAGATTTGGTTTGGAGTGGTTATATCGATTAGCAAACGAACCAGAAAGATTATGGAAACGTTATTTACTTGAGCCTTGGTTTGTAGCTAGATTGTTTTTACAGGAAATTTGGACATTACAAAGCCAAGCGAAGTAAAAGATTGTTGGCTATTGGCTGTTGGCTGTTGACGGTTGTCTGTTAACCGTCAACCTTGATTTACTAAATCATCATTTATCTTTGATATTTTTTATATATTTATACTTGGCACTTTTGCTACATCTAGAATAGGATAGTAGTCAAATAAGATAAAATCCAAAAACTAATTCTAGATAATCGTTGATGTAAGTTAAAGTTGGCTCTTAACAATCGTTTTTTTTGAAGATTTGTTAGACATTTCTTGTGTCTTTTATCAGTTTAAATAGTAAATTATTTTGCAGGAAAATAGGAGTTATCGCAATGTTAGCTTCCGGTGATGCACCTTTAGAAAATTTTAAGCCGGACTTACGTTCGGCTAAAGGTACAACAATAAGAAAAGGGTTAGCTATTAAGTTAACAAGGATAGCATTACTTATCCTTTTAGATGCTCTGTGTTTAACTTTTGCATTAAATTTAGGAGTATATTACGGTACACCAATAGATTTTTATTTAGCGCAAGATACTTCTTTTATACTGGTGGGTCTGGCAATTCAGGTAGTCATACTTGCAACATTTGGGTTATATGGTGCTGGTGTCTATCGTCGTAGCTATTTTAGTTTGCTTAAGGCTATTTCTCTTTCGGAATTGCTTCTATTATTTGTTGCTTTTCTTTATGAACCTGAATATGAGTTTGCCTCACGTTCTACTTTCTTGCTGTCTTGGATGTTATCAATAGTCTTTATCTCTATTAGCCGTTTTGTCTTTGATGTGACGACTAAAAAGATTCGTACTAAGGGAGCAGTTCTATATCCTGTTTTTCTTATTGCTGATATTCACGAGCAGGAAAGTAGTGTTGGGTTAATTAATAAAGAAAACTGTTACACCATAATTGGAACCGCTGAACCTAGTGCTTTGGACAGAGCTAACCGAGAAGCTACTCTGCAAATCCTTCGTGATAATAATATTGCTGAGCTTTTTGTTTCTTGGGATGCTATTAAAAATCGTCCTTATGTTTGCTGGACTTTCTTGACTTCTGGTATTACTCTGAGAATTTTACCTCAAGAAAAGAAAGCTCTTCCTTCTGCTTCTGTATGGATGATAGGTGAACTTCCTTGTCAGACTATTAATGCTCCGATTATTCCTGGTGCAGATTTTTTACTTAAGCGCTGTTTCGACCGCATTTTTTCTTTTCTTTTCTTAGTTACTTTTTCTCCTATCTATCTGTTAATTGCTCTGCTGATTAGGTTAGATTCTCCTGGCCCAATTTTCTTTAAGCAAGAAAGAATCGGTCTAAATGGTAAGAAGTTTAAGATTTGGAAGTTCCGAACAATGGTTACTGATGCTGAAAAGCTACAGGCTATGTTGGAAGCACAGAATGAAATTAAGGATGGTGTTTTGTTTAAAATGAAGGACGACCCTCGTGTGACTCCTTTAGGTAAATTCCTTCGTCGTTATAGCTTAGATGAGTTACCACAAATCTTTAATGTTCTATTTGGAGAAATGAGTTTTGTCGGTCCCCGTCCTCTTCCTGTGAGAGATGTGGAGAAGTTTAAGATGACTCATTTTATTCGACAAGACGTTTTACCAGGTATTACTGGATGGTGGCAGGTTTCTGGGCGTTCTAATATCGATAATTTTGAGGATGCTGTGAGATTAGATATCTCTTACATTGAAAATTGGTCGCTTTGGTTCGATTTGAAAATTTTGCTGAAGACTGTGATGGTTGTTGTGCTGAAGAAGGGGGCTTATTAAGTCACTGGGGGTTAATTTATACTTAATTTAATTCCCCTTCCAAGCTGTGTAATAAAACTATAGGTTCAGCGACAAAAAAATGTAGAGACGTTATATGTAACGTCTCTACAGTCAATTTATCTACCTTTTCCGAGAAAAACAACTCGAATTGTTTTGAAAACGATTGCGATATCTAACCAAAGCGAATAGTTCTTGATGTAATACAGGTCGTAAGCTACTTTTTCATAAGCATCCTCTACAGAGGCTCCATAAGGATATAGCACTTGGGCCCAACCTGTAATCCCTGGTCTGACTAGGTAACGTAGGTCATAGTATGGAATCTCTTTTTTGAGTTGGGAATCAAATTCTGGTCGCTCAGGGCGTGGACCAATTAGGCTCATTTCCCCCCGTAGTACATTCCAAATTTGGGGTAGTTCATCAATTCGGCTTAGTCGCAACAAGTTCCCAACTCTGGTGATGCGAGGGTCTTGTTGACTAGCCCATTGTGCGCCACGTTTTTCTGCGTTTTGGTACATGGAACGAAATTTATAAACCCGAAAAGGTTGGCTTTGTAGTCCTGTCCGCAATTGACTATAAAATACTGGACCTGGGCTATCTAGCTTGATGAAGAATGCTGTTAGTAGCATTAGCGGAGATAAAAACAAAAGCAGTAATGTAGCAAAAATCACGTCTGTAATGCGTTTTAACTTTAGACTAAAACCTCCTGGTAATAGGTTGAAACCACTGCTGAAGGCAAACCATGTATCTTCCAGCAAGGATGAAGGAAGTTTAAACCAAAAAGATTCGTAAGCTTGAGGTAGTTTGTAAACTGGAATACCTTGAAGTCTTAATGGCATCAAATCTTGTGCTTGGTTATTTGATAATTCTCCTGTTGTTGCGACAAATACACCTGACCAAGCTTGAGAAGCCCATTTTTTTAAGTCATCAAGGTTTCCGACGTTATTTAAGTTATTATTCCCAGAAAAATTATTGTCGCTTATCAAAGTTGATGTTGCTGCACTACCATTTTGTGTGTTTCCCATAACACCTGCTGATTGACAAATTTTAGCCGTATCCCTATCTTCAGCAGTTTCTGTCAACATTACTAATCTTGCTAATGGATGTTTTGCTAAAAAGTTTTGACAAAATTTCTTCGCGCTCTCGTTGGCTCCCAGCACTAACCAACGACTTTGTTGCATGTGCGATCGCTCCCAATTTGCAGCCAGCAAGCGTGATATGACAGCCCAAATGGTGAAAGCTGCCAAGCTTGGAGGTAGGATAATGCACCACAGATAATGGTCAGACTGCCAACTCCAACTGTCAGATAAGTAAACCAGAGTGACACTGAAGAAACCAACTACAAGATTGCTGAGAATTATTCGAGCAGGCGCTCTTAAACCCGCAATCTGATTGTCTGGATGGTATGTATTTGCGAGATAAAGCCCCCCAAGAACAAAAAGAACGAGTATGTAAAAAACTGGGTTTAATATCAGAGGTTTACCCAAAGACAACCACAGAGTAAGCTGCAAGCAAATAACTAAGCCCAAAATATCTGCAACAAGAAGCAATACAGATAGGTTTTTAGGTATAGAAACAAACTTGATAGCAGTGTTTTCACTTGTCCAAGATTGACTATTCATGATTACGTTGTCACACCAAATTGTTACAAAAAATTATCCTGAAATGGCATTTATGCTCAGGATGTACGTGCTTCGTATTCCTGAAGAGTAAGATGAAAACAAGATTTGTGTTGCTGTAAAACAGTAGGGTTGTAGAGGTAATCAGAACCTACGCTTCGGATAGGTGAAGGTTATTTGTATGACCAGATTGGTAATTTTCACTCTGTCAGGATTTGGATAGTTAGGTTATGGGGTATACAAATCATTCTGCAAGCATGAAAAATTACAGGCTTTCACAAGGTCAAATTCAAGTTAATCAAGTTGGCACATTAAATCCAATCGTTTAGTTTTGTAAAAACTGTGAAATCAAGCATTTATTTAAGTTGCTCGTATATTTTACATTTTTTACACAGTCCGATTTTTTTTTCAAAGCCAACTCACCTACTTTTGGAAACAGCCAAGGACTGGGAGCTGTCAGATATTTTTGTTAAAAGTACAGGAACACTAATCTTTGATTATACAGTTCCTAATTTATGTATAAAATACGCAAAAAGATATAAAGATTATATTAATCTTGTATGAAGATACTTTAGACCAATTCTATGTGATGTTGCACCAAATAACTCCTCTAGTACTTGTCATGTAAGGTTTCTAGCAATTGCGAATTAAGCACATTTTCCCTTGACCTTAGTACCAAAAAAGAAGATTACTATTAATTAAATATTAAGATTTAAAAGTAAAGTTCCGATAAAGTTTATATAAATTTTATTTGAAGTTAGCTAAAAGGTTTATTTTTGACGACAAATTAGTATTAAAGTGAAAAACAGTTTTGGTTAAGCGAATACGTACGTACGCGAAAATTTGAGCATATTAGCTGTGAATGACTGTATTATCAATAATTTTGGGGATTTGATGAACAGTTATTACACAAGACCTAAGGCTAAGCAAAAGTTTCAGCGTTCAAAATTTATTTAACTCACATTTCTTAACCATTTCTCAATAAGGTGTAACGAATGTTACAAAATCCACATTCTACACTTTCGGCTTTCACAGAAAATGATAGCGTCAATTTGCCTAGACTGTAGGCTAATAGTTATGCTTATCAAACTTACCATCTAGCTTAAGAGCAAGGAGCATAGAGTATAAAAATTTTATTCATTTCTAGTTGAATCCAGTAATAACCGATTGTAATACTTGAGGACTTAAACATGAAATACACACAATAACAGGTCAGAAAATACCGAATATTAACAAAAATCCAATTTCATAAAGCTTTTAACAGCTAATCTTGTTCCTGCTCAATAATGTCTAAACCGTTACTCTAAAGAATCAGAATTTAAGAGAAACACAAGCAAGTATTCAAAGTAACTTTGGCTACGTATAATATGTCCTTTAACCAAGAAGACCAAAACTCTTTAGATTTGCAACATTACTCGCTAATTCTGAAAAAGCGTTGGCTAGTTATAGCCACTGTGACAGCTTCTGTCTTCGGACTCTCAGCTTTAACAGCTTTTAAACAACAACCAATTTATGAAGCACAGGGGAAGCTTCTTTTTAGTAAAACTGACCGGGTTTCTTCGTTGACAAGTCTCTCACCGCAGGTTGGAGAATTGAGTGGTGTGACCCAACTAAGCAGTCCGTTAGACACGGAAGCAGAGATAATTCGCTCCAACCCGATAGTTGAGAAAACTATTACTCATCTCAGGTTGACTGATAAAAAAGGGAAACCCCTAGCGATAGATGAGTTTCTCAAAAAAGTTAAAGTCAAGAGTGCCAGAGGTACGGATATTTTGCAGGTTGCCTACAGCAGCAGCAGTCCAAAAGAAGCAGCAGATGTTGTGAATTTGCTGATGAGATATTACCTGGAGAACAATATCCACATAAATCAAACTCAAGCGACAGCAGCAAAAAGATTTTTGAGCAAACAGTTACCTGAGGTTGAGGCCAGAGTTATAAGAGCGGAAACTGTCTTGCGTCGATTTAAAGAAGAAAACAAGATAGTAGCTTTGGAGGCGGAAGCTACAAAAGGGGTGGAAAGACTTACTCAGTTATCAGACCAGATTACCCAAGCCCAAGCAAATTTGTTGGATGTGGAAAGTCGCTCAAAACTTCTGCAAAGCCAATTGAAATTGAATTCGCAGCAGGCTGTTGATATGGGTAATTTAAGTCAATCAAAAGGTGTGCAGCAGGTACTGACAGAATACCAAAAAGCGCAAGACGAGTTAGCTGTGGCAAAGACTCGCTATACAAATGAACACCCTGCTATTGCTAATTTGACGGCAAAAACGGCAGTTCTCAAAAACCAGATGAAACAGCGAGTCTCTGAAAATCTGGGTAGCAAACAGCCTGCATTACAGCAAAATTTACAGATGGGAGAACTGAAGCAAAACCTAACTGCCCAGTTGGTACAGTCGGATATAGAAAGGTCAGCATTAGCCAATCGAGTCAATATTTTAAAAAATGCCTATCTTCTTTCCCAAAAAAGGCTAAGTGCCTTGCCACAATTGGAACAAAAACAGCAGCAGTTAGAACGACAGTTACAAGTAGCACGTTCGACCTATGAAGAAATGCTGAAGCGTTCACAAGAAGTGGACGTAGTTGTAAATCAAAATGTGGGTAATGCAAGAGTAGTATCTGCTGCTTTAGTCCCTAACAAGCCAGTTTCCCCAAAAATTCCACTCTATCTAGCATTGGGTGGATTTTTAGGAATGTTACTAGGTGTGGGGTCAGCTCTGATGTTGGAAGCTATGGATAAATCTCCCAAAACTATAGAAAAAGACAAGCTGCTATACGAAAAACAGGAAAATAAGAACGGTAAAAATATAAAGCTAAAAATACCTAACATCAAACTTTAACAACTTCAACAAGAAGAGTATATTTTCTGTCAAAAGGAAGATATAGAGATTGCTTATTAATATAATATGCATTCTTGATAATTTCCCTTTACAAGCTAAGTAATACTAGTTCAGATTAACCAAGGATAAAAAAGACTGTGATAAAATTTAAAATTCACCACAAACTATATAGTTTGCTTGGTATCCTGGGTGCTAATGTCATTAATAATTTTTCGTCATTTGTTATCACAATTTTTGCAGCACGATTTTTAGGGCCTGCTAATTTTGCGAAGCTCGCTCTAGCAATGGCTATCACAACAAATTTAACTTCTATTTTAGATTGTGGGACAAGTGTTGCTTTGGTTCGTCTCTACAATGTATCAACAGATGATAATTATAAGTCTAGTTTAATTAAAATAATTAATAAGTGGAAAATTGGATTATTACTATTAATAATTCTTATTAGTTACCCAGTTGGACAACTTATCATACAGAGCTTTCCAATTATCAAGGATACGGGCTTACTAGTTTACTTAGCCATTATTTCAAGTGGACTGCTTAGTATCTGGACAACTACAAGGGCAACAGAACAATCTCAAAAAAACTTTAAGTCTTTTCAACGCTATACCCTAGTGTATGGATTTTTACGCCTGATGATAGCAATTCTCTTTTTTATAAATAACAAAATTTCTATAACTACTATTTTTACATCGCTTTACATTGCCCCACTTTCAATATTAATTAGCTATAGAATTATTTCAAGTTATTTATCTGATAAATCTGATGAAAAAAGTTATGAAATTAATGAATTTAAGCTACTGAGGTCAATTTTAGGCTATGGGATGTGGGTTGGAATCGGTGGGATTTTATTTGGTATACTTTATCAAATTCCACAGTTTGTTTTAGCCAGTACAGCCAATGCAAGTGAAGTCGGTTTTTATGGAGCAGGTCTGACATTTTTACCAGTATTTTTGCTAACAAATGATGCGATTCGTACAATTATTCTACCTGATGTGTCAGCAATTAAGAATCAAGAAGGACGCCAATTATTCCGCAAAAGGTTGTGGCAAATATCTCCTATATTTTTCAGCTTGATGTTGGTAGTTTTAATAGCAATGTCTTGTGTTCAATATCTTTTGCTAGGCAAAGTATATCAAGATAGTGTTCCAGTATTTTTGGCTATGGGTTTTAGCACTATTTTAGTTATGTTTATTGGTTACTCAAATACACTTATACACTCTATCGGCATTCCTCATGTGGGAGCAATTGTCAATATGATAAGTGCCGCAATCATTTTAATGTTAAGTCTTCTATTACCAAAAACAGCTTTGTTTATGAGCTTGCTACTCGGTCTTGTAATGATTATTGGAGAGTCCTTAACCTATTTCACTGTACTTAAAATTGATAATAGAAATGCGAATCTATGAAAATACCTACGAAAATATTAGGGCAAAGTAAAAAATCTGGATTTTTGATTATTTTTTTGGGGCTAGCATTAACATTCTTAGCTTTAATAATTTTTGGTGACTCAACAGTAATAACTGAACAAGTTGTCACATTAGCTTTAATATCAATAATTTTTATACCTTTCTTAATATTGATTATATTTATAAATTTTCAGCCCGGTTTTGCTATTTTAATGTTTATGTTACCTTTTGAAGATATGCTAGGGACAGGAAATTTTGGTAGTTTTACCAGATACGTGATGATTCTTACTGTCCTGGGGGGATTATTTCAAAGTATTTTAAAAAATAGAAAAATTGATATACTCAAAGATAAAATTGTACAGTTAGTTCTAGCTCTAACTGTTTGGTCACTTCTCAGTGCTATTTGGAGCTTTTATCCTGAAAGAGCTTTAGTTGTTACAGGGACATATATTGGTAACTTTATTCTCCTTGCTCTGGTTTTGCAGAGCAGTAGTAAATGGCTTCCAACCTACTGGGGGTCATTAATTGCTGGTTGTGTAAGTGCAATTGTTCTTAGTCCTCTTATACCTAGACCTTCAGGTTTGGATAACGAACCAAGTCGCTTTACAACAGGTGGACAAGACCCCAACGACCTTTGTGGTTTACTTATTATTGCTATTACTGTAGGAATCTATGCACTGTATCCAAAAATCCAATCTAATATTGTAAAAATATTATTTATTTTCAGTATTCTTTGCTTAGTTATTGCTATTTTATTGACCAAATCTAGAACTGGACTTATTTTGTTATTTATTTTATCTACAACTCTGCTTTCTAGAAAATTCTATAGAAACATTCCTTTTTATTTATTAATTTTTTTTGCGATTTCAATTATGTTTTTGATTAATTTTGATATTATATTAGAACTAATCGACGTTAAAATTGCGCCGTTATTTGCTAGATTTAATCAACTAGATGGTGATGAATTTGCCCAGGCTAGGGGGTCTGTTTGGATAGCAGCATTGGAAGCAATTAAGCAGAACTTATTCTTAGGCGTCGGCTCAGGCAATTTACCTTATGTCATAGACAGTTACTCAGAAGTAGTGTTACCGAGAAGTACTTATAATCCAGAGCTAGGTCTTTCTGCACATAACATTATTCTTTCTGTTTGTAGTGAACTAGGGTTAATTGGCCTCACAATTTTTTCATCTATATTCTTTGCGGCATTCAAACGTGTATTCCTGCTTGCCAAAAAAGATAACTGGGGAACAGCAATGTCGATTTCACTATTTCTAGTAGCAGTAGTTGGCATGTCTCTAACTTGGGAAAGAAAAAAAATCCTTTATATATTGTTGGGAACCATTTCATTTTTGTGGAAATATAGAAATAATAGTTTGGAGCGGACAATAAATGCAGAAAATAACTGAAAAAGTATTAGAACCAAAATTTAATGACTCATTTAATTCTAAAAAATCTCCAAAAATTGCTTTTTTTATCCGTAATCTAGATGGAGGTGGAGCGCAAAAGGTTATTATTAACCTGATAAAAGGATTGGTAAAACAAGGTATAGTACCCGACTTAGTTTTGACTAAAATTGAGGGTCCATTTTTGAATCTAATTCCCAAGGGAGTCCGAATAATTAATTTAAATTCAAAACAGATTCTTCCAGCAACTATTCCACTCTCGCGCTATCTAAAACAAGAACAACCCGATGTATTAGTGGCAAATATAAACAACAGTAATGTAGCTGCTGTCATGGCACGTATGCTTTCGTCAGTTTCTACTCGTTTACTATTGGTTGAACACAGCACTTTTTCCTTTGATAGAACTATCTTTCCTTTAAAATCTAAATTTTTGTTACCAGTTTTAATGCGTTGGCTATACCCTCTTGCGGATACTGTAGTTGCAGTATCTAATGGAGTAGCCCGTGATTTAGAAACAGAATTATGTTTTAAGCAGGGTTTAGTTAAAACAATTTACAATCCAATTGTTGATGATGAAATACTAGCAAAAGCAAAAGAACCACTCGAACATCCTTGGTTTCAACCTGGTGAACCACCAGTGTTTTTGACCGCAGGGAGGTTGGAATTGCAAAAAAATATCTCCGACCTTATCAAAGCATTTGCACGTTTACGCACCCAAAGGTCTGCCAGACTGTTAATTTTAGGCAAAGGGAGTTTACAAAATCAGTTGAAGTCATTAGCAGAGGAATTAGGAGTCGAGTCTGATGTTTCCATCGCAGGTTTTGTTGCTAATCCCTATGCTTATATGAGTCGGAGTGCAGCTTTTGTTCTTTCTTCTATATATGAAGGTTTACCAACAGTTCTAGTTGAAGCAATGGCATCTGGTTGTCCTGTAGTCTCAACTAACTGTCCTCACGGGCCTGCGGAAATTCTACAAGATAACAAATATGGATTGCTAGTTCCAGTCAACAATCCTATTGCTCTTGCTGAAGCTATGCAAATAATGATGGATAATCCTACCAATCAACAATTATTGGCACAGAGAGCTAAAGACTTCACTGTTGACCGAGTGGTAGAGCAGTACTTAAAAACTATGCAATACTGCGAAGGTTTTGCTTATAAACGCGAAAATCAGTAGATTGGGTAGCTCCACTCAACCCAATACTGCGAAGGTTTTGCTCGAAAATACAAAAACTCGTAGGTTGGGTTGAGGGACGAAACCCAACATTTTCGGTGGTTTGTTGGGTTTCCGTTATTCCTCAACCCAACCTACAAAATCTCTTAACCGAGCAGTATTGCAACCCAAGCTACAAACTGAATAAGAAATACAGTATGAACAATATCTTATCAAAATTGAGTCTCTATAGCGCTTTATCTAAGCATTGGCTGAAAATGCTTGGTGGTAAAAGCTACTGGCACGTTCCCCAAGATACAGGTAAATGTTTTGTTCCAGGACAATTGTCGGGTTACTATAATGACCTTTCTCACAAAAAAGAATGGCATGGTTTGGTTGACGCAAATGGAATACCCTTAAACACAAATCCGAAAGGAGAAACCTTTTATTTTCCAATGACACTTTTCCAAAAGGCTCTAGGACATTGGGATACTTGGCTTTTAAGTGGATGCAAGAGTGCGTTTGATTACGAAGAATTTTTGAAGATTGCCCAATGGGCTGTGGAAACACAAAACCTGCTGGGAGGATGGGAGACGTGGAAATCTTACGGACTTTTATCTGCTTTACCATACTCAGCAATGAGTCAAGGAGAAGGTATTTCTGTACTAACTAGAGCATTCTCTGTAACTCAAGACAAAGTTTATCTGAAGACAGCTTGGCAAGCTTTGACTTTTTTATTGACACCTGTGGAGGAAGGTGGAACTAGTCGATATGTTTCAGAAGGTTTGGTGCTGGAAGAGTTTCCCAGCAACATTACAGTCAAAACAGTATTGAACGGCTGGGTATTTGCTTTGTATGGTCTATACGATTTCATCCTCATTGAAAATGACCCTGATATTCAGAAAGCTTTTGATGATTGTTTAAAAGCATTAATGGTTTATTTGCCGAAATTTAATGCGGGTTTCTGGTCTTTTTACGATACCAATGGCTCAATTGCTAGCCCGTTTTATCATCAGTTACACATAAATCAGCTTAAAACTCTTGAGTTGACTTTTCCGGAACATCGAAACATTTTTGCTCAAACACGAAAGACTTTTGAAGAACAAAATTCATCTGATATAAACCAGATGAGAGCTGTGCTTCTAAAAGGGTATCAAAAGGTATGCAATCCACCAGAAGCTGTTCTTCAGTAAGGAAGTTGATATGAAAGTATGGTTGATTACAATGGGATTCCCAGTACCTTCCGAGACATTTGTCAGTAACGATGTACTGGCTTTGCATCGCATGGGGGTGGAAGTTGCAGTACACTGTCTTCGTCCTCAGCATCCTACTCAGTCCGAATTATTAGTAGAGCGAAATCTGACGGATATTTGGGTAACTCATAACTCACTTCAGGCAATAATACATGGGTTGTGGATTGGATTAACTCGACCAATATTGCTATTTAATTTTATATCCTGGATTGTGCAGAATACTTGGAAAAAACCGACTCATCTTTTCAAAAGTTTGGCTCTTCTACCACGTAGTCTACAAATATTTAAATTTATAGAGCAAGAACGTCCAGAAGTTGTCTATTTGTATTGGTCACATTATCCTTCTCTCATTGGTCAATTAGTTCAAACCTGGTTAGCAGAAATTGTTGTTGCAATATCTTTTATTGCTTATGACATGAAAGAAGAATATGCCTGTAGCAAAATAGTTACGCGAAATGCGGATATAGTCCAAACTGTTACCTCTGCAAACATTCCGGCTATAGAAAAGCTGGGAGTTTCTTCCAGTGAAATATTAGTATCACATCACGGAATTGATACAAGCAAAATACCAGTCTCTAAAGAAAAGATAAAACGACGAATTGTGACTGCTGGAAGACTAATCACAGGTAAAGGTATGGATGATGTCTTGCAGGTTTTTAAGCAAGTTTTAGCTAAGTATCCAGATGCTTCCCTCGTCATTTTAGGGGATGGTGCGGAGCGAAAAAATTTGGAAACACTGGCTTGTTCTTTAGGTATCGAAGGTGCTGTTTCATTTCGGGGTCATGTATCTCATGAAAACGTATTGTCTGAAATGGCTAAGGCTGAGGTTTTTCTTTTTCTATCAAAGTCTGAACGTTTACCAAATGTAGTCAAAGAAGCAATGGCTTGTCGTTGTTTATGTGTTGTGACTCAAACACCCGGTATTGAAGAATTATTAAGCGATGGTCAGCATGGTTATGTAGTATCACAGGGAGATTTAAAAGCCGCAGTTCAAAAGGTTAATCAAGCTTTTGTCGATTCGATAAAAACTCAGCAAATGGTGGAGGCTGCTCATATTTATGCTAAAAATAATTTTGATATTAATCGCATCATGGAAAACTTGCACAAGCTTTGGCATAAAAGATTAAATGCAAAAGCATCTTTATTAAAAGCAAATTGAGAGTTTACAAATTTAATGAAACTAGTTTTTTTACAAGAGGATTTATGTTGTCTGAACTTGATTTAAATAATTTTCCTTCTGTGACTGTAGCAATTCCCGCTTATAATGAAGCTGGATATATAGAAAAAGTAATTCGCGGCTTCTTATCAAGTGGATATCCCAATTTAATCGAAATTATTGTTGCGGATGGCGGTAGTAATGATGGAACTCAAGATATTATCGAAAAATTATCTTTGCTAGATTCCAGAGTAAAGCTTTTACACAATAACTTAAAAATTCAATCAGCTGGTTTAAATCTGATTATCGAAGAATCTAGGGGTGAGATTTTCTTAAGGGCTGATGCTCATTCTGATTATGCCCCTGACTATATTGAAAAGTGTGTAGAAGCTCTACTAGAATCTCATGCTTTAAATGTCGGTGGGGCACAGCGTTTTGTAGCTAAAACTCCGTTTCAAACAGGTGTCGCATTAACTTCAAAAAGTTTATTGGGTAATGGAGGAGCAAAATATAGAGACCCTAATTATAATGGCTATGCTGATACCGTTTATCTGGGATGTTTTTGGCGAAAAGCTTTACTAGATGTATCTGGTTTTGATACTTCACAAATTACTAATCAAGATGCTGAATTAAACCAAAAATTACTGAGTGAAAGTAAAACAGCAATATATATTAGTTCTCAGATTCGTGCTTGGTATTATCCCAGAAATACTTGGAAATCTTTATTTACTCAATACTTTAAATATGGTCGAGGACGTTATCTAACAAGCATCAAACATAAAAGCAATTTTCAACTTCGGGGAAAACTTCCATTCATCGTGATATCATTTACAATATTACTTTTTCTAATGGATTTTCTCTTTCCTGGTTTTGGTTTACCTGTAGAAAAATTGGTTCTACTGGGTTTCTCCCTTCCTTTTTTGGAAAGCCTACGTGTAATATGGAGCTTTCGCAATAACTTTACGTCAGAAGTTTGGCGTGGTCAAGAAAATGAAATTCCTTCATATTTAACCTGTTGGTTTTTTTGTGGAATTTCTTTACTTACAATGCCCATAGCTCATTTTTCAGGCTATGCTTACCAACTTTTAAGAGGCAGATTTTTAAGAATAAGTGGTTGGTGATTTATCATTTTGTTATTCTCGTAGTGCGGGCTTCTAGCCCGCTTAATGAACTGCCGGGAGCTACAAATAGGGAGCAAGATGCTTCCAGTTAATAAATAAAATTTGAATGCAAAGGAACTAAACTAATGCTTCAAGATAATAGCCGAATTGCCCGTGAGGAAAAATTTCATGACCAGCGTTTTACTAACCCGTCTGTTAGAAAGAATACTGTTAGTCGCTTTTATAGTTTAGCCCGGTCTATTGAACATGAGTATAAGCAATTTCTTTTTCAAAACTCCCAAGGTAAAACAATTGTTGAATACGGTTGTGGAACAGGAAGCTATGCTTTCGACATAGCTAAAAATGGAGCAGAGATTGTTACAGGAATTGATATTTCTTCAGTTGCAATTGATATCGCAACCGTTAAAGCGAAAGAAGAAGGAATAGAACATAACCTATATTTTCAAGTAATGAATGCAGAAAATCTCACATTTGAAAATCGTTCTATTGATATTATCTGTGGTTCTGGAATTCTTCATCACCTTGACATTCAGAAGGCAATGTATTCAATTTCTCTGGTTCTCAAACCTAATGGGAAGGCAATATTTATTGAACCTTTAGGTCACAATTTTTTCATTAATTTATTCCGGAGTTTAACACCTGGGATTCGTTCTGAAGATGAACATCCTTTGTTGGATAAAGATTTAGTACTGTTGCAAAAATATTTTAGAAAAGTAGAAATAAAATATTTTTATTTTACAGCACTTGTAGCAAGCATATTTGTCGGGTTGCCAGGATTTAGTCTTATGCTTAGTACATTAGAATTTCTCGATGAACTATTATTCAAACTGCCATTTATGCGTAAACAAGCATGGCAAGTACTTATTCAATTATCAGAGCCTGTAGAACCTATAAATTCGTAAACAGATGAAACACCTGAAAAAACGTTTTAAAGAACTACATTATATATTAGTTAATAGTCTACCTATTTCCATAGTTAACAAACTACCATTAAGTGGTTTAATTAATAAAAACACATGGTCAATTGGAATTTATAGTGGTGACTCTCCTTTCAATTTAACTGCTCCTGCGGGTGTAAAAAATCCTGTGCTTTCTCGTCGAGATGTATCAGATGTCAGAGCCGCATTTGTTGCTGACCCCTTTATGATAAAAGTTGGGTCAAAGTGGTTCATGTTTTTTGAAGTTTTGAATCAAACTACACGTCGCGGAGAAATTGCGCTTGCAATTAGTGATAATGGATTAAATTGGAAGTATCAACAAGTTGTAATTGCTGAAGATTTTCACTTATCTTATCCATACGTTTTTGAATGGATGAATGAATACTACTTAATTCCAGAGAGTTATCAAGCAAACTCAATCCGACTTTATAAAGCATCAAATTTTCCTATAAAATGGAGCTTTGTTGGTAATATTAAGAGTGGTGGGCTGTTTTTAGACCCCTCTGTTTTTCGTTATGATGACAAATGGTGGATGTTTGCTGAAACTAATCCTCAACGCAAATTGGATACTCTCCGTCTTTATTATGCTGATGATTTGCTAGGCTCTTGGTTGGAACACCCCAAGAGTCCAATCGTCACTAATGATGCAAGCATTGCTAGACCAGCAGGCAGAGTTTTGCTAATGAATGATAAGATTTTTCGCTTTACCCAAGACTGTCATCAAGCTTATGGTACTCAGGTAAGAGCGTTTGAGATTACTGAGTTAACAACTACAAATTATCAAGAAAGAAAAATTGAACAAAGTTTAGTTTTGAAAGCAAGTAATTTTGGTTGGAATAGCGCTGGTATGCACCACATCGACCCTCATTTTATAAATGAAAAAAAATGGGTTGCTTGTGTTGATGGTCGAGGTTAATTTACAGAAACTAGCAGCAAATTTCAAATCAGTGAAGTACAATCAAATTTCAAGTTAGTAAAGTACAATCGGGCGTAAGGGACTTACACCCCACAAGAGTTTTGATATTTAGAGAATGTTTCTAAATAAAATATTAAGACACCATATGCACCACAAGCCAGCCAGCCAGTGACTAAAGTCACTGTCTAAAAGCTAAAGTCCTCTAAAGAGGACTAATGAGAAATAAGGTTTTTGGGAATATCTTAAATTTTATAAAACATTTGTTTTTGATGTATTATTCAGTCCTCTTTTAGAGGACTTCAGCTCTTAGACAGTGACTAAAGTCACTGGCTGGCTGGCTGGCGTACCAAAATTACTACCCATTAAAATGCTCAAAATATAGCCTTGTCTAGCCAATTTGATATAACCGAATTTCATAAGGACTTAAATTAATATCAAAACTTGCCTGAGTAGATAGGTTAGTGATAGCCTCTTGGTTAATGGCTACTACTTTACCAGCTAATTTTCGAGGGAGTCTAATAGAAAAGTTACTTGGAGTTAGATTGTGATTAACAACTATCATCAAATATTTTTGAGTATTAGGAATGGAAAATAATTTAACTTCTATGTTCGAGTGATTGACTTGTACTTGATTGGTTAAATCTTTTCCCTTTACCATTATAGGTATATAGTGCCGAGCTTCTTTAATAGTGGGATATAAAACAAGCTCATTCCACAAAGGTGAAGAGCGATAGTGTGCCCAAAATAGCAACCCATCAACCCCTGCTAGGACTGAAGCATAAAACATATAACGAAATTCAGCCTTTGTTGGTAGTCTTTTATTAAACTGATTTTCACCATAAGCTTGTAGTACATTCCAAAATTTTTTGTTTTTAGCACCAGCAAAGGAAATTATTTCGTGGAGTTCTTTTCGGTAAGATGGAACCCATTCAAATTCTGCAACTCCGTTTTCGCAAGGGTAAGAATCCCACATTAATATATCCATTGCACTAGTGTAATATTTAATTTTATTAATTTTGCTAATAACTAATGCAACTGGTTTTGAATTATCTTCCTTCTTAATAGTTTGATATAGTCTTTGTAATAAAACAGGAGAGAGTGGTGTAGGTTTTTTAACCTCCGGTTCATCGTAAAGATACCAAGCATACACGGAAGGATGGTTTTTATAAGTACGGACAAAATCTTTTACCCCTGAGATACTTTCTGATTCTACTAAGGGACGAGATAATTCGAGCAAAACTTTCATTTCTGCTTCGGAAGAAGCATCCAAAAATTCCTGGATTTCTGCCTTGCTTGATTTTTCAACATAGGGCATTAATAAGTCAATTCCTTCGTCGGAGACTTGGGCTGGAAAATTAATATTACTAATATTGTCATACCAACCGAAGAAAGGCCAATTTATTTTACGAGTAGGGGTTAAACGTTTTTTGGGATACAAACTCAACAGCATTGGGCTAGTGATAGCAGCGGCAAAACCTGTTATTAAACTTATAAGTTTACGTCGCCTTATCATCATAAAATATCAGAATAAGATTACAAAGAAGGAAATAATCCATTCTTACAATTTTATCAGATTGCTGCCATCAACAAGCCAAAATTCACTTGAAAAAATAGTAGTTTAGGTAGATGAACCCCATATAAAGGTTAAATTCGGTAGATAATTATTTTTGGCTTATTAGCTATAGCCCGATATTTCAATCGCAATCTATCTTCCTTTGCCTAGTAAAACAACTCGAATCGTTTTCAACACGATAGCAATATCTAACCAGAGGGAGTAGTTCTTGATGTAATACAGGTCGTAAGACAGTTTTTCATAAGCGTCTTCCACAGAAGCTCCATAAGGATATAAAACTTGTGCCCAGCCAGTAATACCTGGTTTGACTAAATAGCGCAGGTCATAATAAGGTATTTCTTTTCTGAGTTTAGAATCAAATTCCGGTCTTTCGGGACGCGGACCGATTAAGCTCATTTCTCCTTTTAGAACGTTCCAAATTTGGGGTAGTTCATCAAGCCTGCTTAATCTTATAAAGTACCCGACTCTGGTTATCCGAGGGTCTCGTTGAGTGGCCCATTGTGCGCCCCGTTTTTCAGCGTCTTGGTACATGGAACGGAATTTGTAAACGCGAAATGGTTGGTTGTTCTGTCCTGTTCGCAGTTGACTATATAATATGGGTCCAGGACTATCCAATTTAATGAATAATGCTGTTACTAGCATCAACGGTGATAAAACCAGACATAGTAATGAAGTAAAAGCCAAATCTACGAAGCGCTTTAACTTTAAGCTAAAGCCTTGTGGCAGAAGATTAAAACCATTACTGAAGGTAAACCATGTGTCTTCTAACAAATCGGAAGGTAGTTTAAACCAAAGAGATTCATAAGCTTGAGGGAGTTTGTAAACTGGAATACCTTTTAATCTCAGTGGCATTAACTGCTGCACTTGTTGGTCTGAAAGTTCTTTATTGGTTGCCACAAATACCCCTGACCAAGGTTGAGAAGCCCATCTTTCTAAATCATGGAGGTTTCCAACTTTATGCAGTTTATGATTATTATTGCCATTCTCATGACTCTCAAAGAAATCATTATCACTAACTGAAGTCGCTGTACTAGTACTAGGATTTTGGATATCGTCAAGAGTTGGGGAATTGTGATGAATGGTAGTTGCATCAAGTTTATGAGAAATTTGTAATTTGTTGGTTGTTGATTGCAATAACCGAACTGAATCAGTATTTTCAGTCGTTTCAGTTAACAATACTAATCTTGCTAGGGAATATTTTTCTGAAAAGTTCCGGGATAATTTTATAGCACTTTCGCTATCCCCTAGTATCAGCCAACGACTTTTCTGCATACGCGAACGTTCCCACTTTGCAGCTAGTAAGCGGGATATGACAGCCCAAATGGTGAAACTTCCCAAGCTTGGTAACAGAATACTTCGCCACGTTAAGAGGTCATGTTTCCAGCTACCAAATAAGTAAATTAGTGCTGCGATGAAGATACCAACTATTAAATTACTTAGGATTACACGAGATGGTGCTCTTAAACCTAAAATCTGACTTTCTGAATGGAATGTGTTTGCCAGATAAAATCCTCCAAAAACTAGCAGGACAAATATAGAAAGGAACGGGTCTAAAACTGGTAGAACTTTCTCCAAACAAAACCAGAAAGAAAGCTGCAAGCAAACAACTAAGCCTGAAATGTCCGTGAGAAAAAGCAATAGTGGTATGTCTTTAGGTATCGAGACAAGCTGAGGTTTATTGGTTTGACTTAGAAATGATTCACTATTCATATTATGTTGCCGTAGAAATTGTTGTACATTTACTCTGTAAGAATGAAAAACTTTTGCCTTAAGGAGGCAGATAGCAGAATGCAAAGTAGAGGATGCTTATTTACTGAAGATATATTTATGTCTTTACAGACCACACCCTTGTCATAAGTAGTCTGCTGCGTGAATAGCTTTGCAGTGTCTTAAAGTACTGTCGTTTAAGTAATCTCTAGATTAACTGTAGATATCTAATATCCAACGCAAGTTATAAGATAGTAATGCCAGTAACTCAGAATATTATAAAAGTTATCTAGAATATTACGTTACTTACGCATTACGCAAGTTATCAGATAACATCACAAGTTATTCAAGAAATGAGTTGGTTTCAGCACTCCAATAATTTACGTAAAAAAATACTATCTTCTCTGTGCATTTACTAATTTACTCAGACTTGGTATGAAATCAAATAAAGATTATATAAATTTTATGTAATCTTTTGGCTACATAGATAACCTCAGTATTTGAGCATTCTCTCCTTACATATGCGTTTTCGGCAAATATGTAGGGATATCAGAAAGCTTTGCTAATTAATTATGTGAATTTTCTTAAGTTGCATTATTTGATGATATCCAAAATTAACTTGTAGAATCTTAACTGCATAACTAAGCAATTACAGATTTGTGATTATAAATTTAAACATCATTGATATCACAAGCCAGTGACTAAATTTACTGTCTAACTTGTGCCATGCATGATATCCAATATTTTATTTATAAACACCTTTTAGTAACGTAACTTAAGCAGAAATATCGCAATCTTAACAAGGACAACGCAACTTAACGCATATATCGTAAGTTAAGCTGGTAGCACAAGTTATTTAGTACATATATAAAATTATTTGTTACACAAAAATTTAGCCGTATAGTTCTCAACTTAGGCAAATTGTATGTATAAATGTATATTTTGTGTAATAATTGTGACTAGTCTAAGTAAGGAGTAAAAATCTTGCTGTAATTGATGTACTGTTTATTTTGGATAATTCCGTAAGATTGTTTAGGTGCTGATACCACAAATTTATAATTTGAATAAAGCTTTTGTAAATTTACCCTAAATCTAACTGAAAGTGATACTCTCAACAAGAAGGAATGCTATAGTGATATGGCTTCACAGGGTAAAAATAGATACAATCTAATCTCAAAGTCAGAAGTACTAGATGCCAAAAATAATCAGACTAGATTGAATGGCAGACTGTATATAACTGATACTATCTATGTTGAGGTCTGTAGCTAGGTGCAATTATTTATACATATTCTTTCTTTACCTTATCAAATTGAGGATGCGGAATTCAAAAATGTATGATTAATTTTGCAAAGGTACTTCTGTGTAATAGATATTTCTGCAAAAGATGTGGAAGTATTGATTGCCTCTCTATAAAGATTTCAGATAATGCATAGTTAATCTGCTGATATTTCTAATGGGGTGTTCATAAACATAACTTTAAGCATACACATCGCAAGTTAGGATTAGTTTCCTGTTTAATAGCTAAAGTTCCTGTATGCTTATGCCGAGACTGCAAGCTATTTCTGCTATAGTAAGTACTTTGCAAACACTTTGATGTTCGCACTGTGCATTATAGTGCTTAACTTTTCCGCAGGGTATGGAACTCAATGATAAAGATTTTTGGGGTTTAATGATTATATTAGAAACACCTTTTAATATAGTCAATCTAAATAATCAAAAGCTAAGGAGCAACATTAGTAATATTTAAAATAAGTTGTACAACATATCTTATGCCCTCTAACCAAGAAGACCAAAACTCTTTAGATTTTCAACAATACTCGCTGATTCTGAAAAGGCGTTGGCCAGTCATAGCTATAGTTACAGCTTCCGTCTTTGGGTTGTCAGCTGTTACCGCATTCAGACAGAAACCAATTTATGAAGCAGGAGGAAAGTTGCTTTTTAGTAAAACTGACCGCGTTTCTTCACTAACAAGTCCCTTAACAAAAGTTGGAGAGTTAAGTGGTGTGACTGAACTTAGTAGCCCGTTGGATACGGAAGCGCAGATAATTCGCTCCAACCCTATAGTTGAGAAAACGGTTGCTCATCTCAGATTGACCGATAAGCAAGGGAAACCTCTGAAAATAGATGAGTTTCTCAGTAAACTTAAGGTCAAAAGTGCCCGAGGTACTGATATTTTGGAAGTTTCCTACAGCAGCAGCAATCCAAAAGAAGCTGCAGATGTTGTGAATTCTTTGATGAAACATTATCTGGAGAATAATGTTCTCATAAATCAAGTACAAGCAATGGCAGCAAAGAGATTTTTGAGCAAGCAATTACCTGAGGTTGAAGGAAGAGTAATAAGGTCAGAAGTTGCTTTACGCCGTTTTAGAGAAGAAAATAAGGTAGTTGCATTAGAGCAAGAAGCAACAAATGGGTTGGGAAGACTCACTCAATTGTCAGACCAAATTACCCAAGCTCAAGCAAATTTAGTGGATGTCGAAACTCGCTCACAACTTCTGCAACGTCAATTGAAATTAAATTCACAGCAGGCTGTTGAGATGGGTAATTTAAGTCAATCAAAAGGGGTGCAGCAGGTACTAGCTGAATATCAAAAAGTGCAAGACGAGTTAGCTGTGGCTCAAACTCGTTATACTGACGAACATCCTGCCATCGCTAATTTGAAATCAAAAGCTGCTGCTCTACAAAAGCAACTGGAACTGCGAGTCTCTGAAAATTTAGGTAGTGAGCAGCCTGCGTCACAGAAAAATTTACAGATGGGAGAAATTAAGCAGAATTTAAGTGCCCAGTTGATACAGTCAGATATCGAACGGTCAGCGTTAGCCAACCGAGTCAGGCTTTTGAAAAATGTATACACAGCCTCGCAAAAACGCCTGGATGCCTTACCCAAATTGCAACAAAGACAGCAACAGCTTGAGCGACAGTTGCAAGTAGCACGTTCTACTTATGAAGAACAGCTAAAGCGATTACAAGAAGTGGAGGTGGTGGTAAATCAAAATGTGGGTAATGCACGAGTTGTATCTACGGCTTTGGTTCCTGAGAAAGATATTTCCCCCAGCCTTTACCTCAAGTTAGTAGTCGGTGGATTTTTAGGAATTATGTTGGGTTTGGGAACAGCTGTTTTGCTAGAAGCTTTGGATAAATCCCTAAATACTATTGAGCAAGCGAAGCATCTGTTTGGCTATCCCTTATTAGGTACAATTCCTCGCTGGGGTAAGAAAAGCAATGTTGCTGGTGGAGAATCTTTAGCGGAATTACCTGTAAGAGATAATCCTTACTCGGCAGCTAGCTCAGCTTTTGAAATGCTTCAGACTAATTTAGATTTCACTATATTTAATACAGCAAATACTACGTTGAAAGTTATTTCCGTAGTTAGTTCAACTCCAGGTGAGGGACGGTCATTTGTCGCAGCAAACCTAGCAGTAGCAAAAGCACATATGGGACGCCGAGTGCTATTAGTAGATGCTGATATGCGTCAACCTTGCCAACAAAAAATTTGGAAATTACCCAATATAAAAGGACTCAGTAATATTTTAGTTAATCAAACAGAGTTTTCCTGTTCTGCTCAAGAAGTATTGGTTAATTTAGACATACTAACTGTTGGGACAATTCCATCTAACCCGGCAGCGCTGTTAGACTCGCAAAGCATGGCTTTGTTGATTCAAGAAGCTGCTAGCACCTACGATTACGTGATTATAGATACTCCGGCTTTAAACGTATTTCCTGATGCGTTGATGCTGAGTAAAGTAGCAGATGGTGTATTGCTGGTTGTGCGCCCTGGTGTGGTTAATTTGGCAGCAGCTAAGACCACAAAAACATTACTAGAACATTCTGGTCATCGGTTATTGGGTATGGTGGTTAATGATATCACATTTAATACTGGCTATGGTCACCGCTATCTTGATAAGTACTATCAAGAAAAGGGAACAGGTAAAGAGCAAGAATTCAGCAAGATTAATTTCTCTTAATTCTAATCCCAATTTTATACCTAATTTTATAAAGACAGCACTTCGCTATGAATCCTAAATTATGACACTCAAGTTTTCAAAAAATTCCCAATCCCTAAGTTTACGTCGCAATTTTTCTTGGACGTTTGCGGGAAATTTAATTTATGCCGGTTGTCAGTGGGGTATGTTGGTTTTACTTGCCAAGCTGGGAACCCCTGAGATGGTGGGACGCTTTACATTAGGGTTAGCAGTTACTGCACCGATAATCCTATTTTCAAATCTTAATTTACGAGCAGTTCAAGTAACGGATGCTAAACAGCAATATAGCTTTGGAGACTACTTAGCATTGAGGCTAATAACAACAGTATTAGCTGTTGCGGTAATTAGCGGACTAGGTTTTGTCGGGGGTTATAATACTGAGACGTTACTAGTTATTTTATTGATAGGGTTAGCGAAGGGTATTGAATCTATTAGTGATATTTTTTACGGATTATTGCAACAGCACGAGCAGATGGATAGGGTTGCTAAGTCTATGATTTTGAAAGGTTTGCTATCGCTGATTGCATTAGGAATAGGAGTTCATTTAACGGGTAGTGTTGTTTGGGGGACAGTAGCCTTAGTGGCGACTTGGGTATTTGTTTTGCTTAGTTATGATTTAAACAGTAGCAAATTAATTACCAGAATTACCCAACTCCAGGCTGATTCAAGTTGGACACCAGAAAAGCAATCACTCAAGTTATCACTTCGCTGGGATTTTGCAACACTTATGAAACTTTCCAGGGTGGGACTTCCTCTGGGTGTTGTAATGATGCTAATTTCCCTTAACAGCAACATCCCCCGCTATTTTATCGAGCAGTCTTTGGGACAAAAAGAATTGGGAATTTTTGCGGCGATCGCTTATCTTCAAGTGGCTGGAACTACTGTTGTGTTGGCGCTTGGTCAGTCAGCAAGTCCCAGACTAGCAAAGTATTATGCATCGGGAGAGAGTCTGGCATTTCGTAACTTGCTTTTAAAGCTAGTGGCTATTGGCTTTGTGATGGGTGTTGGTGGCGTGTTGTTCGCTGTAGTTGGTGGGAAGCAAATTTTAACTTTATTGTACCAAGCTGAATATGCAAAACACACGGGTTTGTTTATTTGGCTAATGGTTGCGGCTGGAATCGGATACGTTGCCTCATTTTTGGGATTTGGCATGACTGCAGCTCAGTATTACAGGACTCAACTACCTTTGTTTACTGTGGTTACTGGTGCGATAGCTATTTCCAGTATTCATTTAATCCAACCTTACAAATTACAGGGAACTGGCATCGTTTTTGTGATTGGGGCGATTGTGCAATTAGTTGGCAGTCTAGCAATTGTTATTCATGCTCTTAATAAGTTGAATAAAAGTAGTAAACGGATAGAAAAAATATGAAAGTAATTACAGAAACTGCAAAAGACAAAATTCGTATCCTTCAAGTGGTTGGTTTAATGGATATGGGAGGGCTGGAAACTTGGCTAGTAAATGTTTTGCGAAACATTAATCGCCAAAAATTCCAAATAGATTTTTTAGTAGAGACTACAAAAACCTGTGCTTACGACAAGGAAGTGCTTGCTTTAGGTAGCAAAATAATTCCCTGTCTTCATCCATCTCAACCATTACTTTATGGTCGTAATTTTAAAAGACTTTATCGTCAGCACGGACCGTACGACATTATACACAGTCATATTCACAACTACAGCGGCTATATCCTACGTTTAGCTAAAGAGGTTGGCATACCTATACGAATTTCCCACAGTCATAACGATACTTCTTCGCTAAAGGTTAAAACCGGATTATACCGAAATTTATATTTAATGTTAACGGAGCATTGGATTAAACAATACGCAACGGTTGGACTTGCTTGCTCAAGTAGAGCAGCAGATTCACTTTATGGTCGAAATTGGAGAAATGACCCTCGCTTTTTTATCCACCATTGTGGAATTGATTTGTCTAAATGGAATTTAGAGACTGATGCAGCTACTATCCGTCGTGAAATGGGTATAGCAGAAGATGCATTTGTTCTCGGTCACGTTGGTAGATTTGCGGAACAAAAAAACCATTCATTTCTTATAGATATTCTCACGGAGGTTGTTAAGCGTAAACCGAAAACGCAGTTACTACTGGTTGGTGATGGTCATCTGCTTCCAGATATAGAAAAAAAAGTTTACGAGGCAGATTTAACTGAGCATGTAGTTTTTGCCGGATTACGCTCCAATGTTCATCAAATTATGCAAGGTGCGATGGATGCTTTTGTCTTCCCATCGTTGTATGAAGGTTTGCCACTGGTATTAATGGAAGCACAAGCATCTGGACTTCCTTGCATATTTTCAGATGTTATTTCTGAGGAGGCAAATATAATTCAGCCTTTAGTAAATACAATTTCTCTAGCACAACCAGCTAGTTATTGGGCTGAAGTAATCCTTGATGTTGCCAATACTAAATCAAAAATTCTGTCAACAGAATCTCTTAGTATAGCGAAGGAAAGTTCATTTAATATTGAAAAAAGTGTTCAAGGTTTGGAAAGCCTATATTGCTCAAGCGTTGATAAATTAAAAGTAAGAAGGTAGCAGTTAAAATTAAAAAATGAGACAGAATTTGAAAGCGCTAAATACATCTTTCAATAAAGATGAGATTCATGAGCCGAGAAACTTCACTGAGATATCGGTGCCACAGTTGAACAGTAGCAAATGGTTGTTTTGGTCTCTGTGCGTTTACTTATTGTCTCAAAGTTTTACAATTCCCCTCTTACCAATTGGGGCTTGGGCAACCTGGATTAACCTATCTGACATAGCTATAGTTTTACTTATTGTAGCCTTTTTCTTAAATTTACGTTATCAAAAGCCACCCCCATCAAATGCCAATGCAAAACTCTTGTTAATGCTAATATTTGTGCTTGTAGTAAGCATATTTTCATATCTTAACTACCTGAGTACACTTACAGACCCAGATGCTAATGGTGTCAAGTTAGGTATTTATCAAATTTATCGCTTAATTCAATTCATTTGTATATTTGCTGTAACCACGCAAGTTCCTATAACTCCAGAAAGAAAAAATTATCTAAAAATAATCATCGACTTTGTTTTAATCTTTGTTAGTTTGTCAATTTTTTTGACATTTGCAAAAATTATTCCCTTGGATATGTTGACAGCGCATTTACCGCAAGGTAAAGATGTATCAGGCGCTTGGAGCATTTATGAATTGGTTGGAAAAGTCGGTAGCGGAAAAGGCTTGGGGACTGTTAGTTATAATCATGCATACGTAGCCTCTCAAGTTACTCTTCTCGCTAGTTTCAGAATACATTTAGGGCTTGAAAAAAAAGTAGGATATGATATTTTTTTATTACTACTTTCTATATGTGCCTGTTTTATTAGCGAATCTCGTGCTGGTTTTTTTGCAATATTGGTTTTTGGAGTAATATATATTTTACAAAAACCAAGATATATGGCATCAACTATTGCTATACTTTTTTTCTTATTGAGCATTTTTGGTGCAGTTGGATTATCGTTTTTAGAGTCAGCAGATTCTGTTGAAGGCTCGATTTTAGAGCGTCAAACTACTTTACTAGATGCGGGCAATGCTGATAATTTAAGTGGAAGAAATGATATTTGGATAGAAAAATTTAAATTCTTAAATCAAGAATCTATACGATGGATTTTTGGTACAGGGTTTGGAACAGCATGGGACCACGGAGTTGATGGAGGAAATGCTCATATGCTTTATCTTCATATCATTTTGGAAAATGGAATTGTGGGTTTATTAATATTTGCTGTTCTATTTTACCAAATTATTTATTCTTTATTTAGATACGAATATGGAACTAAACCAATTTATTGGACAACAATTTGTCTATTAATTGCATCATTCACTCAAGAGACATTTTACCCAGTTGCTGCATATGGACACTTTCTTGGATTTTACTTATGCACTGTTGCTATAGCACTTCGTAGAGACATTAGGCTCATTAAATAAATTAAGATATTGTCAAATATTTTAATCTAGCTCTAGTGATGATTAAAAAAATATTCCTGATGTTACTAAACTATTGCGTATTTTATTTATAGCGATTCATGGTCTGGTCAAATGGGCGATTCGGGATGCCCGCTCCACAATACTACAAGATGCCCGTAGTGTAATAATTTTAAGTTTTGTTCACATGTATATTTTGAATAAGGAGTCTATTAATGAACGTTGTCGTATCAATTGACCATCGTTATTTCGGTACACCTGATGGTGCTGTTTGGACATCTACAAATTGTGGATACCCTTTTTGGCTTCGTTATTTAGAAGTTTTTGATAGCGTACGAATTGTGTCACGAGTGCGTCCGGTTAGTTCAGTATCACCTCATTGGCAACGTGTGGATGGTAAAAACGTTTCAGTTGCAGCTATCCCGTTCTATGTTGGTCCAACACAGTACGCACAAAAAGCCTTACAGGTCAAAAAGGTTATTCAAAATGCTGTTAATCCAGGTGATGCCGTTATCTTGAGAGTTCCATCAAACGTTGCTAATTGCATTTACGATTGGGTACATCATACTAACCATCCTTACGCTTTAGAAGTGGTGGGTGACCCTTACAATTTTTTTGCACCTGGTTCAGTTAAACATCCTTTACGCCCATTTTTTCGTAGGTGGTTTACAAATAAGTTAAAAAAGAAATGCATTGAAGCTAATGCTGTTGCATATGTTACGAAAGAAGCTCTACAAGAACGGTATCCTTCTGGGAAGGAAACTTATTCAACTTACTACTCAGATGTTGAATTAACTGATGAAGCTTTTGTCTCTACTCCACGTTCCCCTAATCCCAAATCAGACAAACTGACTTTAATTACTGTTGGAACTCTGGAGAACTTTTGTAAAGCTACTGATGTATTGATAGATGCTGTTGCTGTATGTGTTCAAGAAGGATTCAACCTTGAACTAGTCATAGTTGGAGATGGACACTACAGAAAAGATTTAGAAGCTCAAGCTAAAACCCTAGGAATAAAAGAACGTGTATTTTTTAAAGGTCAATTACCTTCTGGTAAAGCTGTTTTAGAACAGTTAGATGTGGCAGATATGTTTTTGCTACCTTCTCGTCAGGAAAGTTTACCAAGGGCTTTAATTGAAGCTATGGCACGAGGATTACCTTGTATTGCTTCTAATATAGGAGGTATTCCGGAATTACTGCTAGCTGAAGATTTAGTTACTCCAGGTGATGTATCGGGGTTAGCTACCAAAATTAAGGAATTTGTTACGAAGCCAGAAAGGATGGCCCAGATGTCAGTTCGCAATCTGGAAATAGCGAAAGAGTATAACGAGAAATTGCTTAAGCAACGTAGGCTAAAGTTTTATAGATTCATCAAAGAATCAACAGAAGCATGGTTGGTTAATCAATAATCTAGACATATGAGAGCAGGGTAAGAGAAAGCTTACCCCACAAAAGATATAGAAGTCACAAAAATTAAATTAATTGTAAAAAAGCATGAAAATTCTTTACGTAATTACTCGCGCTGGAAACGGTGGCGCACAAACTAATGTTTTAGAACTTATTCGTGGTTTTCAAGACAAGTTTGAGATTATATTAGCTACAGGAGAAGAAGGATTTTTAACTGAATCAGCATTAAGCTTGGGAGCCAAAGTACATATATTACCTAGCTTGATACGTTCTGTTAATCCATTTCAAGATATTCAAGCACTGAAAGAGATTCTTTGGGTAATTCGCCAACATAAACCGGATTTGCTTCATGTCCACTCTTCAAAAGCTGGTTTATTAGGAAGACTTGCAGCTAAGTTATCTAATACTCCTTCCGTATTTACAGACCACGGTTGGGCTTTTGCTGCTGAACTACCTTGGTATTGGAAGCTTTTAGCCGTTCCCAGTGAGTGGCTTGCGGCTCGTTGGTGTTCAAAGATTATCACAGTATCAGAGTATGACTTATCTTTAGCTATCCAGTATAATATTGCTTCCCAAGACAAACTAGCCAGAATATATCTTGGTCTTCCTGATACTGTTTATCGTGCTAATCCGTCTAAAATAGAATTAGTTAAAATTGTTATGGTTGCTCGTTTTTCACCTCAAAAGAATCAAGCTCTACTTTTGCAAGCTCTAGCTGGTATTGATAAACCTTTCGAGTTAATTTTTGTTGGTAATGGTCCCACGCAATCGCAAGTAGAATCTTTAACCCGTGACTTAGGTTTAGAAAAACAGGTTAAATTTTTAGGTGCTCGCTCTGATGTGGAACAAATTCTCCAGGATGCTGACATTTTTGTATTGTCAACAAATTGGGAATCATTTGGGCTGGTTTTGGTGGAAGCGATGCGAGCAAACTTACCAGTGGTAGTGTCTGATGTTGGAGGAGTTGGTGAAGTGATTGTTGATGGAGAAACTGGGTTTTTAGTACCCAAATCAGACGTAGCAACTATGCGGGAAAAATTAACTCAGTTAATTGCTAAACCTGATTTAAGGATTCGTATGGGACAAGCTGGGCGCAAACGCTATGAAACAAACTTTACTATTAAACGGATGCTAAGCCAAACATTTGAAGTTTATAAAACTGTAATTAGTAAATAAATTAATTATTCTTAATTATAAATTGTAGGTTGGTGTCGAGGAACGAGACCCAACATTACTAGTGGTCTGCCACACTTACTTTGATAAGTAGCCGTAGTGCGAGCGTCCCGCTCGCTAACTGGAAAAAGGTGTAATCTTCATTAAGCGAGCGCAATACTGCGTAGGTTTTGGATTTTTGTAGGTTGGGTTGAGGAATAACGGAAACGCAACTTTTCGGTTGCTTGTTGGGTTAAGTGGAGCATACCCAACCTACGAGTTTTCGTACTTTCGAGCTTAACCGAGTATTATTGCAAGCGAGCGGGGAGGCTCGCACTACGTAATAAAAGACACATTTGAATTCGTGATTTTTTAACCCATCATAGCGAGTGTGGTGGTCTACAAGCAACAAGATACCAAGAACGCCAAAATTCCGTAGAGCTTGCGTAAGTCCTAACCATATAAAAAAGTTCTACCTATATTCTCATCGCAATCTATCTTCCTTTACCTAGTAAAACAACTCGAATCGTTTTGAACACGATAGCAATATCTAACCATAAAGAATAGTTCTTGATGTAATACAGGTCGTAAGACAATTTTTCATAGGCGTCTTCAACAGAAGCACCATAAGGATACAGTACTTGCGCCCAACCAGTAATCCCAGGTCTGACTAGATAACGCAGTTCATAATAAGGAATCTCTTTTTCGAGTTGAGAATCAAATTCTGGTCGTTCGGGACGCGGACCGATTAAACTCATTTCTCCTCTTAGTACGTTCCAAATTTGAGGTAGTTCATCAATTCGGCTTATTCGCAACAAGTTACCTACTCTGGTAATGCGCGGGTCACGTTGACTTGCCCACTGTGCGCCACGTTGTTCTGCATCTTGGTACATGGAACGAAATTTGTAAACGCAAAAAGGTTGCCTGTGCAGTCCAGTTCGCAATTGACTGTATAGTACAGGACCATGACTGTCTAATTTAATACAGATAGCAACTAACAGCATCAAAGGGGACAAAAACAGAAGTAATAATGCAGCAAAAATCATATCCCCAATGCGCTTGAGTTTTAAACTGAAGCCACCGGGCAAAAGGTTAAAGCCACTGCTAAAGGCAAACCATGTATCTTCCAACAAGGATGAAGGAAGTTTAAACCAAAAAGATTCGTAGGCTTGAGGTAATCTATAGATAGGAATACCTTTAAGTCTTAATGGCATCAACTGTTGTACTTGCTTATCTGATAGCTCTCCCATTGTAGCGACAAATACCCCTGACCAAGACTGGGTAGTCCATCTTTTAAGGTTGTGGAGGTTTCCAACCTTGCTCAAATTGTAATTTTCATTCTCGAAAGAATTGTTATCACTCATTAAGGTGGTTCTTGCCTGATTGCCATTCTGGATGTTTTCAATAGCAAAGGTGTTTTTAGCAATGTTAACTTTCTGAAAAATTTGTAGTTCCTTTGTTACAGATTCGCCAAACCTAACTGAATCTATATCTTCAGCAGTTTCAGTGAGGACTACTAATCTTGCCAGAGGATGCTTTTCTGAGAAATACTGACAAAATTTCATCGCACTCTCATTGGCTCCCAATATCAACCAACGACTTTGCTGCATGTGTGAACGTTCCCAATTTGCTGCTAACAAGCGTAATATGACAGCCCAAATCGTGAACATTCCTAAGCTTGGTAGCAGGATACCAGAATATAACAGTATGTCATGCCACCGACTTTCCGACAAGTAAATTAAAACAGTACAAAAGATACCAAGCACTAGATTACTAAGAATCACACGAGATGGTGCTCTTAAGCCCGCGACTTGTCTATCTGGATGGTACGTATCTGCTAAATAAAGTCCACCAAGAACTAAGATTACGAATAGGTAAATAAACGGGTCTAACACTACCATTGATTTACCTAAACGCAACCACAAAGAGAATTGCAAACATACAGCTAAACCCAAAACATCTGCCAGCAAAAGCATCACTGGTAGTTTTTTAGGTATCGCATCTAATTGAATCTTGGCTGCTTCACTGATTAAAGATTGACTATCCATGATTACTGAATATAATTATTACTTCATCAACTTTGCGAGCATGAAAGTCTATAGACTTTAGAGTAACTCAGTCACAGTTATTCAGAAATTAGGCAACAATTCAAACACTGAATTATACAGTCAAAAAAAGTACATCTTTAGATAATGAACTCCTAAACTAGGGAAGAAGACACGCGACGAAAATAAAGACTGCATAAAGATACTTCTAGTATTACATATTCTCTGTAAAAAGAAATACCTCAATAGGACTAAATTTAAATTAAAAAATAATATATTATGTGCCTTATATAACATTTTTCTAACTATTTATACAATTTTTTAGGTAATAATGTGATTAGTTTGCGTTCCAAAGTGCAGACTACACAATTATTTCATGAATTTAGCTTAAAATTTTCTTTATATAAATATTAAGTTTGAAATCATGAAAGGTGATAATACTTACTTGCAAATTAATTGAGGTATGTTATATTATTTTGAGAGTTGAAATAGTAAATTCCAACAGTAAACAGCCTGTATAATAATTGTTAAGCGCACACTGTTAATGTTGTTTCTGTTGAATTAAAGTCAAAGAGTTATCTGGAATAATAACAGGCTGAGGAGTAACGCTAGTAAGTATTTTCGGATAAATTTTACTCATACATACTATGTCCTCTAACCAAGAAGACCAAAATAACATTGATTTGCAGCAATACTGGTTGATTCTAAAAAAGCGTTGGCTAGTGATAGTATCTGTAGCTGGCTCTGTGCTAGGGTTGACAGCCATAGTTCCTTTCTACCAGAAACCTGTATATGAAGCAGAAGGGAAGCTACTTTTTAATAAAACAGACCGTGCTACTTCCTTGACTGGACTTTCGGAACAGATGGGAGAAATAAATAGCGTCAATCAGGGAAGTAACCCACTAGATACAGAAGCGGAGGTGATTCGCTCGTATCCAATTGTCAGCAAAACCATTTCCAACCTCCAACTAATGGATAAGCAAGGTAATCCATTGGAAATTGATGACTTTCTCAGAAAGCTAAAGGTCAAGAGTATCCGAGGAACTGACATTTTGTCCCTTTCTTATCGAAGCACGAATCGCCAAGAAGCAGCAGATGTTGTCAATTTGCTTATACGTTACTACCGAGAAAATAACGTTGGGGGGAACCGAGTAGAGGCAACAGCAGCGCGGGAGTTCTTGCGAAAGCAATTACCTGACGTTGAATCCAGAGTTATACAGGCAGAGGTTGCATTGCGGCGATTTAAAGAAGCAAACAGGATAGTTGTCCTTGATGAAGAAGCGAAAGCTGGGGTGGTAAGTCTTAAGGAACTATCACAACAGATTATTACAGTTCAAGCTCAGTTGACAGACGCTCAAACTCGCTCAAGGACATTGAAAGAGCAACTGAAAATGACTACACAGCAAGCTGTAGATTTTAGTACCTTGAGCCAAACTGATGGCGTGCAAGATGTACTAGTAGAGTACCAAAAAACTCAAAAAGAGTTGGCTGTCCAACAAACTCGTTTAACTCCAGAGCATCCGACGATACAAAATCTTTCCAGTAAAAAAGAAGCCCTGAAAAAGCAACTGGAAGCAAGAGTAGGGGAAAATCTTGGCAATGGGCAGCCTATACCACAAAGAAATTTGCAGATAGGCGAATTAAAAGAAAGCCTAACAGCCAAATTAGTACAGTCAGATTCAGAAAGCTTAGCATTAGCCAACCAAGTACAGGTATTAAAAAATGCTTATTCAAACTACCAAAATCGATTGAGTGTTTTACCTCAGCTAGAACAAAAACAACGGGTGTTAGAGCGGCAACTACAAGTGGCACGTTCGACTTATGAACAGCTGCTGAAGCGGTTGCAAGAAGTTGATGTTGTAGTTAACCAAAATGTTGGTAATGCAAGGATTGTCTCAGAGGCTGTAGTTGCCAAAAAACCTGTTTCCCCAAAAATGGAACTTTATTTAGCAATTGGGGGTTGTCTGGGGATTCTACTTGGTGTGGGGACATCGCTGTTTTTGGAAGCTATGGATAAATCCCTTAAAACTGTTGAGGAAGCTGAGCAAATTTTGGGTTATCCCTTACAAGGTGTCATTCCTCGCCTTAGTTATAAAGGTGGTGTAAATACTGCTGAGTATGCATTCAATCTACCCGTACGAGACAATCCTCATTCGCCAGCGAGCGCAGCCTTTGAAATGCTTCAGGCAAACTTAGATTTTTCTGTTTCTGATTCTGATAAACAGTTGAAAGTGATTGTGGTACTTAGCTCTAGTCCAAGTGAGGGTAGGTCATTTGTCGCAGCCAATTTGGCTGTAGCTAAGGCGCATATGGGACGACGAGTACTATTGATAGACGGAGATATGCGTCACCCTTGCCAACACGCAATTTGGAAAATACCTAATTCAACCGGGTTAAGTAATATTTTGGTAGGTCAGACAGAATTACAGCCTAGTACCCAAGAAGTATTAATTAATGTTGAAGTTTTAACTGCTGGAACGATTCCACCAAACCCAGCTGCACTTCTCGATTCTCAAAAGATGGCTGCATTAATTGCAGAGGCTGCCAGAGATTATGATGTTGTAATTATCGATACTCCTGCCTTGAATTTATTTGCCGATGGACTGATGCTAGGTAAGTTGGCAGACGGTATATTACTAGTTGTACGTCCTGGTGTGCTTGACTTATCTGTTGCCAAGGCCACAAAAGCAAAACTAGAACAGTCTCGGTCACGGGTTTTGGGAATGGTGATTAATGGTGTAACTTATACAACCAAGCATGGTAACTACTATACCAATAAGCAGTATCCAGCAAAGAATGTTGTCGAAAGAAAGCAGAAGGCAGAAGGCAGAAGGGAACAGAAGGAAACAGAAGGAAGAAAGAATTAGAGGTACACATAGAATTACAGTGCGGGCTATTTAGTAGCTTTGTTTCCAATGCATCTATAAACATACAACTTCCGGACTCTGGTCTTGAGCAAAACACGAGCAGACTTAAAACTGATGCTGAATAAATTAAAAATTCCCAAATTATCAGAGTTGAAATTTAGCTCTGGACTGCGTGCAATTATCAGCAATACAGGATGGCTTTTCGCTGACCGTATTCTGCGTATGGGAATCACTTTGTTTATTGGAGTTTGGATTGCACGTTATTTGGGAGCGCAGCAATTTGGTCTTTTTAATTACGCGATAGCCTTTGTAGCTTTATTAAATCCACTGGCTAATCTAGGTTTGGACAGCGTAGTAATACAAAATATTGTGGTTAACTCAGGCAATAAAGAGCAAATTTTAGGGACGACATTTTGGCTCAAGTTAATTGCTGGAGTTGGATGCTTGATATTGACAGCTAGTTTGATTTCTGTCTTTAGCCAAGACGAAATGCTAACTGTTTTGTTGGTAACAATTTTATCAACATCTTACATTTTCCAAGCATTTGATACTATTGACCTTTGGTTTCAATCTCAGGTGCTGTCAAAGTACACTGTACTTGCGAGAAATGTAGGATTTTTATTTATTACTTTGCTACAAGTAATTCTAATTACAGCGCAGGCTCCATTAATTACTTTTGCTTGGGCTAAACTGGGGGAAATAGGATTAGGTGCGTTGGCTTTAGTAATAGCCTACAAAGTCAAGGGTTACTCTATTTGGTTGTGGCGTTGGAGTTTTCCCACAGCTAAGACTATGCTCAAGAAAAGTTACCCCCTGATTCTTTCTGGTTTGACTATCATGATTTATATGAGAATCGACCAGATTATGCTGGGACAGATGATAGGTAATCGCGCTGTAGGAATTTACTCAGCTGCTACTCGTATTTCCGAAGCTTGGTATTTTATTCCAGTGACAATTTCTTCTTCCGTTACTCCATCCATTTTTGCAGCAAAACAAGTTAGTGAAGCTCTTTACTATCGAAGGATAGGACAATTACTTCGTCTGTTAGTTTTTGTTTCTTTTGTGGTTGCAATACCAATGACATTTCTATCTGGTACATTAATTATTACGCTTTTTGGTAACGACTATGCAGAAGCTGGAAAAGTTTTAGCAATTCACATCTGGGCTTCTTTATTTGTATTTATGGGAGTTGCTACATCATCCTGGTTTGTTGCGGAAGATTTGACCCATCTTTCATTAAGTAGAACTTTATTTGGAGCAATTATAAATATAGTATTAAACTTTTTTTTAATTCCTGTCTATGGTGGAATAGGTGCCGCAATCGCAACTGTCATTTCCCAAGCTTTTGCATCATTTATAAGCCATGCTTTTCATCCAAAAACACAAAAAATATTTATTGTGCAAGTTAAATCTCTTTTGTTTTTTACGTAAATATTATTAATCCTCACAAATTTATCAACGATAGGTAATTAATTTATGTCCTTTTCAACACCAATTGGCTTTCTAATTTTTAATCGTCCTGATTTAACAGAGATTGTATTTCAGGCTATTGCAAAAGTGAAGCCTCAAAAATTGTTTGTTATAGCTGACGGGCCTCGTTCTGTGGAAGAAAAAGAAAAGTGTGATAAAACTAGAGAAGTTATTAAAAAAATTGACTGGGATTGTGAAGTTTTAACTAACTTTTCTGACGTTAATTTGGGATGCGGTCGTCGTGAATCTAGTGGATTTGACTGGGTTTTTTCCCAAGTTGATGAAGCAATTTTTTTAGAAGATGATACTTTACCAAATCCTTCATTTTTTGATTTTTGCCAAGCAGTTCTACAATATTATCGTTATGATGAAAGAATCATGCATATTTGTGGAGATAATTCTATTAATCAAAATAGAACGAGTGATAGTTATTACTTTTCAAAATACACACATAATTGGGGTTGGGCTTCTTGGAAGAGAGCTTGGAAACACTACGATTACCATATGACAACCTGGCCTATGTTTAAGGAATCGGGTCTGATTAAGTCAATCTTCGATAATCCACAGGAGCAAAAATATTGGACAAAAATTTTTGAGCAAATGTATCAAGACCCTCAAGTCTTAGATACCTGGGATTATCAATGGCTTTATGCCTGTTGGTCTCAAAATGGTTTGGCTATTGCCCCTAATAAAAACTTAATTTCAAATCTTGGTTTTAATCGTCAAGATGCTGCTCATACAACAAAAAATGACCCACGTTCAAAATTACCAACATCGGATATTTTAGAAATTAGTCACCCCGCTTTGATGGTTCGTCATAAAGAAGCTGATAGTTACACATACAACCGAATTTTTAAAGAGAATTTACTACAAAAACTTCGCCGACGTTTGTTATTGGTATCTTAAAAATTTGAATTAAAATATTAATAGTATTTGCTAGTCATTAAAAAGCATCATCTGAAAATTTTCGTATTTTTTTTTACTTTCAGCATAAATCGAGTAAACAGAAAAGGAATTACTATGAACGTTATTTGCCCCTTGAGTAAAAGTTTAAACAATTCAAAAATTGAAGAAATAAAAGTTTCCCAATTAGTTAAGTTGTATTCCAATTTACTTAAAGTAGATATAAGTTCAGAATTTGATGGGTTAGAAAAAATAGAATTTTTTCACTGTCCAGAATCAGACCTAAAATTTTTTCACCCATCAATTACTGGTTCAGAGTTTTTATATGAGAAACTTCAAGAAATTGATTGGTATTACATGGACGAAAAAGACGAATTTGATTATGCTAAAAGGTATATTAATGAGTATGATAGTGTTTTAGAAATAGGATGTGGAAAAGGTGCATTTGCCAAAAAAATTGCGCCTAAGAACTACACAGGTCTTGAATTTAGCCAGAAAGCTCAAGCAGCAGCCCATCGAAATGGTATTATGGTTATTAATGAATCTATAGAGGCTCACGCTATTATAAAATCAAGTAGTTATAGTATTGTCTGTGCATTTCAAGTTTTAGAGCATATTTCGGAAATTTATGAGTTTATTGAAGCGAGTCTTAAATGTTTAAAGCCAGGTGGATTATTAATCTATTCTGTACCTAGTGCGGAATCATTTTTTTCTAGTGTTAAAAATTTAACTCTAAATCTTCCTCCACATCATGTTAGTTGGTGGTCTGATAAATCTCTTAATCATATAGCTAAGATTTTTAATCTGAAAGTTATAGATATAAACCACGAGAAACTGTCTGATGTTCACAAAGTTAGATATGCATCTTCCATTATCCTGAAATCCATCGAAAAAATCCTCAGCTATCAAAGTAATAATCTTTTGATTGACTTATCGTTAATTTACAACATAATGTCAAAAATATCTTTACTGGGAGGTACAGTTTTAGCCCAAAAATTCTGCAATCCAAATAGCTTACCAGATGGTCACACGGTTACTGTTGTCTATCAGAAACCATAAAAATTTTCTACAGTTGCGACATGTAATTACTTCTAAATAAAGGGAAAAGCAAGGAGATTGTAATAGTGAAAGTTTTACACCTTAGTCATGCCGATATCTCTGGAGGTGCTGCCCGTGCTACTTACCGCATCCACTCTGCTCTTTTACAGGCGAAAGTAGACTCTAAAATGCAAGTATGGTCTAAAACATCTGGTGACCCAAATATTCAAGGTAATTCATCGAAAATCGGGCGAATGTTAGCAGAAATTCGTAGTGGTGCTGGTCTGTTGGCTAACATAACCCTTCAAACTTCCAACCCTGCGCGTCATTCTATTAATTTACTTCCCTCCACCTGGGTGCAGTCCTTAAATGCATCTGATGCAGACGTGATTCATCTTCATTGGATTGGTGCTGAAACCTTATCCATTCATGAGATTGCTCAAATTCGTAAGCCAATAGTTTGGACTTTTCATGATATGTGGGCGTTCTGTGGGGCAGAGCATTACACAGATGATAGCCCAAATGCTCGCTGGCGTGATGGGTATCAATCTAATAATCGTGATGTTAATGAGTCTGGTTTAGATTTGAATCGCTGGACTTGGGAACGTAAACGACGATGCTGGCAAAATCCTTTTCAGATTGTTTGCCCTAGTAACTGGCTTGCCGATTGCGTTCAACAGAGTAAGCTTATGCATAATTGGCAAGTATCTGTTATAACTACTCCTTTGGATTTGGAAACATTTCGTCCAATTGAAAAAAAACTAGCACGAAAGTTACTAAATTTGCCAGAAAGCAAAACATTGATTCTATTTGGTGCAATTGGAGGTAGTAACGACTCGCGCAAAGGGAGTGATTTATTACTGGAAGCACTGAGCTTTCTTAAAGCTGAGCAATTTGAGGATATGGAACTAGTAATTTTTGGACAATTATGTCCGATACAAGCGATTGATTTGGGCTTCCCTATTCGTTATATGGGGTATCTTCACGATGATATATCTTTAGCCCTATTATATTCCGCAGTGGATGTATTTGTTGCACCTTCTCGACAAGATAATTTACCTAATACTGTCGCTGAAGCTATTGCCTGTGGCACACCAACAGCTGCTTTTCAAATTGGTGGAATGCCAGATTTAATTATGCACCAAGTTTCAGGCTATCTTGCACAACCCTACGATACACAAGAACTGGCAAAAGGTATTCAGTGGATTATAGAACAACAAAAACAAGATAATAGTTTAGGGATAGCAGCACGTGAGTATGCAAAGTTAAAACTTAATCCTTCTGACGTTGCACAAAAGTATTTGGAAATTTATAAGAGATGTTAGCTAATTAAATAACTTTACCTTTTATCCATCATTTTTACTTGACTTTTTCTCAGGACAAATAACTTATGATATCTGTTCAAAAGACTGAAAATATAAGCCAGCCTCATGGATTACACTTGCTATTCACTAAATTTAATAAGTATATTATATTAACATTCAGTTTATTCATCTGGTCTATTACTCCTATTGTGGGTGTAATTTTCATTCTTCTATACTGCCAAATGAATATTTCTTCTTATCAAATAAAAAGCAAAAACAAGCATTTTTTAAATATAATTCCACTGATATTAGTAGTATTTACAATTAGTACATATATAGCTAGTCTTGAACCTTATGGTGACACAGAAGTATATATATCTATATATAAGTCTCTGAAAGATGAAGCAACATTTAGCATCCCGAATATAGGAATGGAACCCCTTTCATTCATCCTTCCTAAGTATTTGAGTAAGTTAACATGGGGTCATGAACAGAGCTTTTTGCTATTACAATCTTTGACGATAAATATTGCTTTTACAATTATTTCTACAATATTTATTCCAGAATTTTACCCACTAATAATACTAATCAATATTATGAGTCAGGGTTATTATTTTCAACTATTTTGGATGCGACAATTTTATTCATTCATGTTTATAATACCTGCTATTTATGCTGAAAATTTTATTTTAGGTTGGACGCTAATTTATATGGGATTATTAACACATAGTTCTTCTGTAATATACATATTACCTATAGTTTTCGCTAAAATTAATGGAGCTATAATTGAGGTAATTAGTACTATAAAAAAGATATTTTTAATTAAAAGCAAAAATTTAAACTACCAATTTATATTCATACTTTTCATAATATTACCTTTAACTCTCTCTAACTACTGGATTAGAAACTTTGTAGAGTTAGTGACAAGTTTGCCTTTTATCCCTTCTTTCTTATCTCAAAAAATAAATTTGTATTTCGGTGATGCCAGTATTGCCTTGAACGAGGAAAATTTCACATTAAGAAATCAGTTACGTTCAGTGTTCGATTATATAATTTTATTTATATTTATGATGAATACTAATTACAAAAAGTCTAATACTATAGTTTTAAAATGTACATTTTTATTACTAACTATTTTTACTCTTTATATTGGCTCTTACATTTTTGGATTTAATTTTAGGGTATCGAGTATATTTTTTTGTTTGCCTGGTTTTTTCTATCCAATTGTTTTATACTCAAAAAAACTTGAAGGGCGATTAAACATTTATTCTTATATTTTTTTCATATCCCTTGTATTGAGAATATTTTACTTTTTCTCGGCTATGATTTTATCTTATGAAGAAGATGGCTACTTAAAATTTTGGGATGGACAACCCTTAAATACACCTATTACTAGTTACTTTAATTTCTTTATTCAATGTTTAGAAGGTTTATTTCAATAGACATAAATATCCCCTGCAAATAATAAAATGACGATTTAGTTAACTAGGCATATTGATTGTACCCATTAGATTACAAGTATTTTTTTTTATTTATGCATCCAAATTTATGTTTAGTTTCCATAGTTACTATCTCTAAAAATAACTTAAGTGGTTTATATAAAACACTTAATTCCGTGAAAGAACAAGACTATGAAAGCATAGAACATATCGTTATAGATGGAAATTCAAATGATGGGACTAAGGAATTATTAGAAACTTATTCCCATTCAAAAACATTTATCTACTTATCAGAACCAGACACTGGAATATCAAATGCTTTCAATAAAGGACTCGATAAAAGCAATGGTGATTTAATCTTTTTCTTAAATTCAGGTGATATTTTTTATTCAAAAAATGTTATTCATGAAGTGGTTAAGAGTTATCTTCAAGATAAATGGAAATGTGGAGTAGGCAGTACAGTTTCTTCTAATTATAAAGGAAGCGAGGTATTCTACAATCCACCACAACTTCAATCAAACTTTCTCAAATACTTTATGTTCTTACCTCACCAAGGCATTTTTTGCGAAACTAGTCTACATAAAAAATATAAATTTAATGAACAGATAAAGACATCTATGGATTATGAAGTATTTATTAGGATGTTACCAAATATCCAGATTTTTTACCTAACTATAGTTGTGTCTAAATGTGAACCAAATGGGGTTGCCAGTAATTCAAAACAAAGAATTACCGAACAATCAATTATACGCGCTCAACATGCCAAAAATCTTTATGAAATGATAATTGTCAGCCTCGTAAACTTTGTAATTACCTTGAAGGATATGTTAAAAATTAACTCGCCATTTGCGCGAAAAAATTAATGATTTACTTCAATTGTAAACTCGTTATCTATCGATTGTTAAATAGTAAGCAAAACTAAATTGTAAACCTCATATGTGTACAACATATATTTTTATCCCCAAAAACCCTAATTTAAATCATTGTCCAGAATCTTTTTATCAAGCCTTGTATTCTAAAAGCGACTGTAGTAATAATTTACAACGCATACACAGAGTTAATTTAGAGACATGTTTATATTTTTTTCAAACGTTGAAAAACTTAAAATCTGGAGAATATATTTCATTATTTTTCTTTGCTCTGCAACTTGACTATGTATTCTTAATCTCATTTTTGAGGATTATACGCATCTTAATTCCAAAAGAAATCAAAGTATATTATATGATGCATGAACCTAAATTAGAGATAGGAAGGGTTAATCCAATAAAAGCTTTATTGGTAAACTTTTTCAATTTATTATTAGGCTATTTATCCAGTAAAGTTTTTCTTCCCAGTAATGAAGCAGTTGTTAAAGCTAAAAGCTTTGTTGAAAATCATAAGATTTCTCAAATAAACCTCACCTTTATTAGTATCCCCGATAAAATCTTAGAGAGTAACTTTTCGCAGTTGAAGTGTAATTGGAATAACTTAAAAACTTTTTCCTATATAGGAACAGCATACAAAGATAAAAATCCTCAAGGATTTATATCTTTTGCAGCAATTATTCATAAATATTATGGAGAGGTAACTAGATGCATTCGTGCTGGAGCCGAAAAAAATATACGTGTTAACTATGATGAGGAATTAATAGTTAGATTTCCTGGTTATGTATCACCCAATGCTAAAAATTTTTTATTAGGATTAACGCACTTTTTGGTTATTCCTTACTCTGTTTCAACTCAAAGTGGTGTCATCCCAGAAGCATTAAGTTACGGGAAGCCATTAATTCTTAACGATATTCCTGCTTTCTATTCCCTCAAAGGACTTAAGTTTATATTTATGATTGATTTTAATGATGAAAATTCAATCATCAGTTGCATAAATTATTTAATGAGTATGGATGCAGATGACTATAACAGCAGATGTTGGGAAGCTGTTAAATATTTTCGCGAAAATCATTCAATTGAATATCTATCAAAATCTCTTAATAATATTTGAGATTTTTCACAATAAACGTAATTCTTTACAGGTTGAAAAGTGAGATTATGAAAGAGAATAAGCAATCACTACTCTATGTCATTACTAAGTCTGAATTAGGTGGTGCTCAAGCAAGCGTCTATGATTTGATTTACAACTTTCATCGAATTTATGATATTCACCTCGCCACAGGAAGTGAAGGTCTTCTAACAGAAAAAGCTAGTTCCTTAGGGGTAAGCGTACATACTATTCCCAATTTGACCCGTGATATTCATTTATTCCGTGATTACTTAGCTGTCAAAGAATGCATTCAGTTAATTAATCAAATTCAGCCAAATATTATCCATGTACATAGCAGTAAAGCTGGGGTTGTAGCACGCATTGCTGCATGGATTTCTAAACTTCCAGTTGTATTCACTGCACATGGTTGGGGCTTTAGTCCTGGAACACCAAAATTTAGGCGAATCGTGGCGTTAGTTGCTGAAAAATTCTTGGCTCTTTTTTCCTCAAAAATAATTTGCGTATCAGAAAATGACCGTTTGTTAGCCAAAAAAAGTAGCATTGGCAATCAAGATTTACTACAGGTTGTGCGTTATGGTATCAGCAACATTCCTCAAACCTTTGCTAACCCTTCAACACAACCACCTCGCTTGATTATGGTGGCACGATTTAACGAACAAAAAGACCAAACTACCTTACTTCAAGCTGTCGCTCAGTTACAAAAATATCCTATACATCTTGACTTGGTTGGTAGTGGCCCATCTTTAGAATCATGTAAAACTTTAGCGAAGTCCTTAGGAATTGAAGATAGGGTTTCTTTTTTGGGTGACCGCACCGATGTAACTGACTTGTTAGCCCAATATCAAATATTTATCCTTAGCACTCATTATGAGGGATTACCTATAAGTATCTTAGAAGCTATGCGTGCTGGCTTACCAGTTGTTGCAACTAAAGTCAATGGCATTCCAGAGGAAGTTGTAGATGGTGAAACAGGTTTATTAGTACCGCGTCAAGACGTGTCAGCATTAAGAACTGCACTTGCTATACTCATTCAATCCCCCAATCTTCGTCAGCAAATGGGTGAAGCTGGTAGGCAAAAATTTGAGCGGGAATTTACTGTTGAGCGAATGATAAATGAAACAAAAGCAGTATACGATAAAACACTAGAAGAAAGAAAAATCAAATAAATTTTGATTAAGAATGTTCTATTGAACCAAGCATAAATCAGCAGAAGCAAGCTTTCAAAACATTATTACAGGAACTTGGTCAAACAGACTCCAGTGAAATTAACTCGATTTTGACAGAACGCGAAGTGGTTGAGCCAGAGTCGGAATCAACTTCAGATGCGGTAATTCGTCTTCAACAAAGAATCCGTGACAAATTGCTTTCCTCATAAGAAAAACACCAGCCAATCCAAACAAAAATCATCCATGTACTGTTAACTCTTTTCGTAGCCCCCTCCCCGCTCTTCGTGGAGGGGGTTGGGGGTGGGGTTTTCAGGTGCAGAAGCGACCATATTTTAGCTAATATTTGTTTCCCACTAGGAGATTATATCTATTGAGGTTGCTATCCATTACCCTTTAATATTTCTTCATCACAAGAAAAATCAATATCCTTTTTATCCCGTCCAGAAGCAATATAATCATTCTCAAAAGAGTCCCTCAACCCAGAGACCAAATCATACTCCGGTTGCCAATCTAATTCCCTCATTGCTTTATTGACAGAAGCAAAAAAATGTTGTAGTCGCATAGGGAAGGCTTTACGTTTGCCGAAATCAAATTTTTTCGGGTCGTAATGTACAATTTTTATTTCGTCAGCAGATTTACCAGCAGCAACAGCACAAGCACGGGCTAAACCATCGAACGTCACAAACCTCTCACCAGAGACATTATAAATTTGCCCCACAGCCTGTTTATTACCCAAAACCTTTGCCATAGACTGAGCTAAATCCTTAACATGACCGAACTGGGTAAAATGCATCCCGTTACCAGGGATAGGAATTGGCAATCCCCGCACAATTCGGTCAAAGAACCAAGCTTCCAAGTCGTTATAGTTTTGCGGCCCATAAATATAAGTTGGCCTAATCGAGGTAAAAGGTAAGCCTTTTTCTACGAGGAAAGCTTCGGTATCATTTTTACCCTTGTGGCGACTTTTTGGGTCAACAGCATCTCCTTCTATATGAGGCATTTGGTCTGATTTTAGATATACTCCAGCGGAACTCATATATATAAAATGTTGCACAGAGGCTTGAAATATTTCCGCTAATGGTTGAGTATCAGTAAGTTCCCGACCGTTATTGTCAAAAATGGCATCAAACTTGGATGATGATAATTTTTCCTTTAACTGCGTCGCATCAGTGCGATCGCCCGTGATTTGTCCAACACCCTGCACAGGTGAGGGGCGATTACCTCGGTTGAACAGTACCACGTCATGTCCAGCTTGGGCAAGGATTTGAGTCAGATAAACACCAATAAAGCGTGTACCACCCATGATTAGAATTCGCATAAATTCCCAACTTCCAATTCCTATCTAATTAGAGGTTAACAGGAAAGCGGGTTAGCAAAAACGATAAATTAATGGTTACTTTACCGTTATCTATCACGAAGAACTAACCAAAGGAAACTTTTAAGCTAACCTCTGAATCTTGCCTTTGTGTATACTACCCATCTTTTAGTCAACTGTGTCCTTAACTGTACCCTTAAAACATGCTTTGGTTCATGAGTGGCTAACCCCACTAGCGACAGGTGGTTCGGAACTTGTTGTCCAAGAAATTCTGAACCATGTTGATGCTGATTTATATGCCCTCATCGATTTTGAATCCAGCAACAAAGACAGTTACTTATACAAACGTAAAATTGGTACAACATTTCTTCAGCACTTTCCCTTAGCCAGAAACGGAGTACAAAAATACTTGCCGTTCATGCCCTTAGCAATTGAACAACTTGATTTGCGACAGTACGATGTAATACTGTCTTCATCTCATGCTGTCGCCAAGGCTGTGCTAACAACTCCCCAACAGGTACATATATGCTACTGCCATAGTCCTATGCGCTACGCATGGGACTTAACTTTCGATTACCTGCGAGAAAGTAAACTGGGCAATGGTGTACCAGGATGGGCAACGCGGTATATACTTCATCGTTTGCGCCAATGGGACGTGTTAAGTGCCAATCGAGTGGATTACTTCATAGCAAACTCCCAACATACAGCACGACGTATTTGGCGGTGCTACCGTCGGCAAGCAACAGTCATTTACCCACCAGTAAACGTTGATGCTTTTCCATTTTCCTCTGACAAAGAGGATTTTTATTTAGTCGTTTCCCGGTTGGTTAGCTATAAAGGAGTATCTCTAATTGTCAGGGCATTTAACGAACTGAAAAAAAGATTGGTAGTAATAGGCACAGGACCAGAGATGAGCAAAATCAAGGAAATAGCGAATTCTAATATAGAAATACTGGGATGGCAACCAGACGATGTGGTAAAAAAATATATGATGAACGCCAAAGCATTCGTATATGCCGCAGTCGAAGATTTTGGTATTGCTTTAGTGGAAGCCCAAGCTTGTGGGACTCCAGTAATAGCTTATGGCGCTGGTGGTGCATTAGAAACAGTACGAGATATTACTTTGCTATCCGACAAAGGGACAGGTATATTTTTCAGGGTGCAACAAGAGGCTGCTTTGATGGAAGCGGTAGAAAAATTTGAAGCGTATCAGGATGTATTTAATCCTGAGTATGCAAGACAACACGCTGCCCAATTTAGCAAACAAGTCTTTGCAGAACAGTACTTAGAGTTTCTAAATAGCTGCAAAGAAAAAGAACTGCCCCAGGATACTAAGTATTGATTTATTCGTCAACAAAAGTGGGCTTTTGGAAATAAAACCCCAGAAGCACCTCGTCTGGCTTTAAGATTGGGACTATGTGTGGTGTGGATATTAAGGAGTATGATGACTGCCCAGAGTTCATTTCTCTCCGGCAAGCGACGTCAAAGGCAAACGCCTGGAACAGGGTATTATTTTCCCGACAACGCCAGCGAGCCAGAAGAAGCGTCGAAATTGAAGGAAACCAGGTCAGCCTCCGTCGGCCGTTCCCGCGACCCTGGAAACTATAAGGTTACGAAGCCTAACTACTTCCCGTGCCCTCAAGAAAAAAACAAGCCTCGGATACAGCCTCAGGGTTTGTACGAAGAAGCTTTAAACGCTAAATTTGCTAAGCGATTGTTCGACATCGGGTTTTCGCTATTGGTACTTATTTTGTTTTCTCCTGTCTACTTGCTTCTAGCAATGCTTGTAGCTTGTAGTTCCAAAGGTCCAGTTTTTTACGTTCAGCAACGAGTCGGTAAAAACTATAAGCTGTTTAATTGTATAAAATTCCGCACTATGGTTACCAACGCTGACGAAGTGCTGGCGCAAATCATTTCCCGGGAGCCTCATTTACAACAAGAATTTGAGGACAATTTTAAGCTCAAACACGACCCCAGAATTACAACAATTGGTAGATTTTTAAGAATTACCAGTTTAGATGAATTCCCACAGTTTTTAAATGTCCTACTCGGGGACATGAGTGTCGTCGGACCCAGACCCTTAGTACCAGAAGAGCTACCAAAGTATGGTACTCATATCGAACAGGTTTTGACTATCCGACCCGGAATTACTGGCTTATGGCAAGTTTCTGGACGCAATGACATTCCTTACCCAAGACGAATTCAAATTGACCTGCATTATGTCAAATTCAGGAATTTTTGGCTCGATTTATGGATAATTATTAAAACTATTGGAGTTGTAATTATACCTAAAGACAACGGTGCTTACTGATACCGTAAATCTAGGGGGAAGGAAAATTTCCTTCTTCCTTAATTGTCAATGTCTAGCTTGTTACAAAAACAACAGAGTAATTAAAGTTTACGTAAATTTTTTAAAATTATAGTGATATCTAGTAAAAAGTAAGTAAAGGTAGAGTGGGTCAAATAAACATATTTTCGGTAATTTTACGGAATAAGTATAATCCTGTGTGAATTCAAGCTAGTAGGTTTCCCATTGGGAAAAAAAGTAATTAATTGCTAGCTTGTACAGGTTGAATCTGACCATTTCATTACAGAAAAAGAGGACAATTAAAAAATGACGCAGAAAAAACGAGCCTTGATTACTGGTATTACAGGTCAAGATGGTTCGTACTTGAGTGAGTTTTTAATAGAAAAAGGCTACGAAGTTCACGGTATTATCCGTCGTACCTCAACTTTTAACACTGACCGCATCGACCATATGTACGAAGACCCTCACAAAGAGGGAGTACGTTTGTTTCTTCATTACGGCGATTTAACCGATGGTACAACCTTACGCCGTATTATAGAAGAAATTGAGCCAGCAGAAATTTATAACCTCGGTGCTCAATCTCATGTACGGGTAAGTTTTGACTCTCCTGAGTACACTGTAGATTCCGTAGGTATGGGAACTCTACGCTTGTTGGAAGCAATCCGCGATTACCAGCAACGTACCAGTAACGAAGTACGTTTTTATCAAGCTGGTTCTTCTGAAATGTTTGGTTTAGTACAAGCAGTACCCCAGAAAGAAGATACACCATTTTATCCCCGCAGCCCTTACGCTTGTGCAAAAGTTTACGCTCATTGGCAAACAGTAAATTACCGCGAATCCTACGGCTTGTTCGCTTGTAACGGTATTTTATTTAACCACGAATCTCCTAGACGTGGTGAAACTTTTGTGACCCGCAAAATTACCAGAGCCGTTGCTCGGATTGTTGCTGGAAAACAGAAAAAACTTTACATGGGTAATCTGGATTCCAAGCGTGACTGGGGTTATGCTAAGGATTACGTACGAGCCATGTGGATGATGTTGCAGCAACAAGAGGCAGACGATTACGTAATTGCAACCGGTGAAACCCACACTGTAAGTGAGTTTTTGGAAAAAGCATTTAGTTATGTAAACAAAAACTGGCAAGATTACGTAGAATTTGACCCTCGTTACTTAAGACCAGCGGAAGTAGATTTGTTGATTGGAGACCCAGCTAAAGCCAATGAAAAATTGGGCTGGAAACCTTCGGTAACTTTTGATGAACTGGTTTCGTTAATGGTAGAAGCGGACTTACAAGCAGAAGGTATCACCTCACCAAACGGTAACGGTGCTAACTTTCCCCGTGATACTGCTACGGTTCGCCAAGAGTTAGGAGTGCTACATTTCTAATGTCAACCAAAGCGGATAAAAATATGACCGCCTTAGAATTAAGCAACAAACGTATTTTAGTAACTGGTGGAGCAGGTTTCCTGGGTCGTCAGGTAATCGACCAGCTGTGTAAAGCTGGAGCTAACGCCGAGAAAATAAGCGTAACACGTTCCCGTGATTGCGACTTACGTTCTATGGAAAACTGCAAACGTGCAGTTGACCAACAAGATATTGTTATCCACCTAGCTGCTCATGTTGGTGGTATTGGTCTCAACCGCGAAAAACCCGCTGAGTTGTTTTATGACAACTTGATGATGGGAACTCAGTTAATTCATGCAGCCTATCAAGCTGAGGTAGAAAAATTCGTCTGTGTTGGGACTATTTGCGCTTATCCTAAATTTACCCCAGTGCCATTCAAAGAAGATGATATCTGGAATGGCTACCCTGAGGAGACAAATGCTCCCTATGGTGTTGCAAAAAAAGCTCTTTTAGTTCAGCTGCAAGCTTATCGCCAACAGTATGGCTTTGATGGTATTTATTTGCTCCCTGTAAATTTATATGGACCTGAAGATAACTTTGATACTAGAAGCTCCCACGTTATCCCAGCGTTAATCCGTAAAGTTCATGAAGCCCAAGTTCAAGGACAGAAAGAAATTCCCGTTTGGGGAGATGGAAGTCCTACCCGCGAGTTTCTTTATTCTGAAGATGCTGCGCGTGGTATTGTCATGGGTACTCAACTTTATGCTGATTCTGAACCAGTTAATTTGGGCACAGGCTATGAAATTTCTATTCGCGATTTGATTAATCTTATTTGCGAACTGATGGAATACGATGGGGAAATAGTTTGGCAAACCGAACAACCAAACGGACAACCACGTCGTTGTTTAGATACTGAGCGTGCAAAGCAAGCTTTTGGTTTTACCGCGCAAGTGGACTTTAAACAAGGGTTGAAGAATACCATCGAGTGGTATCGTCAGCACGCTGCGTAACTCGTACCGACACCGGAAACCCCACTCCCAACCCCCTCCCCGTAACGGGGAGGGGGCTACTATTTTTACTAAGTATGTTGGGTTGAGTTTTTTGTTACTAGGAATAATCATATTAAGATATTTTTTTAGCGTGGTGTTTTTAGCATAGTATAGGTGCTATCGTGCTATCACGATACCCATGCTATTGTGCTACTATGATAATATCATTCAAAGACAAAGAAACTGAAGACGTTTTTGATGGGAATGATTCAAAAAACGCTCGAAACAGATGTCCTGTAGAACTCTGGGAAGTTGCACAAAGAAAATTAGACCAATTGAATGCCGCAACTTCCTTGGATGATATGCGAATACCACCAGGTAATAGGTTAAAAGCGCTAAAAGGAGATAGAAAGGGTGACTACAGCATTAGGATTAATGACCAATATCGAATTTGCTTTAGCTGGACGGAAGAAGGTCCCTCAGAAGTTGAAATAGCTGATTACCATAATTAACGAGGTTTTTATGAGAATTCCGAAGAAACGTCCTCCCACTCACCCAGGAGAAATATTATTTAAAGACTTCTTAGAGCCGATGGAAATATCACAAACTGAACTTGCTCAAGCAATTCATGTTCCCTTCCAGCGAATTAATGAGTTAGTAAACGGGAAACGTGGTATAACACCAAGCACCGCTTTACGTCTCTCTAAATTCTTTGGAAACAGTTCACAGTTCTGGCTCAACTTACAACAAAATTTAGATTTGTATCACGTGCTGAAAGAAGAAGAAAATATTTTGGATACAATTTCAACTTTCCAACATCAAATTCAAGAGGAGATAGCGTAAATTTTTATAGCTTGTAGTGCGAGCATCTTGCTCGCTTTCAAAAATGTAGTGCGAGCATCTTGCTCGCTTTCACAAATGTAGTGCGAGCATCTTGCTCGCTTTCAAAAATGTAGTGCGAGCATCTTGCTCGCTTTCACAAATGTAGTGCGAGCATCTTGCTCGCTTTCACAAATGTAGTGCGAGCATCTTGCTCGCTTTCACAAATGTAGTGCGAGCATCTTGCTCGCTTTCAAAAATGTAGTTTTCACAAATGTAGTGCGAGCATCTTGCTCGCTTTCACAAATGTAGTGCGAGCATCTTGCTCGCTTTCACAAATCAGGTACGAGCATCTTGCTCGCTTTCAGGAATCAAATACGTTTTTTTTTACAACTAGCGAGCAAGATGCTCGCACTACGTCGTGGACAAAACCCAACTTCGTCGTCATCTTTTAGAAACCCGTAAATCTATCACTCTTTCCGAGTGGGAACAAAAAAGCTCGCGTATTTGTTCCCACTTGTTAAATTCACCTCAGTTGAAGCAAGCAAAAACAGTTCTAGGGTATTTCAGCTTTCGCTCCGAACCTGATATTAACCCCTTGTTTGCCAACACAAAATATCAATGGGGACTACCCCGTTGTGTCGGAAAATCACTTATTTGGCATCGCTATCAACAAAACGACACTCTTACAACTGGGGCTTATGGTATCTTAGAACCAAATTCCTGTGCGTCAGTCATGCAAGCGGAAGAAGTTGATTTAATTCTTATTCCTTGTGTTGCTTGCGACTTCCAAGGATATCGTTTGGGTTACGGTGGGGGGTATTACGACCGCTTGCTAAGTTCTCCTGAATGGGAAAAAAAGTATACTATCGGCATTGTGTTCGATTTTGCTTATATGACAGAATTACCGTTTGAACCTTGGGATAAACCTCTACAAGCTGTTTGTACGGAAAATGGTTTATTTTGTGAAAAAAGTATTTGAAATATCGCAAATTAAAGTATGACAAATCAAGCTAAGCACGATTCACCAATAAAAATTATAGGGATATATGGGCTGTTAGGCGTTTCTTCGGTGGTTACACTTTTCCCTTTACTGTGGTTATTAAGCACAGCATTAAAATCTCAAGCAGAAAATATCTTTCAATCACCACCCCAATTATTACCCGCTTCACCGACTTTTGAAAATTTTGTAGAGGTTTGGAATACTATCCCTCTAGCACAATATCTGCTAAATAGTACCTTGATAGCTGTACTGACTGTTGCCTTAAATCTAATTTTTTGCTCTTTAGCTGCTTATCCCCTAGCAAGATTGTCGTTTCCCGGACGCAACTGGATTTTTACTGCGATTGTCTCCACGATTATGATTCCTTTCCAAATCGTGATGATTCCTCTTTATATTTTGATAGTGCAATTAGGTTTTTTAAGAAATAATTATTTTGGTGTGATTTTTCCCAGTTTAGCTTCAGCCTTTGGCATTTTTTTATTACGACAAGCTTTTATGGGAGTTCCGAAAGAATTAGAAGAAGCCGCTCGTATGGATGGCTGTTCCGAATTAGGCTTATGGTGGAATGTAATGTTACCGGCTATTCGTCCAGCATTAGCAACTTTAGCAATTTTCGTCTTTATCGGCTCTTGGAGTGATTTTTTATGGCCTTTAATTGTCATTCAAGACGAAAATTTGTATACTTTACCTCTAGGAGTTGCGAAATTAGCAGGAACTTTTGGCGGTAATTGGCGCTTAATTGCTGCTGGTTCAGTAATTTCAATTATTCCAGTTTTATTGTTATTTATATTTCTGCAACGCTACATTATATCAACAGATACTGGTAGTGCAGTCAAAGGGTAAACAATTTCAAAAGTCAAAATACTTTGCGGGAACGCTGCACGTACAAAATCCAAAACTCTATTAAATTAAGCAGATGCACGCGGAAGATGAATTATAACTCAGTAAGCATCTTTTCTGAGTAATACTTCCCCAATCGTTTTGCCAATCAATTTAATATCGTAAAGCACTGACCATTTGTGCTGGTAATCTACATCCATACTGACGATAACTTCAAAGTCTTTAATAGAAGAACGACCATTAGCCTGCCATTCTCCAGTAATGCCCGGTTTTACTCGTAATCTTTCCCAATGATGTGGTTGGTATTGACTTACTTCATCCAAGGTAGGTGGACGAGTACCAACCAAACTCATGTCCCCGATTAATACGTTCCAAAACTGAGGTAATTCATCCAAACTAGTGCGCCGCAATATTTTCCCTATAGGGGTAATACGCGGGTCTTCTTTTGCTTTGTGAATCGGTCCAGTAGCCTCATTCTCAACTAAATGCTTCAGCTTATCAGCCCCGACAACCATCGAACGAAATTTCCACATTCGGAAAGTTTTTCCGTTCAAACCACAGCGAATTTGACTGTAAAATATCGGACCAGAATCATTAATCATAGTCGCTATCGCCACCAGAATCGCGACGATGCCTGTGATTATTAATCCCGTAATCGCACCAATGATATCAATTAACCTTTTTGTTACGCTTGTAACAGAAGGATGCAAGGGTTTGTGCGATAAATCCACTGGCTTAAATTGATTCATGAACTCTAGCTTATCTGGAACAGGATATTCCTCATCAAAAGTATAATTAACCACTTTATTTCGTCCGGGAACCACTTAATATAAAATAGGGTACTAGTGATAATATAAACAAGCAATTTTCCTATTGATAAGCTAAATACGCTGGTTTTACCTAATCTTTGAAAAAGGTAGTGTAATTTAAAGCTAACGTGTTTTTTACCATAGGCTTATTTAATACCTACAGTTTGAGTCAGTAATATTACGATATAAATTGTTGACTGATGACTGACGTCAACCGTCAACCGTCAACAGTCAACAGTCAACAGTTAACAGTTAACAGTCAACCGTCAACAGTCAGCCATTAACCGTTATAAACCCCCAACGCAAAGTTTACAGTGTAAGGTTCTTCCAGCGATTGCATTGTACTTGTAGCTAAAGATTGGAGATAGCGACGTAAATACTGCAACTGCTGGGGGTTTGGACGATAGGTTAGACTTCCTTGTTTTTCAAAAAGCGGTGCTTGGGAAATTGCTTTGTAGTCGGAATTTTCTTTGGAACTTTGGGAAAGCCACGAAGAATCTACGGTATTGGGTACAAAACCTGCTGGTAATTCTCCTTCTAAAAAAGCTAATAATCGTTGTTGACAAGTGCGGGTGTTAATACCCCGACCTTCAAATAGCTGGATAACTTCCCCGAAAGAAAGGGAACGCTCTGGTAGTAGTCGCAGTAGTTCTGTAAATAAAAAATAATCTGTGTATTGTTGTCTGGGAATTTCTAATATTAAAGGATGTAGCGGTAGCATTGCTAAACCGTATGCGACGCGACTACAGCTAGGGATACCACCTTCACCGAGGTATAAATCTTGAATTATTCTCGCGTTCGGTAATTTTTGCCGTAACCAGCGACCAACTGCGCCTAAAGTTCCGACTCCTCCGGTGAGGATGGCTTGGTTTATGGCTTCTGTTGGGATACCTTTAGCTACTAACAAGCGGTTTAGTTCGCGGTTCAAACGGCGTACAAATGGTACAAATACTTGACTTTCTAGGTCTCTACGGTGTAATTCCCAACGTTGGTCTGCTAACTCTAGGGTAAAAGTATCTTGATGCTGCAAAATCAATTTGAGTGCGATCGCCGCGTCCAAAATTGCTTGTCCTAAAACAGAACTTTCTAAACGTTGCTGAAGACGAATGCGGTCGGTTAAGTCTGGTTCTCCGGGACGAGGTAGCTCTAAGTCTTCTATTGCCAAACTGGAAAGACGCATTTGGTCTAAACCTGGTGTTGTTGGTTGCCAATGCCAAGGGTTGCTGCTAATTGTTTTATTAGAAGCAGAACCACTACCGCTGCGTGCTTTTCTCCATTTAGGAGACAATAACAACTGACAAATAATATCTTGTTCAATACCCTTAGCGGCATAAGTAAAGCCGTGAAGCATGAAGTCACTATGTGCTAATTCTTGCAAGCTTTCTGGTAAATTCGTCAGTGCCATTTCTGTGGAAAGAGCGCCGATATTAATTACTAGACTGTTTCCTAGCAAAGTTTGTTCTGTTGTACTGGCAGGTCGTGAACCTTGACGGGTGATTAATTTCACTTTTTCACCATTAGCTCCGTCCAGTTCGCTCAATAAACTGGCAATTGCTTCTTCGACAAAAAATACTTGTTGTGGATGTTTTACTAAACCAGACGTGAGTAAAGCTTCACGAACATTAAAACGATATTGCTCTGTCCAACTCAAAGGACAAGTGCAGACGACACCGGCAATATTATTAATAATACTGGCAAAGGACTGTGGTTCTAGACCAACAGCATTAGCAGTTAGACCAAGGGTTGTGCTATTAACATCAGACTTAAGGGTTAAAAACAACTTGGATAGAGTGCGTATCACCCAGACCAAAGGAACCGTAGAAAAATCGTTAACTTGTAATACAGGTTCCCATTTTTGCCTATCGTTTTTGTATGGTAAGGCAATTTGTAAATAGGGTTTCAGTCTGGTAGCAAACAAGTTTTGTAATCTTTCAGTTACAGGTTCTGGAGTAGAATTACTTATTGCTAAATTATTTGGAACTCGTTCTTCAGCGACTGCAGCAGGTATACCTGAAACCACGGACTCATTATTTTCCAAATCGTTTTCAGACGATACTCGCGTTGGCAAATATACTTCGGTAGGTAAACGGAAAGTTCGTTTGGCTTTGGGGTCAGATTGTTCAGATGGTTCAGCTTGTCCCTGGTTGTCCTGGGACCAGTAGATGGAATAAACTTCACTTTTAGTTCTATTTAAAAGTGCAGCTGAAATACCAGTTGTACCTAAATCAATTCCTAAATACCAAATCGAGTCGCGATTATCCAGAGAATTTTCTGTATCATTGACTCCACCAGATACTACAGGAACCGCTTGAGTTGCTGTTGTGACTTCGTTTTGTTTGAGGGTATCGGGAAATAAAGATGCAGTACTAGTCAAATCAAACTCTGATTCTGTAGTTTTTGGGTTGGGAGGTGTGACTACTGGTGCATTCGTTTGTGAGATATTAGTTTGTGGAATATTAGTTTGTGGGATATTAGTTTGGGAGACTTTAGAACTAGGTGTGCTTTGTTGGGTAAATTCTAAATTATTGCTGTCAAAAGCTGTTAAATCTTGGTCTAATTGCTGTAACTGTTGAGAGTTAAGGGAAATGGACGGTACTGACCTAGCTTGTTGCTGCTTTTTATCAAATAAATTTTCACTTGCAGAAGCGTTTATATAGTTTTCTTGAGTTGTTTGTGGTTCATTCGCTAATAAATCGTTAAGCGTTGTAATTGTATCCGCAACGCTTGCATCAATTGGTTTTATTGCAGAATTGCTTTCTTGACTCAAAGCCTCTTCCAACCAAGGGTCAGGTATATCCTCCGGGTTCAAATCAACTGCTTGTCCTTGAGTTGTTATTGATGGTGGTGCTACATCCGAGGTTATTTCTGAAGTTATTTCTGGAGTTATTTCTGGAGTTATTTCTGGAGTTATTTCTGGAGTTATTTCGGGGGTAACTGTGACACTACTTGGTGACTCGGAGGCCACTGTTTGATTTACTGGTTGATTTACTGGTTGATTTACTGGTTGATTTACTGGTTGAATTACTACAGGGACTTCAACTATTGTTTGATTATTAGGAGTTTCTGCTTCTGGTGTTGTTTGAGGAGCATCCAGAACTCTTGAATTAGTTACACCATTAGTCACACCAGAAGATGAATCTTGCGTGAATGTAAAATCACTATTTGCAAAAACATCTTCTTCATTAAATTCAAAAGTGACATCCTGCACTGTAGCGGGTTGTAGTGGTAACAGGTTGGTAGCGTCACTATTATATAGAGGAACTTCCGTATTTTGCTTTCCCCCAATATTCTGTAAATTGCTGGGTAGATTGCTGGGTAGATTGCCAGGTAAATTACTGGCTAAGGTGTCCCCTATCGGTGGAATCGTCTTGGTAATTTTTAGTCCTTCCGTACTATCAATTAATTCCTGACTCGTTGTTTCTGAGTTAGAGTCTGTAAAGTCATCAATTCCAAACAAACTAGCATACAGTTGGTCTACTTCATCTGCAATTGCCTGTGAATTTTGCTGGGAAAATTGAGCTGGGAATAATGGTGGTTGAGGTGATGATGATTGAGGTGATGGAGATTGAGTTGGAGTTGCGGTCTTTTGAGTACTTTGGGTTTGATTACTTTGGGTTTGATTACTTTGGATTGGAAAGGTTTGAGGTGTGTTTTCCAACTCTGAAAGTACCCTATCTAAATCGAGAGCAGTTTCAACTTCTAAATTATTAACTATATTTTGACCACCTTCCTCATCTAACTGTGGGGGTGAGGTTGGGTTCTGACTCAATTGTAATATTTTGTCACTGGGTTTTTCTACCAATTTTTCTGCCGATTGTTCTGTAGCTTCAGCTACGGATTTTGCAAAAAATGCTGGGTCAGCGGTTGGTGGTACTTTTTCTGTGTCTACCACCAAACGTGTTGGTTGCATACTAGAAACTTGCTGCTGTAGCTGTTGCGTTAAATTATTAATTAAACTCGTTAATAAATGTTCCCCTTGCACTCCCTTGCTATGCATTCTCGATAACGCTTGAGACAAGGATTCATGATAAGTATGGACATTCCCTTGCAAAGCATCAAATACTACATTAACAGTGCTATCTAAAGCCAGTAAGCGCTGGTCTAAATCTCTCGCAAGCCTTGCCAGTCTGTCTATTTGGTCGGTTGTATCGAGTGAATCAGGAACGGTATTACTAGTAGATTGATAGTTGCTATTATTACTTGTAGCTGCGCCAACAATACCTTGATACTGAGAAGCTTGAGGTATTATTTGAGGTGTTTGAGTTTGGAACTTGACCAAAGCTTCTGTTTGTTCAGGTGTTAAATTTGGAGTGAGACGGTTTAACAGCACTTGTAGAAACTCCGAAATCATTTGTTCCTGAGTTGCCACCTGCTGTGCGAGAGAATAATTTTGTAAACGTTGTTGTTCTAATTCTCGAATTTCTCTAACCAGATTTGCTCGTTCGCTTAAAAGCGTTTGTAACTCTGCTTGTAAGGGAGCTAGAGCAGCGTTTTGTAAGCCTTCTGAAGATGACTGATGTGGTGCATCAAATCTTAATTCGGTTTTTTGCTCCGATTGTAGGGGATAATTTTTTTGTTCCTGAGAATAATTTTGACCATCATCGACAAATTTGACTAATAAAGGTGATAATTGAGGAGCTTGAGATTCCGTAACTAAGCCTGAAGCTTGGTCAAAGTCATTCCCCTCGCTTTCTCTGACTAAGAAATCACGAATTCTTTCTATAACTTGTCGTGGTTCCTGTCCCCGATTAGAGAGAATTCTAGATAGGCGCTTACCTTTATTGGCCAATAAGTTGTCAATATCTGCAATCAGTGCTTGAATTTCGGCTAATTTGGGATTCACTTTATTTTTACCTTAACTAGAATTTATAGGTGAACAAATAGGGGAATTAATTTACAAGTACTGCGATAATGTTAATCATCCGTGGAATTATAACAAGAATCAAGAATGAAAAATCCCAATTTATGTAGAGACATTATATGTAACCTTTCTACATTGGGGCTAAAATTTTTTAACTTAACCTTTTAACTTAACCATCCAACTTACCAATTTCCTCTACGATAATAGGGTGTGCCTTCTGTAATCAGGGCAAATGCCTGCTGTTAGGTCGTCATGTCCAAATCAAAAAAAATTGTCAGCCAACAACAACAAGTCAACCTGAAAGACCCGGTGTACTACCTTAATCGGGAATTAAGCTGGTTGCAGTTTAACAGTCGAGTGTTGCAAGAAGCAATGGATGAGCGAACTCCGCTTCTGGAACGTCTCAAGTTTTTAGCGATATTTTGCTCAAATTTAGATGAGTTTTTCATGGTACGGGTAGCTGTACTCAATCAACAGGTGGAAGCGAAAGTTACCAAATTAACCTTTGATGGTCTTACCCCGCAACAGCAGCTAGACGCTATTTCCTCTTGCGTGCGTCCGATGGTGTACCAGCAGCACCAACATTTTGAACAAGTTTTGCGTCCATTGTTGGCGGGTAAAGGTATTCATATTTTGGATTATATAGATTTAAACCAAAAACAACGAACTTATTATGATAATTATTTTGAAGAACAAATCTTCCCTGTTCTGACTCCCCTTGCTGTTGACCCTAGTCATCCTTTTCCCTATATTTCTAATCTCAGCTTAAATTTAGCGGTTTTGGTCAAAAATCCAGAAACTGAAGAAGAATTTTTTGCTCGGATCAAAGTTCCCAAAGTTTTACCCCGATTTATTCCTTTACCCCCTGAGTTAGCAACCCAGATAAATGGAAAGCGAGCCATTTGGAGCGGTATACCCTTAGAACAAGCCATTGCTCATAATTTGGAATCGCTGTTTCCGGGTATGAATATCCAGGAGTACCATCCCTTCCGAATTACTCGTGATGCGGATATAGATTTAGAAGAAGATGAAGCTGATGACTTGTTGCTAGCAATAGAGCAGGAACTGAGAAAACGTCGTGTGGGTGGTAGTCCCTTACGACTAGAAATCCTTACCCGAACACCAGACAGCGTTCGTAGTCGGCTGTTAGAAGATTTGGAATTAGATAATAGCGATGTTTACGAAGTGGAAGGTCTACTGGGATTACGGGATTTAATGTACTTTATGTCACTACCAATGCCAGAACTAAAAGACCATCCTTGGCAGTCGGTAGTACACCCCAGGTTACAGCGAACAGGAGAACCGTTAACCAACCTCAACGGTAACAACGGTCGCAAGCTGGATGAAGGTAAAGATATTTTCGCTGTCATTCGCGAACGAGATTTGTTCGTACATCATCCTTACCAATCCTTTTCCGCTTCTGTAGTTCGTTTTATTACCTCTGCTGCTCATGACCCAGATGTACTGGCGATAAAAATTACACTGTATCGAACATCTGGAGATTCACCGATTGTTAATGCATTAATTGCAGCAGCGGAAAATGGCAAGCAGGTGTCAGCACTTGTGGAACTGAAAGCTCGGTTTGATGAAGAAAACAATATTTATTGGGCACGACGATTAGAAAACGTTGGTGTTCATGTGGTTTATGGTTTGGTGGGCTTAAAGACTCACAGCAAAATTGTTTTGGTTGTCAGACGTGATAAAGACCAGATTCGGCGGTACGTCCATATTGGAACTGGTAACTATAATCCCAAAACAGCACGGTTGTACACGGACTTAGGTTTATTTAGCTGTCGTGAAGAACTAGGTGCAGACGCAACAGATTTATTTAATTTTTTGACTGGGTACTCTCGGCAAAAATCATACCGACAGTTATTGGTTGCACCAGTTAATATGCGAGACCGCTTTTTGGGTCTGATTCGTCGGGAAATCGACCACGCTCAAAATGGATTTTCTGGGAGGATTGTTGCCAAAATGAACTCCTTGGTAGACCCGCAAATTATCGCATCCTTATATGAGGCTTCTCGCGTTGGGGTACAAATTGACTTGATTATACGAGGAATTTGCTGTTTGCGTCCTGGTCTCAAGGATGTCAGCGAAAATATTCGTATTGTCAGCATTATTGGTCGTTTTTTAGAACATTCCCGAATTTTTTACTTCTATAATAACGGACAAGAAGAAGTTTACATTGGTAGTGCTGACTGGATGCCTCGTAACCTCGACCGTCGAGTTGAAGCAATTACACCAATTCAAGACCCAGATATCGCTAAAGATTTGCAAGAAATTTTGGGAGTAATGCTGGCAGACAATCGACAAGCTTGGGAATTACAACCAGACGGTAGCTATATTCAACGTCGTCCTTGCGAGAATTGTCCACCTGCAAGCTCTCAAGAAATAATTATGTCGATGGTATCAAGTTGAATAATAAATCTTTGTAAATATGTTACATAGAGACCTTACATGTAACGTCTCTATGTACATCAAACAAGTCGCATTAGTAAATATTCTTTTATTTATCTAAAGAGAGATTTAATTAAAATTACAAATGCGACATGTGAGCAATTAGAATGTTCCCATTTTTTGGAAATTTTATAATTAATCAATTTCAAGCAAAAAATCTTAGCAACAAACCCGACAATATTGATGAATTAATGTGATATTTTAGGTGAATTTACCGTTGCCAGGAAGAATACATGATTTTTGAATAGTAAATTTGAAGTTTTTAACAAGCTATTTCATGGAACTTTAACAATAACTTACAAGTTATTCAACCGTTGGATAGAGTCAATTAAGGTAAGAGTTCTCATAGACTATAAAAGTTAACGTATATTATAGTTTCCCCTGACTTGGATGTTAATGTTGTCCTGTGAGTCTTCTACCTTGCGCGTCTTAGTGGTCGATGACCATGACTTAACCCGCATGAGTTTACAAATAGCTTTTTCCTGCGAAGAAAATATTCAAGTAGTAGGTTTAGCTAAAAACGGCCAAGAAGCTGTTGAAATGGTCAAAAATCGTCAACCAGATGTTATAATTCTGGATTTACAGATGCCCGTCATGGATGGTTGGAGCGCAGCTAATATAATTAAGGATATTTCTCCAGATACTCAAATTATTGCCTACTCTTCAGTAGAAGATAATTCTAGTGATAGTATGGTAAATATGGATGCTTTTTGCAAAAAAGATGTCTCTACCAATGAACTAATTGGTTTAGCTAGACGGTTAGGAGAACGAGTATCCAAAGGTTAAGTAGCATGAGAAATTATGCCGAAAAAATGCTTGACTAAGGTTACAAGTTACGTATCTTTAATGTTTTTCTCTCGAAAGACCTTTGCTGCAAAATATTTTTGCCAAATTTTTACCCGAAAATTAGTACAAACAAATATAAAAGGCGTCAATAGCTCCGTAAGGAAAACGGGTGCTAATGATGCCTTTTTGAAATAGAAACTTCAGTAAACCTAATTTAAATGCTTGTGTTGGGAAAAGTGCGACGAAATTCGCTCAACAACTCTTCGATTTCTTCCAAAGCTTGATTTACATCAACTCTCAAAGTTCCGATACTGGGTTGCTCCAACAGGTTTAAAAGGTATTCCCGCTTGCTTTCAACTATAGCAACTCGTTCTTTTAAAGTGAGTTCATCCATATTTTTGTACTACAGATTAATTTTTCTTAACTTTACACACTTTTCAATGTAGCGTAAAAGGTGGGGAGTGGGGAGTGGGGAGTAGGGAGTGGGGGAATTGCGAACTGCGAATTGCGAATTACCACCCGATGCTTGATTATATAAAAAGGAATTTATACCTCAAATACAGCATGTTCGGCAAAATACCCCTATCATCACTTGGTTTAACTATTGGCGGAATTTTAACAATTGTTGGTTTCCTTGCCTATTCTAGCCATAATGCCACACTTAACCTTGTGGGATTTTTTTACGGTATTCCCCTTGTGCTGGGAGGATTAGCACTTAAAGCTAGTGAGCTTAAGCCTGTACCTTTTAGTAAAGTTACATCTCCAGAAATTTTAGCTTTACGAGAACAGCAAGCTACTGTGACTCAAACTAGAATTCGTACAGATGTTACCCGCTATTGCTATGGACAAAAGGCTCATTTCGATAGGGCTATGTTCGCTTTAGGTCTGAGCAAAGAAACTGATGACGATGAAATACCACAAGTCGAAGCTTTACGAGAAGAAAATATCAACGGTGCATACGCCTTAATATTAGAAATCTATTCACCATTCGTACCTTTTGAAGCTTGGCAAGAAAAACAAGATAAGATGACAAAATATTTTGGTCCTGGAGTTGATGTGAAAATAACTCAAGTTGCCGAAGACTACCTCGAAGTTGCTTTTATCAAAACTCCAGAATAGTTAGCTGACTGTTGACTGTTGACTGTTGACTGTTGACTGTTGACTGCTAACTGTTTAAACTTAAAGCTCTTGTGGGGTGGGCATCCTTGCCCGCCCGATTATATATAACTAACCCCTAACCCGATTATATATAACTAACTCCTAACCCGATTATATATAACTAACTCCTAACCCGATTATATATAACTAACTCCTAACCCGATTATATATAACTAACTCCTAACCCGATTATATATAACTAACTCCTAACCCGATTATATATAACTA